>Ga0209564_1000023_pt1 | contig 555102 bp, 506 predicted proteins | sample AraplaCol_mMF_r2_FD_184272 | JGI IMG/M metagenome (GOLD analysis project Ga0209564, IMG submission 184272) | Arabidopsis root microbial communities from North Carolina, USA - plate scrape MF_Col_mMF_r2 (SPAdes) (version 3) | ecosystem: Host-associated > Plants > Roots > Endosphere | place...
CCGAGCCGGACGGGCCGCAGATGACCAGCTTCTCGCCGCGCGACACCTTCAGGTTGATGTCGCGCAGCACGTGGAACTCGCCATACCACTTGTTGACGCCGATCATCTCGACCGCAACCGCCGTGTTCAGCGAGGTCGGCTTCAGCGCCGCGGGCCGGGTATCGGTCATCTTGGTTTCTGCCAGTGCCATGGTCTTGGTTCCTCTCAACGTTTCTGGCCGGCGGCTAGGCGCTTCTCGACCGCGACCGAATAGCGCGACATGCCCCAGCAGCACAGGAAATAGAAGATAGCGGCGAAGGCGTAGCCTGTCGCCCTTGTCGTCGGCGTCGCCCAGGTCGGGTCGACCAGCGTCGCCTCGATGGTACGCAGGAAGTCGAAGATGCCGACGATGGCGACCAGCGTCGTATCCTTGAACAGCCCGATGAAGGTGTTGACGATGCCCGGGATCACGATGCGCAGAGCCTGCGGCAGGATGATCAGACGCATCATCTGCCAATAGCCGAGGCCGAGCGACATCGCGCCCTCATACTGCCCCTTCGGGATCGCCTGCAGGCCGCCGCGCACGACTTCCGCCATATAGGCGGCGGCGAAGACCGCGACGCCGATCAGCGGCCGCAGCAGGCGATCGGGCGACCATTCCTGCGGCACGAAGAGCGGCAGCATGGTGTTGGCCATGAACAGCACGGTGATCAGCGGCACCCCGCGCACGAACTCGATGAAGATCACCGAGAGAAGCTGGATCGCGGGCAGGCGCGAGCGCCGACCGAGCGCCAGCAGCACGCCGAGCGGCAGCGAGAAGACGATGCCGACCGCCGAGATCAGCAGCGTCACCATGACGCCACCCCAGAGGCCCGTATCGACGCGCGGGAGCCCCACCTTCTCAGCCAGCACGGCGAGCACCCCGAACACGACCATCGCGATCAGGATCAGGCGCTTGGGCCGGTAGAAGCGCTGCCAGGGCGGCATCGCCTCCTCGACGGCGAGCTGCCCCTCGCCGATCCAGAACTTCACCAGCGACGGCACGAAGGACAGGACGAGGTAGACCACGGCCAGCGCAAAGGTCAGCAGGATCAGGAAGCGCAACAAGCCCTCCGCCCGATCGCCACCGAGCAGCAGGATGAAGGCGCTCGCGGGCAGGATGGCGAAGAAGAAGAAGACGCCGACCTTCTTCAGCGGCGCGCGGTTCCAGAGGAGCCAGACGACGCCGAGCGCGAACATCGCGAAGACGATGTTCACCCGCCAGCGCTCGCTGACGGAATAGGAGCCATAGGTGAAATACTGGACGCGATCGGCAACATAGGCCCAGCAGGCGCCGACCGGCCTGCCGACCTTATCGGCGAGGCAGGCGTCGCGACCGGTCCCCGTCCAGACCGCATCGACGAAATAGAAGCGGATCATCTCCGGAACGGTGTCGATCACCAGATAGAGGCCGAGCAGCGTCAGGATGCTGCTCAGCGGGCTCGAGAAGAGATTGGCACGGATCCAGGCCAGCGGCCCGGCCACGGAAAGCGGCGGCGCCTCCTGCGGCAGCGTCTCCTTGCGGACGAAGGAGTAGCGAGCGTTTTCGAGTGTCGCGTCGGTCATCGCCCCCTCCTCACCGTTCCACCAGCGCCATGCGCTTGTTGTAGATGTTCATGAAGAAGGAGGTCACCAGCGAGATGGTCAGATAGACCGCCATGGTGATCGCCACGACTTCGACGGCCTGGCCGGTCTGGTTCAGCACCGTGCCGGTGAAGACCTGGACGAGGTCGGGATAGCCGATCGCCACCGCGAGCGACGAGTTCTTGGTCAGGTTGAGATATTGCGAGGTCAGCGGCGGGATGATGACGCGCATCGCCTGCGGGATGACGACGAGCTTGAGCGTCGGCCCCGAACGCAGGCCGAGCGCGTTGGCCGCCTCCGTCTGCCCCTTCGACACCGCGAGGATGCCGGCACGGACCACCTCGGCGATGAAGGCCGCGGTATAGGTCGAGAGACCGATGAGCAGCGCCACGAACTCGGGGAAGATCTGCATGCCGCCGGTGAGATTGAAGCGACCCTGCTGCGGATAGTCGAAGGTCAGCGGGCGGCCCACCAGCAGGAAGACGATGAGCGGCACGCCGACGATCAACGCCAGCGCGACCCAGCCATTGTGATACTGCTTGCCAGTCTTCGCCTGCTGCCCCCGCGCCCAGATGAAGAAGGCGATCGCCGCAACGACCGCAATGAAGAAGGCGATGACGACGAACTCGAAAGCCGGCGCGAATTGCGGGCTGGGCAGGATCACGCCGCGATTGTTGAGATAGATGCTGCCGGGCAGATGGATGGAATTGCGCGCATCGGGCAGCGGCTTCAGCACCGCGTTGTACCAGAAGAAGAGCTGGAGCAGCAGCGGCAGGTTGCGGATGACCTCGACATAGATCGTCGCGAGCTTCGCCACGACCCAGTTGTGCGAGAGCCGCGCGACGCCGACGAGGAAGCCGAGAAAGGTGGCGATGACGATGCCGAGGCCGGCGACCAGCAGCGTGTTCAGCAGGCCGACGAGGAAGGCCTGGCCATAGGTCGAGCCGCTTGAGGCGGAGAACGGGATCAGCTTCTGGTTGACGTCGAAGCCCGCGGGATTGTGCCAGAAGCCGAAGCCCGAAGCGATCTTCTGCGCCCGCAGGTTCTCGATGGCGTTGGACGCCGCCGACCAGATCAGGAAGCCGACGATGGCCAGCAAAGCGATCTGATAGAAATAGCCCCGGATCTTCGGATCGTAGAGCAGGGACGCTCTGCCCGGTTCTCTCGCCTCGCTGGGAATGCTCGCCACGTTTTACGCCCTTTTTTCGTTATGGTGGTGTCGGGTCCACCGGCGGCGGGCCGCCGGTGGTCTTGTCATCGGTCGATTGCTGAGCCGCGGATCAGCGGATCGGCGGCGCGTATTGGAGCCCCCCCTTGGTCCAAAGCGCGTTGAGGCCGCGGGCAATCTTGAGCTGCGAGCTCGCGCCGACATTGCGCTCGAAAGACTCGCCATAATTGCCGACGAGTTTGACGATGCGATAGGCCCAGTCGTTGGTCAGGCCCAGCGCCTCGCCGAACTTGCCCTCGGTGCCGACGAAGCGCTTGATCTCGGGATTCTCCGACTTCAGCATCTCGTCGACATTGGCCTTGGTGATGCCGAGCTCCTCCGCGTTCAGCTGGGCGTTGAAGCTCCATTTGACGATATCGAACCACTGGTCGTCACCATGGCGAACGACCGGGCCGAGCGGCTCCTTGGAGATGATCTCGGGCAGGACGATATGGTCCTCCGGCACCTGCAGCTTCAGGCGCTCGGCATAGAGGCCCGATGAATCGGTGGTGAAGGCGTCGCAGCGGCCGGTTTCATAGGCCTTGATCGTCTCATCCGAGGTGGCGAAGGCGACGACCTCGTACTTCATCTTGTTGGCGCGGAAGTAGTCGGCGAGGTTCAGCTCGGTCGTGGTGCCCTGCTGGGTGCAGACTGAGGCGCCGGCGAGCTTCAGCGCCGAGTCGACGCCGAGCTTCTTGCGGATCATGAAGCCCTGGCCGTCATAGTAGTTCACACCGGCGAAGTTCAGGCCGAGCGAGGTGTCGCGGGAGAGCGTCCAGGTGGTGTTGCGCGAGAGCAGGTCCACCTCGCCCGACTGCAGCGCCGTGAAACGGTCCTTCGAGGACAGCGGGACGAACTTGACCTTGCTCGGATCATTGAAAATGGCGGCGGCGATGCTGCGGCAGAGGTCGACATCGAGCCCGCTCCAATTGCCCTGAGCATCGGGAATGCCAAAGCCGGCGAGACCGGGGCCAACGCCGCAGGTGACGGAACCCTTGCTCTTGATCTGGGCCAGCGTGCTGGACTGCGCCTGCGCTCCATCGACACAGGCCACGATTGCGGCCACGGCGAGCGCAGCGCCGAAAAACGTCTTCATCTTCGATCCCCTCTTGGCGGAACGGGTTGATCCCGTCTTTGAGCCCGCTAGCAAGTCCCGGACCACTCCCTATGGCCGCGTCGTTCTCCTTTGGTGGCGCTGCCTTGCCCCTGCAGCGATGCGCCTGCGATGCGAAAGAGGCGCGGGGATCACCCCGCGCCTCGGGTCACGATCTCAACGGACCGGCGGAGCGTATTGCAGCCCGCCCTTGGTCCACAGCGCGTTCTGGCCACGCGCGATCTTGAGCAGCGAGCCCTGGCCGACATTCGCCTCGAAGGATTCGCCGTAATTGCCGACGAGCTTGACGATGCGCACGACCCAATCCGGCGTCAGGCCGATCTGCTCGCCGAACTTGCCTTCGGTGCCGAGCAGGCGCTTGACCTCGGGGTTGTCGGACTTGAGCTGGGTGTCGACGTTCGCCTTGGTGACGCCGAGCTCCTCGGCGTTCAGCATGGCGAAGCCGACCCACTTCACGAGGTTGAACCACTGCGGGTCGTTGTTGCGCACGGACGGGCCGAGCGGCTCCTTGGAGATGATCTCCGGCAGGACGATGTGCTCGTCAGGGTTCGTCAGCTTCAGGCGCTCGGCATAGAGGCCCGAGGCGTCGGTCGTGAACGCGTCGCAACGGCCCGAGTCATAGGCCTTGACCGTCTCATCCGAGGTCGCGAAGGCGACGACTTCGTACTTGAGGTTATTGGCGCGGAAGTAGTCGGCGAGGTTGAGCTCGGTCGTCGTGCCCTGCTGGGTGCAGACCGAGGCGCCCGAGAGCTGCAGCGCCGAGTTCACGCCGAGCTTCTTGCGGACCATGAAGCCCTGGCCGTCATAGTAGTTCACGCCGGTGAAGAGCAGGCCGAGCGAAGCGTCACGGGTCATCGTCCAGGTCGAATTGCGGACCAGGACGTCGATCTCGCCCGACTGGAGCGCGGTGAAGCGGTCCTTGGCCGAAAGCGGGATGAACTTGACCTTGGAGGGGTCATTGAAGATCGCCGCGGCGATGGCGCGGCAATAATCGACGTCGAGGCCCTTCCAGGTGCCCTGAGCATCCGGAACGCCGAAGCCGGCGAGGCCGGTGTTCGAGCCGCAGTTCAGCGTGCCGCGCTGCTTGACCTGCGCGAGCGTCGCCTGAGCCGAGGCAGCCGTCGCGGAGATCGCGAGGCCGATACCTGCCGCAATCGCGGCTGCTACGAATTTTTTCATCGCTACTCTCCCATTGAAACTTGATTCCGGCCTTTGCCGGACAGCCATCCCGGTCTCGCCACCGGCGGCATCCACCGCTCGGTCCACCTTGCGCAATGCAATTGTGCGGCGCCCCCCTGATTGCAGTCGATTGCCAGAGCAACCCATGAGCGTCAAGCAACCGCCATCCGCCCCCGGCGCCCCTTGTCCACCGCATACATCACATGCGAGTTTGTAGGGGCTGGTCAAGCCTGACCACGCGTTTCCCCTCCTCAGCCGTGCCGTTTCCATGAAAAAGCTGTCTTCGCCCGACTTCGCTCGCCTCGACGAGCGCACGCGTCTCGTTCTTGCCGGACGCGACCCGACCGACAGCTATGGCTTTGTCAATCCGCCTATCGTCCGAGGCTCCACGGTCATCTATCAGACCACCGAGGACTTCCTCGCCCGCAAGGCGCGCTATGCTTACGGGACCTACGGCAACCCGACCCTGGACGCGCTGGAGGCTGCGGCGAACACCATCGAGGGCGGTGCCGGCGTCGTCGTAACGCCTACCGGGCTGCTCGCCTGCACCCTGCCCTTCCTCGCCTTCCTCTCGGCGGGGGATCACGTTCTGGTGACGGACAGCGTCTATCGCCCGACGCGCAATTTCTGCGACTCCGTGCTGCCGCGCATGGGTATCGAGGTCACCTATTACGACCCGCTCGTCGGCGAAGGCATCAGCGCCCTGTTCAAGCCGAACACCAAGGCCGTCTGGACCGAGGCGCCGGGCTCGCAGACCTTCGAGATGCAGGACATCCCGGCGATCGCCGCCGCCGCCAAGGAGCGCGGCATCCTGACGATGATGGACAACACCTGGGCCTCGCCGCTGTATTTCGACAGCCACAAGCTCGGCGCCGACATCTCCGTGCAGGCCGGGACGAAGTATTACGCCGGCCATTCCGACGTGCTGATCGGCACGATCTCGGCCCGTACGCCGGAGCTCTACCAGACATTGCGCAAATGCTGGGAGACGCTCGGCATCTTCGTCGCGCCTGAGGACGCCTTCCTGACGCTGCGCGGCATGCGCACGATGGCGATCCGCCTCAAGGAGCAGATGCCGGCCGGCATCGAAATGGCGAAATGGCTCCAGGCCCGCCCGGAGGTCGCCCGCGTGCTGCATCCGGCCCTGCCCGAGGACCCCGGCCACGCGATCTGGAAGCGTGACTTCACCGGCGCCTCCTCGCTCTTCGCCATCGAGCTGAAGCCGGTTTCGATGCAGGCCGTCGCGGCCATGCTCGACAATCTCACGCTGTTCGGAATGGGCGCATCCTGGGGCGGTTATGAAAGCCTCGTCCTGCCCTTCGACTGCCGCGCCTACCGCACGGCGACGACCCCGAACTTCGAGGGGCCGACGGTGCGCATCCATATCGGGCTGGAGGCGCTCGACGACCTCAAGGCCGATCTCGACGCCGGCTTCGCGCGGCTGCGCGCGGCAGGCTGAGCCACGCCGTCATTCCGGCTCTTCGCGCCAGCGAAGAGCCGGCCCCCATGAACACCGAAAACAAGGAAGGGGCCGCATCGCTGCAGCCCCTTTTTCATTGCGCCGTGTTCATGGGTTCCGGGCTCAGGCCTTCGGCCTGCCCTGGAATGACGAGGCAGCTCGCGCCGTCAAACCCGCGCAATCTCGAACTCCCTGTCGAGCAGCTTGGCGAGTTGCTTCAGCCGGCCCTCGACGCGGTCGCTGGCCAACGGGGCGAGATCCTCCGGGAAGCGCACCAGAAGGCGGTTGTCGACGCAGGTGGCGGGGATGCGGGGCAGAATGCCCGCCATGCCGGCGGAGAGCAGATAGGCCACCCGGAAAATCGCGGCGATCAGTGTCGCGCGGGCGAAAATCGCTGGCGACAGAAGCGTCCTGAGGCCCGTTGCCGCGGGGGAACCGGCCTTCAACCCGGCATAGCGCAGGAAGATGGTGAGCGAGAGGAAGGCCCGGCCGATATGGTCGATGCCTGTGAAATAGGCATGGGCGATCACGTTCATGCTCTGCTCGCCACGATAATCCGGATGGGCGCGCCAGCCGATGTCGGAAAGCAGGCAAACCGCCTCGATCAGCCGTCCGGAAGGCTCGTCCTGCGAGAGGCCCGCGGTCTCGAGGATGCCGCGCGTCCATTCGATGAGGTCGGCCGCATGGCGCGGATCGCGGGCGCGCAGCAGGTTGTAGTCCCGCGTGGCCTGCAGGAGCGGGTCGGCCCGCTGGTCTTCCGGCGAAAGTCGCTCATGCAGCAGGCCCTCGCGCACGCCCTGCGCAGAGATGATGACGCCGCGCGGCCGACCGCGCTTGATGAGTTCGTCCAGCACCAGCGCGCCATAAGCCAGCAACGGCCGGCGGGCTGAAGACACCGCGTCGATCGCATCGAGCACTGAGGCATCGGCCCTCTCGACCAGCTTGACGAAATCGGCGACGTCCCTGGAGGGCACGGCGTAGCCGTGCATCACGTTGAGCGGATAGTCCGAGCGGCGCTGGTGCAGCGTCGCGAGCGCGCGCCAGGTGCCGCCGACGGCATAGAAGTCTCGGCCCTTCATGGCGGCGAGCTGCGGCAGCTTGTCGAGCTCGTCCTTGACGATCTTCTCGGCTGCCTTGAGCGAGCCCTTGGAGCGATCGAGCAATGCCAGGCCGCCGAGCGGTACGCTGGCGCCCTCCCCGACCTTGCCGTTCTTCACCGAGATCAGCTCGAGGCTGCCGCCGCCGAGATCACCCACCACGCCGTCGGGATCGTCGAAACCGGAAATGACGCCGAGGCCGGAGAGCTCCGCCTCACGGCCGCCTGAGATCAGCTCGATCGGCTGGCCGATCGCCTCCTCGGCGCGGGCGATGAAGTCCGGCCCGTTCTCGGCATAGCGCGCAGCGGCGGTGGCGATGACGCGCAGCTCGCCGACATGCATCGCCTCGCAGAGGATGCGGAAGCGCACCAGTGCAGCGATCGCCTTCTCGATGGCGTCCTCGGCAAGGCGGCCGGTCGAAGCGACCTGCCGGCCGAGGCCGGCCATCTCCTTCTCGTTGAAGACCTGCGAGGGCGCGCGCGCCAGCATCTCGTAGACGACGAGGCGGACGGAGTTCGAACCGATGTCGACGATCGCGATCGTGTCGGAGAGCGCCAGGCGCCCCGGCGCGTGCCTCAGCTCAGGCTTTCCGCCCTCCGCGACGCGAGAGGGAACGGGGACTAGAGTTTGAGAGCGATTTTCCACGTCCGGACAGACTCGGGTTCGTCATGAAGTACTTATGCGCGTTGAACGGCTCTTCGTTCGGCGCGGGGACAATGCGACGCGAGCCGCCATCGGGCAATATCGTCCAGCTCTGCTCGTTGTCGAGAAGATTGGCCAGCATGATCTGGTCGAGGAGCTGCTGATGCACAGTCGGATTCAGGATCGGCGTCAGCGCCTCGACACGGCGGTCGAGATTACGCGGCATGAGGTCGGCCGAGGAGATGTAGATCTTCGCCTTGGGCGACGGCATGCCGTGGCCGGCGCCGAAGGCGTAGATGCGGGTGTGCTCCAGGAAGCGGCCGATGATCGACTTGACGCGGATGTTCTCGGACAGTCCCGGCACGCCGGGCTTGAGGCAGCAGATGCCGCGAACCACGAAGTCGATCTCGACGCCGGCCTGGCTGGCGTCATAAAGCGCGTCGATGATCTCGGGGTCGACGAGCGAATTGCACTTGCCCCAGATCGCGCCCTTGCGGCCGGCCTTCACATGGGCGACCTCCCCGGCGATATCGTCGAGAAGGCGCTGCTTCAGATTGGTCGGCGAGACGGCCATGCGCTCAAGCCCGGCGGGCTCGGCGTAGCCGGTGATGAAGTTGAAGATGCGCGCGACATCCTGCGCGATCACGGGATCGGCGGTGAAGAAGGAGACGTCAGTGTAGATGCGCGCCGTGATCGGATGATAGTTGCCGGTCGCGATATGGCAGTAGCTGACGAGCTGGCCGGCCTCGCGGCGCACCACCAGTGACAGCTTGGCGTGGGTCTTGAGCTCGATGAAGCCATAGACGACCTGGACGCCAGCGCGCTCCATCTCCTTGGCCCAGCGGATGTTCGCTTCCTCATCGAAGCGCGCCTTGAGCTCGACCAGCGCGGTGACCGACTTGCCGGCCTCGGCCGCCTCGGTCAGCGCCTTGACGATCGGCGAGTTGGCCGAGGTGCGATAGAGCGTCTGCTTGATCGCGACGACATTGGGGTCGCGCGCCGCCTGCTGCAGGAACTGCACGACGACGTCGAAACTCTCATAGGGGTGGTGGACGAGCAGGTCCTTCTGGCGGATCGCGGCGAAGCAGTCGCCGCCATGCTCGCGGATGCGCTCCGGGAAGCGGGCGTTGTACGGCTTGAACTTCAGGTCCGGCCGGTCGACGCCGACGAGCTGGGAGAGCTCGTTGAGCCCGATCATGCCGTCGACCTCGACGATCTCGTCGAGATCGACCTTGAGCTCGCGGACGATCATCCGGCGCAGGTGATCCGGCATTCCCGAGGAGACTTCGAGCCGGATGACGACGCCAAGCCGGCGCTGCTTCAGCATCGTCTCGAAGACGCGGACGAGATCCTCGGCCTCCTCCTCGATGTCGAGGTCGGAATCGCGGATGACGCGGAAGGAGCCCACCCCCTTCACCTCGTAGCCGGGGAAGAGCTTGGCGATGAAGAGCGAGACCGCATCGTCGAGCGTGATGAAGCGGTGCAGCCCCTCGCGGGCCAGGTCCGGCAACTCGATGAAGCGGTCCATCTTGGACGGCACGCGGATCAGCGCGTCGAGCTGGCGCCCGTCGCTCTTGCGCTCGAGGGCGAGCGCGACGGTGAAGCCGAGATTGGGGATGAAGGGGAAGGGATGCGCCGGGTCGATCGCCAGCGGCGTCAGCACCGGGAAGATGTAGTTGAGAAAGTAGTCTTCCAGCCAGATCCGGTCCTGCGGGCCGATATCGCCCGGCTGCAGCTGATGGATTCGATTCTCATGCAGGTCATGGCGCAGTTCGGCCCAGCGCGCCTGCTGGTCGTCGGTCAGGGCCGAGACGGCCTTGCCGATCGCCACGAGCTGCTCGGCCGGGCTGAGCCCGTCCTGGCTTGGGGTGATCACGCCCGCCTTGACCTGCTCGCGCAGGCCCGAGACGCGGACCATGAAGAACTCGTCGAGATTGTTCGCCGAGATCGACAGGAAGCGCAGCTGCTCCAGCAGCGGATGGCTGCGATTCGAGGCCTCTTCCATGACCCGGCGATTGAACTGCAGCCAGGACAGTTCGCGGTTGACGAAACGCTCGGGAAGATGGCGCAGCGCCGGCGATCCCGCTTCTTCGACGGGGTTGCCCGCCATCTCGGCCGCGGTGTCGAGGTTCATGCGCTTCTTCCGGGTCCTGCTGGTCGCGGTGCTCATGCTCATGTGTTCAAGACACTCTAGCGTGACGGTTCGATGACGATAGACATATTCAACGCGGCGCGAGGCACGGTGTTCAGCCCGGCTCCTCCGGGAAGAGTTCGGCCAGCACCTCCTGCACCAGCGGGCGCGTGACGCGCCGGCCTCGCTCGAGTGCGACCTTGTCGAGCCGGTCGACCACCTGCCGGGCGGCGGCGAAGGAACGCTCCATCCTGAGCGCGAGCGCATCGATGACAGCGGTGTCGACCACGAGCTGGCGGTCGATGAAGAGCTTGACCAGGACCGCACGCAGCAGCGCGTCGTCGGGCGGCTCGATGGTGGCGGCGGGGGCGAGCCGCAGGCGCGAAAGCAGGTCCGGCACGGCCAGGCCCCAGAGATCGGGCGAGCGGCGTGCCGTCAGCAGCAGAAAGCCGCCCCGCGCCTTGATCGCGTTCATCAGGTGGAACAGCGCCGGCTCGTCGATCGGGCCTGCGTCACAATCCTCGATCACCAGCGCGCCGCCCGAGACCAGATGCGGCACCTTCGCCTCGGACAGCTCTGCGGCGGACAGCGTCCAGGCATGGGCGGCGCGAGCCCAGATCGCTGCGAGATGCGTCTTGCCGGCCCCTTCCGGCCCTGTCAGCCGCAGCCAGGCCTCCGGCCAAGCGGGCCAGCGCTCGATCAGCCCGTAGGCCGCCTCGTTGGAGGCACCCACAAGGAAATCCTCGACGCCGTGGCGGCTGTCGACCGGCAAATCAAAGGCGAGCTGACGCGGACGCGGCGGAACTTCTGGCATGCCTGGATCAAACGTCGGAACCGCGGCGCGCCTTGGCCCGGGCCTTGGCCTCCGTCGCGATTTCGTTGCCATGGTAGAGGCGGCTGGCAAGATACTGCCTCAGCAGGAAGCGGCTGAGCACCCCGATGACGGCCGCAAGCGGAACCGCCAGCAGGAGCCCGACGAAGCCGAAGAGCGAGCCGAAGGCGAGCAGCGCGAACATCAGCCAGACCGGGTGCACGCCGATCGAGTCACCGACGAACTTCGGCTGGAAGATGTTCCCCTCCAGGAACTGCCCGGCGAAGAAGACACCGAGCGTCGCCAGCGGCCAGGTCCAGTCCGGCCAGAACTGCACGGTGGCGACGCCGACCGAAAGCACGAGGCCGGTCAGCGAGCCGACATAGGGAATGAAGGAAAGGAAACCGGAAATAATGCCGATGAGCGCGCCGAAATTGACGCCGATCAGGCTCAAGCCGATCGCATAGAAGGTGCCGAGCAGCAGGCAGACCAGCGCCTGCCCGCGCAGGAAGCCGGCGATGGCGATGTCCATCTCGTGGGCGAGGCCACGGATGGTGTCGCGGTGGTCGCGCGGGAGCCAGTTGTCGACGGTCGCAATCATCCGGTCCCAGTCGACCAGCAGATAGAAGGCGATCACCGGCGTCAGCACCAGCAGCGAGAACACGCCGACGATCGCGGTACCGCCGGTCCAGAGCGACTGCAGCAACCCTCCGACCCATTTCGTCGCCTGGCCCACGAGGTCGCCGAGCGAGCTCTGCGCCTGCTTGGCGAGTTCCCCGCCGCCGAAGCGCTCCAGCCAGGGCGCGCCTCTCTCAAGCACCAGCGACTGCAGCTTCGCCGCATCTTCCGGCAGCCGCGCCACCAGACCGGCAAGCTGCTGGCCGAGCAGCGGCATCAGCAGCACCAGCCCCAGCACGAACAGGAACAGGAAGATGACGAGAATGACGATCGTCGCCGTCAGCCGGTTCATGCCGACGCGCTCCAGCCGGTCGGCGAGCGGGTCCAGCAGGTAGGCCAGCGCCAGCGCCGCGATGAAGGGCAGCAAGACGTCCCGCAGCAGCACTAGCAGCAGCACGAAGACGAGAAGGGAGCCGAGCCAAAAGCCGATCTGGCGCTGCAGGGACATCGATCAGCCTCTCTCAACCCGCCATATGGCGCAGCCAGAAGGCGAGATAGGCCGTCATGGAGGCGAGCGTCAACAGCGCGACGACGACCTCCCCGATCACCAGCGCCGCACCCGGATCGAGGCCGAAGGCGCGCGAGCCCAGCGCCAGCGCGGCGAAGGCGATCTGCGCGGCGGTATTGAGCTTGCTGACCCAGAAGGGAGCGATCGTCATCGGCCGGCCGAGGAGCCCGGACAGGACCACAGCAGCGACGATCATCAGGTCCCGCGCGACGACGAGGATGACGAGCCAGACCGGGATGGCGCCGACATGCGCGAGCGTGATGTAGATCGAGACGATCAGCGCCTTGTCGGCGATCGGATCGAGATAGGCGCCGAGTTCGCTCGCCATGCCGCAGTTGCGGGCGAGATAGCCGTCGACGGCATCCGAGACGCCAGCCGCGACGAATATGATGAAGGCCGCGTCCCAGCGCTCATTGACGATCATGACGATCACCAGCGGCACCAGGAAGAGCCGGCCGACCGTGATCAGGTTGGGGATCGTCATTCACAATGCCTGGGCGGATCGCGACAGGACACGACGCTAAGGTCGGCGCCGGTGGATCGGCAAGAGCGAAAACAGCGATACGCCTTGCCAGCCGCGGCGCGCTTGCCTATCGCTCGCCGAAAGCATGAAGGAAGGCGAAACCGCTATGAGCAAGCCCGGCGCGAACGGACTGACCTATGCGCAGGCGGGTGTCGACATCGACGCCGGCAATGCCATGGTCGACGAGATCAAGCCGCTGGTGCGCGCGACGCGCCGGCCGGGTGCGGATGCGGAGATCGGCGGCTTCGGCGGATTGTTCGACCTCAAGGCGGCCGGCTTCACGGACCCGATCCTCGTCGCCGCCAATGACGGCGTCGGCACCAAGGTGAAGATCGCGATCGAGAGCGGGCTGCATTCGACCATCGGCATCGATCTCGTCGCGATGTGCGTGAACGACCTGATCGTCCAGGGCGCCGAGCCCCTGCTCTTTCTGGACTATTACGCCACCGGAAAGCTCGACCCGAAGGTCGGCGTCGAGATCGTGCGCGGCATCGCCGATGGCTGCCGGCAGGCCGGCTGCGCGCTGATCGGCGGCGAAACAGCCGAGATGCCCGGCATGTATGCCGAGAAGGACTACGACCTCGCCGGCTTCGCCGTCGGCGCCGCCGAGCGCGGCGCGCTGCTGCCGCGCGAGGATCTGAAACCCGGCGATGTGGTGTTCGGCCTGCCGTCCTCTGGCGTGCACTCCAACGGCTATTCGCTGGTGCGCCGCATCGTAGCGCTGAGCGGGCTCGGCTGGGATACCCCCGCCCCCTTCGCTCCGGCCAAGAGCCTTGCCGAGGCGCTGCTGGAGCCGACGCGGATCTACGTCAAGCCGCTCCTGCAGGCTCTAAAGGCGACCGACGGCATCAAGGCGCTCGCCCATATCACCGGCGGCGGCTTCCCCGACAACATTCCGCGCGTGCTGCCCGAAGGGCTCGGCGTGGCGCTAGACCTGCCCGCGATCCCGGTGCCTCCCGTCTTCGGCTGGCTCGCCAAGATCGGCGGCGTCGCCGAGCGCGAGATGCTGCGCACCTTCAACTGCGGCATCGGCATGATCGTCGCCGCCGATGCGGGCAAGGCCGACGAGGTGCTCGCGGCGCTGAAGGCGGCTGGCGAAGCCCCGGTGAAGCTCGGCGAGATCGTGCCGGTCGCGGAAGGCGAAGAACAGGTCAGCTACCGCGGCAAGCTCTCGCTGTGAGCATGACGAATGCCCGCAAGCGCGTCGGCGTGCTGATCTCCGGGCGCGGCTCCAACATGGTATCGCTGGCGGAAGCGGCGAAAGCGCCGGATTATCCGGCTGAGCTTTCGCTCGTCGTTTCCAATATCCCCGATGCCGGCGGTCTCGAACGGGCGCGGAGCTTCGGCATCGCCGCGGCTACGGTCGACCACCGCTCCTTCGGTCGGGATCGCGAGGCCTTCGAGCGGGCCGTCGACGAGCTGCTGCGGGTGAACCAGATCGATATCGTGGTGCTCGCCGGCTTCATGCGTATTCTCACGCCCTGGTTCGTGAAGCGATGGGAAGGGCGGATGATCAACATCCACCCGTCGCTGCTGCCGCTTTTCAAGGGTACGCATACGCATCGGCAGGCGCTGGAGGCCGGCGTTTCCGAACATGGCTGCTCGGTGCACTTCGTCGTCCCCGAGCTCGATGCCGGCCCGGTGATCCTGCAGGCGAAGGTTCCGGTGCTGCCGGGCGACAACGAGGAGTTGCTAGCGACGCGCGTCCTCGTCGAGGAGCACAAGCTCTATCCGGCGGCGCTGGCCGAGGTGGCATCTGGCCGCGCCAGGCTCGTCGACGGCGTCGTCATCCTCGGCTGACCGTCTTCGGGGCGGTTGTCCGTGGGCGCGTCTCCGCCCTCGCGCTTGCAGCGGTCCCATTCCTCGCGGGCCTTCTCCTCCTCCTTCTGCCAGCGGCGGAAGAGATCGGCGCGGCGGGCGGGATAGCGCTCCTCCAGCGCGTTGAGGCCGGTGATGCGGTCGCTGCGGAAATGGCGGAAGGCCTGCCTCAGTTCGCACCAGGCGATGACGACGCGCACGCGCTCGTAGAAGGTCATGCCGATCGGCCAGATCATGCGCTGCGTGGCCTGTCCGCTCTCGTCGCTGTATTCGATCGAAAGCTTGCGGCCATTGCGGATAGCGGCCCGCACGGCGGCGATATCGACGCGATCGACCGGCAGGTCGCCCGGATAGGAGGCAGCGAAGAGCGCGCCGTCGAGCAGGACCGGCCTGAGATGCGGTGGCAGCACCGCGGCAATCTTGCTGACCACATCCTCGGCGGCACGCGCCAGCGTCGGGTCTGCGCGCTCGCTGAGCCAGCGCATGCCGACCAGCACGGCCTCGATCTCGTCGGGCGAGAGCATCAGCGGCGGCAGGTCGAAGCCTGCATCGAGCACATAGCCGATACCGGCCTCGCCGCGCACCGGCACGCCCTGGCGCACCAACGCGCCGATGTCGCGGTAGACCGTGCGGACGGAGACGTCGAGCTCGGAGGCCAACGTCTCGGCCGTGACGGGGCGCCTGCGGCGACGCAGGCTCTGGATCATGTCGAGCAACCGTTCGGCGCGCTGCATGATGTCGTCTCCTCACCCGCCTTCCGACCTGCGGTCAGAATGGCCGGACGCGCTGACAGGTTCTGTCAGGAGCGTGTCAGGAGCAAGGCCGCGGATGAATGCGCCTGCCGGAACCGCCGAACGGCTTGGCGGACGGCGCCTGCCGTCATGGTCGGGCTTGTCCCGACCATCCACGCCTGCCGATTGTCGAATGCGATGTCCGAGACGCGGGTGCTCGCCACAAGGGCGAGCAGGACGTCGTGTCAGCTCAGAACGGCCGCTTCAGCTTGCACTGATCGATGAAGCCCAGGCCCTTCTCACGCGCGGAGTCGTTGAAGTACCCGGTGTCGCGGAAGGCCTGGATCTCGTCCTTGGTCATGGCGTTGACCGTGCCCTTGGCATAGCAGGAGCACGGCGAATGGACGGCTTCCTGCGTGGTGTTCAGCAGGCGCGACTGCGTGACCAGACAGGCGTCGAAGGCGCGAAGCTGAATCCGGTAGGGCGAGAGGTTCTTGGCGGTCGGGTCGGGCGGCGGCAGAGCGGTCGAGCTGCTCGCGGCATAGGCCGATGCGCTCGCCAGAATCGACAATCCACCGGCCAGAATGACCGCACCCATGCGCCGCATCATCATGATTTTCGCCTGCCCTTCGAGACCAAGAACGCGCGCGAAGATGCTCGCCCGGCGTCGTTTCCCGCATGCAGGCAGTATCGGGCCAACGTCAAGTGCCGAGACCGTGTCCGGCACCAGTTTTCACGCGCCGTGCCTTCCCTGTGACAATCGTTGCGAATCGCGCTGCTGCAACGCATCATCAATGCTAACCGGACATTAATGTCCCGCCTTCAGACTGCAGGCATCCGTTTCGTTGCGGGCGCCTTTGCGCCGGAGTTCTGGACTATGCGTTGCGTTGCCTATCTGGCGGGTCTGGTGGCCTGTCTCGCCCTGTCGATGACCGGTCGCGCTTCGGCGCAATCGAACGATTATGCGCAGCTCACATCCCCTCAGTCGGCGCAGAACTGGTATCTGACGCTCGGTGCGGGCGTGCGCTACCAGCCGGACTACACAGGCTCGAGCGAGTACTTCTTCCGTGCCCGGCCGATCATCTCGCTGGGCCGCGGCCTGAAGAGCACATGGTGGAGCGCCGAGGACGATGCGATGCTCAGCATCGGCGTCTTCTCCGGCCAGGGCTGGCGCGTCGGCTTCTCGGGCGATCTGCTCTGGAAGCGCAGCGCCAAGTATAACCACGCGCTGATTGCCGTGCCGGCGACCAAGTTCGGGGCAGAGGCCGGCGCCTTCGTCGAGTTCTATCCGACATCGTGGCTGCGCGGCCGTGTGGACCTGCGCCGCGGCATCACCGCCCATGACGGCGTCGTGGCCGATCTGAAGCTCGACGCCTTCACCAGTGCGGGCGCCTGGACGTTCGGCGCCGGGCCGCGCATGCGGATCACGTCGGCTGACTATGTGCGGACCTATTTCGGCACCTATGGAGCGATGCCGGGCAATGGCGGCTTCCTGCAGCGCTTCAATACGGGCGTCCACACGATCGGCGCCCTGGCGCAGGTCACCTACAGCTGGTCGGACAATCTCAAGACCACGGCCTATGTCGAGTACAAGCGCCTGATCGGCGATGCCACGCGCTCCCCGATCGTAAGGCCGTATGGCTCGCGTGACTCGGTCACGGTCGGCCTCTCCGCGAGCTACTCCTTCGATACCGGGTCGAGCTACTCGCTCGGCGGCCTTTGAACGCAGACAGCCTTGTGGCCGGGCACGCCCGGCCACAGCCAGAATCCCAAAAGAAAAGGCGGACCGGAAACCGGCCCGCCTTTCTGCTTTTAGCGAAGCGGCTGGGATCAGCCGACGATCTCGTTGCCCGCGAAGAACTGGGCGATCTCGACCGCCGCCGTCTCCGGAGCGTCGGAGCCGTGCACGGTGTTCTCGCCGACCGAGAGGGCGAAGAGCTTGCGGATGGTGCCCTCGGCGGCGTTGGCCGGGTTGGTGGCGCCCATCACTTCACGATACTTGGCGATGGCGTCCTCGCCCTCGAGGACCTGCACGACGACGGGGCCGGAGGTCATGAACTCGACGAGCTCGCCGAAGAAGGGACGTGCCGAGTGAACGGCGTAGAAGGTCTCGGCCTGGCCCTTCGTCATCTGGATGCGCTTCTGCGCGACGATGCGCAGGCCAGCCTTCTCGATGACCGCGTTGACCGCACCGGTGAGGTTGCGCTTCGTCGCGTCGGGCTTGAGGATGGAGAAGGTGCGCTGGACAGCCATCGAAAGATCCTTGGAGGTGTTCTGTCAGGAAAGGTGGCGCGCTTATAGCGACCCCCTCCCCGCCTCACAAGGCTCGCAGCCCGAGCATCGACCCGAAAAGTACAGGCCGGTTTTCCGAGAAGCCGAAGCGGAACCGTACCGTTTCAGTGGCGCGTCAGGAAGGCGCGGGCCTCGCGCAGCGCCTCGGCGATCTCGTCGCGGCTCATCTCCAGAGCCAGCTCCTGCCGGTGCGCCGCCGCCCGGGCGCAGCCACGGGCCTGGGCGATGTTGAACCACTTCTGGGCGGCGACCAGGTCGACCGTTCCCGCGCGCCCCGAGGCGTGCATCAGGCCGAGTTCGTAATAGGCCTCGGCCGAGGCCTCTGCCGGAATGACCAGCGAAGCCGGAACCGCACTCATCTCCATACGCGCCATGTCGAAATCCCCTGTTTTCTGTCCTGCTGGGCTGCCATTCAAGGCCGGCCTGATGGAGCGAGACTGGGCGGCGGCGACTGAAAGTGCTGCTAAAATTCGCGATGAATCGAGTCTGAAGAAGACCTGATTAGATGATTAAGGTAACGGGCCATTCATCCCAGAATCGCGAAATCTAGAGTGATTTCAACGACTCGGACAGGGTTACCGAGATCTTCGATTGAGACGGTATTCACCTTACGTGACGGAAGGGTCTTAGGCGCCTGTCCTTGCGGCAACTTGGAAGGCCGGCCATAGGCCGATATGGTTCATATCTGAACCATGCAGGATAGCGGGTCGAAACAGGGAGGATCGGATGCGTTACGGGACAAGATCGGGCTGCGCAGCGCTGGCATTGCTGGCCGGCATGGCGACAGCGGCCGCGCAGGAGGTCACGGGCATCTGGGAACGCGAGACCGGCGCCTCGCGCGTGCGCTTCGCCAAATGCGGCGAGGCGTTGTGCGGCACGATCTCCTGGCTCAAGGATGCGAACGGCCCCGCCAAGCTCGGCCAGCGCATCTTCTACGATATGAAGCCGAACGGCGCCGGCAAATGGAGCGGCAGCGCCTTCAATCCCGAGGATGGCAAGACCTATTCGGGCACGATGTCGCTCTCCGGCGAGACGCTGACGACGGCCGGCTGCATTCTCGGTGGAATGATCTGCCGCTCGGTGAAGTGGTCGCGTAGCAACTGATCAGCCGCGGGATGCCGTCATGGTCGGGCTTGTCCCGACCATCCACGTCTTCGCCGGTCAAATGTCATGTTCAGGGCGTGGATGCTCGCCACAAGGGCGAGCATGACGATGGAGCCCCGTCAGCGCGTCACCGCGCCCTTTGGCCGAACAGGATTGCCTTCTCTTCCGGCGTGCTGATGCCGGCGGGGTTGCGCAGTTCCTCGCCGACCTTGACGCCGCGCAGAACGGCGGGCCGCGCCATCATGGTTTCGATCCAGCGGCCGACATTCGGGAACTGCTTGATGTCCTGGCCCTGCCGCTCCCAGCCGCGGGCCCAGCCGATGCAGGCCATGTCGGCGATGGAATAATCGCCGCAGATATAGTCCCGGCCTTCGAGGCGCTTGTTCAGGACGCCGTAGAGGCGGTTGGCCTCGTTGGTGTAGCGCTCGATGGCGTAGGGAACCTTCTCGGGCGCATAGAGGCGGAAGTGGTGGGTCTGGCCGAGCATCGGGCCGAATCCGCCCATCTGCCAGAACAGCCACTCGTCCACTTCGATGCGGCCGCGCTCGTCCTGCGGATAGAACTGGCCGGTCTTGCGGCCGAGATATTGCAGGATCGCGCCGGATTCGAAGACCGAGATCGGCTTGCCGTCCGGTCCGTCGGGGTCGACGATCGCCGGCATGCGGTTGTTCGGGGAGATGGCGAGAAAGTCCGGCTTGAACTGGTCGCCCTTGCCGATGTTCACAGGGACAATGGTGTAGGGCAGCCCGCATTCCTCGAGCATGATGGTGATCTTGAAGCCGTTCGGCGTCGGCCAGTAATAGAGGTCGATCGGCTTGGACTGCACCTGGGACATTGCGTTCTCCTCGCGGATTGGCGGTTCGCCACAGACTTAAGGGGCCTGGCTGACGGCCGGAAGGGCCACGGCCTGCCTCCGGCGCGGCCGCGCCATGCCGCCGCTGCGTGGACGCCTCAGTCGTCGAGCGTCTTCTTGAAGCCTTCATGGCTCTGATCGAAGCCGAGATTGCGATAGAAGCGATGAGCGTCGACGCGGCTCTTGTTCGAGGTGAGCTCGATGAGCCCGACCGCGTTTTCGCGGGCGAAGGCGAGCGCGTGCTCCATCATCCGCGCGCCGATGCCGAGGCCGCGACAGGCAGGCGCGACATGCACGCTCTCGATCTTGGCGCGCTTGCGCCCGCGCGCCGCAAGGCCGGGGATCAGCGTGACCTGGAAGGTGCCGACCACCTCGCCTGCCCGCTCGGCGACGAAGAGTGCGTTGCCCGGGCTCGCATCGACCTCCGCGAAGGCCTCCGCATAGGCGGGATGCCCCGCCTCGGCCGCGACCTCCTCCGGCGTCATGGTCTGCGTCGCGGCACCGAGCATGATGAGCTCGGCGATGCGCGTGGCATCCTCGGGCCGGGCGCGGCGGATGGCGATCGTGTCATTGTTCAAAGCAGTCACAGAATCGTCCTCGTCTTGCTCGCCGCTGAGCTGGCACCCGACACACAAGGCGAACTCGACGTTGTGTTGAAGGCACGTGCGCCCCTGCACCTATGCGCTATTCTTCCAAGCTATGGCTTCGGCCTCGCTGATTTCCTTGCCGACATGCGCCAACTCATATGCTGCCGCAGAGAGCGTTTCCCGAGCGAAATATGATTTGATCAGGATATAGACGTGATCGATCATCACGTTTGCAAAATTTCGCGCGCGGTGTCTGCGAACAATGCAATCATGTGGACTCACGTAGCCGTCCGAGAGCACGATGTTGCAGGCGGTCGCGTAATATTGTCCTGGCTCGAATCGTTCCAGACATCCTGTAACCGGCCAAAAGTGGAGCGCGAACTGCCGCTCACCAAGCTGAAATACGTCATAAGTCTTCACTCGACAAAAAGCCGCTTCGCCATGAGCAGCGTGTTGGGCGTGTCGTCGCGCCCATCGAAGCGGGCCTGGCGCTGGAGGAAGAAGCCCATGCGCTCATAGAAGGCGATGGCGAGCTCGTTCTGGCTCTCGACCTCGAGCCGCGCCACCGGCGCCTTCGGGAAGCAGGCGAGCGCCACCTGGAGCAGCGTGCGGCCGATGCCCACGCCCTGCCAGGCCGGCAGGACATATAGCCGCGTCAGCAGGGCTGCGCCGTCGCGTTCCGGCCGGGCGGAGGCTGTGGCGACGATCTCCTCGCCAATCAGCGCGACGAGGAAGACGCCCTCGTCGCGCCCGAGCTGACCGTGCAGCGTCTCGGGCGAATGCCAGGCATTGGCGATCTCGGCGACACGCTGCCAGCCATAGATCCCGTCATAGGTGTCGTGCCAGGTCTCGACCAAAAGCGCCCTCACCGCCGGCACATCGGCGGCTTCGGCGTCGCGGATGACGAGATTGGCTGGTGTCACATGATCACTCGATGCCGAGCTTCTTCTTCAGGATGTCGTTCAACGCCTGCGGATTGGCCTTACCGCCCGAGGCCTTCATCGCCTGACCGACGAACCAGCCCAGCATGGTCGGCTTGGCCTTGACCTGCTCGACCTTGTCGGGGTTCGCCGCAATGATCTCGTCGACCGCCTTCTCGATGGCGCCGGTGTCGGTGACCTGCTTCATGCCGCGGGCCTCGACGATCTCGCGCGGATCGCCGCCTTCGGTCCAGATGATCTCGAAGAGGTCCTTGGCGATCTTGCCGGAGATGACGCCCTCGCCGATCAGGTCGACGAGCCCGCCGAGCTGCGCGGCCGAAACGGGCGAAGCCGTGACGTCCTGGCCTTCCTTGTTGAGGCGGCCGAACAGCTCGTTGATGACCCAGTTGGCAGCGGCCTTGCCGTCACGCCCCTTGGCAACCTGCTCGAAATAATCGGCCTGGTCGCGCTCGGCGACGAGCACCGAGGCGTCATAGGGCGACAGCCCGTATTCGGCGATGAAGCGGGCCTTCTTGGCGTCCGGCAATTCCGGCAGCGCGCCCTTCAGCGAATCGACGAAGGCATCGTCGAATTCGAGCGGCAGCAGGTCCGGATCGGGGAAGTAGCGGTAGTCATGCGCTTCTTCCTTGGAGCGCATCGAACGCGTCTCGCCCTTGCCGGGATCGTAGAGGCGCGTCTCCTGGTCGATCGTGCCGCCATCCTCGATGATGCCGATCTGGCGGCGCGCCTCAACATCGACCGCCTGGCCGATGAAGCGGATCGAGTTGACGTTCTTGATCTCGCAGCGCGTGCCGAGCGCATCGCCCGGCTTGCGCACAGAGACGTTCACGTCGGCGCGCAGATTGCCCTTCTCCATGTCGCCGTCGCAGGTGCCGAGATAGCGCAGGATGGTGCGCAGCTTCGACACATAGGCCCTCGCCTCGTCGGCCGAGCGCAGATCGGGCTTGGAGACGATCTCCATCAGCGCCACGCCCGAGCGGTTCAGGTCGACGAAGCTCATGGTCGGATGCTGGTCGTGGATCGACTTGCCGGCATCCTGCTCCAGATGCAGGCGCTCGATGCCGACGGTGATCTGCTCCGTCGGCGAGAGATCGACCACGATCTCGCCCTCGCCCACGATCGGGCTCTTGTACTGGCTGATCTGGTAACCCTGCGGCAGATCGGGATAGAAATAGTTCTTGCGGTCGAAGACCGAACGATTGTTGATCTGCGCGTTGAGTCCGAGCCCCGTGCGCACCGCCTGGCGGACGCATTCGGCGTTGATGACCGGCAGCATGCCGGGCATCGCGGCATCGACGAGGCTGACATGCTCGTTCGGCTCGGCACCGAAGCCGGTCGAGGCGCCGGAGAAGAGCTTGGCGTTGGAGGTGACCTGGGCATGGATTTCCATGCCGATCACCACTTCCCAATCTCCGGTCGCGCCCTTGATCAGCTTCTTGGGATCGGCGGGGCGGGCATGCGCGTTCATCTGCGGTCTTCCGGCTGAATATCGTCGCCTACGCGTTACGATGTCGGCGGGCAGGGGGCAAGGGGCGTGGCAAGTGGCGCGGCGAGGACGGGGCGCGCGTGCGGCACCGGCCGCAACGTCGTGATGGGGCCGAAACGTGATTTTGCGGCTCTTCCGTTGCGCTCCTGCAACCAGATGTCGCTATTGTGGCATACCCGGCTCGAGATTGCGGTTTTTGACGGGTGATGGATATTGACATTCGTCACTCGCCGCTTCTATTGCGCCCAAGGCCGCAAAACCGTCATGGTTGTCGCCAGCCTGCCCATTCGGAGTTCCGTCATGTCACGCAGCCGTTCCATCGGCCTGGTGCTCGCCGCCGTTTTCGCATCGACCGGCCTCTCGGTCTTCGATGCAGCGGCCCAGGGCGCCCCGCCGGCTCCCCAGGTCCAGGTCGCGAGCCCGCTCGCCAAGCGCATCACCAACTGGGACGAATTTACCGGCCGCTTCGAGGCGAGCGACCAGGTCGAGGTGCGCGCCCGCGTCTCCGGCTTCATCGAAAGTGTCCATTTCGCTGACGGCACGCTCATCCAGAGGGGCGACCTGCTCTTCACCATCGACCAGCGTCCCTACCGGCTCGCCGCCGACGTGGCGCGCGCCGAAGTCACGCGCGCCAAGGCCCAGGTTGAGCTGGCGCAGAACGAGGTCGAGCGCGCGGAGGGCCTGACCCAGAACCGCACCATCACCGCCCGCGACGTCGACCAGCGCCGCGCCAACCTCAACAGCGCCCTCGGCTCGCTGCAGGGCGCCGAGGCCAATCTCAAGAACGCCGAGCTCAACCTCGAATGGACCGAGGTGCGCGCGCCGCTTGCCGGCCGGATCTCGAACCGCCGCGTCGACCCCGGCAACCTGATCGCCGGCGGCCAGTCCGGCGCCACGCTGCTGACCACCATCGTCGCGGTCGATCCGATCTACTTCACCTTCGATGTCTCGGAGGCCGACTTCCTGCGCTACTCCCGCCTGGCGAGCCTGCGCGACAAGAGCAGCCGCGATGCCGGAACGCCGGTCGAGGTGCGCCTCTCCGACGAGACGAAATGGAGCCACCGGGGCAGGGTCAACTTCGTGGACAACGCGGTCAACGCCCGTTCGGCGACCATCCGCGGCCGTGCCGTATTCGAGAACAAGGACCAGTTCCTGACGCCGGGCGTCTTCGGCCGCCTGCGCTTCTTCGCCGGCGAAGGCGACGCTCTGCTCGTGCCCGACACCGTCATCTCCTCGGATCAGGCCAACAAGATCGTCCTGACTGTCGGCGCTGAGAACAAGGTGGTGCCGAAGCGGGTCGAGCTCGGTCCGATCAGCGAAGGGCTGCGCGTCATCCGCTCCGGCCTGACCGTCGAGGACAAGGTCATCATCGGCGGCAACGCCAACCCGATGGTCCGCCCGGGCGTCGCGGTCACGCCGCAGCCCGGCGAGATCAAGGTCGCCACCACCAACTGAGCGGCTCCGGCGCCGGCCTCCCTCGCCGGCCGGCGCCTGCGACGCCACACCCAAACAGGGGCGCCCATCGGGGCGCCTGCCCGCCTTTTCCGGACAGGACATCTTCCATGTTCCGCTTCGCCCATTTCTTCATCGACCGGCCGATCTTCGCCACCGTTCTCTCAGTGCTGCTGACGATCGCCGGCGCCATCGCCCAGCGCGGCTTGCCGATCTCCGAATACCCCGAGATCGCGCCGCCGACCGTCTCGATCACCGCAACCTACCCCGGCGCCTCGGCCGAGGTCGTCGCCGCCACGGTGGCGACGCCGATCGAGCAGGAGGTGAACGGCGTCGACGACATGCTCTACATCACCTCGCAGTCGACCGGCGACGGACGGGTGACGATCAACGTCGTGTTCAAGGCCGGCGTTGACATCGACCAGGCGCAGGTGCTGGTGCAGAACCGCGTCTCGCAGGCCGAACCGCGCCTGCCGCAGGACGTGCGCGCACTCGGCATCCAGGTGCGCAAGGCCTCGCCGGACTTCCTGATGGTCATCAACATGATCTCGCCGGACGGGTCCCGCGACGCGCAGTACATCTCGAACTATGCGTCGTTGTACGTGAAGGACGTTCTGACCCGTGTCGACGGTGTCGGCGACGTGCAGGTCTTCGGTGCGCGTGACTTCTCGATGCGCATCTGGCTCGATCCGGCCAAGGTCGCGGCGCGCAATCTGACAGCAGGCGACGTGGTCGCCGCGCTCAGGGCCGCGAACGTGCAGGTCGCGGCCGGCGCGCTGAACCAGCCGCCGGCAAAGTCGGATGAAGCTTTCCAGTTCTCGGTCAACACGCTCGGCCGCCTGACCGACGTTTCCGAGTTTGAGAACATCGTCGTCCGTGCCGATGCCGATGGCGGCACGATCCGCGTGCGGGACATCGCCCGCGTCGAGCTCGGCTCGCAGGATTACACCACCAACGCCTATCTCGATGACAAGAACACCGTCGCGATCGGCGTCTTCCAGCGACCGGGCTCCAACGCGCTCGCGACCTCGGACAAGCTGATCTCGACGATGACCGAGATGTCCAAGCAGTTCCCGGCCGGCCTCGAGCACCGCATCATCTACAACCCGACGGAATTCATCGGTGAGTCCGTCGACGCGGTCGTTCGCACGCTGCTCGAGGCCATCGTGCTCGTCGTGATCGTCGTGATCCTGTTCCTGCAGACCTGGCGCGCGGCGATCATCCCGATCGTGGCGATCCCGGTTTCGCTGGTCGGCACCTTCCTGGTGATGAGCGCGGTCGGCATCTCCTTCAACACGATCTCGCTGCTGGCGCTCGTGCTGGCCATCGGCATCGTCGTCGATGACGCGATCGTGGTGGTGGAGAACGTCGAGCGCTATCTCGCGGAGGGCATGACGCCCAAGGAGGCGGCGCACAAGACCATGGACGAGGTCGGCGGCGCGCTGCTGGCGATCGCTCTCGTGCTCTGCGCGGTGTTCATCCCGACCGCCTTCATCAGCGGCCTGCAGGGGACCTTCTACCAGCAGTTCGCGGTCACCATCGCGGCTTCGACAGCGATCTCCTGCTTCGTCTCTCTGACGCTCTCGCCGGCCATGTCGGCTGTGTTGCTCAAGGCCCACAAGAAGCATGATGAGCATGAGCAGCACGGCTTCTTCTACAAGCTGGGTGCGCCGGTCCGTGGCTTCTTCCACTATTTCAACGCCGGCTTCGATTGGCTGTCGCGGACGTATGGCCGCGTCACCTCTCGGCTCATCCGCATCGCGGTGATCCTGCTGATCGTCTATTCAGGCCTGATCGCGGCGACCGTCTGGGACATCCGCAAGACCCCGACCGGTCTCGTACCGCAGCTCGACCGCGGCTACTTCATCGCCGTGCTCCAGTTGCCGCCCGGCTCCTCGCTGCAGCGCACCGATGCGGTGCTGCACAAGGCCAACCAGATCCTGCTGTCCCGTCCCGGCGTCGCGCATACCGTCGCCTTCGCCGGCCTCGACGGCGCGACCTTCACCATCGCGCCGAATACCGGCGTGGCCTTCGTCACGCTCGCGCCGTTCAAGGAGCGCGAGAAGCAGGGCCTGACCACCCAGGGCATCCTGAACGATCTGCGCCAGCAGATGTTCGGCATCTCCGAAGCCTTTACCCTGCTGATCGAACCGCCGGCGATCCCCGGCATCGGCACCGGCGGCGGCCTCAAGGGCTATGTGCAGGATCGTAGCGGGCAAGGCCTCGCGGCGCTGGAAGGCGCGGCCTGGATCGTCGCCGGCTCGGCCGGACAGGTGCAGGGCATCCAGCAGCCCTTCACGCTGTTCTCCACCAAGACGCCGCAGATCTACGCCGATATCGACCGCACCAAGGCGGAGATGCTCGGCGTGCCGGTCACCCGCATCTTCGAGACGCTGTCGGTCTATATGGGCTCGGCCTATATCAACGACTTCAACCTGCTCGGCCGCACCTTCCGCGTCACCGCGCAGGCCGACAATCCGTTCCGCCTGACGACACGCGACGTCGCCAATCTCAAGACCCGCAACGCGGATGGCGAGATGGTGCCGATCGGTTCGATCGCGTCCTTCCACGACACGACCGGCGCCTATCGCGTGCCGCGCTACAACCTCTACCCGGCGGCGGAGGTACAGCTATCGATGGCGCATGGCTTCTCGACCGGCCAGGGCATCGCGGCGGTCGAGCAGATCGCGCAGCAGCGCCTGCCGGCCGGCTTCGGCTTCGAATGGACCGAGATCGCGCTGCAGGAGAAGCTCGCCGGCAACACCGCGGTCATCGCCTTCGGTCTCGCGGTGGTGTTCGTCTTCCTGCTGCTGGCGGCTCTCTATGAGAGCTGGCTGCTGCCGCTCTCGGTCATCCTGATCGTGCCGATGTGTATCCTGGCCGCGATGTTCGGGGTGAACTATGCCGGTCTCGACCGCAACATCCTGGTCGATATCGGCCTGGTGGTGCTCGTCGGCCTTGCTGCGAAGAACGCGATCCTGATCGTCGAATTCGCCAAGCAGGCGGAGGACGAGGGCATGAACCGGCGCGATGCGGCGATCGCCGCCGCCCGCACCCGCCTGCGGCCGATCCTGATGACCTCGATGGCCTTCATCCTCGGCGTGCTGCCGCTGACCGTCTCGGTCGGCGCCGGTGCCGAAATGCGCCAGGCGATGGGCATCGCGGTGTTCTCGGGCATGCTGGGCGTGACGTTCTTCGGCCTGATCTTCACGCCGGTGTTCTACGTCATGGTGCGCTGGCTCGCCGACCTGCGCGGCAACCGCCGCAAGGCCCTGGCAGCGCAGGAGCCGACGGGCGCGCATAGCTGATCCAAGCCCCTTCTCCCCTCGCGGGGAGAAGGGGCTTCGAAGCCGCTCTTACGTTGCGGCAATCTCCGTGACGACGCGCTGGATTTTGTTGGCCGTTCGGCAATAATACGCCCGTCGCGGGCGATATCTCTCGGGACGGATCAACGGAGCCTTCGAGCCCGCGCTATGACGCTGCCTCTCGTTCCCCTCGTGGTCATCGGTGGGATCTTGGCTGCAGCGGGGTATTTCTACCTCACCGTCGAGCGCAAACAGCAGGCCGGAACGGAGGCCATTCGCAGTTATGCTTGGCCTCCCGGCCTCGTCGAGCGGCTGGCGAAACGGCATCCCGACCTGAGTTCTGCAGACTTGGATCTCGTGTCCCAAGGTCTGCGCCAGTTCTTTCGGGCCTATCTCGCGTCAGGTGGCCGATCTATCGCCATGCCGTCGCGTGTCGTCGATGATCTCTGGCACGAGTTCATTCTCTACACGCGCGACTACGAGCTCTTCTGTCAGCAGGCTTTCGGCCGCTTCCTCCATCATGCCCCGACGGACGCTCGCAGCGAGCAACGCGAAGCGCATGAACGGGGTCTCTATCGCGTCTGGCGGCATTGCTGCCAGGAGGAAGGGGTCGACGCCGAGCAGGCGAGCCGCCTGCCTCTTCTCTTCGCGCTCGACAGCCAGCTGGGCATCGCCGACGGCTTCGCGTATCGCCTGGACTGGGCAAAGCACCTCCGCCAGGGCGCTGGCTGTAGCGGAGGTGGAGACAGCGACGGCTGCGGCGGTAGCGGAGACTAGGAGCCTTAGCCCCACCACTTCTCCGTGACCGGGAAGCGACCCGCGGCCTGCTCGATCACCTCGCCGAGCGAGAACAGCGTCTCCTCGTCGAAGGGGCGGCCGATGAGCTGGAGGCCGAGCGGCAGGCCCTGGGCGTCCAGCCCCGCCGGCACGGCGATGCCGGGCAGGCCGGCCATGTTCACCGTCACCGTGAAGACGTCGTTGAGATACATCTCCACCGGATCGGCCGAGCCCTTCTCGCCGATGCCGAAAGCGGCAGAGGGCGTCGCCGGCGTCAGCACGGCATCGATGCCCTGCGCATAGACCGTCTCGAAATCGCGCTTGATCAGCGTGCGGATCTTCTGGGCCTTGACGTAATAGGCGTCGTAATAGCCGGCCGAGAGCACATAGGTGCCGATCATAATGCGGCGCTTGACCTCGGCGCCGAAGCCGGCGGCGCGGGTCTTCTCATACATCTCGACGATGTCCTTGCCCTGCTCGCGCAGGCCGTAGCGGACGCCGTCATAGCGGGCGAGGTTCGAGGACGCTTCGGCCGGCGCGACGATGTAGTAGGCCGGCAGCGCGTATTTGGTGTGCGGCAGCGAGATCTCGACGATCTCGGCGCCGGCGGCCTTGAGCCAGGCGATACCCTGCTGCCAGAGCGCGTCGATCTCGGCGTTCAGGCCGTCCAGCCGGTACTCGCGGGGAATGCCGATCTTCATGCCCTTCACCGAACGGCCGACGGCGGCCTCATAGTCCGGCACGGCCATGTCGACGGAGGTGGTGTCCTTCGGGTCATGGCCGGACATCGAGCGCAGCATCACGGCAGCGTCGCGCACGGTCTTCGCGATCGGCCCGGCCTGATCCAGCGAGGAGGCGAAGGCCACCGTGCCCCAGCGCGAGCAGCGGCCATAGGTCGGCTTGATGCCGACCGTGCCGGTAAAAGCGGCGGGCTGGCGGATCGAGCCGCCGGTGTCGGTCGCGGTCGCTGCGAGGCAGAGATCGGCGGCCACGGCCGAGGCCGAGCCGCCCGAGGAGCCGCCGGGCACGAGATGATTGCCCTCGACGGCGCCACCCTGCCCGGCGCCGACATTGGAGCCCTTGCGGCGCCATGGATTGACGACGTTGCCGAAGGCCGAGGTCTCGTTCGAGGAGCCCATGGCGAACTCGTCATTGTTGAGCTTGCCGAGCATCACCGCGCCGTCGCGCCAGAGCTGGCTCGTGACGGTCGATTCATAGGCCGGCACGAAATTGCCGAGGATCTTCGAGCAGGCGGTGGTGCGCACGCCTTCCGTCGCGAAGAGGTCCTTGATGCCGAGCGGCAGGCCTTCCAGCGGGCGGGCCTCGCCCTTCGCCAGCTTCTCGTCGGAGGCCGCGGCCTGCTTCAGCGCATGGTCCGGGGTCTCGAGCACATAGGCGTTCAGCGCCCGAGCCTTCTCGACGGCGGCGATATGGGCCTTCGTCAATTCGGTGGCGGAGAAGCTCTTGGCCTTGAGGCCGTCGCGAGCCTCGGTCAGCGTCAGGCGGGTGAGATCGGTCACGGGGATATTCCGGAGTTATCTGGTCAAAAGCCCCCGGATCGCGCGCTGCGCGTCCGGGATGATCGAACGAGCGGCTAGCGGCCGATCACTCGATCACCTTCGGCACCATGAAATAATCGTCTTCGGAAGCCGGGGCGTTGGCAACGATCTCGTCGGCGATCTCGCCGTCATTGACCACGTCCTCGCGCTGCTTCATCGCCATCGGCGTCACCGAGGTCATCGGCTCGACGCCGTCGACATTCACCTCGTTGAGCTGCTCGACGAAGCCGAGGATAGCGTTGAGCTCGCCCTGCAGCTTGGGCAGGTCCGCCTCCGGCACGGCGATGCGCGCGAGATGCGCGACGCGTTTGACGGTGGCGAGATCGACCGACATGGCGGACTCCTGAAAGGGATGCGGCGCGGGGCGCCAGACGTGTTGAGGGCTATAAGCGCAGGATCGGGCACTCGCAACAGCGGCGCCCGAACTCCTTGCGGCCCATCGCGAGGCTCGGCTCAGACTGCGAAGGCCTCACCCTTCTTCGGCACCACCGCTTCGATGCCGCTGCCCTTCAACCCGGCCACGAAAGCATCGGCGTTGGGGTCGATCAGTGGGAACGTGCCGTAATGGCTGGGTATCGCGACCTTCGGCTTGACGAAGCGGGTCATGGCGAGCGCGGCGACCTTGCCGCCCATGGTGAAGCGATCCCCCACCGGGCAGATGCAGGCCTCCACGCCATGGATTTCCGCGAGCAGCGCCATGTCGGAGAAGATGTCGGTGTCGCCCATGTGCCAGAGCGTCTTTTCGCCCTTGGCCTTGATGATCGCGCCATTGGCGTTGCCGACGGGAACATTGACGCCGCCCTCGCCCATGCCCGCCGAATGGTCGGCGCGGACGAGCGTGACGCTGAACGGGCCGAGATCGACGGTGCCGCCGGTGTTCATCGGCTGGAAGCTCTTCAGCCCCTGCGAGGCCAGGTGCATGGCGAGGTCGTAATTGGTGATCACCACGGCCCCGGTCGCCTCGGCGATGGCCAGCGTGTCGCCGACATGGTCGCCATGGCCGTGGGTGACGACGATGTGGCTGACGCCCTTGGAGATCGCCGCAATGTCACCCTCGAAGGCCGGATTCCCGGTGAAGAAGGGATCGATCAGGATCGCGGCGCCTTCGATCTCGATCCGAAAGGCGGAATGGCTGTACCAGGTGAGTTTCATGCGAGGACTCCGGGCGTTCGCAATGCCGGCCTCTATCTAGGCCGATCCGCGCCGCCGACCAAGTCGACAAGCAGACCGCAGCCATGCAGGCTGGCGGCAAGCCCATGTTACGGAATCGCCCCATGACCGATGCCGCCACCCTCTCCCTCCGGATCGCCCAGGGGCATGGCGACGAGCCGGCCGATCTCGTCATCAAGGGCGCGAGGTTCCTCGATCTCGTCACCGGCGCGCTCGCCGAGAGCGACATCGCCATCTGCGGCGACACCATCGTCGGGACTTACGGCCGCTATGAAGGCCGGCGCGTCATCGACGCGAAGGGCTTGATCGCAGTCCCGGGCTTCATCGACACGCATCTGCACATCGAATCCTCGCTGGTGACGCCGCTCGAATTCGAGCGCTGCGTACTGCCGCATGGCGTGACCACCGCGATCTGCGACCCGCACGAGATCGCCAATGTGCTGGGCAGCGAAGGCATCCGCTATTTCCTCGCCAGCGCCGAGGCGATGCGGATGGATCTGCGCGTCAACCTGTCGAGCTGCGTGCCGGCCACGCATCTCGAGACGGCGGGAGCAGCGCTGGAAGCCGGCGACCTCACGCCGCTGATGGACCATCCGAAGGTCATCGGGCTGGCTGAGTTCATGAACTTCCCGGGCGTGATCCATCGTGACCCGGGCTGCCTCGCCAAGCTGGAGGCGTTCTCGCATCGCCATATCGACGGCCATGCGCCGCTCGTGCGCGGCCTCGACCTCAACGCCTATCTTTCCGCCGGTATCCGCACCGACCACGAGACGACGACGGCCGACGAAGCCCGCGAGAAGCTCGCCAAGGGCATGGCAATCCTGATCCGCGAGGGTTCCGTCTCGAAGGATCTGCATGCGCTGATCCCGCTGATCTCGCGCGACGCCTCGCCCTTCCTCGCCTTCTGCACGGACGACCGCAACCCGCTCGATATCGGCGAGGAGGGCCATCTCGATTACATGATCCGCACCGCCATCGCAGAAGGCGCGGATGTGCTGGCGACCTATCGCATCGCTTCGCACTCGGCGGCGCGGAATTTCGGCCTCTTCGATCGCGGCTTCATCGGGCCGGGCAAGCGCGCCGATATCGTGCTGGTCGAAGACCTCTCAGCCTGCTCGGTGAAGCAGGTCCTGACCGGTGGCCGGCTCGTCGAGGAGGCGCTGTTCGCGGATCGCGTGGCCGTCGCGGCCGTGGGGCATGGCAGCGTGAAATGCCGCCCCGTCACCCCGGAAGCCTTCCGCGTGAAGGCGCGCGAGGGCGAGACGCCGGTGATCGGCGTCGTGCCGGGGCGGATCATCACCGAGCGGCTATCGATGCCCCTGCCCTCGCGCGACGGCCTCGCTTTGCCCGATCTCGCGCAGGATGCGGTCAAGGTCACGGTGATCGAGCGGCACGGCAAGGGCGGCGGCATCGCCACGGGATTCGTCCATGGCTTCGGCATGAAGCACGGCGCGATCGCCTCCTCGGTAGGGCATGACAGCCACAATCTCTGCATCGTCGGCGTCGATGACGCGGCGATGGCGGCTGCGGCCAACCGGCTGATCGAGATCGGCGGCGGCTTCGCCGTGGCCGAAGGCGACAAGGTGACCGCGGAACTGGCCCTGCCCGTCGCCGGGCTGATGAGCGAGGAGCCCTTCGAGACGGTCCGGCACGATCTGGAGGGCCTGCGAGCCGCGGCCAAGGCGCTCGGCGTCGTGCTGGCCGAGCCCTTCCTGCAGGTCGCCTTCCTGACCCTGCCGGTGATCCCGCATCTCAAGATCACCGACAAGGGGCTGGTCGATGTGGATCGGTTTGATTTTGTGTGAGCCGATCACGCTCGGCTAGCGTCCAAAGGCCAGTTGACGACCAGGGATGTGATTGGAGAATCAACGGGACTGATGATTCTGCCTGGAAGACCAAGATGATCGAACTCGGACGAATGCCGGCCTTTCAGACATCCGCAAGGGTATCGAGACGAGGATTTCTGGGCATCGCAGCCGCGGCTTTGACAACAGGTTGCGTAACCTCGCCGCCACCGATCCCCTTGGATGAAGCCAAGAGCTGGAAGGTCGTTTCCGTCGAAGGCACGTTAGCTCCGGCCGCTTCCTCGAGCTGGATGTCGGCCAGGAGCGAATTCATGAAAGCCAACGGCCTTGAAGCCAAGGTCGAATATGGTGATCGCGAGACGCCAACGCGCGTCATCGAACCCGAGTTGCCCCGCGAGCAATACCGGGCATTTATCGCAGCTCAGTTTTCGAGCCGGGTCAGAACATCCTTCCCGGCAAAGATGCAAAGCGCGTTCACGGGCACCCGCCCCGTGAAGATCGTCGTCACGATGCACGGTGCTGAAATCCTCGATCCAGGACAGCTCGCCGCGAAGGTGTTCTTTGGCGGACAATCAGCCGCCCAGCACGCGCTTCTCGCCCATATCGATGTGATCGACGCCCGCTCGGGGAAGATATTGGTCACGTACCCCATCACGCGCGTAACAGTTAGTGGAGTGCGGGGTTTTGACTTCAATGGCGGCGCGGCGGCCGAGAACGACCCCATGCTGAAAATGCTCAACCAGCTTCGGGAGCAGTTCTTGCGATGGCTACTCCAGACAGCATAGGCGGCAGCGATCGATCGAAAGGGGCGCTCGCAGCCGATAAACTCGCGCCCTAAATCCGCCCGTCCAGCGCGGCCAGGACCTTCTCGGCCACGAGGCCGGAGACGCGGGAGTTCGATTCGAGGGTGTTGCCGGCGATATGCGGGGTCAGGATCAGGTTTGGTGCGCCGGCGAAGACCTTGGCCGCCTCCTTGCCGAGCGGCTCCTGCTCGTAGACATCGATCGCCGCGCCGCCGAGCCGGCCGGCCTTGAGCGCTTCCACCAGCGCCGCCTCGTCCATGACGCCGCCGCGCGCGGTGTTGATCAGGATCGCGTCGGGCTTCATCCGGGCGAAGGCCTTCGTGTCGATCAGGTTGCGCGTCTGCTCCGTCAGCGGGACATGCAGGCTGATCACATCGGCCTGCGCCAGCAGTTCATCGAACTCCATCCGGCGCACGCCGGCCCAGGCGGGATCGTTTGCGGCCAGGCGCGGATGAAAGGCCGCGACCTCCATGCCAACCGCCCGGGCGCGCTGCGCGACGTCTCGCGCGATCGCGCCGAAGCCGACGAGCCCCATCAGCTTGCCGGTGATCTCGCGGCCGATCAGCTTCGTCTTGGGGAATTCGCCGGCAAGCATCGCCGCATTCGCGAAATAGGCGCCGCGCAGGAGCGTCATCGCGGTGCCGATGACGTATTCGACGACGGAGAGGCTGTTTGCGCCGGTCGCCGGGAAGACCTTGATGCCACGCGCAGCGCAGGCCGCCATGTCGAGATTGTCGAGCCCGACGCCGAGACGGCCGATCACCTTGAGCGCCTTCGCCGCATCCAGCACGGCTCCACGCACCTGCGTCTGGTTGCGCACGATCACCGCCGGAACATCGGCAAGGAGGCGCGCGAGTTCGTCCGGCCTGGCGAAAAGCTCGGGGTCGTGATGGACCCTGTAGCGCGCCCTGAGGCTCGCGACGGCGGCCTCGTCCATGAATTCGGTGATGACGATATCGGTCATGGTCGTTCCGTGCAGCCCTTCGCCGGCCTCGATCACCGAACCGAATACAGCATTCGCTTCAATGATCGAGCCGTTTGATTCGGCAACGGCTCAGCCGATGAGGGCGAGGCCAGCGGTGACGATGACGAGGATGGTGAGGCTTGTGCCCGTGACCAGCACCAGATGCCGCCAACCGAGGCGGACCATGGCGCCCATCGAGGTGCCCAGCCCCAACGCCGCGATGGCGATGAGCAGGCCCCAGCGCGAAGCTTCGAGCAGGCCGTCCCGCAGCGGCCCGTAGAGCGGCTGAACGGCCGGCGAGAGCGCAAGCAGGCTGTTCAGCACGCACAGGCTGAGGAAGACGATGGCGAAGACCGGCACGGGCACCTTCGCCTTGGTCAGCTCGGCGCCGTCCCGCACCAGCCACCAACCGACGATCAGCACCGCCGGCAACAGCAGGAAGACGCGGAAGAGCTTGACGATGACGGCCGCATTGGCGACCTCGTCCGAGACGGACTGGCCGGCGCCGACGACCTGGGCGACATCATGGATGGTGCCGCCGAGCATGATGCCGGTCTGCTGCGGCGAGAAGCCGAGCCAGACACAGATCAGCGGATAGGCCAGCATCGCGATGGTGGCGAGCACGTTCATCGCGATGACGGTGAAGGCGACGTCGGCCGCCTTGTTGCGGTAGTCCGGCACCACGGTCGCCGTGGCGAGCGCAGCAGAGGCGCCGCAGACAGCCGTGGCGACACCGGCGAGCGCCCCCATGCCGGCCTCGCGGCCGAGCCGGCGCGCCAGAACGAAGCCGACCATCACAGTCACGACCATCGAGCCGACGACCAGCAGCGCCGTCGAGAGGCCGAGCGCGGCGATGTCGCCCAGGGCAATCCGCAGGCCGAGCAGCGCGATCGCCCAGCGCAGCAGCTTCTTGACGCAGAAGGTCATGCCCGGCGCGAAGCGCAGGTTGTTGGCCAGCGGGTGCAGAACCATGCCGATGATCAGCGCGATCACGATGGCCGGAATGCCGATACGGCCGCCGGTGGCAGCCTTGAGGACCGGTTCCAGCTGGGCGGATGCGATCGCGACGGCGGCAGAGAGCAAGATGCCCGGCAGCAGCGAGATCGGGACGTCCATCTTGCGGGTGGCGATATGGGTCATGGGAAAATCTGCGCCGGCGGCGGAAAGGTTTCTTAGAAAAATATTCTACCAGCTTGATCGTCGGCAGGTTGAACATTCTCCGGCGGCATATAGCGCGGCCGGTCGCATTAGGCGATGGCCTGGACGGCACGGCTTCGATGCAACCGCCATTCGCCGCGCGCAGGACAGACCGCGCTCGCAACCGGCACCCTTGCATGCTACCGCCGTGACATGACCAGCGCCGTCGTCGAGCTCGAAGCCTTCCTGGACCTGCCGCCCTATGCGCGGCTGCTCGGGCTTGACCTCGGCACCAAGACGATCGGACTGGCGCTGTCGGATGTCCAGCGGCAGATCGCTTCGCCTTTGGAAACCATCCAGCGGGTGAAGTTCGGGCTCGACGCGGCCGCGCTGCTGAAGATCGCCGAAAAGCATCAGGTGGCTGGGCTGGTGATCGGCCTGCCACTCAACATGGACGGGACGGAAGGGCCGCGGGTGCAGTCGACCCGCGCCTTCGTGCGCAATCTCACCCCGCTCACCGCGCTGCCCATCGCGTTCTGGGACGAGCGGATGTCGACGCTGGCCGTGACGCGGACTTTGCTCGACGCCGATGCCTCGCGCGCCAAGCGGGCGGCCGTGGTCGATAAGATGGCAGCCGCCTACATCCTGCAGGGCGCGCTGGACCGGCTCGGCCGACTCTCAGTCGTCGAGGATGACGACGAAGATCAGTTTCGCTGAGAGATCGCGAAACAGAACAGGCCCGCGCGGGGCGCGGGCCTGTCGATGTCGCCTCAGCGGGCGGGAGCGGCCTCAGCGATAGTCGCGGAAGTCGCCGCCATAGCCGTAACCGTAGCCATAGGGCCTGTAATAGGCCCGCGGGGCGGCATAGACCGGCGCCGGCTCGTAGTAGTCGTCGTAATAATATGGCCGCGCATAGGCCCGGTTATTCGCAGCAATCGCGGCCGCGCCGAGAATGCCGAGGCCGATGGCACCGGCGACTGCTGCGCCGCGCGCCGAACCGCCGCGATAATAGCCGCCGCGGTAATAGCGGCCACGGTACTGACTGTATTCGGCCTGCGCCTTGTCGAGGCGTGCAGGATCGAAGCTGCGTTGTTCCTTCGCCATGGCCGGAACGGCAAAGCTGCCCGCTGCGATGCTCGCGACAGCCAGACCAACGGCGACTTTCTTCTTCAGAGACATGACGGCATCTCCTTTCGCGGGATCCCCCGAACCATGTACAGAGGTTCGCGCACTCCGGTTGAATAGGGCCTGAACCAATCGCGGCGGCATTGCGGCAGGAGCAGAGCAGGCTTTCGTCGTCGCTCTTGCCGGCCGCCGCGCGGCATGGGACAGGCCGGTTAGACAGTCGGTGCATCAACGGATTCCGGGCTCCGTTGTTCCTCATCCTGCCCGCCCGGGCCGGTTCCGGACATGCTCGATAGCCTGATCGCCGTCTTTCTCGTCATCGCGACAGGCTGGTTCCTGAAGACTCGGAACATCGTCTCGCAGACCCACTGGGTCGGCGTCGAGCGGCTGACCTATCAGCTCCTGTTCCCGGCCGTCGTCATCCACACACTTGCAATTGCGGACCTTCGCGGCGTGCCGGTGCTCGCTATGGGCTTAAGCCTCGTCTTCGCCGTCCTGAGCGTCGCAGCCCTGTTACTGCTAGCGCGCCCGGTATTGTCGCATGCGGGCATCGGCGGCCCGGCCTTCACCTCGATCTTCCAGGGCTCAGTGCGCTGGAACACCTTTGTCGCGCTTGCCGTCGCGGCGGGGCTGCAGGGGCGGGCCGGCACGACGCTGATGGCCATCGCCATCGCAGCAATGATCCCGCTGCTCAATGTCACATGCGTGCTGGTGCTGGCGCGCTTCGCCAACGGCAAGCCGATGAGCGCGGCCGCCACGGTCCGCTCGATTCTCGTCAACCCCTTCATCTGGTCCTCGGCCGTCGGCCTGCTGCTCAACCAGGTCCAGTGGATCCTGTCCTCGGCCTTCATCGGCTATCTCGACGTCCTCGGCCGGGCCTCGCTCGGCATCGGCCTGCTCGTCGTCGGCTCGGCGCTCGATCTCAACCGGCTGGCGCGGCCGCGGCTGCCGCATGGGATCGCGGTCGTCCTGAAACTGGTGGTGATGCCCCTGCTCGTCTGGCTCTATGCAGGCCTCCTCGGGGTCACGGGCCCGGCACTGGCGATGGCAGTGGTCGCCGGCGCCGTGCCGACGGCCACCGCAGCCTATTTCTTGGCGCGCGATCTCGGCGGCGACGCGCAGCTGATGGCGGAGATCACCACGCTGCAGACACTGCTCGCGTTGGCGACGCTCCCGGCCGCCATGTTTTTTCTCACCACCTGAGCTTGCGGTTTCCGATAAAATGCAATCTATAATTGTATAATTCCTGGGAAGGGTCGACGCTTCCCGGGTGTGGCGCCCGTAGAGCTTGGGGGTCCTTCCGACGATGAGGCCTATTCTCCGAAACCTGACGCCGCCGGACCGTGCCGGCCACGGCGGCGATGGCGGTTACGTCTCCCACTCCCCGCCTTCCGCCCTCGAAGCGGCATCCTTCATCGAGGGCATGGCTGCCGAGATGCGGATCATGGCGCGGGATGCGAATCTGAACGCGCTCTCCTATTTCCTCGAGATGGTCCGAATCGAGGCATCCGCCGAGATCGCTCGCCTGGCGAAGACAGGCAACCCGCCCGCTTAGGCGCCGCGCCGCGTCTCGGTTCAGCCGTTTCGCGAAACAGTTCCACCGGGGTGGCGGCGGGCCGCGCCTTCCAATTCCAGCTCGACCAGAGCGCGATTGACGTCGCGCGCCGAGCTGCCGCTGGAACGCACGAGATCGTCGAGCGCGACCGGCGTCGGGCCGAGCAGCTCAAGCACGATACGACCGAGCTCGGACTGATCGACCGGTTCGCCGGATCGGTCGGCCGATGGTTGCGGTTGAAAACCGTCCTCATCGTCGGGCACCGCCGGCGCGGGCTCCACTTCGGCGAGATCGAGCTCGTCCCACATCGATTCGTTCGGTCGCGCGGCTGCCGGCTCGCGCAGTCCCCGACGCTCGGGCGCGAATGGGAATTCTCCCTGACGCAGCGGCGCGAGCGCCTCGATGACGTGGGCAGCCTCGGCGCAAAGCGTCGCGCCTTCGCGGATCAGGTGGTTGCCACCCTCCGCCCGCGGATCAAGCGGCGAACCGGGCACGGCGAAGACCAGCCTGCCCTGCTCATTGGCGAAACGGGCAGTAATCAGCGAACCGGAACGGTGCGCCGCCTCGACGACCACCGTGCCCAGTGAGAGCCCGGATACGAGCCGGTTGCGGCGCGGGAAGTCCCGCGCCCGCGCGACCCAACCCAGCGGCATCTCGCTGACGAGCGCGCCGCGCTCGACGATGCGCCGGGCCAGCGGGATGTTCTGCGGCGGATAGATCTGATCGAGCCCGCCGGCAAGCACGGCGACGGTGCTGGTTTCCAGGCTCGCCTCATGGGCAGCCGTATCGATGCCGCGCGCCAGCCCCGAGACGATGACGAAGTCGGCCTCGCCAAGCTCGCGCGCCAGCCTCCCTGTGAACTTCAGCCCGGCCGCCGAGGCGTTGCGCGAGCCGACCAGCGCGACCGATGGCCGCCGCAGCGCCTCCGCCTGTCCGAGCACGGCGATCAGCGGCGGGGCCGAGTCGATCGCCTGCAACGGGACGGGATAATCAGGCTCGCCAAGCGCGATGAAGCGGCCGCCAAGGCGCTCCAGCGCCGCAAGCTCGCGCTCGGCCTCCGCCAGCGTGCAGATGCGGATGGGGCGGCCCGCCCGCCGGGAGAGATCCGGCAAGGCGTCGAGCGCGGCCTCGGCACCGCCGAACCGGTTCATCAGCGACAGGAAGCTGCGCGGGCCGATATTCTCGCTGCGAATCAGCCTCAGCCAATCGAGACGCTGGCGATCGGTGAGCGCGCCAGCCATGATCCGGTCAGCCCTTCTGGCCGATCTTGCCTTCGTTCCCGGCCAAGAGCCTCGCGATGTTCTCCCGGTGCATGATCCAGAGCAGCACGGTCAGGACCGCCATCATGAGCGCGGCCTGCGGCATGCCGGCCCAAAGCCAGAGCAGCAGCGGCGTCACCACGCTCGCGACCAGCGCCGAGAGCGAGGAATAGCGGAAGAGCCAGGCGAGCCCGAGCCAGATCGCACAGAAGGCCAGCGCGACCACCGCCTTCACGCCGAGCAACACGCCGATATAGGTCGCGACGCCCTTGCCGCCCCTGAAGCGCAGCCACACCGGGAAGAGATGGCCGAGGAAGGCGCCGAAGCCTGCCGCGAGGGCGGCCTGCGGCCCTCCGATGAAGTACGAACCGACGAGGACAGCGGCCGTGCCCTTGAGCATGTCGCCGACGAGGGTTGCCGCCGCGAGCTTCTTGTTGCCGGTGCGCAGCACGTTGGTCGCGCCGATATTGCCCGAGCCGATGCTGCGCAGATCCGGCCCGCCGGCGAGCTTCGTCAGGATGATGCCGAATGGAATCGAACCGAAGAGATAGCCGACGACGAGGGCGATCAGCGTGACGGGCCCGGAAAGGCCCCAGTTCAGCGCATCAGCCATAAAGCCCCCCAACTCCCGCTATTGCCCGCAACCTAACCCGCCTCGGCCTCGTAGACCACCCGTCCGCCGACAAACGTCGCCTGCACGATGCCTTCGAGCCGCGCTTCGTCGAAGGGCGAGTTCTTGGCCCGCGACTTGAGCTTGCGCTTGTCGACGACATAGGGCGCCTCGGGATCGAGCAGGATGAGATCGGCGGGCGCGCCGGGCGCGAGCCGGCCGCAGCCGATCCCGAGCAGCGCGGCAGGGCGTGCCGACAGCGCGGCCAGCAGGCGCGGCAGCTCGATCTGCCCCGCCTGCACCATGCGCAGCGCGGCCGAGAGCATGGTCTCGATGCCGAGCGCGCCGTCGGCGGCCTCGGCGAAGGGCTGACGCTTGGTTTCGACATCCTGGGGGTCGTGGTCGGAGACGACGACATCGATCACGCCCTCCGCCAGCGCGGCGACCATGGCGAGACGCTCATCCTCGGAGCGCAGCGGCGGCGAGACCTTGCAGAAGGTGCGGTAGTCGCCGACGTCGTTCTCGTTGAGGGCCAGGTTGTTGATCGAGACGCCGCAGGTGACGCGCAGACCGTCCTGCTTGGCGCGCCGCACCAGCTCGGCCGATTCGGCGCAGGAGATCATCGCCGCGTGGTAGCGGGCGCCGGTCGCCCGGGCGAGGCGCAGGTCGCGCTCCAGCATCACCGTCTCGGCTTCGATCGGGATGCCCGGCAGGCCCTTGCGGCTGGCGAACTCGCCCTCGTTCATCACGCCAGGGCCGCGCAGCTCGGGGTCCTCGACATGGTTCATGATGAGGGCGTCGAAGTTGCGGGCGTAGATCATCGCCCGCCGCATGACCTGCGGGTTGCGCAGGCCCCTGGAGCCATCGCCGAAAGCGACCGCGCCCGCTTCGAGCAGCAGGCCGAACTCGGTGATCTCCTTGCCCTCCAGCCCCTTGGTCAGAGCGGCGCTGGGCAGGACGTTGACGATCGCCTTGTCGCGGGCGCGGCGCTTGAGGAAGTCGATGATGGCGGGGTCGTCGATCGGCGGATCGGTGTCCGGCCGGCAGACGATGGTGGTGACGCCGCCGGCGGCAGCGGCATGAGACCCTGAACCGAGCGTCTCCCGGAACTCAGCACCAGGCTCGCCGAGGAAGGCGCGCAGATCGACGAGGCCGGGGGCAAGGAGGATCCCTTTCGCGTCAATGCGCAGAGCTCCTTCCGGTGCTTCGGGGGCCGCGCCCCAGGCGACATCGGCGATGAGGCCGTCGCGCAGCAAAACCGCGCCCCTGCCCCGGCGTCCCGCGGCCGGATCGACGAGATCGGCGTTGGAGATGACGGTCGTCTGCGAGTCAGCCATTGCGGTCTCCCAGACCCCTAAAGAATGCGAGCCAAAAGCGGACGAGCCCGACGAAGAGCAGCACGGCAAGCGCGCCGCCGACTACGAACGCCCAGTTCCAGCCCGAACGCGGATCGCCATGCAGCAGCATCGCGGCCAGCGTGACGTATGCCAGAACCAGCACCCAAAGCGCGGCCCGGGCCTTGGCTGCGAAGAAACCGAGCGTGAACCTCAGCATCGGGTCACGTGTTCGGCAGATGCTGCGCCAGCGCGTCGAGCACCGCCATGCGGACCGCGACGCCCATCTCGACCTGCTCGCGGATCAGCGACTGCGCGCCGTCGGCGACCTCGGAGGAGATCTCGACACCGCGGTTCATCGGGCCGGGATGCATCACCAGCGCGTCGGGCGCGGCGCGCTCCAGCTTGTCGCGGTCGAGCCCGTAATAGCGGAAATACTCTTTCGAGGACGGCACGAAGGCGCCGTGCATGCGCTCGAGCTGGAGGCGCAGCATCATCACAATGTCAGCGCCTTCGAGGCCCTTGTTCATGTCGGTGAAGAGCTCGACGCCCATGCGCTCGATGCCGGGCGGCATCAGCGTCGAGGGCGCGATCAGCCGCACCTTCGCGCCGAGCGCGTTCAGCAGGATGATGTTCGAGCGGGCAACGCGCGAATGCACGATGTCGCCGCAGATCGCCACGGTGAGCCCCTGGATGCGGCCCTTGTTCCGGCGGATGGTCAGCGCGTCCAGCAGCGCCTGCGTCGGGTGCTCATGGGCGCCGTCGCCGGCATTGACGACCGAACAGCCGACCTTGCGGGCCAGCAGGTTGACCGCGCCCGCCGCATGATGGCGCACGACGATGATGTCCGGCCGCATCGCATTCAGCGTCGCAGCGGTGTCGATCAGCGTCTCGCCCTTCTTCACCGAGGAGGAGGCGACCGACATGTTCATCACGTCGGCGCCGAGCCGCTTGCCGGCGAGCTCGAAGGAGGCCTGCGTGCGTGTCGAGGGTTCGAAGAAGAGGTTGATCTGGGTGCGGCCGCGGAGCGTCGCCGCCTTCTTCTCCACCTGCCGGGAGAGCGCGACATAGTCCTCGGCCCTGTCCAACAGCGCCTCGATGTCCAGATGGGACAACCCCTCGATCCCGAGGAGATGGCGGTGCGGATAGAGCGGGGCTGGCGATGTCATTTGAAGCAGACTGTCTAGGCGCGAGTCGGGAGCTGCGCAAGCCGCTCGGCTGCGCGAAGGCGCCATGTCCCCAGCGGCGTGGAGCTTTCGGCGAAACGGAGTTAGATCAGGTCCTTTCTGCTGCCGGAGAGGACGCCTGCCTTGATCAAGTCGACCGACGCCTATGTTCCCTCCTCCCATGACGCCGACTGGCAGGGCCTGACGCCGACGGAGGCGGGGTTCGATGCCGGCAGGCTCGCGGCGACGGTGGCCTATGCCCAGGAGCATGAGAGCCCCTGGCCGCGCAGCCTCTACTATCCCGACGGCTCCTATGTCGGGAATGTCGAGTGGAACGAGCGCGGGCCGTGGACCGAGATCGTCGGCCCGGTGCGGGAGCGCGGCGGCCCGGCGGGGCTGATCCTGAAGGGCGGGCGCATCGTGGCCGAATGGGGCGACACGAACCGCACCGACATGACCTTCTCGATCGCCAAGAGCTATCTCTCGGTGCTGGCCGGCATCGCCTTCGACGACGGCCTGATCCGCGATGTCGAGGAGCCGGTCTGCAAGAGCGTCGACGATTCCGCCTTTGCGGGCCCGCATAACAGCCAGATCACCTGGCGCCATCTGCTGCAGCAGTCGAGCGAGTGGCAGGGAGAGCTCTTCGGCAAGTCCGACCAGGTCGACCATAACCGCCAGATCGGCCCCGGCGCCGACAACAGCCGCAAGGGCGAGCGCCGCGAGCTCAAGACCCCCGGCAGCTTCTACGAATACAACGATGTGCGGGTGAACGTGCTGAGCTATGCCCTGCTCCAGCGCTTCCGCCGGCCGCTGCCGGAGGTGCTGCGCGAGCGGGTGATGGACCCGATCGGCGCCTCGACGGACTGGGAATGGCAGGGCTACGAGAACTCCTATGCCGAGATCGACGGGCGGCGCATCCAGTCCGTGCCCGGCGGCGGCCATTGGGGCGGCGGCCTGTTCATCGGCGCGCGCGATCACGCCCGCTTCGGCCTGCTCATCTCCCGCAAGGGCGAGTGGAACGGCCGGCAGCTCCTGTCGAAGGCCTGGGTCGAGCGGTCGCTGACACCCTCCCCGACGCTGGGCAACTACGGCTACCTCTGGTGGCTGGCGCGCGGGCCGGCAGCCAGGCCGGGCGTGCCGCAGAGCGCCTTCTCGGCGTTGGGCGCGGGCACCAATGTGATCTGGGCCGACCCGGAGCAGGACCTCGTTGCCGTGCTGCGCTGGATTTACGGCGCTTCGCTGGAAGGCTTCGTCGATCGGCTGCTGGCGGCGCGGGGCTGAGCAGCTTCCCACGTCGGTCATTCCGGGCGATCGGGCCGGCCGCTTGCAAAAGCCGGCAAGCCGCCCATGTCTCACCCTTGCATCAGCCTGAGACGTAAAGCGCCTCCGGCTGCTCCCGCAGTGCAATAGGCGTTTGACACGGCCGGCGCCGTGACACACTTTCGCGCGCAATTCCGAACCGCAGCGGTCTTGCGGGTCGCGGAGCCGTCCATTCCGGCCGGTTCCGCGCTCTGATCAAGGCTGTCATCGAGACCAGATCATGAAGCTCCTCGTCGTCGAGTCGCCGGCCAAGGCCAAGACGATCAACAAATATCTCGGTTCCGACTACGAGGTGATCGCCTCGTTCGGGCATATCCGCGACCTGCCGGCCAAGGACGGCTCGGTCGAGCCCGAGAACGACTTCAACATGAAGTGGGAGATCGAGGGCCGCGGCGCCAAGCAGGTCGCCGAGATCGCTCGCGCCGTGAAGGGCGCCGAGAAGCTGATCCTCGCCACCGACCCGGATCGCGAGGGCGAGGCGATCTCCTGGCATGTGCTGGAGGCGCTGAACCAGAAGCGCGTGCTGAAGGGCATCCCGGTCGAGCGCGTGACCTTCAACGCCGTCACCAAGGACGCCGTCCAGAAGGCGTTGGCCGAGCCGCGCCAGATCGACCAGGCGCTGGTCGATGCCTATCTGGCGCGCCGTGCGCTCGATTATCTCGTCGGATTCACGCTCTCGCCGGTGCTCTGGCGCAAGCTGCCGGGCGCACGCTCGGCGGGGCGCGTGCAGTCGGTGGCGTTGCGCCTCGTCTGCGACCGCGAGCGCGAGATCGAGGCCTTCCGGGCGCGTGAATATTGGTCTCTGGTCGCGACGCTCGCGACCGAATCCGGCCAGACCTTCGAGGCCCGCCTCGTCGGCGCCGACGGCAAGAAGATCACGCGCCTCGACATCGGCAATGGCGAGGAGGCCAAGGCCTTCAAGGAGGCGCTGGAAACCGCCCTCTTCACGGTGGCCGAAGTCGAGGCCAAGCCGGTCAAGCGCCATCCGCAACCGCCTTTCCAGACCTCGACGCTGCAACAGGAGGGCTCGCGGAAGCTCGGGCTCGCCCCGGCGCGGACGATGCAGCTCGCCCAGCGGCTCTATGAAGGCGTCGATATCGGCGGCGAGACCGTCGGCCTGATCACCTATATGCGAACCGACGGCGTCGACATGGACGGCTCTGCGATCGCCGCGGCGCGCAGCGTCATCGGCAAGGAGTTCGGTGACCGCTACGTGCCGAACGTGCCGCGCAAATACACGGTCAAGGCCAAGAATGCGCAGGAGGCCCACGAGGCCATCCGCCCGACCGATCTCGGCCGGCTGCCCGCTCAGGTCGCGCGCTATCTCGAACCAGAGCAGGCGAAACTCTACGAGTTGATCTGGAAGCGCACCATCGCGAGCCAGATGGAGTCGGCCGAGATGGAGCGCACCACGGTCGATATCGCCGCGAAGGTCGGCGCGCGGAATCTCGACCTGCGCGCGTCGGGCCAGGTCGTGCTCTTCGACGGCTTCCTGACGCTCTATCAGGAGAGCCGCGACGACGAAGAGGACGAGGATTCGAAGAAGCTGCCGGCGATGAAGGGCGGCGACAAGCTCGAAAAGCGCGCCATCGCTGCCGACCAGCACTTTACCGAGCCGCCGCCGCGCTATTCGGAGGCGAGCCTCGTCAAGCGCATGGAAGAGCTCGGCATCGGTCGGCCCTCGACCTATGCCGCGACGCTCTCGACCCTGCGCGACCGCGAATATGTCCGCATCGAGAAGAAGCGCCTTGTGCCCGAGGACAAGGGCATGCTGGTGACGGCGTTCCTGGAGAGCTTCTTCAAGCGCTATGTCGAATACGACTTCACCGCGAACCTGGAAGAGAATCTCGACCGCGTCTCGAACGCCGAGGTCGACTGGAAGGCGCTGCTGCGCGCCTTCTGGGAGGAATTCCAGGCTTCGATCGGCGAGACCAAGGACCTGCGCGTCGGCGAGGTGCTGGAGGCCCTGAACGGCTTCCTCGGCGAGTACATCTTCCCGCAGAAGGCGGACGGCACCGATCCGCGGGTCTGCCCGACCTGCGGCAACGGCACGCTCTCGCTCAAGCTCGGCAAGTTCGGCGCCTTCGTCGGCTGCTCGAATTATCCGGAATGCCGTTATACGCGGCCGCTCTCGATCCCGTCCGCTGACGGCGAGGCGAGCGCGGAAGGCGGCCAGGGCCAGCCCGGCGTGCGCATCCTTGGTACCGACCCGGCGACGGGTCAGGAAGTCACGATGCGGGATGGCCGCTTCGGCCCTTATATCCAACTCGGCGAGGGCGAGAAGCCGAAGCGCTCCAGCCTGCCGAAGGGCATGAGCCCGGCGAGCGTGACCCTGGAGAAGGCATTGGCCCTGCTCTCGCTGCCGCGCGAAGTGGCGCGGCACCCCGAGAGCGGCGAGCCGATCCTGGTCGGCATCGGCCGCTTCGGGCCTTACGTCCAGCACGGCAAGGTCTACGCCAATATCGACAAGGACGATGATGTCCTGGAACTGGGCGCCAACCGCGCCATCGACCTGATCGTCGCCAAGGAAAGCGGCGGCGGCCGGCGTGGCGGTGCGGCGACGCCCGGCCGGGCACTCGGCGATCATCCCTCGGGCGGAGCGCTGGAGGTTAAGGCCGGCAAATACGGGCCGTATGTCGCCTGGGGCAAGATCTTCGCGACGCTGCCGAAGACACTGGCGCAGGACAGCATCACGCTGGAGCAGGCGATCGAGCTGGTTAACGCCAAGGCAGCGACGAAGGGTGCCGGGAAGACCGGGGCGCGAAAGAGCACCGCTGCCAAGAGCACGGCAACGAAGAGCAAGTCTGCCGCAAGCAAATCGGCCAAGGGCAAATCCGCCGATAGCAAGCCGGCCGCGAAGACTGCGGCCAAGAAAAGCAAGGCTTCGGAGGGCTGACGACCCTCCGGAGGCGCTCCTGCCTCGTTTCTCAGCGCGGGTGACGATTATTTCGTCACAGATCGCGCCCTTAGGTTAACCCAGAATTCAATCCCCCTGTCCTAGTAGTTATTACACAGCGATGCTGTGGAATGGCCTTGGAGGGGATGATGAAGTCGATCGGGACGAAGATCGTGGGGCAGATTGCGATCGTCGCAGTCGCCGCCTTGGTCGCGCTGGGCTGTGCGCTGCTCGCGATCTCGCGGATGGAGGGCATGTATGGCCACTCCTCCGACCAGAACAACATCGCCCTGGTGACCGAGCGCCTCAACGTCGCGGTCAATCAGGTCGTCGCCGACTCCCTTCAGGTCTACGCCGCACGGAACCCGCATGACGCCGGCAACGCCGCGGCGATCGTCGAGGCTGGGCTCAAGCGCGTCGATGACCGCATGAAGGGGCTGGCCCGGATCGCACCCGAAAGCGAGCGCCAGCGCATCGACGCGATCACCAAGCTGATCGGCGAATTCCTGACGATCCGGACGGAAACGGTCCGCCTCGCCCGCGAGGTTTCCGGCCGCGCGGCCGATGTCTGGGGCAACAGCGAAGCGAGCCGCAAGAGCCGCGCCGCGCTCCAGGAGGAGCTGACGGCATTCAGCAGCTCCAATGAAAAACGTGCCGAAGTAGCAGAGGCCGACACGGTCTCCTTCGCGGCGCAGGTCCGCATCTTCCTCCCACTGGCGCTGATCGTGCTGCTCGGCGCCGCGATCACAGGCGCGCTGGTCTTCTCGCGCCGCGCGATCGTGCGCCCGATGACGGATCTGAGCGCCGTGATGGAACGGCTGACCAAGGGCGATACGTCGGTCACCGTCCCCCACACCAAGCGCGGCGACGAGATCGGCGTCATGGCGCGTTCTGTCGCGGTGCTGCGCGAGGCGACCGAACAGGTCGCGGTGCTGCAGGAGCAGGAGCGCGCGGCAGCCGCCGCCCGTCTCGCCCGCGCCCAGTCGATGGAAGCCGTGGTCTCGGATGTCGGCGAGGTCGTCGCTGCGGCCGCGGCCGGCGACTTCTCCGCCCGCCTCGAGATCAAGGACGCCGACGAACAGATGCAGCGCCTCGTCGCAGGCATCAACGAGATCAACGCGGTGGTGGATTCCGCCACGACCGAGTTCGCGGGGACGCTGAAGGCGATCGCCGGTGGCGACCTGACCAACCGCGTCGAGACCGCCTATCGCGGCAAGTTCGCCGACCTCAAGGGCGCGATCAACGAGACGGTCGACCGCCTCTCCGACACCGTCTCGACGATCCAGACGACCTCGGCCGATGTCGGCCTCGCCGCCCGCGAGATCAACATGGGAGCCGACGACCTGTCCAAGCGCACCGAAGAGCAGGCCTCCTCGCTGGAAGAGACCGCGGCGACGACCGAAGAACTCGCGGCTAGCGTCAAGGCTTCGGCCCAGGCCAGCAAGGACGCCGCCCGCATCGCCGAGGAGGCCATGCAGGCCGCCCAGAGCGGCGGCGCGATCGCCGGCCAGGCCGTCGAGGCCATGGCCCGCATCGAGACCGCCTCGCAGAAGATCTCGGACATCATCCGCGTGATCGACGACATCGCCTTCCAGACCAACCTGCTGGCGCTGAACGCGGCGGTCGAAGCCGCCCGTGCTGGCGATGCCGGCAAGGGCTTCGCAGTGGTCGCCTCCGAGGTGCGCACGCTGGCGCAACGTTCCAGCGAGGCGGCCAAGGACATCTCGGGCCTGATCTCGTCCTCGAATGGCGAAGTCGGCGAGGGCGTCAAGCTGGTCCGTCAGGCCGGCGACCAGCTCGCGCGCATCCTGGAGGCGTCGCAGAAGGTTTCCGCCACCATCGCCGACATCTCGGCGGCTTCCGGCGAACAGGCCAATGGCATCGACGAAATGAGCCAGGCGGTCGCCCATCTCGACGAGATGACCCAGCAAAACGCGGCGCTGGCCGAGCAGAGCGCCGCATCGGCAAGCTCCTTGTCGGAGCGCATCGAACAGCTCAACGACCTCGTCGCGGCCTTCCGCACGCGGCGCGAGGTCGCTTTGGCCAGAGCCGCCTGAGGCGCTGCAGGCAATTCATTTCGCGAGTGTCAGACGGCGTCCGAAAGGGCGCCGTTTCGTTTCAGGATCGCCGCGCGAGCATCCTGATTTTCCTAGGGAGCCGCCGCGTCATACCGGACAAGCGGCGAAGCCGTGCAGATCCGGGATCCATCGAAGAGTGCCGAGTCCGACGATGGATCCCGGGGCAAGCCCGGGATGACGACGTGGCTCCACGGAAGATTCCAGAAGCGCCTAGCGGCCGAGTTGACCGGGCAGCGGCCCCACCCCGACCCGGCAGAGAGAAGAGAGCCCCTTTTAAAGGCTCGCCACTACGACCAGTCGCCTGACCTCGCCGCGCAGGAAGGCCTGCAGGAAGCGGTCATAGTCCTTGAAGGAGACGCAGCCATTGGAGTCGCCGCGAGGGCCGAGCAGATAGGTGTGGGCCAGCAGGCCGGCGCGGCCGTGGATGGCGCCGCTGCCGCCGACGGGGTTCAGCCTGATCGCGCGCACGCCGTGGAACAGAGCCTCACGCTCCGTCAGCGTATAGGTGTGCGGCGGGGTGACGCCCTTCATCCGGACATGAGAATAGCGGACGTCGTCCATCATCTCGCCGAGGCCGGAATGGGCCTCCAGCCTCTCGCCGTTCGGCATATGGACCGTCTTAGCGGCGATATCATAGATCGCGGTGCCCGCCTCGGCGGTGCGCGGCGGGGAGCCGACGGAGGGGCTCATCCGGGTGACGCGCGAGCGATCGACGACGTCGTCCTGCGGCGCGGCATAGGCGAGCGCCGCTCCCGGCGGCGCCTTCTGCACGCCGAAGAGCTTCTCGAAGAAGTTGCGGTTGTCCTCCGGCGTCGGCGCCGGCGCTGTGGTGGCGTTGCGGCTGCGGCGGGGCGCCGCCGGCTGGGCGTCCCGCGGCTGCAACGGCACGGGCGGCAACAGCAAATCGGAGGGCCGCGGTGCCGGCATGGGGACGGCCCGCGCCAGCGTGACCGGCGCCGGCTGCGGCAAGGGCAGAACGGGATCGGCCGAGGCGAGCGACGTGGGGGCCGGCGCCGTGCGCTCGAAGGCCGAGCGGACAGGGGCGCTGCCCGAGAGCGCCACGGCCTTGCCACCCGAGAGAGCGGGATCGAGCAGGCCACTATAGGCAGGCAGAGGCTGCGGCGACAAACGTGCGACGGTGGCTTTCCGCGGGGCGGGGGCGACGGCCTCCTCCACCGAGCCGGGCGCGTCCTGCCCCAGCATCCAGAATCCGGACATGGCGCCCAGACTCAGTGCAGCGGCAAGCACAATGCCTTTCAAACCGGACCGGCGACGGTAACGGCGAGGCCTGACATAGGGCGCTCCGCCTTCCCGTACATAGGTCGCATAACTCATCTGCCGCACTCTCGACACGCTACGCCACGATCAGCCGGCACCGGACATAGCTTCGCACTTGCCCTCCCCCGACGGAGAGAGCGCGATCTGCGTCGCGATGGAACCTGGTTAGCCGGAAGAGCTCGAATTCCGCTCTGATCGATAAGGCGCTTTGTTGGTTAATCGCCGGTGAACCGCAGCGATCTTTTTTGCCCGATCGCCGCGTCTCCAAGCCATCGAAAGGCGGCACCATCAAGGCGCGAAATCGGCAAAGCAAGGTGAAAATTTTGCAGCCGGCGCCAAGATTGGCCCATCTTTTCAGGCGAGGTTGCGTTTCGCGCCCGCCTTTTTCCCAACCCGGCTCTCGAATCGGATATGTCGCAAGGAACGCAGCCCCAGGGATCGCGGCCCGATGAACCGCCCTCCCGAGGAGATGAGGCCTTCGCAGCGGCTGCGGAGGGGGCGGACAGCAACGTGAGCCAGGCAACCGAGCCGAAAACGAGCTCCATCGCCGCGCTGGGCGCGATCGTGACCGGCGCGCTGATCCTGCAGATCGGCTCGACGACCGTGAACACGGTTGTGCCGCTGAAGATGGCGCTGGAGCAGAAAGCACCGCTGCTGATCGGCATCGTCGGTTCGGCCTATTCCCTCGGCTTCCTCGCAGGCTGCTTCATCGTGCCGGGCTTCATCAGGCGCATCGGCCATATCCGTGCCTTTGCCGTCTTCGCCGCGCTGCAGGCCGTCCTGACGCTGAGCTTCGCGCTGACGCCGCTCGATTCCTGGGGCCTGTGGCGGCTCGGCATGGGGCTCGGCGGCGCCGGCCACGCCATCTGCATCGAGAGCTGGATCAGCGGGCAGGCCAAGGCCGGCCAGCGCGGACGGCTGTTCGGCTTCTACCAGATCCTCAACAGGGTGGCGCTGATCTCCTCCCAGATCGCCGTCGGCTATGTCTCGCTGCAGTCCAACAACATCTTCCTGATCGCCAGCGCGACCTTCTCCATGGCGCTGATCCCGGTCGCCATGACCCGTGCCAAGGGGCCTGAATCGGCCGAGGTCATCTCGGTCCGGCTCAACACCATGTGGCAGTATGCGCCGGCCGCCGTCATCGGCTGCCTCTATGTAGGGCTGATGGGCGGAGCGCTGACCAATGTCGCGCCGGCCTATGGCATCCTGATCGGCCTCGACCAGAAATGGGCGATCCTGCTGACCGCCGGCATCCAGATCGGCGCCCTGATGCTGCAATGGCCGCTCGGCCTGCTCGCGGACAGGGTCGAAAGCCGCATCGTCATGCTGAGTGCCACGGCCTCGGTCGTGGTCTGCACGCTGGCGCTCGGCGCGGTACTCTGCCTCGCCCTGCCCCATGGCCGGTTCTGGCTGTTCGGGCTCTTCGCGCTGATCGGCGCCGGCAGCATGCCGATCTACACGGTCGCCGTCGCGCATGCCTATTACCGGCTCGGACGAGAGCGGGCGCTCGGCCTTTCGGCGCAGCTTCTCTTCCTCTGGGCGGTGGGCTCGGCGGTAGGGCCGATCGTGGCGGCAGCCTTCATGCAGGTGACCGGACCGAACGGGCTTTTGGCGTATCTCGGCCTGCTCTCCGCAGCGACGGCCGCCTATCTCGCCTTCCGTCTGCGGCGGAAGCCTCCCGAGGCGGACCCCTTCGCCGAACGGCCCGCCACGGCTCCGACGATTCCGGACGTCGCGCCATCGGGCCGGACGGCGCATCCCGAGCCGAAATAGGCGGTCCTTACGCTTCGACAGCGTGGCGCGTCGGCCTTGCCTTGAGCTTCAGCGCTTCCTGCTCCTCGCGCTCGCGCGGGGTGTTGCGCATGAGCTGGTCCTTGCCCATGGCATATTGAACCGGCTGGGCGAGATCGACGCCGTACCAGGCAGCCGCGCGCAGCACGAAGGACGGGTCCGCCAGATGCGGGCGGCCGAGGGCGACGAGATCGGCTCGGCCGGCGGCGATGATCGTGTTGGCCTGATCGGCCGAGGTGATGTTGCCGACGCACATTGTGGCGACGCTGGCCTCGTTGCGGATGCGGTCCGAGAAGGGTGTCTGGAACATGCGGCCATAGACCGGCCGCGATTCCTTGACGGTCTGGCCGGTCGAGACATCGACGAGATCGCAGCCCTCGGCGGCGAAGGCCTCGGCGATGGCGACGGAGTCGGCGTCGGAAAGCCCGCCCTTTGCCCAATCCGTCGCCGAGATGCGCACCGACATCGGCTTTTCGCGCGGCCAGGCCTCACGCAGCGCCCGGAAGACCTCGAGCGGAAAGCGCAGCCGGTTCTCGACCGAACCGCCATAGTCGTCAGTGCGCTTGTTGGTCAGCGGCGAGAGGAAGCTCGCCAGCAGATAGCCATGGGCGCAATGCAGCTCCAGCATATCGAAGCCGGCGCGCGCGCCCCGCTCCGCCGCCGTGACGAAATCGGCCGTCACCCGGTCCATATCGGCGCGCGTCAGCTCGCGCGGCACCTGGCTTTCCGGATAATAGGGCAAGGGCGAGGCCGAGACGATCGGCCAGGCGCCTTCCGTCAACGGCCGGTCCATGCCCTCCCACATCAGCTTGGTCGCCCCTTTCTGCCCGGCATGGCCGAGCTGCAGGCAGATCTTCGCCGCCGAATGGGCGTGAACGAAGGAGACGATGCGCGTCCAGGCAGCTTCCTGCTCGTCATTCCAGAGGCCGGCGCAGCCGGGGGTGATGCGGGCGTCCGGCGCGATGCAGGTCATCTCGGTGAAGATCAGCCCCGGCCCACCGACGGCACGCGAGCCGTAATGCATCAGGTGCCAGTCGTTCGGGAGGCCGTCCTCGGCGGAATACTGGCACATCGGCGCGAGCGTCATGCGGTTTTCGAGCCGCATCTCGCGCAGGCGGAAGGGCTGGAAGGCCGGCGGGACGGGCGAACCGTCCTTGCGGCGCTTCGCCAGCGGGCCCAGCTCATCCGCGACGAGCGCGTCGACGGCGGCGACCATGTCGGGGGCACGCAGCGCCAGATTGTCGTAGGTGATCGCTTTGGAGCGGGTCATCAGGCCGAAGGCGAAGCGCAGCGGCGTAAAATCCCAGAAGCGCTTGAGCTGCTCGAACCAGACCAGCGAGACATCGGCCGCATGCTGGGTCTTCTCAACCTCTTCGCGGCGCTGCTTCTCGAAGAGGGCGAGGCCAGTCGCGACATCGAGCTTCGCCTGACCCATCGCCCTGTGCAGGGCGATGGCGTCCTCCATCGCGAGCTTGGTGCCTGAGCCGATCGAGAAATGCGCCGTCGCCTTGGCGTCGCCGATCAGCACGACGTTGTCGACCACCCAGTGGCGGCAGCGGATCGCCGGGAAATTGCGCCATTGCGAGCGATTGCTCTGGAGGCGATGGCCCTGCAGTTCTTCGGCGAAGACGCCTTCCAGGAAGGCGGCCGACTGCGCCTCGTCCATGGCACCGAGGCCCGCGTTCTCGAAGGTCTCGGGGTCCGTCTCCAGCACCCAGGTCGAGCGGCCGGCCTCGTACTGGTAGCAATGGGCGATGAAGAGCCCCTGCTCCGTTTCCTTGAAGAAGAAGGTGAAGGCATCGAAGGGGCGGGTCGAACCCATCCAGGCGAATTTGTTCGGCCTTAGATCGACCTCGGGCTGGAAGCGTTCGCGCCAATTCTCGCGAATGCGGCTGTTGATGCCGTCGGCGGCGACGACGAGATCATAATCGCGCTTCAGCGCCTCGACATCGGCGATGTCCGTGCCGAAATGCAGGCCGACTCCGAGCGCCTTCGCCCGCTCCTGCACCAACATCAGCAGCGAGCGGCGCGAGCAGCCGCAGAAGCCATTGCCGGGCACGCGATGCAGCGTGCCCTTGAAGCGGATCTCGATGTCGTCCCAATAGGCGAAGTTGTCGCGGATCGCGGCATAGCTCTCCGCATCCGCCGCCTTGAAGATGTCGAGCGTCTGGTCGGAGAAGACGACGCCGAATCCGAAAGTGTCGTCCGGCTGATTGCGCTCGAAGACGTCGACCGCGATCTCCGGCCAGTCCCGCTTCATCAGCAGCGCGAAATAGAGCCCCGCCGGCCCACCGCCCACGACCGCGATACGCATCGACTCCTCCCTCCCCGGAGCGGCCGAACCGGCCTGAGACAAATATTTTAAGTCTGAAATATTTTTTCTCGCAAGCGGTTTTAGCGCGGCGCCAATAGCTGCCTTAGAACTTTGATGGAGTGCACGCGATTGCGTCATATTGCATTGCAATGCAGCATGATGCGGCGATTGCGACGTCAATCCATGCGCTTGCAAATTCCTTCAGACTTGAAATATCTTTCGTGCCGGAGGTCGAGCGGCCATGGTTCTTCAAGGGCAACATGCGCTGGTGACGGGCGGAGGACGCGGCATCGGCCGGGCCATCGCCAAGGCGCTGACGGAAGCCGGGGCGCGGGTCGCCATCCTCGGCCGCGACGAAGCTGCACTGCAGGACGCGGTTGCGGGAGGCGCGGCGGCCGAATTCGCAACCTGCGACGTGCGCGATGCCGGTTCCGTCTCGGATGCCGTCGCCAAGCTCGCGGGAGATGACGGCTTCGACATCGCCGTCGCCAATGCGGGCGCGGTCGAGACCGGCCCCTTCCTGCGCAGCGACGGTGAGCGCTTCCGCCGCATGCTCGACATCAACCTGATCGGCACGGTCAACCTGTTCCAGAGCGCGCTGCCGGCGATGCTGGAGCGCCGCCGCGGCCGGCTGGTCGCCATCGCTTCGACGGCGGGCAAACGCGGCTACGCCTATGTCAGCGCCTATGCGGCGGCGAAACATGCGGTGCTCGGGCTGGTGAAGTCGCTGGCGCTGGAGACTGCGCGCTCCGGCGTCACCGTGAACGCCGTCTGCCCTGCTTACGCCGATACCGACATGGTCGCCTCCGGGCTCGACGCGATCGTAGCCAAGACCGGCAAGAGCCGCGAACAGGTGCTCGCCGAGATGGTCAAGGACAATCCGCAGGGGCGGCTGATCGCGCCGGAGGAGGTCGCGGCGTCGGTGCTCTATCTCTGCGGGCCGGGCAGCGACGCGGTGACCGGCCAGTCGCTCCTGATCAATGGCGGGGAGTTCTGAGATGGACAGCGCCGTCTCCACCCTGCTCCTCGACCGCGAGACCAAGGCCAGCGAACGGCCGGGCGACCATAAGGACGAGCTCAGGCTCTGGCTCAGGCTGCTGACCTGCTCGACGCTGATCGAGACGGAGATCCGCAACCGGCTGCGCGAGGAGTTCCGCACCACCCTGCCCCGTTTCGACCTGATGGCGCAGCTCGAAAAGACCGTGGTCGGAATGACGGTCGGAGAGGTCTCGCAGCGCCTTATGGTCTCGAACGGCAACGTCACGGCCGTCGTCACCGGGCTGGTGGCCGATGGGCTGGTCGACAAGCGTTGCGCCCCGCAGGACCGGCGCGTGCAGATCCTCACGCTGACGCCGCAGGGCCGCAAGGCCTTCAAGGCCATGGCCGAGCGGCACGAGGAATGGATCGCCGAGCTCTTCGCCGGGCTCGGGCCACCCGATGTCGCGCAGCTTTTCCGGCTGCTCGGAGACACCAAGACCTCGCTGCATCGCGCCATCGCCGGACGGGTGAAAGACGCGGCAAGCGAGGCTGCCAAGGGAGACGCGTAAGATGACGACGGCCAACGCCACCACCCTGCCGCTGGCGGGCTTCTCGCCGCAGCATTTCGGCCTGTCGGTTGCCGGCAAGGTTGCCACGGTCACCCTGAACCGGCCTGAGAAAAAGAATCCGCTGACCTTCGCAAGCTATCGCGAGCTCACGGATTTTTTCCTCGCCGCGCAGAAGGAAGAGGAGATCAAGGCGATCGTCGTGACGGGCGCCGGCGGCAACTTCTCCTCGGGCGGCGATGTCTTCGAGATCATCGGCCCGCTGGTCGCGATGGAGACGAAGGACCTTCTCAAATTCACCCGGATGACGGGCGATCTGGTCAAGGCGATGCGTGCCTGCCCGCAGCCGATCGTCGCGGCGATCGACGGCGTCTGCGCCGGAGCCGGCGCCATCGTCGCCATGGCCTCCGACCTGCGTCTCGGGACGGCCGGAGCCAAGATCGCCTTTCTGTTCAACCGCGTGGGGCTCGCCGGCTGCGACATGGGTGCCTGCGCGATGCTGCCGCGCATCATCGGACAGGGTCGTGCTGCCGAGTTGCTCTATACAGGCCGCGTGCTGAGGGGTGACGAAGCCGAGCGCTGGGGCTTTCTCAACCGGCTCTGCGCTCCTGAGGCCGTGCTTCCCGAGGCCCAAGCTCTCGCAACGGAACTGGCTGATGGCCCCACCTTCGCCAACGCCATGACCAAGCGCATGCTCGAGATGGAATGGGCGATGTCGGTCGAGAGCGCCATCGAGGCCGAGGCTGTGGCGCAGGCCTTGTGCATGCAGACCGAGGATTTCGCCCGCGCCTATCACGCCTTCGCCGAAAAGCGGAAGCCGGTCTTCGAGGGCAACTGAAATGACGGACACCCCGAAGCTCGGCCTCGACATTCTCGGCGACACGCTGGACTGGCCGTTCTTCGAGGAATGGCACCGCGCCTTCGCCACCGAACTCTCGGGCTGGGCCGATTCCTATCTCGCCGACCTGCCTCACGATGATGTCGACGAGGCCTGCCGGGCGCGCGTCGCAGCTCTGGGTGCGGCCGGCTTCCTGAAGGCTGTCGTCCCGGCGGAATATGGCGGACTTTCCGAGAAACTGGACGTTCGGACGCTTTGCCTCGCGCGCGAAACCCTGGCCGCGCGCGACGGGCTCGCCGATTTCAGCTTCGCGATGCAGGGATTGGGCACCGGCTCGATCAGTATCGCGGGCTCCGAGGCGATGAAGCGGCGCATCCTGCCGGATGTCGCCGCCGGCAACCGCATCGCCGCCTTCGCCCTCTCCGAGAAGGAGGCGGGCTCGGATGTCGCCGCCATGGCGACGACCGCGACGCCGGACGGCGCCGATCATGTTCGCATCGACGGCGAGAAGAGCTGGATCTCGAATGGCGGCATCGCCGATCACTACGTCGTCTTCGCCCGCACAGGCGAGGCGCCCGGCGCGCGGGGGCTCTCCGCCTTTCTCGTCGAGGCCGATACGCCCGGCCTTTCCATAGTTGAGCGCATCGAGGTGATCGCGCCGCATCCGCTGGCGACGCTGCGCTTCGAGGGCTGCCGGGTGCCACTCGAAAACCGGATCGGCTTAGCCGGAGAAGGCTTCAAAGTCGCGATGGCGACGCTCGACATATTCCGTTCGACGGTCGGCGCCGCAGCGCTCGGCTTCGCGCGCCGGGCGCTGCACGAGACGATCTCGCACGCCAGTGGCCGCAAGCTCTTCGGCGGGACGTTGGGCGACCTCCAGCTGTCGCAGGCCGCCATCGCAGACAGCGCGGCGGAGGTCGATGCGGCGGCTTTGCTGGTCTATCGCGCCGCCTGGACCAAGGACCGGGGCGCCCCGCGCGTCACCCGGGAGGCTGCTCTCGCCAAGCTCATCGCAACAGAGAACGCTCAAGCCGTGATCGACCGGGCCGTCCAGATCCATGGCGGGCTCGGCGTCACCAAGGGCGTCAAGGTGGAGGAACTGTACCGGGAGATCAGGGCGCTGCGCATCTACGAGGGCGCCAGCGAGGTCCAGAAGGTCGTGATCGCGCGCGAGCTTCTGAAAGCCAAGAACTGAATAACGAGGGGTACGGCAATGCAATTCCTGCGCTCGGGCCATATCGACAGTTTCGCGCGGGACAACCTGCCGCCGCCGCAGCTCTGGCCGCAGATCGACATCGAGAGGGCGGGTCTCTCCTATCCGGAGCGGCTCAACGCCGTGACGGAGCTGGTCGACCGGCATGTGGCGGAGGGGCGCGGAGGCAGGGCCGCGATCATCGGCGACCATCTGAGCTGGAGCTATGCTGCGCTGGCGCAGACAATCAACCGTATCGCCAATGTGCTGACGCGTGATCTCGGCATGGTTGCGGGCCATCGCGTGCTGCTGCGCGCGGCCAATACGCCGATGATGGTCGCGGCCTATCTCGCGGTCATCAAGGCCGGCGGGGTGGTGGTCGCGACCATGCCGATGCTGCGCGCGGGCGAGCTGATCTATCCGCTACGCAAGGCGGGCGTCTCGCTGGCGCTCTGCGATTTCCGCCTGCTCGACGAGCTTGGGAACGCGAAGGCACAGGTGCCGGAGCTCGAACGCATCGTCGCCTTCGGCGCGCCGGATAGCGAGCTCGAAGGGCTGATGGCGCAGCCCGGCTACGAAGCCTTCGAGCCGGCCGATACCGCGAGCGACGATGTCTGCCTGATCGGCTTCACCTCGGGCACGACCGGCGAGCCCAAGGGCACGATGCATTTCCAGCGCGACCTGCTGGTGATCTGCGACACCTATGGCGCAAAGGTGCTGAAGGCCTCGCCCGATGACCGCTTCATCGGCTCGGCCCCGCTCGCCTTCACCTTCGGGTTGGGCGGCATCGTCCTGTTTCCCTTTCGAATCGGGGCGGCCGCGGTACTGCCCGACAGGACCGGCCCCATTGACCTAATCGACGCCATCGAGCGCCACAAGGCTAGCGTGATCTTCACCGCGCCGACCGCCTATCGCGCCATCATGGGCAAGCTCGACGGGCGGGACATCTCCTCGCTCAGCATCTGCGTCTCGGCCGGCGAGACCCTGCCGAAGACCGTGTTCGAGGCCTGGGCGGCCTGCACCGGCATCGAGCTGATGGACGGCATCGGCGCGACCGAGCTGCTGCACATCTTCATCGCCGCCCCGCGTGGCCGGCTCAAGGCCGGCTCGACCGGCATTCCCGTGCCGGGCTACGAGGCGATGGTTGTCGACGAGGCGGGCAATGCCGTACCGGACGGCATGCCGGGGCGGCTCGCCGTGCGCGGGCCGGTCGGCTGCCGCTACCTCGCCGACGAGCGCCAAGCCCGCTACGTGCAGAACGGCTGGAACATCACCGGCGACACCTATATCCGCGATGCTGAGGGCTATTTCTGGTATCAGGCCCGCTCGGACGACATGATCGTCTCTGCCGGCTACAACATCGCCGGCCCGGAGGTCGAGGCCTGCCTGCTCGGCCATCCCGACGTCACGGAATGCGGCGTGGTCGGCGCGCCCTGCCCCGAGCGCGGCGCGATCGTGAAAGCCTATGTCGTGCTGCGCGAGGGTGCCACCGCCAACGAGGCGATGGCTAAGACCCTGCAGGAGCATGTGAAGGCGACGATCGCGCCCTACAAGTATCCGCGCGCCATCGAATTCGTTCCCGCCCTGCCGAAGACGGCGAGCGGCAAGCTGCAACGCTTCGCCCTGCGCCAGATGGCGCGCGGCGAAAGCTGAGGTTCAGATCATGTCAAACGGTTCTTCCCCCCGCGCCATCCTGCCCGAGGGCTGGCCCCAGCCGCGCGGCTATGCCAACGGAATGGTCGCCGAAGGCCGCGTGCTGGTGACGGGCGGGCTGGTCGGCTGGGATGCGCAGGGCATCTTCGCCGAGGGCTTCGTCGGGCAGCTTCGGCAGACCTTCCTCAACATCAGGGCTGTGGTCGAGGCCGGCGGTGGGCGCGTCGAGGATATCATGCGGCTGACCTGGTATGTCACCGACATTCCCACCTATCGCGCCAGCCTGAAGGAAATCGGCCCGATCTATCGGGAGGTCTTCGGCCGGCATTTCCCCGCCATGGCGGTGATCGGTGTCTCGGAGTTGGTCGAGCCCGAGGCGCTGCTGGAGATCGAGGCGACGGCGGTGATCGGCGGATAGCGCGCGACTAGAGGCGTCATTCCCAGGCGGAGCGAAGCGTAGACCCGGGAATCTCCGGCAGGACGAGGCGCTGGAGCCCCTTGCGGCATGAGATACTCGGGTCGAGCCCGAGCATGACGCGCTTGCCGCTGCTCAATGAAAGTCCCGCGATTTCGGCAGGATGCGGACGTTGCGCGGGTGGCGGTGGCGGGGCGGTGGCGGGTTTTTCAGCTCGTCGATAGGCATCGGGACCTCGGCGCGGTGCGTGTCCGACAGCGAGAGCAGATCGGCCGAGCGGTCGATGATCCGTTGCGCCATGAGATGGGTGACGCCCTCGACGCTCTTCTGCACCCGGCCCTCGACCAGCATCAGCCGTGCACCCATCACCTCCCGGCGAAAGCGCTCGAACAGACGCGCCCAGATCACCACATTGGTGATGCCGGTCTCGTCCTCCAGCGTGACGAAGATGGCCTTGCCGTTGCCCGGGCGCTGGCGGACCAGCACGATTCCGGCCGCGCGGGCGAAGGCGGCATCGGGCTTCGCTTCCGTCTCGGCGCAGCTCAGGATGCCCTCGCGCCGGAAGCGTGGGCGCAAGAGCTGCATCGGGTGGCCCTTCAGCGAGAGCCGGACCGTCTGGTAATCGGCGACGATATGCTCGGCGAGCGGCATGGTGGGCAGCGCCATGCTCCGCTCCGAACCCAGTTCGCGGGCCTGGGCGACCTGAAACAGCGGCAGCGCCGCATCCTCCGGCAGCCGGCGCACCGCCCATAGCGCCTCGCGTCGATCCAGCCCGAGCGAGCGGAAGGCATCGGCATCGGCGAGCAGGCGCATGGCGCGGGCCGGGAGAGCGGCCCGACGCATCAGTTCCTCGACGTCGCGATAGAGGCCACCTGCTTCCCGCTCCTCCGCGATGACGTTGCCCCAATCCTCCTTGAAGCCGTCGATCTGGCGGAAGCCGAGGCGCAGGGCGAAGGGGTCCCCCCTGTTCTCCTGTTGTAAGTGGTCGCAATAAGAACTTGATTCCGAAATGCCTTCCAAGCCGTTGTCCCAAAAGCTGGAATTGACATCGGCCGGCAGCGGTTCGACGCCGCCGTTCTCCTGTGCCTCCCGCACGATCTGAGCCGGAGCATAGAAACCCATCGGCTGCGAATTCAGCAGCGCGGCGGCGAAAGCGGCCGGATGATGCTTCTTGAGATAGGAGGAGATGTAGACCAGCTTCGCGAAGGAGGCGGCGTGGCTCTCCGGAAAGCCATAGCTGCCGAAACCCTTGATCTGGTCGAAGCAGCGCTGGGCGAAACCCCGCTCATAACCGCGCTCGACCATGCGCCCGACCATCAGATCTTCGTAGCGGCCGATCGTGCCGTCATTGCGGAAGGTCGCCATCGCCTTGCGCAGGCCGTTGGCTTCGATGTCGCTGAATTTGGCGGCGACCATGGCCAGCCGCATGGCCTGCTCCTGAAAGAGCGGGACACCGAAGGTCTTCCTCAGCACCTCATAGAGCTCGTTCGCCGGCCCGTGCTCCGGCGCAGGCGAGGGATAGGTCACCTCCTCGATGCCCGCCCGCCGCTTCAGATAGGGATGGACCATATCGCCCTGGATCGGGCCGGGGCGGACGATCGCGACCTGGATGACGAGATCGTAGAATTTCCGCGGCCTGAGCCGCGGCAGCATGTTCATCTGGGCGCGGCTCTCAACCTGGAAGACGCCAAGCGACTTGCCCTCGCAGAGCATGTCGTAGGTCTCCTTCTCTTCCTTCGGTACGTCGGCGAGCCCCCAGTCGATGCCTTCGTGCTCGCGCAACAGGTCGAACGCCTTGCGGATGCAGGTCAGCATGCCGAGCGCCAGCACATCGACCTTCATCAGGCGCAGTTCGTCGATGTCGTCGCGGTCCCATTCGATGAAGGTGCGGTCGTCCATCGCGGCTTTGCCGATCGGCACGATCTCGTCGAGGCGGCCGCGCGCCAGCACGAAACCGCCGACATGCTGCGAAAGATGACGCGGGAAGTGCAGCAGCCGGATGGCGAAATCGACGGCGCGGCGGATCGTCGGGTTCGTCGGGTCGAGGCCTGCCTCACGGATGCGGGCATCGCCGATATCGGTGCCCCAGCTGCCCCATTGCGTGTCGGCGATGCGGGCGGTGACGTCCTCGGTCAGGCCCAGCACCTTGCCGACGTCACGGATAGCGCTGCGCGGCCGGTAATGGATCACGGTGGCGGCGATCCCGGCTCGCTCGCGGCCGTAGAACTTATAGATCCACTGGATCACCTCCTCGCGCCGCTCATGCTCGAAATCGACGTCGATATCAGGCGGCTCCTTGCGCTCGGTGGAGATGAAGCGCTCGAACAGCACGTCGTTGTCGGCGGGGTCTACCGCGGTGATGCCGAGCACATAGCAGACGGCCGAATTGGCGGCCGAGCCGCGGCCTTGACAGAGGATTCCCTTGCTGTCGGCAAATTCGACGATCTGGCGGATAGTCAGGAAATAGCGCGCATATTCCAGCTTCCCGATCAGGCCGAGCTCCTTGGCCAGCAGCTTCTCGACCTTGTCGGGCACACCGTCCGGATAACGGATCAGGCAGCGGCGGCGGACAAGCTCCACGAGCCAGTCCTGATCCTTCCAGCCGGGCGGCACGGGCTCGTCGGGATATTCGTATTTGAGCTGGCCGAGGTCGAACTCGATGCGGGAGAAGAGGGCTTGCGTCTCGGCAATGGCCTCGGGCGCGTCGCGGAAGAGACGGGCCATTTCCTGCGGCAGCTTGAGATGACGCTCGGCATTGGCCTCCAGCCTGCGCCCCGCCCGCTCGATGGTGACGCCCTCGCGGATGCAGGTCAGCACGTCCTGCAGGCCCCGCTGCGAGATGGAATCGTAGAGCGCGTCATTGGTGGCGATCAGCGGCGTGCGGGTTGCTGCCGCGATCGCCTTGAGGCGGGCGAGGCGGCGGCGGTCATCGCCCCGACGGTGCATGGTCGCCCCCAGCCAGATCGAGCCAGGAGCGGCATCGTCGAGCCTCGCGAGCAGCCCGGCCAACCCGTCGAGGCTGCGGCCAGGCATCAGGATCAGGAGCAGATCACGCGCGTCGGCCAGCAGGTCGTCGAGGACGAGACGGCAGTCACCTTTCTTCACGCCGTCCTTGCGGTTGCCATGGCTGAGCAGCCTGCAGAGCCGGCCCCAGCCGTCGCGATTGGCCGGATAGACGACGATATCGGGCGTGCCGTCGGCGAAGACGAGACGGGCGCCGGTCGCGAGCTTGAAGCGATCGGCCCTGGCCTTCATCTCTTCGGGCATGAAGGGCAGTTCGGCGAAGGCCGGGTTCTCGATCCAGGCATATTCGCCGGGGCTGCCGCCTTCGCGGACCTTCTCGGGCGCCGGCAATCCCTCCTCCTTCAGTTGCCGGAGCGCCGCCCAGGCCCGCACCACGCCCGCCACCGTGTTGCGGTCGGCGATGCCAATGCCAGCATAGCCCAGCAGCAGCGCCGTCAGCACCATGCTTGGCCCCGGCGAGGCGCCGCGCAGGAAGGAGAAATTCGTCGCGGCAACGGGTTCCGCGAAGTTGCTGGCAAACTGATTCATGCGAAGAGCCCGTGCAGGAACCAGCGCGGCGGGGCGCTGCCGGCCTCATGAAAGCCGATGCGGAAGAGCCAGAACCGGCGCCCCGCAGCATCCTCGACGCGGTAATAATCGCGCATCGGTTCGTCGAAGCCGTCGCGCCACCATTCGGGGGCGATGCGTTCCGGCCCCTCGGCGCGGGCGACGTCATGGATCAGGCGCCGCCAGCGGAAGCGGATCGGCGGGCCGTCCGGTACCTCGGCGATCGCCTCGACGGGTTGAGGCGGCTCGAAGAGCTGGAGCGGGCGGGCCGGCGGCTGCTCCGGTTCGGGCTCAGGCCATGCGGCCTCCGGCATGGGCGCGGCGGCGGAGAGCGCCTTCGCGGCGCGAACCGGGTGGTGGGTGTCCTGCGCCGCGAAACGCAGCACCCTGTCACGGCCGAAGCGGGTGACGAGCCTGTCGACCAGATCGGCTACCGCATCAGCCTCCACCGCTCGGCCGTCGAGGCTGTGCTGCTGAGTGTTCAGCGGCTCGCAGATGGGCACAGCGAGCTTCACCGCATCGAAGCCGAAGCCGGGGTCGAGCGGATCGGCCAGAGCCTCGATGCGTTCTCGATAGAGCCTGATCAGCGCCTTGGCGTCGCGTGAGGGCCGGCCGGTCTCGATCATGAGGCGGCGCACGGCGCCGTCGCTGCGGAAGAAGCCGAGCTCGAAGACGCGCCCGCCCTCGCCCCGCGTCTCCAGCACCCGCGCCGCCTCCCCGATCAGCCGGGCCACCACCGCCTCCAGGCTCGCCGTGTCGGCGAAAGGCTCGGCGAAATGGCGCTCGACGACGCAGTCCGGCGGTGGGCGCAAGGGGGTGATGCGCCTGTCCTCGCGGCCGAGCGTGCGCCGGAGCCGCACGGCCAACGCCTCGCCGAAGCGGGCCGAGAGGGTCTCGGAGGGGCGTTCCGCCAGATCGGCCAGCGTCTTCAGCCCGGCCCGCGACAGCGCAACCACGGTCTCGGCCTCGATGTCGAGGCCCGAGACCGGCAGCTCTCGCAGCACCGTCTCCTCCCGCCCCGGCGCGAGGATGCCGCCTCGCCCGAAGCGCGCATAGGCGCGGGCCGCGTCGGGCGTGCCGGCAATGGCGGTCATGAGCGCAAGGCCGATGCGGTCCATGCCCCGTCGGACATGCGCGACGAGCCCCTCCTCGCCGCCGAAGAGATGGGCGCAGCCGGTGATGTCGAGCAGGAGCCCGTCGCGGGCATCGAGCGAGACCAGCGGCGTGAAACGATCGCAGAAGCTCGCGACATCCTCGAGGAAGCGCTGGTCGGCCTGCGGATCGGCCTCCAGCGCGACGAGATCGGGGATGCGGGCGCGGGCATCGGCGAGCGTCAGCCCGCGGGTCAGCCCGAGCCCGACCGCGCGCAGGTCGCAATCCACGATGCGCAGCGCATTCTGCTGCGTTTCGACGAGGACATGCGGCTTCTCAGCCGGCGCGCCGAAGGCCGGTATCGCGCCCGTTCGCCGCAACCTGTTCGTCGCCAGATAGGGGAACCAGAGAGCGAGATAGCGGCGCGGCATGGTCTGTCCGGGGAGCCAGTCTGTCTGTTCGGTCGAAAGGCCTGCGTTCAGCGAAAGATCGTCGGTCACGGTCCCACTCCACACGCCACTCACGCTCTGCTGCGCCGCCCCGCTGGCGCAGCAATCTCAGGGAAAAGGCCGGGGCGCCCGGTGCATTGGCCTCCAGCGCCTGCGAAGCCAGGGCCCTAACCTGCCAGCGGGTGCGCGCCGCGCTCGGCGCTTCCCGCGCCGCCACGCGCAGCAACAGCACCGGCACCCCCGAACCCTCCGCCGCCAGAGCCAGCCGCCGGCTCGCCGTCAGGTCGAAAGGGCGCGGTTCGCCCCAGGGCTCAATCAGCACGGCCCCCAGCGCCGGGCAGCGCGCCGCCTCCGCTCCCGCCCGCAGCACGCCCTCCCCGTCCCGCGCCCGCACCAGCAGCAGGCGCGCCGGATCGAGCCCGAGCTCGCTCAGCCCCGGCGCATGCAGCCGGCCGGTTTCGGCATCGAGAAAATCCTGCCGCACCCAGAGGATAGGCCGTTCAGCCACCTCCCCTTGGTCCCCTCCTTCTCCTCCCCGCAGCGCGAGGCCGAGCGCAAAGCCTGTCGCGGCGGCGAGGTCGGCGGGCTCGGCAGCATGGATCTCGTGCAGCGCCGCCCGCGCGAGCCCGCCATTCAGCACCGCATCGAGGGAAGGCACGCCGAGCCCGATCCGTCCGGTCGCAGCTGGCCCTGTCCGCAGAGCCGCCTCGGCGAGGCTGCGGCGCAGATCGGACAGGGATGGTGCGGCGGCTGCGGTCATGGAAACGGGCAATTGTTCACTCTTTGTTCTTTCATAAAGTGCTCTTTTCCCGAAGGCGAGTCGAGTCTGCCGGCCGTCCCCCGTCGTTGCACCTGACAGGCCTCGTCACTGCGTCATCCCGGACAAGCGGCAAAAGGATCACCACCCGCTGAGCCATGGCGGCAAACAGCACCAGCGGCTAACGTCCACAACATGTGGGAGATTCTCTCAGCCTATTGGCCGCATGTCCTCGCCATCATCTCGCTGGCGATGACGGTCGTCGCCAGCGCCCATGCGGTGATGACCAAGGACGAGGTGCGCGCCGCCATCGGCTGGGTCGGCGTCATTATCCTCTCGCCGATCATCGGCCCCCTGCTCTATGCCATCGCCGGCGTGAACCGCATCCGCCGCGCCTCGATCCTGGCCCAACGTTCCGGCCATGGCACGCGCGGCGCCGATTTCCACGCCGATGCGGAAATGGTGTCGACGCGTTTCGGCCAGCGCTTCACTGCCCTCAAGACGCTGGGCGACCGGGTCGCGCGCCACCCCCTGACGACCGGCAACGCCATTGCGACCCTGCACAATGGCGACGAGGCCTATGCGGCGATGCTCGCCGCCATCGAGGGTGCCCGGCGCAGCATCATCCTCGAAAGCTACATCTTCGACCGCGATCCGGCGGGCCTGCGCATCGCGGACGCGCTGATCGCGGCGCATCGGCGCGGGATCGCGGTCAGGGTGCTGATCGACGCCGTCGGCGCGCGCTATTCGGTGCCGAGCATCGCCGGCCATCTGCGCGAGGGCGGCGTCGGGTTCGACGTCTTCAACGGCAACATCATCATGGGGCTGAAGCTGCCCTATGCGAACCTGCGGACGCACCGGAAAATCCTGGTCGTCGACGGGGCGGTCGCCTTCATGGGCGGCATGAACATCCGCCAGGGCTTCACCCGCGAATTCGCGGGCGAGGACTTCGCCCATGACACGCATTTCCGGCTCGAAGGCCCGGTTGTGGCGGATCTCTTCGCCATCGCGGCCGAGGATTGGCGCTTTGCCGCCGGCGAGGCGCTTGCCGGCCCGGCCTGGGCGATCCCGCCGCTGGCCGCCGGCCAGGGAGCGCCATCGGGCGGCGTTCTGATGCGGGCCGTGCCCTCGGGGCCGGATTCCTATCTGGAGACCAATCACAAGCTGCTGATGGGCGCGCTTTCGGTGGCGCGCCGCTCGGTCCGGATCATGTCGCCCTATTTCCTGCCGGACCAGGAACTCATCAGCGCGCTCGTGACAGCCGCAAGGCGGGGCGTCGACATCGACATCGTCGTGCCCTCGGTCAATAACCTCGTGCTGGTCGACCGGGCGATGACCGCGCAGTTCGACCAGATTCTCAAGAACTATTGCCGAATCTGGCGCGCGACCGGGCCTTTCGACCATTCCAAGCTCTTCGTCGTCGATGGTAGCTGGGCCTATGTCGGCTCCTCCAACCTCGACCCGCGCTCGCTCAGGCTGAACTTCGAGATCGATGTCGAAGTGCTCGACCACGCATTCGCCGGCGAGATCGACCGCCGGATCGAAGGGGTGATCGCCACGGCCAACAAGGTCACGCTCGCGGCGCTACGCGCCCGACCCTATCCGATCCGACTGCTGGACAGGCTGATCTGGCTCGGCTCGCCCTATCTCTAGGCAGCAAGATCGTTCCCGGCACCTGTCCAAGATCCGCGCCAGCCACTAGAACGATGTGGTCACATCTCTGACGTTATGCATTTCCATGTTCCGACGTTCGATGTGAACGGACCGGAGCGCAACCGGCAGAGCGATGCAGAAGAAGAGCCCGAGCCTGCCTGCCAGCATCATCGCCACGCTGCGCCAGCGGAAGAACCGGCCTGCAGGCGGCGGCGTCCGAACAGGCGAACGGGCTGCCGGCACTCTGGTCGCCTCGTACAACGTGCATAAATGCGTCGGCGTCGACGGCAAGTTCGACCCCGGCCGCATCGCCGCGGTGATCCGCGAGATCGCGCCCGACATCATCGCCCTGCAGGAGGCCGACAAGCGCTTCGGCGCCCGGCATGGCCTGCTCGATCTCGCCCGGCTCAAGGAGGAGACCGGCCTCGTCCCCGTCCCGATCGAGAGCGCCAACGCCGCCGCCCATGGCTGGCACGGCAATGTCGTGCTGTTCCGGCAGGGGCTGGTACGGGATGTCCACCAGGTCTCCCTGCCCGGTCTCGAGCCGCGCGGGGCACTGGTCGTCGACATAGACCTGGAAAGCGGCGCGGAGCTGCGGATCGTCGCGGCTCATCTCGGCCTGCTTCGGCGCTCCCGCTCGCAGCAGGCGCGCATGCTGATCGACATCATGAAGGCCCGGGACGAGCGCGCGACGCTGCTGGTCGGCGACCTCAACGAATGGCGTCTCGGCGACCGCTCGGCGCTCAAGGAACTCGGCCCCGCCTTCGGAACGCTGCCGATGCCCGTGCCGAGCTTTCCCTCCGGCCTGCCGCTGCTGGCGCTCGACCGGATCATCGCCAACCGGCCGGAGATCGTCTCCGACGTCATGGTCCATGATACGCCGCTGGCGCGCATCGCTTCCGACCACCTGCCGATCAAGGCCTTCATCGACCCGGAGGCGGCAGGGCTCACCATCGCCAAGCCGCTCCCGTCCGAGATCGACACAACTCCGGCCATGAACGGCACGAGCCCGATCCGCGCCGGGGACCGGCCGCTGCCCATCCCCGTTCCTGCCGAGGGCGAAAGCCGCGAGCGCCGCAACAGCGATCTCGTGCGCAAGGCCGGAGCGCGGCTGAGACGCGCCGTGAAGCGGACATTGCGGCGGCCGGACAGCCCGCATCGTTGAAGGCATGTCGCTCACGGGCAGGTCCGCCAGCCGCGCGTTCATGCCGAACATGCAGGACCGCACTGGCCATCACGGCTGAAGCCTGCTTTCTGGATTCGTCAGCCGCTGGATGGCGCAGAATCACATGAAAGATGCCTTGGCCGAGCGCCCGAGCGCGCTGCAACTCTTCCTGATCTTCACGCGGATCGGGCTGACCAGTTTCGGCGGCGGCTTGAGCGGCTGGCTCCTACGGGAATTCGTGCAGCGGCGCCGGCTGATGAGCGAGGAGGATTTCCTCAACGGCTTGTCGATCGCGCAGGCGCTACCGGGCGTCAACGTCACCAACATGGCGATCTGGATCGGCTACAAGCTCGCCGGGCGCAACGGCGCCATCGCCTGCTGGCTCGGCATGGTCGTGCCGGCGGCCTTCGTCATCGTGCTGATCGCGAGCCTCTTCGCCTCGCTCAGCAGCTACCCGCTCACCCATGTCGCGCTCGTCGGAGCGGCCGCGGCGGCGATCGGCCTGTCGCTGTCGATGGGGCTGACCGCGGCCCGGCGCGTGCCCCGCCGGGTTTTTCCGCTCGCAATCATGGCAGCGACCTTCGTGGCGGTCGCCATCCTGAAGCTACCGCTGCTCTGGACGGTTCTGGTCGCCGGCACCCTCAGCGTCGCCGTGACCTACGCCAGAGGCTGAGCGCACTACAATGCCGCCCCTGCCGCTCAGCATCCTCCTGGTCTTCCTGCCGCTCTCGCTGGTGACGATCGGCGGCGGCCAGAGTGCCATCGCCGACATGCACCGCCAGATCGTCGAGGTGCATCACTGGATGAGCGCGACGCAGTTCGTCGATGCCTTCGCCATCGCGCGGCTGGCGCCGGGGCCCGGCTCGTTGCTGGCGACACTGATCGGCTGGCAGATCGCCGGCTTCTGGGGGGCGATCGCGGCCACGATCGGCATTTTCGGGCCGACGGCGCTGCTGATCTATGGTGTCGCCCATATCTGGTCGCGCTTCGAGGGCGCGCGCCTCCTGCTCGCCCTGGAAAAGGGGCTTCGCCCGGTCGCGGCCGGCATGATCCTGGCCTCGAGCTATGTGCTGATCCAGTCGCTCGAAGGCGGCTGGATCAGCCGCTGCATCGCGCTCGCCTCGACGGCCTTGCTGATGGCGACGCCCGTCAACCCGCTGCTGCTGATCGGCGGCGGAGCCGGCTGCTTCGTCGGCCTGCACCTGCTGGGGCTCGTCTAAGCGCCTTCAGGCGGCCCGGTCCGACACGCGTTCCGGAGGCATACCATCCTTGATGATGCCTCTGAGCTGCCCTCTCAGTTCCGGCGTGTCCTTATGGCCATGCACGGCGACGGCGTGCTGCACAGCCGCCTCCAGCAATTCGCTCTCCGAGTCGGCGCTGATCGCGATCGAGCACTTCATCTCGCTCGGGAATGCGCGGCAGTCTACGAACTTGCGTCCCATGACACCCTCCCTTCTAGGAGACATCGCCCCCTGCATCGCTTCCCGGTGAAGGGGGTGGCTCGACTATACCTTATTCACGAGCCCCTCGGCATTCTCTCGGCGGGTGGATCGGCAACGATCATACAGCCCGGCCCGCTCCCTGGGGCTTGAGACGTTCCCAATAAGGAGGGTCGCCGAAGGCGCGGCGCAGGCATTCGGCGACGGCGCGCAGTTTGGCGGAAGGTCGGCGGCCTTCCGGGTGCGCCAGATAGATGAACTCGGCCTCCGGCTGAACGCCTACATCGATGACGCTGAGGCGCCCGCTGCGGATTTCAGCGCCGGCGATGAAGAGCGGCAGGAGCGCGATGCCAAGCCCTGCCAGCGCCGCGTCCCGCATCATGTCGCCGTTGTTGACGCGCAGCGCCGGGCGCGCCCGGACGCTGAAGCTGCCTTGGGGACCGCCGAAGCGCCAATCTCCGGCTCCTCTGTTGGTGTAGAAGATGCCGGCGTGACCATCGAGCTCGGCCAGCGAGGCCGGGCGGCCGTGCCGCACCAGATAGTCCGGTGCCGCAACGAGCACCCGGCGGCTCGGCGCGAGCGTCCAGGCGACGAGCCGCGAATCCGCGATCGGTCCGTGGCGCAATACGGCATCGTAGCTTTCGGCGCCGGCCTCGACGCGGCGATCGTCGAGATCGAGCGTCAGCTCGATCTCAGGATGCCGGGCGAGGAAGGGGTAGATCGCCGGGCCGAGATGCATACGGCCGAAGGTGACGGGGGCCGAGATCCGCAAGGGGCCGGCGAGCGCGCCGCGCCGCTCGCTCATATCGGCCGCAGCGTCCTCGACCTCGCGGGTGATCCGCCTGGCGCGTTCGAGAAAGGCCGAGCCGTCATCCGTGAGCGTCAGCCGGCGGGCACTGCGATGCAGGAGGGTCGCACCGAGGCTGTGCTCCAGATCGGCCAGACGATCGCTGACCACGGATTTCGACAGGCGTTGCCGCCGGGCCGCCTCGCTCAGAGAGCCTGCCTCCGCGATAGCGACGAATGTCGCGATGCCGTCGAGCTTCAACATCGTTCGCTTTTCCCGGACATGAGTTTCGCCTTTGCTAGGCTAATCCGAACGCGGAGCGAATGCTACGTTGCGTCATGCCAACGGGGCTGACAGCGACGGTCGCAGCGACCGCCCTCCCGACCGGCGGGAGATGTCCCATGTTGAAGATCGCCTTGACGCTCGGAGCGCTTGCACTTGCCGCTCCGGCGGTCGCCCAGGTCCCCGATTTCCCAAGCTCGTTCAAGACGCAGGAGATCACGACCAACGGCGCTACCATTCATGTTCGCGTCGGCGGCCAGGGGCCGGCGGTGGTGCTGCTGCACGGCTATGGCGAGACCGGCGACATGTGGGCGCCAATGGCGGCCGATCTGGCGCGGAACTACACCGTGGTCGTGCCGGATCTGCGCGGGCTCGGTCTGTCGTCGAAGCCGCAATCCGGCTTCGACAAGAAGACCCAGGCGGGAGATGTCGCCGGCGTTCTCGACACGCTCAAGATCGAGCGGGCCGATCTCGTCACGCATGACATCGGCAACATGGTCGGCTTCGCCTTCGCCGCTCAGCATCCGCAGCGCGTCGGCCGCTTCGCGCTGATCGACGCGCCGGTGCCGGGCGTCGGCCCTTGGGAAGACATCCTGAAGAACCCGCTGCTCTGGCATTTCCGCTTCGGCGGGCCGGATATGGAGCGGCTCGTGGCCGGGCGCGAGCGCATCTATCTCGACCGATTCTGGAACGAGTTCTCGGCGACGCCCGCCCGCTTCAGCGAAGCCTCGCGGGAGCATTACGCTAAGCTCTACGCCCTGCCGGGCGCGATGCATTCGGGCTTCGCGCAGTTCGCCGCTTTCGACCAAGACGCGATCGACAACCGCGCCTATCTGGCGGCCGGCGGCAAGCTGACCATGCCGGTACTAGCGGTTGGCGGCGAGAAGTCCTTCGGCACTGCGATGGCAGCGGTCATGAAGGCCGCCGCGACTGACGTGACCGAAGGCGTCATCCCCGATTCCGGCCATTGGATCATGGAAGAGAACCCCACGGCCACCGTCGCCATGGTCCGAGCCTTTCTCGACAAGGGCCGGTGATCAATTCACCGGGAAAAGCCGCAAACGGCATGTGTGGGGCCGGAGACCCGGCCCCTTCTGGAACAGGCTCCGCCGGCAGACCGCGAGTAGGGCTGAAGCCACCCTCGGGACAGTTCACCAATTAGACCATGGCGGCGGTCTAAGAGCCCCCTCAGCGCCTCTTCCGGCGCTGATTCAGACCGAGAATCCGACCAGAGCAGATTTCAGCTCATTTTCCATTAAGTATCTGGTTGGAAATCAAAAACTTAGCCACTTAAGTGGCGCACCCCGACGGAGATACGTCGAACGCCTTATTCCGAACTTTGGCCGAGTGGAACAGCTATCTGAAGGCTGAAAAGATCGATCTGAGAGGGCCTCAGCCATGAGGTCCGATAATCAATTCTCCGGCGCCTTTAACGCAGCGGCCACCCGGAAGCCGGCACGAAAAACACCCCCTCGCCTCACCCTCCGTTTTACGGAAGACGAGTTGCATCAGCTCAAATCGGCGTCTGGAAACATGACGTTGAGTGCCTATGTCCGGAAATGTCTCTTTGCGGGAGGTGCCTCGGTCCGCAAAGCCGCGTCCAGAAAGCCGGTGGCTGATCAGCAAGCTTTGGCGAGACTTCTGGGCTCACTCGGGCAATCCGGCATCGGACAAAATCTGGCGCGCCTTGCGCAAGATGCGCGCTCTGGCTGCCTCATACTGGACGAACCCACGGAAGCCGAGATCCGCAACGCCTGCGCGATGGTGCAAGCGATGCGCGATGATCTCGTAGCTGCCCTCGGGCTTCTCGAGAAACGTAGGTCATGATCCTGAAGGGCAACCAGCGATCGGGCGGCCGGCAGTTGGCGATGCACCTGATGAACACCCAGGACAATGATCATGTCTCGGTGCATGAGCTGCGTGGCTTTCTCGGCACCAACCTCGTTGAGGCCTTCAACGAAGCTTACGCGTTGAGCCGCGGGACGAAGTGTACGCGTTACCTTTTCTCGCTGAGCATAAGCCCGCCCTCTTCGGCCTCCGTTGATGTGCGCGCGTTCGAGCGTGCCATTGATGCGATCGAGGAAAAGATCGGGCTTGTCGGGCAGCCCCGCGCGATCGTGTTTCATGAAAAGGAAGGACGACGCCACGCGCACTGTGTCTGGTCGCGTATCGATGTCGAGAGCATGACAGCGATCAACCTCTCCCACTACAAGCTCAAGCTTCGTGACGTGTCCCGCTCGCTCTATCTCGAACATGGCTGGAAAATGCCGCGTGGTCTCGCGAACAGCAGCGAACGTGATCCGCTCAATTTCACATTGAGCGAGTGGCAACAATCAAAGCGCAAGAGACGCGATCCGCGTGAAATCAAAGCCGCCTTTCAGGATGCCTGGGCAACCTCGGATTCTCCGGCCGCCTTTGCTCAGGCGCTTGCAGCGCGCGGCTATTATCTCGCGCGCGGTGAACGCCGCAGCTTCGTTGCTGTCGATTTGAAAGGCGATGTGTTCGCGATCGCCCGTTGGACCGGCGTCCGTACCAAGGCCGTAGAAGAGCGGCTCGGGGACCCGGAAGGCTTTTTGTCGGTGGACGATATGTCCGCGCAGCTTTCACAGCGATTGTCGGATCGGCTGAAGAACCTACTCGCGGAAGCAGAGGCCGCCCATCTCGAAACCGCACGCAGACACCTGTCGCGCCGGCACTCACTCGTTCAGCAGCAACGTATTGCCCGCGAGGCTCTTGCAAAGGAACAAGCCGAACGGCGCGAGGCTGAGACGATTTTCCGCCTCGCCCGCGTTCCGAAAGGCCTCAAGGGAATTTGGAGCCGCGTGACGGGCGGTCACCGGAGAATCCGACTGCTGAATGAGGCCGAGACTGAGGAGAGCAACAAGCGCGACCGCAACGAAGGACAGCGTTTGATCGATCAGCACCTCGTGGAGCGTACTGCCCTTAAGGACGAGATTAGACGCGACCGGGCACGAGAAGCTGCTGTTCTACGCAGGACGCACCGCGAGATTGCCAGCACATTGATCGGCATGCGCCAGCAAGAAGCTCAGAATACACTATCGAACGCCAGACGGCGGTCGCCCCGTCCGAGAGATTGATCACAGCTGCACGGCAAATATTTACGGCTTCATCGCCTCGATGCTCACTGTGACCGAACCCGGCCGGTCGAAGATCGAGACATCACCCGTTGCCTTGCCGAGGATTGCGATGCCCGGCTGTGGCACCCGGCCTTTGCTGTAGTAGATGACGAAGTGATCCGGACCCCACAAGCCAAGCGTTCCAACTGAGAAGTCGCGCTGTCTTGCCACTTCAGGGAGCGGTGACGGCAGATTGCCGGTTTTTTCCTGCCGAAGATGGTCGGTCATCTCGATCTTGAGCGGCAGCATTTTGACCAACGAGCGTGCTGCTTCGTTGTCAGCGAGATCGGCAGTGACGGCTCCCCACTCCGAGGAAATTCTGATGCGTTCCTGCGCCATTGCCGGGCCTCCTGCTAAAAGTGTGAGGGCTGCGGCGATGTGGAATACGCGCGTTGCCTGCTGTCTCTTCTGTTTTCCGATTGCGACCATCACTGCACCCCCTTAAAGCGACCAGCCGCCGTCGACCACGATCGAGGCTCCGGTCACGAAGCCGCCGAGGTCTGAGCTCATCCAAAGCACGGTTTCGGCAATCTCTTCCGGCTTTCCGAGGCGGCCAACCGGTTCCAGATCGATTGCCTTTTGAATGTCGCCGCCGGTGAAGCGGTCCATCATCGGAGTCGCGATATTGCCGGGCAGGACGCAGTTCACGCGAATGTTCTGCTTGGCGTAGTCGAGCGCTGCCGACTTGGTCATGCCGATCATCGCGTGCTTGGAAGCCGCATACGAGGCTCCGCCCGCGACGCCGCGTATGCCTGCGCCGGACGAGGTGTTCACGACGACCCCGCCGCCCTGGCGTACCATCTGCGCTAGCTCGTACTTCATACAGATGAAGGTGCCGCGCAGATTGATGTTCAGGACGCGATCCCACTCCTCAAGCTCAATCTCGTGGAGCGGCGCGGCTTTGTTCTCGACCCCGGCGTTGTTGAATGCGCAATCGATGCGGCCATAGGCCTCGACCGCCTGTGCAACAGCAGCCTCGATATCGCCCGGCTTAGATACGTCGCATATGACTGAGCGCACGTCGCCGCCAGCCGCTCTCACAAGCTCCGCCGTTTCCTGAAGAGCCGCCTTGCCAAGGTCCGTGATAAAGACGCGCGCGCCTTCAGCTGCGAATGCCATGGCTGTGGCACGTCCGATGCCACTGCCCGCGCCGGTGATGAAGGCGCTCTTGCCCTCGAAGCGATTTAGATTTGCCATTTCAATTCCTCCTGGTAACTCCTTTTTTTGACTAGCTGAGATTGCCTCGGAAGAATTCCGTGAGCTTATCGAAGGGGATCAAGTTCACGCGGTCGTAAAGATCGACGTGGCCAGCATTCGGTACGACGATAAGCTCTTTCGGCTGACCTGCTTTTTTGTAGGCGTCTTCGCTGAATTCGCGCGAATGCGCTTTATCACCCGTGATGAAGAGCATCGGACGCGGCGAGATCGTTTCGATGTCATTGAACGGGTAGAAGTTCATGAATTTGACGAGACTGCTGAGCAGCGGCTTCGTCGTCAGTTCTGCCTGCTCGCCCTTCGGCGTGAAGGCCCCGCGCGATGTGCGATAGAAATCGAAAAACTCGCGCTGGATTGGATCGGTTTTTTCGTTCAGTTCGTTGACAGTGCCAGGCACATATTCAGCCTTGCCGCCGGTAAATTCGGCGAAACGCTGCTCGGTCGCCTTCTTGATGAGTGCCTTGCGCTGATCGAGCGTGAACGACTTGTTCAATCCGTTCCGTACCGCCGAGCCCATGTCGTACATGCTCACGGTCGCCACAGCCTTCAAACGCGGATCGATTTTCGCGGCGCTGATGACAAAGCTTCCGCTTCCGCAGATCCCGATCACACCGATGCGCTCCGCATCGACGAAAGACTGCGTGCTCAGAAAGTCGACAGCCGCGCTAAAATCATCGGCGTAGATTTCCGGGGCGACCATATGGCCTGGCTTGCCTTCGCTCTCACCCCAGAAGGACAGGTCGATCGACAGAGTGGCAAACCCCTGCTCCGCCATCTTGGTCGCGTAGAGGTCGGCGCTCTGTTCTTTCACAGCGCCCATCGGATGGCCGACGATGATCGCCGCCATCTTCGCATCCGCTTTCATGCCCTTGGGCGTGAACAGATGGCCAGCCACCTTCATGTTGTATTGGTTTTGGAACGTGACGCTTTTCACATCGACGTTGCCGCTTTTGTAGAAGTTGGCCGCGCCATTCGACATGTCTTGAGCCTGCACGGGGGAAGCGCTCAGAGCAAATCCAGACACAGAACCAAGTAGCAATGCGAGGCCGAGGGCTAATTCTTTCATGGTATATTCCTTTCTATTGAGCTGGTAACGCCGCCAAGGCGCTTTGGACTACTCAATCCGGTCAAGGGCCGGACTATCTTGCTATCCACCAATATAAAGGATGCGTATTGATAGGATAATATGCTAAGATGATCATAGGCTTATAAACAGGGTTTATGAATGATCCGGGACAATGTGAGCGATCTGGTGGCCTTTATCGCCGTCGCCCGCGAGGGCAGCTTCACACGCGCGGCGGTGAAGCTCGGCGTCTCACAGCCGGCGCTGAGCCACACGCTCAGAACCCTTGAAGAGCGGCTCGGCTTGCGACTGCTCAACCGCACAACGCGTAGTGTCGCACCGACGGAAGCCGGGGAAAGGCTCCTTCGCAGCATCGAGCCGCAATTCGCGCAGATCGAGGGAAGCCTCAACGCGCTCTCGGAGTTTCGCGATCGGCCTGCCGGGATCGTCCGCATCACTGCGACGGACCATGCGGCTTCAACGATCCTGTGGCCGCGCCTTTCGAAGGTGATGCAGGATTATCCGGACATCACGATCGAGCTGGTGACGGAAGAAGGTCTCATAGACATCGTCAGCGAGCGTTTCGACGCGGGCGTCCGCGTGGGCGAGTATGTCGAGAAGGATATGATCGCGGTGCGTATCGGGCCGGAGATGCGCCAGGCGATCGTCGGCTCGCCCGCATATTTTCAAACGCGGCAAGCGCCAAAACGGCCTGAAGATCTTACTGAGCACCGCTGCATCAATATCCGCCGTGTGACGCGCGGCGGCTACCATCCATGGGAATTTGAGAAGCGTGGGCGCGAGATCAATGTGCGGGTCGAGGGACAGTTGGCGGTGAACAGTCTTGAGCTAGCGCGCAACGCGGCCCTCGAAGGATTGGGGCTCGCCTATCTACCGGACGACATGGTGAAGGACGACGTCGCGAACAAAAGGCTGGTGCGCGTTCTCGAAGATTGGTGCGAGCCCTATCCGGGATACCACCTTTTCTATCCGAGCAGCCGGCAGCATGCGCCAGCCTTCGCCGTCGTGCTGGAAGCGCTTCGCCATCGCGCATAGAATGCAAGCGTCGGCTGCTTGGCACCAAGGATGCTACTCTTTCTCACGTCGTTGTGCCTCCGACAAAAAAGGCATCAACATATTGCCCATGCCGCGCCGAATTTGGATGCAGCCATCGCATAGACGCAACGACGGTACTCCCGGCATGCACTCGGCGCCGTTGACCACACGGTATGGATAAGCTGGCTCATCCCCACATGACGAGCAGACATCGACGCTACCCATCGAAGAGATAGCATTCCGAGATAAAGCTGCGAGCCGTGGGTCAACCTGGTCCACGACCGCCCACCAAGATGGAGAATGAGGTTCGATCTCCTCCATATGCTGTTTCAATAGCTCCGGGTAATTCCTGCGGAGCCAGTCATAGGATATCTCCCGGCGATTCTGATTGTTGATTACAAGCGTTTTGTACAATGCGACCTCAAGGCGGAATGACTCGCGCGGATGTTGTAGTTGAAGTGCTTGAAGCTGCACAAGGTTGATCGCAAAACGAAAGCCGCCCCTGTAGGCCTCTTTAATCGTCGATACACAATATTCAGCGATCTCCTCAGGGGATGCGGCTAGATTGTCCATCAGACCTTCAACGTAGCGCCACGGGTAACTTTCGACTTCCATCTTCCAAACATCGAGGTAGCCGCTACTTTTGAGAGAATTCGCAATCACTTCGTCAGATTCCGGACGCCTTACAAGCAACCTATAAATGTCATTAAAACTCTCCACTCCGGCATCTATGGAACGAGCGGCCTCAAGCACGGTATTATGGGCTTTATGCATGACTTCGAGCGGCTTCGGGCTATTTAACATCAATGCGAGCTCTTCAGCACCCACGGGCTCGAACTCTATTGGCAGCTCCTTTAACAGCGGGCTGAGCCGTAGATCCTCCGGCGAACAGTAGTCCGCATCTGGCACGAGCTCGATGCCGGCCAGCTTGTATACTCGCGCAACTAGGCGGGAGCAGAACTGCCTTCTTGACCGTGGTCTGCGGAGAGCAGCAACCGAACGTCCCGCTTCGAAGATAGAATAGCGCGCACCGATTTCGGCTCGGGCATAGTCGGCGATCTGCTCCAATACCTGACGCTCCGGCAGACTTGCTAGTCGAAAATGAAAAGCTGCCTCGTCGTCTTCAAAAAGCTCTCGCTGTAGGTTGCGAGCCTGAACGCCGTCTGATGTCGAATCGATAACCGAACCATGCTGCACACAGATCATTGCGTGAGACACTGAACCATGGGTCAAAAAGCGAATAGCAGCGCTTTGCTTTGCAGGCCGCGCCGTAAATATTATGTCTCCAACAATTACGCTGTCTATCTTGATGCGTTTCATCGAAATTTCCTAGCCGTGAGCAACATATGATAATTTAAATTGACGGCATAGTTTCTATTTCCAGATGTCCGTCAGCTGATGATCTTGGCACGTCCCGAATGCATCGTCCTAACTGGAGATGACGAATGCCAGCTCCGGATCCGCTTTGACCTAAGCTTTCTCCTGACTGGACCGGGGGGATGAAACGGGGGCGCGTCAGCGGGCCCCCTTTCCAAGAAGGGGCTGTCTGACAGCCCACATCTTGCGACCTACCGTTCCGGCGCGTCTTCGGAACTCGCTGTCAGTCAGCATGCACTGACTGGCTCTGTTGCCACAGGTGCAAATTAGCCTCGCTCGATCAAAGCGTGCAAACACCTGACGAAGTAGGAGTTCACGACCTCAATGGCTTCGACGACGGGAAAGTTGAAATGGTCGTCAAGGTCACGACCAGCGATAGCCATTGGCTGCGGTAGCGACAGTAAGCCATAATAAAACACGATGTGAGCATCGGTTTTTGCGGGGTTCAAGCCACGAACTCGACCGTAGTCCGCGAGGAGCATGTGTGTCCGAAGGATATCTTCCTGTATCATACGGCGCTTTCCGCCATCATAGGATCCATTGCCTCTCTTGACGTTGTAGGAAGTCAGAGACCCCCGCTCCTCGTCAAAAACCATGACGTCAACGCGAATAGACCGTTCGCGATCCCCATAAGGAAGGCTTGTCGTTAGCAGAGGCTCGATGCGATCACTGATACGGATCCTATGCAACGATTCGTGCGAAAGTTTGAAATCGTCCTCGGTCCAAACTCGCAGGTGAGCGCATGCTTTTAGGCGCTCCAGCATTGCTCTTTCAAGAATCGCCCCATGCCGTTTATACGCGGAGCTGATGATCGAGGTCGCCCGGGAATATTTGCGGCCAGCTATCGGATCCTCGCGGAAACGCGCGCTTCCTAGTTTCTCGATAGTATCGTCCACAAAAGGACGCAGACGCTCCAAATAGCTATCGAGCTCAGGGGATTTCGGCGCCTCTGCGTTCAGGGCCAGCATGGACATTCCTTGGAGCATGCATTAATTAGTAGCATTTGCAACGTTTTGTCACTAGTTTTGAATGTGTTTAATTAACGTATTAGGAAACCATAATATGTCGGACGGGCAAGGAAGCAACGTGATGACTAGCGGCGAGTTTAATCTTGTCCCGAGCCCTCGGGTTCTTCCAATGCTGGGCGAGATAAATCTCGACCAATGGCGCTGCATTGCAGAGTTGGTGGATAATTCCGTTGATGGTTTCCTGAAACAAAGCCGGCAAGACCTTCCAATCGCCCATGCGCGCGTGGACGTTACCTTGCCCGCCGCCGATAAGGACGGTGCCACTGTGCGTATCCAGGACAATGGCTCAGGCATGTCGGTCGAGGTCCTCGAACAAGCCGTTAGTGCTGGCTGGTCTGGAAACAATCCGATCGACAGCTTGGGGTTGTTCGGCATGGGCTTCAACATAGCCACGGCGCGGTTAGGCTCGGTCACAGAGGTATGGACGACTCGGAAAGGAGAGCTGGAATGGCACGGACTATCCATCGATTTCGATGAGTTGCGGCGCCAGCGCCATTTTCGTACGCCCAAGCTAACCCGGCCGAAAGCTGACCCCGACCAGCACGGCACCGAAGTCACGATCAAGAAGCTCAAACCAGAGCAGCGCAAATGGCTCGCGAAGGGGGCGAACCAAACGACGGTGAAAAAGCGCTTGGCTCAGGCATATTCCGCCATGCTGCGGCCGAATGGTGTCCCCATCAGCTTTGAGCTTTATATCAACAACAAGCGTCTCGAAGCCCGACGACATTGTGTGTGGAACGAGGACAGGGTTGTCCCTGGCGTTGGCGGTACCAGCACAAGCGCTGTGATGCCTATCAATCACGCGCTATCCGAAAGGTTCTACTGCACGAACTGCCTTAGCTGGGTGCCAGACGCCACCGAGGCGGAGCCGTGCCCCCTATGTGAGACAAGCGGGTCGATCATAAAGCGAAAGCGTCGGATCAAGGGCTGGATCGGCATTCAACGCTATCTCGATCAGTCAGAATTTGGTCTCGACTTCATCAGGAACGGGCGGAAAATCGAGATCGCGAACAAGGATCTGTTCTCGTGGCATGACGGCGAGGAAAACGAGGAACGGGAATATCCGATCGACGATCCCCGCAATCGCGGACGCATCGTTGGCGAAATTCACATTGATCACTGTCGCGTCAGCTATTCGAAAGATCGCTTCGACCGAGCCGATCCTACTTGGAATGAGATGGTTCAGCTGATCCGCGGCGAAGGACCACTGCGTCCAGATAAGGCCAAGGAGCTAGGCTTCCCTCCGAATGACTCGCCGCTGTTTGCGTTGTTCAAGGCATTCCGCCGTACCAGCCCGCATTCGAAAACCGCCGGAGCTTACGCGCGCATCTTGATCGTGAAAGACAATAACCTCGCGATGGAAATGGCGAGCTATTTCCATGACGGTCACCCCGAATATCAGGATGACGCTAAGTGGATGGACCTCGTGGAGGCTGCGGACCGCGAATTGCTCTATGGCCACTCCGGATCGCCACCTCAATCCGCGCCGGCGGCCGGCGGGGCCCAACCTGCTTCGGCGACGAGCGAGACGTTGCCGTCCGGCATCATGGACGAGCTTGGTGCTAGCGATGAGCCGGCGCAGGCGCCTGTCGCTCCCGCTGCGGCCACACCGCCGCGACGCGACGTGCCGAATTTAACACGCAAGTACCATCATCAATCCTCGTCAATGACATGGAACGTGGCGGCTTTCGAAGTTTCATCCAGTGATCCCGACCTGCCAGCCGGCGCGCCTTGGACACTCGCACTTGGCGACATCCCCACAAAGACGCACCATTATTTGTACAATCCGGCCCATCCGATCTTTCAATCAATCACGATGACGCCTAGGGACGGAATGTTGCTTCAGCTCGCCTACATGACGGCTGATCAAACGAGAAGTTCAAGGCACACGCCGGATATAGCGCTGATCCTCAGCGAGTTCCGCGCCGCGTATGGGGATGAAAATGCGCTCGATTTTAAAGCGCTGCCCGCCGATGCCACGGGCATTCTCATAGACGTGGCGCGGGCCTTAGTTAATTCGTGCCCGAACGAAGAGCGCGCCACACTTTTCAATGACTTGTCCGTGCAAGAGCAAACAACAGTCATGCGGGCGCTCGCGGGGAAGAAAATCAAGCCCGCCGAGGCAACGATTGATGGCAGCTTTCTGCAATCAGCCCCGCCCGACATCATCAAGACCTTGATCATACGACATCCGGAGCTATGCTTCGATGGAAAAATCTGGGATGAGCCATATGCGGATCTGGATTACGGAGACACCGAGATCACAGAGGATGCAAGACGAAGTGTACTGTCTAAATATCTGAGTTTGATCAGCGATGCTATTTGGCTCTCCAAGCAAGACTTGGGAGATCTTGGCCTAGCCACGAAAGATGAAATCATTCGTGCCGTGATGTCGTTGCAGATGCTCAGACCGGATGTCGAGCCATCTCAATGACGCCCTTTCTCGACGATAGGCGCCTACTCCAAGGACCCTGGCAAGCGTTTGAACGCGATGTCGCGAGGCTTCTCATCTATGCGGGGTTCGATGACGTCCGCGTGGTCGGCGGCACCGGGGATAAGGGCGCTGATATCCTCGGAGTTAAGAACGGAGAAATTTGGGTCGTCCAGTGCAAGCACACCACCACCGCGCCGGCGAATAAATACGCCGTGCAGGAAGTCGTAGAGGCCGGCACGTTTTACGGCGCGAGCAGAATGATCGTCGCGACCTCCCGCGCAACTGGAGGGGGATTACAGGCGGAGGTCGATCGTTACCGCCGCATAGGCGTTGTCGTCGAACTGCTTGATCCAGCGAAGCTCGCTCTCATGGCGGCGCGGATACCGGAGTATTCCAAATCGCGCCGCGAGCTTCGGCCGTATCAACAAGATGCCCTCTCCCGTTTTCGAGAGGGGTTGACGGACACGGGGCGTGCCCAAATTGTCTTGGCCACTGGGATGGGCAAGACCGTGGTCATGGCCGAGGTGGTCAGCGACCTGTTCCGCGATGGCCTTATTCGCGATAACCGCGTGCTCGTTCTCGCTGATAAACGCGAACTGGTTCGTCAGCTTCAATTTGGATTTTGGTATCAATTGCCGAAGTGGGTCCCAACTCACTTATTGTCGGGCGATGAGATGCCGGCATTCTATGACGGCATCACGTTCGCGACCGTGCAAAGCGTTATCGGCCGCATCGACGAACTGCCAAATTTCGGTCTGGTGCTGGTTGATGAGGCGCATCACATCGGTTCATCGACGTTTAGGCGAGCACTGGAGGCTCTTGCTCCGCCCATGGTCGGCGGAGTTACAGCGACGCCGTGGCGAGGTGACGGTTTTGACATTGATGAGATTCTTGGAAATCCACTCGTCCGCCTCGGAATTTCCGACGGTCTCAAGAACAAATTCTTGAGCGAGGTCGATTATCGCCTTCTGGCCGATAATATCGACTGGAAATTCGTACAGGATCGATCTGTACATAATTATTCGCTTAATCAGTTGAACAAAAGACTGATAATGCCAACGCGTGACGAGGAAGCGGCACGACAAATCGCTGAAGTATTCAAGAATGAAAAGCGTCGAGGCGGAATCGTTTTTTCACCAACGGTTGATCATGCTGAAAGCTTTTCCGGTTCTCTTCGCGGTTTTGGCCTTCGCGCGGAAGCGATTTCGTCAAGGCAAGACGCTCGTGAACGCGACAAGCTCATGGCGATGTTTCGGCGCGGTGACATCGATATACTTGCAAGTGTTGATCTTTTCAACGAAGGCGTCGATGTTCCTGACGTCGATCTCATCATATTCATGCGAGCCACTCACAGCCGCAGAATTTTCGTCCAACAACTGGGGCGTGGGCTGCGCTTGAGTCCTGGCAAGGACAAGGTTGTCGTGCTGGATTTCGTGACAGATTTGCGGCGTATCGCCGAATTGATCGAGCTCCAAAAGGCGGCTTCGGGTCCACTGGAAAGACTGCCCTTGGGACATCACCTTATCAACTTTCGGGATGCGTCAGCCGGAAGCTTCATGTTCGAATGGATGAAGGACCAGGCTGATCTGATGCTCCGCGAGGGAGATGCACAATTGGAATTGCCTAAGTTCGAATTTCCGGAAACGCCGCAGCCCGGAGGCGTCGCATGAGCAGCGTCCCAGAGCACATCCGGAGAGACATCAAGGAGAGATTATGGGCCGAAGCTGATCGGCTTGATTGGCCCTCCCTCTCCGCCTCCGACAAATCCCGCTACTACGGCGTATGGACGGAAACCAAAGAAGTTGGCGGCCGCCTCGGGATGTACATGGATCCGCGGCAAGTGCGAGTTTACATCAAGGACACGCTTCTAAAGCCCTATACCCGTGAAGCATCCTCCAGCCACGATCTGGCATTTCGCGTCTTGGGCATACCAGCCGACACAAAGCCGGATGCGACCTATATCAAACCGCACGGGCGATTGATCAATCGAGACCGCCAGATCGCATGGAGCAAAGCTAGCGAGTGGAAAGCCACATTGATGGCTCTCCATGAACGAGCCTTTGAATCTGGCACGCCTTATGGCGCGGTACTGACTCACGCCGGCTCCAAGTTCGCGAATGAAGAAGATCGACGCGTCATCGAAAGCGCGGCATCCAAGCTCGGTATCGAACGAATAGTTTGGCTCGGATAATTCCAGATCTAAACTTCGTCGACGACTTGCTCGGCCTCCGCCAACTCCGCAGCCTGTTGCTCCTCAATAACCTTGGGCAGCTTTTCGAGAGGGCGGCCGGCCAGATAGTCTGACACACGCCGCTCGAGGAAATCGATCGTGAGCGGGCTTTCCGCTAGCTTCGTCGAGAAGGCGCGGCCAGGATGGAGGACATCCCATGGGGATCGATATTGGGTTGCCCGCCGATTGCCCGGATCCTTGTTTCCAAAGCCGTCGATGGCGCGGTTCCAGAGGGGTTTGAATGTTTCAATCAACATATTTTCCCCGAGCGGAATCCAAATATCATCGACCACCAAATGGCGAACGAGGAAATCATCAGCGTCAAGGTTGCTGGCCTGCTCCACCGATGTCGCGTGCTGCACGAGCCGATCGGCAAGCGCCCGCCCTTTCGATGCGTCAGCGGTTAATCCGCCCTTGCGTCCACCCTTGGGGATTGCTTTTCCAACGTAAATCGGCTGGGCAAAGGCGCCATTCAAATTTTTCGACTGGATGGGCTCGTACGCCTGAAACCCTCCAACATAATAAATCACGTAGATGCCAGCGCCCTTCGCGTCACTGACCCCGGTGAGCGGAACCGGTGCACGTGCCAGCAGCTCCATTTCAATGCTCTTGGCGAGGTTCGCTTTTTCAAGCGGATTATATGGACGCCCCGTCACGCCGCTTTCCTAGGTAGCTGCTTGGCGACGCTTTCTCCGACGATCCGCGCGAGATCCACGGGAACCGCGTTCCCAAGCTGGCGCATGGTCTCCGACCACGAGCCGTGAAACAAAAAGTCGTCAGGGAATGTCTGTAGACGGGCGCTTTCGCGTACGGTGAAATACCGGACCGATCCATCGGGGCGCACGAGCATGTTTTCGCCGCCTGGCACGCCATGGACTCCAGCCTTGAGCGTTTTCGCGGGCTCGTCGAAAGCGCTTCCCGTGTGCCCAGGATAGGACCGCGCGCCCGGTTGGAACCGGTGGTTCAGAAGCTTTTCGCTAGCACCAACGTCAAACTCAGGATCTGGCAGACCGTGTAGAGCGTCCCGCGTCGTTCGCCATGGCGCCAAGGACGGGCATTCGTCACGTGAGATGTTTCCGACAGGCGCCAGCCTGTCTTTGCGCGCCACTTGATGCCGATCCCAATAATCGCCGTGAACGCGATCCCAGATCAGTGCCTCCTTGGAATGCGTAGGGAATGGGAAGTGCCAGCTAATGCCGAGATCCTCGCGGAAACCCACAAAGAACACTCGCTCGCGTTTTTGTGGCACACCATAGTTCGCTGCGTTCACAACCTGAGTCACAACCCTATAGTTCAGGCCTGACTTGCTTCCACTCGTGTGATGCTGCTCAAGACGCGATAAATGGTCCGCCCACTCCTCGCTGCGGCGAGCTTTGATTTCTGGGTGTTCTAGCTGAAGCCTAATGTACTCGAAGTAATTACGGAAGGTCGGCCTAGTGAGGCCTTTGACATTCTCGAAGATGAAAGCTTGTGGCCGCGTCTCGCGCACCGCACGAATAGCCTGTGGAAACATGTCTCTCGCGTCATCATAGGCGCCATGCTTCCCACCCATGGAGAATGGCTGGCATGGGGGCCCACCTGAAACGAGGCGAATTTCCCCCTCGTGAGACATGAAATCGACATCGCGGACGTCGCCCTGCGTCACTTTCCAGTTTTTGACCGCGCCGATGCCACGCTTTTTGTTTTCGCGAATGGTATCACAACAGTAAGAATCCCATTCGATAACGTCCACAGGCCTAAAACCTGCGTCATGCAGTCCAATTCCAAGTCCGCCGGCGCCGGCAAAAAGCTCAATCGATTTCATCACGCAAGAATGCCTGTATTTTATCTTGAAGCAAAGCCCGATCTTTTAACTCGCATTCCCATATTGTTAAAATCTCCCATCCCAGTTCCTTCAGCGCGCGCTCGCTTTCTCGATCGCGCCTAGCGTTGGCTTCCAGTTTGGGTATCCAAAATTCCTGGCGAGACCTCGGCAAGCGCGCCAGCTTGCACGACGAATCGGGGTGCCGGTGCCAAAAGCAGCCATGCACGAAAATCGCTTTGCGTCGCGCGGGAAAAACGAGGTCGGGTGAGCCCGGCAGGTCACGGCGGTGAAGACGATATCTAAAGCCGAGAGAATGGATCAACCGGCGCACGGTCAGTTCGGGCTTCGTGTCCCTGCCTCTGATTCGAGACATGCGCTCCGAGCGCTCGATCTTGGTTAGCGTATCAGCCATGACTCAGCTTCGGTAAAAGGGATAATCCGATGATGAGTGGGTGGCGTTTCATGGGCGCGTTGAAGGATCCTTGGCTTGTTTGAGTGCTTCCCTCACATGCTCATCGGCATGGTTTTCCAGTTCGTTGAAAACCGAGTTCAAAGAGTCCGTCGCTTCTGAGAGGACCTTCCTTGAAGGGATCTCGACGCCATGGACGAGGTTGTTGCGCAGTCTACGGACGCTAGCGATGATATCGAGCGAGCTCGTCGACAGCTGCAATGATTGCGCGCCTTTAAGTGGGTCGGTGTACCCACGTTTGCTCGCATTTATATCCGAACCTAACCCTCTGAATGTTCTTTCCAGCGTGATCCAAGCGGATAGGAATTCACCGATCTTGTCATTGCGCGCCCCAGATTGAAGCGTGCTTGGAGGATAAATCTCGGGCGCCACCAAGTTCGACTGCAATGGACCGTAGTAGGAATACAGATCAGGATTTCGGCTCAGGATCACATCGGCGATTTGATCCGATAGCGGCGGTCCGTTCGATATCGTGGCGGTGTCGGGAAGCAGTGGCCGGATTTTGTCGGAACTGTTGAAATCAGCTTTTTTGAGCAACTCCCACAGAATATCAACGCGGCCTATGGAAGGCTCGGCACCATCTGGTAGGCCGTTGCGCATCCATTTGTGCAGGAAGGCCGCGAGCTCATAGTGATTGTCGAATTTGGCATCGTGCGGGCTGCTCAGTCGCCGCTCAGCCGCTTTTTGAAGCCTTTCGAGCGCGATTTCTCCCGCGATCACCATCCCGTTCAATTCATCTAGGATGGCATGCTCTTCTTCAGACGGCATCCCGCTCTCGGGCTTATAAACGAGATCATGCTCAACTTCCGCCCAGGCGTGCATGAGAACGGAGCCGACCTGAATTTCAATGGCTGCCGAGGCGTATGTCTTCTCACCATCCTCAAGCGCCGTTTCAGGCATTTGGATGCGATAATGGTCTGCATGATAACCGTCAAAGCGTTTCGAGCCTCTCTCCCCTTTTGCTGGCTCTGGAAAATTTTTGATCTTGAGAATTTCAAAGTTGTCACTCAGAATTGCCTTGACCTTCTCGCGGTCGGCCGGAAAATATAGCGCGATCCTTACTCCAGCGAGATCCGGAATATCGACGCGTATTTCCTCGTTGGTTTTATAGTTCTTGGTTTTATTCCGTTGAAGCAGTTTGGCCTGAAGTTTGTTTGGTCTCTTGGCACGATGGCTAACAATAGCTCTGACGCCCTGCGTCGCGAGCAGTTGTTCGCAGCGTCGGCTGCAAATATTCGCGGCTGATTGATAATAGTCGTATTCACGCGCGTACGCGCTTATGAAACCGGAAACAATCTGCGACAACTTCAAAGCCCTCCTAGCATAAGCTTAGCGGCGCTTATCGTTCCGGTGCAAGGAAATTTGACTTATGGTCATCCGAGGCCCCTTTGCGACCGGACGGGGTTCCGGGGAGGCGAACAGGGATGCCGCGGCGTTCGCCTGGGCGGACTGCGCTGCCCCTCAAAAGAGGGACAGCTGTGCCGATGCGCGAACATGCTCCTTCCACGCCGCGCTGCGCGCTTCATGATCCAGCCACTGCGTGACAAACGCGACCGCGCCGCCATGGCTTTCCAGATCCTCGCCATGCAAAAAATGCGAGCGGTAACCGGTCTCGGTGATCGGCAGGGCTGCGCGCTGGGGCTTGATGCTCCGAACCTCGATGTGATCGACGCCGGTGTCTGACCAGTTGGCGACATGGCGGATCGAAACCGCCATGCCCTGCCACTCTATTGTGTGCTCTGTGACCTTCATGGCTAGGCCGCTTTCCGCGCGGCCGATGCGCCAAACGCCGTGAGGTAATCGGCGGCCTTCTGCGCATGTCCCGCCGCCGTGAAGATCGCGCGCTTGTCGCCTTGCAAGACGGTCAGCCAGTTGGCGATGTAGCTGGCGTGATCCTCCCTCACCTCTGGCGTCAGTTCCAGATCGGCGCAGAGGAAGGCAGCGCCCAGCTCGGCGACTAGCTCCTCGGTGGCGTATCCCTCATCGCCCCAACGCTTGCGCCCGAATTCGCGATCGAGCCGCGTCTTGTGCCGCGTCCAGTAAGTCAGCTCGTGCGCCACGGTGGCGTAATAGCTTTCGGGATCGACGAAGGTCTCGAACAGCGGCATCTGCACGCGGTCTTCGCCCAGATGATAATAGGCCTTCCCACCCCCGTGACGGATATCCGCGCCGGTCGCGCGAATGAAGCTTTCCGCGCGCTCGATCCGCTGCATGGGATCAAGCGTCTTTTCGGGGCGGGTCAGGAAGGTTTCCGCCAAGCCGTCGATCTGCTCGGCGTTGAACACGGCGTAGGATTTGAGGAACGGGATATTCCGCTCGGATTCCTCGCCGGTGTTTTCGTCGGTTTCGGTGCGGCTGAGCGTGCTGGCATAGACGACCTCGCTCGCCTGCTCGCCCTTCTTGACGAAGGCGCCGAGCTCCTTGGCCTGCTTGAACGTCATCCAGTGCGGGGAGGCATATCCCTTCTCCATCGCCTGCGACCACAGCATGAGGATGTTGATGCCGCGATAGGGCACGCCGTTGGCGCGCAACGGCAGACTGATCCGCCCTGCCCCGTTCTGGGCGCTCCACGGCTTCAGCCACGGGCGCACGCCCTTCTCCAGATCGGCGATGATGCGGTTGGTGATGGTCTGATAGATGTCCTTTTTCATGATGGTGGCCTTTCGCTTGAGGGTTCAATTCCTGCAAAAGCTCGTTGCCTTGAGCCTTGCGCATGAACCCTTGGCGAGCGCCGAGCGACCTGTTTGAGGCGTGCGCAGCGCGCCAGGTCGTCTCGATCGAAAGGCATCGGCTCCAAGACCGAACCCCTTGGGGCGCAGCGCAGCTGCGGTCCGGGCAACACGGGAGGCCGGCTTGCCGGCCGAATGGAGCGGGCAGACCGGACTGAGGTCATTGGAAAACGCCGATGGCGTCGATGTAAGCTCGAAAATCGGGTTCTGCGCGCTGCCTTGCGCGCACCCCAGACAGACCAGCGGCAACGCCGCTCCGCTGATGTCCCGTCAGCGAGCGTCACCCAATGGGCCGAAACCGCGGATTTCGCGGGTTCGGTGAAGGCGCATGGCGCCGAAGTAGCGCGCGGCCGCCCCTCGCGGCGACGGCCAGCAAATTGTCTTGAACTTTTACCTTATAAGGTGTACCTTAGAAGATAAGGATAAGAGATGATCGCACCAACCAAGATACTGCAGGCCGCCTTCTACGTCTCGACGACGGGCAAGCGGCCGGTACGGGAATGGTTGCTGGAATTATCGCCGGCCGACCGGAAGACGATCGGCGAGGACATCGCCACCCTGGAATTCTGCTGGCCGATCGGCATGCCGAAATGCCGGTCGATCTCGGGTACGAAGGGCCTCTACGAGGTCCGCTCGAATATTTCATCGGGGCGGATCGCACGGGTGTTCTTCGTGCTGATCGGCAGCAAAATGGTGCTCCTGCACGGCTTCGTCAAAAAGACGCAGGCCACGCCGGAGAAAGAACTGAGTTTGGCGAAAGCCCGTATGAAGGAGGTACGAAGCCATGAAGACGACTAATCCGCATATCGGCGAGAGCTTCGAGAGCTTCCTGCGCGATGAAGGCATTCACGACGAGGTTGTCACGACCGCAATCAAGCGCACGCTGGCGCTCCAGATCGAGCACGAGATGGCGGCGCAGAACATTTCGAAATCAGAGATGGCGCGGCGCATGAAGACGAGCGCCACGCAGCTCGGCCGCCTCCTCGACCCCGAGAACGACCGCATCCAGCTCGACACGCTCGTGAAGGCAGCGTCGGCCGTCGGCAAAAATCTCGCTGTCAGTTTGGTCTGATTTCAGCCGGACGGCGTCACTTCTGATTCAGGCCGCTCACAATGGGCGCTCTCGCGGTCGATCTCCTCAAAAATGCGATCGATATGCGAGAGCATCAGCGCCGAATATCCGCTTCGAACATCGGCCGCACCCTCGGCGTCCTTGTGTAGAGTGGACCTGATATAGTCGCGGTGAATGCCGACCTGATACGCCAATGGACCGGCACAATGCTCTTCATCAAAAAACATGTATTCGTCAAACGCATATAGCATTAACGAAACATATGTATCATACTGATCGCAATCGACTTCATTATCTCGATCGTGCCTAGCCGTAGACATTATCGGATACGCCAGCGACGCACGAAGGAATTCAAGGTACAAAGCCTTCGCGTGCGCTTTTTGCTCCACCGATTCCAGCGCTCTTATTTTCTGCTCCAGCGCATCATCCCTGACCGCCGTCCCGCCGACATTCCTCTCTCGGATGTGCGCTTCTCTTTCAGATCGGAACCGCCGCACAACCTCTTCAAGCGGATCATCCTTGGTCATACCCTCCTTCGCACGGCGAAAATTTCGAAACAGAATGTCGTCATTTTTCCAAGTCTGTTCCGCGATCGACATGAAATAGGACGGCTCGCGCACGAACATGAAAAACCAATAGAAAACTGTCTGCGCAAGAAGAGGCTCACCGCGGCTGCTTTTCTTTTTCCTTGCCCAGCCCTGGATGATTGACGTGGCAGCGTCGGTCCCTTCCCTTTTGAAACGGAACGGTTCTCTTGAAAGCTTCGTATCTTTGATAACGGTATTAAAAAATATGGCCGCCCGGGAGGGCTCGTCACGCATCTTGGGAACCGGCTTCATTTTGAAGTAAAGTCGGATCACGCGAGCGACGTCAGGTCGAATATCAACCTCGCGGGGGATGTATGTGACAAACTCGTCCAGGTTCACACGCGGACCGCCCATGCTGACATGCAGAGCTATCTATGACGGGAAGCGCGGCAATCTCAACCCGCTAATGTCGTCGATCAAAGACCAGGAGTGGGCCCAGATGGAGGCTGTCGTTTGCGTCCATTCAGATAATAGCCAGCCTCAAGAAGCGCACCCGTATCGGGGTCAAATTTAAGCTCAGCCGGACCGTTCTCGCGGTGGAGGATGTATCCTCTTCGGCCGGTCCCTGTGTGGATGCGGTATTGCGCCGTGTGAATGATGCCGTTGGCCGGATTGATCAGCTCAGCGTTGGGAAGATCGTTTGGACGTGAATATCGTCCCTCGACGAACCAAAGCCGACCCGTTGCCTTCCCATCAGCGGTGAAAAAAACCGCAGCAGGCTCGCCGTTGTCCCGGTGCAAGCGGCCATGAATATAATAGTGGGCATTGATGATTTTGCCAGTTTTGCGGTCACGCTCAATGGCCGCCGGCTCATCATTCCAACGATGAAAATCATTATTTTCATCGTTCCATTCCTCATAAGTGATGATCCCGCTGCTGGTACATCTTCTTAATCGAACATTTGATCTTTGCCATTCTTCTTTAAGCATGATTTTGTATAGATCATTTTCCCTAATCGCGCAACAAAAATCGTTTTCGATGCGTTTTAGACTGTAACGCTCCACAAACCTCCAGTTTTCTCCCGCCCGAACTGTGGCGTGATGCGCCCATCGAAGACGCCGGAATGGTCCGCCGTCCAGATGGAGACACGCCATGTCCAGCACCAATTTCCACACCGCGCTCGCAGTGATCGCCGCCCTCGATGAGCCTGCGCGCGCGGACGCCGAGCGGGCGTTTCGTGATGCTTACCAGAACGCCCTGTCGACGTCGGGCCAGGCCTACGCGGAGGCGATCGCGGCGGCCGAGGCCAAGTACTGGCTCGTTCTGATCGACATCAGCGCCGATGGCTACGGATATCTAGCCCCCTACGCCGCGTAGCGCCCCGCCGCGCCGTCTCTGCCCTTCCCGAACCGAAAGGATTCAACAATGACGATCCATCCGACCATCGACCGGCCCGTTCTGCGCAAGCAGCCGGCGCCGCGTACGTCGATCTACCACAAGCTGCTGGCTGGCACGGCAGCGTCTTCCAGCGTGTTGCTCGGCCTGGGACTTGTCGAGCTGTTTGATCCCCGGACGGTGCCGGAATGGGCCAAGGTCGCGACCTTCGTGGTGGGCGGCGGGCTGGTGTCTTATGGCGTCAACCGCCTCGCCATCAAGAGCGCCGCCGATCTGGCGGTGAAAGGCCTCAAAGCCACCGGCGTGGCCGCCGTCGCGGGCATGGCATTCGTTGGCCTGAGCCTCGCCACCACGACCTACGCAGGCCTCACGCTCGATCAGGCCGAAGGGCTCAGGCTGGAGCAGCATGGCACCGTTCTCGCGCAGCGCGTCGGCGAGAGCGCGAGGGCCACCTCTCCCGCCGCGCAGGCTGTTCCTGTCATGCGCGGCATCGCCACGGATCTTGCCGCGAAGGCCGAATGCGAGCCGAATTCCTGCGTCTCCGGTCGGACGAACGGCGGCCGCGGTCCCACGACGCGCGTGTTGGTCCTGGCCAAGGAACGCGCCGAAGCTGTGGCCAGCCAAGTAGAGCTTGCGCTCGACGCCGGCCGAGATCGCGCCAACCTCGCGGGCCCGTTGCTGACGCGCTACGACACAATGCTTGCTGAGCCGGGACCTGCGCGCGCGAAGCGCGGCGCTTTGCAGCAGATCGACAGTCAGGTGCGTGACGCGCTGGCCGGGCGCATCGCCGGCGATCCTGCGGCTGTGCTTGCTGCCTATGCAGCGGAGCTGGACAAGCCTGTGGCGATCCCCGGTCAGCCGGATGCCGCACGCACAGTGAGCGGCATCTTCCAGACCCATGCCGGCAATCTGAAGAGGGCGCTCGCGGCTCCGGGCGTGAAGGAAGCTTCGCTGCCGATGTTTCCGGGCAGGACCGGCGTGAGCGATACGCTGGCCTATGTGGGACATTTCTGGCCGGTCGCCGCCATCGCGCTCGTTCTGGATTGCGTGTTTCCGTTGCTCTTCTGGATCTGCGTTTTCAGCACGAAGTGGTGGCACGACTATCAGCAGGATCCGACCCGCAAGCCGCCTTCGCAGGACGATGAACTCGATCTCAGCGGCCGGCCCGCCCCGCCGCGTCCGGTGATCCATCCGGCGTTCGACCCCGAAGCCTACTTCCCGTCGCTGACGCCCCGCAACCGCAGCCGCACCGATCATGAGGATATGCGAGGGCCGGATGCTCGCTGAACTCGCCTCTGCCCCTGGTGCCGGCGGCATTGCCGCCGCCGGACTTCTGTATGCCGGTCTTTCGATCGCAGTCACCGGTCCGCTTGTGGCCGAGCGCACGATCGAGAAATCCGGTTGGGTGCAGCAGTGCGCCCGGCAGGTCAGGACGGCGGCAACGCCGCCTGCCTCGCCCGAACTTTCCCGGCTGGATTGCGCGACCGTGCTCGGCGCGCTGCGCGGCAAGGAGGGAGCCGCTCACTGTGCGCGGTACGGCGACGTGCTGTCCCTGCCTCTCGGATTTCTGGATGCGCTTGCCGCCCGGCCCGCTGAGATCAACCGCCGCCGGGCCGCGGAACAAGGAGAGCGCGCGGAATCCGCCTGCGGCTGCGCGGTCGCAACCGTGCTTGAAAGCCGCCGCTACGACTTCGCGCTCCATGCCGGCTCGGTCCGCCTGGTCACGCCTCTGGCCGTGTAAAACCTGACCGGCGAACTCCACCGTGCCCGCTCCTCGTCCTCTTGCAGCGTGAAGGGGTGAGATGATGATCTTCGGCTCACTCACGATCGATGCCGCGCAGGGTGCGGTCCACACCCATCGCGACAGCTACCTGATCGCAACGCTGACAGCCGTGTCGGTCCGGCGCCCTCTTCTTCCCGCCGGCCTCATCTTCGGCACGGGCCTCTTGGGCTTCGGCATAACGTTCGGCGACCTGCTCTATCCCGGCGAGATCGTCACGATCGTCACCGCCGCTGTCCTGGCTTTGGTCGGCGGCACGCAGACCGGAAAATTATCCCTGCTCTCGCGCGATCTGCGCGGGAGCGAATTGTCCGGAGCGATCTGGGGCCGCCACGCCGCGCTCCAGCGCATCCGGACCGACATCGTCACAGCCATTCTCTCAAGTAGGAGCGCATCATGAATCCCTCCCTCGCCAGCAACAGCGGCGCTGTTTTCGCCATCAACATGCAATGCCTTTCGGCCGCGCTTTTCGGCGCGGTGGCGTGGTGGGCTTGGCCCACAACTGCCGAATGGTGGCAGCTCAGGTTCCTGAGTGTCATTCTCTGGGCCGCCTGCGCCGCCGCTCTCATCAAGGCGGCTCGCCAGATCCATCGACTCTGGACGCGCACGCGGACCATTCTTTCTTTCGAGGCCCAAGGCAAAGCCCCCAAATCGTCGTCGATTGTCTCCGACGACATGCTGCGCGCGAAGGGCCTGCTCGATGAGTAAGCGTGCGCGCCGCCTGATCGGCCTGACATTCAAGGGTCAGCCGATCTTCGAGCCCAACCCGAATGCCTCGGGTCTGATCTACGCCGCCATGGGCGGCGGGAAGACCACCTGCGGCGCGGTGCCGGCCATTCAGTCGCTTCTGGCCGACAAGGAGCAAGCTGTGTTCCTCAACGACGTGAAAGACGGAGAGATTGCCGCTCAGATCGCCGGGATGTGCACGAAATACGGCCGCAAATTCGGTGTTGTCGACGAATTCAGGCGCCTGGGCAACGACTATCCCTATCGAATCGAGCTTAACCCGTTCGACGCCGCTCTGGACGCGCTCCGCAACAGTCCCGAGCTCCTACCCTTCGCGCTGGAGAGCATCAATCACACCCTGATCGAGGAGCCGGCAGGGGACCAGCGCAACTTCTATTGGCGTGAGAGCCCCCGCGATCTGTTGCTGACGGGTGAGAGAATCCTGAAGGAACATCAGCCGCGCCTGCTGACGCCCGGCGGGTTGCAGGCTCTCCTGTCCGATCCCCGCAGCTGGGATAGTGCCTTGGCCATCGAGGCGGCAGATGATGAGTCCGAGGCTCAGAGCAGTGCGCTTCGCCTGCTCGCGCTGAAGAAAGACAATGCCGAGCACTATACCCAGCACCTCAACGCTGCGATCACCGCGCTCAAAATCTTCTCGTTCGGCCCCTTACGCGACGCCGGACGGCAGACCTCGCACTCTTATGCCGAGCTTATCCGCGACGGCTGGATTGTCTGCTTCGTCAATCCGGTCCGCATTGCGGACCGGATAGGTTCTTTCTTCGCCTTGCACACTCTGTCAATGATGCAGGCAGGCCTCTCCGGTCACGGCCGGGCCTGCCTAATCCTGGATGAGTTCTGCAACGCACCGCTGCGCGAGGCCGTCAGCAGGATCACCGTATTCCGGGCTTACGGGATCAAGTGCCTGTACATCACGCAATCGCGCCAGGATGCCGTTCGCAAGTATGGTGAGCGCGAGGTCGCGACCCTCGAAGAAAACTGCGCGGTCAAGCAGTGGTTCAAATTCTCCAATTTCGAGGAAGCCGAGCGCGTCAGCCGAGCGATGGGCGAGACCCGCAATGTCTCGCGTAGCCTCGGCCTCAACTCCGAGCAGATGGGGTATTCGACCACGCTGAACACAGGCAAAGATCGGCTCTTCACTCCCTATGAGCTGATGAGCCTGCCGGCGGACGAACAGATCGTCCATATCGCCGATATCGGCTTCATCCATTGCAAGAAGGTGCGTCAAAACGAGATCGCGCCCTACTGCTACGATCTTGCCGATAACCCGCTAGAGGGCGGCCGGCTGACGCCAGACCCGAAGGTCACCCTGCGCACGAGCACGGGAGATCAGGCATGAAACCGGTCCCACTTTTCAGGCCGAGCTTTTTCCTGTGGCTGATCGTGCCCATCACCATCTTGCTTTTCGTGGCCGCCTTCGGCCTGCCGCATCTGATCTGGTCGTATGAGTGGCGCGGACGGGGCCACGGCCATGCCGGCTTGTCGGGCAGGCACTACGAGTCCTGCTCGTATGTGGGACCGCACGGAATCATCACCCGGCCGGCACAGAACGAAGAGTGTGCGTGGGTTCGCTTCTTCCGCCGTCAGGGAGGTCGCTAATGAAGCGATATCCACGGCACCGTGATGCGGGAGGGCAGTTCCTGCTGCTTCACGATCTGCAGCCGCGCCATGCCCTTGAGCACGAAGAGCACGGTGTCCTGGGCAGCGCCGGCTTCGGCAATGTCGGCGTCGCACTCCTCGCGGCTCGGCAGGTCGAGGTTGAAGATTTCCACCTCCTCCCAGAACTGCGCGTAGGTCAGCGGCTCCAACCACTCATCCACTTCGGCTCGGTCTTCAAAATATCGCATGCCTCAAGCGTGCCGAAAACCGCCCGCCGAATGCAATTCGTTTCGAAAGCGTGAGGCAGATCATGGACTTGCCCATGAAAGGCGAACTTCGCCGCGTCTTCAATCTTGCAACGTTGCGCCAGGAAGCCAGGCAGCTTCGCTCCGGCCGCCAGTGGGAGCAGGCGAAAACACTGATGATGCGCGCCAATGTGCTGCGCGCCGCCGAACAGGATGCATTCAAGACCCGGTACGAGACCCGCGTCGAGGTCGCGCGTCGCCGCCTGATCGATGAAGCGTCGGGCCGCTCCAAAGATTTCAAGCCGATCTCGGGCGCGGTGGATCGTTTCTCACCCAGCGCTCTGCTCCGGCAGGCCCAGCGCGAGGTGAGATCCCGGCATGAACATCGGCTCCTGAAAATCGATGAGATCGAGACACGGTCGCTGATGATGATCGTTCGTCAGGCCGAGCGTGAGAACGCCATTCACGGGAAGGCACGTGAGGCGTTCAGCCGTTCCGCAGGGCCTTTGCAGTCCCTCTCCTCACGCAGGCAAACCGGTCCGCCACGCTCGTAATCCCGGCATAGGGAAAATCAAACGCAAGAATCTTACCCCGAATTCTGTTGCCTAGTATAGGATTAATATCCTATATGTTCTTGAAATGTTCACGTTGAAAAGAAAGGACACAAACGATGACGACACAGACTCTCACCAGACCGAACGACAACCTCAAAGCTGCCCGCGAAAGCTTTTCGGGGCGGCTCCTGAGCGGCGCCCAGTTCGATGAAGCGATCGCGATCACGAAGATCGTCGAGCGTGAAATTCACAAGTCCGGAACCTTCAAGGCAAGCTCGGCGACTACGCCTATGCCTTCGCCCGCTCCGAGAAATTCGATGCGATGAAGGCCGAGACGATCGTGCGGGACCTGTTCAAGGAGCGCACCGGCCAGTCGATGAACCAGCTGCGCGAAAAGCTCGCCGACACCGAGAAGAACCTGACCGACGAGCAGCGGCAGAGCGCTTATGATTTCGCCTGCCGGGTCGGCGACATGATCGAGAACGAAAAGAAGATGTCGTTCGCGCGCGCCTACGCCCATCAGGCCGATGATCTGGCTGGCACTCTCGGAATCACGGATGCGGCCGCCAAAACCTTGATGAAGGAGCAGTTCAAGGCGGTCGAGAACACCGAACTCTACGAATGGGGCAAGCAGCTCGAAGAGCGGTTCTACCGTCCCCAGATCGAAGCCGAGACGCGCGAGCGCGAAGCAGGTCAGGCCCGCGCGCAGACGCAAACGCGCGGCGCCCGCACCCGCACCGGCCCCTCGGGTCCGTGATCAAAGGAGCAGCTGAGACCATGACCATCGAAACCATCAACATGGACAGCATCGCCGAGGGCGCCGCCAGCCGGCGCCCGACGCTCTCGCTCGATGTGGCGCTGTACGACAGCTACCTCGCAGACAGCGCGTTGTCCGAGGCGGACAAGCGCGCGCTGCTCGAAGCGCTCTGGGCGATCATTGTCGGGTTCGTTGATCTCGGCTTTGCGGTCGAGCCGGCTGTGCCTGCGGACAAGTCGGGCGATGGCGGCGGAGAATTCGCATCTACCGGTTTCGCTGTGGCACAATCCTCTTCGAATTCGACAACCGATCAATTTGAGAAAGCGGCGGCGCGGACCGCGCCGCCGGGCCGTTGAGGGAGACATGCAAAGCAAGACCAGACCAAAACCGACTAAGGCGGTGATGTACTGCCGGATCTCGGACAAGGCGCAGGAGCGCCGTGGTAGCGGTCTCGCCTCACAGGAAGCGACCTGCCGGGAATATGCGCGCTTCCATGGCTACGAGATCGAGGAGATTTTTCGCGAGGTACTGACCGGGGGCGAGCAGAACCGTCCGATCATGGATGCGCTGCTTGCCTATCTGCGCAAACACAAATCCGAAGGCCGCATCGTTATCATCGATGATATCAGCCGCTTCGCCCGCGACGTGCCGGGTCACTGGTATTTGCGCGAGCAACTGAAGCAGGCTGGCGGTGTGCTGGAGAGCCCGCGCATCGAGTTCGGCGACGACGCCGACGCGGTCTTCCGCGAAAACATCCTCGCCAGCGCCGCCCAGCATCAGCGTCAAAAAAATGCGGAACAGACCAAGAGCCGCATGAGGGCGCGCATTCTCAATGGGTATTACGTCTTCCAACGGCCGGTCGGATATCGCTACAGCAAGGTTCCTGGACGAGGCAGCGTCCTGACGCGGCATGAGCCGCATGCCTCCATTCTGACCGAAGCTCTTGAGGGCTTCGCAAACGGACGCTTCGCCAGTCAGGCGGAGGTTAAGCGCTTTCTCGAAAGCCAGCCGGACTACCCGAAGGATAAGCGAACCGGCGAGGTCCATTGGCAGAGGGTCACCGATCTTCTCACCCGCCCGGTGTATGCGGGTTACGTCGAAGCGCCGGAATGGAATGTCTCCCGGCGCAAGGGGCAGCACGAGGCTCTGATTTCGTTCGAAACCTTCGAGCGGATCCAGCAGCGCCTGCTGGAAGGTACCAAGACGCCGTACCGGAAGGATATCAACGAGGACTTCGTCCTGCGCGGCGCAGTTGCCTGCGCCGATTGCGCCGGTGCGCTCACCGCCTGCTGGTCGAAAAGTAAGACCGGCAAGCTCCATCCCTACTATCTGTGCCATACGCCAGGCTGCATCAGTGCCCGCAAATCGATCCGGCGCGATCAGATCGAGGGCGAATTCGAAGTGCTGCTGCGCTCGCTTCAGCCGACGCAGACACTGTTCAATCTCGCCAGTGCGATGATGCAGCACGCCTGGGATCAGCGCCGGCAGCAGGTGGACGGCGTGATTCTGAGCCTTCGGAAGGAGCTGAGGGACATCGACAGTCAGATCGACAGGCTGCTTGAGCGGATCATCGAATCCGACAGCCCGGCGGTGACATCGGCCTATGAGAAAAAAATCGTCCAGCTCGAACAGCGTAAGCTGCTCCTGAGCGAAAAGATCGAACAAAGCGAGCGGCCGACGGTTGGCTATCGCGAAATGTTCGAACTCGCCATGGGCTTCCTCTCAAGCCCTTGGAAAATATGGAACTCTGGGCAGTTCAAGCTGCGCCGGATGGTCCTGCGCCTGGCCTTCGTAGAGCGTATTGCCTACAGCCGGGAGAACGGGTTTTCGAACCCGAAAATATCGTTGCCGTTCAATATGTTACAGGAGATTAGCATGCAGAAAATGATGATGGCGCGACCTACGGGAGTCGAACCCGTCTCCCCAGCGTGAAAGGCTGGTGTCCTAACCGATAGACGAAGGTCGCGTTGCTCTCGGGACCGTCAAAGGTCCGTCACGAAGCGGGGCGAGGTATAGTGGCAGCCCTGCCGCTCTGCAAGCACCCGCGGCTAAGAAATGTGGATGGCGCGTTTCTCAGACCGCGCGGGCGAGATCGAGGATGCGCAGCTCGGCCGTCTCGTTGCCGCCCCAGCGGTTGAGGGTCAGCGTTGCGGCGAGATGCACCGTCTCGCCGCGCGCCGCCAGCAGGGCCTGCCCCAGCGGTTCCTGCGCGGCGCGGAAGGCGATGCCGCCGATGCTGGCGCCGTCGCCCGAGCGCAGCTTGATGCGGACATGACCGCCGCTGCCGATCTCGATCACATCCGTAAGGCGGTGCGCGGGGAAGACGAACACCGGCTCCGGACTGCCCGAGCCGAACGGGCCGGCCTTGTCGATCTCTGCCAGGAGACGCGGGCTCGCCCCGCCGGCGCTGAGCGCGGCATCGACGAGCAGCGCCTCGGCCTCCCCCGCGGCGCCGACCTCGCGCGCGAGATAGTCGTTGAGGAAGGCATGGAAGGGCGCCGCCTGCCCGCCGGCCAGCGTCACGCCCGCGGCCATGGCGTGGCCGCCGCCCTTGACCGCTAGCCCCGCCTCGACCGCCGCGCGCACGGCCCGGCCCAGATCGACGCCCGCGACGGAGCGGCCGGAGCCGGTGGCGCCGCCCTCCCCGTTCAGCGCGAGCGCGAAGGCCGGGCGGCGGAAGCGCTCCTTCAGCCGCGCCGCCACCAGCCCGACGATGCCGGGGTGCCAGTCGGCGCTGCCGGCGAGCAGCACCGGCAGCTCGGCTGCGCCCATCAGCTCGTGCTCGGCCTGGGAGACGGCCTCCAGCACGGCGAGGCGCTCGATCTCCTGCCGCTCCTGATTGAGCCGGTTGAGCTCGGCGGCGATGGTCCGCGCCTCGACCTCGTCATCGGTCATCAGCAGGCGGGCGCCGAGCGCCGCATCGCCGATACGCCCGCCGGCATTGATGCGCGGGCCGAGCAGGAAGCCGAGATGCCAGGGCTGGATCGGTCCATCGAGGCCCGAGACGTCCATCAGGGCGGCCAAGCCCGGCCGCGCCCGCGAACGCATCATGGCGAGCCCCTGCCGGACGAAGGCGCGGTTCAGGCCGGTCAGCGGCACGACGTCGGCCACGGTCGCCAGCGCCACGAGGTCGAGCGCCGCCAGCAAGTCCGGCTCGCCACCGCGTTGAGCCCAGTGCCCGGCGCGGCGCAGCGCTCGGCTCGTCGCGACAAGCGCGAGGAAGACGACGCCCGCGGCACAGAGATGGCCGAGACCGGAGAGATCGTCCTGCCGATTCGGATTGACCAGAGCCTCGACAGCGGGCAGGCGCTCCGGCGCCTGATGGTGGTCGAGCACCACGACATCGAGGCCGAGCCGGCGTGCCTCCGCCAGCGGCTCCTCGCTGGTCGTGCCACAATCGACCGTGACGAGCAGGGTCGCGCCCTCCCCGGCCAGCATGCGGATGGCCTCGCTGTTGGGGCCATAGCCCTCGATCAAGCGATCCGGGATGTGAATGCGCGGCTGCGCCCCGGCCTGCGCCAGGAAGCCGGCGAGCAGCGCGGAGGAACAGGCGCCGTCGACGTCGTAGTCGCCGAAGATCGCGACGCGCTCGCCCTTCATCCCCGCCTGCGCCAGCCGGGCGGCAGCCGGTTCCATCTCGGTGAGCACGGAAGGGTCCGGCAGATGGTCGCGCAGCTTCGGTTCGAGGAAACGGGCGGCGTCGGCAGGCTCGACACCGCGGGCGGCGAGCAACCGGGCCAGGATGTCGGGCAGGCCCTCAAGCTGCGAAAGCGCCTCGGCCCGGCCGAGCCCGGGGATGTCGAGCCGGTCGCGCCAGGGCCGGCCAAGCGCGGAGCGGGACACGCCGAGGAACAGGCGGTGAGAATGCGAATCCATCGCCCTTCGGGGTCGCGCAAGCGGCCGGCGAGGTCAACCGAAGTTAGGCCAAAGCCGGCAGTTGTGATGGGATGGCATCACTGTGCCGGTCTCTGACAGGCACAGATTGCGAACAAAGCGCGAAAATGATCGAATCCGCGGCATGCTCGCCATCGATTCGCCGGTGCTCGCCGCCCCCTACCTCGACAAGCTCAATCCGGCCCAGCGGCGGGCCGCGACGCATGGGGTCGGCAACGCGCACGCCTCGCCGCTGCTGGTGATCGCCGGCGCAGGCTCCGGCAAGACCAATACGCTCGCCCATCGCGTCGCGCACCTGCTCGTCACCGGGGTCGATCCTCGCCGCATCCTGCTCATGACCTTCTCGCGCCGGGCGGCGGCAGAAATGATCCGCCGCGTCGAGCGGATCGCCCGCAGCGTCATCGGCGAAGGCGCGGGCGTGCTGACCGATGCGCTGAGCTGGGCCGGCACCTTCCATGGCGTCGGCGCACGGCTGCTGCGGGACAATGCCGAGGCGATCGGGCTTGCCCCCTCCTTCACCATTCACGACCGGGAGGACGCCGCCGACCTGATGAACCTCGTGCGGCACGAGCTCGGCTTCTCGAAGACCGAGACGCGGTTTCCGGCCAAGGGCACCTGCCTTGCGATCTATTCGCGCTGCGTGAACGCCGAGACGGCCGTCGAGGCCGTGCTGGGCACGAGCTATCCCTGGTGTGCGAGCTGGGCCGAGGAGCTGAAGACGCTGTTTGCGGCCTATGTCGAGGCCAAGCAGCGCCAGAACGTGCTCGATTACGACGATCTGCTGCTCTACTGGGCGCAGATGATGACCGATCCGGAGATCGCGGCCGAGATCGGCGGGCGGTTCGATCATGTCATGGTCGATGAATATCAGGACACCAATCGGCTGCAGGCATCGGTGCTGCTGGCGCTGAAGCCGGACGGCAGCGGCCTGACCGTCGTCGGTGACGACGCCCAGTCGATCTATGCCTTCCGCGCTGCGACCGTTCGCAACATCCTCGACTTCCCGGCCTCCTTCTCGCCCCCGGCCGAGATCGTGACGCTCGACCAGAACTACCGCTCCAGCCAGGCGATCCTCTCGGCGGCCAACGGCGTCATCGATCTGGCGGCCGAGCGCTTCACCAAGAACCTATGGACGGACCGCGCCGCAGGTTCCGCCCCGCGGCTGGTCACGGTCCGCGACGAGGCCGATCAGGCCCGCTTCATCGCGGAGCGCGTGCTCGCCCATCGCGAGGCCGGCGAGAGCTTGAAGGAACAGGCTGTGCTGTTCCGCGCCTCCCATCACAGCGGCCCGCTGGAGATCGAGCTGACGCGGCGCAGCATCCCCTTCGTCAAGTTCGGCGGGCTGAAGTTCCTGGACGCCGCCCATGTCAAGGACGTGCTGGCGGTGCTGCGCTTCGTGGAGAACCCGCGCGACCGGGTCTCGGGCTTCCGCACGCTCCAGCTTCTGCCCGGCGTCGGCCCCAATTCGGCGCAGCGCGTGCTCGACCGCGTCAGTGAGGCCGCTGATCCCAGGGCCGCGCTGCTCTCGGCGCCCGCCCCGCAGCGGGCGGGTGCCGATTGGCAGGATTTCGTCTCCACGGTCGATGCGCTGCAATCGGGCGGGCCGGGCTGGCCGGCCGAGATCGAACGCATCCGGCTGTGGTATGCGCCGCATCTCGAACGCCGCCATGAGGACGCCGCCGCCCGGCAAGCCGATCTCATCCAGCTAGAGCAGATCGCGGGCGGCTATCCCTCGCGCGAGCGCTTCCTGACGGAACTCACGCTCGATCCGCCGGACGCCACGAGCGACCAGGCTCAAGCCCCGCATCTCGACGAGGACTATCTCAACCTCTCGACCATCCATTCGGCCAAGGGCCGGGAGTGGTCTTCGGTCTTCGTGATGAATTGCGTCGATGGTTGCATCCCCTCCGATCTCGGCGTCGGCACGGATGCGGAGATCGAGGAGGAGCGCCGGCTGCTCTATGTCGCGATGACGCGGGCCAAGGACAATCTCGACCTCCTGGTGCCGCAGCGCTTCTTCACGCATGGCCAGTCGAGCACGGGCGACCGGCACGTCTATGCCTCGCGCAGCCGCTTCATCCCGACGACGCTGCTACCGCATTTCGAGCAGACGGCCTGGCCGCGCGTGGCGGCCGAGGGGCAGGCGCCGCGGCCGCAGGGCGCCGGCCCGCGCATCGACCTGCAAGCCCGCATGCGCGGCATGTGGCGCTGAAACGGAAACGGCCGGGACAAGCCCGGCCGTTGCGTCGTCGATTCTGCAGCCCGGCTCAGTCGAGCTGGAACTTCGAATACTCGCGGTGCTCGCCATAGATGCGACGCACCGTGCCGGTGATCGAGCGATAGACCAGCGTCTCGGTCTCGATGCAGTCCCTGCCGAACTTCACGCCCGAGAGCAGCCCGCCATCGGTGACCCCGGTGGCGCAGACGATGACGTCGCCAGAGGCCATCTCCGCCATGTCGTACTTCTTGTTCGGATCCTTGACGCCCATGCCCGCGGCGCGCTCGCGCTTTTCTTCGGAGTCGAGGATGAGCCGGCCCTGCATCTGGCCGCCGACGCAGCGCAGCGCGGCCGCCGCCAGCACGCCTTCAGGCGCGCCGCCGATGCCGAGATAGAGGTCGATGCCGGTCTTTTCCGGCTGCGTGCAGAAGATCACGCCGGCAACGTCGCCATCGGTGATGAGGCGGATCGAGCAGCCGGTCTTGCGGACCTCCTCGATCAGCTTGGCATGGCGGGGGCGATCCATGATCAGCGTCGAGATTTCGTTCGGCTTCACGCCCTTGGCCTTGGCCAGAGCGTTGATGTTGTCCGCCGGCGAGGCGTCGAGGTCGATCACGCCCTGCGGGTAGCCCGGGCCGATCGCGATCTTGTCCATGTAGACGTCCGGCGCGTAGAGCAGGCTGCCGGCGCCGGCCATCGCCATCACGGCGATCGAGCCCGGCATATCCTTGGCGCAGAGCGTCGTGCCCTCGAGCGGGTCGACCGCGATATGCACCTTCGGCCCCTGCTTGTTGCCGACCTTCTCGCCGATGAAGAGCATGGGCGCCTCGTCCCGCTCGCCCTCGCCGATAACGATCTCGCCGTCGATCGGCAGGCGGTTCAGTTCGCGGCGCATCGCATCGACAGCGGCCTGATCGGCGGCCTTCTCGTTCCCGTGGCCGCGCAGCCTGGCAGCGGCGACGGCGGCGCGCTCCGTGACACGCACGAGTTCCATCGAGAGATAGCGCTCGATGATCTGGTCGGGCGAGATGCGAAGATCGACGGACATGAGAGGTCCCCTTGAAGCAGAAGTCGGGTGTTCGGCAGGACGTGCCTATTCCCGCTCTATGCGGATGACTTGCGGCGGTTCCGCGACATGGCCGTCAGCTGTGACCTTTTCGAGCGCGGCGCGGATCGCGGCTTCTGTCGTGGCGTAGGTGATGAGCACGACCGGCACCGGCGCGCCGGAGCGGCCGCCCGGATCACGCGTCACGGCCTCGACCGAGCGGCGCTGGACGATGCTCTCCAGCGAGATGTCGGCCTCCGCCATGCGGGTCGCGATTGCAGCCGCCGCGCCCGGGCGGTCGGCGACGGCGAGCCGCACATAATAGCCCCCCTCGTGGCGCTGCATCGGCGCGCGCCGGGCTTCCTCCAGACGCGAGACCGGAAGGCCGAAAGGCAGGCCAGCCGTGCCGCGGGCGACATCGGCGATATCGGCGACGACGGCCGAAGCGGTCGGATCGCCGCCGGCGCCGGGGCCAACCAGCGTGATCTCGCGCACGGCGTCGGCATCGACCGAGACCGCGTTGAGAACGCCCATGACCTGCGCGATGGCCGAGGATTTATGCACCATGGTCGGGTGCACGCGTTGCTCGATGCCGGTGCGGGTGCGCTCGGCGACGCCAAGCAGCTTGATCCGGTAACCGAGTTCGTCGGCCATCCTCAGATCGAGCGGTGTGATCGAGGAAATGCCTTCGACATGAATCGCTTCGGCGTCGATCTTCGTACCGAAGGCGAGGCTCGTCAGGATGGCGAGCTTATGGGCGGTGTCGAAGCCCTCGACATCGAAGGTCGGGTCCGCTTCGGCATAGCCGAGACGCTGGGCGTCCTTCAGACAGGCCTCGAAGGTCAGCCCCTCCAGCTCCATCCGCGAGAGGATGTAGTTGCAGGTGCCGTTGAGAATGCCGGAGATGCGGCTGACATAATTGCCGGCCAGCGCCTCGCGCAGCGTCTTCACGATCGGAATGCCGCCGGCCGAGGAGGCCTCGAAGGCGAGCGCCAGGCCCTTGGCTTCGGCCAGCTCCGCCAGCGCGACACCATGAGCGGCGAGCAGCGCCTTGTTGGCCGTGACGACATGCTTGCCGGCGGCGAGCGCCGCCTCCACTGCCGCCTTGGCCGGGCCATCCGAACCGCCGACCAGCTCGACGAAACAGTCGATCTCGGAGGACTGCGCCAGCGCCACCGGATCGTCGAACCAGGCGAGCCCGCCAAGGTCGATGCCGCGATCGCGGTTTCGGTCGCGGGCCGAGACGGCGGTGACGCGGATCGCGCGGCCGCAACGGGCCGCGAGCGCGTTCTCACGCCGGCGCAAAATCTTGAGGACGGAGGCACCGACCGTGCCGAGGCCGGCAAGTCCGATGCGCAGGGGCTGGGAGGCGTTCGGGCTGGTCGCGGAGGTCATCCGCGCGGGGTCGCATGAGGCGCGATGCGTGTCAACGTGGGCGGCCTTCGCGAGGCTTGCGAAATATCGGCGGCGCTAGGCGGGCTCGGCCGAAACGACGAAAGCTGCGATGTTTCCTTCGATCGGACCGGAGCCGAAGCGACGTTCCAGCGCCTTCGCCACGGCATCGGTCACCGCCGCAAGCCCGGGCGCGCCGCGCGCCTCGATCTCGCCGCGGATCGGCGTGCCCTGGCAGAAGCCCGTTGCGACATCGATCGCGGAATCGGCGCGGGAGCGCTTCACGACGCGCTCGATCGCAGGCCTCGCGAAGCCGCCGGCCATGAGGTCGAGCTCGATCGTCCCGATATCATGATAGCCATGCGGCGTGCGTTCGATGAAGCGGGGCGGATCGGCCGGAAAGGCCTCAGCTAGGGCATCCAGCAGCACCGCGGTGAAGTCGTTTTCGGCGACCGAATCCCAGACATTGAACAGATAGCGGCCGCCCGGCCGCAGGACCCGCCGCACCTCGCCATGGCTCTTCGGCTTGTCCGGGAAGAACATGACCCCGAACTGACAGGCGGCGACGTCGAATTCCTCATCCGCAAAGGGCAGGTCGAGCGCGTCCGCCTGCCGCCAGGTGACCCTTCCATCGCCCTGCAACTGCGTGGCGGCGAGATCGAGCATCGGCTGGTTCAGATCGGTCGCGACGATGCTCACACCGTCGAGGCGCGCCGCCATCGCGCGCGTCAGAGCGCCGGTCCCGGCCGCGAGCTCGAGAATGCGCGAAGGCTGGGCAGCCGCGACGCGGGCGGCCAGATCCTCGGCATAGGGACGGAAGATCAGAGGTACGAGCAGCCGCTCGTAGATCTGAGGAACAGGACCGGCAAAGACCTTGTCCGTCGCTTCCATGGCAGCACCTGCCGCGTTGCGCGCGAGCAAGATACTCCAGCGACGGACTTCGCGAAATCGCTAATTCTCGGCCCGTCTTAGATCATCGGGCCGAACATCGCATTCGGTCCGATGATCTAACTCTTTGATTTCGCCTCGGCTTTACCCGAGAATCGCGCTCCGCTTCTCGGGCCGATGCTTTAGCCGAAATGGCAGACGACCTCGGCCGCAACACGTTTCACCTTGTCGTCCTCGAAGCCGAGATAGACGCGCAGCAGGTTGCTGCCGAAGGCTGTCGCCTTGATCGTATGCAGGGCCTCGAGCGAGGTGCCTTCCGAGACCGTGCTGTTCTCGACCGCGGGCGTCCAGAACCAGGGCTTCGGCGGGCTGATCGTGACCTCGGTCAAGATGCGCTCCGCCTCGGCGCGGCCTGTCCCGACCGGGATGTAACGGCCGACGATCTCCGAGGCGTCGCGCGCGCATTCACGGCCGTTGCTGACGGCCAGCACATCCGCCACCAGAGCCGAGCGCGTCTCGGGGATGCGGCCCTTCGAATAATCATAGGTCGCGACCAGGCAGACCAGTGCGAAGACGGCGAAAGCGACGCCGAGCAGGCGGCCTCTTTTGGGCATGGGGACGAGCCTCGGACGCGATGCGGAGCAATCCGTCCGCATCGCATCGGTTCCCATGTTTCGCGGGCCCGGTCCAGTGGGCGAGATGCCCTACCCCGCCTTCGGCATCTGGATGACGTTGTGCAGGGTCTGGTCGGCGCTCTTCAGGAAGCGGCCGATGTTGCGGGCCGCCTGCCGGATGCGCTGCTCGTTCTCGACGATGGCGATGCGGACATAGTCGTCGCCGTGCTCGCCGAAGCCGATGCCGGGCGCGACCGCGACCTCGGCCTTCTCGATGAGGAGCTTCGAGAATTCCAGCGAACCGAGATGGCGGAAGGGCTCGGGAATCGCCACCCAGGCGAACATCGAGGCCTGCGGCGCGGGGAAATCCCACCCCGCCTTGCCGAAACTCTCGACCAGTGCGTCACGGCGCTTGCGATAGATCTCGCGCATCTCGCGGATACAGTCGTCCGGGCCGTTGAGGGCAGCGGCGGCGGCAACCTGGATCGGTGTGTAGGCGCCGTAGTCGAGATAGGACTTCACCCGCGCCAGCGCCGCCAGAAGCCGCTCGTTGCCGACGGCGAAGCCCATGCGCCAGCCGGCCATGGAGAAGGTCTTGGACATCGAGGTGAATTCGACCGCGACATCGATCGCGCCCGGCACCTGCAGCATCGAGGGCGGCGGGTTGTTGTCGTCGAAATAGACCTCGGCATAGGCGAGGTCCGAGAGCAGGATGAGATCGTGCTTCTTCGCGAAGGCGACGAGGTCGCGATAGAAATCGAGCGAGGCGACATAGGCCGTCGGATTCGCCGGATAGCAGGTGACCAGCGCGATCGGCTTGGGCACCGAATGCATCATCGCCCGCTCCAGCGCCGGGAACATCGCCGGCGTCGGCTCAGCCGGGACGGAGCGAATCACGCCCCCCGCCATCAGGAAGCCGAAGGCGTGGATCGGGTAGCTCGGATTGGGCACCAGCACGACATCACCCGGCCCGGTGATCGCCTGCGCCATGTTGGCGAAGCCCTCTTTCGAGCCCAGCGTCGCCACAACCTGCGTGTCCGGGTTCAGCTTCACGCCGAAGCGGCGCTCGTAATAATTCGCCTGGGCGCGACGCAGGCCGCCAATGCCCTTGGAGGCGGAATAACGGTCGGTGCGCGGCTTGCCCGCCGTCTCGACCAGCTTTTCGATGACGTGCTTCGGCGCCGGCAGGTCGGGATTGCCCATGCCGAGATCAATGATGTCGACGCCCTTGGCGCGCTCGGCTGCCTTGATCTTGTTGACCTGTTCGAAGACGTAGGGCGGCAGGCGCTTGATACGATGAAAATCGGTCATTTCGAACAGGTCCTCGGCCGGGGAGCCGGCAAGCGGTCTAGATCTGATTTGGCGCGCGGATCACATCCTTTCGCCGAGGCTGCTTAGCATCGCATCTTTCGTCGCGACAGAAGAAAAAACGCAAGATTTTGCGATATGCTGGGAATTGGCGAGCGCCCAGTGTCATTCCGGGGCGGCCCGACGGGCCGAACCTGGAACCCACGACTGGGCGAGACGAGGAGTTCGCGTCGCCCTAGAGCACGGCGGTTTTGCACGGAGCCGCGGGGTCATCCCGGGCTTCCATGAGAAGAGCGTTGAAGGTTTCACCCCGTCGTGGGTTCCGAGTTCTTCGCTTTGCGAAGCCCGGAATGACCGTTGCGGGGCGCCCAGACGCCGTCAGTTCGTCGGAATCTTGGCCGGCTCCGGCGGCGGCGTCGTGCCGAGCTCGCGGGCGGTGTTGCCGGCAGCCTCGTTGGCGGTGCGCTTCGCCTCGAGCTGGGCCTCGAGCTTCTTGAAGTCGTCGACAGGCTTTCGCGGTGCATTGCGCGTGATCGCCGAGCCGACCGGGACGTATTCGAGTTCGCCCGGCCTCGTCTCCTTGACGAAGTTCTTCGATTCCTGCGGCGTGGTCGCCATGCCGGCGGCCTCCGCGACCCCCTTGACGGCCTCGTTGCCCGCGCAGCCCGCCAAAGCGAGACCGGCGACGACCAGCATCGCCCCCATGCCGAACGGCTTTATCGCAGGATTCACGGTCGGCATGGGATCTTCCAGCAGGTTGTCGAATTCGCTTGGTAAAGCACAGTGGCTGCGTCCTTAATAGGATCAAAATGGATAGCCATGCGCTATCCTACAACAAGAGGGGGAAGGAAGGATTCATGAGTCGCGACGCCGACGACCGGGCGAAGGGAGCTTCCGGCTCCGCCGAAGCGGCGGCGCCGGACTTCGATCAGTTCGCGCAGAACATGAGTCGGCTCGTCGAGGAATACGGCAAGGTCACTGCCGCCTATCTGAAGCCGATCGAGACGGGCACCGCCAAGACCGGGCAGGCCGACGAGGCGAGCGACATGGTCAAGACGCTCGGCCGCGTCGCCGAGCGCTGGGTCAACGATCCCGCCAAGATCATCGAGGCGCAGGCCTCGCTGGTCGGGGACTTCATGAGCCTGTGGAGCTCTGCGCTGAAGCGCGCCGGCGGCGAGGAGGTTCAGCCCGTCGCCGAGCCCGACAAGCGCGACACCCGCTTCAAGGATCCGGACTGGACCGACCATCCGACCTTCGACTTCATCAAGCAGGCCTATCTGATCGGCTCCCGCTGGGCCGAGACGATGGTCGAGAAGGCCGATGACCTCGACCCGCATACGCGAGAGAAGGCCCGCTTCTACATCAAGCAGATCGCGAGCGCGCTCTCGCCCACCAACTTCCTCGCCACCAATCCCGAGCTCCTGCGCGAGACCATGCAGCAGAACGGCGAAAACCTCGTGCGCGGCATGAAGATGTTCGCCGAGGACGTCGAATCCGGCGGCGGCGAACTCAAGATCCGCCAGTCCGACGCCAGCGCCTTCGAGGTCGGCCGCAACATCGCGACGACGCCGGGCAAGGTCATCTACCGCAACGAGATCATGGAGCTGATCCAGTATGCGCCCGCGACGCCGCAGGTGCTGAAGCGGCCGCTGCTGATCGTGCCGCCCTGGATCAACAAGTTCTACATCCTCGACCTCAACGCGGAAAAGAGCTTCATCGGCTGGTGCGTGGCGCAGGGGCTGACGGTGTTCTGCATCTCCTGGGTGAACCCGGATGCGCGCCACGCCGCCAAGGATTTCGAGAGCTATATGCGCGAGGGCATCTTCGCCGCCCTCGACGCCGTCGAGCAGGCGACGGGCGAAAAGCGGGTTTCGGCCATCGGCTATTGCGTCGGCGGCACGCTGCTCGGCGTGACGCTGGCCTATATGGCAGCGGTCGGCGACAAGCGGATCGAAAGCGCGACCTTCTTCACCACCCAGGTCGATTTCTCGCAGGCCGGCGAGCTTTCCGTCTTCGTTGACGAGGAGCAGATCCGCGTGATCGAGGAGCAGATGGCCAAGACCGGCTATCTCGACGGCTCGCGCATGTCCGGCGCCTTCAACATGCTCCGGCCCAACGACCTGATCTGGTCCTATGCGGTCAACAACTACCTCAAGGGCAAGGCCCCGACCGCCTTCGACCTGCTCTACTGGAATTCGGATTCCACCCGGATGCCGGCAGCGAACCACTCCTTCTATCTGCGCAACTGCTACCTCGACAACAAGCTCTCCAAGGGCGAGATGCAGATCGGCGGCAAGGCGCTCGACCTCAAGGCGGTGACGATCCCGGTCTACAATCTCGCGACCCGCGAGGACCATATCGCGCCCGCCCCTTCCGTCTTCATCGGCTCGCAGCGCTTCGGCGGGCCGGTCGAGCATGTCGTCGCGGGCTCCGGCCATATCGCCGGCGTCGTCAACCCGCCGAGCAAGGTGAAGTACCAGTACTGGACCGGCGGCCCCGCCAAGGGCTCCTTCGACGCCTGGATGGAGAAGGCGGCCGAGCATCCGGGCTCATGGTGGCCGCACTGGCTGGCCTGGCTGGAAAAGCAGGCTCCCAAGAAGGTCGCCGCGCGGGAGCCGGGCGGCGGCAAGCTGCCGGCGCTGGCCGATGCGCCGGGGACCTATGTGAAGATCAAGGCCTGAGGCGGTTTGGAGCCGAGACGGATTCCGAGCTGCTGCGGACATCATAACGCTTTACGACGAATACAATAACTCGACGTTGATTGCCGCCTGATAGCCTCCAACAGGCAAAGATTAGCTATTCACCGGTGAACCAGGCATGCCTAGGCGCGACGGTTACGACATCTGATCGTTTACGCGCAATTTTTAGTCGTTGATGCGAGCGGACACCATTCGGCCGGCTGTTCGACTTCCCCTAAGCCCGAGATATTCGAGCGGGGGGTAGCCAAAAGTGCTTTTGAACATGGAAGTGAATGCGGCCGGATTTTCGTAGCCGAGGTCGATAGCCACCGCGGTAACGGCCTCGCCGGCAGCTATGCGCGGGATGGCGGCCAGTAGGCACGCCTGCTGACACCAACTGCGAAAGCTCAGACCGGTTTCCCGCCTGAAGAAGCGGGTGAAAGTTCGCCGGCTCATGCCCACCGCCTCGGCCCATGGATCGATCGTGGCGTGGATGTCCGGCTTTAGCACGAATGCGCGGCATCGGTCGGCCAACTCGCCGGCGGCGGGGTATTGCAATGATAGCGGGAGCGCTGGCAGCTCCCCGACCTCGTGCTGGATCAGCTGCATCAAGGCGCCGCCACGGCCGGCCAGATCGTATTCGAGGGGCAGGTCGATGGCCTCCGCGAGCAAGCTTCGGACAAAGGTTGATATCCCGAGAACCTGGAGGCGATCCGGCATGCCGGGAACTGCATCTGGGTCGAGATAGAGACTCTGCATCTCAACCGCGCCGACCATGCGAACGGCGTGGACGGTTCTCGGCGGAATCCACATGCCGCGCTGCGGCGGCATGACCCACGTGCCGTTCGTGGTCGTCAGCACGACGAGCCCCGAGGCGGCCGATAGAAGTTGCCCTCTGCGATGTTCGTGAGGATCGATGAGAAAGCCGTCTGGATACAGGCGCCCCAGCGCCACTATCGGCCGCGGGGTGTGATCGACCATCGCGATCGGAATGTCCCGCATGATGGCCCAATCCCGTAGATGAATGGCCCGACATTGGTGGCGGGCCCCAATTTTCACCTGTAGCAAGGGGACGTCATCCCAGCAACGCGCCAGAGTGCCACCCGTGTCGAATACAACGATGATCGACAATCCGCCGAGGTCCGCAGGTTCGTTTCCGATCCTCCTGGGCGCCAGCCTTGGGCATCTCCTGAACGATTTGCTCCAGGCATTGCTGCCGGCGATGTACCCGATCCTTCAGTCAGGATTCTCGCTAACGTTCGCGCAGATTGGCATCCTGAGTTTCGTCTACCAGATCACGGCCTCGCTCTTTCAGCCGTTCATTGGGCACTACACCGATCGCAGGCCGATGCCGTATTCGTTGCCCTTCGGAATGGCCTCGTCGATGGTCGGTGTGCTGTTCCTGGCCTATGCGGCCAGCTACGAATGGCTGCTCGTCGGCGCGACGCTGCTCGGCCTAGGTTCGTCTATTTTCCACCCGGAATCGTCCCGGATCGCCCGTCTTGCTTCCGGCGGCTCCCACGGATTCGCACAATCTCTCTTTCAGGTGGGCGGCAATTTCGGGTCGGCCCTCGGCCCTCTTGCGGCTGCATTCATCATCCTGCCGCGCGGACAGAGTGGTCTGGCCTGGTTCGCGTTGGTCGCGCTGGGAGGCATCATCCTCCTCGCGGCGCTCGGCCACTGGTACAGGGCCAACGGCCACACCAAGCGGCCGAGTAGTGGGCTCCCGGCCCGCCACGCTTTTCTCACCCAACGCCAGGTCGGCGTCGCAATGGGCGTTCTCGTCGCTCTGCTGTTCTCGAAATACATCTACCTCGCGGCGTTCACCAGCTACTACACCTTCTACCTGATGGAGCAGTTCGAGGTTTCGACCAAAAGCGCCCAGATCCTTCAGTTCGTCTTCTTCGCGGCGGTCGCCGCCGGCACGATCGCCGGTGGGCCAATCGGCGACCGGCTCGGCCGCAAGCCTGTGATCTGGGTTTCTATCCTGGGCGTACTGCCGTTCACGCTCCTGATGCCTCACGTCGGTCTGACCGCGACGGTCGTCTTGTCGGTCGTCATCGGCTTTGTGATCTCTTCGGCCTTCCCGGCGATCGTCGTTTACGGACAGGAACTCATGCCAAGCCGCGTCGGCATGGTGTCCGGCCTGTTCTTCGGTTTCATTTTCGGGATCGGCGGGATCGGTGCGGCCATGCTCGGGGCTCTCGCCGACTGGAAGGGCGTCTATTTCGTCTTTTTGGTCTGCTCGTTCCTGCCGGCAATCGGAATCCTGACTGCCCTTCTTCCTGACACTCGACCCAGGGGCGCTTGAGCAAGGGGTTGTGACCGTACAGCGCAACGGCGAGGGCTGTGCCGTGGGCGGGCTCTAGGCATTATATCTGCTCACGACCCATTGCGGGCTTTGCGGCAAGAACGGAACCCGCTCAAACTGCCTGAATCATGTCTGGCATCACCGTACGAACAGCGTCAGATGCGCGCCCATTCTGGCAGCTTGCGGCCAAGGCTTCTGAGCTCGAAGACACGCCATCCGTTCGAGCGCTGGGTTATCCGCCGCACATCACGCTGGCTCGATATCCTGAGATACCGCCCGCCCTGCTTTTTAAAGGTTTGAGCGCCTTCGAAGGCGTGAAGGCCCTTTCGCTGACCTTCGACCGGATAGGAATTTTCGACATCGAGCCTATCGTCCTGTGGCTGTCGCCGCGGCACGATCGTCGCCTCATCGATCTGCATGAGAAGGTTCACGACATCATCGTTCCCCTGCTGTGCGATGCGCATTATCGACCGCATCAATGGACGCCGCATCTGACATTGGCGATGGCGATCCCTGCTGACCGTAGGACACGGGCTCTCGAGCTTGCCGCGCAGCCATTCGAGCCATTCACCGTGACCTTCGATGCCGCCGAGTGCGTTTCCTGGCCTCCAGTCCGCGTGATGCGCTCGCTGCCGCTCCGAACATGAATATCGTTTGCGGCGATCCGGGCGACCCGGCATCATCGGCCTATGACGAAATACCTCGTTTCGTTTCCCAGCGCGGCGATGGCTGCCCTCTCGGACGCGGAACTGCGCCTCGCGTCTGACGCGTCGCATGCGGTGATCGAGGAGGCGAAGGCCGCCGGCGTCTATGTGTTCGGCGGCGGTATCAACGAGGCGGTCGATCCCGTCCTGGTGAGCGGTGATGGATCGGTCTCGACGACGCTTTATCCGGGCAGCCGGCTGACCGGCGGCTTCGCCGTGCTGGAAGTGCCAGATCGCGAACAAGCGGTCGAATGGGCGAGGAAGCTCGCGGCAGCATGTCGCTGCGCCCAGGAGCTGCGCGAGTTCGGGTACGATCCGGCGAGTTAGACGCCGTCGGCTGCACGGGATGTCCGCTTTCAGCACGTTGCCGACCTTTGCTGGATGATGACTTATTGGCTCAGTCCGCCCGCTGGGCGATGTAGAGGCGCGTGATCATGTTGCGAACAACGTGATCGCCGAACTCATCCCGAGCGATGCGGCCGAGCTCCGCCAGAACCTCTTCGCAATCAGGGCGCGCGTTGACGTTCGAGTAAGTGGCATAAAGCGCGATCGTCTGGTCCGCTGTGAGGGTCAGTGACCACTGGCTTGCCAAGGTCTCCACCGAGACGAAACCACGGCGCCTAAGGGCGTTCAGTCGCGCGGCATGATCAAGCGCAAAGGGAATACCATGATCCCCCGCCGAAGGGCTGGCGGGCCCCTTCAGCAGCTCCGAAGTCGCCTCGTGAAAGGGATCGGCCCGGCTGGCATCGCCGAACACATTCCATACAGCGGCCCACCAGCCGCCAGGGCGAAGCACGCGCGCGATCTTTTCGAGCGCCGCATCTTCATCGAGCCAGTGGAAAGCGGTTGCACTGAATCCAAGGTCGAAGGTGCCTTCCGGAATCTTCGCGTCCTCGAATGGTGAGATCACCAGCGTCAGCGCCTTGTCTGGAGAGTTCGTGCGAAGGAAATCGGCCAAGCGCTTGTCAGGCTCGATAGCGACCAATTGGTCTATGCCGAATTGAAGCAGCCGCTGCGTAGCCGTGCCCGTTCCGGCCCCGATCTCGAACAGGGCGGCGCCGCGACGGAGGCCACATCGTGATGCGAGCGTTTCAAAAACCCATTCGGGGTATTCAGGTCGAGAACGATGATAGCCGGCTGGGTCGTTGCCGAACGCCCGACGCCCATAATCTCTGGCCAGCTTTGAAACGGCCATTATGCCCCTCTCAGTCCGAGCACCGCAAAATGAACCGGTCGGAGGGAAGTCCGCAAATGCCCCGCCCCAGGCTCAGGGTTATCGACCGCCATCCAAACAAAAAAAGCCGGCCCGAAGGCCGGCTTTTGCATTCCGCGAGGTCGCCGCTCAGTACTTGCGGACGGCCGGCTGGACGGGAACCGTCTGCTTCGGGTCGTCCCAGTTATAGGTGATGCCGACCGAGGCGATGTGGATATAGGGCTTGGCCTCCGCGGTGTAGAACACCGCGCCCTGCTGCGGATGCGCGCCGGTGTAGTTCACCGTGGCCTTCTTCACGTCGATATAGGTGTAGCCGAGATCCAGCTTGATCTTGTCCGTGACCTGATAGCTCGCACCGGCGCTAAGCCAGAGACGGTCGTTGTCCGAGATATAGATGGTGCGGTTGCGGTCGTTGACGGCGGACAGCTCGTAGCCGATGCCCGCGCGCAGCGTCAGATCGTTGCTGTACTTGTATTCGACGCCGCCGCTGAAGAACCAGGCGTCGTCGTACTGGAAATTCAGGCTGGTCGCCGGAAGGCCGTTGATGTCGTTGACGATCGGAATGTTGCGGAAGCGGCTCCAGTTGGTCCACTCGACGCCGGCATGGACCTGCCACCGGTCGTTGATGACCTGCGAGACGCCGGCCACGACCGAGTCGGGCAGGTTCAGATTGGCCTTGACCGGCAGCACGGCGGGCGCGCCCGGCGCCCCGCGCAGCGAGCCTTCCAGCGACTGGCCGATCGACGAGCGGTAGGCCAAGCCGATATTGGTGCCCTCGAACGGAGTCAGGGTGACACCGAGGCGATAGCCGAAGTCGACCGTATCGCCCTCAAGAATAACGGGGCCGGCCGAGGGAAGGATGCCATTGGCCTGCTTGAGCTTGGCGCTCAGATACTGGACCTGGAACGCGGCGCCGATCGAGAGCCAGTCATTGACCTTGTAGCCGATGTTCGGGGAGACGTTCACCGTCACCAGCTTGGCCGAGCGCCCGTAGATCTGAGCGGCATGCGCCTGGTTGTCGGGCTTCGAGCGCAGGCCGTAGGGCGCGCCGGTCGTCAAGCCGATCCAGAGCCGGTCGGTCAGCTGCCAGGCGCTGGCCGAGGCGGGGATGAAGGCGCCGTCGCCGCCGATGTTGCCGGTGCCGAGCTGAATCGGGTTGAGCGGCCCGGCGGGCGAACCAACCCGCGAAGGCGCCGTCGGCTGATAGTCGCCATTGGCGTTGAGGTAGGTGAAGTTCCAGTTGCTGTGGCGCCCGGGGAACATGGTGATCGTGGCCGGGTTCCAGGCCATCGCGCCCATGCCGATGCCACCGGATGCGGCGCCCGCATAGGCCATTCCCAGGCCCTCGGCGCCCTGGCCGCTGCGGATGGCGAAGGAGCTCGCCGACGCGGCGCCGGCCACCAGCAGGGCAGCGAGCGACACCGAAGCAGCAGCGGCGGTAGCAAAAAGGCCCTTCATCGAATCCATCCCGTTTTCCGTTTTCGAGGCGGCAGCACCTCGCTTGATTCCAACCATGACAGAGCTGCCTTTTGCCGCAAGTGCGCCGCGAACGCCCTCAAGAGGCCATCGATCCTCCGAATTTCGCACTGCACCATGCCAAAAATGCCCAAAAACGGCCGCTTTTCGGCGGTGATGCGAGAGCCCTACCTCGAAAGGGATAGTTTACATGCGAACTATCGCCCGTTTCGCTGTCTTGAGCACTTGGCAAATCCGCCCCGCGGTGCCGCTGCGGCATCATCGCTTTGGGCCAAGCCGTTGCATTCGGGCAACAAATGCGCCCACCCTACCCTGCCGCGGAGACGCCATGCACAAGCGCGGGCTTGTCTTTCCGTCCGGCATCCGCTCAGAGTCGCGCCCGACCCATTTAGATCGTTTGAAAACGGGGGAAACACCTTGAAACTGCTCCGCTACGGCCCAGCTGGCCAAGAGAAGCCGGCTCTCCTCGATGCCCAGGGCGGGTTGCGCGACCTGTCCGGCGTCATTCCCGATCTCGCCGGCAAGGCGCTCACCTCCGCCTCCATCGCCAAGATCAAGGCGCTCGATCCGGCCTCGCTGCCGCTGGTGTCCGGTTCGCCGCGCATCGGCGCCTGCGTCGGTGACGTCCGCAACTTCATCGCCGTCGGCCTGAACTTCGCCGATCACGCCGCCGAGACCGGCGCCGAGATCCCGAAGGAGCCGATCCTCTTCAACAAGGCGCCGAGCTGCATCGTCGGGCCGAACGACGACGTGCAGATCCCCAAGGGCTCGGTGAAGACCGACTGGGAGGTCGAGCTCGCGATCATCATCGGCGACGGCGGCTCCTACATCGCCGAGAAGGACGCGATGGCGGCCATCGCCGGCTTCGCCGTCTGCAACGACGTCTCGGAGCGCGAGTTCCAGATCGAGCGCGGCGGCCAGTGGGCCAAGGGCAAGGGCTGCCCGACCTTCGGACCGCTCGGCCCCTGGCTGGTGACCACCGACGAGGTCAAGGATGTCCAGAACCTCGGCATGTGGCTCGATGTCGATGGCGAGCGCGTCCAAAACGGCTCCAGCAAGACGATGATCTTCGGCTGCGCCTATCTCGTCCACTACATCAGCCAGTTCATGCGGCTGGATCCGGGCGACGTCATCACCACCGGCACGCCTCCCGGCGTCGGCCTCGGCTTCAAGCCGCCGCGCTTCCTGAAGGGCGGCGAGGTCGTGACGCTCGGCATCGAGGGTCTCGGCGAGCAGAAGCAGAACTTCCTGCCCTGGAAGGGCTGAGCGGATCAGGGCGCGGCTCGCCGCGCCCTGCCCTTCGCAAGGACGACAGAACGCCGGCAACCGCCGGCGTTCTTTTGTTGTCGCCAGGAGCAAGGAGTACGGCCGTCATTCCGGGGCAGGCCGAAGGTCTGTGCCCGGAATGACAGAGAGGTTTTGCAGAAAACGCCGCCTCGGACGCCGGCTCAGCGCGGCAGGGCGGCGCTCTTGAGCAGACTGACGAGGTCCGCCTGCCGCCTCGTGCCGGTCTTGGCCAGGATGCGCTTCAGCGTCGTGCGCGCCGTGGCCTCGGTGACACCGAGCCGTGCCGCCGCCTCGCGCGGTGCATGGCCCCCGACGATGGTCGCGGCAAGGCGCGCCTCGGCCGGCGTCAGGTCGAACAGGCCCGCGATCAGCCCGGGCTCCGGGCCGTCACCGGCAATCACCGGCGTCGCAACGACGATCGCGCTCGCGAAGGAGAAGACGTCGCGCGCCCTGCCCCGCACCGGCGAGACATGCAGCACCATGGGCACGCCGCCGCGTCGCGCCGGGATCGGCAGCGAGCGCACGGGCTGCGGCAGGTCCGGCCGGGACATGCCGGCCAGCGCCGCTGCGAGCATTCCATCGGCGGGGCCGTGCGTGGCCGTGAGCCGCGCCGCGCGATCCTGGAAGGCGCCGGGCATCAGGTCCTGGAAAAGCGCGTTGGCCTCGATAACGTTGCCGCGCAGCCCCAGCACCGCGCCGGGCAGCCCCATCAGTTCGAGCGCCTGAGAGGCCGCACGCGCCTTCTCCATCGCCAGCCGGCGTCCGAGCAGCCCGGCCCGCGCAAAATGCGAGCGCAGCCGATCGAGCGCAGCGACCGCGGCAGCGTCGACATAACCTTCGGAAAAAGGGCGCTCGCAATGCACGATGGTGACGTCGCCGGTCGGGGCTGCGATCACCGTGGCGACGCCGCAACCATGGCCAGCGGGAATGAGAATGTCGCGATAGATCGGCTCGCGCGCGATCTCCTCTGCGGTGAAGACGTCCTCATCGGTAATGAAACCATAGCGGCCATGGGCGAGCAGGCGCTGGGCCCGCTCGTTGACGGCGAACGGGATGCGCCGGAGGATGTCTTCGTAATGTTCGTGGAATTCGGCCGAGGACGCGACGAGGCGGACATCCTGGTCGAGCACGGTGCCGAGCAGGGCCTCGCGGGAAGCGGCCAAGCGCGCCGTGTCCCGCAGCACGCGAGACCAGCCTTCGGGTACGATCGCGGCTTCATAGATGCCGTCGATCAATGCGCTTTCGACTTCGCTGACGGACAACGGACGCCCCTTCTGCGGGCCATTCTGGCCCGCAGCCGAAGCATTATTGCCTGCGCCTGGCGGGGGACGCAATACAACCCTCAGCCCAGGGTCGTAGATTCCAGGCCGTTCAACCTTCGGGAAGGCCCAGCATCAGGCGGATGTTCTGCACCGCCGCGCCGGAAGCGCCCTTGCCGAGATTGTCGAGCCGGGCGACGAGAACCGCCTGCCCGAGATCGTCCTGGCCGAACACCGTCAGCTCCAGCTTGTTGGTGTCGTTCAGCGCCTCGGGCTCGATCTTGCCGCTCCTGCCATCCTGCGAGAGGACGCTGACATAGGTCGAACCGGCGTAACGCTCGGCCAGCGCGTGATGCAGGTCGCCGACGCCCGGGCGGCCCGGCAGCGTGTCGAGATGCAGCGGCACCGAAACCAGCATGCCCTGCCGGAAATTGCCGACGGAGGGCACGAAGATCGGCCGCCGCGTCAGCCGGGCATAGGCCTGCAGCTCCGGCAGGTGCTTGTGGCGCAGGCCGAGCCCGTAGAGCTCGAAGGCCGGCGCCACGCCGGTCTCATAGTCCTCGATCATCGACTTGCCGCCGCCGGAATAGCCGGAAACCGCATTGACCATGACGGGATGGTCCTGCGCCATCAGGCCGGCATCGACGAGCGGGCGCAGAAGCGCGATGGCACCAGTCGGATAACAGCCGGGATTGGCGACCCGGTCGGCCTTGGCGATCTTCTCGGCATGGCCGGGAGCGAGCTCGGCAAAGCCATAGACCCAGCCGGGCGCGACGCGATGCGCCGTCGCGGCATCGACGATCTTGGGCGCATCCGCGCCGAGCTCGTCAGCCAGCGCGACCGATTCCTTCGCCGCATCGTCCGGCAGGCACAGCACGACGAGATCGACGCCTGCCATCATGTCCTTGCGGGCCGCGGGGTCCTTGCGCCGGTCGGGGTCGATGCTCTTCAAGGCCACCTCCGGAACGGCGGCGAGGCGCTCGCGGATGCCGAGCCCGGTCGTGCCGGCTTCGCCGTCGATGAAGATGGATTTCAGGTTCTGGCTCATCGCGTCCCCGGTGGCTGGCAGGCGAGTTGGCTAAAGGCATAAAAAAACCGCGCTCCATGGCGCGGTCGCGGGCGTTCGGACGTCAGCCGAGCGTCATCGCGGGCGCGCCGGGGCGGCCTGATTGGTGCGACGTCGGATCGAACGAATGATCATGGCTGCGTATATGTTCGCGTCGCGCGCAACTGTCAATCATCCGCTGACTTCTCGGCCTCGCGCAGCCGGCCGGCCGGCTCGTAGCGGCCTTCGAGTCGGTTGGCGTGCCTGTGCAGCAGTCGCCAGCCGCCATCTTCGAAGCGGAAGACATGGGTGACGCGATTGGTCCAGCGCGAAGGCTCGGCGCCCGGCGCCATCGCGACCTCGAAGGTCTCGATATCCGTCACCAGGGCGATCGGATCGCCGACCACGGTCGTGACGTTCTCGTGGGAAACTGTGCCACCCTTGAACTGTTCGCCGGCCCAGTCCCAGCGCCGGGAGACCGCCTCCCACCCCTTCTCATAGCCGCCCCAGCCGTAGAAGCTCGTGGCCTCGTCGCTGTGCGAATAGAGCGCCTTGATCGCCCGCACGTCGCCATTGGCGACATCGGCCAAGGCACGGCGCAAGGCAGCGAGCGCGGCCGGAAAGCTCGCAGCGGAGGTAGCGGCTGCACCGATCATCGCATCTCCTCCCGGGCGAAGGCCGCAGGCGGCAAAAATGGAATCGCAGAAAAGACTTGAAGCGAGATCTTCGCAAGCCGATTCCGCTAGCGCGAGGCTTTCACCCGCCCTTCCGCAGCGCCAGGGCCTGGATGTGGTGCTGGACGATGGTCGAGGCGGCGATGGCCGTGATGTCGGCGTGGTCGTAGGGCGGCGAGACCTCGACCACGTCCATGCCGCGGATGTCGAGATCGCGCAGCGCCCAGAGGATGCGCAGCGCCTGCGCCGCGCTGAAGCCGCCAGAGACCGGCGTACCAGTGCCGGGCGCGGCGGCGGGATCGAGCGCATCGATGTCGAAGGTGAGGTAGGCCGGCCCCTGCCCCACCCGCTCGCGGATGCGCTGCGCCACGGCCGCGACGCCGATCTCATGCGCCTCATAGGCGTCTAGGATAGCGATGCCGCAATCACGCGGAGCGACCGTGCGGATGCCGACCTGAATCGAGCGCTCGACATCGATCAGCCCTTCGCGCGTCGCCTCGAGTACGAAGCTGCCATGGCCGATGCCGCCCGGGCCATCGTCCCAGGTGTCCTGATGGGCGTCGAACTGGATCAGCGCCAGCTTGCCGTGGCGGGCGGCATGGGCGCGCAGCAGCGGCAGGGTGATGAAATGGTCGCCGCCCAGCGTGACGAGACGGCCGCCGGCAGCGAGAATACCGGCGGCTTCCCGCTCGATCGCCCTGGCGCAGCCCTGCAGATCCCCGCGCGGCAAGGCGCAGTCGCCATAGTCGATCGCGCTGATGCGAGCGAAGGGATCGATGCCGGAGGGGTATTGCGGGTCGCCGTCGAAGATGGCGCTGGCGCGCCGGATCGCCTGCGGCCCGAAACGCGCGCCCGGCCGGTTGGTGACGGCCAGGTCGAAGGGCACGCCCCAGATCACGAGATCAGCGCCATCGACCGCCTTGGAATAGGGACGGCGCATGAAGGAAAGCGCGCCCGCATAGGTCGGGTCGGCGGCTCCTCCGCGCCTGTCGCCCGTGAAGGCGTGGTCGATCGGCGGCTTGTCGGTAGCTTCGGTCATAGCTGTCTCAAGAGGTCAGCGCCGTGCGGTGAACCAGACATAGAGGCACCAGGGCAGGATCAGGGCGAGCGCCGTCAGCACGAGCCGCAGCATCGTCCAGGCATTCGGGTTGTTGAGCGCCCGCCCGTCGAGTTCCGGCACCCCATGGATGAAGCCGAGGGCGACTGCGGGCGCGAGGAAGACGACGAGCGCCCGGCCAATGCGCCGCGCGCGCGGCAGTTCCTCGCGCGCCAACATCAGCAGCGCCGGTACGGCGATCATGCCAAAGGCAATCAGGATCAGAAGGACACGCATGGGCTTCCGGGAGGCGATTCCGTTGCGCCCACTATATGTCTCGATCCCTCACCGCCGTCATCCCAGGCGAAGCGAAGGCTCTCCTCCTGCCCTCATGTTGAGGAGCGCCCGAAGGCGTTTCAACGCAGCTGATCCTGAGCAGGCATGATCGCTTCGGCGAAGGTCTCGGGCTTTGCAGTCGAGATGCGCCAGTCGAGTTCTTCACCGAAGAACTCTGTCGCGAGGCTGCAATCAAGAGCGCTATAGTTGGGACGGCGGGCGGCACCGATGAAATCCGTCATGGGAACGCGCACGAGTTCCGGGGTTTTCTGCCCCGAGCGCTGAAGCGCCTCGAGGGCCGAGGCAACCCAATCAGCACGCGACACCGGCGGCGATCCGGCCAGATGGAGCACCCGAGGAACGGCTTCCCCCGCGTTCATGCGGGCGGCCAGTGCCAATAATCGTTCGGCAAGCAGGAAAATCGGAATCGGGGAGCCGATCTGATCGTACGCCACCCTCACCGTGTCGGCGCCGCTGCGGAGCAGGTTCGCAATGAAGTCGTTGCCGTCTCCGAAGAGCCACGCGACGCGCGCGACGCAGACCCGACTGCCGGCGGCCAGAACGCTGCGTTCTCCCTCCACTTTCAAGCGGCCATAGCTGTTAAGCGGCGAAGCAGGATCCGACTCGCGCCACGGTCGGAGCGTTTCAGCACCAAACACATAGTCTGTCGAAATATGGATCAAAGGCATTCCCAGCTGCTCGCAGATCGCAGCGATATGACCGGGCGCGGTGGCGTTGACCGCGCGTGCGCGGTCAGGCGCGGTATCGGAAGCCTCAACGCTGCTGAGCGCCGCGGCGTTGATCACGGCATCCGGGCGTAATCGTTCAAGTGCGGACCGGATGGCAGGAGCATTGGTAATGTCCAGTTCCGCACTCGGTAGCCCCTGAACGTTTGAGCCTCCAACGTGGGACAATGCACGAGCCAGCCGCCCACGACCGCCTGTGACAAGCACTTTGATATGCACAAGCCGCTCCCGCCGCCAGCACTCCCCGCACGAACAAGACCATCGACATAAGCCATTCCAGCCTCGCCTCTAACCGATTGTGTGCGGGAGCTGGCAGAAACTGAGACAGAAATCCCCGAGGCATCGAGGCGTTGCAAAGCCTGCGGCAATAAAAAAGGGGGTTGGCATTTCTGCCAACCCCCTGATTTTGAAACTCTTTTGAAGAGTGTAATCAGCGCTTCGAGAACTGGAAGCTGCGGCGGGCCTTGGCCTTACCGAACTTCTTGCGCTCGACGACACGCGAGTCGCGGGTCAGGAAGCCTTCCTTCTTGAGCGGGCTGCGCAGCTCCGGCTCGTAGAAGGTCAGAGCCTTGGAGATGCCGTGGCGCACCGCACCGGCCTGACCGGAGAGACCGCCGCCCTTGACCGAGACGATGACGTCATACTGCGTCATGCGGTCGACCAGCTGGAGCGGCTGCTGCAGCACGAGGCGCAGCACCGGACGAGCGAAGTAGATCTCCTGATCGCGGCCGTTGACCGTGACCTTGCCGGAGCCGGGCTTGATCCAGACACGCGCGATGGCGTTCTTGCGCTTGCCGGTGGCATAGGCGCGGCCCTGGGCGTCAACCTTCTTGACGTGAACCGGAGCGGCCGCCTGATCGGGCTTGGCGACTTCGCCGAGCTGGGAGAGGGACTGAAGAACCTCGGCCATCGTCAGACCCTCTTGTTCTTGCTGTTGAGCGCGGCGACGTCGAGCGCCTCCGGCGACTGGGCGGCGTGCGGATGCTCCGTGCCCTTGTAGACGCGGAGATTGCCGAGGATCTGGCGGAAGAGCGGGCCACGCGGCAGCATGCGCTCCACGGCCTTCTCGACGATGCGCTCGGGGAAGCGGCCTTCCAGGATGAACTTGGCGGAACGCTCCTTGATGCCGCCGGCGTAGCCAGTGTGGTGGTAGTACACCTTCTGGTCGCGCTTGCGGCCGGTCAGGGAGACCTTCTCGGCGTTGATGACGATGACGTTATCGCCGCAGTCGACATGGGGGGTGTAGGCGGCCTTGTGCTTGCCGCGCAGGCGCATCGCCACCACGGAGGCGAGACGGCCGACGACGAGCCCGGAGGCGTCGATCACAACCCACTTCTTTTCGACATCGGCGGGCTTGAGCGAGACGGTGGTCTTCATCGCGGCACCCCTTCGGTTGCGTAAGAAAAGGACAAGCCGCCGGAGGGCCCGGCGGCGGTGTGGGGTGGCAATAGGAGGAGCGGAGCCGGCTGTCAAGCGCTTTGAAAACCGCGGGAACGCGAAAAACGACGATTTTTCAATTGCCTGAGAAATTCGGTATCAGGATACCGCATCATCTTTCTGCGGGAATGGAATAGGTCCCCGTTGCGTGGCAGACCACATCTGTCTCGCCCTGCGAATAGAGGCTGACCTCGCCGACCGCGAGGCGCTTGCCGAGCTTGAGCAGCCTCGCTTCGCCGATCAGCGCCGCCTGCCCCGGCTTGCGCAGGAAGTTGAAGTTGAGACTCGTGGTCACTGCGAGCGCGACCGGCCCGATCTGCGCGAGGATCGCGGCATAAAGCGCGAGATCGGCCAGCGCCATCATCGTCGGCCCCGAGATCGTGCCGCCGGGGCGCAGATGCTTCTCGTGATAGTCGCAGCGCATCCGGGCCGTCATCGGCCCGACGTCCTCGATGAAGTAGGTGCGCCCGCCGTGGTGTAGCTGAGGAAAGACCTCGTCGAGATAGGCTTCGACCTCGGAGGCGGTCATGCGGATCGTCATGCGAAAAGCCGGAGGCTGAGGTGGGGCTTCTCCCCTTGCAGCATGGCGGGCCCGCCCCGACAATAGGCGGAAATGCCAAAGGCAAGGCGCGAAATTCGCGGCGTGTGCGGGTGGCACCGCGCACGAACGCTGCGCAGCAGGAGGAAGCGTGATGAACGTCCACCACCAGCCCGAGACGGCGCCTGTCCTGCTGCGGCATGATGCGGACGGCATCGCGACGCTGACGCTGAACCGCCCGCAAGCCCGCAATCCGCTCAGCGAGGCGATGCTGGCGGCGCTGGCCGAGAGCTTCACCGCCATCGCCGCCGATCGATCGGTCAGGGCCGTGATCCTCGCCGCGGCCGGGCCGGTCTTCAGCGCCGGGCACGACCTCAAGGAGATGACCGCGCACCGCGCCGATCCGGACCGGGGCCGTGCCTATTTCACCGAGATCCTCGGGCGCTGCTCCGCCGTCATGCAGCAGATCACCGCCCTGCCCCAGCCGGTCATCGCCGCGGTGGAAGGCACGGCGACCGCCGCCGGCTGCCAGCTCGTGGCGAGTTGCGATCTCGCTGTGGCGGGTGCGGAGGCCCGCTTCTGCACCCCCGGCGTCCATATCGGGCTTTTCTGCTCGACACCGATGGTGGCGCTCTCGCGCAACCTCTCGGCCAAGCATGCGCTGGAAATGCTGCTGCTCGGCGAGATGGTGCCCGCCGCGGAAGCCGCGCGCATGGGGCTCGTCAACCGCGTGGTGCCGGCCAGCGGAGCGCTCACGGAAGCGCAACGGCTCGCCGCGATCATCGCGTCGAAGTCGCGGGCGACGATCAAGATCGGCAAGCGTGCCTTCTACGAGCAGCGCGAGATGGGGCTGAAGGCGGCCTATGACCATGCCTCGGCGGTGATGGTGGAGAACATGCTCGCGCGCGACGCGGAGGAAGGCATCGGCGCCTTCGTGGAAAAGCGCCCGCCTGTCTGGGAAGCCTAAAAAAGGCGCCGCACCGCCCGACCGGCGACGACGCCAAGGACCATCACCCGAAACTAGACGGTCTCGGACCGCTGCGTCGCCGGCACCGGCAGCTCATGCGAATGGGCATGAGCGTGCCCCTCGCCTTCGGCATGCGGCTCGGCCGGAAGTTGCAGCACCGTGACGCGCTGCCCGGGCACCAGGCTCGTGACCATCACCAGCTTCCCGTCAGGAAGCTCAAGGGCGTCGTGATGGACATAGGGCTTGTCGAGATCGACCTGGCGGAAGCGGGCGACACGCGCCGGGATCTTGCGGCTGGGCAGCAGGCCCATGCCGCGATCGCATTCGATGTCGGCATGGAACGCGAGTTCCGTACCGGGCATCACGCAGACGGCGACGTCCGTATTGCCAGCGGCGCAGAAGCCGCGCGTGCTGGCATTCGGAAAGCTGGTCGAGACCAGCTCGTCGCCGACCTTGGCAGGAGTGGACATTACATGATGCAGGCTGTAGTCGCACATGGCAGGCACTCCCTTCTTCGCAGGAGGCACCCCGGGACCATTCCCGAGGCGCCCAGAAGAGCACGAAAGCATGGCGAGGCTGTGATGAGGCCGCTTTTGTCTGCCCCGCGAGTGCCTTGATTTCCCGATGCTTTTTCCGGATTCACAGAATTGAGCCACGATTCCTACGACGACGCGCTGATCCGCCGAATCCTGCGCGAGACCAAGCGCATCGCGCTGGTCGGCGCCTCAGCCAACGAGGCGCGGCCGAGCTGGATCGTCACCAAGTATCTGCTCGATCGCGACTATGACGTGATCCCGGTCAATCCGGGCCTCGCCGGCCAGACGCTGCTGGGCAAGACGGTCTATGGCTCGCTGAAGGAGATTCCGGGGCCGATCGACATGGTCGAGATTTTCCGCAACTCGGAAGCGGCCGGGCCGATCACCGACGAGGCGCTTGCTCTCGATCCGCTGCCGAAGGTGATCTGGATGCAGCTCTCGGTGCGCAACGACGAGGCCGCGGCACGGGCGGAAGCGAAAGGCGTCACCGTGATCATGAACCGCTGCCCCAAGATCGAATACGGAAGACTCTCCGGCGAGATCGGCTGGCAGGGCATCAACTCGCGCATTCTCTCGGCCAAGAAGCCGGCGCTGGCAGGCAAGGGCTTCCAGAAGCTGACGATCAACAGACCGGGGACGTGACCCGCGCCCGCGACCTCACTTGAAGCCGCGCGAATAGGGTTTCAGCCAGTCAGGGGCATTCTTCGGGGCCTCCAACGGGATTTCGTAGACCCAGGGCCCCGCCTCCCGCCAAATGATCCGCAAGGTGTAGTTCTTCGGCGGTTTCTGCCCCATCGCGCGCGTCATGTTCTTGGCCAGCCGATCGAAAGTGGCATCGCTGCCGTACTGATAGTTCGGATCGACGATGTCGTTGAAGATGAGGATGTTGTTGGCGTACTTCACCGTCAGGTGAGGCGCGTTCAAGGAAGCCTGCTCGATCGAGATCGTGCCGGAAATCTGGAAGTCCCCCACGGACCGGTGGGAGCCGTGAAGCACCGTGTAGCCGGAATTGTACCCGCCGCTCTGCTTGCCGACCTCGCCGTGAAACTGGAGGTTGTAGGGCTGGAACTTGAGGTCGATCCGGCCATCCGGCAGGCGCTTGCCGGCACGCAGCGCCTCGTCCCGCTGGAACTTCGCATATCGGAAGAGGTGGTCGTCGATAATCTTATCGAGACCCTTGTCGGCCTTCATGTATTCGGCCCATTTCGGATTGTCGAAGATCACCTCGTCCGGTGCATTGCCGCTGAACCAGAGATCGAAAATCTCACGCGCATACTCATCCATGATCACGTGGGCGGTGCCGAGCATCACCTTCGCGGTGAACTCGTCGAAGGCCTTCCTGTCATCCGTGATCGGCCCCGGCATCGTCTCTCCCCTGAAATGAAATCGCCGCCAGCGCGGTGACCATGCGTCAGAATTCGGAATCGCATGGCGGAATGGGGCTGGCAAGGCTCATCGATCTTTGCCAGCTTCGCCGGCAGGCGAGGAGACAAGCCGATGTCCGAGATCACGACCACCTGCTGCATCGCCGGAGGCGGCCCCGCCGGGATGATGCTGGGGTTCCTGCTGGCGCGCGCCGGCGTCGACGTCATCGTGCTGGAAAAGCACGCCGATTTCCTGCGCGATTTTCGCGGCGACACCATTCACCCCTCGACAATGCAGCTCATGGCTGAGCTCGGGCTGCTCGTCGATTTCCTGAAGCTGCCGCATTCCACCGTGTCGAGCATTGCGATGGGCTTCGGCAAGGAGACGATCCAGTTCGCCGATTTCTCGCATCTGCCGGTCGCGGCGCCTTTCGTGGCGATGATGCCGCAGTGGGATTTCCTGGACTTCCTGGCCGATCGGGGGCGCGAATATCCCCGCTTCAGGTTGATGATGAATGCGAAGGCCGAGGCGCTGATCGAAGAGGCCGGCAAGATCAGAGGCCTGACCGGCCATGACGCCAGCGGCCCCTTCTCCATCCGGGCGGATCTCGTCGTTGCTGCCGATGGGCGCCGCTCCGACATCCGCGCGGCGTCGGGGCTGAAAGGCATCGATATCGGCGCGCCGATGGACGTGCTCTGGTTCAGGTTGCCGAAGGAGGCTGGCGACCCCGGCCAGACCGGCGGGCAGGTCGCGAACGGGCGGCTGCTGGTGACGCTGGACCGCGGCGATTACTGGCAGAGCGCCTTCGTCATTCCGAAGGGCAGCTTCGAGACGCTGCGCGCGGCGGGGCTGCCCTCCTTCCGCGCAAACGTCAGCAGGTTGGCCCCATGGCTCGCCGAACGCATGCAAGCGATCGCGGAATGGGACGAGATCAAGCTGCTCACGGTCTCGGTCGACCGGCTGGAAACATGGTGGCGGCCCGGCCTGCTCTGCATCGGCGACGCCGCACATGCGATGTCGCCAATAGGTGGCGTCGGCGTCAATCTCGCGGTTCAGGACGCCGTGGCGGCGGCCAATCTCCTTGCCGCCCCGCTGCGGGAGAAGCGCTTGAGCGACGCCGATCTCGCCGCCGTGCAGGCGCGCCGGGAGTTTCCGACCAAGGCCACGCAGCGCATGCAGGTCATCGCGCAGAACAACATCATCTCGCCGCTGCTGGCCCGCTCCGAAAATGACGAGCCGCTCGGCCCGCCGCTTCTGGTCCGGCTGTTCAACTGGGTGCCGCTGCTTCGCCGCATCCCGGCGCGGCTGGTCGGCATGGGCGTCCGACCGGAGCATATCGGACCGGAGCTGGCGCCCCGCCCCTGAATTGACGCTCCGACACGCGTTCGTTAAATCGAACGATTAGTTCAAGAGCGATAAGCCATCAGGGAGCACGCCATGTCCGACCGAGCACCGGGTTTCAGCACACTCGCCATCCATGCCGGGGCGGCCCCCGATGCAGCGACGGGCGCGCGCGCCACGCCGATCTACCAGACGACCTCCTTCGTCTTCGACGATGTCGACCATGCCGCCTCGCTGTTCGGCCTTCAGGCCTTCGGCAACATCTACACCCGCATCGGCAACCCCACGAACGCGGTGCTCGAAGAGCGCGTCGCGGCGCTGGAGGGCGGCACGGCGGCACTCGCCGTCGCCTCCGGCCATGCGGCCGAGTTCCTCTGCTTCCACGCCCTGCTGCAGCCCGGCGACGAGTTCGTCGCGGCGCGCAAGCTCTATGGCGGCTCGATCAACCAGTTCAACCACTCCTACAAGAACTTCGGCTGGAACGTGATCTGGGCCGATTCCGACGATCTCGAGGCCTTCGCCGCGGCCGTGACGCCGAAGACCAAGGCGATCTTCATCGAGTCCATCGCGAATCCTGGCGGCGTCATCACCGACATCGCCGCCATCTCGAAGATCGCCAGGAAGCACAACATCCCGCTCATCGTCGACAACACGATGGCGAGCCCCTATCTGATCCGCCCGTTCGAGCACGGCGCCGACATCATCGTGCATTCGGCGACCAAGTTCCTCGGCGGCCATGGCAACTCGATCGGTGGCCTGATCGTCGATGGCGGCTCGTTCAACTGGGTCGGCGACGACCGCTACCCGATGCTCTCCAAGCCCCGGCCGGAGTATAACGGCATGGTGCTGGGCGAGACCTTCGGCAACTTCGCCTTCGCCATCGCGACGCGCGTGCTCGGCCTGCGCGACATGGGCCCGGCGCTTTCGCCCTTCAACGCCTTCATGATCCTGACCGGCATCGAGACCCTGCCGCTGCGGATGCAGAGGCATTGCGAGAACGCGCAGAAGGTCGCGACGCATCTGGCCTCGCACCCGGCGGTGGAATGGGTGAGCTATCCCGGCCTGGCCGGCGACAAGTATCATGAGCTCGCCAAGCGCTATTCGCCCAAGGGCGCCGGCGCGGTCTTCACCTTCGGGCTCAAGGGCGGCTACGACGCCGGCGTGAAGCTCGTCACCGAGCTGAAGCTGTTCTCGCATCTCGCCAATATCGGCGACACGCGCTCGCTGGTGATCCACCCGGCCTCCACCACGCATCGCCAGCTCAACGACGAGCAGAAGACGGCATCCGGCGCCGGCCCGCAGGTGATCCGCCTCTCGATCGGGCTCGAGGATGTCGAGGACCTGATCGCGGATCTGGATCAGGCGCTGGCCTGAGAAAGCCGTCATTTCCAACAAGAAGAGCGCCGGAGACGGCGCTCTTCTTCGTTCTTGGCGCTCCGCTTGTCATTCCGGGGCACGCCGCAGGCGTGAACCCGGAACCCACGACCGGGTGAGCCCTGCAAAAAGCGACGAGAACCGCTGCGGCCCAGTCGTGGGATCCGGGTCCGCTGCTGCGCAGCGTGACAGCGGGATGCGCCTTACGCCCGCGCGGCTTGCTCGGTGCGGGTGAGATGGACGACGCCCATCGCCAGCACGGCGAAGCCGAGCGCCTGGTGGGCGAGGCCTGCCCAGAGCGGCACCACCAGCAACAGCGTGACGATACCGAGGGCCGACTGCGCCAGCACCAGCCCGGCGATGGCGGTCGAACGCTTGGCGCTGCCCGATTGCGGCGCGGCGCGGCGCAGCCTCAGCGCGTTCCAGAGTGCGATGGCGAAGAGGATGTAGGCGCCGAGGCGGTGGTTGAACTGCACCAGCGCGACATTGTCGACGAAGTTCTCCCAGAACGGCGTCTGCGCGAACAGCATCGAGCCGGGGGGCACCAGTGCGCCGTCCATCAGCGGCCAGGTGTTGAAGGTGAAGCCCGCCTTCGAGCCGGCGACCAGCCCGCCGAGAGCGACCTGCACGAAGAGCAGCACCAGCAGGAGCCAGGCCGTGCCCCTGCCCCGCGCCGGCTCGACGCGGCGCAATGGCGTCAGCGCGGTCGCGAAGGCGATGACGGAGGCGAAGAATAGGCCGGCGAAGGTGAGATGCAGCGTGAGCTTCACCGGCGCGACGGCGACCATGCCGGGCTGAAGCCCCGAGGCAACCATGATCCAGCCGATGGTGCCCTGCAGGCCGAGCAGCAGCCCCATGCCGAACAACGTCAAGGTCAGGCGCGCCGGCAACAGGCGGCCGAGCGCCACGATGAGGAAGCCGGCGAGATAGACTAGGCCGATGAAGCGGCCGAGCTGACGATGGCCCCATTCCCACCAGTAGATGAACTGGAATTCGCCAAGGCTCATGCCGTTGTTGAGGATCTGGTACTGGGGGCTCGCCTGATATTTGGCGAACTCGTCGGCCCAGGCGCCGGCCGAAAGCGGCGGCAGCGCGCCGGTGATCGGCTTCCATTCCGTGATCGAGAGGCCCGAGCCCGTCAGCCGCGTCGCGCCGCCCACCACCACCATCAGGAAGACGAGGCCCGCGACCGTCCAGAGCCAGCGGCGAATGCCGGCATGGCGGGAGGCCTTGGCGGCGGCGCCGGCAGGCTGGTTCAGAGCGATGGTCACGGGGTGCGGGGCTTTCGGTCGCAATCGGGGGCGCTTCACAAGCGCGGTCGCGGATGACATAGCGCAGGTGAGCGGGTTCTCGGACATGCTCTAGTCCCCTCGCCCGGACGCGACAACACCCGCATTGCCGCAGCCGCGGCGGAGAGATCGATGAAACAACGCACGCGCAAGCTGGTCGGGACCGTCGCAATCCTCGTCTTCGTCTGCGTCTATGCGCTGGTCGCCATGGCGCTGGCACAGGGGCGCATCACTGAGGCGTCGAAGCTGGTTCAGAGCATCGCCTATGTCGCGCTCGGCCTCGCCTGGGTGCTGCCGTTGCTGCCCCTGATCAAGTGGATGGAAAAGCGGGACGACGCTTAAGCCGCCGCCTTGCGCCCACGATTCCGCAGCCAGAAGGGCAGGCCCGAGAGCAGCACGCGCAGCGCCGCCTCGTTCTGGTGCAGCCCGTTGAGCGAGACGCGCGGTAGGGCGTGAGGCGTGTCGGCATGCTCGGGGACGAGATGGCCCGGCCGTGTCGTGACCGCGCTCGCAAAGCCCGCCTCCCGCGCCAGCGCGAATTCGCGTGGACCGGCGGATGTCGGATCGCCGACGGGATAGGCGAAGTGGCGGATCGGCATCCGGAGTTCGGCCTCCAGCCGCTGCCGGCTTTCAACGATCTCGCAGCGGGCGGCCTCGGCTTCGAGCTTGGCCAGCCGCGGATGCGTCGTCGTATGGGCGCCGATGGTGACGCCCGGCGCCCCCGACAGCGCCCGCAGCGTGTCCCAGGGCAGGCATTCGCACTCCGTCAGCGCCGCGGAATCGATGCCGGCCTGCGTCGCCAGATCGGAAATCGCCGAGAGCAGAATCGCTTCCGGGCCGTTCCTCAGACGCCAGTAGAGTGCGTCGAAGGCCTTCGTCTTCTCGGCATCAGTCTCGGTGCGGGCGGTGAAGTGGCCATCGGGAAGAGCAAGTTCGAGCCGCGGCAGCGTGCGGATCGCCTCCTCCAGTTCCAGCCACCAGAGCCGCGCCGTGCGGTCGGCGAAGCCCGGCGTGACGAACAAGGTCCAGGGTGCGCCGTGCTTCGCGAGCATCGGCCAGGCATGCTCGACATTGTCGCGATAGCCGTCATCGAAAGTGAGCGCGACGAAGAAGCGCCCGCGCTTCGGCTGCTGCAATCGCTGCAGCGCCTCGTCGAGTGAGACGATGTCGTAGCCCTCGGCGCGGATCAGGCCGAGCGCGGCATCGAGGAAGCCGGGCGTGATCTCCAGCAGGGCGTTCGGCGCGAAGCCGCGCGCCTCCGGCGGGCGCACATGATGCAGCGTCAGGACGACGCCCGCCCCTTGCGCGAAGCCACGGCTCCAGCGGTCGGCGCCCGTCGCCGCCATCAGCTTGAATGCGGCCGCGATGGCCTTGTGACGCCCGTTCATCGCCCATCCGTGCAACTGCCCGCTAACGCTGTCGCATGATCGCGCCGCCGAGCCGGGGGAATGTGGCCGATCCGTTCACAATGACGGGTTAAGAGGAGCCATGCCCGCCAGCGTCAGCCATGGCAAGCGCCCGCCCTGGGCGTCGATCGCGATCGAAAGCGACATCGCAGCTCTCGAGGCGCCGTGGCGCGCACTCGAGGCAACGGCGCTGGTCACCCCCTATCAGGCCTATGGCTGGGTCCGGCCCTTCGTCGAGACGGTCGGCGCCGCGGAGGGCCTCGCTTTCCGCTACGCGTTGCTGCGTGACGCGGCGGGCGAGGTGCTCGCGCTGCTGCCGCTCGTGATCGCCCGGCGATACGGCGCCCGCTTCGCCGCCTTCATTGGCGATAAGCACGCCAACTATCATATGGGCATCTATGCGCCTGCCTTTGCCGCCGGGCTCGACGCCGATCTCGCGGGCCGCATGCTGCGCGAGATCGGTTCAGCGCTCGGAGGGCTCGACGCGTTCCTCTTCCTCAACCAGCCGCGCTCATGGCAGGGCATCGCCAATCCGGCCACCCTCCTCGGCGCGGTACCGAGCCCCAGCCTCGCCTACAAGCTCACCCTCGTGTCCGGCGACAGCGAGGCTGCGATGAAGCGGGCGATGAGCAGCCACGCCCGCAAGAAGCTCAAGAACAAGCATAATCGTTTCCGCGATTTCGGCCCGTCGGCACTGACGCACGCCACGACTCCCGCCGAGATCGAGCGGGTCCTTGATGCCTTTCTGGCGCAGAAAGCCGAACGCTTCCGCGCCATGGGCGTGGAAGACCCCTTCGCCAGCCCTTCCATACGGGCCTTTCTCACGAATGCGGCAACAGCGTCCGGCCCGAAACCGCCGGCCATCGAGATCTATGCGCTCGATCTGGCCGGCACCTGCGTCGCCACCTTCATCGTTGCCGTGCAGGGCGGGCGCATTTCCGGCATGGCGACGTCGTTCGATCTGGCCAGCCCCACGGCCAAAACGAGTCCGGGCGAGATCCTTCTCTCTGAACTGGTCCGGCGCAAATCCAGCGAGGGTTTCACGGTCTTCGACCTCGGCGTGGGCGAAGCGCGCTACAAGACGACCTTCTGCGACGACCGCGACGAACTGGTCGACACATTCCTGCCGCTGACCCTCAAGGGTCAGTTCCTGACGGCGGCGGCACGGGCGCGAGGCGCGCTGAAGCGGCGGGTCAAGAACTCGCCGATGGCCCTGAAGCTCGCGCGAGCGATAGCTGGACGGATGCCGGGCAAAGCGGCTGCCGAGACAGAGTAGGGCTGCGGCTCAGGCCTCGACCGTCTCCGTCTCCGTCTCCCGCGGCGCTACCGCGGACGACACCCGAACCTCGGCATCGACGACCAGCGTCACGGGCGCCTCGGTGAGCTCGCTCAGGCGATAAGCTGCCTCCAGAGCATGACCGTTGCCGACCGTGCCGCCCATGACCAGCCCCCCCTGAGCGCGACGCGCGATGGTGCTCAGCGCGGGGCCGTCCTCGGTGGAAGAGGCGGCGACCAGCACCCAGTCATAGGTCTCGCAGAGCGCGTCGAGCGCGGCCTCTACGAGATCCGGCGCGGCCAGCACCGCCGCGCGCCCCGCCCGGCCCGGGCCGATGCGATGCAGCCGCGAACCCGGCGCACGCATGATGATATCGGAGAAAAGCGCCTCGCCGGCGAGCAGTTCGGAGAACCCCACCGTGCCCTCGCCGTCATCGGCCGTGAGATCGACGAGGATCGTGCGGCAGCGCAGTGCCAGAAGTTCGGCCAGATCGCGCGGATTGCCCGCGCCCTCGCCGGCGCCATCCAGGACGAGCACCATCGGGGCCTTGCCGGTTGCGGCTTCCAGCGTGCGTTCGGCGATCTCGGCGAGCGTCTCGTCGGGGCGCTCGCGATCGAGACGGGCGTGCCCGATCCGCCCCGCATGGGTCAGGAGCCCGCTGACCCGGTCGCGCCTCGGCGCGTCCGGGGTCGGCACGGCGGGGGCCGCGTCGTCCTCGGTGCCGACAGCGACCCAGCGCGGCCCGCTCGGGGTGCCGGGCAGCGGCCTGCCCTGCCCGCCCAGCAATTCACGGGTCACGATCGTCGCGAGCGCGATCAGGAAGGTCGCCAGCGTCGCGATCAGCACGACCGGCACCTTCTTCGGGAAGGACGGTTCGGTCGGCTCGACGGCGCGGGAGATGATGCGGGCATCGGCCGGCGTGGCGTTGAGCGTGTCGCGGGCGACGGCCTCGCGATAGCGCTGCATATACTGCTCGAGCTGCTCGCGCAGGGCGCGGGCTTCGCGCTCGAGCGCGCGCAGCTGCACCTCGCTGTCATTGGCGCTGGAGACGTTCTTCTTCTGGCCGTCGAGCGCCGCCTGGAAGCTCTCGACCCTCTGGCCGGCGATCTTGGCCTCGTTCTCCAGCGTCCGGACGGCGCGCTCAGCCGCGGCGCGAAGCTGGCCTTCCAGATCGGCGAGCTGCGCGTTGAGCTCCTTGATCCGGGGATGTTCGGCCAAGAGGCTGCGCGACTCCGCCGCGATCTGCGCGCGCAGGTTGACGCGCTGCTCGATCATCCGGCGGATCAGGTCGTTGTTGGCGACGTCCGGAATCTCGAAGGTGCGACCCTGCTTCATGGCATCGCGGATCAGCCCGGCCTTCGCCTGCGCCTCGGTCTGCTGGCTGCGCGCCGTCGAGAGTTGGGCGGAGAGGTCGGTGAGCTGCTGGGAGGTGATGGTGGTGTTGTTGGTGCCGACGAGGAGGCCGTTCTTCGAGCGGAACTCCTCGACCTTCGCCTCGGCGTCGGAAACGCGCTTGCGCAGCGGCTCGATCGTGGTCAGGAGCCAGTTCGAGGCGCTGCGGGCGTTCTCCTGCTTCGCCTGTTCCTGGAATTCGAGATAGGTCTCGGCGATGATATTGGCACCCTTGGCGGCCAAGGCCGGATCGCGCGAGGTGAACTCGACCGCGACGATGCGCGAGCGACCGACCGGGTAGACTAGAAGCCGCTCGAAGTACTTCTCAAGCACGCGCTCCTCCGGGGAGCGATCGGCCGGATGGGCGGCGAGCCCGACCATCACGGCCAGCTTGCGCAGCGCGCTCAGCGCACCGACGCCGGAATCGAACTCGGCATTGCCGACAAGCCCGATGCGCTTGATCGCCTCCCGCGCAAGGTCACGCGACATGATGACCTGAACCTGGCTCTGCACGGCCTCGGCGTCGAACTGGCCGGTGGGATCCGGCGCAGCCTGGCCGGGAAGGGTGTAGAAGCCGCCGCGACTTTCCAGCAGCAGCCGCGCTTCGCCCGTATAGCGAGGGGTGACGATGTTGACCGCGACGAAGGACAGGCAGAGCACCGCCAGCGTCGGCAGAACGATCCAGAGCCGACGGCGCTTGATCGCGACCCACAGCGCCGACAGGTCGAGCATATCGCCTCGACCTTCGCCACGAGCATCAGTCCCAGATCGATCGGTCATGGGCCACCTTCAGATACGCAGAACTCACGCGCCCCAAAGGAACGCAGCCCCCATTAGGCATCGATCAAGGTTAGTGCGGAGTTAAGAGGCGCAGCGCATGAGACCACCGGCGATCGCGGCGGAAGCTTTTGTTAACCATATCGCGCCTAAAGCTCGGGGGAACTCTGCATCTGGATAGCTAGTGATGAGTCGCCGCATCACCTCTTTCGCCTTGGCCTGCCTGGCTTCGGCCGCCGCGATGGTGGCAGGTGCCTGCGCACCGTCCTACACCTCCTCCGGCTATGCCATCGCCGAGCCGCAAGGCCCCTATCGACTGGCCAGCGGCGACAGGCTGCGCATCATCGTGTTCGGCCAGGACAACCTCTCGAACATCTATGCCGTCGATGGGTCAGGGCGCATTGCCATGCCGCTGATCAATACGGTGGAAGCGCAGGGCCGTACGACGCAGCAGCTCGCGCAAGCCATCGAGGCGAAGCTGCGCGGCGGCTATCTGCGCGAGCCCAAGGTCTCCGTCGAAGTCGAGACCTACCGCCCCTTCTTCGTGCTCGGCGAAGTCACGAACTCCGGCCAGTTTCCCTATGTGAACGGCATGACGGTGCAGACCGCGGTGGCGATTGCCGGCGGGTTCACCGCGCGCGGCCAACGCAACTCGGCCGAGGTCACCCGCCAGATCGAGGGACAGACCGTGACCGCGACCGTGCCGATCACCTATCCGGTGCAGCCGGGCGACACGATCACCATCAAGGAACGCTGGTTCTGAGGCGAGGCGGTACGCTACGATGACGGACGCCTCCTCCCCGCGCCGCCTGCGGATCCTGCATGTCTTCCGGGCACCGCTGGGCGGGCTCTTCCGGCATGTGCTGGATGTCGCACGCGGCCAGGCCGAGCGTGGCCATGCCGTCGGCATCTTCTGCGACTCGACTACAGGCAGCTCGCGAACCGTGGAGCAATTCCGCGGCCTCGCGGACCAGCTCGAACTGGGCCTGACGCGGGTGCCGATGTCGCGCTACCCGAATGCCACCGATGCCGCCGCACAATGGTCCGAGATCACGCTCTGCCGGCGCCTGAAGCCCGACGTGGTGCACTGTCACGGCTCGAAAGGCGGCGTCTATGGCCGCTTCCCCGCGCTGATTTCTCCCCGGCGCCGCTATGTCACCGCCTACACGCCCCATGGCGGCAGCTTCAACTACAAGCCCGGCACCTTCGAGCATAAGCTCTATATGGGTGTGGAACGCCTGCTCGAAGGCGCGACGGACAGCTTCCTGTTCGAAAGCCGCTTCATCGCTGATCGCTTCGAGGCCTATATCGGCCACAAGCCGCGCAACGCTCATCGCGTCGTCCTGAACGGGATTTCGGACGCAGAGTTCGAGCCGATCGATCATTCGGGGGCTAAGTTCGACCTGCTCTATCTCGGCGAGTTGCGCTCGGCGAAAGGCGTCGACACGCTGATCGAGGCGCTGGCGCTGCTGCGCCGCCGCGATGGCCTCACCCCGCGGATCCTGATCGTCGGCTCCGGCCCCGACGAGGCGGAACTGCGGCAGATGACCCTCGAGCACGGCGTTGCCGAACAATGCGTCTTCGAGCCGCCGGCGCCGATCCGCAAGGCACTGGCCCAGGCCCGCATCATGGTGCTGCCATCCCGGGCCGAATCCCTCCCTTATGTCATTCTGGAGGCGGCGGCTGCGGCGCAGCCGCTGGTCTCGACGGATGTCGGGGGCATCAGCGAGATCCTCGGCCCGCGCCATCGCCACAGGCTGATCAAGGCGAACGATCCGACGATCCTCGCCGATGCGATCGGCGCCATGCTCGCCACGCCGGAAGCCGAACGCCGGGCGCAGGCCATCGATCTCGCGGCCAATGTTCGCGAGCATTTCCGCCTCGACAGCATGGTCGACAGCGTCCTGACCGCCTATCGCGAGGCTCTTCAGGCGCGCGGCCTGCGCTGAGCGGGCGCTCAGACCAACTTCAGCGCGGCAACACCGACGATCACCAGCAGAATGCCGAGCCAGCCGGCCGGTCTGATGCGCTGTCCGAAGGCCAGCGCGCCAATGACCGCCGTCACCACGAGGCCGACTCCGCCCCAGACGGCATAGGCCACGGCGAGGTCCATCCCCTTGATCGCCTGTGCCAGCGCGGCGAAGGCACACATGACGAGGACGACGCCGCCGAGTCCAAACCTCCAACGGGACATGCCGTCGGAGAGCTTGAGCAGGTAGGTGCCGGCGATCTCGAGCGTGACCGCCAGCAAAAGCCAGAGGAAGGGGGCGAGCTGAGCGAACGAGACATTCACGCGAGCCTCCCGCCCTCGAGGGCGGGCTTCTCCCGCCCCTTCTCCTCATGGCCCACACCCCGCTCGATCAGGAGGATGCCGACGAGGATAGCCGCGAGGCCCAGCGCGCGGCCGGCGGTAAGGTGCTCGCCGAAGAGGAGATGGCCGATCGCGGCGACGCCGACGATGCCGAGCCCCTCCCAGACCGCATAGGCGACCGCCATCGGGATGACGCGCAGCGCGAGGCTGAGCAGGGCAAATGAAAGGCCGATCAGCACGAGCGGAAGCGCACCGACCAGCCACGGTGCCGAGACGGCGGACTTCAGCGCAGCCGTACCGGCAATCTCGACGGCGATAGCCGCGAGCAGAACCAACCAATGAAAAGACATGTTGCACACGGGCGAAGCCGGCGCTGGAAGCCGCAAAGCGGCGCAGGGACAGCCAAGCAATCGTTAGAGTTTGAAATCGACGATTCTGAAAAGAAGCGACTGCGGAGATATTATCCCGAAAATCGGCGCCGCGGACGAAACAACGTCTCCGGCGTGATGCTCTATACGAGCAATATGTGCTTCTCAGACACTCATCGCGGAGGAATATGCCTGTCGCAATGCCTTCTGTCAACTTCATACGATTTCCAGTTACGCGAAAGCGCTTGAATCCATTACGTTTTTTGAACACGGAAACCCAAGTCAAAGCGTTGGGCGGCCTAGACAAAATCGCGTTTTCCGCGACGGCCGTTTCGGCATGGGCGGCGACGCCCGCGAGGGGATGTTTGGCCGCGCCCTGCGCTGCTGGAAAACGACGGGCGCGGGGCTTAAATCTTCCGTGAGCATTTTCGGCTAGACCGCCAGCGATCGCGGACGCCGGCAGAGCGGTCCGCGCCAAGGATGAGCGTGATGGGGACATTCGATGTCCGCGATATGATGCAGGCCGGAAAGCCTGCCGCTTCGGACGCCAGCGAGACCGGCGACGCACGGCGGCTGTCTCCGCTGGCCGAACGGATCGCCGCCACTCCGGTCAAGCCGACGCTATCTCCGGTTCTCATCGAGGGCGCCGCGCGGCTGCTCGACCTGCTGATCGTGATCAAGACGGGCAGCCTGGTCTACTGGCTGTACGTTGCGGGCAAGACGGATTCCGCCCTGCCCTACCAGCTGACGATCGCCGGCCTGACCATCGGCACGCTGATCTTCTTCCAGTCCCTGCAACTCTATCCGATCGGGGCGCTGCGCCACCCGGGGCGCACCGCTCTGCGCATCGTCGGCGGCTGGACCCTGCTCTTCCTGCTGGCGCTGGCGACCTTCTTCCTGCTGAAGATCGGCGACCAGATCTCGCGCATCTGGCTGATCAGCTACTATCTCGGCGGCGCCGCTGCGCTGTTCTGCGGGCGGGTCGCCATCATGGCGGGCGTGCTGCATCTCACCCGCACCGGGCGGCTGGAGCGGCGCACCGCGATCGTGGGCGGCGGCGAGGCGGGCGAGGCGCTGATCCGCGCGCTCGAGGCGCAGAAGGATACGGGCCTGCGCATCTGCGGCGTCTTCGATGATCGCAGCGACGAGCGCTCGCCAGAATCGGTCGCGGGCCATCCGAAGCTCGGCACGGTCGAGGACCTGGTCGAGTTCGCGCGGCGCACAAGGCTGGACCTCGTGATCTTCACCTTGCCGATCTCGGCCGAGACCCGGCTGCTGGCGATGCTGCGCAAGCTCTGGGTGCTGCCGATCGACATCCGGCTCTCGGCCCATCTCGCGAAGCTGCAGCTTCGGCCGCGCTCCTACTCCTATTTCGGCAGCGTGCCGGTTCTGGACATCTTCGACCGGCCGATCGCCGACTGGGACATCCTGGTGAAATGGGTGTTCGACAAGGTCGTCGGCACGCTGGCGCTGATCGCGCTCTCGCCGCTGATGATAGCGACCGCGATCGCGATCAAGCTCGACTCGCGTGGCCCGATCCTGTTCCGCCAGAAGCGCTACGGCTTCAACAACGAGACCGTCGGCGTCTTCAAGTTCCGTTCGCTCTACCACGAGATGACTGACCACAAGGCGGCCAAGCAGGTCACCAAGGACGACCCGCGCGTGACCCGGGTCGGCCGCTTCATCCGCAAGACCTCGATCGACGAGCTGCCGCAACTCTTCAACGTCGTGTTCAAGGGCGACCTCTCACTGGTCGGGCCGCGGCCGCACGCCATCCACGCTCAAACCGCGACACGCGCCTATGAGCAGGTGGTGGACGGCTATTTCGCCCGCCACCGGGTCAAGCCCGGCATCACCGGCTGGGCCCAGATCCATGGCTGGCGCGGTGAGACCGACACGGATGAAAAGATCCAGAAGCGCGTCGAGCACGACCTCTACTACATCGAGAACTGGTCGGCGCTGCTCGACCTCTACATCCTGGCCAAGACGCCAATCTCGCTGCTGACCCAGAAAGAGAACGCGTATTGAGCGCGCTCGCGCAGACCCCGCCACGGCGCCTGGCGATTTCCTACGCCGCGCTCAAGCGGGGGACGCTGTGGCTGCTGGGCGCCTCGGGCGGCCTCGTGCTGATCGAGCCTTCGCCCTATGAGCTCGTCTTCCTGCTGACGGTGTTTGTCTTTGCCGTGACGGGCATCCGCTTCTCGCAGAAGCTGCTGCCGCTCGCCGTGCTTCTCCTCGCCTACAATATCGGCGGCACTCTCTCCCTCATCCCGTGGATGGACGATTCCGACGCGGTGCGGTTCACCGCCGTTTCGGTCTATCTGATGGTCACCGCCATCTTCATCGCCGGCATCATGGCCGAGGATGCGGCAGGGCGGCTGGAGACGCTGCGAAAGGGCTATCTCTTCGCAGCATGGTGCGCGGGCTTCGCCGGTGTCCTCGGCTATTTCGATGTCGCCGGCCTCAGTGGCATCTTCACGCTCTATGGCCGCGCCTCCGGCACCTTCAAGGACCCCAACGTGCTCGGCACGTTCCTGGCCCTGCCGATCGTCTATCTGCTGCAGCGAGTGCTGATCGGTCAAACCGGCATCGTGCGCGGCTTCCTGCTGATGAGCGTGCCGCTGGCCGCGCTGTTCCTGACGTTCTCGCGCGGCGCCTGGGCCGTGCTCGTGCTCTCCGTCGTGATGATGATCGCGCTGACCTTCCTCACCGCGCCCAGCGCCGGCCGCCGCGCACGGATTCTGGCGATGTCGCTGGCGGCGCTCGTGATCATGCTTGCGGCGCTGCTGGTGGCACTGTCCTTCGAAAACATCCGCGCCGTCTTCGAGGTACGCGCCAGCCTCGACCAGAGCTACGACCAGGGCGTCACGGGGCGCTTCGGCAACCAGTTGCGCGCCATCCCGATGTTGCTGGAGGCGCCGAATGGCTTCGGGCCGCTGCGCTTCCGCTGGATCTTCGTTGAGGACCCACACAACGTCTATATCAACGCCTTCGCTTCCTATGGCTGGCTCGGCGGGCTGGCATGGCTCTGCCTGACGGTCGCGACCTGCTATGCCGGCTGGCGCATCGTCTTCCGACCGGGCGCGACCCAGCTGCACGCCATCGCGATCTGGTCCGTGCTGTTCGTGACGATCCTGCAGGGCATACAGATCGACACCGATCACTGGCGCCATTTCTATCTGATGCTGGGGCTGGTCTGGGGTCTCGCCGCCGCCCCGCCCGAGAGCGTCACGCGCTCATAGAGCCCACACGGGCTCGAGTTTGCGTCTTGCTCGCCCTTGTGGCGAGCATCCACGCCTTGAACACGCCCCTCGCCCCGCAAGGACGTGGATAGCCTGGACAATCCCGACCATGACGGCAAGGCGTCAGACTCGGTCCTTCCGAACCACGACGTAAGCGTATGTGGTCACGAGGTTCCAGCCGATCCGGGCCGCCGTCGCGTTGAAGGCGTGGTCGATCTGCTTCAGCCCCGGCATGCGGTCGAAATAACCGTGGCCCCAGAAGCGCTGGACATGCACCTCGCGGAAGCCCGCGCGATTCAGCATCGGCGTCAGCAGCGCCGGATTGCCCCGGCACCATTGATAAAGCGCCGGAAAGACAGGATCGTCGCCGCCGTCGCGCCGCGCCGGGAAAAGCGCGTGAACGATGGCGCGGGAGGCCTTTTCAGGCAGGACGTGGTTCAGCGCGAAGACGGGCGCCCACAGGGTCGGGAAGAAGGCGAGCGCGACGCCGCCGGGCGCCAGCAGCGCATGGATGTTGGCCCAGGCCCGCTCGACGCCATCGATATGCTCGAAGACCATGCGCGAGACCATCATGTCGTAGCCGCCGCGCGCAACATCGGGCTCCGAGAGATCGCCGGCGATGTTGAAGCAGGCCGTCTTCAGCCCTGTGGGCGCCAGCGCCAGCTCGCCCGCATCGATGTCGTTGACGGTCAGCGAGAGCCCATGTGCGGCGGCCTCATCGGCCGTGAACAGCGGATCGCGCCCACCGCCGATCTCGCAGAGATGCCTCAGTCCGAACTGGCGGGCGAGCGCGAGGATGGTCGGCTCGTAATGGTCCCAGGCCCATTGCGAATGCCAGTCGGGCGCGAGGCCCTGAAAGAAGCTGGCGAGGGAGCCGGATATCGGCCCAGCCGTCGGGGAGATCGTCTGCATGGGCATCGCGGTGAGATGGGCCGGGGACATGGCGGCTTCGGGCTCCGGTTCTCCCGATTTCGGCCGGGAGAGTGACCTCCGGCAGGCCGGACAGCAACATAAGGCCGGCGCGGCGGTTAACATAGCGCCAACGCCGCAGAGCGCACCGGCAGCGGCACTCTTCCCGTTCGCCTCGTGGTCTCTCGAGCCGGAGCCCGGAGTGGCGCACTCGCCCGGGTGGGAAACACTCCCGAGCAAGGGCCTCAACGGCCCGTACGCCCACAGGCAGCACGCAAGGTCCAAACTTTAGAAGCCGTTTAATAAATGGCGTAAGCCACTCATTATGAACGATTATTCATGGAACAGGCGGTCACTCCACTGGTTTACATCCCCGGTTGGGCAACCACGGAGAACCCAAGTGATCAAGAACCTCTTTCTTGTCGCCGCTCTGACCGTCGTTCCGGCCGCGGCCTTCGCGCAATCGAACTCGGGAGCCGCTGGCGGCGCTGCGGGCGGAGCTGCGACCGGCGCTGTCGGGGGGGCCATCGTCGGCGGGCCTGCCGGAGCCGCGGTGGGTGCGGTCGGCGGCGCTGCGGCAGGTGCCGTCGTCGGTGGCATCGCAGCGAACCAGCGGACGGAGTTCCGCACCTACGTGACCGAGCAGAAGGTGCCTTCAGTGGCGTATCGCGAAAAGGTCGTCGTCGGCGCGACCCTCCCGGACACCGTCACGTACCGAGAGGTGCCCGCGCGCTTCGGCAAGACCGAGTATCGCTACACCGTGGTCAACGATCGCACGGTTCTGGTCGAGCCGAAGACCCACAAGATCGTCCAGATCATCGAATGAAAATGGGGAAGCCCGGCCTCGCGGCCGGGCTTCCTGCCGCTTTCGGCACGGACAACGCCTGCCGACCATCCTGGTCAAACGAGCGGCCGGCTGGAATGCAGCGACCGGGCTGGCGAGCACCCTCTGGCAGCAGTGGGCGCCTATCCGGCGCAGCGTCACGCCGCATTCATGACGTGACCCGATATCATCAGTCTAACCGAAATATACGCCTTCCAATTGCCATCTTTATTTTTCGCAATAGGAGAACGATTGGCAATTCACGGAGACTATTTGGATCGAAATTTGAAATGAATTCGGATTAATTTCACCCTGTACTTGTATCACCTTCGATCCAAGTCCCTCTCCCCTGCGACGCAGCGAGCAGATATGCCGATTGCCACGCCCGTTTCTCCGGGGCTCGATGGAACCCGATGCCTGATCATGGGCGGCGGCGGCTTCCTCGGTATCCATCTCGCCAATGCCCTGACACGTCAGGGCGCTGTGGTGCGGGCCTTCGGGCGCACTCTGACCGATCCCAACCAGCTCGACGGACGGGTTCACTGGAGCAGCGGGCATTTCGAGGATCGGGCCGCTGTCGCTGCGGCGGTGCGCGGGCAGGAGATCGTCTTCCATTGCCTGAGCGGCTCCGTGCCGGGCCAGCCCGGGCAGAAGCCGGTTTCCGACCTTGAGACGAACGTCCTCGGCACGTTGCGCTTCCTGGACATCTGCAATGCGGCTGCGGTCCGAAGAATTGTCTTCGCATCGTCCGGCGGCACCGTGTACGGCCCCGCCGAGCGCTGCCCGACCCCGGAAGCCGCATCGACCGATCCGATATCAGCCTATGGCGTGGGCAAGCTCGCGATCGAGAAATACCTCGCCCTGTATCAGCATCTCTACGGGCTCGAATATCTCGCCCTGCGCATCGCCAATATCTACGGCCCGTTGCAATCGACCTTGAAGCGCCAGGGCGTCGTCGCGGCGATGCTCGACCATGCGCTCGCCGGCAAGCCGCTCGAAATCTGGGGCACGGGCGAGGTCGTGCGCGATTTCGTCCATATCGACGACGTCGTCGCCGCCTTTCTGCTGGCTGCGACCTATGACGGCCCGCACCGCGTCATGAATGTCGGATCGGGGACCGGGCTCACCATCAACCAGGTCGCGAGCGACATCGAAACTGTCGCCGGCACCGCCAACCTGTCGCGGATCTACCGCGCCGGACGGGCTGCGGACGTGCCGGTCAATATCCTCGATATCTCGCTGATCGCGCGTGAGACGGGTTGGCAACCGAGGCGCCGCTGGCTCGATGGCCTGCGCAGCACCGCGCACTGGATGGCTGCCCAGCGCCAGGTGCGGCTCGTTTGACGCAGCGAAGAAACGCGAAGGTCGCGGGAAGCAAAGCATGAACATCACGACAGAAGCGGATGTACGGGCGGTCATCCTCGTTCCGGCCTATGGCCAGCCTGCCCTCACCGCCGAGGCCCTGCGCACGGCTGTCACCCAGCAGACCGATTTCGCCTTCGCGGTCGTGGTCGTCAACGACGGCTGCCCTTCGCCCGAGACCCATAAGGTCTGCCTCAATTTCGCAGCGGCCTATCCGGGCAAGGTGTTCTATCTGAAGAAGGCCAATGGCGGCCTCAGCGCGGCCCGTAACTCGGGGCTGGAGTTCTCTCTCGCGGCCTTTCCGGCGCTGGAGGCGGTCTATTTCCTCGATTGCGACAATCACGTCGGACCGCTTCTGCTGCAGCGGATGGTCGATGCGCTGCGCGCCTCCGATGAGACCGTCGGCTGGGCCTATCCCGACGTCGACAAGTTCGGCTTCGCGAGCTTCAGCGACATGTCCGGGCCCTATTCGCCCCTGGAGCATCTCTTCCGCAGCTTCTGCGAGGCCGGCAGCATGGTCTCGCGGCGGATGCTCGATGCCGGCGCGCGCTTCGACACGGACATGCGCAAGGGTGTCGAGGATTGGGATTTCTGGCTGCAGGGGCTCGCCAAGGGCTTTCGCGGCGTGCATGTCGCGGATACCGGCTTTCGCTATCGGCGGCGCGGCGAGAGCATGCTGGTCGAGGCCGAGCGCGATTTCGGGCCGATCCTCGCCTATATCCGCAGCAAGCATGCGCAGCTCTACAACGTGAAGGCGGTGCTGCGGCTGGAGATCAAGGCGCGGGCGCGCTACGCCATCCACCATCCCGATACCGGCCTCGTCCGCTGCATGACCGATGCCGGGACGAGCGAGCTGATCGCGCTCGACGATTATCTCGTGCGCCTCATGCGAGCGGCCGAGCGGCCCGATTATGCGCATTGCCCCGGCCATCTGCTCGTGATGGATCAAGCGCTTTTCGACGCCCTCGCCGATAGGCGCCTGCTCGCGGGCGTGCTCTGGACGCTCGAATGCGCGGTGATGCAGGCTTCGATCGCCGCATGCTCGATCACGCTCAACCCGTCGCCGTATCGCATGGTCAGCTGGCGCGCCGCCTCGGTCGGGCGGCTTCCGGGCCAGCAGATACCGCCCCCACCGGAGACCGCGCAAATCGTGGCCATCGAGGCCGGAGCGTTGCTGGCGCAGCAATTTCCGGATGGCGCCTTCGCCACCGGCAATCAATGGCATGCGGCCAAGCCGGTCGGCGGTTGCTTCTACGATCTGGAGATCGGTGGCGCCGAGGCAAGCTCCGCGCTGCGGCCGGTCTCGGAGGGTTTATCGTCCCTGCAGCGCAGGCTGGAGGAGCTTGCTGTTCAAGACAGCCGCGCGTTGTGGCGCGCCGCCGATCATGACCGCTATCGGGCGCGCGCAGCCGTTCCGCGCGATGTCTATCCCGAGCTGTTCGGCACCGCATCCGCCTTTCCGCCCGCCGCTCTGGATCGCAGCGTGGCGCTGGTCATCGACGAAGCCACGCCCGCAACCGTCGTTCTCGCCTCGGAACTCGCAAGCACGCTGAGGGACGAGGGATATGTTCCGCACCTCGTCGCCTTCGGAGCGCAGCTTTCGGACGAAACCACCTCTCTCGCGGCCTTCGATGAGATCGTGACCTTGCCGCTCGATTCGCTGTCCGGCGCCGGAGCAGCGGCGCGTCAAAGCTATCTCGGGACGAGTCTGCCGCTGCTGGACTGGCGCGACAAGCAAGCGGCGCTGGCGACGCTGGCCGGCTATTCCCGCGTCGTTTCGGTTGGGAGCCCGGTGCTGCACCTGATCGCCGGCGCGCTCCGGCAGTTGAAAGTCGAAACCTGGGCCGTTCTTGCGGAGCAGGAGAGCCATTCGGCCGTGGATATGGTCACCGCCTGCTCCGCTTTCGACCAAGCCTATGACGCGATCTTTCCGGGCTCGGAGGAGATGCTCCATCTTTGCCGCGCCCTCGGCATTCCATCACGAAAGCTGCGCCGCGGCCCGGTGCCGCCGGCGCGCTCGCCGCATGCGCCAGCGAACCCCGCCCTGGCGATGCCGGCCATCCAACCGGAGAAGGTCTCCGCCTGATGCTTCACGCTTCTCCCGCCCTGCTGCCGTCGCTCTACGATGGCAGCCCAAAAATCCTGGTGGCGACGCCGCGAGACCAGCCCAGCGCCTTCGTGCCGCCGGACGACGCCATGCGGTGGCTCGTCGCGGAAACCTCGGATGGCATCGAATTCATACTCTCCGCCGCGAGTGGCGAAGCGGCCGGGGCCGATCGGCGCAAGATCGAGCTGCCACCCACCAATGTCTGGGCGGTCTGGAGCCCGGAGACGACGATCTCCGTCGGCGGGCTGGCGGATTGGTGGGCACGCGCCGGAGGAGACGGCGCCGAGCCGATCTTCGTCCATGGAGATGCCTCCATGCTGCGCAACGCTCTCATCGAACGCTCGCTGGCCGAGGTCGCCCGCCTCACGCGGCTGAACCAGTCGTTGATCGAAGACCTTTCAGCCCTGCGCGAAAGCTGGGCTCATGCCGTGCGGCTGCCGCCGGAGCTCGAGGAGTTGCTGGCAAACCTCCGTGCCGCGCCGCCACGCCTCATCTTCGAGACGCCGGCCGCCCATGATGACGTGGCTGCTCCGAACGCCGAGGCGGCAGATGGCGGCGCCTCCGCTTCCCTTCGCCAGCGCCTGCCGATGGGCGCCCGCGGCTTTCTCGGCATCGATCTCCATGTCGCCACGCCGGGCACCGGCGATGGCGTCCTCGACATGACGCTGGTCGTCCCGGAGACGGAAGCGGAGGTGGCGCACTGGCGCGTGGCCTATCACGCATTGGAGGCCGGCTGGCTGCCGCTGCGGTTGCCGTCAGCCTCGGCCCTGACCTGGCGCGGGCTCGAACTGCGGATCCAGGCCTCCGGCGGAACGGCAGCACCGCGACTGGCCTGCGCCCCGACCGGCCTGCTCAAAGAGTATGCGTGCCGCTCGCCGGCCGGAGAGATTCCGGATGGCACCATGCTCGCATTCAGGCTCTGGGGCGGCATCCCGGAGCTCAAGACGCCGAAGGGCCTGGCGGCCCTGCCCGCCAATCCGATGATCGCGATCCCCGAGCAGGTCGTTGCGACCGCGCGGTCGACCCGGGAGCTGACCTGGGCCTACCCCCATTTCGGCTATCTCGACCGGGGCCGGGTGCTGCTGCGCCCGCTGAAGACGTCGCCGGCTTCGGCAGCCTGCATCAGCCTGTCGGCAAAGCCGGGCCTTGCGGCTCTGTCTTGCGAGGCCACGATCGACGATGGGCTCTGCAAGACGCGGCTATTGGTGCGCCTGGTCGCCACCCGCCTGGGCCACGGTGCGGACGATGCCGAGCAGGGCGTGGGCGTTCTCGCCGCGAGCGAGTGGATCGAGCTCACCGAGCCGCTGAAGCCCTTTGCGCTGACCGCTCGCCTGACGGAGCCGGAATCGGGGCCTGTCGATCTGCACATCTTCTCGCGATTGCCCGACGGTGGGAAGCTCGACCACGGCCGCGTCCTCTTCGGCCGGTTCGAAGCCGAGCTCGATGGGAGAACGGCTTCGGGGCGGGCCCCGATCATGCCGGAACCGAAGCCGGACTGATTTGGCTGCGGCGCGAGAACCGGCTTCAGCCGCTCAGCTGCCGAAGAGCTTGGCCATCTCGCGCTGCAGTTGGTTCTGGTCGTATGGCTTCGCCAGTCTCGGCAGATCGATCTCGCCTCCGGGAGGCAGATCGGCGTATCCGGTCGCGAGCAGGATCGGCAGATCGGGCCGAAGTTGCCGCAAGGCGAGAGCCAGCTGTCCGCCGTTCATCTTGGGCATGGAGTAGTCGGTGACGACGAGGTCGAAATGTTCGCCGCTCCGGACGATCTCGAGCGCTTCTGCTCCGGAATTCGCCTCCCTGACGGAATGACCAAGGTTCTGGAGCAGATCGGCGGTGCTCATGGCGATGAGCGGATCATCGTCGACGACGAGGATCGTCCGCCTAGTCGCGGGCGGGGCTGCAACGCTGGGTTCGGGGGCCGGCGCCGAGGCGGGCGGGGGCTCCTCCGTCACGGGCAGCAGAAGCTCCGCGCAGGTGCCCTCGCCGCGCGTGCTGCGGATGAGCAGGGCGCCGCCGAGCTGGATCGCCAGCCCATGGATCATCGAGAGGCCGAGGCCAGTCCCCTTTCCGAGTTCCTTCGTCGAGAAGAAGGGCTCCGTCGCCTTGGCAAGGGTCTCCTCGTCCATGCCCACACCGTCATCCGAAACGGACAGACGGACATAGGTGCCAGCCGGCAGGTGTTGTTCCTCTGACAGCACCACCCGCTCCGTCGCGATCGTGACGCAGCCGCCCTCCGGAAGGGCATCGCGGGCGTTGACGACGAGATTCAGCAGGGCGAGCTCGATCTGGTTCGGATCGACCAGCGCGAAAGGAAGCTCTTCGTCCAGTGCATAGCGAAGCTCGATACCGGGGCCGATCGATTTCGCGATGAGATCGCCGACGCCCCGGACCAGCGTGGTGACGCTTGCCGGAGCCAGTTCGAGCTCTTGCCTTCGCGCGAAGGCGAGCAGCCTTTGCGTCAAGGAGGCGCCCCGGTTGGCGCCCTGGACCGCACCGTCGATCAGCCGCGCTGTCCTGGGATCCTCCGGCAGATGGCGCCGCAGCAGATCGAGATTTGCGATGATCGCCATCAGCAGATTGTTGAAATCATGCGCGACACCGCCGGTGAGCTGGCCGATCACCTCCATCTTCTGGGACTGACGCAGTGCCTCCTCGGCCGAGGCCAGCGCCGCGGCGTTGAGCTTCTCCTCGGTGACGTCGCGGCCATAGCCATAGACGATGTCGTCCTCCATGGCCGTGTGCCAGGAAATCCAGCGCAGTTCCCCGTCCACGGTTCGGTAGCGGTTTTCGAAGAAGGTCAGGTCGGTGCCGGAGGCGGCAAGGCTCAGGGCCAGCGCGGTACCCTGCCTGTCCTCCGGCCAGAGAAACTCGTCGATGTGGTGGCCGACGACCTGATCGGTTGCGTGTCCGAGAATGCGGGTCCAGGCCGGGCTGACCGAGCGATAGATGCCATCCGCGCCCACGGCGCAAAGCAGATCGCGCGAGTGAGCCCAGACCCGATCCGCCCTCTGTCGCTCGGTGACAAGCGCCGCGACGTTAGCGAGCGCGCCGCTGATCTGCCCGGCCAGGATCCGTGCGAGATCAGCGACGTCTTCGCCGCGGCGCCGATACGGATTCAAGCCGAGCACCAGATATCCGACCGGCGTCTCGCCATCGGCGCCGGGAATCGCAACGACGAGGGCGTCGCGTGGCGGGATCGCCCAGGCGCCGACCGGATAGGCCGCCGCGGCAGGCAGGTCGATCATCGCCGGCCCGCCGACAGCCGCATCCAGCGGCCAGCTCTGGTGGAGCAGTTCGGCTGCATCCTCGGAACAGGCGATCGCAGTCTGATCGTCACCCTCCCCGATGAAAAGGAGCGAGAACGGAAAATCGCGACGATTGACGCTCAGGACGCGGGACGTCGCGTGGCAAACCTCTTCTCGCGACGACGTGCCGACGAGCTCCATGCCGAGCGTTCGCAATGTCTTGAGCCGGCGCTCGGTGATCACCCGTTCGGTCACCTCGCTGACGATGCAGAGCATGCCGTCGACGCCGCCGAGCGATCCGTAGAGCGGGCTGTAGGAGAAGCTGTGATAGGTCTCCTCGGGGTAGCCACGTCGTTCGAGCAGCAGCAGAAGCGCGTCGTTCCAGGTCGACTCCCCCTGCCTCACCCGCGCGACCTGGTCGGCAACCTCGTCGTAGACTTCGGCCCAGACCTCGCGGAACGGCCTGCCGAGCATCGAAGGATGCTTGATGCCGAGGGTCGGGATATAGGCGTCGTTATAGAAGAAATTCAGATCGTCGCCCCAGCCGAGCCACATCTCGAAGCGCGAGGTCAGCAGCATGCGCAGCGGGATCTTCAGGCCCTCCGGCCAGATCTCGGGTGCGCCGAGAGCGTGCGCAGACCAATCGTGCTGGCGCATCAGCCGACTCATCGCGCTCGAGCCGGGAAAAATGCTGGAGATTTCCTCCTCGGCGCCGCTCAAAGTGCTTCCTCCCCCTCACTGAATCGACCGCAACCCGCAGCAATCAGAACGACGCTGAGCGCATTTGGTTCGCTCCGGCGAGGACCGGGCCGGCGAGGCCCTGCGAGGAAATCAAGCACGCGCACACCCGGCCTCACGAAGCGAGACCGGGTGTGCAATTTCGCGGACGATCAGAGAGCCGCTTCGACCCGCAGGTTTTCGTCCCGGTGCTTCCCGCCCAGGGCCGCGGCCCAGGACGCAGCCGCGGCTCCGACGAGCAGCGCGGCCGCTGTGAGGAAAGCGGTCAGCACCGCGATCTTGCGGGCGCGTTCCGCCGCCTGCTTGGCGGTTTCCTTGGCCTGGTTGACCCGGGCAAAGGCCTCGTCGATGCGCTTGCGCGCGTCGTCCTCGCTGACCCCGGACCGTGCGGCCAGCCGCGAGGCGAGATAGTCCCGGTCGCCCGGCGCTATCGTGCCGGTCGAAAGCGCGTTGACGAAGATTCGCGAGGCTTCCTCGCGCTCCTGGGCGGTCGGCGGCTGCTGGCCGTTCGAGCGCATGATGTTGTCAAGCGACATCGCGAGCGGATCGACGTTCTGGGCGACCAGAGACGCCACTCCCGAGGTGGCGTTGGCGACGCCGCTGGCAGCCGTCTTCGCCGCTCCGAAGAGCGAGGATGTCGCGACGATGGTGATCAGAAGCGCTCCGGTCGCCCAGACGAGGAGGCCGTGGGCCGCATCGCGAACCCCGCGCTCTTCCTCGTTGGCATCGAAACTCGGCTGGCGCATGCGGCCAGCGAGATAGCCGCCGGCCATGGTGGCCGACACCATGACCCAAAGCGCCCAGAGCGCCCCGGCGACCGCGAGCGCCGTGGGGCTCGCGCTCTTATCGAAATCGGCAGAGACCATCGACAGGCCGATCGCCGAACCGAAAACGGTCATGATGGTCGAGATGGCGGTCGCGATCACCGCGCCACCGATGATGGGCCCCCATTGCACATAGGAGCGGGTCTCCTTGTTGACGGTCACGGGAGCGACGACGACGTCCGTTCCGGACATGGACATGGAGCGCTCCTATCGAAGACCGAGAAACGACAGGATGGCCATGACGACCACCACGAGACCGACGAGATAAATGATGCTGTCCATGGGCCTCTCCCCAAGCGAGCGAAAGTCGAGAGGCAAACCGTCAGTGCCGCGGTTGGTTCCTGAACGCCCTCGCGGAACCTCTGCCCGACCGGGGGGAAGACAATCCCCTTCTGCCTCGAAGTTTGTGCTCGTGCGGCAATGCCTCGATGCGCAGTTGACTCGTTATGTTATAATATTGCAATTCATGCTGCAGCCGCCCTCCGACTGCCAGCAAGGCCTTGCGCATGAACAGCCCATCCAACCGTCTTCCCGTCACGGTGCTCTCCGGCTTCCTCGGAGCCGGCAAGACAACCCTCCTGAACCACGTCCTGAACAATCGCGAAGGCCGAAAGGTCGCCGTCATCGTCAACGACATGAGCGAGGTGAATATCGACGCCGACCTCGTCCGCGAGGGCGGCAGCGACCTCTCCCAGACCGAGGAGAAGCTCGTCGAAATGAGCAATGGCTGCATCTGCTGCACCCTGCGCGACGATCTGCTGGCGGAAGTCCGCCGCCTCGCCGACGCCGGCCGGTTCGACTATCTGCTGATCGAGGGCACTGGCATCGCCGAGCCGCTGCCAGTCGCGGCGACCTTCGAGTTCCGCGACGAGGACGGGCTCTCGCTGTCGGATGTGGCGCGCCTCGACACGATGGTCACGGTCGTCGACGCCGTGCATCTGCTGAAGGATTACGGCTCGCGCGATTTCCTGCGCGAGCGCGGAGAGACGGCGGGCGAAGGCGACGAGCGCACCCTGGTCGATCTCCTCGTCGACCAGATCGAATTCGCCGATGTCGTCGTGCTCAACAAGATCTCGGATGCCACGCCCGAGCAGCGCGATGCCGTCCGCAAGATCGTTCGCGCGCTGAACCCCGACGCCAGGTTGGTGGAGGCCGATTTCGGCCGGGTTCCGCTCGACGCCGTTCTGGATACCGGCCTCTTCGACCATGAGAAGGCCGAGCAGCACCCGCTCTGGTACAAGGAACTCTACGGCTTCAAGGACCATGTCCCGGAGACGGAGGAATACGGCGTTTCCTCCTTCGTCTACCGGGCGCGCCGCCCCTTTCATCCGCAGACGTTCAACGACTTCCTGGCGCGGTCCTGGCCGGGGCTGATCCGGGCCAAGGGGCATTTCTGGCTGGCGACGCGTCCCGACTGGGTGGGCGAGATGTCGCTCGCCGGTGCGATCTGCCGGACCGAGGCGATGGGCTTCTGGTGGGCGGCCGTGCCGCGCGCCCGCTGGCCCGAGCACCCGGAGTGGAAGGCGGTCCTGAACCGCCACTGGCACTCAGTCTGGGGCGACCGACGACAGGAACTCGTCTTCATCGGCGCGGGAATGGACGAACAGGCCATCCGCGCCGGGCTCGATGCCTGCCTTCTCGGCGAGACACCGACCATCGCCTTCAAGCCGGAACGCTATCGCGACCTGCCCGATCCGTTCCCGACCTGGCGTCGCGCGCAGGCGGCCTGAAGGCTGCCGATCCCCGCATTCCAAGGGCCGGGCGAGCCAGCGACGGACGTCGTCGCAAGCCCGGACGAGCCAACCGCTTCACATCACGCAACCCACCATTGGCAAGGACCAACGCATGCACACGACCATCTCAAGGGCTGCCCGCGCGCTCTCCCTGTTCGGCGCCCTCCTTCTGGCAGGAGGCGTCATCGCGACGGGACCTGCGCAGGCGAAATCGACCAAGGGACACGATCATGCCCACGGCCACGCTCACGGCGCGAAAAGCGAGATCTACAACGGCTATTTCAAGGATGAGCAGGTCAAGGCGCGCACGCTCGAGGATTGGGAGGGCGAGTGGCAGTCCGTCTATCCCTATCTGCTCGACGGCACGCTGGACCCGGTGATGGCCGACAAGGCGAAGCACGGCGGCAAGAGCGCTGCCGAATATCGTGCCTATTACGACGTGGGCTACAAGACCGATGTCGACCGCATCGTCATCAAGGGCGCCAGCGTGACGTTCACGCGCGGCAAGCAGTCAGTGAAGGGCAACTACGTCACAGACGGCCACGAGATCCTGACCTACGCCAAGGGCAACCGCGGTGTCCGCTTCATTTTCAAGAAGACGGACGGTGACGACGCGGCTCCGCAGTTCATCCAGTTCAGCGATCACATCATCGCACCCGAGATCGCGGACCATTATCATCTCTATTGGGGTAACGACCGGGCGGCACTTCTGAAGGAAGTCATCAACTGGCCGACCTATTACCCGTCGGATCTGACGGGCGCGCAGATCGTCAAGGAAATGCTGGCCCATTGAGGAAACGAAGCCGCCATGCGCATGACATCGCGTCGGCGCATGGCGATCACCATCCCGGCTATTCGTTGACGATGGCCCGCAGGAAGCGCCGCGTGCGCTCGTGGGTGGGGTGCGCGAAAAAGGTCCGGGCTGGCGCCTCCTCGATGATCTCGCCGCCATCGAGCAGCATGGCGCGGCTGCCGACGTTCCTGGCGAAACCGATCTCGTGGGTGACGACCACCATGGTCATGCCGTGATCGTGGTGAACCTGCCGGATCACCTGCAGCACTTCCTCGCGCATCTCGGGATCGAGCGCGGAGGTCGGTTCATCGAACAGCATCAGCGTCGGTTCCATCGCCAAGGCCCGGGCGATGGCAACGCGCTGGCGTTGGCCGCCGGAGAGCTGGAACGGGAAGACGTCGGCCTTCTCCGCCATGCCGACGCGTTCGAGCAGCTGCCGCCCGCGATCGATGGCATCGCGCTGCGAGAGCCCCAGGATCTTGACGGGCGCGATGGTGATGTTCTGCAGCGCCGTCATATGAGGGAACAGGTTGAAGTTCTGGAACACGAAGCCGGTCGAGAGCCTGATCTTCTGCAGTTCGTCCGCCCGCGCGGTCGAGACCGAGCGCCCATCCACCGCGATATCGCCGGAGTTGATCGTCTCCAGGCCGTTGATGCAGCGCAGCAGCGTGCTCTTGCCGCAGCCGCTGGGACCGCACAGCACCAGCACCTCGCCCTCCGCGACATCCAGCGAGATGCCGTTCAGTACGGGCACCGCACCGTAGGACTTGCGGACGTCGCGGATCCGGATGAAGGCCGGGCGTTCGATGGTGGGCGCCATCGGCGCCGTCGCGGTCAGATCGGTTGCCATTTCTGCAGCCTTTCGAGCATCCGCATGAGGATCGTGTAGCCCCAGATCAGCGCCACGTAGAGAATCGCCGCGCCGGTATAGAACTCGAGCGGCCGGAAGAACTGCACGGTGAGTTCCTGCGCGCGGAACATCACCTCCGGCACGGCGATCAGAACCGTCACGGTGACGTTCTTGATGACGGTGATGTGCACGTTGGTCAGCGAGGGCAGCGTCGCGAAGAAGGCCTGCGGCAGCGTGATGTAGCGCATGACCTTCCAGCGCGAGAAGCCGAGCGACTGGGCCGCCTGCACCTGGGTCTGCGGTATGGCCTCGAGGCCGCCTCGGAAGGCTTCGCAAGCCAGCGCGGCGCCGTTCAGCGAGAGAGCGATCACCGAGCTCATCGTGGGGGAGAGCGAGGCGCCGGTCAGAATCGGCATGACGTAGTGGATCCAGATCAGCAGGACCACGACAGGCAGCGTGCGGAACAGATCGACGAAAACGACCGAGGCGCCGCGCACGAGCCACGCCCGCGACATGCTCATCGCAGCGAGGACAACGCCCAGCACCGTCGAGATGATGATCGCCGGGAAGCTCGTCCACCAGGCGTGCCAGAGGCCGCCGGCGAGATACGGCCCGTATTCGTTGAGAATGCCGAACTGGAATGTGTAGTTCATGCCCTGGCCGCACGGAAAATCGGAGAAAAGGGGCCGGAGCGCGCGCCCGGAAGGCGGCGCCCCGGCGAAGGGACGATCAGCGCGGCCCGGTCGCCAGCTCGGGCGGCAGTTTCCACTTCTCGGCGAGCGTGCGGTACAAGCCGCGCAGCTGCATGGCCCGGACATAGGTATTGAGGAAGGTGACGAGGTCCGGATCCCCGTAGCGGACGGCGTGGTTCATGGTGGTCCATTCGGCCTTGTCGGCCGGGAACCGGATGTTCTGCAACTCGTCGGGGCGCTCCTCGGCCCGCAGCGCATTCGAGACGGAGTCGCCGATATAGGCGGACGAGCGGCCCTGCATGACCTCCAGAACGGCGGCGGCGGTGTCGGAAAGCGGATTGACCTTCGCGTTCTTGAAGGTGCGCTGGGCGAACTGCTGCGCAGCGGTTCCGGTCACCACGGAGACCGTGTTGCCGGGCTTGTCGAGATCCTCGAAGCTCTTGATCGGGCCCTTCGCCTGCACCATCGCGGTCGAGGACAGGTAGCCGATCGGGTCCGTGAAAGCGACGGCGGTCGCTCGCTCGGGTGTCGCGCCGAGGCCGCTCATGATCACGTCCCATTGCCCGGCCTGCAGGCCCGCGATGAGCCCGGCCCAGGTGGTGTTGACGAGCTGTACTTTGATGCCGGTCATCTGCTCGAAATTGCGGATGTCGTCGGCGATGAAGCCTTCGAACTCGCCTGTCTTCGGATTTTGCAGGACGAAGCGGTTCCACGGCGCGACGCCGACGACCATCTTCTTTTCCTTGATGATCTTGTCGAGCGTCGGCCCCGCCTGGACGGGCGAGGTGGCGAGTGCCATGGCCAACGCCAGGGCTCCGGTCACGGCTGTTGCGATGCGTCTGAACATGGTGCTCCCCTTTTTGATTGGGGCGGCATGGCACCGCCCTGGATGAAACGGCTGCGTCAGTGGACGGCGTCGGCTGCCAGAATCGTCTCGAAGCCGACGATCGGCGCGGTCGCGTCCGGATCGATCACGACATCGAGCACGTAGGGCTTGCCCGCGCCGCGGGCATGTTTCAGCCCTGCGGCGATCTGCGACGGGTCGGTGATGCGCTCGCCGCCGCACTTCAGCGCGTGCCCCAACTCAGCGAAGTCGATGTCGAGGAAATCACACTCGAGATAGCGGCCCATCGCCTTCTGCTCCCAGTGGCGCTGGAAGCCGAGCGTGCCGTTGTTGAAGACGACGACCGTGACCTCGACGCCGTAGCGTGCGGCGGTTTCAAGCTCGTTGAAGACGTAGCCGAAGGCGCCGTCGCCGGTGACGCAGACAACGTCGCGCGAGGGATCGGCCATCTTGGCACCGATCGCGGCCGGCAAGCTCCAACCGATCCCGCCGGTGCCGCGGGGCGACAGGATGAAGCGGCCGGCGCGCGGCACGTCGACATGGCTCATGGCCCAGCCGGTGACGTAGCTCGCATCCGTGACGATCAGCGTGCTCTCGTCGCTGGTGTCCGAGATTTCGGCGAGAAGCCGTTCGGGCCGGATCGGAATCTGTGAGGACTTGCCGACGACGTCGAACTCCTCGCGCCAGCTGCGTGTAAGCTCGGAGACCCGTGCTCGCGCCGCCCCGTCGGTCCGGGCGAGACCATGCTCGGCACAGTGCGCGAGCAGGTCGCGGAGCGTGTCGCGGACGTCGCCGACCATAGGCACGTCGGTCGGGAAGTTGCGGCCGATCTCGACCGGATCGATGTCGAGATGGATCAGTTTCGTGCCGGGCTTCGGCAGCGACCAGTCGCTGTAGCAGATCTGCCCGGTGCGCGAGCCCAGTACGAAAGCGAGGTCAGCCTCGGCGAAGAGCGTGTTCGGGACTTTGCCGCGCCCGTAGCGACCGCCGGTCGTCGAACCCAGGGGGCCGGCCGCCAGCGGATGGGCATCGGCGATGGCGCCGCGACCGGTCATCGTCGTCGCGACCGGCATGTCGAACAGCTCGGCCAGCAGCCGTACCTCCTCCTCTGCGCCGGAGATGATGGTGCCGCCGCCCGCAATCAGCAGCGGCCGGCGAGCGCCGGCGAGCAGCTCCGCGGCCTGCGCGATCGCCTCGCGGCTTGCCCGAACCCGGTTGGCGGGGAAATGGGTGTAGGCCGTCTCCGCATGGACCGCCGCTTCCGTCTCGGCCGCCATGACGTCGCCGGGGCAGAGCAGAACGACCGGGCCCGGCCGGCCCGTGGTCGCGATCCGGAACGCCTTGCGGACCGCGTCGCCGACCTGCTCGGGCAGGTCGATGCGGATGACCTCCTTGACGTAGGGCGCGAGCGCGCCGGCATGGTCGAGCGCGCTGCTCGCATGCTTGTTCTTCAGGCGCAGCGCATGGTCCTGCACCAGCGCGATGACCGGTACGGAGGAGCGCTGCGCCTCGAGCAGGCCCGTGATCAGGTTGGTCGCTCCGGGGCCGAAGGTAGCCGCGCAGACGCCGGGGCGGCCGGTCACCTGAGCATAGCCATGGGCCATGATCGCCGCATGCTTCTCGTCTCGCACGGTCACGATGCGCGTGAATGTGCGGTCAACGGCATGGAAGACGTGAATCGGGTCCTCCATGCCGAACAGGCAGGTCACGCCGTAATTCTTCAGCGTCGAGTAGAGCAGCGCCCCGCCTGTGCCTCTCATGGCCGTCTCCGGTTGACATTCTGATTATGTTGCATATTATGCAACGCGTTGCATAATCATCGTGACTCTGGCGTCGCGCCGCGTCAAGACGAGAAATCGAGCCCGGATGAAGTCGATCGAGAAGGCCGTCTCGGCCCTGCGGCTGATGGTGGATTTGGGCGGCGAGCTTCGGGTCGCCGACGTCAGCCGACACCTCAAGGTCAACCGCAGCACCGCATCGCGGCTCCTCGCCTCGCTGGCTTCCGGCGGCCTGATCGAGCAGGACCCGGTCAGCCAGCGCTATGGCGCCGGCATGCTCGCGGTCGAGCTCGCGGCGAATTTCCACCGCCGTTTCGACGTGGTCGAGCAGGCGCAGAAGGAGATGGATTCGCTGGCGCGGGAGATCGGCCACACCGTTTGGCTCGGCGTGCTGTCCGGGACCGAAGTGGTGGTGCTGAAGACGGCGCGCGGCTCGCAGCCGATCCAGTTCGCAGTCGAGCCAGGCCATCGGCTGCCGGCACACGCCGCTGCGATGGGCAAGGCGTTGCTCGCCTTGAAGCTCGACGCCGAAATACGCGACCTTTTCAAGGATGCGCTGCCCGCCGCCACCAGGCAAACGGTGTCGACCTTGGCGCGTCTGCAGTCGGAGATCGTGCAGACAAGGCTGCGCGGCTACGGCATCTCCGACCAGGAGCTGTTCGAAGGCGTCAAGGCGATCTCGATTGCGCTGGAAAGTCCCCACGGTTCGCCGATCGCCGTCAGCGTGTCCTATCCCCTGTTCACGATCGAGAATGGCAACGATCAGCAGATCGTCGAGGCGCTTCTGAGCTTCGGTCGTCGCTTCGGCGCGCGCATCGGGGACGTTCGCTGGACACGCTAGAACGCCGCAGAATCAGCACATAGACCTTGCGGCGCTCGGGTCCTCGCAGCCGAGTGAGCTTCTCATAAGGCTCGGTGATCGTCACGAAACGCCCCAAGATCACCCAGCACGAGCGGCCGCTTCATTGCGGCACGGATGATGCTTGCGAGACTGTGGACAGGTGGCGGCGCCGGTCTATCGCATGCGTCGCTCATCGCGCTCGCCGCTCTCTTCCGACGTCTCAGAAGCGAGTGATTGCGTTTCGGCGAGGGAGCTGCGCGTGAACGATCTCAAATGCTTGGAGACATTCGTCTGGGTGGCGCGTCTCGGCGGGTTCCGGGCGGCGGCCGCCCAGCTGCACACGACGCAGCCCTCCGTCTCGGCCCGCATCGATCAGCTGGAGCAGCATTTCGGCGTGGTGCTGTTCGGGCCGCCGCTGAAACGCAGCACCCTGACGCGCGAAGGCACAGTCCTGCTCGAATATGCCGAGCGCATCCTCGCGATGATGACGGAGGCGCGCACCGTCGTCTCGCGGGCCGATGCCGTGCGCGGCGTGCTGAGGCTCGGCGTGGCGGAAACGCTGGTGCACAGCCTGATGCCGCGGCTGATCGAGGTCATCAACACCAGCTACCCCGATCTCGTGGTCGACATGGTGGTCGACACCACCAATGTCCTGACCGAGCATCTGCTGCGCGGGCAGATCGATGTCGGCATGCAGGTCGGCCCGATCGCCGATCCGCGCGCCGTCAATCAAAGGCTGTGCAACCTGCCGCTCGGCTGGGTGGCGAGCCCGGATCTGCCCTTGGGCGAGGAGCCGCTGACGCTCGCGCAATTGGCGGAATGGCCGATCATCAGCTTCTCGCATGGCAGCCCGCTAGCGGAGGAGATCAAGCGCGCGCTCGGCGGCGGGGGCCGCGAGCCGGTGCGGCTATGGGGCAGCGCCTCGCTGACGATTATGATCCGCATGGCGCTCGAGGGGATGGGGAGCTGCATCCTACCGCTGGCGCTGGTGCGCGAGGAGATCGCGCGGGGCCGGCTGCGCAGCCTCTCGGTCGAGGGCGTGACGCTGCCGCCGAATGGCTTTCAGATCTCCTATCTGCGCAAGCCCAACAACTTCCTCGCCGCGCTGGTGGCCCGACATGCCTGCCAGATCGGCAGAACGCTGGAAGATGAGGCGCGGCCTGATCAGGAATCCCGATCGGCGCGATCCAAAAACACAATTCGACAGCCGGCCATCGATCGCCTTCAATTTCAGCCCTGAAAGCCGGCCAGCAAAGGCCTGGCGCAGGACAATCGGACCGGGAGCGTTTCAAGAAAATGATAGAAGCCGCCGATCACGGCGGACAGGGGGAAACAGCCGCAACGCGAGGGCCACCAAGGGGAACACGAACAACCGAGGCTCAAAGCGATGATCAAGAGCATTATGGCCGGCACGGCGCTGCTTGCAGCGCTGGCCGCATCCGGTGTCGCGTGCGCACAGGCGCCGCTTCCGAAGCAGACCCTCTCGGCGGTGACCCAGCCGCTGCCGACCAGCGCGCAATTCACGCTCGTCGACGTTCCCCTGCTGCGCGAGGGCCTTCCCAAGGCCTCGAACGGGCAGATCACCTTGCAGCTCAGCTCCCATAGCTAGCGCAACCTCGGTGGCGCGGAGATCGTCCGCCTCGTCCGCTCCGGCCAGGTCGACATCGGCGCCGGCACGCTCTCGACGCTCTCGGGCGATGTGCCGCTGCTCGATGGCGTCGATCTCTCGGGCCTGAGCCCCGACATCGGCATGGCCAAGCAGATCGCCGAGGCGATGCTGCCGGTCGTCAACAAGGACCTGGAGCGGTTCAACACCCGGCTGGTGGTGCTCTACCCCTTCCCGGCGCAGGTGCTGTTCTGCCGCCAGCCCTTCACCACACTCTCCGACCTCAAGGGCCGCAAGATCCGAACCTTCGGCAATTCGCTGGTCGACCTCGTCCAGACGATCGGCGCGCAGCCGGTCTCGATCGGCTTCCCGGAGGTCTACAGCGCGCTCGAGCGCGGCGTCGTCGACTGCGCCGTCACCGGCACCGGCTCGGGCGCCGCGGCGCGCTGGCCAGAGGTGTCGAGCCATATCTCGGACCTGCCGCTGTCCTGGGCGGTGGCCGGCTACATGGTCAACCTGACCTGGTGGAACAAGCTCGACGCCGGCACCAAGGCGCTGCTGGAGAAGACCTTTGCGCAGATGACCGACGAGCTCTGGAAGCTCGGCGACGCCGCCACCCGCGACGGCATCGACTGCAATATCGGCGTCAAGGACGCCTGCAAGATCCATTCGCTGGCGGCCAAGCCTATGACCGAGGTCAAGGCGACGGAGGCCGACAAGGCGCTGGTGCGCCAGATCATGCAAAGCACCGTCCTGCCCGGCTTCGTCAAGCGCTGCGGCGCCCGCTGCGGCGAGGTCTACAATCAGGTCATCGCGCCGATCGCCAAGGTGGAGTTCAAGCCTTGAGCGGGGCGGCCGGAGCTTCGGCTCCGGCTGCGCTGCGGTTCGCCCGAGCCTTGCGCCGGGCAATAGACCGAGCGGCAGCCGGAATGGCCTATGTCGCGGGCTGGAACTATGTGCTCTGCGCCCTCTTCATCACCGCCGATATCGTCGGCCGCTCGGTCCTCGGCGTCTCCAGCGCCGCGACCGTCGAGATCAGCGGCTACATGCTGGCCTGCGGCATCTCCTGGTCGCTGGCGCACACGCTGGCCGAGCGGGCGCATATCCGGGTCGACGTGCTGATCAACCGAATGCCGCTGAAGCCGCGCGCGCTGCTGCATCTCCTGGCCCTGATGCTGCTCGGGATCTTTGCCGCCTTCCTCGCCTGGGCGGGTTGGCAATTGCTGGATGAGTCCCTGATGTTCGACGCCCATGACAACAGCGCCCTGCACATTCCGATGGCCTGGCCGCAGGGCATCTGGGCCTTCGGGCTCGGCGCCTTCCTGATCATGATCGCGGCGCTCCTGCTGGAGGCCCTGCTCGGTCTGTTCTGCGGCCGTTACGACGAAATCGCGACGCTGCTCGGCTCTCGCAGCATCGACGACGAGGCCGAGGAGGCGCTCGAAGCCGTCGCCATGGCCCGGCAGGAGACGGGCGCATGATCGCGGTCGTCTTTCTGCTCGCCCTGCTCGGCGTCGTCGTCTTCGCGGCCGGCGCCCAGGCGCTGCCGGTGGCGGAAATCCTGGCACTGGTCGCGATCTTCACCGTGTTCTTCGGCGCCGGGGTACATGTTGCCGCCGTGCTCGGCATCCTCGCGGCGCTGACCGGGCTGATGTTCTCCGACAGGCCGTTCTGGGCCTTCGCCGGGCAGACCTTCTGGGGCCCTTCCAGCAATTTCGTGCTGATCGCGGTGCCGCTCTTCCTGCTGATGGGCGAGATCCTGCTGCGGGCTGGCCTGTCGGAGCGGCTCTACAAGGCGCTGAACGTGTGGCTGAACCGACTGCCGGGCGGGTTACTGCACACCAACATCGCGGCCTGTGCCCTGTTCTCGGCGATCTCCGGCTCCTCCGTCGCAACCGCGGCGACGATGGGCTCGGTCGCCCTGCCCTATTTCGAAGGCACGAAATACAACCCGCGCATGGTACTGGGTTCGCTCGCGGCCGGCGGCGCAATGGGCAACCTGATCCCGCCCGGCATCACCTTCATCGTCTACGGGCTCATCACCGAGACCTCGGTCGGCGCGCTGTACATCGCCGCGATCATTCCGAGCGTGATCGTCACGGCCTTCTTCATCGCGATCATCGTGATGCACGGCCTGCGCAACCCGATGGAAAAGCCTCCCGCGCTGCCGCTGATGGTCAAGATCAAGGCGCTGCGGGACCTGGTGCCGACGCTAATCCTGATCGTGCTCGTCCTCGGCTCGATCTATGCGGGCTATGCGACGCCGACCGAAGCCGCCGCGCTCGGCGTGGTCGGGGCCGCCGCCTTCGCGCTGATCGAGCGCAAGCTCTCCTTCGCCATGCTGCACGCCTCGGCGCTCACGACCGCGCGCAACACGGCGCTGCTCGGCCTCATTATCATGGGCGCCTATCTGCTGAACTACGTGCTGACGCTGATCAACGTGCCGCAGGCCGTCGCCGAGATGATCTCGCATCTGCCGGTGCCGCCCTGGGCGATCATGCTCGCGATCATCGGCATGTATTTCGCGCTCGGCACCTTCATGGAGGGCTTCTCCATGATCATCACCACGGTGCCGGTCGTGTTCCCGATCGTCACCGGCCTCGGCTACGACGCCATCTGGTTCGGGGTGATCGTGACCATGCTGGTCGAGATCGCGCAGATCAGTCCGCCCGATGGCACGGTGATGTATGTGCTGCAGGGCATGCGCCCCAAGGGCGGGCCGATCACCGACGTCTTCGCCGGCGTCATGCCCTTCCTCCTCGCCTATCTCCTGGCCGTCGGCGTGCTGCTGCTCTGGCCCGAGCTCGTCCTCTGGCTGCCCGCGCTGATGCGCTAAGCGGCCTCCCCTTCACCATCGCATCCACGATCATGACCGGAGTTCCCGTGACTTCCGCCCCCTTCATCCGTATCGGCATCGATATCGGCGGTACCTTCACCGACCTGCAGATCCTCAACGAGGCGACCGGCGCGCTCGCCAGCCTCAAGACGCCGACGACGCCCGAAGACCCCTCGATCGGCCTGCTCATCGGCCTGAAGGAGGCCGGCGAGCGCTATGGCTTCTCGCTGGCCGACATCCGCCTGCTGCTGCACGGCACCACCATCGCAACCAATGCGGTGCTGGAGCGGAAGCTCGCCCGCGGCGTGCTGCTGACGACAACCGGCTTCGAGGATGTGCTGGAGATCGGCCGGCACAACCGGCGCGACATCTACAGCGCGCGCCAGAAGCGGCAGGAGCCGCTGATCGGACGCGACCGACGCTTTGGTGTGCCCGAGCGCATCAAGGGCGATGGCAGCATCGAAACGCCGCTCGACACCTCCCTGCTCGAGCGACTGGCGGAGAAGATCGCCGCGGCGGAGCCCGGCGCCATCGCGGTCGTGCTGCTGAACGCCTATCGCAACGATGTCCACGAGAAGGCGCTTGCTGACTGGCTGGCGCAGCGCTTCCCCGCCATCCCGGTCTCGCTCTCCTCGGACATTAGCCCCGAGATCCGCGAATTCGAGCGCAGCTCGACGACCGTGCTCAATGCCGTGCTCCTGCCCGTGGTCGGCCATTATCTCGATCGGCTGAAGACGCGGCTGGCCGAGGCCGGCGTCACGGCGCGCCTGCTGCTCGTGCAATCCAATGGCGGGGTCTGCAGCGCCGATGTCGCCAAGCGCCAACCGGCGCGGCTCCTGCTCTCGGGCCCCTCCGGAGGGGCGCTCGCGACGCTGCGCATGGCTGAAGCGTTGGAGCGCCCGAACCTGCTCGGCGTCGACATGGGCGGCACCAGCTTCGACGTCTGCGTGGTGCGCGAGGGCGCGGTCACGCAGATGACCCAGGGCGAGATCGACGAGTTGCCGGTGCGCCTGCCGATGATCGAGATCCGGACCATCGGCTCGGGCGGCGGCTCGATCGCCTCGATCGACGAGGCGGGGCGCCTGCGCGTCGGTCCCCGCAGCGCCGGCTCCCGGCCCGGCCCGGTCTGCTACGGGCGCGGCGGCACAGAACCGACGGTGACCGACGCCAATCTCGTCATGGGCCGGCTCGACCCGCGCTACTTCCTCGGCGGGGCGATGAAGCTCGATCTCGACGGATCGCGTGCCGCTATCCTCGACAAGGTCGGCGCGCCGCTCGGTCTGTCGATGGAAGAGGCGGTCGACGGCATGATGACCGTGACCAACACCAGCCTCGCCGCCGCCGCACGCCTCAGCCTGTTCGAGAAAGGGCTCGATCCGCGCGACTTCAGCCTCGTTTCCTTCGGCGGGGCCGGCGGCCTGCACGCGATCCCCGTCGCGGAGGAGCTCGGCATCACGGAGGTCATCTTCCCAGCGGATGCCTCGACCTTCTCGGCCTATGGCATCCTGCATTCCGACATCGTCCACGACCTCGCCCGCAGCCGGGTCATGCCGGCGACCGATGCCAACCTGCCGCATGTCGAGACCATGCTCGCAGAGCTCAGGGCCCAGGGCGAGGCCCTGCTCGACGAGGATGGTGTTCCCGCGGAGAGGCGGCGTTACCTCATCTCGGCCGATTTGCGCTATCGCGGCCAGGCTTCCGAACTCGTCGTGCCCTGGCCCGAGGCGGAGGCAACACCCGAAGCGCTCGCCCGCGCCGTTGTCGATTTCCACAAGGGCCACGCCCAGCGCTTCTCCTATTCGGACGTGAAGGCGGCCGTGGAACTGGTCGCACTGCGGCTCGCGGCCGTCGGTGTCCTCTCGACCAGCACGGCAACCGTTGCGGCGGCGGCTGCGGGCGGCAAGCCGGAGCCGATGGAGGCGCGGCCGGTGCTGCTCGACGGCGCCTTCGGCGATGTCCCGGTCTACCGGCGCCCGGCGCTTGCCGGCGAGATCGCCGGGCCGGCGCTCGTCGAGGAGGAATACACCACGATCCTGCTGACGGCCGGCTGGGCCTGTGCGCCCGGCCCGATGGGCGCACTGATCGCCCGCAAGATCTGAGCGAGACGAACCATGACAGCGATCCAGTCCAAGACCGCCGCGAAGCCCGAGCTCGGCCCGGTCACCATCGAGGTGCTGCGCAACGCCTTCACCGCCACCGCCAACGAGATGGACGTCACCGTCTGGCGCACCAGCCGCTCGACCATCGTGCGCGAGATGCTCGACTACTCGACCGCGGTGTTCGATCGCGACGGCTACAATGTCGCGCAATCGGCGCGCATCCCCGGCCATCTCAACTCGATGAGCGCCGGTCTCCTGACGATCGTCCGTGATTTCATGCCGCTCGACCAGTGGCAGGAAGGCGACGTCGTCATCACCAACGACCCCTATTGCGGCGGCCAGCACATTCCCGACATCCTGGCCTACCGGCCGGTCTTTGCCGAGGGCCAGCGCATCGCCATCGTCGGTACGCTCTGCCACCATCTCGACATGGGTGGCATGGCTGCGGGCTCCTATGCCGCGAGCGCCACCGAGATCTTCCAGGAGGGCCTGCGCATCCCGCCGCTCAAGCTGCTGCGCGGCGGCGTCATGAACGACGACGTGCTGGCCATGATGCTGCAGAACGTGCGCCGGCCCGACATGCTGATGGGCGATCTGCAGGCGCAGCTCGCCTCGCTCGCCGTCGGTCACGGCACGATGCAGCGCCTCGCCGCGCGCTTCGGCGCCGACACCATCGTCGAGGCCTGCACGCGGCTGCTCGACGGCTCGGAGCGCGCCATGCGGGCGATGATCGGCCGCATTCCGGACGGGCGCTACGCGTTCGAGGACTTCCTCGACGATGACGGCATCCTGCCCGATCCGATCCGCATCCATGCGCAGATCGAGGTGAAGGGCGAGGAGATGGTCGTCGACCTCTCCGGCTGCGGCAAGCAGGCCTCCGGGCCGATCAACGCGACGGTCGCCTCGTCCGGTTCTGCGGTCTACTACGCTGTGATGGCGATCGCCGACAAGGAGATTCCCGCCAATGCCGGCTGCTACCGGCCGGTCTCGCTGATCGTGCCCGAAGGGCTGATCGTCAATCCGCGCCATCCCGCCCCCGTCGCCAACCGCGTCGCGGTGGGGCACCGGCTCGCCACCACGATGTTCGGCGCGCTGCACCAGGCCGTGCCGGGCCGCGTGCCGGCGGCCTATTACGGCGTCTCCTATGTCTGCTCATTCCAGACCATCGGCGAAAACGGCGAGCGCGGCGTGCTGGTCGAGATCGAGATCGGCGGCACCGGCGCTTATGACGACCAGGACGGGCTCAACGCCTACTCCTACGGCATGCACAACAACGCCTCGATCCCGATCGAAATGATCGAGGCCGACGTGCCTCTGACCGTGACCGCCTATGGGCTGATCGACGGCTCGGGCGGCGCCGGGCGCCAGCGCGGCGGGCTCGGCCTCTTCCGCGAATGGCGCATCGACAGCCCGGCAGCGGTGTTCACCGCCAATCTGGAGCGCTTCAAGTTCCAGCCCTATGGGCTGGAAGGCGGAGAGCCCGGCCGCGAGGGCCATCTCTACCTCGTCCGCAACGGCGAGCGGCAGGCGCTGGGCTCGAAGATCAACAACCTACCGCTCGTCAAGGGCGACATCATCCGGCTCGAGACCTCCGGCGGCGGCGGCTACGGGCCGGCCGCGGAGCGGACGCCGGCAGCAGGAGAGCGGGACCGCCTCTACCGCTACGCCTGACGATCTTGGAGGGCGGCAGGCTTACCCTGCCCCTTCAGCGCCGCCGACATCGCTAGATGATCGTCTCAGAACGCCGCAGTCGCACACACGTCTCGATAAATGCGCGCAGCTTCGGCTGGTCCTGAGCGGTGCGTGCGAAGTAGAGGTACAACGCGTCGGTGCTCGGTGAGTGATCGAGCAGGACCGGCTCCAGCAGCCCGGCGCCCATCTCCTTCGAGGCGTGATAGGTCGACGAATAGATCAGGCCCAACCCCTGCGAGGCCATCTGCCGCATCAGCTCGGCATCGTTCACGGTCATCGACCCTTGCGGCTCGATGCGAAGCTCTCTGCCGTCCTCGACGAATTCCCAGCGATAGATGTCGTCCTTGGAGGGTCGGCGGAAGCGAATGCACTGGTGTCCGGTGAGATCGGCCGGCCGTGAAGGGCGACCGTGGATGGCAAAATAGCCTGGTGAACCGAACACCGCCCAACGGAATGAGGGCGACAGTCGCACCGCGATCATCTCCTGAGACAAATAGGAGCCGATCATGATCCCGGCGTCGAATCCACCGCTGATGAAATCAGACTGCCGATTGCTGACGGTGATGTCGACGCCGACCGTCGGGTAGGCTTGCTTGAAGGCCGGCAGGACCGTGGGCAACACCTGCGTCAGCGCCAACCTCTCTACGATCAGCCTGAGCGTTCCTACCGGCTGCTCCGACGCATGCAGCGCCTCCTCCAGCCCCATATCGATGGCGTCGGCCGCTGGCGCGATCCTGGCGAGCAGGGCCTCGCCAGGTCCCGTGAGCGACATTCGTCTGGTCGTCCGGTGGAACAGCGAGACGCCCAGTCGGCGCTCAAGGCGTTGAAGCGCTTGGCTCACCGCTCCCGGCGTCACCCCGAGTGCGATCGCTGCCCGGCGCATGCTCCGTTCGCGCGCGATGGCCAGGAACTCTGGCAGGCCGTCGAAACGGTGGCGACTCATGGGTATCCCAAAGGGCGAATAAGATCGTTCGTAGCGGATAATAGGATCGTGACTGCCTCGTCCAGCTAAACAATCCGTTTAGCTGCCGTGGCTATCCGGCGCCGGCCGCCAGGGGGATACGTCCAGGGTGTTCTACCCAAAAGGACTTGATTGCCATGTTCAAGCACATCGCCGCCCTAGCCATCTCGATCGCGGCCGCCTTCGCGATCCCAAGCGTGGCCTGCGCGCAAAGCAGCAGCTCGAAGAAGATCCTGATCGTGGTCTCCAGCCTCGACAAGAAGGCGCCCGATCTGGTCGGCGGCTATTGGTTCCCGGAATTGACGCACCCCGTCGAGGTCTATGACAAGGCTGGCATCGACTTCGACATCGCCAGCCCAAAGGGCGGCCTGTCCCCATTCGATGGCTTCGATCTCAAGGACCAGGCCACGCTCGATTTCTGGACGAACCCTGGCCACCGCAACAAGATCGCGAACTCGATCAAGCTCTCGGACGTCGATCCCGCAAAGTACTCGGCAATCCAGCTCGTAGGAGGCCACGGGCCGATGTGGGACTTCGTCGACAACCCCGTGTTGGATGCGATCATCCGCTCGATCCACGACCGCAACGGCATCGTGAGTGCGGTCTGCCACGGTCCTGCCGGATTGCTGGGCGTGACGCTCGCGAACGGCGAAAAACTCATCAAGGGACGCAAGTTGACGGGTTTCGCCGCGGAGGAAGAAGCGGCTCGAGCCTATGACAAAATCGTGCCGTTCGAGCTTGAAGGCGCGCTCAAGGCAGCCGGGGCCATTTTCGAGGAAGCGCCGATCTTCCAGAGCCGCGTGGTGGTGGACGGCCGCCTTATCACCGGTCAAAACCCTGCTTCGGCACGCGCTTTCGGCGAGGCCGTCGTGAAGGCGCTCGAAGCAAAGTCCTGACATCCAGTAGTCCCAAGAGCGCGAGGCCGTCTCTTTCTAGAATGGCCTCGCGCATTGGAAGTAATGCACCCACGCCGCCGCCACGAAGCCGCTGGTCCAAGACATGCTTGACCGCGCGCCCCCGCCCTATAGGGTGGCCGCCGATCGAGGTTCTCCGGGTTGCTCCCGGAGCTAAGAGGGAATTCGGTCAGGCGCGGTTTGCGCCGAAGCCGAGGCTGCCCCCGCAACTGTAAGCGGCGAGCTCTCCGTCCATCGTCCACTGGCGCCCGAGGCGCTGGGAAGGCCGGACGGAAGCGGCATCGACCCGCGAGCCAGGAGACCTGCCCCGGTCGTCGAAGACGTCTTTCGGACGGGGTGTTCCGGAGCTGTGTGTGTCGATGGCGGTCCTGTGCCGCCTTCCCGTCCCACATGCCCCATGCTGCCCCGGCCGTCATCTCGGGGAGCGATGAAATCCATGTTCACAAAGATCACTGCACAGGCCGCCGAGGGCGGCTTGACGGCTGCCTGCCGCGCACTCTATCTGAAATGCAACATTGTTACATTTTGGATGACCTCAATGCCGGCTGCGCGCCCGTTCAATTCCCTGCTCCGCCTGCCGGCCGCTGTGCTGTTCGGCGCTCTCGCCGCAGGTACAGCCGTTGCGGCGCCGACCCAATATCCGCTGACCCTCGAGAATTGCCGCGAGACGATTACCTTCAACGCGGCGCCCAAGCGCGTGGTCGCGATCGGCCAGACCCAGACGGAAATCCTTTACGCGCTGGGCCTCGGCGACCGCGTCGTCGGCACGGCGGTCTGGTTCTCGCCAGTGGCCAAACCCTATGAGGCCGTCAACGCCAAGGTGAAGCGCCTGGCAGACAACGACCCGAGCTTCGAGGCCGTGCTTGCGCAGGAGCCCGATCTCGTCACCGCGATGTTCGAATGGCACATCGGACCCAACGGCATCGTCGGCAAGCGCGACCAGTTCACCAAGGTGAAGGTCCCGGCTTACGTCTCGCCGACCGATTGCGTCGGCAAGGATAATTCCGGAGCCGGCGATGGCGTGCGCACGCAGATGTTCACGATGGAGCTGGTCTATCGCAACATCCGCGAATTCGGGCAGATCTTCGATGTGTCCGACCGGGCGGAAAAGCTCGTCGCCGAACTCAAGGCGCGCGAGGACAAGGCTGTCGAGCAGGTCGCCAAGCTGAAGGCGCAGGACGTGCCGGTCGTCGTCTGGTTCTCGAGCAAGGACATCAAGGGCGACGGCTTCATGGCCGGCAAGAACGGCGTGCCCGCCTATACCCTGTCCAAGCTCGGCGCCCGCAACATCATCACGACGAATGAGGAATGGCCGCTGGTCGGCTGGGAGAGCATCGCCGCCGCCAATCCGGCCGTGATCGTCGCCGTGAGGATGGACCGCCGCCGCTTCCCGGCGGACGACATCGAGAAGAAGCTTGAGTTCCTGAAGACCGATCCGGTCGCCAGCAAGCTCGACGCCGTCAGGAACAACCGCGTCGTCGTCATCGACGTCGGTGCGACCCGGGCCGGGCTCGACACCATCGACGGCATCGAGACGCTCGCCAAAGCCATTGCCGGCTTCGAGCTTTCGCGTTGAGCCACGCTGCCCACGGGCCGAACTGGCCAGCGCGGATAGCGATCGCGCTGGCCTCGCTGCTGGCGTTGACCTTCTCGGTCGCGCTGGCGGTGACGATCGGCGAAATGCGCATTCCGCTGGACACGGCCCTGAAGGCGCTCGGCAACGGGCTGTTCGACCTTGATTTCCCGGTGAGCGCGATCCAGCAGGGCGTGATCTTCGACTATCGGCTCAGCCGCGCGCTGATGGCAGGGCTCTGCGGCGGCGCGCTCGCGCTCTCGGGTGCGATCCTGCAAGCGTTGCTGCGCAACCCGCTGGCCGAGCCCTATATCCTCGGCATCTCGGCCGGCGCCTCGACCGGCGCCGTCGCGGTGCTGATCCTCGGCATCAGCATCGGCGGCGCGGTCCTGTCGGTCTCGGCCGGCGCCTTCATTGGCTCCTGTGCCGCACTCGTCGTCGTCGCCATGCTGGCGGCGGGCGCCGGCGGAGCGAGCGACCGCGTCATTCTCGCCGGCGTCGCCACGTCGCAGCTGTTCAATGCGGCCACCGCTACGATCGTCACGACGCTCGCCAGCGCAGAGCAGGCGCGCGGCGTCATGTTCTGGCTGCTCGGCAATTTCGGCGGCGTGCGCTGGCCCGATCTCTGGATGGCGGCGCCCGTCGCCTTCATCGGCTTCGGCATCTGCATGCTGCACGCCAAGGCGCTCGACGCCTTCGCCTTCGGCGTCGATGCCGCGGCCTCGCTCGGCGTCGCCGTCACGCGCGTCAAGATCGTGCTCTTCGCCACAACTGCGGTGATGACCGCAGTGATGGTCTCGATCGTCGGCACGGTCGGCTTCGTCGGGCTGATCATCCCGCATGCCGCGCGCTTCCTCGTCGGCTCCGGCCATGCCCGGTTGCTGCCGGCCTGCCTCGTCGTCGGCGCGATCTTCATGATCCTCGCCGACATCCTCTCACGCGTGCTGATCCCACAGCAGATTCTGCCGATCGGTGTGGTCACCGCGTTGTTCGGCGCGCCGGTCTTTGCCTTCATCCTCTACCGTGCGAGACGGCCGGCATGACGCTCGCGACGCGTGAGGTGCGCTGGGGCGCCGCGGGCCGGATGATCGTCGACGGCGTGACGCTGCACGCTGCGCCCGGCCGGGTGCTCGGTCTGATCGGGCCCAACGGTTCCGGCAAGTCGAGCTTGCTGCGATTGCTCTGCCGCCTGCGCAATGTCGCGAGCGGCGTCGTCACCCTCGACGGCAACGACATCGCGCGGGTGCCGCGCCGCGAACTCGCACGCCGTCTCGCCTTCGTCGAGCAGCAGGCGACCACCGACATCCAGCTCTCCGTCTGCGATGTCGTGCGCCTCGGCCGCACGCCGCATCGCGCGGCGCTGGCCTCCTGGAACGAGGCCGACGAGGCGGCGGTGAACGAGGCGCTGGCGCGTGTGGGATTGACTGACCGGCACGACCAGTTCTGGCACACGCTGTCAGGAGGCGAACGCCAGCGCGTCCATATCGCGCGTGCGCTGGCGCAGGAGCCGAGCGAGCTCATCCTGGACGAGCCGACCAACCATCTCGACATCCAGCACCAGCTCTCGATCCTGGGTCTCGTCCGTCGCCTCGGCATCACCTGCATCATGGCGCTGCACGATCTCAACCTCGCAGCGATGTTCTGCGACGAGATCGCGCTCTTGCATGACGGCCGCCTGCAGGCGGCGGGTCCCCCCGAGGAGGTTCTCACCGCTGAGGCGATCCAGCGCATCTTCGGCGTCGCGGTCTCGATCCGCACGGGTGCCTCGGGCCGCCGGCATATCGAATATCTGGTCGAAGCCGAACGGAGGCAGCCATGAATCCCGCTGAAGCGCAGGCCGAGGTTTCCGATTACTGGACCCGGCGCGCGCCTGCCTTCGACGGCGTCGCCTCGCATGTCGCGCAGGCTCCGCTCTGGCGCGATGTCATCGCCGCGGCGTTCGAGGCGGAAGGCGTGAAGGACGTCGTCGATCTCGGCACGGGTACTGGCGCCTGCGCGCTGATCGCTGCCGAGCTGGGGCATCGCGTTCGTGCCTGCGATGGCTCGGCGGGCATGCTCGCAGTCGCCCGACAGGCAGCTACAGCGGCCGGTCTCGAGATTGCCTTCGAGCACGCCCTGATCGAGGAGGCGTCGTTCGCGCCGGCTTCGGCCGACATCGTCGCGCTGCGCAATGTTCTCTGGACATTGCCCAACCCGATGGCCGCGCTGAGCAAGGCCCACCTGCTCCTGCGTCCGGGCGGCCTGGTCCTGATCTCGGATGCCCTCTGGTCGGTGGCGCCACAGTTTCGCTCGACTTATCCCGAGGCTCTAGCAGCCAGCTTGCCGCGTCACGACGGGCTGACGGAGGATACGGCGCGAGCGCTGCTGAGCGAGGCCGGCTTCGGGCTGACGCGGAGTTGGCAGCATCTGTTCTCGGCCGCGCCCTACCCCGGCGAAGTGCCGACGTTCGTGCTCACAGCTCGAACAGCTTGAACCACCCTATGCTGCGGCCGCTATGACCGCTGCCCAAGGGCTGGTCGGGTGTGCCATGCCCACAAAGCCGCCTTCGGCTGCCATTACGGCCGAAGGGATCGAGAAGTTCACGGGATACAGCGTGTCCTCCACGATCTCGATCGGAAATGAGCCGCCGACGGTCGCCGCGACATTGGCCTCGGCGCGTGCGTCGATCTTGATGCGCGGCGTGGAGGCGTCCAGGCGGGGGCGGTGAAAAACCTCCTCCAGCGTCAGGCCGAAATCGGCAAGGCCGGAGACCAGCTGCAGCAGCGTCGGGAAGATGGTCCGGCCACCCGCGGCGCCGATCGAGAGCACCGGCCGCCCCGCCTTGCTCAGAATGAGTGGGCACATGTTGGCCAGCGGCTTCTTGCCGGCGGCGATGGCGTTCGGCTGGCCGGGGCGCGGGTCGAACCACATCATGCCGTTGTTCATGATGATCCCGGCCTGAGGCAGCGCGACCTTGGCGCCGAAGCGCGACAGCAGCGTGTTAGTCAGCGAGACCATCGTGCCGGTGCGGTCGACGACGCTGACATGCGAGGTGCAGCCGGCCTGCGGCGTCGCGGCATGGCCGAGCGTGGTCAGGCGCTTCTCATAGGCCTCGCGGATGGCGGTGGCATAGAGCAGGGCCGCCTGTGCCGCCGAGGTATCCCGCGAGAGCGGACCGTCTGTGAGACGCTGGGCAGCGTCGAAGAAGGTCGGCCCGCCGCTTAAGCCCGGGACGGCCGCGATGTCGAAGTCGCGATAACGTCCAGTCAGCGCCGGCGCCCAGACGACCTCATAGGAGGCGAGGTCGTCGGGGCGCAGCGGCGAGCCGCCGGCTTCGAGATCGGCCGCGATCATTGCGGCGCTCTCGCCCTCGTAGAAGTCGCGCGCGCCGGCCTTGGCGAGCCGTCGCAGCAGCTTGGCCTTGAGCGCCATCGGCTTGAAGCGCCTGGTATCCGCGCCGGCCTTCGGGCCATGGCCGTTATCGAGCAGGATCGCCGAGAGGGCGGGGTCGCGGGCGAGGCCGGGCGCCTCGATCGCGATGCAAAGCGCGGCGAACCAGTCGATCTCCAGGCCGCGCTCGGCATGCTCGATCGCCGGCTGCAGCGCCTCTTCCCAGGAGATCGAGCCATGGCGCTCCAAGGCGGCGGCAAGGCCAGCAATCGCGCCGGGCACGCAGATGGCGCCATAGCCGGAGACGTTGCGATCCCCGACGACCGAGGGCCAGCTGAACCAGTTGCCGGCCTGGGCATCGGCCAGCGGGTAATCGGCCGGGTCGAGCCCGGCGGCGGAGCGGACATTGAAGTCGAGCGTTTCGGTCTCGCCGGTCCTGCCGTCGGCATGGACGAGGAAGCCACCGCCGCCGATGCCCGACAACCAGGGCTCGACGGTGCTGAGCACGAGCGTGGCGACGACGGCCGCGTCCATGGCGTTGCCGCCACGCGAGAGAACATCGGCACCCGCCTGCGCCGCATGGCGGTTCTGGGCCGCGACGAGGCCGTGCTCCGAATGCACGGCAGGCCTCTGGATGGTGAAGGTCTGCATCAGCGCGGGGCCTTGAAGCGAAGCGGGGCGCTGGCTTCGGGCAAACGCAGCGGCACCGAGAAGCGCTCGGCATTGACGCTGGCGGCGTGATGCGCGGCCAGCTCGCCGACGGTCGCGATCCAGGTTCCCGGCGAGGCCGTCACGACGTCGAGGAGCTTCTCCAGCATGCGGATGCGGCCGGCGCGGCCCGAGATCCAATCATGTATCGTCAGCATCATCATCCGGCCCTCGCGATGCAGCACATGCCATTCGTCGAGCCAGGCATCGAGGATGCCGCCCTGCGGCGAAGGCGGGGCGCGGTCGGTGGGGCTGCCGGTGAAGCGGAAATAGATGGCGTCGTCGACGGCCCAGAGCACAGGCACCTGCGTCACGCCATCGATGGTGTAGGGGTGGTCGAACCCCATGAGCGAGGAATCGTAGAGGCCACGGCGCTTAACCTCGGCCAGCATAAAGGGCGTCATCTCCCAGGCCGGCGAGCGGAATCCGGCCGGCACGATGCCGGCCTGGCTCTTGAACAGCGCCAGCGATTCATCGAGCGCGCGGGCGAATTCCTCCGGCCCCGCCTCGGTGGCGAGCTCATGGAAATAGCCGTGCAGGCCGATTTCGTGGCCGCGTGCGACGAAGGCCGGGAGCAACTCCGGATGGTTCTTCGCGACAAGGCCCGGCACGAACATCGTCGCCTTGATGCCGTAGCGGTCGAGCAGATCGAGGATGCGCCAGATCCCGATGCGCGGCCCGAACAGGCGCTGCTCGATCTGGCCGAGTGTCTGCGGCGCGTCGGCCGGCAGGCTCCATTGATAGGGGCTCTCGGCATCGACATCGATGGTGAAGCAGAAGGCGCTGCTCTTGCCCTCAGGCCATTCATAGGCCGAGACGGGGAAGCGCGCGGGAGGAAGGCTGCCCTGGCTCATGACGCGGCCCTCACAGCGCGCTCTTCTTGTCCTGATGGACCGCGAGCGTGCCGGCCGAATTGCCGCCGTCGACCGTCAGTGTCGCGCCCGTGACGTAGGACGAGGCGTCGCTCGCGAGATAAAGCAGGGCGTTGCCGACATCCTCCCGCGAGGACGGCCGGCCGAGCGGGATCTGCGACACCGTGTTGTGGATATGCGCCTCGGACAGGTTGCTGACCGTGCTGCCGGCGGCGAAGCCGGGCTCGAGCGCGTTCGAGCGGATGCCGTATTCGGCGAGCTCGACGGCAAAGCCCTTGGTCAACCGGTCGAGCGCCGTCTTCGAGGTGGAGTAGACGGTCGCCGTACGCCGCATCTTGCGGGAGGCGCCCGAGGAGATGTTGATGATCGAGCCCTTGACGCCCTTGCGCACCATCTGCGTCGCCAGCTCGCGGCTCAGGATGAAGGGGGCGCGCAGGTTGATCGAGAAGATGCGGTCGAAGTCCTCCGTGGGCGTGTCGAGCAGAAAGGCGCTGGGATAGATGCCGGCATTGTTGACGAGGATATCGGCGGCGCCCCAGCGCTTGCCGATCTCCTCCGTCAGCACCTTGATCGAGGCCTCGTCGGTGAGGTCGGCCGTCTTGACGAAGCTGTCTCCGCCGAGGCCGAGGGACTTGGCGAAGGCTTCGAGTTCGTCGCCCTTGGCATCGGTCAGCGCGAGCGTCGCGCCGGCTTCGTGCAGCGTCTCGGCGATCCATTTTCCGATCACGCCGCAAGCCCCGGTGACGAGTGCGCGCTTGCCCTTGATGTCGTCGAACATGGTCCGGTCCTCAGCGGAAATGGGGGTCAAGGCGGTCGCGCACGGCGTCGCCGGTCAGGTTGACGGTAAGCACCAGCACGAACAGGCAAAGCCCGGGCAGCGTCGCGACCCACCATGCGGTGGCGACGTAGTTGCGGCCGGTCGAAAGCATCGAGCCCCAGCTCGCGGTCGGAGGCTGCACGCCGAGGCCAAGGAAGGAGAGCCCCGCCTCGAACAGCACCATCAGGCCGAATTCCAGGGTCGCCACGACGATCAGCGTGCCAGCGATATTAGGCAGGATATGCAGGAAGAGGATGCGCGCATTGCCGGCGCCAGCGAGCACTGCGTTCTCGACATAGGACATGCCGGCTGTTGCCAATGTTTGCGCATGCGCCACGCGGGCATAGCGCGGCCAGCGCGTCAGCGCGAGCACCAGCACGACGTTGACCAGGCTGGGACCCAGCACCGCGACGGTGATGATGGCGAGCAGCACGGCCGGTATGGACAGGAACACGTCGGCGACGCGCATCACCACGGTTTCGATCCAGCCGCGCCGATAGCCGGCGAGCAGCCCGAGCGCAGTCCCGACCGCGCCGGACAGCAGGACCGACAGCACCGCAACGAGCAGCGAAATGCGCGTGCCATAGATGATGCGGCTGAGGAGGTCGCGCCCCAATTCGTCAGAACCCAGCCAGTAATGGAAACTGCGCGAGACCGTCCCCGGAGGCTTCAGCCGCCCCACCAGGTTCTGAGCATTGGGGTCATAGGGTGCCAGCAGAGGCGCGCAGATCGCGACCACGACGAACAGCACGAGAATGGTGACCGGCCACCAGCGCTTCAGCGGGAAACGGCGGCGGGGTTGCGGCACGGCCGTGGTGGGGGCGCTCATCGTCCGCCTCCCAGCGCGATGCGGGGATCGACGATGCTGTAGAGAAAGTCTGAGAGCAGATTGAGCCCGACCGTGACGAGCGCTCCGAGCATGACGACGCCCTGCACCACCAGGAAGTCGCGGGCGAGGATGGCCTGAACCGTGACCTGGCCGAGACCCGGCCAGGCGAACACGGTCTCGACGATGACCGCGCCGGCAAGCAGGTTCGAGATTTCGAGCGCGGCCACAGTGATGAGCGGGATCGCGGCGTTGCGCGCGATATGGCGCAGCAGCAGGCGCACGGGCCCGACGCCGCGGGCGCGCGCTGTGCGGACATAGTCGCGGGTGAACTCCTCGATCAGCGCCGCGCGCGTGATCCGCGCGAAGGTCGCCATCGAAAGCAGTCCAAGCGCGATGGAGGGCATGACGAGATGCGAGAAACCGCCGGTCGAGGATGGCGGCAACCAGCCGAGCGTGACGGCGAAGAGCAGGATGAGGAGAATGCCGCTCCAGAAGGTTGGCATGCTCTGGGCGGCGAGCACGAAGCCGGCTGCGAGCTTCGCGGCGGCGCTGTCCCGGAAGAGCGCGAGCAGGATCCCGACAGGGATTCCGATGCCGCAGGCGACGGTGAGCGCCCCGCCGGCCAGCATCAGCGTATAGGGCAGCCGCGAGCCGATGATGTCGATCACCGGCACGCGCTGCACCACCGACTGCCCGAGATCGAAGCGGGCGAGATCGGCAAGGAAACCGAGATACTGGACGAAGAGCGGTCGGTCGAAACCCAGCGCATGGCGCAGGGCGTCGATATCTGCCTTGGTCGCAGTCTCCGGCACGAGCAGATAGGTCGGATCCCCCGTCAGCCTTTGGACGAAGAAGATCAGCGTCGCTACGCCGAGGATGGTGACGAGCGCCTGCCCGGCGCGTTGCAGCAGAAAGCCGGGCACTCTCGCTCAGTCCTTCCAGCTCATGCGGTTGACGAAGATGCTTTCGTTGGGCGTCGGCGTCCAAACGAGGTTCTTCGACGTGCCGTACATCTGCGCAGCCTGATAGAGCGGGATCACGAAATGCTCGCTGGCGATGCGCTCGTGAACGGTCTTGTAGGCGGCGAGGCGCTTGGCCGGGTCGAGCGTCTGGCGCCCGGCTTCGAGCGCGTCCTCGATGGCCTTGTCCTTGGCGTTGGCCCAGCCGCTGGCGCTGTGCAGGATCGGGAACAGCACGCCGTCGGCATCCTGACAGCCGCAGGACCAGCGGCTGAAGGCCAGGACCGGAATGGCGTCCGGGCCGCTCTGCATGCGCTTCAGCCAGGAGCCCATATCGGTCATCTCGATCTTCACATTGAGACCGGCATCGACCAGCATCTGCTGCAGTGCCTGAACCACGCGCTGGTCGTAGACCGGTGCCGTCACCAGCGCGATCTCCTGCTTGGCCTTGGGGCCGACCTCGGCGATCTGGGCCTTCGCCTTGGCGAGGTCGAAGGGCAGGTCCTTGATGCCCTCGACGAAGCCCTCATGGGCGGGCGAAAGCATCTGGGCCAGCGGCTTCTCGGTGCCGCCGAGCACGCCGTCGGTGATCGCCTGCTTGTCGATGGCCTGGGCGATGGCGCGGCGTACGCGCGGATCGTTCAGCGGCTCCTTCTGGACGTTCATCGCGAGATAGGCGACGCGCTCGGTCAGCACCGGCACCGGCATGGCCCGCTGCGAGGTCTTGAGCTGCGCCGCGAGGTCGCCATCGAGATTGGCGGCGAGATCCGAGGTTCCGGCCTGCAGATTGGCGACGCGCGTCGCGGCATCCGGAATGGCGCGGAAGACGACCGTCGGGAACGGCGCCTTGGTGCCCCAATAGGCGTCGTTGCGGGCGAGCGTCACCGACACGCCGCGCTGCCAGGCGCCGAACTTGTAGGGGCCGCTGCCGACCGGGGCGAGGTTGAAGGCGTCCTTGCCCACCGCCTCGACGACCTTCTTCGGCACGATCGAGAGCTTCACGAGCTGCGCCAGCAGGGCGGGATAGGCGCCTTGCGTGGTCAGGGTCACCGTCTTGGCATCATTGGCGACGGCGTCGGTGATCTTGTCGAACTGGCCGAGCTGGGGGCTAGCGAATTTCGGATCGGTGATGCGTTTGACGCTGAAGACGACATCCTCGGCGGTCAGCTTCGAGCCGTCATGGAAGGTGATGTCGTCGCGCAGCTGGAACTGGATCTGCGTGTCGGAGAGCTGCTTCCAGCTCGTAGCGACCTGCGGCGCAATCAGGCCCTTGTCGTCGCGGGTGACGAGATTGTCGAAGATGTTGCGGTAGACATAGTAGCTGTCCGGATTCCACTGGACATGCGGGTCGAGCGAGTTCGGCTCTCCCACGAGGTCGATCGTCAGTCGCTCCTTGGCGGCATGGGCCGCGCCGCCCGGCAGGGCCAGGCAAGCGGCAACCAAGGCGCTTGCGAGCATTCGGCGAGTTCGCTTCATCGGTATTCTCCCCTCGTTTCTGGCGGCGGCGCGCGGTTCTCCTCCCGACGCCTGGACCTGCGGTCTTGGTGGCTGGCGCGACCGCTCAGTCGCTCCAGCTCATCCGGTTCAGGAACATGCTTTCGTTCGGCGTCGGCGTGAAATTCAGGTTCTTGGTCGCGCCATAGATCACGACGGCCTGATAGAGCGGGATCACCGGCGCCTCGGCGGCGACGATCTCGTGGACCTGCTTGTAGGCGGCGAGGCGCTTGTCCTTGTCGAGCGTCTGGCGCGCTTCTTCCAGCAGGCGGTCCGTCTTCTCGTTGCGGTAGGCCGACCAGCCGCTGCTCTTGTGCAGCAGCGGGAAGAGTACGCCATCGGCATCCTGGCAGGCGCAGGACCAGCGCCCGAAGCTGAGCGTCGAGGTGCCCTCCGGCCCGGCCTGGGCGCGCTTCAGGTAGCTCGCCATGTCCGACATCGCGATCTTCACGTTGAGTCCGGCTTCGCCGAGCTGCTGCTGCACCGCCTGAACGATGCGCTGGTCGAAGACCGGCGAGGTCGAAAGCTCGATCTCGGCCTTCGCTCCCGGCCCGGCCTCGGCGACCAGCGCCTTCGCCTTGGCGAGGTCGTATTTCGGGGCGGGCATGCCGTCGATCCATCCGAAGATCGCGGGCGTCAGCAACTGCCCGACCGGTTTGTCGAAGCCGCCGAGCAGGCCCTCGACCAGCCCTTCCTTGTCGATGGCGAGAGCCGCCGCCTGCCGGACTTTGACGTTGTCGAAGGGCGGCTTGGTCGTGTTCAGGCGCAGATAGGCGACGCGCTCGGTGAGACCCGTCAGCGGCTTGGCCTTCGCCGCGGTTTTCAGCGCGGCCGCCTGATCGCTGTCGAGCGTCACGGCGAGATCGCTGGTGCCGGTCTGGAGGTTCGCGAGGCGGGTCGCGCTGTCCGGCACGGCCCGGAAGACGACGCTCGGGAACGGGCCTTTCGTGCCCCAATACGCGTCGTTGCGAGAGAGCGTCACCGCGACGCCGCGCTGCCAGTTCTCGAACTTGTAGGGCCCGCTGCCCACCGGCTTCTGGTTGAAGGCATCCTTACCCACCGCCTCGACGATCGCCTTGGGCACGATCGAGAGCTTCACGAGCTGCGCGAGCAAGGCGGGATAGGCGCCGCTCGTCGTCAGCTTGACCGCGGTCGGCGAGAGCGCGACGGCATCGGTGATCTTGTCGAACTGGCCGAGCTGCGGGCTGCCGAAGCTGCGATCGGTGATGCGCTTGACGCTGAAGACGACATCGTCAGCGGTCAGCTTCGAGCCGTCATGGAAGGTGATGTCGGGGCGAAGCTGGAATTCGATCTCGGTATCCGACAGGTACTTCCACGAGGTCGCCACCTGCGGGACGATTTCGCCCTTGTCGTCTCGGGTGACGAGATTGTCGAAGATGTTGCGATAGACGTAATAGCTGTCGGGATTCCATTGAACCTGCGGATCGAGCGAGGACGGCTCGTTCACGAGATCCACGACGAAGCGCTCTTTCGAGGCCTGGGCCGGAGCGATGCTTCCGAGGGCGAGCACCGCGGCGCAGGCCGCCGCGAGAGGATAGATGCGCCAGGCAACGGTCATGACTGCTTCTCCTTCGACAAGGGGATCGGCCGATCGGCTGCGATGAGCGGCGATGACGGGGTGCCGCGTCGGCGGGCAGAACGAGCTTGCGGGCGCGACGGCTGCGCCGACATCGCGAGGAAGCCATGAGCCACCGCGTCGGCGAATTCCCTATGCTCGCGTTCGATCGCCCGCCTCGCCAGCTCGGCGTCACCGGCCTTGAGCGCCGCAACCAGCTCTCCAAGATCCGCTGGCGGAATGACATGGCCGCTGAGATCGAACATCCGCACGATCCGGTCCGAATGGTCCCAGATCTCGCCGAGCCAACCGGTGGCGAAGACGCCGGCGCCCGCCCCGAGCAGATTGCGCAGCTGGCGCTCTGAGGCGCGCGCCGTCGCAAGCGCTGCGAGTTCGGTTCGCCCTGATACGGACTGCACCATCCCGAGCAGCGCGACTGCCGTCGAGAGCGCCGGCTCAGCCAGCGTCTGCGCCGCCAGCGACGGCTCGAGCCGCCGACGCCCGTCCAGAACGGCCGCAAGCAGCGCGCCATCGATGGGCGCGATCCGCCATCCCTGGCGGGCATGCCGGGTGACGAAGCGTGCCGCCGCCAGTTCAGTCAGCGCAACACGGACGCTGGCGCGGCCCAGCCCGAAGCGACCGGCGAGCCCTGCTTCATGGACGAAATCGCCGGGTGGCAGCTCGCAGGCGACAATCGCCTGACGCAGCCGCCGCGTCGCGACGTCGAGCCGGGCTTCGGCACTCGGGGCGGGGGCAAACGGAGAGGCGGTGTCAAGCATGGAGCGAAGCTTGGATCGCTCCGTGAGATTTCACAAGGGCCATGTGAAATCTTTTAAGCGCTTGGGGGCTGCCCACGATCGCGAGCAAGATCAATGATTGCGTGAGGCGGATTCATATGCGGCGTCGCCGCCGTCCGGGGCTGGGCATCGGCCGATGCGAGTTCGCCAGTGCGCCCGCGATCGGTCGCGGGACAAGCCCAGGCCATAGCGACGCCGCGACGAAAGGTTTAGTTCGCAGCGGCCTTCCCGGTGGACTGACGTACGATCAGGCTGGGTGACATGACCGTTCGCGAGGCCGGCGAACCGGTTTCGGCGATCAGCTCCAGCAGACGTTCGGCGGCCTCGAAGCCCATGCGGTAATGCGGAATCCTGATCGTGGTCAGGGGCGGACGCATGCGATCTGCGAAGGGCATGTCGTTGAAGCCGCTGACGGAGATATCTCCCGGGCAGTTGAGCCCCGCCTCCTCGATGGCTGTGAGACAGCCGATCGCGAGCCAGTCATTCGCTGCGAGGATGGCGGTCGGCTGGCCGCCCGCTTCGAGCAGGTGACGGGCGCAACGATGGCCCTCCTGCTCGGAGAAGGTCTCCGCGACGACGATGAGGCGACTGTCGATCTCGCTACCGTGCTCGCGGGCGGCTGACAGGAAGGCTTCGCGGCGCGCGACGCCCGTCGAGGTATCCTGGGGGCCGGCGATATGCGCGATGCGGCGGTGCCCCAGGCCCGACAGATGAGCGAACATGGCCGCGACGCCGGCATGATCGTCACCGATGACGGCGCTGACCGAGGCGGTTGCGATCTCGCGGTTCAGCAGGACGACCGGCACGCGCCGGGCGAGCTCGTCCAGTTGCCCGGCATCCTCGATATGCGCCGAGGCCAGAATCAGGCCGTCCAGACGGCGGTCGAGAAAGGTGGTGAGGATCGCCTTCTCCTTGGCCGGCCGGAAATCCGAATTGGCCAGGATTGCGCTGTAGCCATCGGCGCTGAGGCGATCCTCGATGCCGCGGAACATTGGCGGGAACATCGTATTCGTCAGATCGGGGACGATCACGCCAACGGTGCGGCTGCGCTGCATGCGCAGGCTGGCGGCGATGGCGTTGCGGCTGTAGCCGAGCTGGTCTGCGGCCTGGCGCACCCGGTCCACGACCTCGGGCGACAAGCGGCTCGCAAGCGCGGGGTCCAGCGCGCGCGACGCCGTGGACTGGTGGACGTTGGCGACTGCCGCGACGTCGCTCAGTTTCGGCCTGCGACCCACATGCGCTCCTTCGTTGCCAACGCGGCTGAACCCCTCTAGCGATATCACCGCGCATTCGATTGCACAAACCTTGCATTGATGTCGCCGCAAGCGGAGAGCGTCGAAATGAGCGTGGATATGGGCAGGCCGGAAGCATCGGGCGGCGAGCGCCGGATGAGCGACGGGTATCGACGTGTCTTCCTGCCGCTCTGGGCCGCCATGGTGGCGCTGCAGAGCGGCCTGCTGATCCACGATGTCGGCGCGGCCTGGATCATCTCGCAGCAAACGGAAAGCCGCAGCATCGTCGCGCTGGCCCAGACGGCCTCGGCACTGCCGTTCTTCCTGCTCGCGCTGCCGGCTGGCGCGCTCGCCGACATGGTCGAACGTCGCCGCCTTGCCCAGGCGGCCGCCTTCGTGCTGTCGGGCCTGTCGCTGGCGATCGCGCTCGCCGGCGCGTCCGGCGCGCTCAACGTGCCGCTCCTCCTCCTCGCCTCCTTCGTGAACGGCTGCTGCAATGCTGCGTTCACCCCCGCCTGGCAGGCGATGACGCCTGAACTGGTCGAGGGCGAGCGCCTGCCCGGGGCGCTCGCGCTGAACAGCCTTGGGATCAACATCGCGCGCTCGACCGGCCCGTTAATCTCCGGGCTGCTGCTCTTCGCCAGCGGGCCGTCTGCCGCCTTTCTGTTCAATGCGCTGCTTTATCTCGCTGTCGGCCTCGCCTTTCTCGCGCTGGCGCCACGCCGCACCATGCCTGCCGCGCCGGAGACACTCGTTACGGCCATTCGCGCCGGCCTCGTCTACGCCAGGCATGAGCCGGGCCTGCAGAGGGTCTCGCTGCGCGCCGTCTGCTTCTTTCTCTTTGCCGCCTCGTTCTGGGCACTGGCGCCGGTGGTGGTGCGGGACTGGTTCGGCGGCTCGAGCATGATGCTCGGCCTGATGGTGGGCTGTGTCGGCGTCGGCGCCGTGCTCGCCGCGCAATCCCTGAAGGCCCTGCGCAACCGGTTCGATCTCGATGCGATCATGTTCGGCGCGGGGCTCATCGCGTCGCTCGCCCTCGCCCTCGCACCTCTGGTTCCGACGGCCATGGTTTTCGCACTGCTGCACGTCGCGCTCGGATTTTGCTGGCTTCTCTGCTTCTCGTCCATCCACCTGGCCGCGCAGCTGCGCCTGACGCCTTGGATCCGCGCACGCGGCACGGCCATCTACCTGATCGCAGTCTTCGGCTCGCTGGCATTGGGCAGCCTCCTCGCCGGCCTCATCGCCGACCGCCTCGGTACGGCGGCGACGTTCTGGGTCGCGGCGGGCGGGCTCGTTGCCGCAACGCTTCTGGCGAGAGGCCGCCTGACGATCACGGCCAGCGCGCCTGAGAAGCTCGTCGCCTCCGCGATCCTGCCGTCTGCTGCGCCGGACCTGCCACAAGGGCGGATCCTGATCGAGATCCACTACTTGCCGACGCCGGAGGCGGCCGTCGCCGTGGCGAGCGCGCTGGAGCAACTGCGCGCGGCCCGGCTGCGCAGCGGCGCCCGCCGCTGGAGCAGCGTCCGCGTCGGGCCTTCGATCGTCGAGCGCATCGAATATGACGATGGCGGAGCGCTGGCTCGCAGTGCCTCCCGGCAGCTTCTGCGCGACGCGGCGTGCGAAACAGCATTGCTGGCCATGCTGGAGCGCCCGCCCGAGCTCATTCTCTCCGCGGCCTGACCCCTCCCCTGCGCATTCTGCAGGCAGCCGCGCCGGTGGTTTGAGCAAGCGGACCGTCGATCCCTCCATTTGTGGCTGCTTTTGCCCCTCCCAGCGCTGGCACGGTTCTTGATTGAGCTTAGGCAATCGATTGCAAAGGCAACAGAGGGGTTCGGCATGATCACGCGCAGACAGGTTATCGCTACCGGCTCGGCCATCGCCGCGGGCCTCGCCATGCCCAGCCTCGCGAAGGCACAGGCCGGGACAAAGATGCGGGTCGGCGTCGTGCCGCTGATCTCGTCGGGCCCCTTCTTCATCGCCATGGCCAAGGGCCTGTTCCAGAAGGTCGGTCTCGACGTCGAGATGCGGACCTTCGCCGACGGCGCGCTCGCCATTCCGGCGCTCGTTGCCGGCGAGCTCGACACCACGGTCGCCACGATCAATGCCGGCCTCGTCAACGCGGTCTCGAAGGGCGCGAACTACAAGCTCTTCCTCGACCGCGGCAGCGAGAAGGTCGGCGCCGGCTCGATGAGCATCCTGGTCTCGAACAAGATGTACGAGGCCGGCGTCACCAGCATCGACAAGTTTGCGCTGCTCAAGGGCGCGAAGTTCTCCCTGCAGGCGCCGGGGGGCATCGACCAGTACCTGCTCGCCCGCGGCCTCGAGAAGGCCGGGCTGGATCCGCGCACCGGCGCGACCTACTCCGCCGGCCTGACTTATCCCGACATCATCAAGAGCCTCGGCACCGGTGTCACCGACGCAGCCCAGTGCCCGGTTCCGCTCGCCTTCCTCGCCGAGGCGAACAATGTCGGCAAGCTGATCGGCGCCGGCTACGAGATCGAGCCCGGCTGCCAGCTCGCCTGCTGGGCGATGCCGACGAAGTTCATGGAGGGCAACCGCAAGGCCGCCGTCGCCTTCGCGATGGCCCATATCCACGCTGCTCGCCTGTTCACCGAGGGCGCGCAGAAGAAGGATCCGGAGATCATCAAGATCATCTCGGACGCGACCAAGGTCCCGGCTGCGCTGATCGAGAAGGCCGCGCCGCGCTGGACCGGCTACGACGTGGACGGCATGCCCGATACCGCGAGCGTCATGCGGCAGGCGACCTTCTGGGTCGACACGATGAAGCTGATCGGTGGCCCCGTGCCCAAGCAGGACACGCTGCTGGACCTCGGCATCGCGCAGGAGGCGGCCGCCACCCTGAAGACCGCGAACCCCTTCACCTGAGGCGCGCTGAAGTGACCTCCCCCGTCGTCGACATCCGCTTCGAGGATGTACGCCTCGCCTGGCCTTCCAAGGCCGGGCAGCCGACCGTCGCACTCCATCGGATGCGCTGCGCTATCCCCGCAGGCAAGGTCACCGCCATCATCGGTCCGAGCGGCTGCGGCAAGAGCACGATGCTGCAGCTCGCCCGCGGCTTCCTCGATCCCAGCGCCGGCGAGATTCGCTTCGTCGACCGGCGCTCGGGCCAGTCGGCGCCGCGCCCGCCGATGGCGACCGTCTGGCAGGGGTTCAACCTGTTCCCCTGGCTGACGGTGCTCGACAACGTCGCCTTCGGCCTCGAAATGGGAGGCATGCCGAAGGCCGAGCGCCATGAGCGCGCCCGCGAAGCCTTGGCCAAGGTCGATCTCAAGGGCTTCGAGAGCAAATATCCGCGCCAGCTTTCCGGCGGCATGCGCCAGCGCGTCGGCATCGCCCGCGCCCTGGTGATGAAGCCCGAAGTGCTGCTGCTGGACGAACCCTTCGGCGCTCTCGATGCGCAGACGCGCCTCGTCCTGCAGGAGCAGGTCGCGGGCATCGTCGAGGAGACCGGTGCCACCGTCCTCCTGATCACCCATTCGATCGAGGAGGCGATCCTGCTGGCCGATACGATCTTCGTCATGACCGCGCGGCCCGGCCGCATCGCCCGCGAAATCGAGGTCGAGCTGCCCAAGCCCCGCACGTTGGCGGACCTGAAGCGGCCCGAGGCCGCTGCCCTGTTCGAGGAGATCTACGACCTGCTCCGGGGCGAGGTGATCCGGGCCATGACCAGCGAAGGCGGAGCGCAGTGATGGTCGGGGAGACAGATATGGCGAACGCCGCGCCATCCACGGCTGCCGTTCAGGCCGCGGCCCCCCGCCGCTCGACGCTGCGCGCCGCGCTCGACGACCATCGTGTCGTCGGCTGGGGCTTCCTGCTGGCGCTGCTGGCGGTGTGGGAGTTCGTCGTCATCCAGGCGCAGATCTCGCCGCTCTATCTGCCGCGCCCGACGCGCGTCGTCGCCGTGCTCTGGCAGAATCTCGCCGAGGGCGGGCTCTCGACCGATCTCGGCCTGACACTCTACCGCATCTTCGCCGGCTTCCTCATCGCGCTCGTCACCGGCGTCCTGCTGGGCGTCTGGATGGCGGTGTCGAAACCCGTCAAGGCGATGGCCGACATCCTGATCGCCGCGCTCTATCCGTTGCCGAAGGTCACGCTGATCCCGCTTCTGGTGATCTGGCTCGGCACCGGCGGCCCCTTCATGCTGACGATCAGCTTCATGGGCGCGTTCTTCCCGATCGTGATCAACACGGTGGTCGGCGTTCAGCAATGCGAGCCGGGGCTGGTGCTGGCGGCGCGTGATCTTGGCGCCAACCTCCGCCAGATCGTGCTGCGCGTGCTGATCCCGAGCGCCGTGCCCTCCATCTTCGCCGGCATCCGTATCGGGCTCGGCATCTCGATCATCCTCGTGGTCGCGGCCGAGATGGTCGTCGCCAGGGACGGGCTCGGCGCGCGCCTCTTCGTCGCCGGGCAGCTGCTCGACACCGAGCTCGTCTTCGCCGTGCTCCTGGTGCTCGCCGTGCTCGGGATCCTGATCACCAAGGGACAGGACCTGATCGACGCGCGCCTCGGCCTCTGGCGCACCAGCTGAGTCCGCCCTCTCGCCCTTCCCGCTTCATCAGCCGCCCCTAGGAGACCGCCATGTCCGCAGCCCATCTCAAGGTCGTCCAGCCCGAGCCCGACAAGGCGCATATGATGCCGTATGCCCCGGCCATCCACATCGTCGGCGCCTGCAACCTCATGTACATCTCGGGCGCGACCGCATCGTCGCTCTACCACAACCACCCGCATATCGATTCCGAGCACGACCACTCCAACGACATCGCCGTCCAGACCCGCAATGCGATGGAGACGATCAAGTCGATCCTCGACACGGTCGGCGCCGAGTGGAAGGACGTGGTCAAGGTCACGAAATACCTCACGGATATGCGCGACGCCGACGGCATGCACGCCGCGATGCGCCCCTATTTCGGCGACTGGCGGCCGGCCAGCACCATGATCTGCATCAATTCGCTGAGCTCGCCCGGCGCCCGCGTCGAGCTCGACATGATCGTCGCCGTGCCGGCGCGCTGAGCGCGTCAGGCCCCGTTGCTCCACGGAAGGACCATCCGACCATGACCATCAGGACGATCATTGCGATCGCAGCCTTCGCCCTGCTCGGCGCCACCGGCGCCTCGGCGCAGGGCTTCGAGAAGAAGAACTACAATTACAGCGAGTTCGCCAAGGGAGCCTTCGCCGAGGCGGTCACGGTGACCGGACCGGCGAAGTTCATCTATCTCGCCGGCATCGGCTCGGAGGATCCCGACAAGGGCACGATCCGCCATGTCGACAACTTCCTCGAGCAGTGCCGTTTCGCCTGGTCGAAGGCCAAGAGCGCGCTCGACGCCAATGGCGCGACGCTCTCCGACATAGTCAAGGTCACGACCTATGTCACCGATGTGCGCTACCGCGAGGAGATGCGCACTTGCCGGCAGGAGACCTTCAAGGGCATTCCGCTGCCGCCGCATACCTTCCTCAACGTCGTCCAGCTGGCGCGGCCGGGCATGATGTTCGAGATCGACGTGGTCGCGGCCATCGCCGCGAAGTAACCGGAAGCCGGGCGCGCCACGGCTCGGCGAAGGGCTGGCGTTCGACATCGTCGAGGCATTGCCAGTCGCCCCGTTCGAGGGCGATCGGCACGCGTCGCGATGATCAAGGAACTTGAAGCCAACGTCCGCTAGCGACCCGTTGCAGACGCGCTGAATGTCTGCTTGCAAGCAACTAAATAGGACCAGAGGTCGCGCAGCCGGAGATGGCGCGCCCGGCCTTGGAGCCGTTGCGCGAAACGATCTGCGCTCGGGATTGGGGCTGTCACGACATGCGATCCTTGATCGGTTGGCCGTCTCCCCGGCGAGGAGAGATACAGATCAGCGCGACCAAGGGCAGAAACCCTCAGCTCTTCCGTCCACTTATAGACGGATATGCAGCAGAGAGCCGGGCACCATAGTAAGTGACGCTGATGATCAGCCCTGAGACGGCGATGCAGTGAACGAAGAAGCCGAGCGCGGAGGCTTCGAAGTCCCACCAGTCGAGCGTCATCTGCATCGAGAGCTTGGTTCCGAGGCCAAGCTGCCATGCACTCCAAGCGCCGTGGATAGCTACGGCTAAAGCCGTGCACCGGAGCAGCCCTGCCCGCGCGGCGCTGACTGTCCTGATCCCGAGCAGTTGGCGCGCCACGCCCATGATCAGCGGCCAACGCAGGCCGAGATGGATCGAGACGATGAGCAGCGCCCAATAGGCCGCCAGCGTGTGGATCTGGCGGGCGGTAAACCCGCCCTGGATCGGCAGGATCGGCGACAGCGCCTCGGAGATCAGGATGCTGGTCACGAGCAGCATCAGCATCGCCGTCAGCAGCCCCAGGGTGACGCCGACGTTGAACAGGCTGCGTGGCTCCCGGCGTGTCTTTCGGAGCCTGCCGTACCAGCGCCGATTGAAGACGTTGTGCGCGATGAGCAGCAGGAACAGCGCCGTGCCGGCGACCTCATGCACCGTGTTGCCGAGCCACCAATAGGACAGCCCCAGCAGGAGCAGCCCGGCCGCCAGACTGTCGAGCAGCAGGCGGATGAGAAAAGTCCGGTTCACGACGGCAGCCGCAGTCTATTCAACCGGCTTTCCATCAAAACGCGGGATCCGATTGCCGGTGAAGAGATATTCCCCGGCGGACTGGCTGCTGTGGCAGGATTGGCAGCGGGCGGTGTTCTCGTTCAGGTTGACCGAACGGTCGGGCCAGAACCACTGGAACTGCCAGTCTCCGGTGCGCCGGCCCGTGGCATAGTCCCCTCCCCAGCCCTCGCCCTTCTCCATGACGAAGTAGCGGAAAACCTTGCCTTCCCGGTAATCAACCAGCACGAAATGCGTGCCGGCGGCGACCGGCTGGCTGCCCTTGATCGCCTGGATCGCCTCGGGCGTCGTCATGATGTGCTCCGTGACATTGCCACGGCGCACCGTCGTGTAATGCACGAGCTTGTCGAGCTCGGGGAACGTCACGCGATTGGTCTCGGCGTGGACCTGCCAGCCGACGACCAAGGCGGGAACCATCGACAGAGCGACGAGCCCCGCCAGCATTGCAGAACGTTTCATAAGGCCTCTGTGCCGGTGTGGCTTGGCGTGGTGAGCGGGACGCGCCCGGCCGGCTTCATTTGGAACCGGCGCGGTAGGCCTCGTCGGAGACGAGCTCCATCCAGGTCACCGCACTGCCGTTCAATGCTTCCGCGATGGCGAAATGCGTCATCGGCTGGTCGGCGGTCGCGCCATGCCAGTGGCGGAGGTTCGGCGGGATCCAGACGACCTCGCCGGGGCCGACCTCTTCACGGGTGCCGCCCTCCTTCTGCACCCAGCCCCGGCCCGACACGATGAACAGCGTCTGGCCGAGCGGGTGGGTATGCCAGGCCGTCCGCGCCCCGGCGGCGAAGGAGACCGTGCCACCGCCGATGCGGGCCGGCTCGTCGCCCCGGTAGCGGCCGAAAACACGGACCTCACCGGTGAACTGGCTCGCCGGACCGGAGGTGGTCTCGCTCCCCGCCGCGCGCACGATCTTCAGCTCGGCATTGGCGCTAGCCGGCGTCGCTTTCGCCTCGCGGCTGGCGAACACCTTTTCGAGCACGGGCACGGCGGACATCGAGCGCGGCCAGCCGGCATAGAAGCCGAGATGCGTCGCGACCTCGGCGGCCTCGGCGCGGCTCAAGCCGTTGTCCATGGCGCGATTGGCATGGAACGGAAGCTGCTCGGGCTGCCCGATCGCGATCAGCGCCGCCATGGTGACGAGGCTGCGATCCCGAGGCGCGAGTTCCGTCCGACGCCAGAGATCGCCGAACAACACGCGATTGGTCAGGTCGGCGAGAGCCGGGGCCGTCGGCGCAACCGAGCTGTTCACCGCGGCCGCCCGCGCCGCCTCCGCCGCAGCCTCGAGCGTGATCGGCTTGTCCTTGCTCTCCACGACGGGGCCGATCTTGCGTTCGTCGAAGACGCGCTTGACCTCGGTCACAGCCGAGATGGCATTCGGCCAGCCGGTATAGAAGGCGAGATGGGTGATAAGCTCGCCGATCTCGCCGGGCTGCACGCCATTGTCGAGCGCGCGCCTGACATGCCCCGGAATCTGGCCGGTCTTGCCGGTCGAGACCAGCGCCGCGACGGTGATCAGGCTGCGGTCGCGCGGTGCCAGCTCCTTGCGCAGCCAGACCTCTCCGAAGAGCACGTCATCGGTGAAATGGCCGAGCCCGGGCGCGACCTCGTAGACGGGGGCCGGAGCGACGCGGTTGCGGCGGTTTTCCTGCGCCTCGACGCCCACTGCAGCGAGTGCCGAGATTGCGATCCCGGCCGCGACGTTCTTCATGCTCGATCTCCTTCGATGGCAGCACTCGCGCGCAAGGGGCCACGTTCTCGAAACGGATCGCTTCGAGTTCCGGCCCGCGCGGGCGCATGGTTCAGTGCGGATGCTGCGCCGGTGCCGGGATGTCGCCCGGCGCCGGCGGCTATGGCAGCCTCAGGTGCTGCCGAGGTCGATGTTCTTCAGCGGCATGTTGCGGACACGTTTGCCGGTCGCAGCAAAGATGGCGTTCAGCACAGCCGGCGCTGCCACTGCGATGGTCGGCTCGCCGACACCCCCCCAGAAGCCCCCCGAGGGCACCGTGATCACTTCGACCGTCGGCATCTCGTCGAGCCGCATGACGTTGTAGGTGTCGAAGTTCTGCTGCTCGATGCGGCCGTCCTTCACCGTGCACTCGCCATAGAGCATGGCCGAGAGCCCATAGACGAAGGAGCCCGAGATCTGGGCGTCGACCTGCTGGGGGTTGAGAACGTGGCCGCAATCGGTGGCTGCAACGATGCGGTGGATCTTGAGCTTGCCGCCCGTCACCGAAACCTCGGCTGCCGCGGCGACATAGCTGCCGAAGCCCATCACCTGCGCGAGGCCGCGATGCACACCCGGCGCCGGCTTGCTGGTCTCCCAGCCGATGCCCTTCGCCGCCGCCTCCAGCACCGCCAGATGCTTGGGGTGTTTGGCCATAAGCTTGCGGCGGAAGACGAGCGGATCGGCCCCCGCCGCATGGGCCAGCTCATCCATGAAGCACTCCAGATAGAGCGCGTTCTGGTTGAGGTTGACGCCGCGCCAGGCGCCGGGGCGCACATGCGGATTATGCATCGCATGATCGACCAGCACGTTGGGGATGGTGTAGCCGATCGCCATCTCGGCGCCACCGGGGATGAGCCCCTGGAAGACCAGCGGGTCGCCATTGGCCGACATGAGGTTCGGGATGGCATAGGCCGCGATCGACTGCCCGGAGATGCGGACATGCAGCGCCTCGACATTGCCGTCGGCATCGAGCGCGGCGCGCAGGCGGCACTGTGTCACCGGGTGGAAGCGGCCCTGCGCCATATCCTCCTCGCGGGTCCACATCATCTTGACCGGCGTATTGGGTATCTGCTTGGCGATCAGCGTCGCCATCTTGATGTAGTCGGTCTGCAAGCGGCGGCCGAAGCTTCCGCCAATGCGCATCGTGTGGATCTCGCAGGCCTCGATCGGCACGCCCGCCGCTGTCGACAGGGTCGTCAGCGCCGCCGCCGGGACCTGGGTCGGCCCCCACATCTCGCAGCGCTCCGGCGTCCAGCGCACGGTCGCCGAAAGCACCTCCATCGGCGCATGGTTCTGGTAGGGATAGCTGTAATCGGCCTCGATCACACGTGTCGCCTTGGCCAATGCGGCCTTGGCATCACCCGTCCGGTTGCCGACGAAGTTGGTCTCCGCGCTTAGCCCCTCATGCAGCTTGGCCGCGATCGTCTCGCTGGTGACGGCGGCGTTCGGGCCATCATCCCACTCGATCGGCAGAGCCTCCAGCGCGGTCTTGGCGCGCCAGAAGGTATCGGCGACCACCGCGACCGTCTCGTCGTCGACGCGCAGCACATGCTTTACGCCGCGCATGCCCAGCACCGCCTTGGCATCGAAGCTCTTGAGCTTGCCGCCATGGACGGGGGAGGCCTTCGGCACGGCGACCAGCATGCCTTCCATCTTGAGGTCGATGCCATAGACCAGCGAGCCGTTCAGCTTATCCTGCGTATCGATCCGCTTCACCGGCTTGCCGGCGATGGTCCAGTCCTTCGGGTCCTTGAGCTTGATCTCCTTCGGCGGAGTGAGCGTCGCGGCCAGCTGTGCGACGGCGCCAAAGGTCGTCGAGCGGTTGCTGGCCTTGTGGGTGATGACGCCCTTGGCAACCGAGCACTGATCGGGGCTGACACCCCAGCCCTGCGCCGCGGCCTGCACGAGCATATGGCGCGCCGCCGCTCCGCCCATGCGGACATAGTCCTGCGAGCCACGGATCGCCCGCGAACCGCCCGTCGACTGATCACGCCAGAGGTTCTGGCGGCGCCGGTTCTCGCCCGGCTTCACCAGTTCAAAGCGGACCTTGTCCCAGTCGCATTCCAGCTCTTCGGCGACGAGCTGGGCGAGACCGGTGAGAGAGCCCTGCCCCATCTCGATGCGGGCGATGCGGATCACGACGGTGTCGTCTGGCTGGATCACCACCCAGCCGTTGACGTCCGGCGCGGCGGCGGACTGTGCCAGCGCCTTGTCCGGCATCGGAAAGGAAAAGCCAAAGCTGAAAGCGCCGGCCGCGGCGCCCGCGCCGGCGAGGAAGCCGCGGCGCGACGGGCGCACTGCCTTGGCGGCGGCGGTGGCGTGACGTTCGGAACCCATGCTCACCCCCTCAGCCCTTGTTCAACGCCATGCGCTCGGAGGCGAGCTTCACGCCCGCCAGAACGCGCCCATAGGTGCCGCAGCGGCAGATATTGGTGATCTCCGCCCGGATCTCGTCTTCGGTCGGCTTGGGGTTCTGCGCGAGCAGCGACGCGGTCGCCATGATCATGCCGACCTGGCAGAAGCCGCATTGAGCGACGTCGAGCTCGGCCCAGACCTGCTGCACCGGGTGTGGCTGCTCAGCGCCCAGTCCCTCGATCGTGACGATCTTCTGATCCTCGGTCACCGCGCTGAGCGGCAGCGCGCAAGAACGGGTCGCGACCCCGTCGATATGAATGGTGCAAGCGCCGCACTGGGCGACTCCGCAGCCATATTTCGTGCCGGTCAGGCCGACATGGTCACGGATGACCCACAGCAGCGGCGTGTCGTCCTCGACATCGACATCGACGACCTTCCCGTTGACGTTGAGCTTCGGCATTCGCTCCCCTCTTCGTGAATTTGATCGGTTGCGGTCAGTTGGCTGCGGTCAGGCCCTGGAGATAGGCGATGATGCTGCCGCGATCGGCCGCGTTCGGAACGCTGACGGACATGGTCGTGCCAGGGGCGACGCCGCGCGGATTGGCGAGATAGGCGTCGAGGTTGGCGGCATCCCAGTTGGGTTCGAGTGTGCTCAGCCCCTTGGAATAGCGGACGCCTTCGACACTGCCGGGCTTGCGGCCGACGATGCCGGACAGATGCGGCCCGATCCGGTTCTGACCGGGCTGGACCGTGTGACAGGAGGCACAGCGCTGGCGGAAAAGGCGCTCGCCGGCAGACGCGTCCTGCGCTCGGGACGGCTGGGCAATAGAGAGCGACGCAGCCACGAACCCGGCCGCAGCAACCAAAATCTTCATCGAGCCATATGCTCCGTTCAGTGACCGCCGCATATCGGCGCATGCCATCGCGTGCGCCGATTCCTGGCGAGCCAGGGCGGTCGGTTTCCTTTCAGTTTCGATGAAGAGGCTAGGGGCAAAGTCGGCAGGCGATTAGCCGCTCAATTCCGATTGATGCTATATTGGAATTTCATCAATCTACGACTGGCGCCGCTGCCGCCTCGGCGGGCACCATCAGCCGCGATAGCGCAGCGCATCCACGAGCACGGCGAAGGCTGCCGAGGGCTGTCGCCGGCTGGGATAATAGAGATGGTAGCCGGCGAATGGCGGGCACCAATCCTCGAGCACGCTGACGAGGCGCCCGGCAGCGAGATCTGCCTGCACCCGGTCCTCCATCACGAAACCCAGCCCGAAGCCGCTCTTCGCGGCGCGCACGATCATCTCGACCTCGTTGAAGGCGAGCTGGCCCTCGACACGCACGCGCAGTTCACGGCCGTCCTTCTCCATTTCCCAGGGGTAGAGCGCGCCCGAGCTCCGCAGCCGCAGATTGATGCACTGGTGGTCGGCCAGGTCATGCGGCGTCTGCGGTATCGGACGCGTCGCGAAATAGGAGGGCGCGCCCACGACGATCATGCGGACCTCGGGCCCGATCCTGACCGCGACCATGTCCTTGGCGACGGCCTCGCCCAGCCGCACCCCGGCATCAAACCGCTCGCTGACGATGTCCCGCAGGCTGGAATCGATGCTCAGCTCGACATGGATGTCGGGATAATCGGGCAGCAGCTTCTCGAGCGCGGGCCAGAGGATCGTCACCGCCGCATGCTCGGCTGTCGTAATGCGGATCGTCCCGGCCGGCTTGTCGCGCAGGTCCCGCAAAGCGTCGAGTTCGGAGCCGATGCTGTCGAAGGCGGGTCGCAATGTGCCGATCAGCCTTTCGCCCGCGTCGGTGGCTGCGACGCTGCGGGTCGTGCGGGTCAGGAGGCGCACTCCGAGCCGCGTCTCGAGCCGGCGGATCGTGTGGCTCAGCGAGGATTGCGAAGTGCTGAGGCGCGCCGCCGCCCGCGTGAAGCTCTGCTCCTCAGCGACGACCAGAAAGGCATTCAGGTCGACCAGTTCTTCGCGCCGCATTCATGAACCTCGCATATAACCGCATACGGCTTACGGCAGATTATCATCACAATGCGCTCAAGATAGCGTGTGGTCCTGAGGGCAAGGGGCGCCCATTGCAGGACTCACAGATGGACCTCGCTCATGAAGCACGCGTCACGGGTGCCACTTCCCATCGCGTGACCGGCAAAGTGGAGATCGCATCCTCCTTTGGCGGCCGGGGTGGCCAAAACGGCACCAGGCTGACCTTCCATCCAGGTGCGCGTACGGCTTGGCACAGTCATCCGGCGGGCCAGACAGTGCTGGTGGTCGATGGCGAAGGGCGCCTGCAACGCGAGGGCGGCCGGATCGAGGCCTTGCAGGCCGGGGATGTGTTCTGGGTCGAGCCGGGCCAGCGCCGCTGGTTCGGCGCAGCGCCCGATGCAGCGGTCGCGCTCATCGCTCTCACCGACGCCGATGCGACTGCGGATGTAGTCTGGATGGAGCGCGTCGACGAACGCGACTATCGCGCGGCCTGAACCGCGAGACGGTCTTTCGGCCGCAAGGCCCGTGGCTGCCACGAAACTCCAACATCAAACGGGAACAGCATTCATGCTTGGAACGATGCTCCATGGCGCGCGGGACGTGCGCTGCGAAGAGGTGCCGGAACCGACGATCCAACGCCCGACCGACGCGATCCTGCGCCTATCCGCGACCTGCATCTGCGGGTCCGATCTCTGGCCTTATCGCGGGCTGAACGACGTCACCGCGCCGATGGCCATGGGCCACGAATATTGCGGGATCGTCGAGGAGGTCGGCAGCGCGGTCACGACGGTAAAGCCGGGAGAGTTCGTCGTCGGCTCCTTCTGCCTGTCGGACAACACCTGCCCGCATTGCCGCTTCGGCTTCCAGTCCTCCTGCGAGCAGCGCGAGTTCATGACCGGTGCACAGGCTCCGCGCCTGCGCGTCCCGCTCGCCGACGGCACGCTGGTCGCGACGCCGGAACTGCCGCCTGACGACCTGATCCCGAGCCTGCTCGCGGTCTCGGACGTGCTCGGCACCGGCTGGTATGCCGCCTTCGCGGCGCGTGTGCAGCCAGGTTCGACGGCGGTCGTCGTCGGCGACGGTGCCGTCGGCCTGATGGGCGTGCTCGCTGCCAAGCAGATGGGCGCCGGCCGCATCATTGCGATGAGCCGCCACAAGACGCGCCAGGACCTGGCGCTGGAATTCGGCGCGACGGATATCGTCTCCGAGCGTGGCGAGGCCGGCATCGCGCGCATCAAGGAGCTCACCGCCAATACCGGGGCGGACTCTGTGCTGGAATGCGTCGGGACCAAGGAGTCTATGCAGCAAGCGCTCGACTGCGCGCGGCCCGGCTCGATGATCGGCTATGTCGGCGTGCCCCACGGCGTCGAGTTCGACGGCCAGCAGCTCTTCTTCTCGCAGAAGGGTTTGCTGGGCGGGCCCGCTCCCGTGCGGCGTTTCCTGCCGGACCTCATCGATCTCGTGCTGGAGCGCAAGATCAACCCGGGCAAGGTTTTCGATCTCGAACTGCCCTTGTCCGACGTCGCGGAGGGCTATCGCGCCATGGACGAGCGCCGGGCGATCAAGACGCTGCTGCGCTTTTGAGACCGCGAGGCGGCCGGACCGCCTCGCTCACTACAATTCATCGGACCGGGGCCCCTGCCCCGGCCCGACATCGTCGTTGGAGGAACGGGTCATGAAGCCACGCGTCATCTGTCACATGATTTCTTCGCTGGACGGCGGGCTGCATCTCAGCCGCTGCAGCACGAGCCCGGATGGCGATCGGTCCGCATGGTCCGCGGTCTATGAACAGGTTCACGAGCAGCTCGACGGCGATGGCTGGATCGTCGGGCGCGTGACGATGGCCGAGATCAGCACGGCCTCAGCGCATCCGCCCGCTCATGCGGCGGCCGTCGATCGGCGCCGCCATATCGCCGATCGCGATGCCGGCAGCTATGCCGTCGCGCTCGATCCGTCGGGGAAGCTGCATTTCGATGGCGCCCGCATCGGAGGCGACCATGTCATCGTTCTGCTCGGCTCCGATGTGCCAGACACCCATCTGGCGGAGCTTGCCGCGGACGGTGTGTCCTATCTCGTGGCGGAGGCCGGCCAGATCGACCTTGCCGCGATGCTCGACATCCTCGGCCGGGAGTTCGGCATCCGCAGATTGCTGCTCGAGGGAGGCGCCGGCATCTGCGGCTCGTTCTTCGCCGCGGGCCTGGTCGATGAGCTGAGCCTACTGGTGGCGCCAGCTCTGGATGGTCGGGCCGGGCATCAGGCCTTCATCGAGTTGGGCGAGGCGGGCCTCGCCGACAAGGTGCAATTGTCGCTGACAGGCTGCGAGGCGTTGCCCCACGGCCTCGTGCATCTGCGCTATGCCGTCACGCCGATGTCGTGACGGCCTTGCTTCGCACGAGCGCCACGCAGCACAGGCTCCCGACACCGCAGAGCGCGATGACCAGCGCCATCGGCCATGGCGTGCCGTCGGCGAGGTTTCCGACCAGCGCCGAGGCGAAGATGCCGCTGCCATAATGGATCGAGCCGACGAGAGCCGAGACGGCCCCCGCGCGCTCGGGAAAATCCGCCATCGCCCCAGCAATGGAGTTGGCGACGATCAGGCCGTTGAGCGACAGAAAGACGAAGAGCGGCAGCACGAGCCCCCAGAGGCCACCTGCGTCGGTCCGGGCAGCGACCGCCGCGACGATCCCGCTCGCGGCCACCAGAGCCGCGCCCAGGCCGAGCAGCCGATCCGACCCGAAGCGCGCCACCAGCCGGATGTTGACCATGTTGACGGCCATGATGCCGAGGATTCCGAGCCCGAACAGGAAGCCGTAGAGCGATGCGGGAACGTGGTGGTAGGTGATGTAGGCGAAGGGCGAGCCGGCGATGAAGGCGAAGGCGCCGCCATAGAAGAAGCCTCCGACGCCGGCATAGCCGAGCACACGGCGCCGCCCCAGCAATTCACCGTATCGGACGAACGCCCGGCCCAGGGGCTCGTGGTTGCGCCTTTGCTCCGGCAGCGTCTCCGGCAGGGTGAGCAGAACCGTCAGCGTGGCCAGCCCGACGACGACCAGGAGCCAGAAGATCGCGCGCCATCCGACCAGGGCCAGGATCTGGCCGCCCAGGAGCGGGCCGAGCAGAGGCGCGACCGCCATCACGGTGATCAGGCTGGAGAGCATCCGCGCCGCGCGAGGGCCCTCATAGAGATCGCGGACCATGGCGCGGCTGAGCGAGACGCCGGCACAGGCGCCGACCGCCTGCACGACCCGCCAGCCGATCAGCGCCTCCGGGCTCTGCGCAAGAGCGCAGCCGGCCGATCCGAGCAGGAAGAGCACGACGCCGATCGCCACCGGCAGGCGCCTTCCATAGCGGTCGCTGATCGGGCCCCAGAAGAGCTGCCCGAGGCTGAATCCGATCAGGAAGCCCGAGACCGTCAGCTCCATATGGCCGGCATCAGCACCGAGCGCCTCGCCCATCGCGGGCATCGCTGGCAAATAGAGATCCGTCGAGATCGAACCGAAGCCCATCAAGGCGCTCAGAATCGCCAGCACCCGCGGCGGCTGCGGTCCGCCGGTGGCCGCAAAATGCAGCGCTCCGGGCGTGACGCCGGACGCGGCTCGCCCGTAACGGGTCGGCTGGGCCTCGGAGACGGCCTCGGCACCCTCAATTCGATCGGACATCGGAGATCCCGCGTTATCTTTTGAGCCTCACGCCGCCGAGCCAGTTCGTGACCTGCGCAAGCGTCTCGCGCTCCTGGTCCTGGCGAAGCAGGAAGGCTTTGCGGATATCGGCGCCGGGCGCGTGTCTCGCGAGCACCTCGCGGCTGCTGCCGGCGCCATATCCGCCATGGGTGATGAAAGGGATGAGCGTCATTCCGGCCAGGGCATGCCGCGACAGGAAGGAGCGGATCGGCGCGGGCGCCGTCATTCCCCAGATCGGAAAGCCGAGGAACACGGTCGCGTAACGGGCGATGTCCGGCACCGTGGCGGCGAGCGGCGGCGCATAGCCGGATCGCCGCTCGCTTTCGGCCTGCTTGACCGTCTCCTGATAATCTTCGGGATACGGGACGGCGGCCTCGATGGCGAAGATGTCGGCCCCATGGGCGCGTCGGATCTGCTCGGCGATCACGCGCGTGTTGCCGGTTCGGGAATAATAGACGACCAGCGTCCCCGAGCCGACAATACGAGACACCGTGGTGGCGGCGGCCGGCTCCAAACCAGCCATCGCCGGCAGGCCCAGCGCCCCGGCCAGTGCCTTTCGGCGCGAAATGGTCTTGCTGGCGTCCACCCGACGCGCCCCGGCAGGCTCAGCGACCCGTCATCGCCATCAGATGGGCGGGATAGCGCTCGCCCTCGACCTGGATTGCAGTGGCAGCGCTCTCGATCCCCTCAAGGTCGGCTGCCGTCAGCTTGACATCCACGGCGCCCAGATTCTCTTCGAGGCGATGCAGCTTGGTCGTGCCGGGGATCGGCACGATCCAGGGCTTGCGGGCGAGCAGCCAGGCGAGCGCGATCTGCGCCGGCGTGGCGCCCTTCTGGTCGGCGATGCGCTTGAGGAGATCGACCAGCGCCTGGTTCTTCTCCATCGCCTCCGCGGTGAAGCGGGGCAGGATGCTGCGGAAATCGCCCTCGCCAAGCTTGGTGTCCTTGCTCATCGCGCCGGTGAGGAAGCCCTTGCCGAGAGGGCTGTAGGGCACGAGACCGATCCCGAGCTCCTCGCAGGCCTGCAGGATGCCGTTGGTCTCGACGCCGCGCGTCCACAGCGAATATTCGTTCTGCAGCGCTGTGATCGGCTGGACCGCGTGGGCGCGGCGAACGGTCTGCGCGCCGGCCTCCGACAATCCGAAATGCCTGACCTTGCCCTGCGCGATCAGGTCCTTGACCGCACCGGCGACGTCCTCGATCGGGACGTTCGGATCGACACGATGCTGATAGAAGAGATCGATGACTTCGATGCCGAGCCGCTTCAGCGAGGCATCGGCAACCGCCTTGATGTGCTCCGGCCGGCTGTTCATGCCGGACTGCTTGCCGTCGATGATGTCGAAGCCGAATTTCGTGGCGATGACCACTTTGTCCCTGACCGGCCTCAGCGCCTCGCCGACCATCTCCTCGTTGGTGAAGGGCCCGTAGACTTCAGCGGTGTCGAAGAAGGTGACGCCGCGGTCCACCGCCTGGCGGATCAACGCGACCCCTTCCCCCTTGCTGACCTTGCTCGCATAGCCGAAATCGAGACCCATGCAGCCATAACCGAGGGCCGAGACTTCAAGGCCATTATGTCCGAGAGTGCGTTTCTTCATCGCTCCATCTCCAGCGCGTTGCGGGCGGCATTCGCCCTGTCGAGCTGAAGATAGGCGGATCAATAGAAATCAATTATCCGCTATAAATGACATGAAGTCATATCTGGATTTCATGAATTCATTCCGGATTCGGCATTCGCAGAATCCGTGGTCCGGCCTGGCGCGCGGCGCGGCGTACGCCTGATTTCGGGCAAGGAGTCTAAGTCTGCTGGCGACCCGTTGCGGACATTGGCCGACAGCTGGAGATCCATCAGACGCTGATGGCGAGCGCCGCCGCTATGCGCATGCCTCCAGAACGTTCCCGCCCAAACTAGGAGCCAGGAAGCATTTAATTTTGTGAGGTTTTATGGTCGGAGCGAGAGGATTCGAACCTCCGACCCCTTGTCCCCCAGACAAGTGCGCTAACCGGGCTGCGCTACGCTCCGACGCGTCGGCTTATAGTGGCGGGCCGGCGCAGATGCAATGCGCTTCGATGCTAAAGATCGAGCATCTTCGCGATCGGGCGTGACCGTCCGAGAGCGCCCGTCCCGGCGTTCGTCTTTCGACGGATCGGGGGAACCCTAAGCCGGCGGGCCGCTTGTTCCTCCAAATGGCGGAGGATGATATGGAAGATGCTTTCCTCGTCACCCTTGGAATGGTGGTGGTGGCGGCCATCACCTGGTTCGCCACGCAGCGCTGGCACATCTGACGGGCGGCCCGGACCGAACCATTGCCTGTTCGCCTGATACAGGGCCGGGCGAGCTATCCATCGCGCGCGCCCTCATCCACGCGAATTGCGGATCACTCAACCTCAGAGCCGCCTGAGAGGCAGAGCAGCGAGCGGCCCAGCGCAGGCTTCAGGCCTTTTCAGCGGAACGCCGGAACCAACGCGAGGGCCGGCTGTTGGATGATCGTGCAGAGGCGTTGAGTTCCTCTCCGCACGAAGAAGAAGGGAGCCGGCGCCCGAACGCCGGCCTCCTTCGACCTCCCCAGACCAGCCGCCAGCCGCGGATGTACCGGTGGCGGCCGGTCCGGGGAGTCGTTTCGTTCCCCGCATGAGTCATACGAACGCACAGAGCCTAGGCGCCAACCACGCCAAAGATGATTCGCCGTGTCGCCAGATTGAGCGCCGGTCTCGCGATTTCGATGCGGTTGCGACCCAGCTCCTTGGCCCGGTAGAGCGCACGATCCGCGGCGGCCAGAAGCCCCTTGAGATCGGCATCGTCAGGCGCCGACTGCGCCAGCCCGACGCTGACGGTCGCGACGATGCCGAACCCGTCCTTGCGCGCAACTTCGGCGGCAAATCGGCGAGCGATGCGCTCCGCGACGCCCTTCGCGACGTCCGCGCCGGTCCGAGGCATCAGGATCGCAAACTCCTCGCCTCCGAGACGCGCGCTCAGAGCCTCAGGACCGGCAGCCTCGCTGGCAATGTCGGCAAAGAGCCTGAGCACGCCATCGCCCGTGTCATGCCCATATCGATCGTTGATCGTCTTGAAGTGATCAAGGTCGAAGGCGAGCAAGGCGTGCGACGCGTCCTTCTCCGCTCGGCGAAGGCGCTCGGGACCGAGTTCGAAGAAGCCCTGGCGGTTGCAGAGGCCCGTGAGAAAGTCGGTGCGAGAAGCGCTCAGCAGCCGCGCCCTCTCCTCTTCCCGGACAAGCGCGAGGAAGGACATGGACATCGCGACGGTGAACAGCACAGCCTCATACATCGTCAGCTCGCCCGCGACGGAAAGCAGGTCGGCGCCATAGAGCGAGGCAACCACCGGCATGACGAAGGCGCGGACCGTGTAGAAAGCGCTGTGGCAGACGAATACCGCGACTGCGATGGGACGGGAGCGCAACCCTTTTGTGGCATGGCTGCGGGACAGGGCAAGCGCCGTCAGGCCGCAGATGACGGCGATCGGCAAGGAACCGATATGGTTCCAGAAGATGCCCTCCCAGCTAGTCCCGGCCAGATGCCAGGCGGCGCCCAGCATGGCGAGGAAGCCTGCGACGGCTGCGGGGTGAATGCTCCTGCGATCGAGAGCCAGGACGCCCTGCAACAGCAGGGTATAGCCGAGCACCATGATGACGTTGGTCAAGGCGGCGCCGGAGACACCCGGCACCAGATTCCGATTCATCGCCAGGATGGCACCGACCGCGAAAACGCAGTAGGCCGCGGCCCAGATTCCGAGCTCCCGGGAGCGCTGGGCCTGAGCCTTCCGCTCCCAGAGGGTCATGGCGGCTGCCATGAGCAGCGTGCCGATCGTCAGTTGCCAGAGGGTCGTGAGGTCCATCGCTCTCGTCGGTGGCGCGCAAATGCGCGGATTCAGGCACGATCGAGCGCCGCAACGGCTCAACGCTCCCGAGTACGTCTGCCCGACACCCGTTAATTTTCGTATCTCAGGGACCGGGAATCGGGCGCGAACCAGAAAAAAATCGCCGCGAAACTAGATTACCCATTATACTTTCAGATCAAGAACCGTATTCAGAAATTGAATATTCCAGCCCTACAATTAACAAGATGAACAGTTTCAAACAACATCATCCAGTTACGTCACCTCCTAGAACACGCCCGAGGCCTGAGATACCGAGCCTTACGCCCCGGTCATTCGCGCCGCGTTGCGCGCGAGGCGCCGGGACGGATGGCCGAAGCCGGGCAGCGCCACGCCACCGATATGGCCCCACATCGAACCCGGCCGCTCGGGGTTCAAGCGCCATCATCCAAAAAAGTCATGCCATCCCCCAAATGGGGGTTTCGCAAGCGCACACATCCTCAGAGTATCATGTGGCGGCGCGGGATTATCACCATGAAACACAGGCATCATATGTCGCTTATCGTGCGGCGTGCCCAGATTCGCCGGGCAGCCGCCAGCCGGAAGAACGCGTCTTCCGATCCGACCAACATCCGGCCCCATCTGCGGCTGGTGGTGTCGAACAGCTTTGACGATCGCCTCGAGGCGACCAGCGGCCACGACTCCCGGCCCCTCCCCTTCGAATAGGGCGGCCCTTCCCGGGCAGCTGGTGGGGCGGTCGATGTTCAGCTAACAGTCATCCGCGTCTCGCCATTCATGATGACGGCGGCGTTGAGCCGCCGCGTCACCGTCAGGCAGTCGAGGTCGCGTTGAAGCAGGATTGGTTTCATTGCGAGGCGTGCGGTTCTCCCGGCGTCTCGGTTCCCTCTGCGCTGACCGACGCCAGCGTCGTCTCGTGTGCCAGTTGCGGGCTGAACCTCGGCTCATGGGCCGAGTACCGCCGACGGGTCGATCAGGCCCTGATGGCGGAACAGGCCCAGCGGAGGAGCCGACTTGTTGTGGCCGACCCGGTCGGGTCCGGAGCCGGCGGCTGATCGCCGCTCCGCAAAGGCAGATGGTGGCCCCAGCTTTGCTTCGCAGCGTCGATGGCCGAGACCGCGCCCAAAAACGACTCTGGCCTACCAATGAGCGAACAGACTGCGCTGCCGCCCGAGGATACCCCCACCGAGGACGTCCAGGACGACGCGGATGCGTCCAAGGACAGCGGCTTCCGCGACAGGCTCGTCGGACTCTGCTTCCTGCTGGCGATCGGCGGGACGACCGTGGCCTGGTTCTTCCTTCTGGGCTGGAGCGCCTGGCGCTATCTCAGGCCCTGAACGCAGGCAGGAGCGGCAGCGCCGCTCCTGCAACAGCCCTTCAGCTTCAAACCCGGCCGCATTGAAGGCGGACAGACCTGCCGATCAAAGACGCTCGAGCCAGCCGTTCAGCAGGCCGATATCGGCCTGGCCGAGGCCGTGCCCGGCCGGAAGCACGCGGTGCTGGACCTCCGCGCCGTTCTCGCCGAGCTGTCGGGCCAGCTTTTCGGCATTGGCGGCCGGCACGATCGGATCCAGCGCGCCCGAGAGCACGAGTACGGGTTTGCCCGACAGGTCCGCGCGCGGAGCCTGGGTGAAGGGCACCATGGCGCGCAGCAGCGCCGCGCCCGCCAGCACTTCCGGCCGCTGCAGCAGCATCGCGGCGGCGATGTTGGCGCCGTTCGAGAAGCCGAGCGCGATCGGCGCGGCGAGACCATAGCGTTCGCGTGCTTCCAAAACGAAATCGGCGAGCTCGTCGGTGCGGCGGCGCAGATCCGCCTCATCGAAGACGCCTTCGGCCAGCCGGCGGAAGAAGCGGGGCGCCGCGCCTTCCAGCACCTTGCCGCGGGGCGAGAGCAGGCGCGCGCCGGGGGCGACGGTGCGGCCAAGCGAGAGCAGGTCGCGCTCGTCCCCGCCGGTGCCGTGCAGCAGCAGGAGCGGCCTGCGGGCCGCATCGCTGCCCTGCTCGAAGACATGGATGAAGCCGGTATCAGCCTTCGTCTCGGTCATGATCTCAATCTCCCTTCATGAAGCGGAGGCGCCCTGCCCCCGGTTTGTGGCAGGCAGGGCGTTGTCGGCTCCGGGCCGGTAGGCCCGGAGCCTTTTGGGTTGCGCGTCAGTCGAGCGCGGGCAGGACCGCTTCGATCTCCTTGCGGTGCGCCTCATACTGCGGCGGCAGCTTCAGCGTGCGGCCCAGTTCGGCCGCCGGCTCGTCGAACGCGAAGCCGGGGATATCGGTCGCGATCTCGAACAGGACATGCCCCGGCTCACGGAAGTAGACCGAGCGGAAATAGTTCCGATCACGCTGCTCCGTGGTGCGGATGCCGTGGTTCTCCCGCAGGCGGCTCACCATCTCCTCCTGCGCGGCGTCATCGGCCGCCCGGAAGGCGATGTGGTGGACCGAGCCCGCGCCCTGCCGGGCCGGCAGGAAGCCGCCGGCGACGCGCAGGTCGACGATGCCACCAACCTCCGTGCCCTTCACCGCATAGCGGATCAGGGTCTCCTCGCGAGCGACCTCGGCAAAGCCGAAGACGTCGGTCAGGATTGCGGCGGTGGGCGCGGCGTCGGCGATCAGCAGGCTGACGCTATGGAAGCCGCGGAGCGCATGCTCGGCCGGGACGTCGCCTTCCGACCAGGCCGGCTCCTTCTCGACGCCGGGTACGCCGACGAGGGCGAGCCTCATCCCGTCCGGATCGCGGAAGCTCAGCACGCTCTCGCCGAAACGCCGGGCCGGCGCCTCATGCGGAACGCCCTTCTCGACGAAGCGATGCGTCCAGTAGCCGATCGAAGCTTCCGGGACCCGGAAGACCGTCTCCTGCGTCTCACCGACACCGAGGCGGCCGGGCGCTGCATGATCCCAGGGGAAGAAGGTCAGGATCGAGCCCGGAGCGGCATCCGCGTCACCATAATAAAGGTGATAGGTGCCGGGGTCGTCGAAATTGACCGTCTTCTTGACCAGGCGCAGGCCGAGCACGCGGCCATAGAAGTCGAGGTTGCGACGAGCGGGGCCGGAGATGGCGGTGACGTGGTGAAGGCCGTTGATCTGCATGGTTTGGTCCTCCGTGAGCTTTGAGTGCCTGGCGGGCCAGCCCTTCCGGCCTCGCTGCGTTGGCCGAAAGATCGGTGCGCCAGGGCCAAAACGCCAGCCCCGACTCATTGCACCAACGCAATGTCATCATCGTCAAACTACAATTTGATTTGCGGACAAGGCGAGACGATCTTCTGCCTCGAGACCGAACCGGTCCCGTTTCGCTTTCAGGAGACATGACCATGATCGACAATCGCTTCGCCCCTTATGGCGCCCTCGGCCTGCGTATCGCGCTCGGCGCCATGTTCATTGCCCACGCCTATCTCAAGCTCGTCATCTTCACCCCCGCGGGCTTCGCTGGCTTCCTTGGCCAGCTCGGCCTGCCAAGCATCCTCGCCTGGCCGATCATTCTGGCCGAGCTCATCGGCGGCCTCGCCATCCTCTTCGGCTTCTATGGCCGCTACGTATCGCTGCTGCTGCTGCCGGTGCTGCTCGGCGCCCTTGCCGTCCACGCTCCGAACGGCTGGGTCTTCAACGCCCCGAACGGCGGCTGGGAATATCCCGCCTTCCTCGCGCTGACGGCCTTCGCACATGTGCTGATCGGCGACGGCGCCTTCGCGGTGAAGCCGGCCAACTTCGGCGAGCGCGCCCGCCCGGCGATCGCCTGAGCGCGGCGCTTGAAGGGGCTCGAGGCTTGGCGGAGACTGCGCGGATGATTCAAGCCGCCAAGTCCTCTGCCAAGCCCTCCGCAAAGCCTCTTGCCGCGAATGCCCTGGCCTGGGACGATTTCCGCCTCATCAAGGCCATCGCAGACAAACGAGCGCTGCCCGCAGCCGCGGCAGCGCTCGGCGTCAATCACTCCACGGTGTTCCGCCGCCTCGGCCAGATCGAGGAGGCGCTCGGCGTCAGGCTCTTCGAGCGACATCGCTCGGGCTATGTCGCGACGCCGGCCGGCGAGGAGATGGTGCAGCTCGCATCCCGCGTCGACGACGACATCAACGCTTTCGCGCTCAAGCTCGCCGGCCAGGAGATCACCCCTGCCGGCGAGTTGCGCGTCGCCACCAACGACACGCTCGTGGTCGATCTGCTGACGCCGCTCTTCGCGCAGTTCCTCAGCGGATGCCCTGACATCCGCCTCGACATCCTGATCGGCAACCGCGCCGCCAATCTCTCCAAGCGCGACGCCGATGTGGCAATCCGTGCCACGGACAACCCGCCCGAGACGCTGATCGGCCGCAAGCCCGCCCGTATCGTCTGGGCGCTCTATGGCCGCGCCGAAGATTTTCCCGATACCGTGCGGCCGCCCATCGAAGACCTCTGGCAACTGAGCTGGGTCTCACTCGGCGAGGAATTCGCCGCGATGAACGCCTGTCGCTATGTCGCGCTCCATGTCGCGCCGGAGCGGGTCGCCTACAAGCTCAACACCGTGCTCGGCCTCGCCGAAGCCGTCGAGGCCGGCATCGGCATCGGCTTCCTGCCCTGCTTCATCGGCGACACGCGGCCCGGACTGACACGGCTCGCCCCGCCTGATGCTGCGCTTGCCGCCGATCTCTGGCTGCTGACCCATCCCGACATGCGGCACACACCCAGAGTCCGGCTGTTCCTTGACTTCATGGGCGCCGAGTTGGCGCGGCTGAAGCCGCTGATGGAAGGCGAGCGCCCGATTGGGGGCGGCCTGCCGGAATAGGGCTGTTGCCCTGCCCGGCCGGCAGGCTACGATGGCCCCATGGAGATTGTCGTCCCGCTCATCATCGGCCTGAGCCTGATCTGGCTGATCGGCCGCGGCGTGCCCTGGAACGCGAAGCTGATGACGATCATCGTCACGCTCGCAGTCGTCGTCCTGATCGTGGCGCTGGAACGCGGCGGCTACTGGCCGGAGGCCTTCCGCCACCGCTGAGGCCCGTCAGGGAGAAACCAGCTTAAGACCGATGATGCCTGCCACGATCAGGCCGATGCAGGCCAGCCGCAGCGCTGCCGCCGACTCGCCGAGCAGTACAATGCCGAGGATCGCCGTCCCGATGGTGCCGATGCCGGTCCAGATCGCATAGGCGGTGCCGACCGGAAGCGACTTCAGCGCCAACCCCAGAAGTCCGAGGCTGACGACCATGCTGGCGAGGGTGAGAAGCGTCGGCAGCAGGCGGGTGAAGCCATGCGTGTATTTCAGGCCGATCGCCCAACCGACCTCGAACAGACCCGCGACAAAAAGATAGAGCCAGGCCATCTCGGCCCTCCTCGACGATGCGGCACGGTCGTCCGCGCCAGATTGAGGGGAGAATCCGAGGTCGTCCTCGGCCCTGGGAGCTCTATTCAGATATGGCCTCGGCGCCGGCAGATCAAACGGCGCGCCGCGCTCAGGCCGCGTCGGCCGCCGGCTCCAGCGCCCGCTCGAGGATGCGCCGGCATTCGCCGAGTTCGTTCATCACCGCCGTCAGGACTGTGATGTCGTCGAGGCCCTCGGGAACGCTGCGCGCCGCGGGAGGCGGTGTCCAGCCCGCACCAGCCATCGCCGGCTGGGAGGCGGCTGCGGCTTCGGAGCCATCGCCGCCGGGCGCCTGCCCGATCGGCCCACCTCGGCCGATCGCCTGGACATGACGCGGCCCCTGCTCCTTGAGGATGCGCTGCAGGCCCTTGATGGTGTAGCCCTCGCCGTAGAGCAGGCGACGGATGCCCTTGAGCAGGGCGACATCATCCGGGCGGTAGTAGCGGCGTCCGCCGCCGCGCTTCAGCGGTTTGATCTGGCTGAAGCGGGTTTCCCAGAAACGGAGCACATGCTGGGGTATGTCGAGGTCTTCTGCGACCTCGCTGATGGTCCGAAAGGCATCAGGGCTCTTGGTGTCCAATTCGGCCTCCGCGTCTGCGCTGCCGGCGTGGAACTCCAGATTCACTCGCTTTCGCCCTCACCCGATTGCCCGTTGATACGGGCCTTCATCACATTCGAGGGCTTGAATACCATCACCCGACGCGGCTCGATCGGCACTTCAACGCCCGTCTTGGGATTACGCCCGATTCGCTCGCCCTTGTCTCGTACGACGAAAGAACCGAACGAAGACAGCTTGACGTTCTCGCCACGCGCGACCGCATCGCAGATCTCGTCGAGCACCGCTTCGACGAGCTTCGACGACTCCGTCCGAGACAGGCCGATCTTTTGATAAACAGCCTCACACAGATCCGCGCGAGTGACCGTTTGCGCCGCCATTCATGTCCTCCAAGGCATATTGCAGGCAGCGACGATAACCGCCGGCCTTTTCGCCATCTCGGTCGATGGACGCTAGGCGTCCCCGCCGTGCGGGTCAATCCTCAAGCGAGGGTTGTTGCCCCGTCGGCGGCCTAAATCAATCGAGAATCGCGATAATTCGTGACAATTTGAGATGTATTCGGGGTGTTCTCACCAGCGGATCAAGGCTGAACCCCAGGTGAAGCCGCCGCCCATCGCCTCGATCAGCACGAGCTGCCCGGGCTTGATGCGACCATCGGCATGCGCCTCCGCCAGCGCCAGCGGAACCGAGGCGGCCGAGGTGTTGCCGTGACGATCGACCGTCACGACGACACGATCATGACCGATGCCGAGCTTGTCCGCCGTCGCATCGATGATGCGACGATTTGCCTGATGCGGCACGAACCAGTCGATATCCGCGCCGCTCAGCCCGGTCTGCTCGAACGTATGACGCACCGTGTCGGCGAGATTGTTGACCGCGTGGCGGAAGACCTCCCGCCCTTCCATGCGCAGCACGCCGACCGTCTTGGTCGAGCCGGCGCCGCCGTCGACATAGAGCTTGTCCTTGTAGCGCCCGTCCGAACGGATGTGGGTGGTGAGGATGCCGCGATCGGCCAGCGTCCCCTCGCCCGGCATCGCCTTGAGCACGACGGCGCCGGCGCCATCGCCGAACAGCACGCAGGTGGCGCGGTCTTCCCAGTCGAGGATGCGCGAGAAGGTCTCGGCGCCGATCACGAGCGCCGCCCTGGCGCCGCCGGTGGTCAGGAACTTGTCGGCCGTCGCCAGCGCGAAGACGAAGCCGGAGCAGACCGCCTGCACGTCGAAGGCGGCGCCTCCAATGATGCCCAGCTCGGCCTGGATCTGCGTCGCGGTCGCGGGAAAGGTGTGATCGGGCGTCGCGGTCGCGACGATGATCAGGTCGATCTCCTGCGGATCGATGCCCGCATCGGCGATCGCGGCCTGCGCCGCCCTGAGGCCGAGCACCGAGGTGGGCTCGTCATCGGCCGCGACATGGCGCTGGCGGATGCCGGTGCGCTGGACGATCCACTCGTCGTTGGTGTCGACCCTGGCGGCGAGCTCGGCATTGGTCACGATGCGAGCGGGCAGATAGGAGCCGCAACCCACCACTTGAGAGCGCAGAATGGACAAGGAAACCGTTCCTTATTCGGCGTCGGCCGGCTGCGCGGCAGGCAGCTCGGGGCGCGTGCTTGCGGCGACCATCTCGCGGAGCTTCGCCATCAGGTCTTCGCGGGCCATTTCATAGCCGAGTTCGGCCGCGCTGGCGAAGCCGATGGCATCCGTGCCGCCATGGCTCTTGATGACGATGCCTTCCAGCCCCAGGAACACGCCACCGTTGGACTTGCGCGGATCGAGCTTCTCCCGCAGCGCAGCGAAGGCGCTGCGCGCCAGAACATAACCGATCTTCGCCATGAAGGAACGATTGATCGCCGCGCGCAGGTAATCGGCGACCTGCCGGGCGGTGCCCTCCGCGGTCTTCAGCGCGATGTTGCCGGTGAAGCCCTCGGTCACGACGACGTCGACCGTGCCCTTGCCGAGATCGTCGCCCTCGACGAAGCCGTGATAGGTGAGATGCGGCAGGTTGCTCTCGCGCAGGATGCGCCCGGCTTCCTTCACCGCCTCGACGCCCTTGATCTCCTCGACGCCGACATTGAGCAGGCCGACCGTCGGCCGGTCGAGATCGAAGACGACGCGGGCCATGGCCGCACCCATCACCGCGAGATCGACGAGATGGCGTGCGTCCGCGCCGATGGTGGCGCCGACATCGAGCACGATGCTCTCGCCGCGCGCCGTCGGCCACAGGCAGGCGATGGCGGGCCGGTCGACCTGTGCCATCGACTTCAGGCAGAATTTCGACATCGCCATCAGCGCGCCGGTGTTGCCGGCCGAGACGGTGACATCGGCCTCGCCGGTCTTGGTGGCGTCGATGGCGCGCCACATCGACGACTTGTAGCGGCCGGCGCGCAGCGCCTGGCTCGGCTTGTCGTCCATCTTCACCGAGACGTCGGTATGGTGGAACGTCGTGACGGCCTTGAGCTTGGGGTGCTGATCGATCAGCGGCAGCACCTCCTTCTCGTCACCGAAGACGACGAAGCGCGCGTCCGGGCGGCGTTCCAGCATGAGCGCGGCGCCGGGGATGACGATGGAGGGGCCGTGATCCCCGCCCATCGCATCGAGCGCGATTGTAACCGATCGTGTCATGGAGTTCAGGTGTGTCCCGGAAATGGCCGACCTTCGGTGCGGGACGGCTCATAGTGCATGGGCCCGAAAAGTGGAACCCGAATTTCGGAAAAGCCCATGCTGGTCCAGGGCGCTAAGATCCCGATTCGAACATCGTGTTCAGATCGTGCCCCGGCAGAGCGGACAATAGCGACTTGGGCCGGCTCCGCAAGACGGGCCAGCGCGGCTTACTCATCACGTTTCAGCTTCGCCAACGCCGCGAAGGGCGACTCGGCACCCGGCTCCGCCGCAGGGGCGTCGAAGTTCACGCCTGGCTTGCGCGGATAAGGATCGAGCTCCAGCGCCAGGAATTCGAGCGTGACGGCGCCCAGATCGATGACGCCATCATGGATCGGCTCCGGCGGATCCTCCTCGTTGAGGAGCACCTCGATGTCGATCTCGGCATCGTCCCGCTCGCCGCGGCGGGAGGCGGCGCTCTCCTCCTCCTCGGGCGCGAAGTCGAGCTTCACCGGCACATCCAGCTTGACCGGGAAGGCATCGAGCGTGACCACGCAGGTCTGGTGCAGGCGCGCCGCGATGCGGCCCTCCAGCTTCACCCGGTCACCATTGCGCGAGAGGAGGTAGCGCGCTTCGAGCGCTTCCAGCGAGGCCAGGCCAAGCATGGCGCCGATGGCAGGCAACTGGCTCTCCTCGGCGCGAACCACGACCTCGGTGCCGCGCTGGCGGATCGTCTCGACGCGAACCGGGTGGCTCAGCGGCAGGGGCTGCGGGTGATCAGACATGGCTCGCCTCCTGGCTTGAGAGATCCTGCGCTGCCGAGGGCGGGAACAGGGGGTCGCGGCTGAGGATAGCTTCGAGATCCATCTCCGCCAGCGCGCCCTGCGCCCCGCGGATATAGGCGGCGAGCGCGGCCGCGCCTTCCGGAGCGCAGGCGTTGCGCCCAAGAGCCTCGGCCAGCATCTGCGTACCGGGTGCAGCGAGCGCCGCTTCATAGGCCTGCACGCGGCCATAGAACATCTGGCCGATCTTCTTCATGCGCTTGGGCACGGCGACATCGCTTGTGCCACCGTTGCGGAAGCCGAGCTCCAGATAGGAGAAGCAGGCATCGACCAGTTCCTGCGCCAAATCCGAGGCCGGGGGCGGCAATTCGCGCAGCCGCCGCAGCACCAGCTGGAGATGCAGGGTGAGCGATTCGAACCGGCCCTCGAAACTGTCGGGAATTCCGCCCTCACCATAGAATTCAGGCCGGCGCGACGCCTCGGCGACGCGCCCGAACAACGCATCCACAGAGGCGCGCCTGCTGGCGCGCTTGCCGAACAATCCGAAAATCACGTGTTTGCCTGCACCCGCCGCTGCCGCGGACGTCCTCGCCTTGCCAAAGCCATGCTCGGGCGTTACGCCAAGCTCTACCCTTTTGACAAGCGGCTTGGGATCTCCCGAGCCGTGCTCGCCTTTGGATCGCGCCCGTATGACCCTCCTGACTCGCCGCACGGCTCTGCTCGGAGCCCTCGCGACCTCGTCCCTTCTGCTGGCCGGCTGCGGACCCGACTCCGGCGGCTTCGTCCTCCCGACCTCCGCCGGCCTGAACGAGGAATTCAAGCGCGGCTTCGTGATGGACGAGGCGCTCGTCGCGCAGGTGAAGGTCGGCATGGACGTGCAGGCCGTGCTGCAGTTGCTCGGCACGCCCTCGACGACCTCGACGGTCGGCAACCGCACCTTCTACTACATTAGCCAGACGATGCGCCGCCGCGTCCAGTTCATGGACCCGCAGGTCATCGACCAGCAGGTGCTGGTGGTCTATTTCAACAAGAGCTTCAAGGTGGAGCGCGTCGCCCGCTACGGGCTGCAGGACGGCGTGATCTTCGACTTCATCAGCCGCACCACCCCGGCCGGCGGCGAGGAGCAGAGCTTCCTGCGCAACCTCTTCCGCGGCGTGACCAAGTTCAACCCGCTGGGCTCCTGATCCGCGGTTCAGACCGGCTCTGAAACGACAAAACCCCGCGGCCGGCGCCGCGGGGTTTTTCGTTTGCTTTGGCCGCTCTTGTCAGAGCGCTGTGACAGGGCGCCGCTCCGGCAGGGTCATCGCCATGACGCCGACGACCACCAAAGCGAGCCCGGCCCATGCCGTCGGGCTCAACGTCTCGCCGAGGAAGACCAAGCCTATCGCGACCCCGATCGGCACACGCAGATAAGCCACCGCAGTCGTGCCCACAGAGCCAAGCGTGCGGATGAGCCGGAAATAGATGGCGAAGGCCAGCGCCGTCGAAACGACAGACAGGGCGAGAAGCGCGAGCAGGGACTCGGTGGACGGCGTCAGGCCCCAAGGCCGATCGACGACGAGTGAGGCCGGAATCAGGAGGACGGTGCCGGCGATCATCGAGCCCGCCGCCGGCAGCAGCGGGTCCATGCCGGTGAAGTGACGGCCGAAGAGCGCAGCGCAGGCATAGGCGATGGTCGCCACGACGATCGCCAGCTGCGGGAGGACGGCGCCTCCGAGCCCGGTGAAGGCATCGACGCCGACGATCAGGCTGACGCCGGCGAGGCCGGCCCCAACGCCAAGCCCTTTGCGCCAGTCCGGGCGCTTGGCCGGAGTGAGCGCCAGCGAGATCAGGAAGACGAAGACCGGCGTCGTGCCGTTCAGGATCGAGGCCAGGCCGGCATCGACGCTCTTCTCCGCCCAGGCGATCAGGGTGAAGGGCACGACGCTGTTGAGGCAGGCCTGCGTCAGGAAGCGCCGCCAGCTGGTGAGGTCCCGCGGCATCCGCAAACCCCGCCAGCGGATGACGGCGAGCAGGATCAGCCCGGCGATCAGCGTGCGGCCGGCGATCAGGGTCAGCGGCGGGATGGTTTCGACGCCGATCTTGATGAAGCTGTAGGAGCCACCCCAGAGCGTGGCGAGCGTGAGCAGAAGGGCGAGTTCGGTGGCGCGGTTGGTGCTGGCCGGCGTTTCGAGCGTTTGCGTGGACATGGTCTCTTCCTCAATTCGGCGAGACCATGCCAGCAATGCCGCGTGACAGCATGCGGCAACACTACGCTCCCGACGGTAGTTTTCGAGCCCTATCCAACAGCTTTCGAAATTGATTCAAGCTGGGAGCGCAGAGCGTTGCCGGAAAAGGAAAACCCGCGGCTCACGCCGCGGGTTTTCCCATACTTTTTGGGCCGATCCGATCAGCTATGCGCCAGGATCGCCAGCAGCAGCAGGGCGATGATGTTGGTGATCTTGATCGCCGGGTTCACGGCGGGGCCCGCCGTGTCCTTGTAGGGGTCGCCGACGGTGTCGCCGGTCACCGAGGCCTTGTGCGCGTCCGAGCCCTTGAGATGGCGCACGCCGTCCTTGTCGACGAAGCCGTCCTCGAAGCTCTTCTTGGCGTTGTCCCAGGCGCCGCCGCCCGAGGTCATCGAGATCGCGACGAAGATACCGGTGACGATGACGCCCATCAGCATGGCGCCGACGGCCGCAAAGGCGTTGTTCTTGCCGGCGATCGCGTAGATCACGAAATAGGTCACGATCGGCGCCAGCACCGGCAGGAGCGAGGGCACCACCATTTCCTTGATCGCGGCGCGGGTCAGCATGTCGACGGCGCGGCCGTAATCAGGCCGGTCCTTGCCTTCCATGATGCCGGGCTTTTCCTTGAACTGCCGCCGCACCTCCTCGACGACCGAGCCCGCCGCGCGCCCGACCGCCGTCATGCCCATGCCGCCGAAGAGGAAGGGGATGAGGCCGCCGAGCAGCAGGCCGACGACGACGTAGGGGTTCGACAACGAGAAGTCGAGCGTGACGCCCTTAAAGTACTGGAAGGCCGTGCTACCCGCCTTGTTAGCCTCGGAGATGAAGAAGTTCAGGTCCGAGGTATAGGCGGCGAAGAGCACCAGCGCGCCGAGGCCGGCGGAGCCGATCGCGTACCCCTTTGTGACAGCCTTGGTGGTGTTGCCGACGGCGTCGAGCGCGTCGGTCGAGTGACGCACCTCCTTGGGCAGGCCGGCCATCTCGGCGATGCCGCCGGCATTGTCCGTCACCGGCCCGAAGGCATCGAGCGCCACGACCACGCCGGCCAGCGCCAGCATGGCGGTGGTGGCGACCGCGATGCCGAAAAGGCCCGCGAGCGTGTAGGAGGCGATAATGCCGGCGATGATGACGATGGTCGGCAGCGCCGTCGATTCCAAGGAGACCGCGAGGCCCTGGATGACGTTGGTGCCGTGGCCCGTCACCGAGGCCTGGGCGATGGAGACGACCGGGCGCTTGCCGGTGCCGGTGTAGTATTCGGTGATGATGACGATGAGGAGCGTCACGGCGAGGCCGACCAGCGCGCAGCCGAAGAGCTTGCCCGAGGTGAAGGTGACGTTCTGCACCGTGGTGAAGGAGGCGTCGAAGCCGCCGAACATCAGATAGTTCACGGCGGCGATCGCACCGATCGAGAGCACGCCGGCGGCGATGAAGCCCTTGTAGAGCGCGCCCATGATCGACTGGTTGGCGCCCAGCTTCACGAAGAAGGTGCCGATGATCGAGGTGACGATGCAGGCGGCGCCGATCGCCATCGGATAGAGCATCATCGTGCCGAGCACCGGCTGGCCGGCGAAGAAGATCGCGGCAAGCACCATGGTCGCGACCAGCGTCACCGCATAGGTCTCGAACAGGTCGGCGGCCATGCCGGCGCAGTCGCCGACATTATCGCCGACATTGTCGGCGATGGTCGCCGGGTTGCGCGGATCGTCCTCCGGGATGCCGGCCTCGACCTTGCCGACGAGGTCGGCGCCGACATCGGCGCCCTTGGTGAAGATGCCGCCGCCAAGACGGGCAAAGATCGAGATCAGCGAGGCACCGAAGCCGAGCGCGACCAGCGAATCGATCACCGTGCGGCTGGAGGGCTGGAAGCCGAGCCAGGAGGTCAGGACGCCGTAGTAGACGGCGACGCCGAGCAGGGCGAGGCCCGCTACGAGCATGCCGGTGACCGCACCCGCCTTGAAGGCGACGTCGAGGCCTTCACCGAGGGACTGCATCGCGGCCTGGGCGGTGCGGACATTGGCGCGCACCGAGACGTTCATGCCGATGAAGCCGGCCGCACCGGAAAGCACGGCGCCGATCAGGAAGCCGACAGCCACCCATTTGCCGAGCAGCCAGGCCAGAGCAATGAAAAGGACGACGCCGACCATGGCGATCGTAACGTACTGGCGCTTGAGATAGGCCTGCGCGCCCTCGGCCACCGCGCCGGAAATCTCCTGCATGCGCTGGTTGCCGGCGTCGCGCTTCATGACGTCGCCATAGGCCCAGATGCCGTAGGCTATCGACAGCGCACTCAATATAATGATGAGAAGCAGAGCTGACATTCGTTTTCCTGACCTTGGTGCTTCCGAGCCGTCGGGAGCGTTGTCGCTCCGCTTTTGCAGCATTGGACGTCAGGCAACGAAAAAACGGGCCCTAAAGACTATAGGCCCGCTCCGCGTCGCCAGTGTCAGGCGAATTTGTGGCAAGTTTCGACGAGGAGCGCAAACGCTGTGTTTGCGTTTTGGTCCAGTTGGAAGCTTGCTGCACAGCCGGCTCGACAGCGGCTACCTCGAGAGCTGGGCGCGGGGCGCTCTAGAGGCGTTCTCCGGGGAGTTGGCTGGCCTGCCTCACCCAGTCGCGAGCCTGGCCTCATCGAGATCCTCGTGCTCGTGGATGTCGAAGTAATCGACCCTTTGCCGACATCCCCCTAAGCCCATCTCACAGGCAAGTTCCGAGAAGGGCTTACCTTCAGCATTCACTTCTTCGCCGAGGCGGATCGACGTGTGCGGCGGTAGCAGCTCTTCCAGCATGTCGCGACGCTCGGCGACAATCCACGCGGCCCAAGTTGCACGCTCGAATCCCGCAAAATGCGCCACGTCCTTGCCGAGCAGCGAACACCGGACTCCTGGCGCCCCCGTGTTTGCGGCAGCGACGACCAGACAACTTCAAAGAGGGCAGATCAGCAACGTAAAGATGAAGACGGTCCCCTGCGGCTCGTTCTTTTCAGCCCATAACTGTCCGCCATGAGACTCGACAATCGAACGGCAGATGGCGAGACCCATGCCCATCCCGTGTTCTTTTGTTGTGAAGAACGGATCAAATATTCTCTCCGATGATTCAATGCCGACGCCCCGATCGCGGATTTCGGTTTGCACGACATCCCCGACCCGGTGCACGCGCACCTCAAGCACCTTTTCGCCGGCAACGGAATCCATCGCATCGAAACCATTACGAATGAGATTGATCAGAACCTGCTGAATTTGAACGCGATCGAATGCGATCAGCGGCAGATTGCGCTCGACATCAATGCTCAAACGAATACGGCGCCGTGCCGCTTCGTCGGTCATGAGGTGACGCGCTTCCTCAATGACGCCATCGAACGCGGTGTGGTTCCTTGGTTCCGCGGACTGCTTGAACAAGGCGCGGATGCGACTGACGACATCCGCCGCCGAGTTGGCGTCTCGGATGACCCGCTCCACAGTGTTCTGTGCGCGCTCCAGATTGGGCGGTTCGCTCTTGAGCCAACGCTGACAGGCATGCGAATTGGCCACGATCGCGGCGAGCGGTTGATTGACCTCATGCGCGATCGAAGCCGAGAGCTCTGCTAGACTCGCCGCTTGACTCGCACGGGCAAGGGTTTCCCGAGCCAAGCGCAATTCCTCCTGCGCCCGAACCTCACCGTCGATGTCGATAGAAATCCCGTACCATTGTAGAATCGCGCCATGCTGGTCCCGCACCGGCTCTCCCCGGCCTTCCATCCAGCGGTACACACCATCTGCGCGACGCACACGGTACCTGTTGGCGTAGCTCTCGCCGGTAGCCAGGGCGTGGCTGATCGTCTCCCGCAGACTCGCAGCATCATCCGGATGGACGAGAACCTGGACAGTTCCGGCCAACCCGCTCATGCCGAGCTTGTCCAATTCAGCGAGGTCCAGTCCGACAAAGTCCACCAGGCGCTTGTTGAAAAACATCGTCTCGCCTTCGGGTGAAAGGCGCCTGATATGGACCGGCAATAGGTTCACGAGCTGCGACAACTCCTGCTCGCTGCGTTGCAATGCCTCCTGCGCAGTTACCAGGTCATGGACATCGACGCTCACGCCATACCACCGCAGAACCTCGCCAGTGTCGTCGCGCAGCGGCTCCGCCCTGCTCTCGGTCCAACGATAGGTGCCGTCGCTTCGAATCTGGCGATATCGGACGACATAGGAGCTGCCACTCTCGAATGCGCTGGCACGGACCTGCTCTGCCGCTGCCCTATCGTCGGGATGAGCCATAGCTGCCAAGGGAGAGCTATAGCCATCTGTGACGGTGAAATCCTTGAGAGATGCTCCGGTCGTATTAGCGTGGCGCTTGTTGCGATAGATCGGCGTTCCATCGCGCTCAGTGCACCAGATCGAAGCCGGCACGGCATCGACCAATTGCTGCAATTGTCGCTCGCTTTTTCGCAAAGCCTCTTCGGCATGCATCGGACCGTCTATGTCATGGCATAGACCGTACCATTGGACGATGCGGCCAGCTTCATCCCGCATTGGCTCCGCGCGACCTGACATCCAGCGATACAAGCCATCGGCGCGGCGCAAGCGATACCGCAAGTCAAAGCTGTCGCCAGTAATCAGACAACTGCTGAGGGTTTTTCTCAATAGCACCGCGTCGTCTGGATGCACGACGCTTTCTATAAGCGCCGCCAACCTGGTCGCACCCGGCATATCGGCGTCCATGACGTCAAGGCCAAGAAAGGTCACCATGCGCCTGTTGAAGAAGATCGGCTCGCCGTCAGGCGCCAAGCGCCAGATCAAACTCGGAACCATGTCAACGAGATGTGAGAGTTCTCGCTCTCGATCGCGGAGAGCCGCGACGGTTCTCTTGTAGACATCGACATCGAGTGCGATGCCGAACCATCCGGTGATGTGAGCGTGCTCGTCGCGTGTGGGTCGCGCGGCAGCTCGAGCCCAGACATAGCCGCCATTCAGCCGCCGGAAGCGAAACTCAACATTGAAATGGTCTCCAGTCCGCAGGCAATGACGCCAGGCGTCGTCGACCCGGTCGTAGTCATCAGGATGAAGCAGTTTCTTCCAGGCGGTGTGCCCCTCCTCCAACGAAGCATTCAGGTCGTCCAGCGTCATTCCGAGGGAGCTCTGCGCAAACGGATGAAGGTAAATCCACCGGCCGTCCGCATCGAACGCCCATCCATCACCGAACAGGCTCTCGATAACCCTCGCCGACCTCATTGGCTCAGTCTCGTCTTCGATGAACGAGCTAGACGTCTTGGCCGGTGAAAACTGCCTCTCTGTCACCAGGTCATTGATATCGACACTGACAACGTACCCGGGCTCTGAGCGTGTTTCCGCCCAACGGTAGGTGCCGTCGGCCTGGCGTCGCCGATGTCTCGTGACCTGGGGGACACCAGTCCAGAATGCGCGGGCCGCCGCATGCGCCGCCGCTAGTCGGTCCTCCGGATGAATCAGATTCAACGAAGACACCACATCGGCCGCGGTTGTCTCGTCGAAAGAGGCCCGGGCTGCAGCAGGTCGTGACGTTCCTTGGTGGGATGGCCTCAGGCTCGCGAGCCCCGCCATCTCGACATCGCGCGATGCCGACGCCCTGGTTGTCACGACAGCACCGATGCAGAGCGCCACGGCAAAGAAGGCTGGCCACGACCGAGCAGCGATCGCGTCTGCATGAATGTAAGTAGCAAGCAGTGCCCCGGCGAACGCGATTGTCAGGGCAACATTAAGAAGCAGGACTCCGCGATCGCGCACACAAAGGAATAGCGCCGCGACAGGAACCAGCAGGCCACACATGGTCCCCGTAAGCGATGAGACCGCGATCCCGGCCGCAGATGCCCCGATCAACAAAGGCAGCTTTTGCGAAGGCACAGCGATCATTGACGGGCGGCTCCCGCGGCTCTTCAGGACCTCGCTTGGCATTTCGCTTCACCGACTGGGAGATGGATGACTGCCCAGTCTAGCGCCCGCTGCCCCCGGTCGCACCCTATGGAAATCCATACCTACGAAGCACCGCCTGCGCCTCTGCGCTCGATCGGAGCACGCTTTCCCATGGCTCGAATCATTCAACCTTGATGGCCGCGTTCTTGAGGACCCGCGCCCAGCGCCGGTTCTCCTCGCTCAGGAACGAAAGAAGTGCCTCCGGACCAGCGGGCATCGGCTCGATGATCTGCGATCCAAGGAAATCGCGAAACTCCTTCGACTCGACAACAGCGCGAGACTTCTTTTGAAGCAATTCGAGCACGGCGGGCGGGGTCTTGGATGGTGCAACCAGACTGAACCAGCTTTTGTTCACCAGATCGGGAATTCCCGCCTCTTCGAAGGTTGGAACATCCGGCAAATACCGAGATCTATTTTCAGCTGAAATTGCGAGCGCCGTGACCTCGCCAGACTTGATAAATGGCATGATGGAATCAATGTTCTGAAACAGCGCATGTACATGCCCGCCAAGCAGTGCTGTCGTAGCTTGCGGACTGCCATTGAAAGGGATGTGAACAATATCCACCTGTGCCTGCTGCTTGAACAGTTCTCCTGCAAGATGCGGTGGTGTTGCGATGCCACCGCTCGCATAGTTCAGCGTTCCCGGCTCGGCTTTTGCGCGTTTTACAAAATTACCAATCGTTTTTGAGACTGATGGGTGGACAACAAGAACGTGTGGCGTCGCCCCCAACAACGTAATGGGCGCAAAGTCGCGTGACACAACATAGTTTAGATTGGTACGTAAATTTGGCAGAACCGCCAAGGCCGTCGTATGCCCGAGCAGAATTGTGTATCCGTCTGGCGCCGCTTTTGCTGCAGCGGCAGTTGCTATTGCGCCGGAACCTCCACCTCGATTTTCCACAACGATTGGCTGGCCGAGTTCGTTTTCGAGTCCCCGAGCCACGGCCCGCGCGATGACATCTGCACTTCCGCCTGGCACGAATGGAACGATCAGAGTGATGGGATGCGCAGGATATATTTCCTGGGAAAGCACCAATTCAGGGTTAAATACCGAAACTGCAGTAAGAATCAATAATAATTGCAAGCATCTCATTTCAATTTTTTGTTTAATAATAATTAACAACATCTTTTTTATCACTACGGATATGACAAGCCATTCTAGTACAACTGATCGCGAGCAGCATTTCCAATTTGGGCCGCGAAACAGAGTGCCTCTAGCGCGCCGCTTTTGCCAAGTTCGGCATGCCACGAGATCATTCTGGTCCCACGGCCACCAGTCATCTATCGTCGGCCCGGCTGCGAAGCCACTGGCCCGTGCAGGACGGATCGGTATCATCTGCGCACTTCGAGGCATTAAGCGGATCCCCAAAAGCATCCTGAGCGCCGCGGCTTTGCATGACTAACTTGGGTGGGAAGCCGGCGTCCACCAAACCAGCCTAACCTGGCCGGATCGCGCCATTTGCTGACATTCGGAAGCGCCGGTTTCGGCCAGTGCGATGACGTCTGCAGCCGAACGGACGGACGGACGCGGCGCAGAGGCGCGGCATGCCCGGTCGCTTCAGTGCGGCACCGCAGGCACCATTATACAACCCCTTCCGCGGGGCGTTCCGCACGATGCGCCGACGTCGTCTCGTAGCCTGCGAGCTCTTCGCGCGCGACGGCCAGAAAGCCATCGACGAGAGGGTCGGCACGATAGTGGTTCGGAAACATCGCGTGGCCGTGGAACATCACCTCCGGCTTGAAGGGGCGGAAGACGATGCCGCTACGCCTATAATCGTCGGCCGCGATCGGGTTGACGATGCCGACGCCAAGTCCTTGCTCGACGAGCGCACAGATTGCTGCGCTGAAGGGGGTCTCGATCGCGAGATGGCGCCGCACGCCAGCATCCTGGAAGATGCGATCGACACGTGCCCGTGCGCCATCCTCTATCGACAGCGAAACGAAGGCTTCGCCTTCGAGGTCCGTGGCTCTGATGCAGTCGCGCGTCGCGAGCCGGTGCCCTGGTGGCAAGGCGCAGACACCTGGAATGACGTAGAGAGGGCGATGTTCGACGCGGGGAATGTCGATGACGTTCGCGACGAAGCCGATATCGCAATAGGATGACGACATCCAGCGCGTCACCGTGCCGTCATGGCCCATCTGCAGCGAGACGCTCACCTGCGGAAAGCGCTCCCTGAAGCGCCGGATGCAGCGGGGGACGAAGCCCAGCGCCATCACCGGCATCGCGGCGATGCGCACGCGGCCCGAGCCGAAGTTGCGGATGTCGCGCGCGGCGTAGGAAAGCGTTTCCAGCCCGATATGGCTGCGCTCGACCTCGCGATAGAAGGCCAGGCCCTGCTGGGTCGGCTGGATCCGCCCGGCTTTCCGCTCGAACAGCTTCAAGTCGAGTTCGGCTTCGAGCTCGGCGATCAGGCGGCTAATGCTTGGCTGCGACGTCCGCAACTCCACCGCCGCGGCGGTCATCGAGCCACGCAGGATGATGGTCCGGAACGCGTCCACCTGCCGGAGATTCATGGGCGACTCCATATCACAGGTGAATAGAAGGTCGAAAAACTGAGATTTGACCAGATAGGAGGCCAAGACAATACTTTTGGCTATGTCAACGCGCCCAACCATCGCAGTGACGTCCCGCCTCACCGGCATGATCTGCCTGCGCTGCGATGCGCCTTGGCCAGTCGCGGACTACGAGGCGGGTTGCCCGCGCTGCGCGGCCGAGGGACATGCCTCCAACCTCCGGTTGACCTATGCACCGGGCGCTCCCGGTCTGGTGCTGCCCTACCCTGCGGCGCTTTCGCTCGGCGAAGGCGGCACGCCGCTCGTCGAGCTGCCGGATCTGGCGAAGGTGCTGAGGCTCGGCCGGCTTACCGCCAAGCTCGAATGGCGCAACCCGACCGGCTCACACAAGGACCGGATGAGCGTCCAGCTGATCGCGCGGGCGCTCGATCGCGGCGCAGGCCAGGTCGTCGCGGCGTCCAGCGGCAACGGCGGTCTTTCGATCGCGGCCTATGCCGCCCAAGCCGGTCTTGCCGCCGAAATCGCGACCACCGACGCATTGCCGCAGAGCTATCGCAGGGCCATCGCCGCGCATGGCGCCACGCTCGCCAGCTTTGGCGACAGCATGGCGCGATGGCATCACCTGGCACGGCGGGCCGCTGAAGGCGCATTCGCGGCGACGAACTACAGGGTTCCCGCCATCGGCACGAACCCGTTCGGCATCGAAGGCTACAAGACGATCGCGGCCGAACTCTCCGTTGCGGGCAAGCCGGACCTCGTCGTCGTACCCTCTTCGCGCGGTGATCTGCTGTCCGGCATACGCCTCGGCTTCGAGGAAATCGGAGGCGGCATGCCGATGTTGGTCGCGGCGGAGCCCTTTCCACGGCTCGCGCAGGTTCTCGCCGGCGCCGATTATCGTGGCTCCTTCGCGGGGCAGACGACCCAGGCCTCGATCGCCGGCAACACCGTGACATGGCAAGCAGTCCAGGCGTTGCGGGCCAGCGGGGGCCGCGCCATCCCGATCGATGATGCCGCGGCGCGGGCGGCGCAAGAGCAGCTTGCTGCCTGCGGGCTTTCTGCCGAGCTTTCAGCGGCCTCGGCGCTCGCAGCCGCGGCAAAGCTCGCACAGGACGGCACACTTGCAGGCCGCCATGCGGTCATCGTGCTGACGGGCTCGGGGCCGCGCGATCCCGGCGATGCCGGGCTGGCTTCAGAGCCTTGGAACGACGCCGCTCCCGAAGCGGCGCACATAGCCGGCAACGATCGGCGCTTCACCACCGAGAACCGATCCATCGGTCCAACAGAGGGAAAACGGATGACCACGCTCGCCTCGCGCCTCGCGGCGCTCTCGGCTTTTGCAGCCACCGCATTCACGGTTTCGGTCTCAGCCCAGGCTCAGGGCCTGCCGGCGCTGCCGGAGGCCATCAAGTCCGCAGGCGTCCTGAAGGCCGGGGTGCGCTGTGACCAGCCGCCTTATGGCTACAAGGATGAAACCGGCAAGTTCGCGGGCGTCGAGACCGACATGGCGATCCAGATCGCCGCCTGGGCCTTCGGTTCGCCGGACAAGATCGAGTTGACCTGCGTCACCGCCGAAAACCGCATTCCGCAGCTCGCAGGCAAGAAAGTCGACATCCTGGTTGCCACGCTCGGGATCACACCGGAGCGGGCCCGCGTGGTCGACTTCTCCAAGCCCTATCGCTGGGGCGGCTCGGACATGCTGGTTCCCAAGGACAGCCCGATCAAGAAGCTCGACGACGTCGCCGGCAAGACCGTGATCATGCTCAAGGGCTCGACCCAGGCGAAGTGGTTCGAGGACAACATGCCCAAGCTCGAGGGGCTGCGGCTCAACACCGCGTCAGATGCCTTGCAGGCGCTGAAGCAAGGCCGCGGCGACGCCTATACGCATGATGCGGCGACGCTGGTCGTCATCGCCGCCAAGGACCCGAGCCTGCGCCTCGTCGGCGAGTCCTTCGCGGTCTCGGATGCAGCGGTCGGCGTGCGCAAGAACGAACCCGAATGGCTCGCTTATGTCGACGCGTCGCTCGATCGCATGAAGGCCGAAGGCCTTTACGCCAAATGGATCGACAAGTGGATCCCTGCCGATATCCGGCCTTTCTACGTCGACGCTTTCACCAAGCCGAAGCCGAACGCGCGCTGAGCGCAGGCAAGCGCCGGGAGCGGCCCAAGCTCCCGGCAACCCGACAGCCTGGCAGCGAGAGGAGCGCGTGCCATGGAGTTCGACGTCGCCTATCTGACGGCACAGTGGCCGGCGCTGATGCGCGGCTTGTGGCTGACGGTGCAGGTGAGCGCGCTTTCGATCGTGCTCTCCATCGTCGTCGGTGTGCTCGGCGCGGCTGCCCGCGTGCTGCAAGTGCCCGTGCTCGACAAGCTGATCGTCGGCTATGTCGAGTTCATCCGGAACACGCCGCTGCTCGCGCAGCTCTTTTTCATCTTCTACGGCTTGCCGGGCCTGGGCCTGCGCCTCTCGCTGTTCTGGTCGGGCGTCCTGTGCCTGACGGTCTGGGCCGGCGCCTATCAGATCGAAAACGTTCGCGGCGGGCTCGAGACCGTTGGCAAGGGCTTGCGGGAGGCCGCTTTTTCGCTGGGGCTGTCGCCCTGGCGGTACTTCCGGCTGGTGGCTGCTCCCATGGCGATCCGCGTCGGCCTGCCGTCGATGCTGAACACCTCGATCTCGCTTCTGAAGAACTCCTCCTACCTCCAGGCGATCGGCCTCGCCGAGCTGACCTATGTCGCGATCGACCGGATCTCGATGGATTTCCGGACCATCGAGATGTTCGCAGCGATCTGCGTGATCTATCTCGTCCTGGTCCTCTTCCTCTCCTTCCTCGCGAGCCGGCTCGAATACCGGCTCAACACGCCGTTCCGGACCTGAGGGAGGCTGCGATGGACCTGCTGATCCGCAACCTTCCCTTCATCCTGCAAGGCCTGGCGATGACGCTCGGCCTGGCGCTGGCGACGCTGTTCTTCGCGACGATCATCTCCTTTGTGCTCGGCACGCTTGCCACGCTGCACTTCGGCTGGCTGCGCGTGCTGGTGAAGATCTATGTCGAGCTCTTCCGCGACATCCCGCTGATAGTGAACATCTTCTTCGTGTTCTTCGTGGCACCGCTCTTCGGGCTCGAACTCTCGCCCTTCGCGGCGGTGACGGTCGGCCTTTCAGTCTGGGGCAGCGCCAACGGCATCGAGATCGTCCGCGGCGGCTTCAATGCCGTCCCAAAGCACCAATGGCAGAGCGCGGCCGCGCTCGGGCTGAAGACCTGGGAGATCTATCTCTTCATCACGGGTCCGCAAGCACTGCGGGCCATCCTGCCGCCCTTCGTCGGGCTGCTCACGCTGCTGGTGCAGGCGACGTCGCTGGGCGCGCTTGTCGGGGTGAACGAGTTCTTCAAGGTCGGCCAGATCATCGTCGAACGCACGACGATGATGGAGGGCTGGAACCCAGCCTTCACTGTCTATGCCGCGGTCCTGCTCACCTATTTCGTCATCTGCTCGACGCTGACTTGGTTCGGCCGCTGGCTCGAACGCCGGCTGAAGCGCGACCGCCCGCAGGCGAGGCCGGGGGCGGTCACCGTCGCCCAGCCGGCTGCGCAACTGCCCTGACCTTCGCAAACACACCCCGCATGCATCCGAGGAATCCGTCATGGAATCGAAAGTCAGCCGCCGCTTGACCGAACGTGTCGCCGAAGAGGTCTGCGAGCACATCTACGCCCCCCGTCTCGAGCGCGATTTCCGCACCGTCTTCAGCTATATGGGCGACCTCAACCAGGCCCATATGCTGATGCTGGCGCGCTGCGGGCTGATCTCGCCCGAGACAGCCAAGGCGCTTGCCGCCGGCCTGCTGCGCATGGAGGAGGAAGGGCCGGAGGTCGTCGAGCTCGATCCGCAGCGCGAGGATTCGTACTTCAACTTCGAGGCGCATCTGATCAAGCTGATCGGGACCGAGGCTGGCGGGCGGATGCATATCGCCCGCAGCCGCAACGACCTGACCGCGGCGATCGACAGGCTGCGCGCCCGCGACCTGCTGCTCGATGCGAGCCAGGCGCTGCTCTCGGTCGAGGAACACGCGCTCGACGGCGCCTTCCGCTTCCGCGACGTGGTGATGCCGGGTTACACGCATCTCCAGCCCGCGCAGCCCGTGACCTACGGCTTCTATCTCGCCGGCGTCGCGCAGGCGCTCGAACGCGATCATGGCCGCCTTGCGGACGCATGGACGCGCACCAACATCAGCCCGCTCGGCGCGGGCGCGCTCGCCGGCACAACCTTCGCCATCGACCGGGATGCGGTGGCCCGCGCGCTCGGCTTCGAAGGGCTCGTCGAGAACGCGCTCGACGCGGTCGCGACGCGTGACTTCGGGCTGGAAATCCTGTCCGCGCTGACCCAGATCGCGCTGGGCTGGAGCCGCGTCGCGCAGGACTACCACGTCATGGTCTCCCACGAGTTCCAGACGATCGAGTTCCCGGACCGCGTCACGGGCACGTCGAGCATCATGCCGCAGAAAAAGAACCCGGTCGTGCTCGAACATCTCAAGGGCAAGGCCGGACATCTGCTCGGCCTCTATGTCGCCTCCGCCACGGCCGTGAAGGGCACGCATTTCACCAACACGATAGACGGCAACCGCGAGGGCATGCGCGGCGTCTGGGAGGCGGGCGAGGAGACGCTGCGCTGCCTGTCGCTCTTCGATCTCGTGATCGCCACCGCCAGGCCGAACGCGGCCCTGATGAAGCGGCGCGTCACCGAGGATTTCGCCTCCGCCACCGATCTTGCCGACCTGATGGTGCGCGAAGCCGATCTCTCGTTCCGCGAGGCGCATCATGTGGTCGGCGGCGTGGTCCGGGCGGCGATGGATGCGGGCCTTGCGGCCGACGGCATCACCACGCAGATGATCGACGCGGCGGCGCAGGAGCAGCTCGGGCGGCCGCTCGGCCTTCCCGATGCCCAGGTCCGCGAAAGTCTCGATCCCGCGGCCAGCGTCGCTGCGCGGCTGGCGCCCGGCGGCCCGGCGCCGGAATCCGTCGCCCGGGCTGTAGAGGCTGCGCAGGCGCGGCTCGAAAGCCGCCGCGCCTCGCTCGCGCGCAAGCGCAGCGACCTGCAGAGCGCACGCGAGGAGCTGAAGCGCGCGATGCGGGAACTCGCCGCATGAGTGCCGCGCCGCTGATCAGCGTGCACGGCATCGGCAAGCGCTTCGGTACCCATCAGGCGCTCCACGGGATCGATCTCGATGTCGAGGCCGGCAGCGTCGTGGTGCTGATCGGCCCCAGCGGCTCCGGCAAGAGCACGCTGATCCGCTGCATCAACGGCCTCGTTCGGCCGAACGAAGGAACGCTGCGCATCGCCGGCCGGCCGGTCGACATCCACCATGAGAGCGCCTGGCAGCAGATGCGGACCGAGGTGGGGATGGTCTTCCAGGACTATTCGCTGTTTCCGCACCTCACGGTGCTGCGCAACATGACGATCACGCCCGAACGCCGGCGCGGCATTCCCCGCGCGAAGGCGGAAGAGGAGGCGCGCGCCCTGCTGGCGCGTGTCGGCCTCGCCCACAAGGCACTGGACTATCCGGCCTCGCTCTCGGGCGGGCAGCAGCAGCGCGTGGCGATCGTCCGCGCGCTCGCGATGCGGCCGAAGGCGCTGCTCTTCGACGAGCCGACCTCCGCCCTCGACCCCGAGACGATCGGCAGCGTTCTCGACGTGATGAAGGATCTGGCCCGCGAGGGCACGACCATGATCGTCGTCACACATGAGATGGGCTTCGCCCGCGAGGTCGCCGACCGCGTCGTATTCATGGCGGAGGGGCGGATCGTCGAGGAGGGATCGCCAGAGGCCTTTTTCAGCGATCCCCGTCAGGAACGCACCCGCGCCTTCCTGTCCAGCATCAGACCTTTCGGAGAAGCCGCCCATGGCTGAGCCGTCCGACGCCCTGGCACCGCATTTCACCACGGAGCCGTATTGGTGGGACGCCGCCCCGCCAGAGACAGCGCGCGATCCCCTGCCCGAACAGACAGACGTGCTGGTCGTCGGTTCGGGCTATTGCGGGCTCTCCGCGGCAGCGGAGTTGGCGCGCAATGGTGTCGACGTCACGGTCGTCGATGCGGAGGAGCTTGGCGCCGGCGCTTCCACACGCTCCGGCGGCATGGTCTCGAGCGGGCAGAAGCTCGTCATCGGCGGCGCGATCAAAGGCGTCGACGCGGCCCGCATGGAACGCCTCCTAGAGGACTCTCTCTCCTCCTACGAACACCTCAAGACGCTGATCCGCGAGAAGGAACTCGATGCCGATCTCGGCGTCTTCGGCCGCTATTTCGGCTCCCATGTGCCACGCCATTACGACCGGCTGCTTCGTCAGGGCGAACTTCTGGCGCGGCATACCGGCGTCACCGTCCACGAAATCCCGAAATCGCGCCAGCACGAGGTGACCAGGACGGACTTCTATCATGGCGGCATCGTCATCGACGATTACGGCGGCCTGCATCCTGCGAAATACCATCGCGCCTTGCGCGATCTCGCCCGGGCAAACGGCGCGAAGCTGCGTTCCCATGCGCCGGTCCTCAAGGTCGGCCCGCTCGAAAACGGCTTCCAGGAAGTCGAGACCGGGCGCGGCAGGATTCGTGCACGCCATGTCTTCTTCGGCACCAACGGCTACAGCGACAAAGCCAGCGGCTTCCTGCACCAACGGATCGTCGGCGTGCGCAGCTACCAGATCGCGACCGAGCCGCTGCCGCCCGAGCTGATGGACGAGATCAATCCCGGCCGGCGCATGATCACCGATTCCAGGCGTGAGCTGATCTATTCGCGGCCCTCGCCGGACGGGACGCGCATGCTGTTCGGCAGCCGGCCGGGCATGTTCAACCTGCCGGAGCACGAGGCCGCGCCGCGCCTGTACGCGATGATGCTGGAGGTCTGGCCGCAGCTTGCGGGCTACAGGGTCACGCATTGCTGGAGCGGCAAGGTCGGGATGACCGCCGACAAGATCGCGCATATGGGCAAGCGGGGCGGCATCGACTTCGCCGTCGGCTGCAACGGCAACGGCGTGGCACTGATGACCTATCTAGGTCACCAGTCGGCACTGAAGCTGCTGGGGAAGCAGAATCGCAAGAGCGCGTTCGACGATCCCGCTTTTCCGAAGATTCCGGTGCCGCTTTATGATGGCCGCCCGTGGTTCCTGCCTGTCGTGAGCGGCTGGTACCATCTGCGGGACGCGATAGATCGCCGCCTTGCGTAGTTATGGCTAGCCAATCGCGGACAAGGAGTGCCGCCGACAGCGGGCCATTCTCTATTGCCTGATAGCCGGAAACTGAAATTAGCGATCACGGCCGAGAACGTCTGCTTTCGAGCCTCAGCTGACATTCCCAAGGTCCGCTTCCGGGCACCGCAATAAGCTCTACGGTCCAGCGGCGGAAATGGCCCGTAGCAGACGTTATGAATGTCTGCTTTCCGGCGGTTCAACTCAGCGGCAGGCGGCAAGAGGGGGTTGCGAAGGGTTTCGGATGCCGGCCCTCAGCTCGCTTCGAGCCCGCATCCACAACCCTTAACAGCAACGGATACGAGATCGCTGCGCGGGACGGGGTCAGAACCTCATCGCGAGGTTCGCCTTGAATGCGTGGTCCTAAGTGTCGGCTGCGAGCTGCCTTGTATAGGAGATCCCGAGCGTTGTGCTGTTACCAACGGCGAGGTCGAGCCCGGCCTCCACCAATGCGGCGTTCTTCGCGATGGGCAGGCCGGCGACGGTGAAGGCGTTGGCGCCGGAGAAGGGCTGCCTCGGCAACGGTCGTCACGAAGCCGTGTGCCTCGCTGGCCGACGAGATTTCGACGAATAGCTTCAGTAGGCTGCAGCTGACGGGGGCTCGTGGCCTTTGGCCGACGGGCTATCACTTGACCCATGGAGCACGCGATGCTGCCCATTTCGACGACACGCCGCGACCTGCTCGCTGCAGGCACCGCCTTCGGTGCGGCGGCACTGACAGTGGGAGCGCCGGCGATCATTCGGCCGGCGCAGGCCCAGGGTTTGGCGCCGACGGACTCCATGCGCGGCGGCGCCAATAACTACCGTCCCGGCGCCCCAATCGTGCAGCGCATCGGCAATGGCGGTTTCTGGATGTCCGGGACGGTTCGCCGGGCCGGTGACGGCGCGCCCCTTCCTGGTATCCGCATCCAGATCTGGGCCCACACTACGGAGGGCTACGAAACCGATGCGCGCAGCCACGGTGCGACGCTGACCGATCCCAACGGCGCCTTTCGTCTCGAGATGCCGCAGATCATCCCGGCCTTCGGGCAGGCGCACGGTCATCTCGCTTATGACGACACCGCCTTCAAGACCGTGTTCCTGCGCCCGGTGATGCGGAGTTCCCAAGACAAGAGCCTGAAGGCTGACTTCGTGCTCCAGCCGGCGTGAACCGCATGGCGTGGATGAGGGCGGCCCTGATCTGGGCCGTGGTCGCGGGCACGATCGCTGTTTCACTCGGCGTCGCAGCAATGAGCCCGCTGCTCGCTTGGCGTGGGCCAGTCTATGTCGTGGCCGGTTTCGCCGGCGTCTCGGCGCTTGCGCTGGTTCTGCTGCAGCCCCTGCTCGTGGCCGGCCTCCTGCCGGGATTGTCGATCCCGCGCGGGCGTCGCGTGCATCGTTGGGTCGGAGCCGCACTCGTCACGGCCATCATCATTCACGTCGCCGGGCTGTGGCTGACCAGCCCGCCCGACGTCGTCGACGCGCTTCTCTTCGACTCGCCAACGCCGTTTTCGGCCTGGGGGGTTGTCGCCATGTGGGCCGCCTTCGCCGCGGCGCTGCTCGCCGCTCTGCGCCGGCCTCTGCGCATCAGGCCGCGGCTCTGGCGTCTTGGCCATACTGTGCTCGTGGTGTTGGTCGTGCTCGGCGGGGTCGTCCACGCGCTGCTGATCGACGGGACGATGGGGAGTGCCTCCAAGCTCGTGCTCTGCGCGCTCGTCGTCGCGGCGACCGCGGTCGCGCTGTTCAATCTTCGCGCTTGGATGGCGTTGACACGGCGAAAGCCGCAAGATCGGCGCCCATGATCTTCGCGGCTCCCAGCGGGCCCACGGGGGCTGAAGCCCTCCAGCCACCGGCCGCGTTCGCGGCCGCGCGGGAGCCCAGGCGATGCGCGAAGCGCGTGTCTCCTCGCCGGTCTTCACGCCCCAGGCCATAACCATGGCGACCGGCAAGACTGCCTCGGCGCTCAGGCTCGACGACGGAGGCACGATCGCGCCGGGCAAGCGCGCTGACTTCGTACTGCCGGAAGGCGCCCACCTCGCCGACGTCGCAGCAACGCGCCGGATCCGCGCGGCCTGGAGGGCGGGCAGGCAGGTCTCCGCCTGACCGCGGGACGGCGAACCGGCCTCATCTCCGCCGCCCGGACCGGCTCTTGCTAAGGCTGGCTCTGGCCCGGGCGCCGTTCGGGCCGCTGTCAGGCCACGGCGGCGACGGCGGAGTTAGCGGCGTCGCGGCCTTCGAGATTGGCCATCGCTGCGTCGACGCCGCCGCGCCGATGCGGCACGCCCGCCGCCGCGAGCCCCAACTCGACGCCGGAGAGCGCGGCGAGCAGGCTGAGCTCGTTGCATTCGCCGAGATGGCCGATGCGGAAGACCTTGCCCGCGACCTTGCCGAGCCCCGAGCCCAGCGAGATGTTGTATTTCTCCAGCGTGACCTTGCGGAAGCGGTCGGCATCGTGGCTCGGCGGCATCAGCACACCGGTCAGCACCGGAGACTGCTCCGCCGGGTTCTCGCAGAGCACCTCTAGCCCCCAGGCCTTGACCGCGGCACGGCAGGCCGCTGCCAGCCGCTTGTGGCGGGCGAAGACATTGTCCAGCCCCTCCTCGTGCAGCATCGCGATCGCTTCCTTGAGTCCGTAGAGCAGGTTGGTCGCGGGCGTGTAGGGGAAGAAGCCGGTCGGGTTGATCTTCACCATCTCCTGCCAGTCCCAGTAGGACCGCGGCGTGGGGTTGGCCTTGGCGGCGGCCAGCGCCTTCTCGGAAATGGCGTTGAAGCCCAGCCCAGGCGGCAGCATCAGCCCCTTCTGGGAGCCCGACACCGTGACGTCGACCTGCCACTCGTCGTGGCGATAATCGACCGAAGCGAGCGACGAGATCGTGTCGACCATGAACAGCGCCGGATGGCCGACGGCGTCGATAGCCTTGCGCACCTCGGCGACGCTGCTGGTCGCACCGGTCGAGGTCTCGTTGTGGACCACCATGACGGCCTTGATCTTGTGCGCCTTGTCCTCGGCCAGCCGGGCCTCGATCGCGCCAGGATCAACGCCGCGGCGCCAGTCCCCCGGCAGGAACTCGACCTCGATCCCGAAGCGCCCCGCCATCTGCCGCCAGAGCGTGGCGAAATGGCCGGTCTCCGCCATCAGCACGAGGTCACCCGGCGCCAGTACGTTGACGATCGCCGCCTCCCAGGCGCCGGTGCCCGAGGAGGGATAGATCACCACCGGCTGCTTCGTCTTGAACACCGTCTGGCTGCCGCTCAGCACCTCCCGTCCGAGCGCCGCGAACTCGGCGCTGCGGTGGTCGATGATCGGCATCGCGATCGCCCGCAGGATACGGTCCGGAATCGGGCTCGGCCCCGGAATGTGCAGGAAATGGCGCCCTTGGCTCATGAACACTGTCCTCCCTGATGCCGCCGAGGCCGGTCGTCGCCTCGACAGGCAATTTTGAATTCATTTTGGTAAGCATCAATCATGATATGGAGGGCAATTGCAAGCCCGCACAACTCGACATGCGCACCATTCGGGCGTAGCGATGGAGCATGAGCGAGACCCTGACAGCCCCTGAGGCAGACGAGCCAACCAAGGCGATCGACACGCTGCGCAGCTCAGGATCACTGCATTTCGAGCTGGTGGCGGCGCTGCGCGACTACATCGTCGAGGGCAATCTCGCCGACGGCGCACGGATTCCCGAGCGGACCCTGTGCGAGCACTTCGACATCTCGCGGACCCCACTGCGCGAAGCTCTCAAGGTGCTCGCCGCCGAAGGCCTGATCGAGCTGCTGCCGAACCGCGGCGCGCGCGTGCGAGCGCTCGGCCCCGATGACGTGCGCGAGCTCTTCGATGTCATGGGCGGACTGGAAGCTCTCGCCGGCCGGCTCGCCTGCGAACGGATCACCGACGCGGAATTCGCCGCGATCGAGGCCACTCACCACGAGATGTACCGCTTCTACCTGACTCGCGATATCCACGGCTATTTCCGCTGCAACCAGGACATCCACCAGATGATCGTCGACGCGGCCGGCAACGCGACGCTGACGGCGACCTATGCCGGCATCGCCGGCCGGATCCGGCGGGTGCGCTACTCGGCCAACCTCTCCAAGGACCGCGATCGGCTGAGCGAAGCGATGCGCGAGCACGAGGCGATCCTCGACGCACTGCGCCGGCGCGCCGGGGCCGAGCTCAGCGACATCATGTTCGCGCACCTACGCAACAAATTGAAGGCCGCGCAGCCACAGGGCTAGGCGCAGAGCTCTGAGCTGGCCACCGACAACTGCCCCTTTCCCTAGACGTCGTCATTCCAGACGGATCGGCGCCGCTGACGCAGCTTGTCCGAAATGACGGAGTTAATTCCGGAAGGCCCGCGCGCAACCCCGCGGATATTTCGTCGCCAATCCACGATTTTCGTTTTTTGGATTGAATGCAAAATTTTTTGGTTCTAGGCTCTCCCTCACGACGCCGTCAGAGCGCGACCCAAGGGAGTGAGAAAGAGCCATGAGGCAGCATTCGCTGGCTGCGGCAGCCATATGTCTTGCCGCGACCGTGCCCGCTTCGGCCTGGGAGCCGACCAGACCTATCGAGATCGTCGTGCCCTTCTCCGCCGGCGGCGCCTCGGACCAGATGGCCCGCACGATCCAGGGCATCATCCAGAAGAACGAGCTGACCAAGCAGCCGATCATCGTCGTCAACAAGCCGGCCGCCGGCGGCGCCGAGGGCATGCTGGACATCCAGAAATCAGCGGGCGACCCGCACAAGCTGATCACCACCTCGAGCGGCCTGTTCATGACGCCGATGGCGACGAAGCTGCCGCTGAACTGGACCGACTACACGCCGGTGGCGATGCTGGCGCAGGATTCCTTCCTGCTCTGGGTCGGCGCCAAGTCGCCCTACAAGACGGCCGGCGACTTCATGGCCGCCGCCAAGTCCGCCAGCCCGGCGATGAAGATCGGCGGCACCTCCTCCAAGCGCGAGGACAATCTCCTGGTCTTCGCAATGGAGCAGCAGGGCGGCACCAAATTCGCCTATATCCCCTACACCTCCGGCGGGCAGGCCTCGACCCAGCTCTCCGGCGGCCATGTCGAGGCCACCACCAACAACCCGGCCGAGGACCTCGCCAACTGGCGTGGCGGCGCGACCCGGCCGCTCTGCGTCTTCTCCGAGCAGAAGATGGCCTATGCCGAAAAGGTGGTCGACAACGTCTCCTGGGCCGACATTCCGACCTGCGCCTCACAAGGGCTGAACGTCAGCTACCAGATGCTGCGCGGCATGTTCATGCCCGGCCGCGTCACCAAGGAGCAGCAGGCCTTCTATGTCGACCTGTTCAAGAAGGTCTCGCAGATGCCGGAGTGGAAGGAATACCTGACGCGCAACGCGCTGGTGCCCGACTATCGCGACGGCGAGGCCTTCATCACCTTCCTCAAGGCCGACGAGGCCAAGCACGCCAAGCTGATGACCGACGCCGGCTTCATGGCCAAGTGAAACCGGCCGACTGACATCTCTGCTCCGCTTCGGGCGCCGTCATTCCGGGCGCGGCGAAGCGAAGAACCGAAGCCATCGCAGAGCCCTGAACCCTGCGATGGCTTCCGGATCGGCGCCGCTTCGCGGCTTGTCCGGAATGACGATGCGGGAGTTCGCTGATGTCTGTTCCAAGTGAAACCGAACCGACGTCGCGCGGCATCTCGCGCCGACTGGTGGAGATCGTCACCGCGCTCTCGCTGATCGGACTCGCAGCGATCGTCCTCTACGATTCCCATGGCCGCGGCGCGGGCTGGGACGGCGGCCCACAGAACGGCTTCTTCCCGGCCCGTGTTGGCTGGATCTTCCTCGCGGCCTCGCTCTTCATCCTGTGGCAGGCCTCGAGGCGCGAGGATGGCGTCTTCGTCACCTACGTCCAGCTTGGCCAGGTGGCCCGCGTGCTTGGGCCGCTCGTGCTGTTCGTGGCGCTGATCGCGCCGCTCGGCATCTATGTCGCCTCGGCGATCTTCATCGTCGCGTTCATGGCGGTGGTGAACACCTCGCGCTGGTGGTCGATCGCACTGACGGCGGTGCTGGTCCCCATCATCTGTTTCTGGGTCTTCGAGTTGCAGTTCCGTGTTCCCCTGCCGAAGGGGCCGCTCGAAGCCGCGCTGGGCTACTGAGGACGAACGATGGACGATTTCTCCTCGCTGCTGGCCGGCTTCCAGGTCGCGCTCTCCTGGCACAATGTCGGCTTCATGGCGATTGGCGTCGTCCTCGGCATCATCGTCGGTGTGCTGCCCGGTCTCGGCGGCCCGAACGGTGTCGCCATCCTGCTGCCGCTCACCTTCGGCATGGACCCGACCTCGGCGATCATCCTGCTCTCCTCGATCTACTGGGGGGCGCTGTTCGGCGGCGCCATCACCTCGATCCTGTTCAACATCCCGGGCGAGGCCTGGTCGGTCGCGACGACCTTCGACGGCTACCCGATGGCGGTGCAGGGCCGCGCCGCAGAGGCACTGACGGCCGCCTTCACCGCCTCCTTCATCGGCGCCCTCTCGGGCGTGGTGCTGATCACCTTCGTCGCGCCGCTCGTGGCCTCCTTTGCGCTGAGATTCGGCCCGGCCGAGTTCTTCGCGGTTTTCCTGCTGACCTTCTGCTCCTTCGTCGGCATGGGCCGGGACAATCGCAGCAAGATCATCGCCTCGCTCTGCATCGGCTTCCTGCTCGCGGCAGTGGGACTGGACTCAATCTCCGGCGATCTGCGCATGACCTTCGGCTCGGCCGAGCTGATGCGCGGCTTCGACTTCCTGATCGTGGTCATTGGGCTGTTCGGCGTAGGCGAAATCCTGCTCACCGTGGAAGAAGGTCTCGTCTTCAAGGGCAAGCACGCCAGGATCGACCTCAAGGTGGTGCTCAAGACCTGGGCCGGCCTGCCGCGCTACTGGCTGACGCTGGTGCGGTCCGCCGTGGTCGGCATGTGGTTGGGCGTGACGCCGGGCGGCGCTATCGCCGCCTCCTTCATGGGCTATGGCCTCGCCAAGCGCTTCTCCCGCAAGCCCGCGAGCTTCGGCAAGGGCAATATCGAGGGCGTGCTCGCGCCCGAGACCGCAGCCCACGCCGCCGGCACCAGCGCGCTGCTGCCGATGCTCTCGCTCGGCATCCCGGGCTCTGCGACGGCGGCGGTGCTGCTTGGCGGCCTGCTGGTCTGGGGGCTCCAGCCCGGGCCGATGCTCTTCGTCGAGCAGAAGGAGTTCGTCTGGGGGCTGATCGCCTCGATGTATCTCGGCAATCTCGCGGGCCTCATCATCGTGCTCGCGACAGTGCCGCTCTTCGCCGCGGTGATGCGGATCCCGTTCTCCTTCGTCGCGCCGGTCATCCTCATCGTCTGCGCGATCGGCGCCTACACGATCTCGAATTCGATCTTCGACATATGGCTGATGCTGGTCTTCGGCGTCATCGGCTACGTCTTCAAGAAGCTCGACTATCCGCTGGCGCCGCTGGTGCTGGCGCTAGTCCTCGGCGACCGCGCCGAGGACGCCTTCCGCCAGGCGCTTCTCGGTTCGGGTGGCTCGCTCGGCGTCTTCTGGGCGAACGGTCTCGTGACGACACTCGTCGTGCTGGCGCTGCTGCTGCTGCTGTGGGGACCGCTCGGCGACGCGCTCGCCGCGCTGCGCGGCCGTCGCGGGTCGGAGGCGGAGGACGAGACCAAGCCCGTCGGGGTGATCGAATGAACCACGCCGTGCTCCACCGTTCGCACAGCCGCAATCTCGGCTTCGAACGAAAGCTGGCCCAGGCGCTTGAGGGAGAGGTTCGCTTCGACGCCTTCACGCGCGGGCGCTATGCCACCGACGCCTCGATCTACCAGATCCTGCCGCAGGCCGTCGCCTTTCCAAAGAGCGAGGCGGACATCGCTGCGGCGCTCACCGTCGCGGCCGAACACGGCGTGCCGGTCATCGCCCGCGGCGGCGGCACCTCCCAGAACGGCCAGCCGATCGGCGACGGCCTCGTGCTCGATCTCAGCCGCCACTTCAACGACGTCCGCGGCTACGATGCCGCCGCGCGGACGATCTCGGTGGCCCCCGGCATCGTGCTGGAGACGCTGAACACGCGCCTGCGCAAGGACGGGCTGTTCTTCCCGGTCGAGCCCTCCACCGCGAGCCGTTGCACCATCGGCGGCATGACCGGCAACAACTCCTCCGGTGCCCGCTCCCTGCGCTACGGCAAGATGGCGGACAACGTCGTCGGGCTGAAGGCGATGTTCCATGACGGCGAAGCCTTCGCGCTCGGCGAGGGCGCGGTCGGCGATAACACCTCCCCTCGCGCCCGCGACCTGATGGGGCGGCTGATCGGCCTGGCCGAGCATCATCGCCACGACATCGAGACGATCTTCCCGAAGGTGCAGCGCCGCGTCGGCGGCTACAATCTCGACGCGCTGATCGCCGCGCGCCCGAACCTCTCCCATCTCCTCGTCGGCTCCGAGGGCACGCTCGCCTTGACCACCGAGGCGACGCTCAGGCTCTCGCCGCTGCCGCAGCATCGCGTCATGGGCGTCTGCCATTTCCCGCGCTTCCGGGACGCGATGGAGACGACCCGCCACATCGTCGCGCTCGGGCCGGTCGCCGTCGAACTGGTCGACAACAACGTGCTGGTGCTCGGCGCCGACATCCCCCTTTTCGTGCGCACGCTCGCCGACATCACCCGGGGCCAGCCGAACTGCCTTCTCCTGGTCGAGTTCGCCGGCGACGACCTCGCGGCGCTGAAGCACGATCTCAAATGGCTCGACCAATGCATGGCGGATCACGGCTTTCCGGACGCGGTCGTCGAGGTCGTCGAGCCCGCCCGCCAGAAGCCGGTCTGGGAGGTGCGCGAGGCCTGCCTCAACATCATGATGTCGATGAAGGGCGACGGCAAGCCGGTCTCCTTCATCGAGGACTGCGCCGTGCCGCTGGAGCATCTGGCTGATTATACCGACGCCGTCACGGCCCTGTTCGAGAAGCACGGCACCCGCGGCACCTGGTACGCCCACGCCTCGGTCGGCTGCCTGCATGTCCGGCCGATCCTGAACATGAAGACCGAGGCCGGCGTCCGCGCCATGCGCGAGATCGCCGACGAGGCCTGCGAGCTCGTGCGCCACTTCAAGGGCTCGTTCTCGGGCGAGCACGGCGACGGCATCTCGCGCTCGGACTATGTCGAGCCGATGTTCGGTGGGAAGCTGACCAGGGCATTCGAGGAGGTCAAGGATGGGTTCGACCCCGACAACCGACTGAACCCCGGCAAGATCGTCCGGCCCTACCGGATGGACGACCGCGCGCTGATGCGCTTCGCGCCGGACTACGCGACGCCGGTCCCCGCGCAGACGGCGCTGGACTGGTCCGACTGGGGCGGCCTCGGCGGCGCGGTCGAGATGTGCAACAACAACGGCACCTGCCGGAAGCTCGCCGGCGGGACGATGTGCCCCTCCTACCGCGCCACGCGCGAGGAGCAGCATGTCACGCGCGGCCGCGCCAACACGTTGCGCCTCGCCATTTCCGGACAGCTCGGGCCGGACGCCTTCACCTCCCCCGAGATGAAGGAAACGCTCGATCTCTGCGTCTCCTGCAAGGGCTGCAAGCGCGACTGCCCGACCGGCATCGACATGGCACGGATGAAGGTCGAGTTCCTGCATCACTACCATGCCCGCCACGGCCTGCCCCTGAAGGAGCGGCTGATCGCCTTCCTGCCGCGCTATGCGCCCTTCGCCGCCGCGCTTGCGCCGCTGATGAACCTGCGCGACCGCATCCCCCTGCTGGCGCGGCTGAGCGAACGCTGGCTCGGCTTTTCCGCCCGGCGCAGCCTGCCGGTCTGGCGGCGGCCCTGGCGCGAGACGGGGCGGCCCGCCTCCCCTGCTGAGATGATCGGCGACGGCCGCGACCTCGTGCTCTTCGGCGACACCTTCAACCGCTACTTCGAGCGCGAGAACCTCGAGGCCGCGGAGACTGTGCTGCGCGCCGCGGGCTACCGCCTGCACCGCGTCGCGGCGGCGGAAGGAAAGCGCCCGCTCTGCTGCGGCCGCACCTTCCTCTCGGCCGGGCTGGTCGACGAGGCACGGGCGGAGGCGAGGCGGACCGTCGATGCGCTCGCCCCCTTCGTCGCGAGGGGCGCGCGCATCGTCGGGCTCGAACCGTCCTGCATCATGAGCTTCCGCGACGAGTTCGGTGCCCTGCTGCCCAAGGCGGAGGTGGAGCCCCTCGCAAAGGCCGCACTGCTGCTGGAGGAACTGCTCGCGGCGGATCTGGCGGCGGGCAATATCGCCCTGCCCTTCGCCGATCAGGGCGGGCGGGTCGCGCATCTGCACGGCCACTGCCACCAAAAGGCCTTCGACGCGATGGGCGCTGTCGAGAAAACCCTGCGCAGCGTGCCAGGGCTCGAGGTCAGGCCGATCGAGTCCAGCTGCTGCGGCATGTCGGGCGCATTCGGCTACGGCGCCGCCACGATCGACGTCTCGCTCGCCATGGGCGAGCTCTCCCTGCTGCCGGCAGTTCGCAACGCCGGCCCCGACGATCTCATCGTCGCCGACGGCACGAGCTGCCGCCACCAGATCCACGACGGGGCGGGACGGGAGGCGCTGCATGTCGCCCGCGTCCTGGCCATGGCGCTGGAACGACGAGCCTAGCCACCAATCACAACAGCACCCGCCAGGCGGGTGACAGCGGGGAGGTATCGCATGCTCAAATGTGCTTTGACTGCGGGAGCCGGCATCTTCGTGCTCGGATCATTCGCTGGAGCCGCCATGGCGAAGGACTACTTCCTGGCGAGCGGACGTTGGGACAACGTCGTGCTCGTCATCGATCTCGATAAGGCCATAGACCCCGCCAACGACGCGACGCCGAACGCCGTGATTAACCGGCTGCGCGTCACGCCCGACATCGATCCAAAGGGAAGCGGCAAGGCCGACACGATCGCCTCTGGCCAGCCGATCATCGTGACGATCGCGCCGGACCAGAAGCGCGCCTATGTCGTGAACCACTCCGGCAAGGCGACGCCAGAAGAGGCCGGCGCCTTCCAGCACGGCCATGCCGGCTCGGTCACCGTCATCGACCTGGCCAAAGCGACTGACCCGAAGGCGAACGGCACGCTCGCCGCGGTCGAGACCTTCATCGACTCCGAGGGCTTCGGCGCAACCGGCTTCGCGATCTCGCCGGACGGCCGGCACGCGGCACTCGCCCATGCCGAGGAGAAGGGCAACGAAGATGGCGGCCGCCACATCAACATCGTCGATCTCTCGACCGGCAAGGTGATCCACAAGGTCGAGCAGGCCTATGGCAAGCCGGGCTTCCCCTGCCCCCCGAGCCCGGTGCCGCATCGCGCGCCGGACCCGAAATTCGGCTGCTTTCCGGACACCAACGGCGTGACGATCAGCCCGCTCGGCGGCGGCACGATCTTCACCGCCAATGGCGGCACGGACGACATCTCCGTTATCAGCCTGAAGAAGGCGATCGCCGGAGAGGCCGGAGCCGAGCTGGCCCGTATCCCGGTGCAGGCCGGCGGCTTCGGCATCTCGACCAGCCCCGACGGCAGGCTGGTGGCCCATGCCTCGCGCGAGAACGCGCAGACCGACACGCACGGCAACACGATCTCGCTCATCGACGTCGAGAAGGCGTTGACCGAGCCGGGCAAAGCCGAAGTGGCGCGCGTGCTGGTCGGTACCGACGACAAGGCGACCCCCACGCGCCCCTTCGTCGCGGCCTTCACCCCGGATGGCAAGCGCATCCTCTCGACGCATTTCCGCTCGAACAACATCGACATCATCGACGTCGAGAAGGCGGTCGCCGGCCAGCCGGCGACGATCAAGCGCATCGAACTGAAGACGCCGGGCGGCGAGCCCTCGCGTCCGCGCGGCGTGGCGATCACGCCCGACGGGAAATATGCCGCGATCACCGGCGCGCCCAAGGGCAAGTCGAACTCCAGCGTGGTCTGGATCGTCGACCTGGCCAGCTTCGAGGTGAAGGGCCGCGTCACCGAGATCGGCAACGAGAGCTACATGATAGGCGCCTTCCAGGCGCCGTGATCCCGGCCGCTCAGATTCGACGGTATCAGGCATCATCCCGGATGAACGCCTCCGCGGACCATTCGGGATGACACGCGCAGGCACGCATCGTCAGAGCGCGGCCGCTCACTTTCAAATGGGTCGCCACACAATGCTCACCGCACTGCGCGTAGACGCGATCCCGTAGGCCGCCTCCGGGCGACCTGCCTGTCCCACCAGTTGGCTTCGCCGAGCGCGTCGAGAAACTGCACGCGCATCTCCGCGCGGAGGAAGCGGCATGATTGGAACATGCAGGCCTCAACCTGCGCCCGACGCGATCGCACTTGTAGTCGGGGTTTTCATCCCATCACCGAGGTGAAACCCACGCAGAGCTGCCTGAGCGCAACGACGTAGGGGTTCCGTGCCAAAAAGCTGGCTTCTCCGAAGTAAATGGGAATCTCGGGCAGTTCCGGCAAATCGATCGCGGTAATGGTGGTCTCGCTACCGTCCATGCACCAGGCCGGGATGATCGCGTAGCCGAGACCGGCTTCGACGCAGCGTTTGACGCTCGAGCTGCCCGAAGTCGAGATCGCGATCTCCATCTCGGTATCGTCCGGCTGAAGGTAATCGATGGCGAGGTTACGCAGAAGCTGGCCGGGCTCATAGGTCACGAAGGGGCGCCCCTGAACCCATTGCCTGATCTCCCCTCGCGGCGGCTCTCCCCATTCGCGCGGCAGAACGAGCGCCGGCCGATAAGTGCAGACAAGGTGCTGCGGCACGTTGGGGTCGCCGAAGTAGCGCTCGGTAATGCACAGGTCGAGGCTTCCATCACGGATCATCTCCGGCAAGGCCGTATCGCGTTCGAAAGCGATGATCTCGACCTGCGGGAAAAGCGCGCGGAACTGCGCCAGGATCGGCGGCATCAGGTAGAAGAAGATAGCCTGCGGCAGGCCGATGCGCAGCACCGGCCGCTCCTTCTGGAGCGTCCTCTCGAGCCGGGTCAGCATGGTGTCAAGCTCCGGCAACAGGAGCTTGTAGAGGCTGCGTCCGCGCGGTGTCAGGGTCACCGTCTTGGCGCCCTGCTCGGAGACGACCAGCCGTTCGCTCAGCAGTTGTTCAAGCCGGCGAACATGGTTCGCAGCTGATTGGTAGCTCATGCCGAGCTTGCGGGCAGCGGCGGAGTATGAGCCGTCGCGCGCAACAATGAAGAACGTCTGGATGAGCGTCAGATTGGCTTCTCGCATGGCCCTTTCCGTCCGTCGGCGCGTCACATCTCCTACAACAGCTTGGTCTCCGCGACTTGCAAACAATGATGCAAGTCGGGCCGGATGATTTGGATCGACCCGATCAGTGAAGCCGACGAGGTTCGGGCCATCGCTTTACGGGACGAACCGCTTCGGCATGGCCTCCTCTTCACCCTTTCATGTCGCCGTGATCGGCACGGGGATTGTCGGCGCATCCGCCGCTCATTTCCTCGCCGCCGCCGGGGTGCGGGTAACGCTGCTCGATGCCTCCGGGCCGGCGGCGGGTGCGACGGGCGCCTCGGACGGGGCGGTTTCGGTGGCCAGCAAGCGGCCGGGCCCGATGATGGAGCTCGCCCGGCATGCCCGTGCCTTCTATGTCCGCAGTGAGCAAGATGGGCTGTTTCGCGGCCTGTTCCACCGCCGCTCGACCTTTCTCGTCGCCCGCACCGCCGTCGAGGCCGATCTCGTCGCCCAGCACGGCGGCGATCTGGCGGCGGCGGGCGAGCGTGTCATCGAGGTCGATCGTGCGACGCTGCTGAACCGCATTCCGGGCCTCGGCGCCAGCGTCTGCGCGGCGCTCGAGATTCCCGATGACGGTCATGCGCTGGGCTATGAAATCACGCAGCGCCTTCTGGCGAGGAGCACTGTCCGGATCCGCCGCAACGCGCCAGTCTCCGAGATCGTCATGCAGGCCGGCCGCGCATCCGGAGTCGTGACCCGTAACGAGTTCCTTCCGGCCGACGCTGTGCTGGTCGCCGCAGGCATCGGCTCGGCGCCGCTGCTCGGGCTGGGCGAGATCCTGATCCCACGGAAAGGACAAATGGCCGTCACCGATCGGGCGACGGCCCGCGGCCCGGCCATCGACGGCCATCTGATGGCCGCTTCCTACCTGGCAGCAAAACGCGGCATCGTGCGCGACAACAGCCATATCGGGCTGGTCATCGACCCGCTGATGACCGGGCAGTTCCTCATCGGCGGCAGCCGCGAGGATCATCGCAGCGACCATACCACCGACGCCACGACGATCGCGGCGATCCTGCGAGAGGCGCTCGATCTCTACCCGCCGCTGGCAGGCCGCCGCGTCCTGCGCAGCTTTGCCGGCGTCAGGACCGCCTCCAGAGACGGTCTTCCGATCGTCGGCCTGCATCCCCATCGCATGGGCGTGGTGATCGCCACCGGCTTTGAGGGCGACGGCATCTGCCTCGGCCCGTTCATGGGTGCGAGCGCTGCCCGCCTGGTTCTCGGCGAGCGGCCCGAAGTCGATCTTTCAGCCTTGTCGCCGCAACGCTTCGCCCGCATCGAGGCGCACGCATGACCGGCCATTTCTTCTGGAATGGCGAACCGGTGGCCTTCCAGCCGGGTGAGACGATTGCCGCGGCGCTGCTGCGGGCCGGCATTGTCGACCTCGGCCAGCCGTCGAACGCGCCGGGCGGGCGGGTGTTCTGCGGGATCGGTGCCTGCCAGGGTTGTGTCGTCGCCGTTGCCGATGCGGCGCCGATCGAGGCCTGCCTGACGCCGGCTCAGGACGGACTTCAGCTCGGCTCTCTACCTGCGATCGGAACCTGGCATGCGTGAGGCTCCGATCCTCGTCGTCGGAGGCGGTCCGGCCGGGGTAAGCGCAGCCGCTACCCTCGCAGAGGCCGGCGCGCCCGTCCTCCTGATCGAGCAGCGCGACCAGCTCGGCGGCGCCGTCCATCGCCAACCTGCCGCCGACAGCGAAAGCCATGTCTGGCGGCCGGCGCGGCATCGGCACAGCTGGGCTGGGCTGACGGCGCGGCTGCAGGCAGCAACAGACCGGATCGAGATCCGGACGCAGAGCGTCTTTCTCGGGGTCGATGGCGAACGCCGCTTTTTGTTCGACGATCGGCAGGGCGGTGTCGTCTTCACGCGCCGGCCTCGCGCCGCGATCATTGCGGTCGGCGCCGTCGAGACGATCCGCCCTTTCCCGGGCTGGGAGCTGCCAGGCGTCATGACAGCCGGCGGGGCCCAAGTCCTGCTCAAAGAGACCGGCCACCCTCTTGAGGGGCCGATCCTGGTCGCCGGTAGCGGGCCACTCTTGCTGGCCTTGTCGGCCCAGCTCGCCAAGGCGGGCAACCCGCCGGTCGCCGTGCTGGAGCGCGGCCGGCCGTGGAACGCGCCCAAGGCGCTGGCTCGCCTCGCGCTGTCATGGGCTCCGATGAGCGAGGCTGCTGCCTATGCTGCGGCGCTTGCCCTCAACCGTGTGCCCTATCGCTGCGGAACCACCGTCACGCAGGCAGAGCCGGATGGCGAGGGGCTCAAGATCAGCATCCGCATTGGCGAGACGCAGGCATTGCTGCGCGTACGGCATTTGCTGATCCATGACGGTATCGAGCCAAACCGCACCGGAGTTCCATTGCCGGAACCGGATGCCGACGTGCCCGTCCTGCTCGCCGGCGATGGGCGCGAAGCGCTCGGCGCCGATGCGGCGATCCTCGACGGACACCGCGCAGCGATGCAGGTGTTGGCTCGCTTCGGCCGTGCCGACAAAGCTGCAGCTTCGGATGAGCCCGGCCTTCAACGCGCACGCAACTTCCAGGCTGATTTGGCCCGGGTCCTCCGGAGCGAGCCGATCGTACCAGCGCCCGAGACGCTGATCTGCCGATGCGAAGGGCGCAGCTACGCCGATCTGGCAGCCCTGGCCGAGGATGCATCGGCCCGCGAGATCCGTCTGATGGGCCGTTTCGGCCTCGGGGCGTGCCAGGGGCGCTTCTGCGGCCCGATGATCGCAGAGCTGCGCGGCCAGCCATTGCCCGCTGCAACGTCCCCACGCTGGCCCTTGCGACCGGTTTCGGTCGCAGCGCTTGCCCGCCTGACCACCGATGAAACGGAGTGATCTGACCGTGCCCATGTCCCTCGCCAAGCCCGCCCGGGCCACCGCCCCCTCCATGGTCGAGGTCACTAATCCGTTCGACGGAGCGGTCGTCGGCAAGGTGCGCCAGGCCGATGAGGTCGCCGTGGCCGAGGCTCTGCGCCGGGCGCGGAAGGCGTGGTCAAGCTTCCGCTTCAGCACGCCGGCCGAGCGCAAGGAGCTGCTTCACCGCCTCTCCGATCGCCTCGGAGAAGAGGCCGAAGCGATGGCCCGGACGATCTGCGCGGAGGTCGGCAAGACGATCGCCGAGGCGCGCAACGAGGTCCGTCGCGCCCGCAACACGCTGCGGCTGAGCGGCGACGCGGTCACGGTTCTGCATGGTGAGGTTCTGCCGACCGCCATTGTCCCGGGCGCGCCGGACAAACAGGCCGTGATCACCCATGAGCCGGCGGGCGTGCTGGGTGCCATTACCCCGTTCAACTATCCGCTTAACCTGCTCTGCCACAAGCTCGGCCCCGCAATCGCGGCCGGCAACGCCATTGTGGCGAAGCCGTCGCCCAAGGCCCCGCTCGCCGCCCAGCGTCTGGCGGAGCTGGCCGAGGAGGCAGGCTTTCCGCCCGGCCTGTTCGGCATCGTCCACGGTGGTGCCGATGTCGCCGCGATGATCGCGAGTGGCGACATCGACCTGCTGAGTTTCACCGGCGGACCTGCGGCCGGGCTGGCGCTGAAGAACGCTTCCGGCCTCGTCCGCTGCCTGATGGAGCTCGGCGGCAACGACCCGTTGATCGTGATGCCGGATTCGGATCTAGACCGTGCTGCCGAGGTCGCCATCACGCACCGTTTCGAGATCGCCGGCCAAAGCTGCGCCGCCGTGAAGCGCCTCTATCTGCACGATGCGATCCGAGAGACGATGATCGAGCGCATTGCCGCCAAGATCGCGCAGGTCTCGACCGGCGATCCCGCCGATGCCGCGACCGTCATGGGCACCGTTATCGACGAGCCGGCCGCGGCCGAAGTCGAGCGGCGTGTCAGGCTCGCTGTCGCGGACGGGGCGCGGATCGTCACGGGCGGCGGCCGCCGTGGCACGATGTTCGCGCCCACCCTGATCGATGCCGTTTCGGCGCAGACGGAACTCGTCCGTTCCGAGACCTTCGGCCCGGTGCTCGCCGTGCGCCCCTTCGACGATCCCGATGCGGTGATCGCCGAGGTCAACGCCGGCGCCTATGGGCTGCAGGCTGGGCTCTTCACCAACGACCACGCGCTTGTGAAGCGCGTCGCGCGCCGGCTCCGTGTCGGCGGCGTGATGGTCAATGAGGGGCCGGACTTCCGCGCCGAGAATGTGCCGTTCGGCGGCATCAAATCGAGCGGCCTCGGTCGCGAGGGCATCCACATGACCCTGCGCGAGATGAGCGAAATCAAGGTCGTCATCGACTGATGACGCAAGGAGCAAAGCTGATGATCGATCCAGAACTGCGCCGCCGTCTCACAGGTGTCTTCACCGCGCTGGTCACGCCATTTCGTGATGGGGCGCTCGACGTTCCCGCGCTCGAAAAGCTCATCGAGTCACAGATCGCGGCCGGCGTCGCCGGGCTGGTGCCGGTCGGCACGACCGGTGAGGCTGCGACGTTGAGCGAGGAAGAGGCCGATACGGTGATCCGCACCACGGTCAAGGCCGCGGCCGGCCGGGCCTTCGTCATGGCTGGCGCGGGCTCCAATGCGACGAGGCTCGCCGTCGCCAAGGCGGCGCGCGCTGAAGCCGCAGGCGCGGACGGCATCCTGCTGGTGACGCCCTATTACAACAAGCCTTCGCAGGACGGGTTGTTCGACCACTTCTCCGCTATCGCCAGCGCAGTCAGCCTGCCGATCATGCTCTACAGCGTGCCCGGACGCACCGGCGTGGAGATCGCGCCGGGGACGGCCATGCGGCTCGCGGCGGTCCATTCCAACATCGTCGGCATCAAGGAGGCCGGCGGCAAGGCGGAGCGCATCACGGAGCTGCGGCTCGCGCTCGGCCAGGACTTCGTCATCCATTCGGGCGACGACGGACTGACCTTGCCTTTCCTCGCCCTCGGCGCCGATGGCGTCACGAGCGTCGCCTCGAATCTGCTGCCGGCGGAGGTCGCCGCGCTGTGCCGCGCCTGGTTCGCGGGCGATCCGCGCGAGGCGCGCCGCATCCATGAGGCGCTGTTCGATCTCGTCGGGCACCTCTTCATCGAGAGCAATCCGGTGCCGGTGAAGACTGCGCTGGCAAGCACCGGCCTCATCGGCCCGGCGCTGCGCGCGCCGCTCGCTCCTCTACGCCCCGAGAATCTCAAGGCACTCGAAGCGAGCCTGAAGTCCTTCCAGAGCCGGGCGAACATATAAGAAAACCGGTAGGAGGGTGCCCTACTCTCGCATTGTCCGCTCAAGTGCGTCGCATAGGCTTTTGCCGTCCTAACGACCAGCACAAGACCGAAAACATCGGCAAAGGGAACGGAGTGGAAATCTCATGAAATCGATCATTCGTGCCATCTGTGCCGCCAGCCTTGGCCTGCTGGCACTTCAATCCTCAGCCCACGCCGAGGACACCATCGAGGCCATCCGCTCGCGCGGCGTGTTGAAGATCCCGGGGATCGTCAACGAGGATCCTTACTTCAACAAGGATCCTCGGACCGGCGAATGGCGTGGCTTCGCCATCGAAATGGCCCGCGATATCGCCAATACGCTCGGCGTCAAGCTGGAGGTCGTCGAGTCGAGCTGGCCGAACTCCATCCTCGACGTCCAGAGCGGCAAGGTCGATCTGGCGCTCGGCGTCACGGCCACACCGCAGCGGTCGCTCTCGATCGCTTTCTCGAACCCGACCTACTTCAACAGCTTCATCATCGTCTCGCCCAAGGCGGAGCTCTCGAAGCTGAGCTGGGCCGAGCTGAACGACCCGAAATACACCTTCTCGGTCGACCTCGGCTCGTCGCAGGACCTGATCGCCCAGCAGTATCTGCCCAAGGCAAAAATGCTGCGCTTCAAGTCGCGTGACGAGGCCATCGTGGCCGTGGTCAGCGGTAAGGCCGACGGACTCGTCAACACCATGCTGAACGGCCTCGTCATGAGCAAGAAAGCGAGCGGCATCGGCAAGGTCATGGTGCCGTCCCCGGTTCTCTCGACCCCGTCGGTCGTCGCGATGAACTGGAAGTCCGACGAGAAGTCCCGCGCCTTCATCTCCGCCTGGGCCGAATACAACCGCCGCATCGGCAACAACCAGACCTGGATCGTGAAGAGCCTAGCTCCCTTCGGAATCACGCTCGAAGACATGCCCGAAGGCTTCGGCTTCGGCGGCTGAGAAAGGGCGGCCTGACAGGGCTCTGGGGAGACCAGGTGGAATCGCTATACCGATCCAACTGGAATCCGAGCCGAGGCCGCGGCGCAAACCAGAGCAGGACAGAAGCGAGAAGACGGTTCGCATCTTCGCGCATCCTGCTCTCGGGCCGCTTTCAACAAGGGTTAGCATGACATGTACACGTGGAGCTTCGCCCCGATTTTCCAGGCGAGCGACCTGTTCCTCTGGGGCGCCTGGATCACCGTCGTCTACACGGTCGGCTCCATCGCGATCGGGCTGGTCTTAGGGCTGCTCCTCTGCTTCGCACGGCTCTCGGGCATCGGCCCGATCAGCTGGCTGGCGCAGGGCTTCCAGGAACTGTTCCGGTGCACGCCGCTGCTCGTGCAGCTGCTCTGGATCTATTACGCCCTGCCACTGCTCTTGGGCTTCGACCTCGCCAATTGGGCCGCCGCGCTGATCACGCTCTCGCTTTATGCGGCGGCGTTCTATGCGGAGGTCTTCCGCGGCGGCATCATCTCCATCGACAAGGGCCAGTCCGAAGCGGGCGCGGCGATCGGCATGTCCGGCTGGCAGATCATGCGGCGCATCGTGCTGCCTCAGGCTATCCGCCGGATGATGCCGGCCTTCATCAACCAGTCGGTGACGCAGTTCAAGAACACCTCGCTGATCTCGGTGATCTCGGTGGCCGAGCTCACCTACATGGCCAGCATCGTCAACGGGCAGACCTATCGCCCGCTGGAATCCTACACCGTCCTCGCGGTGCTCTATTTCGTCATCCTGTTCCCGATCACGAAGTTCGCCGACATCGTCGAGAGCCGGACGCGCGGCGGCCATTGAGCGAGAACCATTCCATGACCGTCTCCACATCCAGCACCCGCGAAACCGTCCTCGAAGCCCGTGGAGTCACCAAGAGCTTCGGCGCGCTTACCGTCCTGCACGGCATCGATCTGTCCCTGACAAGCGGTGAGGTCGTCGCGATCATCGGCCCCTCGGGCTCCGGCAAGTCGACCTTCATTCGCTGCATGAACATGCTCGAGGTGCCGGAGAGCGGGGAGATCCTCTACCGCGGCCGCCGAGTCGGTCCGAAGTTTCGTGGCGGCGGCCGACTCCTCGGCCTCGGCGAGCTGCGGCGCCATGTCGGCATGGTGTTCCAGCACTTCAACCTGTTTCCCCATATGAGCGTGCTGGAGAACGTGATCGAAGGTCCCATCACCGTGCAGCGCAAGCCGCGCGGCGAAGCGGTCGACATCGCGATGGACTATATCGCCAAGGTCGGCCTGGCCGAGAAGCGCGATGCGCGGCCAGACCAGCTCTCGGGTGGGCAAAAGCAGCGCGTGGCCATCGCCCGGGCGCTCGCCATGCAGCCGGACGCACTCCTGCTCGACGAGATCACGAGCGCGCTCGATCCGGAGCTCGTCGGCGAGGTGCTGGGTGTCGTGCGCAACCTTGCCGAGCAGGGCATGACGATGGTCCTCGTCACGCATGAGATCTCCTTCGCCGCCGATGTCTCCAATCGCGTCGTCTTCATGGAAGGCGGGCGTATCGCCGACCAAGGCAGCCCCGATCGCGTCCTGCACAACCCCGACAACGAACGCCTCAAGACGTTCCTTGCCCGCTTCCATGCCTGACCGTCGGGAAAGCGGCATACGACCCTTCAAGGTCGTCATCATCGGCGGCGGGCGCATCGGCACGGCGCTGGCGCTGCTTCTGCGTGAGGAGCCAGAATTCGAGATCCTGCTCGCCGATCCTACGGAACCCGGGCGCCAAAGAGTCGAAGAGCTCGGACTTCCGCTCGCCGAGGCCGATCCCAGCAACCCCAATCGACTCGACCAGATCCTGGCCGGCGTTGATGCCGTCGTCGCGGCTCTGCCGTCCTCGGCGACGCCGATGGTGGCTGCCGCGGCCCGGCGCAACGGCACCCATTATCTCGATCTCGGCGACGACGAGGCCGCGCTGGAGACGATCCGGCACGAGGCCAGTACCGCCTCCGGCTGCTTCGTCGCGCAATGCGGCATCTCGCCGGGCCTGGTTTCGGGGTTGGTGCTCGACCTTGCCTCGCGCCACGGGAGCGAGCAGGAGATCGCCGTGCGGATCGGCGGGCTGCCGCAGAAGCCGGCCGGGCGCCTGGGTTACGGGCTGGTCTGGGACATCGATGCGACGCTGCGCGAATACACCCGCCCCTCTGTCGCCCTGATCGACGGCCGCAAGACAGAGCTGGCGCCCCTGTCGCGCTGCAGCCCCTTGCGCCTCGGCGCGCACGATTATGAGGCCTTCGTTTCGAGCGCCATACCCGATACGCTTTGTGAGCGCCTGACGGGGAAGGTCGCGAGCTTGGTCTCCTATACGATCCGCTATCCCGGACATGCCGACTACATCGCATTCCTGCTGGACGAACTGAAGCTGCGCGACCGTCTCTATCTGCTGCGGAACCTCTTCCTCAACGGCTTGCCCGAGGTCGCGGACGACCGCCTGCTGATCTCGATCGTGGCGGCCTCCAACCATGGCGGCAGTCAGATTGCCGAGCATTTCCTGCGGAAGATCGAGCCAGTGCAGATCGCAGGCGTCACGGTCGGCGCCATGCGGCGCACCGCGGCTTCACATGTCGCGGCCGTGTTGGATCTGCTGCGCTCGGGTTCGATCGGAAAGCCGGGCCTCCTCGCCCAGGAAGACATCCCCTTTGCGCTGCTTCGTGAAAGCCGTTTCCTTTCATGGTTCTTCAGCGCAGCGGCGGCGCCCCAAGCAGCCCTATCGGAAACCCTTTCATGCCCACTGCCTTGACTCGCCCCCCGACCGCCGTCGTCAACGATCTGAGCATCGGCGTCCTGATGCTCGACACGCATTTCCGACGGCTGCCTGGCGACATCGGCAATGGCCGGACCTGGCCGTTCCCGGTGCAGTTCCGCGTGGTGCGCGGCGCCGATCCGGCCGCGATCGTCCACGGTCGCCCGGAGGAGTTCCTGAAGCCCTTCATTGCAGCTGCTCATGACCTGATCGCCTGTGGCGTACGCGGCATCACCACGAGCTGCGGCTTCCTGGCTCTGCTGCAGAAGGAGCTCGCTGCCGCACTGCCGGTGCCCGTCGCGACGAGCAGCCTACTGCAGGCGCCCCTGATCGAGGCGATGCTGCCGGCGGGCCAGCAGGTCGGCATCCTCACCTTCGCGGCCGAGGCCCTCAGCGCCCGCCATCTCGCAGCTGTCGGGGTGCGCCCGGACACGCCGATCGAAGGACTGCCGTCCGATAGCCTGTTCCGGGCGGTCTATGGCAACCGTGGTGGCGTCTCCGACGTCGCGGAATTGGAGCGCGAAGCCGTGGCCGCTGCGCAGGCCCTGGTTCATCGTCACCCGAATGTCGGGGCGATCCTATGCGAGTGCACCAACCTGCCGCCCCATTCGGCCGCCATCGCCGAGGCGACCGGCCGCCCGGTCTTCGACATCATCGGCTTTGTCCAGTGGTTCGGGCATGCGATATCGCCGCCGAACTTCCGCTGAGAAGCCCCGCGCAGCGCTCTGTTCAATCGAGCACCAGTTGCGCGATCGTGGAGCCCGCCCATAGCGGGCGGGCCAAATCGATTTGAATTTATGACCGCCGGCGCCGCCAAGCGAACGGGCATGAACGTCCGCTTTCAGGCGGCTGAGCAAGTTCCGCTATTGGCGTGTCTGGGCGGAAGGCGGCGCTAAGTCGCATGAAATTTTGATAGAATGATCCCGGATGCGGCACCCCAAGAGGGGGGATCTGCCATGGATCTCCAAACGCAGAACCAACTGCCTCATCAAGCGTGAAACCTCGGGCTCATCATCGGAGACCGAAGCCACCTCTGAAGCCGAGGCATATCTGGGCTATCCAGCCCCGCCTACAGCCCGACAGGAGTGTTCGTGATCGGGTCGACGCAGCGTCTCGTCAGAGAGCGAAATCCCGGTTGACGTTCTTGTAAAGCAGATAACAGGCGTCGCCATGGCCTGTCGGATAGAACTGCTGCGGGCAGTAGCCGCCCATCCAGATGAAATCCCGCTCCCAGATCTCGTGCCAGTCCTGGTCCAGGAAATAGAGCCCCTGCCCTTCGAGCATATAGAGGCCGTGCTCCATCACATGGGTCTCGACCGCGGGGAAGCAGACGCCCGGCTTGAACCACATCAGGTTCATCTCGAAGTCGAAGCGCATGTCGCCGTAAGGCAGCAGGAACTGGAAGCCGCGCCCTTCCATGCCGGTGTGGTTCGTCATCGGCACGGCGTCACGATGCGACAGAATCGGCTCCGGCATGCCCAAGCCCGCGGCGGGCTCGTAGCGCTTGCGCAGGGCGAGCACGCGGGCCGGCCCAGTCGATTCGTTGCGCAGGGTGAAGGGCGTCTCCGGCGGCAGATAGGCGAAGCCGCCGTCCGTCAGCGGCTGCGCGGCGTCGCCCGCGATCCCGAAGGCGGTTTCGCCCGACAGGACGTAGAAGAAGTGCTGCACGCCCTCCTCCGCAAAGGACGTAGGCGTGCCGCCGCCGGGCGCGATCTCGAGGACGTATTGGGCGAAGGCGGCGCCGAGCACCGGCGCCGCCAGGGCACGCACGATGGTGTCGCGATATTGCGGGAGACGGCTGATCAGCACGCCTTCCGGCGGCATGAACGCGTAGTTGGGCCGCACGATGCCGCGGTTGTGGCCGATCGCGCCGGCAGGAACGCGGCCGGCGGCGGGCGGAAAGGCGCGGTTGTTCATCGAGGCGTCTCCATAGCATCGGACCGAAAAGTGGAACCCACTTTTCGGAAGAATCCGATGCGATAACAATCTGATAGATCGCCGTGTTCGCGTCCATAGGACGCGCCGCGATCTATGCAGGCGGCAGCGCTCAGGCCGCAGCCGGGCGCTGGAAACGTTGCCATGCCACCATCAGGAGCGCGAGCGCAACCGGCGGGAAGACGAGCCAGTTGACGGTTTCCCAACCGCCATGGCTCAGCAGGCCGCCGGCCGAGAAGGAGGCGATGGCGACCGAGCCGAAGACGAGGAAGTCGTTGGCCGCCTGGACCTTCACCCGCTCCTCCGGCCGGTAGCAGTCCGTGACCATGGCGGTGGCACCGATGAAGCCGAAGTTCCAGCCGACGCCGAGCAGGATCAGCACCAGCCAGAAATGCGCGACGGTCAGGCCGGTGAGGCCGACAACGGCCGCAAGTGCCGTCAGCGCCAGCCCGGTAACTGTCACCGTGCCCTTGCCGAAGCGGGCGATCAGCCGGCCGGTGAAGAAGCTCGGCCCGAACATCGAGAGCACATGCCACTGGATGCCGAGCGCGGCGTCACCGACCGAGTGGCCGCAAGCGACCATCGCCATCGGCGCCGCCGTCATGACGAAGCTCATCAGCCCATAGGCCACGAGTGCGGCCGTGACCGAGGCGATGAATTTGGGCTGGCGCATGATCTCGCCGAGCGGACGACCGCGATTGGCGTGCACGACCGGGACCGGCGGGGCGCGGAGCTGCGAAACGATCAGGATCGCCAGCAGCGCGAGGCACCCCTGTGCCAGGAAGCTCGCGGCAAAGGGCGCAGCCGGCGTGAGGTCCCGCGTCCAGTAGACCGATTGCGGGCCGATGATGCCCGCGGCAAGCCCGCCGACCATCACCCAGGAGATGGCGCGGGGGCGGAAGCTCTCGCTCGCGGTGTCTGCGGCGGCGAACCTGTAGCTCTGTACGAAGGAGCCGTAGAGGCCGCAAATGAAGGTGCCGAGGCAGAAGAGCCAGAACAGCCGAAGCGTAGCGCCGCCCGCGGCCAGGCTCGCGCCCGAGGCTCCGATCAGCGCACCGATGAGATAGCCGCTGCGGCGGCCGAGCCGTCGCATGATCATGGCCGCCGGAATGACGCCGGTGGCGATGCCGAGCTGCAGCAGGCTGACCGGCACGGTCGCAAAGGCCTTATCAGCAACGAGTTGGGCGCCAACGATGCCGCCGAGCGAGATGATGATCGCCGGATTGGCGCCGCCGAGCGCCTGCGCACCGGCGAGCACCAGCGCGTTGCGCTTGGCGAGGCTGTCGCCGTCGAGGGATTGAACGTGCTGGTTCATCACAATGCCGCCTTGCGGCCGCATGATGCGCCGCTTTCAGAAATGCGAGAAGGAACCCTGCGCGAAGCTCACCGCCGCGCCCTTCGCGCCATACGTCACCTTGCCGGCCTCGGCTATTACCTTGCCGATCGGTACCAGCGGAATAGCCTTCTCCGCGGCCAACCCGATCAGAGCAGGATATTCCCTTTCCGACGCCGTGCAGAGAATTTCGTAATCGTCTCCGCCGGTCCAGGCCAGTTCCGCCAATGCGGGATCGGCCATGATCGCGGCGCGGGCCGCGTGGGACAGCGGCACGGCATCGAGATCGACCTCGGCCCCAGCTTTCGAGGCTTTCAGCAGCTTGGCGAGATCGCCGACGAGACCGTCCGAAACATCCATCGCAGCCGAGGCATGGCGCTGGAGAGCCTCCGCCAGGGCCAGGCGCGGACGCGGATGCAGGTAGCGGTCGGCGAGGAAGGCACGGTGCTCGGCGTCGAGCCCGGCGACCCAGCCCGGCCTATCGGGGCCATGGGCCTTCAGGCCCAGCGCCCCATCGCCGATCGTGCCGGAGACCAGCACGACATCGCCCGGCTTCGCGCCGGAGCGCGGCACCATGCGCCCCGCTGGGACCGAGCCGAAGGCAGTGATCGAGATCATCAGCGGGCCGGAGGTCGAAACGGTGTCGCCGCCGATCAGCGGGCAGCCGCCCTCGCCTGCTAGGCGCGCAAGGCCAGCGGCGAAATCGGCGAGCCAGCTTTCCGTCCAGCCGCGCGGCAGGGCAAGGGTGAGCACGAAGCCCTCGGGCTTCGCGCCCTTGGCGGCGAGATCGGAGAGATTGACCGCGAGCGCCTTCCAGCCGATCGCGCCCGGTGGGTCGTCGGGGAAGAAGTGTACGCCGGCGACAAGCGCATCGACCGTGACGACGACCTCGTAGCCCCGCCCCGGCCGCAGCAGCGCGGCATCGTCGAGAAGGCCCAGGCCGCCCGGCCCGGCGATCGGCGCGAAATAGCGGGCGATCAGCTCGAACTCGCCGAGGCGACCGGGCTCCGTCATCAGGCGCCCGGCTCGTCGAACTCTTCGGCGCGGAAGTCGCGCGCCATCCGGTCGAGCACGGCGTTGATCATGCCGATCTCCTCGCCCTCATAGAAGGCGCGGGCGACGGCGACATACTCGGAGATCACGGCGCGGGCCGGCACGTCCTTGCGGAAAGCGAGCTCATAGGCGCCGGCACGCAGGATGGCACGCACCACCGCCTCGACCCGCTTCAGCGGCCAGCTCTTGGCGAGAAGCTCGTCGACGCTGCGGTCCACAAGGCGCTGCTCGCGCACGACGCCGCCGAGGATGTCGCGGAAGAAGGCGATCTCCGCCTCCGGCAGCTCGATCTCCTCGACCTCCTTGCCGATCCAGAAATGCTCGAACTCGGCCATCGCCTCAACGACGCCGCGGCCGCCGATTTCCATCTCGTAGAGCGCCTGCACGACCGAGAGCCGCGCCCCGCGCCGCTTCTCGGCGCGGCTCATTGTGCTTGCTCCGTCATGGAGCGCTTGTAGCGCAGAACGGCCAGCGCCGCTTCAGCCGCGCCGCCGCCCTTGTCCATTTCGGAGCGGTTGGCGCGGGCCCAGGCCTGCGCCTCGTTCTCGACGGTGAGGATGCCGTTGCCGAGCGGCAGCGCGAAGGCGACCGAGAGGTCCATCAGCGCGCGCGAGCTTTCGCCGGCAACGATGTCGTAATGGCCGGTTTCGCCACGGATGACGGTGCCGAGCGCGACGACGGCCTCATAGGGGTCGACGGCTTCGTCGGCGGCGCGCAGGCCGATGACGATCGCCGACGGAATTTCCAGCGCGCCGGGCACGGTGACGATATCGACGCGGCAGCCGGCTTCTTCCAGCACGGCGGTGGCGCCAGCCAGAAGCTCGTCGGCCAGAGTGTCATAGAAGCGCGCCTCGACCAGAAGCACGCGCGCGCCTTCGATGTCGAGCGCTGGAGTTGCGGCCTTGTCGGCCGATGTCTGCCGGGGTCCGGCCATTCTTTTAAATCCTTCTTGGAATGTCAGGGGCTGGTTACCCCTGCGGGCGCGCCTCTGCAAGCCGCGCGGCGTAGCGGGCCATCAGATCGACTTCGAGATGGATGGGATCGCCCTCCCTGCGCTCGCCCCAGGTGGTGACTGAGAGCGAATGCGGGATCAGCAGCACGGTGAAGACGTCGTCCTCCACCGTGTTGACCGTCAGCGAGGTGCCGTCGAGGCATATCGAGCCCTTCACGGCGATGAAGCGCTTCAGCTGTTCGGGCGCCCGGATGTGGAAGCGTGCTGTCGCGCCCCAGGGCTCATCCGGGTCGGGGGCGATCGCATCGATCTTCAGGATGCGGGCGACGCCGTCGACATGGCCGGTGACGAGGTGACCGCCGAGCTCCTCGCCGACCTTGAGCGAGCGCTCCAGATTGATCTTCGTGCCGGGCTGCCAGTCCCCCACCACGGTCTTCGCCAGCGTCTCGGCGGCGGCCTCGACCTGGAAGATGCAGCCCGCCGCGCCATCGGTGCGGGGCTTGAGCGCGGTCACGGTGAGGCAGACGCCAGCGCAGGCGATCGAGGCACCGATGGCGATGCCTTGCGCCTCGTAGGGACAGGCGATGGCGAGGCGCTTGAGGCTCGGCCCCTTGCGCTCGGCCTCCACGACCTCGCCGATGGCGGTGACGATGCCGGTGAACATCAGCCTCTCCTCACGAAATGCTCGAAACGGTCCTGGCCGATGGGGCCGGCCTCGACAAGGGCGTATAGATCGGGGTCAGCCAGCGCCGCGGCAAGCCCCGGACGCACGGCAACGATGCCGGGCTGCCCCAGCGTTTTCGACGCGGTCGAGACGATCACCTCATCGGCGAGGCCGGCGAGCGCCAGCTTCTCGCCGACGCGCGGACCGCCCTCGGAGAAGACGCGGGTGATGCCGCGGGTGCCCAGCAGCTTAAGCGCCTCGCCGAGGTCGAGATGACCGTCCGGCCCGAGCGAAACGCGCATCACCTCGACGCCGGCCGCGACCAGCGCGACCTCCGGCTCGACGGGCGCCGTCTCGGCCGCGATCACCCAGACCGGCACGTCGCGAGCGCTGCGCACCAGCTTCGAGGCGAGAGGCAGGCGCAGATGCGTGTCGAGGATGACGCGGATCGGCGAAAGAGCCGCCATGCCCGGCAGCCGCACGGTGAGCTGCGGGTCGTCCGAGAGCACGGAGGCGATGCCGAGCATGATCGCGTCGTGATGCGCCCGCTGAAGATGGACCCACCCGCCCGCGGCCGGGCTGGAGATGGGCAGCGGCGTGCTCCCTGCCCCGCCGGCATAGCCGTCCGCCGTCCGGGCGATCTTGAAGGTGACCATCGGGCGGCCTTGCGTGATGCGCGTGAGATAGCCCCGATGGGCACGCCGCGCCTCGTCTTCCAGCACGCCGACCGTGACCTCGATTCCCGCCGTGCGCAGCAGCGCATGGCCCAGCCCGGCGATGAAGGGGTTGGGATCGGGCATCGCCGACACCACGCGCTTCACTCCCGAGAGAATGGTGTGCTCCACGCAGGGGATGCCGCCGCGCACCGAGCGATGCGCGCAGGGCTCGAGCGTGACATAGAGAGTGCCGCCCATCGACGCCGCTCCGGCGCGCGAGAAGGCGTGTGCCTCGCCATGCGGCCGGCCGCCCGGCTGGGTGTGGCCGCGCGCGACCACGACCGGGCCATCCGGCGTATCGCGCGTGATGATGGCGCCGACAGACGGATTGGTCGATGTCGTCCCGAGCCCGCGCGCTCCGTAAGCGAGCGCCTGGTACATGAAGGCGCGGTCAACCGCGCTGGTGTCAGTCATCAGCGCGGCGCGGCGGGGCGGAAGCGCCCTCCTCCTCGTTGGCGCCAAGCTGGCCGAGCAGCTCTTCGAAGTCCTTGGCCTCGCGGAAATTCTTGTAGACCGAGGCGAAGCGGACATAGGCAACGTCGTCGAGGCCCTTCAGCCCCTCCATCACCAATTCACCGATCGTCGAGCTCGCGATTTCGGCCTCGCCCGCGCTTTCGAGCTGGCGTACGATGCCGTTGACCATACGTTCGATGCGCTCGGGCGCGACCGGGCGCTTGCGGAGCGCATGCGCAATCGACGTCTCAAGCTTGTCGCGGTCGAAGGGCGCGCGCCGGCCGGAGCGCTTGACGACCGTCAGTTCGCGAAGCTGAACACGCTCGAAGGTGGTGAAACGGCCGCCGCAATCCGGGCAGACCCGGCGGCGCCGGATCGAGGCATGATCATCGGTGGGGCGGGAATCCTTCACCTGCGTGTCAAGAGAGCTGCAATAGGGACAGCGCATGCGCGAATCCTTCGGAATGCCTGATGGACGACGAGGCCAGGCGCTTCTTTGCCCCAGCGCCGGTTTCCGCACCAGAGGTCAAGGCGCCGCTGCTGCTATGCCGCGAGAGCGATGAACCTCGGGGCGCAGCAGGACGACGAACACTCGACCATCACAGCGAGCGCGGCGGAGCTTCTATCATGGCAGAGAACGAGAGCAACATGGGCGACGCGTTCGGCGGCCTGGTGCTGCTGGCCTTCGATCTGGTCGATTCCGAGATTTCCAGGGCTCCCGACCGCCTGATCCAGGTGTTCAAGAGCCCGACGCTGCTCAAGGCGGCCGAGAACGCGGTGCTGGGCTTCGCGAAATCCCGCAGCCCGACCGCCAGCTCCCAGCTGACCACCGAAGAGATCAACAAGCTGCAATCCTCGATCGTCAACGGCGTGACGACGGCTGCGACCGACGCCTATCTCAAGCAGGTCAAGGACTCCTCGAAGTTCAAGGCGCTGGAAAAGCAGCTGAAGAACTTCGAGGACGCGGCGAAATCATCGGCGATCGGCGTCTGGGTCAATGACAACAAGACCGTTCTCTATGTGGTCGGCGCCGTGCTGTCGGTCGGCGCCGGTGTCGCGCTCTTCGTCACCAAGCCCTCCGGCACGCTCTACGGAATGGGCATCCGGGAGCTGGAAAAGCTGAACTTCGAGGTGCTGAACGTCGGTGCGTTGAAGCTCGGCGTCAGCGGCCTCGTCTTCGACCCCACGGCGAAGCGCTATGGCGGCAAGGTGACCGGCCAGCTGAAATGGGAGCAGCTCAGGATCGATCTCTCGCTGCAGATCGTCACCGCCGGCCTGAAGGCCCCCGAAGTCACCAGCGTCGTCGGGGTGAAATACGGCGTCATCAGCCTGACGGCGTCCAACAAGGTGGACCTGACGCAACCGAAGGTCGACCTCACTTTGCGGCTCAGCGCCAACAAGGATCGCTTCGGCCTGTCCGTCGCCGCCCATCTCAAGGACGACAACGTTACGGGCAGCGCCTCGGCTTCCTACAAGGTCGCCGAGAGCCTCAAGCTGGGTGTGGACCTCAGCCGCAAGAGCCGCCCCGATATGGGCGGCCAGACCGAGAACCTGATCATGTTCGAGCTCAAGGGTACGTTCCCCTGAGCTCGAAGGATCAAGGCGTGTCTCAGTAGATCGGGAAGCGCGCCGTCAGAGCCTTGACCTTGGTGGTCACGGCCTGCTCGACGGCGGCGTTGCCCTCCTCGCCATTCGCAGCGAGGCCGTCCAGAACCTCGGCGATCAGCTCGCCGACCTGCTTGAACTCGGCGATGCCGAAGCCGCGCGACGTCGCCGCCGGCGTGCCCAAGCGGATGCCGGAGGTCGTCATCGGCTTCTCCGGATCGAAGGGGATGCCGTTCTTGTTGCAGGTGATGTGGGCCCGGCCGAGCGCGGCCTCGGCCGCCTTGCCGGTCAGCTTCTTCGAGCGCAGATCGACCAGCATCAAATGGTTGTCGGTGCCATCGGTGACGAGGTCGAAGCCCTTCGACTTCAGCGTCTCGGCCAGCGCCTTGGCGTTGGCGACGACGGCATGGGCGTAGGTCTTGAACTCGGGCTGCAGCGCCTCGAGGAAGGAGACGGCCTTGGCGGCGATGACATGCATCAGCGGGCCGCCCTGGATGCCGGGGAAGATCGCCGAGTTGATCTTCTTGGCCAGCACCTCGTCATTGGTCAGGATCATGCCGCCACGCGGGCCACGCAGCGTCTTGTGCGTCGTAGTCGTGACGACATGGGCGTGCGGGAACGGCGAGGGATGCGCGCCGCCGGCGACGAGCCCGGCGAAATGGGCGATGTCGACCATGAAATAGGCGCCGACCTTGTCGGCGATCTCACGGAAGCGGGCGAAATCCCAGTGACGGGCATAGGCCGAGCCGCCGGCGACGATGACCTTCGGCTTGTGCTCGATCGCGAGGCGCTCCATCGCGTCATAGTCGATCAGCTGGTCGACGACGCAGACGCCATACGAGACGACGTTGAACCACTTGCCGGACTGGTTGACCGGCGCGCCATGAGTCAGGTGCCCGCCGGCGGCGAGGTCGAGGCCCATGAAGGTGTCGCCGGGCTGCATCAGCGCCATGAAGACACCCTGGTTCGCCTGCGAGCCGGAGTTCGGCTGGACATTGGCGAAGCTGCAGCCAAACAGCCGGCAGGCGCGCTCGATCGCGAGCTTCTCGGCGATGTCGACGAACTGGCAGCCACCATAATAACGCCGGCCCGGATAGCCCTCGGCGTATTTGTTGGTCATCACCGAGCCCTGCGCCTCGAGCACCGCCTGCGAGACGATGTTCTCGGAGGCGATCAGCTCGATCTCGTCGCGCTGGCGACCGAGCTCGAGCTCGATGGCGCGGGCGATCTCGGGATCGGCATCGGCCAGCGAGGCGCCGAAGAAGGAGTTCGAAAGGTGGCTCGAGGGCGCCGTCTGTTTCATCGCGATCCTCTTTCGGAAAGGGCGGCGAAACGCGCGGCCCGTCAAACGCGCCGCTTACACGAGGTGGCAGGCGATTCCAAGCATCGCGGGAGCGCGATCGCTCCGCACGCACAATACGCGCCGAGGCGGGCGCCGGTTGCCGACGGAGCCTTTTCTTAAGGAGGCGTGCCTTATCGAGAACCAACGACACGACAAGGGCATTTCCGTGACGCGCGTCGCCCCAGCAGAACCGACCTGCAGCTTCGTGATCCCGCTCGCCGCTCATGGGCTGCCGCGGAGGCAGGTCTTTGCGGCCGCGGACAGCTGAGATGACCATGCGCGCCGAATTCGACCCGGCAGCGGCGCGCCCGCCGCAGATCGCCGAACGCATGCAGGACGTCGCCTTTGCCATCTGCGTCGGCTTTGCGGCAGCGGCCATCTACTTCGCCAACGGCTCCGCACTGCTCAATGATCCGGACACCTTCTGGCACATCACCGTCGGCCGCGACATTGCCTCGAACTGGCATTTTCCGACCGTGGACAGCTATTCGCACACCGAGACAGGCCAACCCTGGATCGCCAAGGAGTGGCTTTCCCAGTTGATCCTCTTCGCGGCGCATGCCCTAGGCGGCTGGCATGGTGTCGTCGCGATAACGGGGACGGCCATCGCTGCCTCGGGTGCGCTGCTGGCAGGCTATCTGCGACCGATCCTCGGTCGCACCGGTGCGACGATCGCCTGTCTGCTCGCGATTTTCATCATGGCGAGCTCCATGCTCGCCCGCCCCCACGTGCTGGTCATGCCGGTCATCGCGCTATGGACTGTGCTGCTCGCCCGCCGCGCGGACCGCGCGGAGCCGCCGCCTTTCATCGCACTGCCCCTGATGCTGCTCTGGACGAACATGCATGCGAGCTTTGCGATGGGGCCGATCCTCGTCGCCGGCTTCGGCGCGATCGCAGTCAGCGCGAGCGCTCCGGACAGGCAATCGAGGCTCCTGCTGCAGTGGGGAGGCTTTCTCGCCGGGACTGCGGCGCTGACCCTCGTTACGCCCTACGGCGCGGAGGCCGCTCTCCTGCCCTTTCGCATGATGGGTTCCGGCGTCGGCACCGAGTTCATCCAGGAATGGCTGCCGCTGCGCGCCGAGGGCCTGGGCCTCGTCGCGATGATGCTGGCGGTCGCGATGGCGGCGGCCCTGGCATGCCGGCCGCTGGCCAACGCGCCGCGCCTGGCCCTCTCCGCCTTCGTGACGTTCCAGATGCTGAAGCACGCGCGTTTCGTGCTGCTCTTCGCCGTGATCGCGCCCGTTGTCTCGGCGCGCGCCTGCCGCGAAGGCTTCGAGCGCGTGCGGGCGCGCTTCGGCCTGTTCCGCGGCCCCGACCCGCTCGACGCGGTGCGCAACTGGGCCGTGCCGGCGCTGGCCGCGATACTGCTCTGCGCGACGCTTGCGGTCCTGCTGCCGCCGGTCCCGAGAGCGGCCGTGCGCCCCGACGCCGCGCTCGCCGCAGCCGGCCCGCTCGCGGCGGAGCGCGTCTACAACGATTATGATTTCGGGGGATTCCTGATCGAGCGTGGGATCAGGACTTTCGTCGACGGGCGGACCGACCAGTTGTTCAACCGCGGCTTTCGCCATCGCATCGAAGCCGCGCTCGACGCTGCCGACCCGAGCGCTTTCGGCGCCCTGCTCGATGCGACCGGGGTCAGCTGGGCGCTGGTCAGGCCATCCGACCGCGAGGCGAACCAGCTCTCGCGCCTGCCCGGCTGGCGTCGCATCCATGTCGATGCGGTCGCTGCAGTCTTCGCGCGAAGCTAGACCGCCGAGCGTCCTACGAGACGCAAGTCGCCGACTTATCTCTTTGTTGCCGCATCATATTCATCCGAGAAGTGGATTCCGCCTCTCGGTCCGATGCTCCAGATAATAAAAGACCCGCCGGGCACCGGCGGGTCTCAGGGAAGCGAAGGCGCGAGGCGTCAGATATCCTGTTCGCCCGCGAGCGCCGCCACCGGCGCGGGGCCGAGGCCGTCCTTGTTATAGATGTCGTCGCGGAACTGGACGCCGCCATCCGGCGTCGCCCAGGCGGTGACATAGACCCAGTAGCACGACACCGGATCGGAGATGCGCGCGTTGATGCGCTCGCCGGACTGGATGACCTCGTCGATCTTGGCGCGGTCCCAGCCGGGCGTGTTCTTCAGCAGCCAGGCGACATAGTCGCGGACGTTCTGGACGCGCATGCAGCCCGACGAAACGAAGCGGAAATCGTCGCCGAAGATGCCCTTCGACGGCGTGTCGTGCATGTAGACGCCGTGCGGGCTCGGGATGTTGATGCGCACGAAGCCGAGCGAGTTGAAGTCGCCGCCCGGATCCTGCCGGAAGGTGTACCGCGTCGCCTCGTCGGAGTTCCAGTTGACGCTGGCGGGAGCGATCTCGCCGCCGTTCGGCGAAATGATGCGGATCTTGTTCTCGGTCAGGTAGGTCGGCTCCTTGCGCATCTTCGGGATCAGATCCTTGCGGATGATCGATGCGGGAACCGTCCAGGTCGGGTTAAAATTGACTTCCGGGATCTTGGTCTGCAGCAGCGGCGACTGCCGGTCGATCTTGCCGACGCCGGCGGCGTGGCGCGTGGCGACATGGCCGTTCTCGACCGTCTCCACCATCGCAGCGGGGATGTTGGCGACGACATAGCGGCCGCCGAGATTGCCGGACCAGCTGCGCAGGCGCACGACGTTGGTCTCGAGCTGGCGGATGCGGCGGTCGATCGGCACGTTGAGCGCGACGATGGTGGCGCGGTTGATCGTGCCCGTGGTCGAAAGCCCCATGCGGGACTGGAAGCGGCGGACGCCGGCCTCGACATAGGAATCATAGACGCTGCTTTCGCCGGCCGATTCGTCGAGATCGCCCGTGATGACCAGGCGGCGGCGGAGCGCCACGACGCCCGGCCCCTTGGAACCGACGGCCATGCGCTCGGAAAGCTGGAGTTGCGGCCAGCCGCCACGCGCGGCCAGATCGCGATAGGCCACGATCGCTTGCTCGGTCGCCTGCAGGGCTTCCGGCGACAGCATCGGTGTCGAGGAACGCGCCACGGCGTTGCGCGCGCCGGCGTCATAATTCTGGCGCCACTCGGCCTGCTGGGCGAGGGCCGGCGCGGCTGCGACCGTGGCAACACCCGACAGGAGCCCCAGAACGGTTTCGCGACGGGTCAGGCTCAATTGCGACATCACTTCCCTCTTCAAGACCTCGATCAGGCGCTCGGCCACACGAAAACGCCGCCGACGAGGCGGCGCTCGCGGCGGCTACCGCCACAAGCCTGCACTTGGCCGAGACGGTGTCGTAGCACGGTTAAGGAGGTGTGATGAGAGCGGCAAATTTAGGGCATGGCAGCGTTTTGCGCCATGCATGGCAGCAAAGCCACAGTCGAGACCAAGCATGCCAAAGCGGCCAGGAGTTCTTCCTGGCCGCTTTGAGGGCAAGCGTAACGAAAACAGGCGAAAACCGCCGATTTCTCAGAGCTTGTAGCGGATCTGGTCGGTCCAGAAGCGCTCGAGACGCAGGAGAGCGTTGTTCATGCGCTCGAAATCGTCCGCCGCGATGCCGCCGATCTGCTCCACCGTGCGGACATGCTTGTCGTAGACGCCCTTCACGATGTTGTGCACTTCCGAGCCCTTGTCCGTCAGGCTGATGCGGACCGAGCGACGGTCGATGCGCGACCGGGCGTGGTGAAGATAGCCGAGCTCGACCAGCTTCTTGACGTTGTAGGAGACGTTCGAGCCGAGATAGTAGCCGCGGGTGCGCAGCTCGCTGGCAGAAAGCTCGGCGTCGCCGATGTTGTAGAGCAGCAGCGCCTGCACGCTGTTGACATCGTCGCGACCGCGGCGCTCGAACTCATCCTTGATGACGTCGAGCAGACGGCGATGCAGCCGTTCGACCAGCGTGAGCGACTCAAGATAAAGTGGCTTCACCTTGAGTTCGACCTCATCGGCCTGGGCAACTTCTGAAGTCTTGAGGCTCGCTTTCATTGTATATCCCGCCTGTTGTTTCTCGGCCGGAATTCTGTCTTCCGGTCCGCTTCTGGAGATCACCATATGCGGGCACCGATGAAAACGAGTTTAAATATCAGGATGAATCAGGGATTTACCCCTTTGGGTGAATCGTAAGTGAAGCCAGAAACGCTTAAGCTAAAGCGTTTCTTACTATGACTCGGCGCAATGGATGCTTCGCGAGGGGTCAGGCAGGCTCGCCATGATCCGGCTGGACGCGAGCATTCCGGGGCGAGAAAGCGCCGATCCTTCGAGAGATTCTTGGGCCTGCGCTTCGCTCGCCCGAGAATGAGACGCGATCGTCGATGCGCTATCCCTCGCCGTTCTCGGCCGCCCAGGTCGCGATGAAATAGACCGCGATCAGTGCGATGTAGATGCCGACGATCCAGGCCGTCATCGGCACGAAGCGCGGGAAGAGGAAGGCGAGCAGGAGCTGGCTGATCGCGGCGAGCAGCCAGAGCACGCCGCCCCAGGTCGATGTCAGCCAGAGGCCGACGGCAGCCACGAGATCGATCACCGCGAAATAGACGATGATCGCCTGATAGCTGAGCAGGCGATTCTCGAAGGGCGGTTCGTGATTGCCGGGCACGCCGAAGATCACCGCCCAGGCGGTCAGGCCCTTGGCGAGCCAGAAAGCCGAGACGAGGCGCAGGAACCAGACGAGGACCGTCCGCCAGCGGCTCTGCCGCCCGCCTTCCGCCTCGCCGGTCTTGACCCCGCGAAGCGCATCGCCGTCGCCGCCTAGCCCCAAGCTCAGCCCTCCAGCTTGAGTTCGTCGGCGCCGAGCGGCGCGAAATAGGCGTCGATGTCGGCCTTGCGCACGGCCTCCAGCGTCGCTGGCTGCCAACGCGGCGCCTGATCCTTGTCGACGACGACGGCGCGGACGCCCTCGTAGAACTCATGGCCGTGGGCGATGCGCGAGACGATGCGGTATTCGGTCCGCATCGCTTCGGCGAAATCGAGGCCAGCGCCACGCCGCATCTGCTCGAAGGCGATGGCGACGCTGGTCGGGGACTTGACCGCGATGGTCTGGAGCAGCTTGCCGGCGAAGGCATTGCCGCCCTCGGCCGCCTTGCGCAGCCGGGCAAGCACTTCCGGAAGAGCCGGCGCGCCAAAGGCTTCAGCGATGACAGTGCGCTCGGCGTCGAGCGGGCCGGGGCCGCGATCAATCGCGAAGGGAGCGAGGATGTCGTCGAGGCTGCCGCGGGCGGTCAGGGCGTTCGCAAGCTCCGCCACGCGCTCGCTCGCGACGGCATGGGTGGCGAGGCCGAAGGAGACGGCGTCTGCCGCGCCGACCCGCTCACCGGTGATGGCGAGGAAGCTGCCGAAGGCATCCGGCAGACGGGGCAGCGCATAGGTCGCGCCAACATCCGGGAAGAAGCCGATGCCGACCTCCGGCATGGCGAAAAGATAGCGGTCGCCCGCGATGCGGTGGCTGCCGTGCAGCGAGATGCCGACGCCGCCGCCCATGACGATGCCGTCGATCAGCGAGACATAGGGCTTCGGGTAAGTCTTGATGCGGTGATTGAGGATGTATTCCTCGCCCCAGAAGGCGAGCATGTCGGCATGACGACCGGCCTTGCCGGAATCATGCAGCCAGCGGATGTCGCCGCCGGCGGAGAAGGCCTTCTCGCTCGTGCTGATGACGACGACGCGCTCGACCTGCGGATCGTTCTCCCAGGCGTCGAGCGCGCGGGCGAGTTCGCGGACCATTCCGAGGCTCAGCGCATTCAGCGCCTTCGGCCGGTTGAGCACCACGACGCCGGCCGCGCCGCGGATCTCGCAGATGATCTCCTGGTCCTGCGTCGTCATGGCCCGATCCCGCTTCCGATGGGGTCCGGTTCTGGAAGGCGGGGGCAGGCTTGTCAACGCAATGGAGCGGGCCGCAGGCCCTGGCCTGTGTGCAGCGCCGAACCCGCCCTGCGCCCAAAGCCTTTCGGCCTTGCGACCAAGCGCCCTGTTTTGGAATTGTTCCGATGTGATATGGAGGTGGCTATCCGAACGCACCCGCTTGGCAAAAGCCGGCCGGCGCTGTTCACCGCTTGAGGCAATCGCCATGGAATTCCGGGTCGTACGGCCTTTCCCCGCCCCTCACTCCGTCGACAGCGCTACGTCCGCGCCGTCGCTCGGCCTGACCCGCCGCATGCGCCGCAACCGCAAGGCGGAATGGTCCCGCCGCTTGGTCCGCGAGACGCGGCTGGCGACCGACGACCTGATCTGGCCGATCTTCCTGATGGATTCCTCGCAGGCGCGCACGCCGGTGGATTGGATGCCGGGTGTGGACCGGCTCAACATCGACGAGGCGGTGCGGCAGGCGGCTGACGCGGCCGCGCTAGGCATCCCGGCCATCGCCCCCTTCCCGTTCGTCGAGAAGGCGCTGCGCGATCCTAAGGGCTCCGAGGCGCTTCATGCCGACAACCTGATGTGCCGGGCCGTGCGCGCCATCAAGGCCGAAGTGCCGCAGATCGGCATCATCTGCGATGCGGCGCTCGACCCCTACACCTCTCACGGCCATGACGGCGTGATGGATGGCGAGCGCATCCTGAATGACGCCAGCGTCGCCATCCTCGTCCAGCAGGCCCTCGCGCTGGCCGATGCCGGGGCCGACGTGATCGCCCCTTCCGACATGATGGATGGGCGCATCGGCGCGATCCGTGGCGCGCTCGACGCCTCCGGGCATGAGGACGTGCAGATCATGTCCTATGCGGCGAAGTACGCCTCGGCGTTCTACGGACCGTTCCGCGATGCGATCGGGACCAATGCGACGCTGATCGGCGACAAGCGCACCTATCAGATGGACCCCGCCAATACTGACGAGGCGATCGCCGAGGTCGAGCTCGACCTGCAGGAAGGGGCCGACATGGTGATGATCAAGCCCGGCCTGCCCTATCTCGACGTGGTCGCGCGGGTGAAGGATCATTTCCGGATCCCGACCTTCGCCTACCAGGTCTCCGGCGAGTACGCGATGATCATGGCCGCCGCCAATAATGGCTGGCTCGACGGCGAGAAGGCGATGATCGAGAGCCTGATGGCCTTCAAGCGGGCCGGTGCCGACGGTGTCCTCACCTATTTCGCGCCGCGCGTGGCGAAGAAGCTGAAGGCCGAGGGCTGACGCCATGGTTTCCTTGCCCGGGCGGCGGCGCTACCGTCGCCGGGCATGCGCCCGTCCCTCCTGCCGATTCTGGCTGCTCTGCTGTTCGCGCTGACCGGATGCGGCGCAGCGTTCGACACGGATCAGACGCGGCTCTGCCGGCAGGCGATCCCACCGCTCAACCCGCCCAATGCCCAGATCGAGATCGAGCGCGTGACGCACGGGCCGGTTTCGCGGGCGCTGCGGCTGTTCTACCGGGTCCGGCTCGGTGACGGCCTCGCGCGCCATCGCAGCATCGACTGCCTGTTCGCGGGCGAGGGCAACGCGCTCGGGCGCGGCACGCTGATCGGCATCGCGTCGGACGGGCGGCCGATGTCGGATGCCAGCTTCTACCTCCTGCGTCGCTTCTATCTGGAAAATCGGGCCGAGCCGCCTTCAGACCCTGGCGCTGCGCGGCTCGAGGATCTGCCGGCCGTGCCGACCGCCCTCGCCTACGGGCTGCAGCAGGGCCTGAGCGCCCTGCCCTCGGCGGCGATCTACAGCCTGCTCGCGGCGGCCTATGCTCTGGTCTATGGACTCAACGGCCGTATCATCCTCAGCTTCGGCGAGTTTGCGGCGCTGGGCGCGCTCGCCTCTGTGGTCGGCGTGGCGCTGATGCTGTCGCTCACGGTCTCGACGCCGCTTTCGGGGCTTCTCGTCGCCTTCGCCGTCGCCATCCTCGTCGCAGCCTTGCACGGCTTCGCCATGGGCCGCTTCGTTCTGCGCCATCTGGAGCGCGCCAGCGGCCAGCAGATGCTGATCGCCACCATCGGGCTCGCCATCGCGATGTCGGAATATCTGCGGCTGGTGCAGGGGCCGGAGCTGCGCTGGCTGCCGCCAGTCCTCAACAATCCGCTGCCGCTGGTTCGCGCCGGCGATTTCATCGTCACGCTCAATCCGCTCTCGGCCGCGCTGGCCGCGCTCGGCCTCGGTACATCGCTCGCGCTGGTGGCGCTGATCCGCCACACGGCCTATGGCCGGGCCTGGCGTGCCGTGTCGGACGACGCGCGCACCGCCGCGCTCTTCGGCGTCGATGCCCGCGCAGTGCATGACGTGGCGGTCGTCATCGCCTGCGCCGTCTGCGGCATGGCCGGGGTGATCGTGACCGTGATCTATGGCGGAATGGGCTTTGCCGGCGGCTTCTCGCTCGGCCTGAAGGCGCTCGTCGCCGCAATCCTCGGCGGCATCGGCTCGGTCAGCGGCGCCGCGCTCGGCGGGCTGATGATCGCGGCGTTCGAGGCGATCTGGTCGGCGACGCTGCCGATCGAGCAGCGCGACCTTGCCGTCTACAGCCTGCTCGCGATCGTGTTGATCTTGCGTCCGGGCGGTATTTTCGGCGATGGCCAATTGTCGCCAAGACAAGTCTGACGGACAGCTGGCAGCAAAATTCGGAAACGGAGCGCAGCATGAGCGAAGCTTTTGCGATCACGCCAGAGGATATCGACGAGGCCGCCCTGCGGATCGAGGGCCATGTGCTTCGGACGCCGCTCGTGCCCGCCCCGCGCCTCTCGGACCTGACTGGCGCGACCGTGCTGGTGAAGCACGAGAACATGCAGGCGACCGCTTCCTTCAAGGAGCGCGGCGCGGTCAACAAGCTGATCTCGCTGAGCGAAGAAGAGAGGGCGCGCGGCGTCATCGCTATGTCGGCCGGCAACCACGCCCAGGCCGTGGCCTATCACGCGCGGCGCTTCGGCATCCCGGCGACCATCGTGATGCCGGAGACCACGCCGATGGTGAAGGTCGAGAACACCCGCGCCCATGGCGCGCAAGTCGTCCTGCATGGCGAGACGATCACGGAATCCAGCCATAAGGCGCGGGAACTCGCCGGCGCGCAGGGCTTCGTTTTCGTCCATCCTTACGATGACACCGCCGTGATGGCCGGACAGGGCACCGTGGCGCGCGAGATGCTGTCGGACGAGCCTGATCTCGATGTCCTCATTATCCCGCTCGGCGGCGGCGGGCTGATGGCCGGCAACGCCATCGCGGCCAAGGCGATCAAGCCGGGCATCGAGCTGATCGGCGTCGAAGCCGACCTCTACCCGTCCTTTTTCAACGCGGTGAATGCGCTCGACAAGCCGATCGGCGGGCCGACGCTGGCCGAGGGCATCGCGGTGAAGACCGTCGGCCAACTCACGCTACCGATCGTCTCCAGCCTTGTCTCGGACATCGTCCTCGTCGGCGAGGATCTGATCGAACGCGCCGTCAACGCCTATGCCAGCCTTCAGCACAGCCTGGCGGAAGGGGCCGGCGGCGCCGGGCTCGCCGCGATGCTGAAGGACCCCGGCCGCTATGCCGGCCGCAAAGTCGGGCTCGTGCTCACCGGCGGCAATATCGACACGCGCATGCTCGCCACGATCATGGTGCGGGAGTTGGAGCGGGAGGACCGCATCGTCGCCTTCCGCCTCACGACCAGCGACCGGCCCGGCCTGCTGGGCAGGATTGCAAGCCTGCTCGGCGAGGAAGGCGCGAACATCCTCGAGGTCAGCCACGGCCGGCTGTTCCTAGACCTGCCGGCCAAGGGCGTCTCGCTCGACGTCACGGTGGAGACGCGCAACGCGGCCCATTCGCGGGCGATCGAGGATGCGCTCGCAAAAAATGGCTTCGCACCGCGGCGGATCCTGCCGCGTGGCCTTGCGGAACCGGGGCACTGATCAAACATTATCCGCCGAAGGTCGCATTCCGCGCCCCAAGGAAGGATCGAAGTCACGATGAGCGATACCCGCTATGGCCAGCCCCCGGTCACGGCGCTGGAACCCCGGCCATACCAGAACGTCAGCGGCGTGCTGGGCTCGCGCCTGTTCGCCTGGTTCATCGACGTCGTCGCGCTGTTTTTCCTGGGCACGCTGGTCGTGACGCTGCTGGTCGTGCTCGGGGTCGTCACCTTCGGCGCGACGTGGCTGCTGATCCCGATCGCGACGGTCGCCACGGCGCTCGGCTATGCCGCGCTGACCATCGGCGGGCGGCGCCAGTCGACATGGGGCATGCGCGTCGCCGGATTAAAGGTCGAGACCGCCGATGGCGGCCGGCCGGACGGGCTCGCCGCCGCCGTGCATGCGCTGCTGTTCTATGTCGCGGCCGGCACCTTCGTGCTCTGGCTCTGTGACGTGGCCTGCGGCTTTGCCCGCTCCGACAGGCGCATGATCCATGACCTGCTGACCGGTCTCGTCGTCGTTCGCGCCTGAGGCGCCGGCCGGGACAGACGGACAGCGCTTGATCGAAATCAAGAAGCCGCGCGTGGCTGTCCTCGCCTCGCGCGGCTGTTGTTGCGGGGGCGCCCTTCGGTGCTACATTGAGAGGCGCAGCCTTTCCCGGAGCCAGCCGACGTGACGCGCCCGTTGCGGGATGCCCCGCAATTCTATCTGACCTCCCCGACCGCGTGCCCGTATCTGCCCGGGCGCGAGGAGAGGAAGGTTTTCACGCATCTGGTCGGCTCGCGGGCGCGGGAACTCAACGACGTGCTCTCGCAGGGCGGCTTCCGCCGCTCGCAGAGCATCGCCTACCGGCCCGCCTGCGAGACCTGCCGGGCCTGCGTCTCCGTGCGAATCTGCGTCGACGACTTCCGGCTTTCGCGTGGGTTCCGCCGGGTTCTCGCCCGCAACAACGACCTGATCGGCGAGGCTCTCGCGCCGCAGCCGCGCTCCGAGCACTACTCCCTGTTTCGCGCCTATCTCGACGAGCGCCATCCCGATGGCGGCATGGCGACCATGTCGGCGCTGGATTTCGCGATGATGGTCGAGGACACCCATGTCCAGACCCACCTCATCGAATACCGCCGGCGCGGCCCCGATTCCGGTTTCACCGGCCGCGGCGAAGGCGATCTCTTCGCGATGGCGCTGACCGACACGCTCGGCGACGGCCTCTCCATGGTCTATTCGGTCTATGATCCGGCGCTGGAGCCCCGCTCGCTTGGCACCTTCATGGTCCTCGATCATGTCGAGCGGGCCCGACGGCTCGGCCTGCCTTACGTCTATCTCGGCTATTGGGTCGATGGCTCGCCCAAGATGTCCTACAAGTCGCGCTTCCTGCCACAGGAACGGCTGATGCCGCAGGGCTGGGAACGCGTCGACCAAGCTGATTCCACGGATTGAGACGCATCCGCGCCGCGCGGAAAACGCGCTTGCGGCATGGCGCCCCGCTCGGCAGTCTCCCGCGCCAAGGCGATCCGTCGCAGGCTGCGGCGAGACGAGCCGGACTGGAGGCAAGATGAGTGAAGAGCTGACCCTGAGGCTGGAGCGCTGCTACACCGGCGTCATCCACGATACGATGCGCGCCATGGGCCTCAGCGATTTCGTGCTGCCTCCCGAGTTGCGCCCGCTCCTGCCCGGCCAGAAACTCGCCGGACCGGCCTTCACAGTGGAGGGCAAGACCGGCGAGTTCGACGCGCATGAGACGCTGCTCGGCTGGACCGGCCTGCTCTCGGCCGCCAAGCCCGGCCATGTCTGGGTCTGCCAGCCCAATACAGACGAGATCGCGCTGATGGGTGAGCTCTCGGCGGAGACGCTGAAGAACAAGGGCGTGCGCGGCTGCGTCATCGACGGCCTTTCGCGCGACACCGAGTTCATGATCGAGATGGGCTTCCAGGCCTATTTCAAGGCCTATACCCCGCGCGACATCGTCGGTGCCTGGCTGCCCAAGGCCGTCGACGAGCCGGTCAAGATCGGCGACGTCTGGATCCGACCGGGCGACTACATTCTCGCCGACCGCGATGGCGTCGTCCGCATTCCCGTCGAGATCATCGCGGAGGTGCTGGACAAGTCGGAGGCCGCGATCTCGACCGAGAACAAGGTCCGCACCGCCATCCTCGGCGGGACCGATCCGCAGCAGGCCTATCTCCAATACGGCAAGTTCTGAGCGGACCTCACGCCGTCTGCATTCTCAATACCGGCAGGAGAACGGCCGGGGAATGCACGCCCACCCGTTGCCCATAAAGCAGCGGGTCGCCTTAAGAGTAAATCAAGTCGGACGGCGCATAATGCCCCGCTGCTATGCCGTGGGGGGCTTCATGCTGCGCAACTTGACCCGGATGCCGGCCGACATGTCGTCGGATTCGCGCCGGCAGCTCCTGCACGCTGTAACCGACCTCTTCCTTCTCGACCGGGACCCCAACGAGGGCTCCAAGAATCATTACGGCGAGATCGCGATGAGCTCCCTCTCCTATCTCGGGGAAGAGGAGCGCAAGGGTTATGCCGAGCGCGTCGCGAGCCTGTCGACCCTACCGCACAACGTCGCCGTATCGCTGGGCAGCGACAACAGCATCGAGGTCGCACAGCTCGTGCTGACCCTGTCGCCCGTCCTGACCGACACCGATCTCGCCGCCATCGCCGTCACGCAGTCCCAGAAGCATCTCGTCGCGATCGCCGAGCGCGCCAGCCTCTCTGAAAACCTCACCGACATCCTGGTCGAGCGCGGCGACAACGAGGTTCTGCACACAGTCAGCGCCAACAAGGGCGCGCTCTTCTCGGATCGGGGGTTCGACCGCCTGCTCGAGCGCGGCAATGGCGACTCCGCCGTCACCGGCGCGCTCGCCCGCCGCTCGGACCTGTCGCCGAACCGGGCCCAGCGCGTGCTCTGGATTGTCGGCCAGCTCGCGGAATCGGCCGGATCGGACGGGAAGCCGGTGGAGAGCGCCTCTTCGCTGGCCAAGCAGGCGCGCCAGCAGCGGCTGGAGGTCAAGCTGCTGCTCGCCGATGTCGCAGCCAAGGTCCGCGAGGTCGACGACGTGCTGACCATGCTCGCCGACGAGGACCGCGCCTACCACCTCGCGCAGGTGCTGGCCCAGGTAGCCGATCTCTCCATCGAGCAGGCCCTGCGCGTGCTGATGCGGCGGGATGCCAGCGGCATAGCCGTGACCTGCCGCTCGCTGGGCATCGGCACCACGGCCTTCCGCGCCATCCTGCAGCTCAGGGCGCGCCGGCTCTACTTCTCCTCGCTCGACATCGACGACGATGTCGACGCCTTCACCAAGCTTGACCTGAGCACCGCAGAGCGGACGCTGCGCTTCCTTAAGCTCAGGACGAAGATCGCCTAGGCTCGCGCCACAAAACCGCGACATTCGGGCCGCGTCATGCTAGCGTTTCGCAGGGCGCTCCTGCGCGAGGATGGCTTCGACGTGAGATTTCCGCTTCTTTGCGCTGCCGCGCTTTCGGTTCTGTTCGGTGGCGCGGCGCAGGCGCAGGCCTTCCTGCCGCTTTCGGGTTTCGGCGCCCTGCCCTCCTTCGCCTGGGACGCACCGACGCTTTCCCCGAAATGGGAGGGCTCCTATGCGCGCATCTCCTCCGGCTTCCAGGTCACCAGCTCGAAGCATATGCGCACAAATGCCGGGCCAACATTCGGGCTCGAAGCCGGCACGATGCGGCAGGAGGGGAATTTCGTTTACGGCGTGGTCGGCGCGCTCGAATACGCACCGGCGATCGGCGGCTATGGCTATCCGAGCTTCGGCAATGTCGCCTATACGCGCGATTTCGCCGGTGCCTTCCAGGTCAAGACCGGCGTGCTGGTGACGCCCGACGTGCTGCTCTACAGCAAGGTCGGCCTGTCCGCCGGCAATGAGACCTGGCGCTATGGCGCGACGTCGTTCTCATCGCCCTTCAGCCGCAGCGACATCGCCGTGCGGCCGGAAGCCCGCGCCGGCGTGGAATGGGCCGTGACCAACAAGCTCACGCTCGGGCTGGAAGTCGGTGTCGTCGGCCGGCCTATCCGCTGAAGATCGGCTTCAACCGGCTGCGGAGTTGATTCCGCATCCGGGCACAAGCCATTGAACCGGCGTCATTCTCGGGCTTGACCCGAGAATCTCCTACAGGCGAGGCGCCAGAGCCTCTCCCGGCCCGAGATGCTCAGGGCGAGCCCGAGCATGACGCGCCTTCCCGCTATCCTCCGAAGCTGTTGCTCTTCGGGAAGCCCTTCGGCGGCAGGCGGCCGGCCTCGCCGCGATGGCCGAGCCATTCCGTCAGATCTGCCTGCGCGACCGTCCAGGTGCGGCCGGACGTGTCGAGCCAGGTCAGCCCCTCAGTGAGGTTGAAGGTCTTCGCGTCGGAGACGCCACCGTCCTTGTAGCGCTGCAGGCGCACGCCCTTGCCGCGGCCCATCTCGGCCACTTCCGAAATCGGGAAGCAGATCAGCTTGCGGTTCTCGCCGATGATCGCGACATGGTCACCATCGGCAGGAGCGGCCAGCAGCGCCCGGACCGGCGCATCGACGTTCAGCACCTGCCGGCCCTTGCGCGTATTGGCGACGACATCGTCGGCGGGAGCAACGAAGCCCCTGCCCTCGCTCGTCACCATCAGGAGCTTCGAGCCGGGCTTGTAAGCAAAGGCGGCGACGAGATCGGCCGTCTCCTCCAGCTCGATCATCAGCCGGATCGGATCGCCGAAGCCGCGCCCGCCCGGTAGCTTCGACGCGTCGAGCGTGAAGATCTTGCCGTTCGAGGCCAGCACCAGCACCTTCGCCGTCGTCTCGGTGAAGAAGGCCGTCTGCAGCGCATCGTCTCCCTTGAAGGAGAAGCTCGACTTGTCCTGGACATGGCCCTTCAGCGCCCTGATCCAGCCCTTCTTCGAGATGACGACCGTGATCGGCTCGCGCTCGACCATGGCCTGGGTCAGATCGATATCGGTGGTGTCGGGCATGTCGGCGAAGTCGGTGCGGCGCTTGCCGATCGCCGTCTCCGGGCCGAAGGTCTTCTTCACCTGGCGGATATCCCAGGCGATCGTCTTCCACTGCGTCGCTTCGGAGCCGAGCAGTTCCTCGATCTGATCCTTCTCCTTGGTCAGTTCGTCCAGTTCGGTCTTGAGCGCCATCTCCTCGAGCTTGCGCAGCGCACGCAGGCGCGTGTCGAGAATGGCGTTGGCCTGGATCTCGGTCAGCTCGAAGACGCGCATCAGCTCGACCTTCGGCTCATCCTCCTCGCGGATGATCTTGATGACGCGGTCGAGGTCCAGATAGACGATCAGGAGGCCGCGCAGGATCTCCAGCCGCTTCTCGATCTGGCCGAGCCGGAAGCGCGAACGCCGCAGCAGCACCTCGCGGCGGTGGTCGAGCCAGGCGCGCAGCGCCTCGCTGAGCCCCAGCACGCGCGGCACCAGCCCACCGGTCAGCACGTTCATGTTCATCGAAATGCGCGCTTCCAGCTCCGAGAGCCGGAAGAGCGATTCCATCATCAGGTTAGGATCGACATTCCGGGCGCGCGGCTCGATGACGATGCGGATGTCTTCCGCGGATTCATCACGCAGATCGGCGACGAGCGGCAGCTTCTTGTCGTTGAGCAGCTCCGCGATCTTCTCGATCAGCCGGCCCTTCGAGACCATGTAGGGGATCTCGGTGACCACCGCGAGCCAGGTGCCGCGGCCCTGATCCTCGACATGCCAGCGCGCACGGGTGCGGAAGGCGCCGCGGCCGGTGCGATAGGTCTCCGCCATCGAGGCACGGCTCTCGACGATGATGCCTCCGGTCGGGAAATCCGGACCGGGCACGAAGGTCATGAGCTGTTCGGAGGAGGTCTCCGGGTGCTGGATCAGGTAGAGCGCGGCGTCGCAGAGTTCGGCCGCGTTGTGCGGCGGGATCGAGGTCGCCATGCCGACCGCGATGCCCTGCGAGCCGTTGGCGAGCAGGTTCGGGAAGGCGGCCGGCAACACGACCGGCTCCTCATCCTCGCCGTTATAGGTCTCGCGGAAATCGACCGCGTCCTCGTCGATGCCGTCCAGCAGGAGGCGCGCGACCTCGGTCATGCGCGCTTCGGTGTAGCGGTAGGCGGCTGCGTTATCGCCGTCGATATTGCCGAAATTGCCCTGCCCGTCGACGAGCGGATAACGCTGGGCGAAATCCTGCGCGAGGCGGACCAGCGCGTCGTAGACGGACTGGTCGCCATGCGGGTGGAATTTACCGATGACGTCGCCGACGATGCGGGCGCATTTCTTGTGGACCTGGCCGGGGTCGAGCCGGAGCAGCCGCATGGCGTGCAGGATGCGGCGGTGGACGGGCTTCAGCCCGTCGCGCGCATCCGGCAGGGCCCGGTGCATGATGGTGGAGAGCGCATAGGCGAGATAGCGCTCTTCGAGCGCCGATTTCAGATCGATGCGCTCGGCTTCGTCCTCCGGCGGCGGATCGACCGGTTTGCCCATACGTTGTCAGTCCCCATGCTGTCCGAATTCGCGCGGCTTCTATGGCACGTCGCGAATCAGCCCGCCAGAACGATGCCGCCCCGCGCCCATGCGCGCAAACGCCGTGACGCTCTGGAAGCAGTCAAACGGTGGATGATTCCGGCAAAGGGCGTGCGGCAAATTCGACCAGTCGCGCTCGTTCCGGCGGCTCGGGCAGACCTCGCGGCTCGAACAGGTGTCGGCGCAGGAAATGCCCGGTCAGGGCGAAGCCCGCGAGGAGATCGGCCGGGGACGGTTGGCGGGCGCCCTGCCCTTCGGCAAGGAAGGCCGGCAGGGCCAATAGCCGGTCGAGATAGGGCTGAGCGGCCCGGCGGCTGACGGCCTTGCCCGATTTCGGCGAGACGTGGCTGAGATCATCCGGCGAGCCGGTGACGGCGCAGCGGCTGAGATCGAGCCCGAAGCCGAGTTCCGACAGCATGGCGAGCTCGAATCGTATGACGAGTGCGGGTGCGAAGCTCGGTTCGTCGAGATGGGCGATCATAACGGAAAGCCCCTCATAGAGGCCAGGATGCGGGTCCCGCTCCGGCAACAACCGCAGCAGCGCCGACACGGTCGCGAGCCCGTAGAGCGCAACCGGTGTCGCCATCAGCCTTGCGGCATGGGAGGTAAGCAGCTCGACCTTGTATTCGCCGAGATGCTCGTCGAGCCGCGCACGCCAGGTGAGCGACACGCTGTTGCCGGGCTGGAGCAGCGGCTGCGCCTTCTGCGAGCGCCCGCCCCTGACGAGGCCGAGATGGCGGCCGTGCTCAAGCGTCATGACCTCCAGGATCACGGCACTCTCGCCATGAGCCTTGAGGCCGATGATCGTGCCTTCGTCGGTCCATTCCATCAGCTTCAGTTAGGACGAACAGCCCGGCGGTGACCAGCGCTTCCTGTCACGCCACGTATTGCGCGACCCCGCCTCCGAAGGACCAATCCTCCCGCTTCACCTCGACAAGGTTGATGAAGATGTCGTCGGGCTTCAGCCCGGGCTCGCGACCGAGGTTCTCCGCGATCGCCGCATAGAGCTTCTTCTTCTGCGTCACGCCGCGCGTATTGGCGACCGTCAGCTGGATGATGACCATGCCCGCGCTGCGATTAAAGCCGAAGTAGTTGGCGTCGAAAACGAACTCGTCGGCGTCATGCTGGTGCACGACGGCGAAGAGATCCTTCTCCGGCACTTCGAAGGTCTCTCGCAGCGCCTTGTAGACGCCATCGATGATGGCAGCGGGCTCGGAAGCCGGGCGGCCGCGGCGCATGGAAATCCGGATCAGGGGCATGGCTCTCTCCATCAGTGGCGGCTCCACAGCCGCGGTTCGATGGCGAGAAACTAGCCTTGAACAACAAATCTATAAATCGTATCGTTATTGATATCATAAATACGGATTTCTGATTTATGAGCACGCCCATACTCGACGTGGAGGCGGTCGCCTCCTTCCTCCAGGCCGCCGAACTGTCGAGCTTCACGCGCGCGGCCGAAGCGCTCGGCTCTACGCAATCGCTGGTCAGCACCCGCATCAAGCGGCTGGAGACGACACTCGGCAAACTCCTGCTGCAGCGGCATCCCCGGCTCGTCCGGCTGACCTCCGAAGGCGAGCGCTTCCTGCCCGCCGCGCGCGCGTTCCTGGAGGCGCATAACCGCGCGCTTACAGCCTTCAGCGAGGCTCCGGAGCGGATCGCCATCGGCATCAGCGAGCAGGCCGCGGGCTCCGATGTCCCGATGCTGCTCTCCCGGCCGGCGGCGCGCGACCCCAACCTGATCGTCAATCTGCGGATCGAGCCATCGAGCCAGCTGGAAGCGGCCTATGAGGCAGGTGATCTCGACGCGGTTCTCATCCGCAAGATCGGCGCGAGCCGAACCGGCGAGGTGCTGCGCGAGGATGATCTCGGCTGGTTCGCCTCCCCCGCCCTGACGCGCCGGGAGGACAGGCCGTTGCCTCTCATCAACCTCGTCGCCGAATGCCGCCTGCGGCAGCACGCCATCAACGCACTCAACCGGCAAGGGATCGACTGGCGCGAAGCCTTCATCGGTGGCGGGATGGCCGCCGTGCAGGCTGCGCTGACCGGTGGCCTCGGCGTCGCGGCGCTCGCGACCCGGATAGCCCCGGCCGGAGCCGTCGAGATCGGCTCGGCTTGGGGGTTGCCGTCGCTAGGCCGCTCGCAGGTCGTCCTGCGCAGCAACGCCGCCACGCCGCGCGGACGAGCATTCGTGCGCGAACTCGCGGCGGCGTTCCGCGGCTAGAAGCTACCCGATCACCCGCTCAACACGGCTGATCACCCGCTTCTCGCGCAATTCGCTGATGATCGCCGAGAGGTGCTTCAGATCCCAGACCGAGAGGTCGATGGTGACATCGGTGAAGTCCTGGTTCGGTCGCACCATCTGGACGGAGTCGATGTTGCCGTCATGCTCGGCGATGGTGGTGGTCACCTGCGCCAGCGAGCCCGGCTCGTTGATCGACTTCAGCGCGATGCGGGCGGGGAAGCGTTGCGGCACCTTGTCGTCGAGGTCCCAGCGGACGTCGAGCCAGCGGTCGGGCTCGTTGTCGAAGGCGGCGAGCGCGGTCGACTGGATCGGGTAGATCGTCACGCCCTCGCCTGGCGTCAGGATGCCGACGATGCGGTCTCCCGGCACGGCCCCGCCCTCCGGCGCAAAGCGCACCGGCAGGTCGCGGCCGAGGCCGCGGATCGGGATCGCGCTGTCGGAGGGCGCCTCGCCCGGCAACTTGAACTTGAGGTTCTCGCCCTGGCGCAGCTCGAACCAGCCCTTGCCGTTCGTCTCGGCGGCGGGCCTCGCCTCTGGCGCGGTGCGCTTCTCGGGCTCCAGGTCGGGGTAGACCGCCTTGACGACGTCGCCCGAATACATCTCGCCGCGGCCGACGGCGGCGAGCACGTCATCGACCGTGTTGCGGGCGAGCCGCTTCAGCGCGGCCTTCAGCTTGTCGTCGGAGAAGGCGCGCTCGGCGCGGGTGAAGGCGCGTTCGAGGATCTGGCGGCCCAAACCGGCATATTGCCGGCGCACAGCGGCGCGGGTGGCGCGGCGGATGGCGGCGCGGGCCTTGCCGGTGACGACGAGGGATTCCCAGGCCGCCGGCGGCGCCTGCCCCTCGGCGCGGGTGATCTCGACCTCGTCGCCGTTCTGCAGCTCGGTCAGCAGCGGCGCGATGCGGCCGTTGATCTTGGCGCCGACGGCGCTGTTGCCGACATCGGTGTGGACCGCATAGGCGAAGTCGATCGGGGTGGCGCCCCGCGGCAACGCGATCAGCCGGCCTTTCGGCGTGAAGCAGAAGACCTGATCGTGGAAGAGCTCGAGCTTCGTATGCTCCAGGAACTCCTCCGGGCTGTCGCCCTCGGCCAGGAGATCGACCGTGCGGCGCAGCCACTGATAGGCGCGGCTCTCGTCGCCGAGCTGGATCGGCTCGCCGGGGCGACCATCCTTGTAGTGGGCATGGGCCGCGATGCCGTATTCGGCGATGCGATCCATGGAATCGGTGCGGATCTGTAGCTCGACGCGGCTGTGGCCAGGCCCGACCACCGTCGTATGGATCGAACGATAGTCGTTCTGCTTGGGCGTCGAGATGTAGTCCTTGTAGCGGCCGGGAACCATCGGCCAGGTCATATGGACGATGCCGAGGACACGGTAGCAATCCTCCGGCCGAGCGACGATCACGCGGAAGCCGAAGATATCCGAAAGCTGCTCGAAGGAGACGGATTTCCGCTCCATCTTCTTCCAGATCGAGTAGGGGCGCTTGCGCCGGCCAAAGACCTGGGCCTCGATGCCGCTGGCATCGAGCTTTCCCTTGAGGTCCGCCTCGATCGCGCCGATCACCTTGCCCTCGCGCTCGGTGACTTCCTCGAGCCGCTTGGTGACGGTGGCGTGGGCCTCCGGCTTGATGTGGCGGAAGGAGAGCTCCTCCAACTCCTCGCGCAGCTCCTGCATGCCCATGCGGCCGGCGAGCGGGGCATAGATCTCGGCCGTCTCCTCGGCGATGCGCAGGCGCTTCTCCGGCGGGACGAAATGCAGCGTGCGCATGTTGTGCAGCCGGTCGGCGAGCTTGACCAGAAGCACGCGGACGTCATCGGCAATGGCGAGCAGGAGCTTGCGGAAGTTCTCGCCCTGCGCCGCCTTCTTGGAGACGAGGTCGAGCTTCTTGATCTTGGTCAGGCCATCGACGAGCCGGCGGATGTCCGGCCCGAACATGCTCTCGATCTCCTCCAGCGTCGCGGCCGTGTCCTCGACGGTGTCGTGGAGGACGGCGGCGACAATGGTGGCGTCGTCGAGCTTGAGGTCGGTCAGGATCGCCGCGACTTCGAGCGGATGAGCGAAATAGGGGTCGCCGGAGGCGCGCTTCTGCGTGCCATGCGCGCGCATGGCATAGACATAGGCACGGTTGAGAAGGTCCTCGTCCGTGCTCGGATTATAGCTCCTGACCCGGTCAACGAGCTCGTATTGCCGCATCATGCCCATGAGGGCCTCGGTATTCTTTGTCCGTCGTCGCGACGGTGGATTATTCGCTCAGGCATGCAAGGCGGCAAGGAGGTTTCCGGCGGCGGGCACGAAAAAGCCCGGCATTGCCGGGCTTTAGCGCGTAACAGTGAAGAAACGATGCACGCGGGACCGGATCAGTCCTCGTCGTCGGCGCTCTCGGTCGGCGGCACGAGGCCGTCGAGGCCGCGCAGCAGGTCCTCTTCGCTCATGCGATCGAACTGGACCTCGGTGTCCGAGCCACCGCCGGTGGCCGCGGTCGGGCTGGCGAGCAGCGGGACAGTCTCCGGCTCCGGCTCGTCCACCTCGACATGCTTCTGCAGCGAGTGGATCAGATCTTCCTTGAGATCCTCGGGCTTCAGCTTCTCGTCGGCGATCTCGCGGAGCGCGACGACAGGGTTCTTGTCGTTGTCGCGGGTGACGAGGATCGACGAGCCCGACTGGATCATCCGCGCGCGGTGGCTGGCGAGCAGCACCAGCTCGAAGCGGTTCTCGACCTTGTCGATGCAGTCTTCAACGGTAACGCGAGCCATGGGCGGCTTCTTCCGATCTCGGCGATGCAGGGAATGGATTAGGCACGGCCTTACAGGCAAAGCCGGCTCGATGCAAGAATTTCGCACCCTCCCCCGGCCGCGCCTCAGGCGCGCATGCGCCGCATCATGTCGTCGAGCGTCGGCTCCCGCTGCGCACCGGCCTCGCCCTGCCTGGCGACGCCCATCGCGGGCAGTTCATGCACCGGGATGTTGGCGAAGCGCATGCGCATCGTCGTCGCCACCCCTTCGCCGAAGGCAATCGCCTCGCGATTGCCGATGGAGGAGAGGAAGCTGATCGTGCTAGCGGAGGCATCGGAGATCGCCGAGCGGATGATCTGCTGGTCGCGCTCATTGGCGAGCCGCATCGCGAAGATTGTCGAGCATTGCGACAGGATGGTGGGGTCGAGCTCGCCGGGGCGCTGCGTCACCACGCCGAGATAGGCACCGTATTTGCGGCCTTCCTTGGCGATGCGGGCGATGGCATGCCGCGTCGGCGCGAAGCCGAGCGACGGGTCGGAGGGAACGTAGCGGTGCGCCTCCTCGCAGAGCACCAGGATCTCGCAGGCGCCCTGGCTCGCCATGGCGAGATCGAAGGCGAGCCGCGACAGCACCGAAGCGACGGCATTCACCACCTCGCCGGGCAGCCCGCCGAGCTGGAAAGCGGTGATCGGCCGGCCGTGCATCGGGATGCGGAAGATCTGGCTGATGATCGGCGCGATCGTCTCGAACATGTTGGCGCGGCCGAACATGAAGCGATAGCGCGGATCGGCATGGAGCGATTCCAGCCGGACCTTGAGCGAGCGCAGGGCCGCCCTGGGCCAGCGCTGCTCGTGCAGGCCGATCAGTTCATCGATGACGGCGAAGGCGTCCTTGAGCCGATACGGCACCGCCATGTCGATGGCCGGGGCCTGCGGCGGCGGCTCCTGGCCGGGGCGTGGTGCCGCGCCGACGTCGAGCGGGCGCTTGAGGAGGGACGAGCCGAGATCGCGCGCCAGATCAGGGCCGGTCGGAACGCGATAGCGGGCGCGCGCAGCCGCGATCACTTCGCGCAGGATATCCGGCTCGTCATCGAGCGCCGGGCGGCCCCGGAAGACGACATCGGCCAGTTCCTCCTGCCGGAACATCCAGAACGGCAGGTCGAGCGCATCGCCGTCGATCGTCAAAGCAAGATCGGGGAAGGCGCTGGCATATTCGTTGTGAGGATCGAGGATCAGCACGCGCAAACGCGGGCGCACCGCGACGGCACGGCGCAGCAGCAGCGCGACCGCACTCGACTTGCCGACGCCGGTCGTACCGACGAGCGCGAAATGCCGGGACAGCATGTCCTGGACGCTGACCGTCGCGGGAATGCTCGAATCCTGCGTGATATGGCCGATCTGGACACCGGCGCGATCCCCAAGGTCATGCACGAGGGCGAGGTCGCCGCCGCGAATGCGATGGGCGATGGAGCCGATCGGGGGGTAGGAGGTGATGCCGCTCTGGAAGCGAGCGCGGCCGTCCGGACTCTCCTGCACCTCGCCGAGGAACTCGACATCGACATGGATCGGGTTTTCGCCGGCCTCGCTCCAATCGGTGGCAACCGCATGCACCTTGTAGACGAGCGCGACGATGCGGCTTTCGCCCAGATTGATCGAGACCATCCGGCCGATCGCCCAGATGTCCATCGGCCGCCAGCCGCCACTGGACACCGCGCTCAGGATCGTGGCGCGAGAGCCGTCACAGGCGATCACCCGCCCGATCGCGCGCTCCGGCGGCTGCTCGTTCTCGCGCCGATCCGGCTCGATCTCAGTCTGGAATGTAGCGTTCTTCAGGGGGAGTTGCATCGATCCCGCTCATTGTTGCCCTTGTTCGGTCGGCCATTGATCGCAGGCTACAGGAGCGCGGTTACGATTGCCTTCACCGACGCGGCGATCCGCCGATCGCGGTTAGCAAACTGCAAACGCCGGCCGATCGATCGCAATTCGTGAGCAGAGCCATGACAATCCGTGCATTGAGCCGGCGGTGCGCTTTCGTCTAAGGACAAAGGAGCGAATAGGGGCTTTGCATCATGGCCGAGCGGCTGCGTCTGGGCGTCAACATCGATCATGTCGCCACGGTGAGGAACGCGCGCGGCGGCGCCCTGCCCGATCCGGTCCTCGCGGCGCATCTGGCGGTCGCGGCCGGAGCGGACGGCATCACCGCACATCTGCGCGAGGACCGGCGCCATATCCGCGACGCCGACATGGAGCGCCTCGCCGCCGAACTGACGAAGCCGCTCAATTTCGAGATGGCCGCCACCGACGAGATGATCGCGCTGGCGCAGCGGCTTCGGCCACATGCGGCCTGCCTCGTGCCCGAGAAGCGCGAGGAGCGCACCACCGAGGGCGGGCTCGACGTCGTCGGCCAGCAGGCCGAGCTCAAGCCGCGTATCGCCCTCCTGAAAGCCGCAGGCTGCCGCGTCTCGCTGTTCATTGAGCCCGACGAGGCGCCAATCGCGATGGCGGCCGAACTCGGCGCCCCGGTCGTCGAACTGCACACGGGGACCTGGTGCCATGCGGTCGCCGACGGCGCCGCCGCGAAGGCGGAGGCTGAGTTCCAGCGGCTGGCGCATGGCGCTGCCTTCGCCGCCAAGCTCGGCATTGAGGTCCATGCCGGTCACGGGCTCGACTACGACACCGCGCGCAAGCTCGCGGCCGTGCCGGCCTTTGTCGAGTTCAATATCGGCCATTTCCTGATCGGCGAGGCGATCTTCGTCGGGCTCGAGACCGCGATCGGCCGCATGCGGCAGGCGATGGATGAGGGCCGCCCGGGCTTGCGCGGCTGAGCCAGCCCGGCCCGAGCCGCCCTGCCCCGCTCACTCGGCGGGCGCGGTTCCGGTCACGATGCCCTGCGGCTCCTCGCTCAGCCAGCGATAGATCACGCCGCCGAGCGCGCCGCCGATCAGCGGCGCCACCCAGAACAGCCAGAGCTGGTTGAGAGCCCAGTCGCCAACGAACAGCGCAGGACCCGTGCTGCGGGCGGGGTTCACCGAGGTCTTCGTCACCGGGATGCTGATCAGATGGATCAGGCAGAGCGCGAGCCCGATCGCGAGCGGCGCAAAGCCCGAAGGCGCCTTGCCGTGGGTCGAGCCCATGATGATGAAGAGGAACATCATCGTCAGCACGACTTCGCAGAGGAAAGCCGAGACGAGATCATATTTGCCGGGTGAGTGCTCGCCGAAGCCGTTCGCGGCAAAGCCGCCGGAAAGGCTGAAGCCGGGCGCTCCACGCGCGATGGCATAGAGCACGGCGGCCGCGACGACCGCACCGACAACCTGCGCCACGATATAGGGGACGACCTGCCCGCTCGGGAAGCGTCCGCCCGCCGCCAGCCCCACCGTCACCGCCGGGTTGAGATGGCAGCCCGAAATGTGGCCGATGGCATAGGCCATCGTCACCACCGAGAGGCCGAAGGCCAGCGAGACCCCCAGCAGACCGATACCAACATTGGGAAAGCCGGCGGCGATGACCGCGCTGCCGCAACCGGCGAAGGTCAGCCAGAACGTGCCGATCGCCTCAGCCGCATATTTCTTCGTACCCATGGCGCATCCTCCAGAGCAGAGACGGCGCGATGCTGTTGGGTAAACACAATGTCGTCAACTTGATCGTGAACTGGACCCGAGGCGTATTCGCCACCCTGCTCCTGCCGTTTTCGCTGATCGAAATCGCAAGCCTCAGGTATTCGTCATCTCGCAGCGTCAATCCCGCGCGCTGCTCATGCGCGTTGTCGCAGACGCGATAGTCGGCTAGACCGCGCTGAATTGCAGTGTCAGGAGCGCCCGCGTGGCCAACGAAGTCGACAGCAAATCCAAGGCGGCCAAGGACGAGGGCGGCATCCTCGAGACGATCAAGGTCGTCGTGCAGGCGCTGCTCATCGCGCTCGTCATCCGCACGCTGCTGTTCCAGCCGTTCAATATCCCCTCGGGTTCGCTGATCCCCACGCTGCTGATCGGCGACTATCTCTTCGTGTCGAAATATACCTACGGCTATTCCAAGCACTCGATCCCGTTCAGCCCGCCGCTGTTCTCGGGTAGAGTCTGGGCGGCCGAGCCCAAGCGCGGCGACATCGCCGTGTTCAAGCTGCCGACCGACAACTCGACCGACTACATCAAGCGCGTCATCGGCCTGCCTGGCGACCGCATCCAGATGATCGAGGGCGTGCTGAACATCAACGGCCAGCCGGTGAAGCGCGAGCGCATCGCCGACTTCGTGACCCCGGACAACTGGGGCCGCAGCGTCTCCGTGATCCGCTATCGCGAGACGCTGCCGAACGGCGTCAGCCATGAGATCATCGAGCGTGAGGGCGATACCGGCAGCTTCGACAACACGCCGGTGTTCCAGGTGCCGCCCGGCCACTTCTTCATGATGGGCGACAACCGCGACAACTCGCTCGACTCGCGTGATCGCAGCGTCGGCTACGTGCCGTTCGAGAATTTCGTCGGACGCGCCGAGATCATCTTCTTCTCGATCGAGGACGGCGCCTCGGCCTGGAAGATCTGGGAATGGCCCTACACGGTTCGCTGGAACCGTCTGTTCAGCACCATCAAGTGAGCAAGGGCGGAGAAGGCGGGCGCCAAGCGCCGGATACCGCGCGGCTTGAAGCCACGCTCGGCCACAGCTTTGCGAACAAGGCGTTGCTGACCACCGCGCTCACCCATATGAGCGCGCAGGATTCGCGGCTGGCGAGCTATCAGCGGCTCGAATTCCTCGGCGACCGCGTGCTCGGCCTGTCGATCGCCGACATGCTGTTCCAGCGCTATCCCCAGGCCGAGGAAGGCAATCTCTCGCGCCGCCTCGCCGATCTGGTGCGCAAGGAGACCTGCGCCGAGGTGGCGCAAGGCTGGAATCTCGGCCAGTTCATGCGGCTCGGCGAGGGCGAGATCCTCGGCGGCGCGCGCAAGAACAAGGCGATCCTGGCCGATGCCTGCGAGGCGATCATCGGCGCGGTCTTTCTCGACGGCGGCTACGAGGCGGCGCGCGGGCTGATCGAGCGCGCCTTTGGCGAGCAGATGATGAAGCCGGCGAGGCCGCTGCGGGATGCCAAGACCGCGCTGCAGGAATGGGCGCAGGGCAAGGGCTACCAGACCCCGACCTATAGCGAGCGGGGCCGCTCGGGGCCGGACCATGCGCCGGTCTTCGTCGTCGCGGCCCGGATCAATGGACTGGCCGACGCCGAGGCGCGCGGACCTTCGAAGCGACTGGCCGAACAGGCCGCCGCCGAAGCGTTCCTGCGGCGCGAAGGTTTGTGGAACGAAAATCCGGAGGGCGACAATGTCTGAAGCGGCTGAGCCCACACGTTGCGGCTTCGTTGCGCTGATCGGCGCGCCGAACGCTGGCAAATCGACGCTGCTGAACCAGCTCGTCGGCGCCAAGGTCTCGATCGTCTCGCGCAAGGTGCAGACGACGCGCACGCAGGTGCGCGGCATCGCGCTGTCCGGCCCGGCGCAGATTATCTTCGTCGACACGCCCGGCATCTTCGCGCCCAAGCGCAGGCTCGACCGGGCGATGGTAACGAGCGCCTGGGGCGGCGCCACCGATGCCGACCTGATCGGCGTGCTGATCGATGTCGCCCGCTTCGACCATGAAGAGAACACCGCGCTGCTGGAAAAGCTCTCCGAGCTGAAGCAGCCGAAGTTCCTCATCCTCAACAAGATCGACACCGTGCCGAAGGAGAAGCTGCTCGAGGTCACCGCCAAGGTGAACGAGCGCTCGAACTTCGAGGCGACCTTCATGGTCGCCGCGCTAACCGGCTACGGCGTCAAGGACATCCTCTCCTGGCTGGAGAAGCGGCTGCCGACCGGGCCCTGGCTCTATCCGGAGGACCAGATCTCGGACGCTCCGCTGCGCTTCCTCGCCGCCGAGATCACGCGCGAGAAGATCTTCGAGCGGCTGCACGACGAGCTGCCCTATCGCTCGACGGTCGAGACCGAAAGCTGGCAGCAGAAGCCGGACGGGTCGGTCAGGATCGAGCAGACGATCTATGTCGAGCGTGAGGGCCAGCGGAAGATCGTGCTCGGCGAAGGCGGCCAGACGATCAAGGCGATCGGCCAGAAGGCGCGCGCCGAGATCGCCGAGGCAGCCGAAGCAAAGGTGCATCTCTTCCTGTTCGTGAAGGTGCGTGAGAACTGGAGCGACGACCCCGAGCGCTATCGCGAGATGGGGCTCGACTTCCCCAAGGGCTGAGCACCGGCACACGATGCGCAGCGAGAAGGACAAGATGCTCGCCGGCGAGCTCTACCGGGCCGACAGCCCCGAGCTCATCGCCGACAACCGACGCATCAGCACCTGGATGGAGCGCTTCAACGCAACGACCGGATCCCCCGAAGCGCGCCTTCCGCTGATGCAGGAGGCCTTCGGGCATGTCGGCCGCGACGTCACCATCCGCCCGCCCTTCCATTGCGACTATGGCTACAACATCAGCCTCGGCGACGGCGTCTTCCTGAACTTCAACTGCGTCATTCTGGACGTGGTCGCGGTGACCATCGGCGACGGCACGCAGATCGGGCCCGGCGTCCAGATCCTCACGGCCGATCACCCGCGCGAGCCCGCGCAGCGCAAGCAGATGCAGGAATTCGGTCGCCCCGTCACCATCGGGCGCAATGTCTGGATCGGCGGCGGCGCGATCATCCTGCCGGGCGTCATGATCGGCGACGACGCCATTATCGGGGCAGGCAGCGTGGTGACACGGGATGTTCCCGCAGGACGCACGGCTGTCGGAAATCCGGCGAGGCTTCGCCCCTAGATCCCGCGAAACCCGCTTGGCGGGCGGCGATCCCCATGCTGCGTCAAGACACCACAGGATCAGTTTCGAGGTCGTCAAAAAACAATGATGACTGACATTGTTCGACCGTGATTCCCTCACATCTAAATATTGAAAGTGATTTGAGCAGGAGTGATTGCCATGGTCGGCGCACCGCGCATTGCGCTCTTCATCGATGGCGCCAATCTTTACGCGACCTCGAAGCAGCTCGGCTTCGACATGGACTATCGCCGTCTGCTGCGTGAATTTCAGGGGCGAGGCAACCTGATCCGCGCCTTCTATTTCACGACGCTGGTCGAGAGCGAGGAATACTCCTCGATTCGACCGCTGGTCGACTGGCTCGACTACAACGGCTATCGCGTCATCACCAAAGCGGCGAAGGAATTCACGGACGCCACCGGCCGGCGGCGCGTGAAGGGCAACATGGACATCGAGCTCGCGATCGAGATGCTCGAGCTCGCGCCGCATCTGGACCAGATCTATCTCTTCTCAGGCGACGGCGATTTCCGGCCGCTGGTCGAGGCGGTGCAGCGCAAGGGCGTGAAGGTCTCGGTCGTCTCGACGATCTCGACCAATCCGCCGATGGTTTCCGACGAGCTGCGCCGGCAATGCGACGAGTTCGTCGATCTCGCCCAGCTGATGCAGAAGGTCGGCCGTGATCCCGCCGAGCGCGCCGGCCGTGCCCCGGGCGCAGCGCCCGGCGGCCCCGCCAACCCGGCATTGGAGCGGCGCTACGGAATCCGCCAGGGCGACGAGCCGGTAGAGGGGTAAGGGCGGCCGCCTTACCCGTTCTTTAGCAGCCGCTGCTTGTCGCGGTTCCAGTCGCGGGTCTTCTCGGTCTCGCGCTTGTCGTGGAGCTTCTTGCCCTTGCCGAGGCCGAGCTCGACCTTCGCCCGGCCGCGGTCGTTGAAGTAGACCTTGAGCGGGATCAGGGCCATGCCCTCGCGCTGAACCGCGCCCATGAGCTTGTTGATCTCGCGGCGGTGGAGCAGCAGCTTGCGCGGCCGGCGAACCTCATGGTTGAAGCGGTTCGCCTCGAGATATTCCGGGATGTAGGAATTGAAGAGGTAGAGCTCCTCGCCCATCGGCCCGGCATAGCTCTCGCCGATCGTGGCCTTGCCGCCGCGCAAAGACTTGATCTCCGTGCCCTGCAGCGCGATGCCCGCTTCAAGGGTTTCCTTGATCTCGTAGTTGAAGCGCGCCTTGCGGTTATCGGCCGCGAGACGATAGCGCTCGGGATCAGGCTTCTTCATGCGTTGCCGCCGAATCCGTGCTGCTTCACCAGCGCCGCCATGGCCTGCGATTCCGATTCCGGATCCGCGCTCAAGCCGTTGAGAACGCCAAGCTTGTCGTCCTCGCGCCGGTTCTGGCTGAGCTTGAACTTGCCGAGGATCGAGGCGATCTCGACCTCGATGCCGACGATGCCGCGGGCCTGTGCGGCGATGAAGGGCGCCGGCGCGTCAGTGATCGCCCAAGGCTCCGCGCGGGGGGCCTCCTGCTGCTGCGTCAGAGATTGCAACTGGGCATGGAGCCAGACGGGGTCCTCAATGGCGCGAGCGGGGCCGCGCACTTGCACCGTGACGTAGTTCCAGGTCGGCACGACCTTGCCGTGCTCCTGCTTGGTCGCATACCAGGCCGGCGTGACGTAGCGCTCGACGCCGGTAAAGATCACCAGCGTCTCGGCTCCGGCGGCGATCGCCTTCCACTGGGCGTTGGGGCGGGCGAGATGGGCGCGCAGCACGCCGTTCTCGCCCTCATCCGCATGCAGGACGAAGGGCACGGGATTGGCCAGCAGCCCGCCCTCACCGACCGTCACCAGCGTGGCGAGCGGGTGCTGACGGATCACCCCGTGCAGCTGCGCGCGATCCTCGACCTTAAAGTGACTGGGCTCGTACATCCCGATCTCCCTAAATCGCCAGGCGTCCTGTCGGACGCAAATGGCGATCCATGCTTTGTTGGGCATCGGATTTCTCCGAAAAGTGGATTCCACTTTTCGGTCCGATGCTCGGTCGGCCGGGGCGACCGGACGAACGCAGATCCTTATTTAGGTATTCAGCAGCCCGGCGAAAACCATGGCGTCGCGGATGACCTTCCCCGTCGCCGGCGTGACCGGCAGCAGCGGCAGGCGCACCTCCTCCTCGATACGGCCGAGCAAGGTCAGTCCGTGCTTGGCGCCGGCGAGGCCCGGCTCCTTGAAGATCGCGTCATGGAGCGGCACCAGCCGATCCTGCACCTTCAGCGCCGTGGCGTAGTCGCCCTTGAGCACGGCCGCCATCAGGTCGGCGCAGAGGCGCGGGGCGACATTGGCGACGACCGAGATGCAGCCATGGCCGCCCGCCGCCATATAGGCCAGCGCCGTCATGTCTTCGCCCGAAAGCTGGATGAAATCCGGCCCCAGGGCGTGGCGCTGCTGCGAGACACGCGCGAGATTGGCGGTGGCGTCCTTTACGCCAGCGATGTTCTTCAGCTCGTAGAGCCGGGCCATCGTCTCGACCGACATGTCCACCACCGAGCGCGGCGGGATGTTGTAGATGATGATTGGGATGCCGATCGCATCGTTCACCGCCTTGAAGTGCTGGTACATGCCCTCCTGGGTCGGCTTGTTGTAATAGGGCGTGACCACGAGCACGGCATCGGCGCCGGCCTTCTCGGCATGGACGGCGAGATCGATTGCCTCGATCGTGTTGTTGGAGCCCGCGCCTGCGATGACCGGGACGCGGCCCTTGTTCTGATCGATGACGATCTCGACGACGCGCTTGTGCTCGTCATGGCTGAGCGTCGGGCTCTCGCCGGTGGTGCCGACCGGAACGAGGCCTGAGGAGCCGTTCTCAATCTGCCACTCGACCAGCGCGCGCAGCGCCGCCTCGTCGACCTTCCCTGCTTTGAAGGGCGTGACCAAAGCGGGCATAGAGCCGGTGAAGGCAGCGTGCTTGGTCATGAGAGCCGATCCTGAAGGCGAGACGCGGGGTTACTAAGCCGCCACACATAAACCGTCGCTCCGCCAAGGCAAAGCCGCCAACTCATGAAAATGCGTGGCCTCGTGGTTAAACATCCTTAAACTCCCTTCCTCGAACATCGACACATGCACGCCCCAGGACACAATCCCCGGACGACGCCTGCCCTGATCCCGACCGCCTCATCATCGCCTGTTTCAAAACCGCCTGCCCCAGGACGGAGACCCGCCATGGCCTCGCCTGCCGCTGCGCCCAGAATGCTTCCCTCGAAACTGATCGCCCTGCTGCTGCCCGCGATGCTCTGCGCCTCGACGACGCAGGCCGGCGACGACGGCATGCTCGCCAGCCAGCGCAAGCTCGCCATGATCGACGATTTCGAGAGGATCGGAGCCCCCCCACTCCCCGCCCCCGTTTCCCTGCGGGGTGAAGAAGCGATCGACACCGAGACGGTGAAAGCCGCCATTGCCGCCTATAAGCGCGGCGCGCTCGGCGAGGGCGACGCCGTCGCCGAGAAGGTCACGGATCGCGCGTCACGGACCCTGCTCGAATGGGTGGCCATACACTGCAATGCAGGGCTGGTGTCCTTCGCGCGGATCGACGCCTTTCTGCGCGAGCAGCCGAACTATCCGGCCACGATCCGCTTCCGCCGCCGCGCCGAGGAGGCGCTGATCGCCGAGCGGAAGAGCCCGGTGATCGTGCGTACGTTCTTTCACGGCCAGAAGCCGGTCTCGCCGGCCGGGCGGATCGCGCTGGCGGTTGCGCTCAAGGACGAAGGCCGCAAGGACGAGGCCGTGGCTCTCATCCGCAAGAGCTGGCGCGATGATCTGTTCAGCCAGACCCTCGAAAAGGTCGTGCTGGCGCAGTTCGATGCGAACCTGACCAAGGACGACCACCGCCTGCGGGCCGAGCGTTTCCTTTTCAAGGAGCAGGGTGAGGCCGCGCTCCGCAATGCCGGCCGCGTATCGGCCGATTATCTTGTGCTCGCGCGCGCCCGGCTCGCCAGCGCGAAGGCGCGGCGACCGATTCCCGAAAAGCAGATCGCCGCAGTCCCGGCCTCGCAACGCGGCGATGTCTCCTTCGCCTTCCTGCAGGCGCAGCAGGCGCGGCGTGGCGACAAGCTCGACGAGGCCGTGAAGGCGCTCACCGCCATCCCGCGTGACCCCACCCTGCTGGGGGACGGCGACGGCTGGTGGGAAGAGCGCCGCATCATCTCGCGCAAGTTGCTCGACGCCGGCCAGCCGGAGAAGGCGTATCAGGTCTCCGCTGGCCATGGCGCCGAGGATGCGGCCGAGCGGATCGAGGCCGAGTGGCATTCCGGCTTCATCGCGCTTCGCTTCCTGAAGAAGGCCGATGTCGCGCTGAAGCATTTCGACGCCGCCGCGGCGATCGCCGAGACGCCGATTTCGGTAGCGCGCACCGCCTATTGGCAGGGCCGCGCCTATGACGAACTCGGCAAGGCGGAGGAGGCCAATGCGGCCTTCGGCAGGGCCGCCTCGCATCCAATCGCCTATTATGGGCAGCTTGCACGGGCGCGGCTGGGGCTCGCCCGGCTGCCGCTGCGCCAGACCGCGGCTGCGGGGCTCGACGCGCTGCCTGGCCATCGCGGCGTGCGGCTGCTCTATCAGCTGGGCGAGCGCGGCCTCGCCACGTTGATGCTGAATGACCTGGCGCAGCGCCTGCACAGCACCGAGGCGCTGGAGGCCCTCGCGTCGATCGCCGGGCGCGAGGCGGATGCGCGCGTTCTCCTCGGCGTCGGCAAGGCAGCGCTCCAGCGCGGCTTCCCGCTCGACATGGCGGCCTTCCCCGTCAACGGCATCCCGGAGTTCGACGTGCTGGGCGACCCGATGGAGCGGGCGATCGTTCACGCCATCGCGCGGCAGGAAAGCGCCTTCGACCCCACCGCGATGTCCCATGCCGGGGCACGCGGCCTGATGCAGATGATGCCTGCGACGGCGCGCGAGACGGCGCGCCGCGCCGGCCTTCCCTTCGACTGGGACAAGCTGGGGCAGGACCCGCTCTACGCCGCACGGATGGGCGCCGCCCATCTCAACGACCTTCTGAAGGAGTGGCGCGGTTCGTACATCCTCACCTTCGCGGCCTATAATGCGGGCTCGCCGAACGTGAAGAAATGGGTCGCGGCCTATGGTGACCCGCGCGATCCCGAGGTGGACGCCGTCGACTGGGTCGAGCGCATCCCCTTCTCCGAGACGCGCAACTATGTGCAGCGCGTGATGGAGAACCTGCAGGTCTATCGCGAGCGCCTGAACCAGCGCACGGCGTATCTGATCGACTACGACCTGAAGCGCGGCGGCAGGCGGGAGTGAACCCTGAAGCGCCCCTGCCTCGTCATGCGCGGGCTTGACCCGAGCGTCTCAGGCCGGGTTAGGTGCATCCCGCCTTGCCGCCTGAGACGATGATGACGGACGATTTCGGTTTCACCTCCCGCTTCGTCAGCGCCCGCGACGGACTGAAGCTCCATCTGCGCGACTACGGCCCGCTCGCGGCGACGACACTGCCCGTCGTCTGCCTGCCGGGCTTCGCGCGCACTGCCGCCGATTTCCACGAACTGGCGCTCGCGCTGGCAGGAGAAGAAGCCGCACCGCGCCGGGTGCTGACGCTCGACTACCGCGGGCGTGGCCGCTCCGAATATGACCGGAACTGGAAGAACTACGACATCCGCGTCGAACTCGATGATCTGATGCAGGTGCTGGTCGCCAATGGCATCGACGAGGCCGTCTTCGTCGGCACCTCGCGCGGTGGCCTGCTCACCATGGCGCTGGCGGCGGCCCGGCCCGGCGTCATCCGCGGCGTCGTGCTCAATGATATCGGGCCCGTGATCGATGCGCGCGGGCTGCTGCGCATCCGCGGCTATGTCGGCAAGCTCCCGGTTCCGCGCAGCTTTTCGGAAGGCGCCGAGATCCTGAAGCGGCTCTCCGACCAGCAGTTCCCGGCCCTGAGCGAGGCGGAATGGGAGGTGATGGCGCGGCGGACCTGGACCGACCGCGACGGTGCCTTAAGGCCGGACTACGACGTCAAGCTGATGAAGGTGCTCGAGGAGCTCGACCTCGAAGCGCCTCTGCCGGTGCTCTGGGTTTATTTCGATGGGCTCAAGACCGTACCGATGCTGGCGATCCGCGGCGCGAATTCCGATCTGATGCCCGAGAAGACCCTGGAGGAGATGGCCGAGCGCCATCCCGATTGCGAGATCTACACCGCGCCCGGCCAAGGCCACGCGCCCCTGCTCGGCAGCAAGGACATGGTCCGCCGTATCGGCAAGCTGATTGCCAAGGCCGAGCGGCGTTCCGGCTGATCGGCTGCGAGCGCGCGACAGCGCAGAGCGTCACGTTCCTTTGGACGACTCGGAGGCCCCGGCAGCCAGGACCTTGGCCTGACCGACCCAGTCCTCCCGCTCGATGCGGCCGGGGAAGGCGAGATAGCTGCCGACCCATTCGACGTTTTCGGGCGTCCAGTCCGCGATCTGCGCGAAATGCCAGACGCCGAGGCCGTGCAGGCGCTTCTCGTTCTGCTTTCCCACACCCTTGATGATCTTGAGATCGTCGGACTTCCCGCCGTGCGCCGCAGCGAGGCTGGACGGGCGTTGACCCGGGTGTTCCGCCTCGTTCACAGCGGATGACGCCGCTGCCGGAGTCGCGGCGGTGATCGCGGCCTGCCCGGCGGTAACCGGGGTGGCGGAGGCCAATACCGGCACCGACGTCTCGGCTGCAGGTTTCGAAACGAGGCTGGCGCAGACGCAACCCAGCCAGTAGCTCGCGACGAACAGCAGCGCGGTCTCGACCCATGTCGAGGCCATACCGTTGATCATCTGAGACCAGCTCATGATGGCGGCGCCAAGCCACAGCACCGCGATCAGGATCCAGGCGCCGTTCCAGACCCGAGCTTTGCCGCCGTCATGGCTGATCCAGCCCATGGCGAGGCCGAGCGCGAAGGCGGCGAGCAGGAACCAGACGAACTGGCTGGCGAGATAGAGCATGTTCGCCTCCGTCCTACTTCGCTACGGTGAACTGCACGCGGCGGTTCATCGCCTTGGCTTCCCGTGTCTCATAGGGCAACAGCGGGCGCGAGCTTCCATAGGCCTTGATCGTCAGTTGTGCGGGGTCGATGCCGCGCCGGACGATCTCGTCGCGTACGCGAGCGGCGCGGCGCATCGACAGATCGGCATTGTCGAAGCCGAAACGCTCACCATCGCGATTGGCGTGGCCCTCGATGGTGACCGGCGAGCCCGGACACTTCTGCAATATGGCGACGGCCTCCGCGACGACCTTCTCCGTCGTCGCGTCGAGCGTGACGGCCGAGATCCCCTGTCCGAACAGGACCGGGTTGCTCTTGGTCAGCCCGTCGAGATCGTTCTGGCAACTCGCCGGCGGATCGACGACGCAACCGGTCTGGCGCAAGGCGACCGCGACATCGGCCTTGAAGCCCGGCGGCAGCCCTGTCGCGCCGCTCGTCTCGATCTCGCTCTTGATCAGCTCACGGCAGGTCAGGCCTCGGATCGCGACACGATCATCCTCGACCGAAGCCGAACCGAGATCGAGCCGGAGCAGATCGGTCAATGCCGTGCGCGCCGCAACCACGAAGCCGGCGGGCGCGCCGGGCACGATCTGCGTCGCATCGTCGAGCCGGTCCCTGAGCGGGGAATCGGCAACGAGCGCCGCCAGCGCCGCGCGCGTCGCTTCATCCGGCAGGTAACCGGAAAGCCGCAGGCCGGTGCGATCCGCCGAGAGCGCGAGGCCGTAGGGCCGCACGAGCACGTTCTCAGCCAAGGGCGCGACGACAAGCCCGGCGGGGGCAGCCGCCAGATGCTGGCGCAAGGCCGCAAGGCTCGCCGCATCCGCTACGCGGCCGGCCATCGTGAAGGCCTTGTCGCGCAGCGCTACGGAGCCGGCCTTGAGCTTCGACAACGCCTCCAACGCGAACGCCGTCGCCGCCGGGATGTCGAGGTCGGAGCGCAGCGCCGACGCCACGGCCGAGCCATCATCGATCGCGGCATCGCCGAAGAACTGCCGCGCAGCGGCTAGGACATCCGCGCGGGCTGCCTCGTTGGGCAATCCGCCCTTCAGAGCGAGGCGGCCATCGGCAAGCGTTGCGCTCCAGTCGAGAGGGACCGGCACAGGCGGGGGAGTCGGGGCGGGCGCAGGCGTTGGGGCAGACGCAATCTGCTGCGGCGCCGATGCAGCGCCGGACGCGGAGCCCGAATCGGGCGACGGCGTCTTCGGCAGCACGTCGTCCAGCATCAGGCCCGGGATATCCGGCAGCGGCGGCATGACCACCGGCGCGGGCGGCGGGGGCGGCGGCGGGCAATCTATGGCGACCCGCGCGACCGAGTCCGGCCCGTCCATCTGGGCAATCTGGAGGCGCAGCGCCTCACAGGCATCATGGCTGTCCGGCCCCTTGCCGGAAAGCGTGTAGGCATCGCCGGTGATCTCGGCCCTGCCGTCCCGCAGCTTCGCCAGGTCGGCAATGGCGCGCGCGGTCTTCTCCAGGAAAGCGGAGGGCGCACCCATACCGGGCAACAGCCCATCGCGGATCGCAACGGACGCTCCGAAGACGCGCTGCAGCGCCGCGAGAAGCTGCTTGTGCGCATCCTCGTTCGGATAGAAGCCCTGCAAAGCGACTTCGCCGCCGACATTCCGCTCGACGCTCCAGCGATAGGGCGTGACGGTCGGCGGCTCGAGATCGCAGGTCACGGCGCGGAAACCCTGCTGCGGCGGCTGGGCGGAAATGGTGCCAAGCGCCAGGAAGGCTTCCGGACTTACCGCCTTACCCTCGATGCAGAAGCGGCCGTCGTCGAGCGCGATCCGTCCCGAAGACAGCTTGGGCAATTCGGCGATCATCGCCTTGGTCATCGCCGCGAAGCCCTCCGGCGCGCCGAAGGCAACGGTCTGGCGATCATCGACGCGCAAACCGGGCATCGCGGCGCTCGCGGCGGCGAGATTGGCCGTAGCTGTATCGAGATTCGGCACGAAGCCGCCGATCGTGACGGTATCCGCCTGCCGGCCGGCGAACCAGGAATAAGGCTTCTGTGCCACGACCTGGGAGAGCCCGCCCAGCGCGCGACGGACGCCGAATTCCGACCTGAGCTGCGCCATCGCCTTGGTGGCTCCGTCGGTGGAGAGCACCTCCCCGCCGATCGTGACATCCCGGCCGTCGACCTGCGCAACCACGGGGCGGGCGCCGGGCGTTTTGCCTGCGATCGCGGCAACCGCTTGCACCGCGCGCTCGCCGACATCGCGCTCGATGGCCGAGCCAAGCCCGAGATTGCCCGCCCCCCAGAGCAGAGCGAGTGGAATCAGACCCCAGAGCCAGCGCGCCGGCTGAGACATATCTTGCCCCCTACCCTGCGCGACGATCGTTCGGCGCAGGCCTTCGTCATCAGGATCGCCGCCCTCTTATCAAAGGCTTAGCCGACGATCCGCAGCCAAGGTTTCAACTGCCAACCAGCCCGCGGCGCCTTTCGGGCTGCAGGCGTCAATGATCAAGATACCAGATCAGGTCGTAGGGCGCTCATGCGTCAACCGTCAAGGCGCGATAGCTCACAGACAATCGGGAAAAAGCCTGTCAGCACCAGTGAAGCGCAAACAAAAAAGCCCCGGGTTTCCCCGGGGCTTCCGACTGAGATCGGTGAACCGATCAGAAGTCGCGCTGGATGCGGAGACGGCCAGCGAAGGCGTCGTCCGACTTGATCGTGCGGGTACCGCCGTAGAAGGCCGACTTGGCATCCGCAACGCGGTTCTTGAACTCGGTGCGCGAGTAGAGAACCTCGACACCGATGTCGAGACCGGAGACCGGCATCCACACCAGGTTGGCGCCGACGATCAGCTCCTTCGGGTCGAGACGGGCGGCACCGAAGATCGGAGCGCCAGCCGCGGTGGCGCCGACAACGCCGGTGCCCACAGCCTTAACCTCAGAGTACGAACCGATGAAGTCCGAACGCAGGGTCGGCATCCAGAAGTGGCGGAAAGCCGCAACGACGTTCCAGGCCTGAGCCGTGTCAACCGTGCCGCTGACCGGATCGACGTAAGCGTTGTTCGGGCCGAAGGCCGCAACGCGTCCGAAGCCGGTGTTGCCGGTCCAGCCGAGATACTCGATCGCAGCGTCAGCATAGCCAGCCTGCAGGAACAGGGCATCGCCAGCCGCAAGCATCGGCAGGTTGATCTTCACGCCGGCCTGGATCGCGTAGCCGACCTCATCCTTGCTCGCGCCGTTGACGACGTTGAACGTGCCGCGGTCGCCGATGGCGCCCGACAGCTGAGCAGAGCCCCAACCCTGATCGACGCGCAGCGAGGCGACGACGTCCGGATAGGACTGGCCAGCGTAGGTCGCCGAGAACGGAGCAACGGCGGCGAACGGACGGCGGCTGCTGGTCAGAGCGTCTTCGAGCGACAGGGTCGCGCTGAAGCCCGAACCGAAGGTGGCGGTGTAGGCCAACAGGGTCGGATAGCGGTCCGAAGTACGGACAACCGAGAAGCCATAGTCGTTGGCGTAGAAGTCGAAGAACGACTGAGCCTTACCAGCGGTGATCGGGCCGAACTGAACGAAGGCCTTATCAAGGAACATCGTGCTGTCGACGGTGGTGCCCGGAGCCGTCTGGAAGCGGCCGGTACCAGCGTTCACGCTGCCGTAGGTGTACGGGCCGGAGTTGGTGGTGACGTCGTAGCGGATGAACGTACGCAGCGTGCCGTAAGCAGTGGCCGTGCGGGCGTCGAGGTAGATACGGCCGCGAGCGCGGGTGCCGTACGAGTCCTGGGCCTGGCTCCAGCGCTCACCGAAGGTGTACTCGGCGCGAACACGGCCGCCGACGCGCAGGCAGGTGTCCGTGCCCGGGAGATAGAAGAAGCCAGCACCGTAGGCGGTGCAGACGCGAACGTATTCGACCGGAGCGGCCTTCCGCGAAGGAAGGTCGGCGGCCTGAGCCCCGGCGACCGCGGCGATGCCGGCGGCGGAACCGAGGAGGAGGCTCTTGACGAGCTTCATTTGGTAACCTCCAAAAGAGTTTCGAGACCCTCGGGCTTCGGCCTGCCCCCCGCAACGGGTCCTAAGACCCAGCTGCAGAACCTGCCTGTTCCCGGTCTTTCGCCTGCGTCACCGATCTCTGTCGGAGGCGAAGACGAAAAACAGCGACCGGGAACGTCCCGACGCATTGCCACCATACGAAAGCCGCCCCGCCGATCAACCACGATCCGGCCACTCATCCCCCGCTGGGGGTGCTTTGAAACCCTGTGTTGCAGACGGGTCACGCTTTGAGGCCGGAAATTCAGTCGTCTTTAACCACGACGGCCCGATGCCGGGCCTTCGATGGTTTCCAAAGTGCTTCCTGAGGCCCGAATCCCGGCGAATCTCTCTGAGAAGCGATTCTCGCCTCAGTATTCCCACTCGGCGCCGACTCCGACGGCGGCGCTGCCATCGGCGCCGGTCTCGGCCTGGAGCTTCAAGCGCTTGGTCAGGTCGATTCCCACCGAGACGCCGCTGTCCTCCGGCTTGGCGCCGACCTTCACCCCGACGGAAACGTTGTCGCTGATGTAGCGCGAGGCACCGACGGTCGGCCCGCCCTGCCCCATCTGGATGTCGAGGTTGTCGACACCCAGCGACTTCCTGAGTCGCTCGAAGGTGTCGTCGCCGCCGCCACCGGCGAACTGCGCAGCGGCTTGAGCGAGTTGCAGCGCTTGGAAGGGCGAGAGCGAGCCGGAGGCGCGGGCGAAGAGCAGGCGCGACAGCACCTCGTCCTGGGGCAACTCGGGCTGCGAGGTGAAGGCGAAAACGGGCTGGTCGGCCGGGCCGCTGACCACGACTCGGGCGGTGACGTCGCCCGCGCTGGTTTCGGCGATGAAATCGAGCTCGGGAATCAGTCCGCCCGCGAAGGTTAGCCGGCCACGGCTGAAATCGAGGCGCTGCGTCAGCACGCTCAGGCGCCCGCGACGCAGCTCGAAGCCGCCATCCAGAATCGGCACCGAGGAACTGCCGCTGACGCGAATCTCGCCGCCGAGCTCGGCGTCGATGCCGCGCCCCCTGATGAAGACGCGGTTCGGCGCGGAGACCGTCAGCGCGAGCGCAGCGTCGAAAGCGGGGCCGGCGCGGCCGCGGCTGCCGCGAGCCTGCTGGGCCTTTCGTGCGGCCGCGAGACGAGCCGCCGCGGTGCCGCGCGCATTGATGTGCTTGATGCCGTCGATCGGCTGCAGCGAGGACGGGAGCCGATCAGGCACCGTAACCTCCAGCGAGACGACGTCGATTCGCCCGCTGAGGCGCGGGCGCTGGGCGAGCGGGCCTTCGACCGCGAGGTCGAGCCCCGCCACGGCGGTCACGAGACCGCTCGAGACGAGTTGCGCGCGGTCGCCCCGGATCCGGATATTGCCGGGAAAGCCCGCTGCCGGGTCGACCTCGACCCGGCCGCTGGCCGAGAGCGTGCCGCCGTTCGGGGCGCGGGCGGAGAACCGCTCGATCGTCAGGTTCTCGCCATTGGCGGCGACACGCGCCTCGATGGCGTTCAGGCGGATGCCCTGCAGCGCATCGGTGAAGCTGCCGCCGGTCAGAGTCGCGGCGCCGCTCAGGCGGGGGGCCGAAGCGGTGCCGCCGGCACGCATGTCGAGCGTAATCGCACCGGTGACGCGCTGGCCGCTCGCCCCCAGCATTGGATTGGCGAGGCCGGCATCGACGCGGCCCTGCGCCGTGAGATCGAGTGGCCCTGTCGCGTTGAGCGGAGCCGTTCCGCGCAAGGTGAGATTCGCGCCGCGGCCAGCATTCACCGTGGCGGAGACACTCGTCGCATCGCCCTTGAGCGCGCCCTCGCCCGTGATCTCGATCGGCGGCAGGCCGGCCTGACGCGTCTCGGGCGTGACGAGCTGGGTGACGCGCAGCTTCCAGGGGCCGGAGAGATCATCGGGCTTGCCGCGAATCTGCGCCTCGGCATTCAGGGTGCCGCCGAGGTTCAGATTGGGCGAAGCGATGCGCGCGGCCGAGAGCGGCACGTCGCGGGCGGAAAAGCGCAGATCGAGCGTCTCGCCGGCGCGGCCGTCGAGCGCCACCCTGCCCTTGTCGATCGTCAGCGCGAGGCCGGCGATCTCGACGCCGGACGCCGGGAAACTCAGCGAGGCGGGGTTCGCCAGCGTGATCGCACGGCCGTCCCGGCGGGCGTCGAAGGAAGCGATCTCCAGCTTCAGCGGCTCGCCGGGCACGAGACGTCCGGCCCCCTTCAGCGCAAAGCCGCGCGCATTGGCGCTCAGCGTGAAGGCGCTGGCATCGGGCGCGCCCTTCGAATCGAAGCGGATCGCGCTGAAGGTCTCGCCGGCTGCGACGGCGCGGTCGATGGCGACCGCCGCATCGAGCATCGGGCGGCCGTAGACATCGCGGGCTCCAATCCTGGCGTCGAGCTTGTCGATCGAGATCGAGGGGCCGACGAGGCGCGCGCCCCGCGCCGTGAGATCGATATCCTGTCGGCCCTCGGGCGTCGCGAGGACGATGTCCGCGTTGAGCTCGCCCCCGAGCTTGGTCAGTGCCAACGGCGAGAGATCGTCGAGATTGCGGGCCGCCAGTGTCAGGCGCCCGGCCGCGCGGCTCGCGGCATCGAGGGTGAGCGCGCCATTCAGGCGAACGGAGCCGATGGTGAGGTCGAGCGTCGAGAGGTTCCAGCTGTCGTCCGGCTGGCGGGCGAGCGCGAGCGTGCCATTGGCGGCCCTTGAATCGATCTCGCCTGCGAGCGTGAAGCGGGCGTCGAGCGCGCCCTGCAAGTCCCTTGCGACGGCATCGATGGCGAGGCGCGGAATCGGGCGACCGAGCGCGGTCGCATTGGCGACGGCGATGCGGGCCGTGGCGTCAAGCTTGTTCTGCGGGCCGGTGATCCGAGCGTCGACATCGCCGCGACCAGAAAGGCGCGGATCAGCGCGCCTGAGATCGGGCAGGCTCAATGCGAGCTTGAGATCGGATTGCTGCTGGCCGATGGAGCCATCCGCCGTGAAGGCGGCGTGCTGGCCGGCGACGCGCAGACCCGTGACCGTATAGTCGCCCGCGAGCGCGTTGACCCGTCCGGCCAGAGTGAGATTGCCGGCCAACAGCCTGTCCACCGCCGCCTGCCCGGTCGAGAGGCGTTCGGCCCGGCCGTTCAGCGTCGCGGTGTAGTTGTTGAGCCTCGGCGTCGCATCGATATCGGCCGTGACCTCGGCCCTGCCCCCGAGCGGCCCGCCGGCAAGGCCGCTCAGCCGGGCGAGGTCGGGCAGCACGGCCTTGAGCTGGCCGAGGGTGCGAGCCTGGCCGAGCTTGCCCTTGTAGTCGAGCTCGACACCCGAGAGCGCCAGCTTCAGCACATCGAAATCGGCCGTGGCGTCGTCATTAGCGGTTCCGCGCAGGGTGAAGGTGACCTTGTCGCCGACGGCGCGCGCCAGGGCGCGATCGGCGAGCGCAACGCCGGTGGCTTCGCCGTCCGAGGTGAGCGCGATGCGCGTCCCCGGCTCGCCGATGGTGCCGCTCGGCGTAGCGTTGAAAGTCAGCCCGATCTTGCCGAAGGAGCCTAGCGGTACCTTCGCATCCTGCGCGTCGAGCGTCGCCACGATGGTGGGGCCCGCGACCGCCCCGCGGATCGTCGCATCGAAGGCAAGCTTGCCGATCTCGGTGCCGGACGCGACGGTGCGACCCTCGGCATTCGGGCGCGCGGCGGCCGTGACCCGCATGTCCAGCGTCTTGTCGGCATTGTAGCGGCCGAGCACATCGAGCCGGGCAAGCGCCGAGACCATCGCGAGGTTGCGGATGTCGACGCCGCCATCGTCGCGGAAGCCGACCGCTCCGTCGAGCCGCGTCGAGCCGGCAAAGACCGGCGCCACCGGCACGGGCATGAGTCCTTCGATGCGCGCATCGAGGGCCAGCGCGAGCTGGCGCTCAGCTCCCGCGCGGTTGAGCGTCGCGGAACCGTTCGCACCGATGGTCGGGCCGGCGGTGAAGACCAGATTCGAGCGGAAAGAATCGAGCGGTCCGTCGCCGTTCAGGTCGAGCTGCACCGGCGGCTCGCCCGGCAGGTTGGCGACCTTCGAAATCAGGCCGCCGGCCGGCTCGTCGAGCTTCGCGACCAGCCGAAGCCGCGTGTTCTCAGGCACGAAGGACAGGTCGACATTGAAGTTGCCGCCCCTGTCGAGCCGCCGCGCCTCGAGTTTGAGGTCCAGCCCTTCATTGGGCGGGCCGAGCCGGGCCGCGCCGGTGGCACCAAGCCGGGCCGCGACGCCGATGACCGGCTCGCCCAGCGAAAGCTCATTGAGCTGGAATGCTCGCAGGATCACGCGCAGCGGCAGCTCCGGGAGGATCGGCTCATTGCTCGGCGGCGCGGCGCCAGCCGGCTGTGGCGCGGGCTTGCGCAGGATTTCGAGCCGACCGATTTCCAGCCGGTCGACTTCGAGCCGGCGGAGCAGCAGGGCGCTGCGGGTCCAGATCAGCCGGACACGGTCGAGGCGCAGCCAGGCGCCATCACGATCCGAAAGCACGATGTCGCGGATCTCGACATCTGAGGAGAGCGCACCGTTCACCTGGCCGATCGAAACCTGGCTGGTGCTGGTGGAAAGCGCCTTCGAGATCAGATCCGCGACGACGCCGCGATCCGTCTGGGCGTTCTGGGCGAAGCCGCCGAAATGGGCCGAGAGCAGGAATCCCGCTACGAGAGTCAGCGTCAGGAGCGCAACGCGCGGAATGGTCAAGAGCCGGCGCATCAGAAGGCCTGCCCGATGCTGACATAGAGCGCGACCGGCTTGTCGCCCTTGCGCGGATTGAGCGGCGCCGCGACGTCGACGCGGATCGGCCCGATGCCGGTATAATAACGCAGGCCAAGGCCCGCGGCCATCTGCAGCTTCTGCTTGCCGTCCGGGTACCCCGATTCGAAGGCCGTCCCTGCGTCGAAGAAGGGCACGATGCCAATGGTGTCGGTGACCTTGATCCGCGCCTCGGCCGAGAGTTCGAGCAGGCTGCGCCCGCCGATAAGCTGGTTGTAGGGCCCGAGCGGGGCGAGCGAGCGATAGGCATAGCCGCGCACCGAGCCACCGCCGCCGGCATAGAAGCGCCGCGTCGCCGGAATCTCGTCGAGGCTGGCACCGACGATCGAACCGAAGCCGATGCGGCCGGCGAGGACGTAACGGGCGTCCTCATCTAACGCGTAATAGGCCGAGGCCACCGCCTTGGTCTGGTAGATGCCGACGGTGGAGCCGAGGAAGGTCGGGTAAGGCGCAAAGGAGGCCGTGACCCGGTAGCCGCGCGTCGGATCGAGCAGGCTGTCCGTGGAATCGTACTTCACCGACAGGGGAATGCCGACGAGGGTGTAGTCGATCTGGCCCAGCACGTCGCTGGTCTGGCCGCGCTCGTATTCGATGCCGGCCTGGATGGAAAAGACGTCGCTGAAGCGATGTCGGATCGCGGTGGTGACATTGGCGTAGCGGGCCGTATAGCCGCCATAGCGGTTGGTGCCGACTCGTTCCCGGGTGGCGAAGCCGTCGATCAGCCAGTCGTTGCGGCTGCCCCAGAGCGCCGGCTTCATGAAGCTGAAGCCGAAGCGTCCGCCGAGATCGGATTTCTCGAAATCGCCGACACTCTTGATCTGGGTGCCGTCGATGCGCGGAACCAGGAAGAGGCTGCCCTCCAGCCGCAGACGCTCGGCTCCGCCGAACAGGTTTCGGTGCTCCCAATAGGTCTTCACCGCCGGCCCATCGATGGTCGAATAGCGAGCGGAGAAGCCGAGCAGGCGCTTGGGTCGCTCCGTCACCTCGACGAAGATCGGCAGGTTTCCGGCCCCGTCGAGCTTGTCGCCCTCGCGAATGCGGACGGAGCCGACCGCGGGAATGGTCGCGATCGAGCGGCGGGTATCGGCGATCGCCTTGGGCGAATAGGGATCACCCGGCTCCAGATAGATGAAAGAGCGCACGACCGCCGGGGGAATCTCGTCGGTCTGGCCGATCGCGACCTCACCGAATCCGGCAAGTGGGCCGGGATCGAGCACGTAGGTGACGTCCATCGTGCCTTTGGCATGGTCGACGACTGGCCTGATCTCCAGCACCTTGGCGAGCGGGCGCGAGCCTGCGCGCATATGGTCGACCAGCGCGGCGCGAGCGGCTCGCAAGGCCGAGGAGGTCGCCGGCTCGCCGGCCTTCAGCCGCGAAACCTTGAGCGGGTCGGCAATCGCCGGCGCGCCCGATTCACCGCGCTCGACGACGTCGATCGTGCGCAGGCCGAAGACCGTGCCAGGCCGCACCCTGACCGTGATCGGCACGGCATCGCGGTTGCGGTGCGCTTCGAGCGCGCGAACGAGCGCAGCACCGGGCTCGGCCCCCACGCGAAGGGAGACGCCATCGACGACGAGCGCCAACTCGGCGTTGAAATAGCCCTGCGACCAGAGCGCATCGACGAGCGGATTGAGGTCGGCAGCCATGCGGCGCGCCAGGGTTTCGCCATCGGGCGGCGCGTCCTGACGCAGGCGGTAGAGCAGCGAGGCATCCTGCAGGCTGCGGGTAAGCGCCTTGGCGTCGTCCGCGTCGCCGAGGTCGAAGTCGAGCTTGTAGGGCAAGGTCGAACCGCTCGGCGCCGGCGGCTCGTCCTTTTTGGTGAAGAGGCCGAAGACATCGAGCGACGACAGATCGAAGGCCCGGGCCGACTCCGTCTGCAGCCCCAGCAGTGTGACAAACGCGCAGCCGCCGCTCACCGCGACGGCACGGCCTGCCCTACGCCACAACCGCATCAGCCCTCCAAGCAACCCCCGGCCACGCAATTCGAACGGCGCCTCTACCTCCCGCCATCATAAGGCCGAAGTAGGCATGCGCAATGCCGAGCGACCGGGGCGAGAAATCGCAGCGGCCGGCCGCGCCGCGTTGACGACCTGTTAGAACGGATTGGATAAGCGTTTTTCCATGTCCGGTACCGTCCTGCTGCTCGGCCAGGCCCTCATCTATTTCGGCGTCATGGCCGCGCTCTTCCGGCTGCGCCATGTGATGGGTCTAGGCGCCTTCCTCTGCGCTCTCGGGGTGATGCACTTCCTCGAGACCTATCTGGCGGCCGTCTTCTTCATCGAGCTGCCCTTCGGGCTGCTCTCGCCCGGCTCGACCGTTCTGTTCTCGGGCAAGCTCGCGATTCTCCTGCTGTTCTACATCCGGGAGGACGCCGAGACGGTGCGACAGCCGATCTACGGGCTGCTGATCGGCAATTTCCTGATGGTGGCGCTCGTCGCCACGCTGAGGCTCTACGAAAAACCCATCAACCTGCCCGGCTACAATCCGGATCTCGTGCTGATCGACCAAATGGGCGCGCTGATGGTCTGGGGCACGTCGCTCCTCTTCATCGATTCCATCGCGCTGATCCTGCTCTACGAGAGGCTGCGCCGGCTGCTGCCGGAATCGGTCGTCCTGCGCTCCTGCGTCAGCCTCGCGCTGATCCTGAGCTTCGACCAGGTCGCCTTCTTCATTGGCCTGCATCTGGTGACCGGCACGCCGTTCAGCGCGCTGTTCGGAGGCTGGGCGGCCAAGATGGGCGCAGCCGTCACCTATTCAGCGCTCATCGGGCTGTATCTTTCGTTATTCGAACGAAGAACCGCCGAAACGGCCCCGCTGCCGCTCTCCGACATCTTCTACAAGCTGACCTATCGGCACAAATACGAGGAGCTGCTGGGCAAGACCGGGCATGACGCGCTCACCGGCGCACTGACCCGCGAGCGCTTCGAGACGCTCGGGCAGGTCACTCTTGCACGCGGCATGGCGGCAAAGCGGCCGGTCAGCCTCGCCATCCTCGACGTCGACAACTTCAAGAGCATCAACGACCGCTACGGCCACCTCACCGGCGACGAGGTGCTGCGGCGCATGGTCGATTGCCTGCGTGCCGAGATCCGCAGCGACGACCACATCTTCCGCTATGGCGGCGAGGAATTCATCGTGCTCTGCGAGAACATGCCGCACGAGACGGCGCTGGCGTCAGCGGAGCGCATGCGGCTGGCTGTGCAGGGCACGCTGGCGCAGGAATTCGCGGCAGCGCCGACGGTCAGCATCGGCGTCGCCACCTTCCCCGACGATGCCGGCGACATCCGCAGCCTTGTCGCCCATGCCGATGCGCATCTCTACGAAGCCAAGCGGCTGGGACGCGACAGGGTGGTGGGCAACCCGGCGGTGTCGCAGAAGCAGTTCGGCTAGCGGCGAGCGGGTTTCCGCCGCATAGCGCCGTTATTCCGGGACATTGCGAAGCAATGAACCCGGAATAACGCTTGATTCCGGCTTAACCCAGCAAACTCAGCGCAGCGTCAGGGGAATCGTCGCAAGCGGCGAAAGCTTGGTCACGACCTCTCCCTTGCCCGGCGAGAGCACGCCGCCGCAGAGGCTGCCCGTGGTGACGATCTGCCCCGCGCGCAGCGGGCCGAGACCCTCTTCCTCGCGATTGGCCCAGGCCAGGAAAGGCACCATCGGGTCGCCATTGCCGTGCACGGCCGGCTGATCGTAGATCGTCACGCCATTGAGCGAGATGAAGCAGCCGAACTGAGTGGGATCATCGAGCAGGCCGATCTCGACCTCGGGGCCGATCAGATAGCCGCCATGGCCCATCGCATCGGCCATCCAGAGCGGAGCCGCGACCTTCCCGAACCAGTTGGCGAGGCGGCTTTCGACGATCTCGATGCCGAGATAGGCCTTGTCGCAGCAGGCCAGCAGTTCGGCACGGGAATAGGGCTTCTCCGGCCGGAGCGGGACGTCGCGGGAGAGCCGCAGCGCCAGCTCGATCTCGATGCGCAGCTCCGCCCCGGCCGCACCTTCATAGACGTCGCCCGGCTTCAGCCAAGGCCCCGGCATCAACCCGGCGATGGGCGATCCGTCCGGGGCGACGGCGACCTTCCAGCCGGCCAGGACCAGGCCCAGTGCCTCGCCGACCGCCTTCGCCGCGGCGAAACCTTCGGCCAGCGTCGCCGGAACCGGCAGGCTGTCCGTCTCGATCAGCGAATGGTCGCGGCGGGCGCGCACCAGCGCATCGCGCACAGTCTCAGCGGTCGTCGGCATGGGAAATCCTCTGCATCCGGAAAGGCGAAGCGCCTTGCCGCCCTGCTAGCCCAGCGGAAGCGGTGCGACAAGGCGCGCACGTCGCGCGGGCCATCGCGATGGAACCGCTGCGCCGGTGGCCGGTTGCCCGATCATGACCCGTTCGTCGTATCGTCCGAGCCGAATGCTGACATCTGCGCTGGCAGCGCTGGTGCTTTCCGCCATGACCGCCGTCGCGCAAACGCCGATCCCGGCGCAGGATTTCGTCCAGCGCACCGCCATCGTCGGCATGTTCGGCGTCGAGGCGGCCACGCTCGCGCTCCACAAAAGCAGCTCTCCGGAGATCAAGGGCTTCGCCCACAGGCTCGCCGACCAGCACGCGGTCGCGACCAGCAGCCTGCGCCGCATCGTCGCCACGCGCTCCGACATCGCCCTCCCCGACCGGCCGGACAACCGCCATCTCGCCGTGCTGAGCGCGCTCTCCGACAAGCAGGGCGAGGATTTCGACAAGGCCTATGTCGCGGCCCAGCGCGACGCCTATCGGGAGGCGGCGTCGCTGATGGAGCGCTATGCGGGCGAAGGGACCGATGCGCAGCTGAAAGGCTTTGCGGAGCAGTCCCTGCCCGTCTTCCAGGAGCTCAACCGCAAGGCGCAGGAACTGCCCGCCGCGCCCTGATCGGAGCCTTCCCTTCCCTGGCCTGCCAAGCCGCCATGCCCGCCTTCGCGGCGAACATGGCGGTGATTGATGACAGGCTCAGCCGTGCTTGTGCACGATAGTCTTGGTCACCGCGAACTCTTCCAGCGCGATGAAGCCCTTCTCGCGGCCGTGGCCGCTCTTGCCCGTGCCGCCGAAAGGCAGCTCGATGCCGCCGCCGGCGCCATAGCCGTTGATGAAGACCTGGCCGGCGCGGACGCGCTTGGAGACGCGCTGCTGGCGCCCGCCATCCTTGGTCCAGACTGCGGCGACGAGGCCGTAATCGGTGCCGTTGGCGGCCTTGATCGCATCCTCCTCGTCATCGAAGGGGAAGGCCGCGAGCACGGGGCCGAAGACCTCGTCCTGCTCCAGCCGGTTGCCGCGCGGCACGGGGCCGAACAGGGTCGGCTGCACGTAGAAGCCGCCATTGGGCACGCCCTGAGCCACCTGGCCCTGCGCGATCACCGGGATGCCGGCCTCGCGGCTCTGGTCAATGAAGCTCTGGACGCGGCCGCGCTGCTTGGCGTTGATCACCGGGCCGCAGTCGAGGTCCATTTCCGGTGAGCCGGCCTGCAACTTGGAGAACTGCTTGGCGACGGCGGCGATGACGTCGTCATAGATCGACTTCTGCACCAGCAGGCGGCTGCCGGCCGAGCAGGTCTGCCCGGTGTTCTGGACGATGGCCTTGCAGGCGATCGGCACCAGCGCGTCGATATCGGCATCCTCGAAGACGATCTGGGGCGACTTGCCGCCGAGTTCCAGCGTGCAGGGGATGAGATGCTCGGCGCAGGCGTGCTGCACCATCTTGCCGACCTCGGGCGAGCCGGTGAAGGACATGAAGCCGATGCCCTGATGGGACGAAAGGGCGGCGCCCGCCTCATGGCCGCGGCCGGCGACGATGTTGATCGCACCATCCGGGAAGCCAACCTCGGTCGCGAGCTCCGCGAGGCGGAAGGCTGTGGCGCAGGCGTCCTCGGCCGGCTTCAGTACCACGGCGTTGCCCATGGCGAGCGAGGCGGTGAGCGAACGGCCGAACATCTGCGCCGGATAGTTCCAGGGCAGGATATGGCCAGTGACGCCATGCGGCTCATGCACGACGCTGACGTGATAGCCGTTCAGGAAGGGGATCACGTGGCCGTGGACCTTGTCGGCCGCGCCGCCATAGAACTCGAAATAGCGGATGGTGGCGTCGATGTCGGCGCGGGCCTGGGACATCGGCTTGCCGGTGTCGCGGGCTTCCAGCTTGGCGAGCTCGTCGAAGTGATCCTGCACCTTCAGGGCGAGCTTGGCGATGAGGCGGCCGCGCTCGGCCGCGGTCAGCTTCCCCCAGGCGCCATCGAAGGCGGCGTGGGCAGCCTTCACAGCAGCGTCGATATCGGCGGCATTGCCGCAGGCGATGCGGGCGAATTCCTCGCCGGTCGCCGGGTTTAGCTTGGCGAGGGTTTCGCCCGTCTGACCAGACACATAGCGGCCATTGATGAAATGCTGATTCATGTCGCCTCCCGATGGCTCGGCTGCCGGCCTGCCGCGCCGGCGGATTCGGGCGGCAAGCTGCCGCCTGACGACGCTTTGCGCAAGCCGGCGGCGGGACGAGGCCCCCCTGCGGCGGGCGCAGGGCCAGAATTTCGCCGGCATTTGACAGGAGCGGGACGCCGACGCACTCCTGTCAGCTGACGTAAGGACAGTCACGCATGCTCATGGACGTCATGTGGCTCAACGATCGGCCCGCTGGACCAACGGCGAAGATGGCGGGTCCGCATGACTTGATTCAACCGGACCAGCTAAACGCAAGCGACACCACGATAAACTCGACGCCGTTCATCATGTTTGGAAAGACTGCCCGTTGAATCAACTTCCCCGTATCGCGCTTCCGCGGCGGTGCTACCCTTCCGCGCTGGGCAGCCAGCGGGAGACTGGTATGGCGAAAGAACACCGTCCCAGCCGTCGCGAGACGATGCAGGCTGGTGCGGCCATCGCGGCCGGGGCCGCGCTCTCACCGGGCGGCCTCGTGCAAAGCGCCTTCGCGCAGAGCGGCCCGGACGCCTCGCCCAAGAACGCTGGATCTGGCCCCAGCCGCCTCAAGCTGCGCGTGCTGGAAACGACCGACCTTCACGTCAACATCGTTCCCTACGACTATTTCCGTGACGGGCCCGACGAGACGGTCGGCTTCGCCAAGACGGCGGGCCTCATCCAGGCGGCGCAGGCAGAGGCGCGGAACAGCCTGCTTCTCGACAACGGTGATTTCCTGCAGGGCTCGTCGCTGGGGGACTACATCGCCTACAAGAAGGGGCTGAAGGCTGGCGACACCCACCCGATGATCGCCGCCATGAACACCCTGCCCTATCTTTGCGGCACGCTCGGCAATCACGAGTTCAACTATGGGCTGGAATTCCTCGAGAACGGCCTCGCCAAGGCGGAATTTCCGTTCGTCTGCGCCAATGTGGAGCGTATCGGCGGCGGCGCCTTGCTCGATCCCTGGCGGCTCTTCGAGCAGAGCTTCGAGGACGAGGCCGGCAAACGGCATGTGCTCAAGATCGGCGTGATCGGCTTCGTGCCGCCGCAGATCATGCAGTGGGACAAGGCCAACATCGCCGGGAAGCTCAACGCCTTCGACATCGTCGACGCGGCGGAACGGCATATGCCCGAACTCCTCGCCGCCTCCCCGGACCTCGTCATCGCGCTCTGCCATTCCGGCATCGCGGGCGGCAAGCGCCGCGGCATGGAGGAGAACGCGGCGCTGCACCTTGCGGCGGTCGACGGCATCGACGTGGTGCTGAGCGGGCATCAGCATCTGGTCTTTCCCGGCGCCGACGTCTTTGACGGCATCGCCGGCATCGACAACGTCCGCGGCGCGCTCCACGGCAAGCCGGCCTGCCAGCCTGGATTCTGGGGTTCCCATCTCGGCATCGTCGACCTCGAACTGGAGAAGCGCGGCGAGCATTGGCAGGTCGCCGACTTCCGCGTCGAGGCCAGGCCGATTTTCGAGCGCACGGCTGAGCGCGGGATCGTGCCGAAAGCCGCCGCCGAGCCGCAGGTTCTGGCGGCTGTCGCGACCGACCACCAGGCCACGCTCGCCTATATGCGGGAGCCGGCGGGCCACACTTCGGTGCCGATCAACTCCTATTTCGCGCTGGTGATCGACGACGCCTCGGTCCAGATCGTGGGCGAAGCGCAGATCGCCTATGCCCGGCCACTGATGGCTCAGACGCCTTGGAAGGATTTGCCGATCCTTTCGGCGGCGGCGCCCTTCAAGTCGGGCGGGCGGGCCGGGCCGAGCTTCTACACGGACATTCCGGCCGGGCCGCTGGCGCTGAAGAATATCGCCGACATCTATCTCTACCCGAACACGGTGCAGATCCTGAAGATCAGCGGCGCTCATGTTCGCGAGTGGCTGGAGCGTTCAGCGGGGATCTTCAACCGGATCGACCCGACGAAAACCGAGGAACAACCGCTCATCGATCCCTCTTTTCCGGCTTTCAACTTCGACGTCATGGACGGCGTCACATACCGGATCGATGTGACCCAGGCCTCGCGATATGACCCTGAAGGCAAGCTCGTCGCGCCCGATGCGCACCGCATCGTCGAACTGTCCTTTGCGGGAAAGCCGATCGACGAGGCGGCGTCCTTCATCGTCGTCACCAACAATTACCGCGCCTCCGGCGGCGGCAACTTCCCCGGCACGAAGACGACGGTGGTAATCGAGGCCCCCGACCTCAATCGCGACGCCGTCGTCCGCCATGTCGTCAGCGGAAAGTCGTTCCAGCCGCGCGCCGACGGCAACTGGTCCCTTTTGCCGCTTCCCGACGGCGTCAACGCCACTTTCCTGACGTCGCCGGCCGCCGCGGGCAAGCTGCCGGAGGGGCTGAAGGCCGTGCCGCTCGGCAACGGGCCGAAGGGATTCGCTAAGTATCGTCTGGGGAGTTGAGAACAGGGCGACGGATATCTCGTTCCTTTCCTTGAGGCATTGGAACGAACATACCGTTCCTTAAGGTTTTTTTACCGAGAGTAAGCTGTGAATCGGGTCTTTCCCGATATCTCGACAAGGTGCGCTTGATGATCGTCGATGGTCACGAGAACGACAGGGTCATGAAATCGGAGCTCGTGGCGGCGCTGTATGCGACCCCGGGCGCGATCTTGACCGGGTCCGTCGCGGTCACCGTGGTGATCGTGGCGGCGGCCGTCCTGAGCGGCAACGACCCCGTCTTCTACGCCATGGCTGCTGCTATGGCGGCCATCGGCGCCTTTCGCCAGATATCGCACCACGGCTATGAGAGCATGAGCCTCGCCTCCGCCAGCCAGGAGGAGATGCTCAAGCTGGAAAAGCGCGCCATGGCCGGCGCTTGGGCGACTGCGATGCTGATCGCCGCCTTCGGCTCCTATGCGGTGCTCGCCTATGTCCACGAGCCGGTCGCGGTGCTCGGAATCGCGCAGACCATCGGCTATCTCGCCGGCATATCGGGTCGCAACAGCTCGCGGCCGATGATCACGCGCGTGCAGACTCTGGCCGCCGCCGCCCCCTTTACCTTCGCGCTGCTCTGGACGCGCGAGCCGGTCTATTTCGTTATCGCGCTGTCCGTCGCGCTATCGGCCGTCCTCACCTTCTCCAGCGCCAGAGTGATCCACCAGATGTTCCTGGCGCGGCTGCGCACGATGCGGGAGCTGGAGCATCTGGCTGATAACGACATGGTCACCGGTCTCTACAACCGCCGTGGCTTCATGCGCGAGATCCGGGCGCTGGCCGACAACAACCGGCCGATCACGTTGATCTCGATCGACATCGACCGTTTCAAGGGTATCAATGACAGCCTGGGCCACGATGTGGGCGACGGGCTGCTGCGGGCGGTGAGCCAGACGCTGACGGCCGAGCTTGCGTCCAGCGACATCGCCGCGCGCACCGGTGGCGACGAATTCATGGTCGCGACAACGCGGAGCGCCGACGACGCCGCTTCCCTGGCCGCCCGCCTGGTCATGCTGCTTGCGAGCCCGCGGGTCATCGGCGGCCGCCACGTCACGGCGACAGCCAGCATGGGCATCGCGCCGGCCGGCTGCGCGCCGACGATCGACGATGCGCTGAAATGCGTCGACATGGCGCTCTACCGGGCCAAGCTCGACGGGCGCAATCGCTTCGTGATGTACACGCCGGAGATCCGTGAGGAGCATGAGGACGGCATCGCGCTCGAAGTCGAGCTGCGCGACGCCATCCGTCACGGCGAGTTCGAGCTCCATTTCCAACCGATCTACAACCCGCGCTCCGGCACGGCGACGCTGGTGGAAGCCCTTCTGCGCTGGAACCACCCACGGCGCGGCGCGATCAGCCCCCACACCTTCATCCCGCTCGCCGAACGGACGGGCCTCATCACCGTGCTCGGCTCCTGGGCTCTGGGCGAGGCGATCAAGACCGCCATGTCCTGGCCGCGCAGCGTCGGCGTCAGCGTCAACGTCTCGGCCCGCCAGTTCGACGAAGGGCACGACATCGTCGGCGTCGTCGAGGCGCTGCTGCGGATGAGCGGGCTCGAGCCGCAACGGCTGACTATCGAGATCACCGAGACTTCGCTCATCCATGATGCCGGCCATGTCGTCGGCCGCCTCGCCGCGCTGCGCCAGCTCGGGGTGCGGATCGCGCTCGATGATTTCGGCACGGGCTATTCCTCGCTCAGCTACCTCGCGCATCTGCCGATCGATACGATCAAGATCGACCAGGTTCTCGCCAGGGAGGTCGGCACCTCGCCGAAGGCCGATTCGCTGATGCACGCCATCACACAGCTCGCACACGACCTGAAGCTGCGCCTGATCGTCGAGGGCGTGGAGACGCCGGAGCAGCTCGCGCTCATGGAAAAGCACGCCGTCCACGGCATTCAGGGCTTCCTCTTCGGAAGGCCGATGACAGCAGCGGAATTGCTGCCCATGATCGGCAACCGCGTGGCGACGGCTCAGATGAGCCCGGCGCGCGCGCAATCCGGCTCCCGCAAGCCGGGCCGCTACAACCAGGTGGCTTGAAGACGCACCGACGCCCGTGCGAGCCGGAGACCTGAGGTCCATATGCAACGCCCGAACTATCCGAGCGGGAAGGACCTGCTGAGCGCCGATGCGGTCTCGCGCTTCGACCTGGAGGACGTCATCGCGCGCTCCGAACGGCATATGCGCGACGAGGAATTCGACAGGGCCGGGCAGCTCGCGCCTGAGCAGCCCCCTTCCCCGCGCCGGCGGCCGAAAGTCATCGCCACCCTGTTCGACCAGCGCAGCACGCGCACGCGCCTCGGCTTCCAGGCCGCCGCAGCCCGGCTCGGCCATCAGTCCATCGACGCCTACGACACCGACCGCAGTCGGATCGGTACCAGCACGGGCGAGTCGATCGAGGATCATGTCCACACGGTCGAGCTGTACAGCGATCTGCTCGTGGTGCGTTCGCATCAGGAGGACATGCCTTACCGCGTCTCGCGGCTGAGCTACCTGCCGGTGATCAATGCCGGCAACGGGGCCGACGAGCACCCGACCCAGGCGCTGGTCGACGTCTTCGCGATCCGCCAGATGCGCGGCGAGATCGAGAAGCTCAGCATCGCGCTTTCCAGCGACACCCGGGCGCGCTTCGCCGTCTCCTTCGTGAAACTGCTTCGCGTGAGCCCGCCGAAGCGCTTCACGCTGTGCTGCCTGCGCGACGTGCCGATCAACCCGGTGATGCGTGAGGCGATGACCATGCTCGCCGATCTCGGCACCAAGCTTAGCCTCGTCCACGATATCCGCCAGACGCTCGACCACGACGTCCTCAGCATCCAGATGCAGGATATGAGCAAGTTCGCTCACGCCTCACTTGGCAACGAAGCCGTCGACAAGGAAAAGGAAAGCGAGCCCTTCACCCTGACTGCAAGCAAGGTCCTGGAAGCAAACTCAGACACGCTGATCCTCAACCCCCTCCCGCGCTTCTCGGAGCTCGACACCTCATGCGACAGCCTCCCGAACGCAGGGTATTTCCGACAAGTCCAGCTCTCCGTCCCCATGCGGATGGCCATTTTGGAGCGCATGCTGGCGGGCGTCCCTTGGACGGGGCAGGCCGGGGCTTTCCGCTCTTCCTGATCTGGATGAGCATCTATCTCGCTGCCCATCTCGCCATCGCTCTCTCCATCCGTCTGCTCTCGGGCTATCTCACAGTGATCGAGATCGGGCTGCTGCGCTCGGTCGGCAGCCTCGCCATCGCCGCCTCTATGATCTGGGCGAGCGGCGCCGCGCGCGCCGACGTTTTCGCTCGCGTCCGGCTCAGAGATGACATCGGTCGCAGCGTCCTGCATCTGGCTGGCTCTCTCGCGTTGATCTGGAGCTTTCTGCACCTGCCGCTGGCGCTGGTGACCACCCTCGAGTTCACCGGGCCGCTCTTTGCCGCCGCATTGCTCTTCGTCGCGATGCGGAAGCGTCCCTCGACCATCCCGGCGATCGGCCTCGGCGTGCTGACGGTCGGCGTCGCGCTGCTGCTCGTGCGGCTGAACGCGGTGCCAGGCCGCGACATCGCGATCGCCCTCGTTGCGGTGGCGGCACTGACGACCACCAACCTGATGCTCGTAAATCTGGCCAAGCAGCGCGGCATTCTCTCGATCGTGCTGCTGATGCACGTCATCCAGTTTCCGCTTTACGTCGCGCTCTGGTTCGCGGTGCCCGAGCAGTGGTCGCCGCCCTCGCAGCCCTATCAGCTCGTCTTCCCCACGCCGGAGATCATCGTGATAGGCGGGGCCGTGCTGGCTCTGATCGTCGGCGGCTTCGTCTCGCAGGCGGCGCTCGGCAACGCCTCGCGCCACGGCACGCCGCTCCAGCTTTGCAGCGCCGACACGCTGCGCGTGCCCATGATCGCGCTGGTGGCCTACCTGCTGCTGGCCGAGCTGCCGCCCGCGGACCTGCTGCTGCCGGGGCTGTGCGTACTCTGCGGCGTGGTCATCGCCAGCCTGCCGCAGCCGGTCCGCGACAAAGCACGCGCGACGCCTTAAGCCTTTGATCGTGCATCGGCTTTTCCCGAGGACCGCATCCCACCTCTCGGGCGGATGCTCTACTCCTCGACCAGCCGACGCGCGATAACCTGCGCCTGGATCTCGGCTGCGCCCTCGAAGATGTTGAGGATGCGGGCGTCGCAGAGCACGCGGCTGACCGGATATTCGAGCGCGAAGCCGTTGCCGCCATGGATCTGCAGCGCATTGTCCGCCGCGGCCCAGGCGACGCGGGCGCCCAGCAGCTTCGCCATGCCGGCTTCCAGATCGCAGCGGCGCTCGGCATCCTTCTCGCGGGCGGCGAAATAGGTCAGCTGGCGCGCGATCAGGATCTCGGCCGCCATCATGGCGAGCTTGTCGGCGACGCGCGGGAAGGCGATCAGCTTCTTGCCGAACTGGATGCGCTCCTGCGCGTAGCGCAGCCCCAAGTCGAAGGCCGATTGCGCGACGCCAATGGCGCGCGCCGCGGTCTGAATCCGGGCGGCCTCGAAGGTCTGCATGAGCTGCTTGAAGCCCTGCCCTTCCACGCCGCCGAGGAGGTTCTCCCCCTTCACCTCGAAACCGTCGAAGGCGAGCTCGAACTCCTTCATACCGCGATAGCCCAGCACCTCGATCTCGCCGCCGGTGAGCCCTTCGACCGGGAACGGGTCGGCATCGGTGCCGCGCGGCTTCTCGGCGATCAGCATGGAGAGGCCGCGATAGCCTGGCGCGTCCGGATCGGTGCGCACGAGCAGCGTCATGATGTCGGCACGGGCAGGATGGGTGATCCAGGTCTTGTTGCCATGGACCTTCCAGACATCCCCGTCCTTCACCGCCCGCGTGCGGAGCGAGGCGAGGTCCGAGCCCGTATTGGGCTCGGTGAAGACGGCGGTCGGCAGCACCTCGCCGGAAGCGATCAAGGGCAGCCATTTGTCCTTCTGCTCCGGCGTGCCGCCGCAGAGGATCAGCTCGGCGGCGATCTCGGAGCGGGTGCCCAGCGAGCCCACGCCGATATAGCCGCGCGAAAGCTCCTCCGAGACGACGCACATCGAGACCTTGGAGAGGCCCATGCCGCCGAAATCCTCAGGGATTGTCAGGCCGAAGACGCCGAGCTCGGCCATCTTCTCGATCACCGGCAGGGGGATGTAGTCGTTGCGCAGATGCCAGTCATGGGCATGCGGCGTGACCTCGGCCGCGCAGAAGCGGCGCATCTCGGTGCGGATCGCCTCCAGCGTCTCGTCGAGACCGGGATCACCGACGCTCGCGGCGCCATGATCCTGGCTGAACAGGGCCACGAACCGCTCGCGGTTTTCGGGTGTGTTGCCCTCGGCGATCAGGGCCTCAGCTGCTTCGGAATGGGCCGCCGCGACCGCTTTCCGCGACAGGCCGAGCGCCGGCAGCCGCACGATCTCGCCCTGGCTCATCGGGATGCCGCCGAAGATCTGGGCGGCGTATTCGCCGGCACCGATGCGGATCGCATAATCCTCGACCGCGCCGTAGCGCCCCTCGGCCTGCAAGCGCTCGCCATAGGATCTGAGCTCGCGCAGTGCCGTCACATAGGTCGCCAGCCAGGAGAGGCCGTGGGCGGCATGCTGCTCCTGTTCGAGCAAGGCGGAGGAGATGCGGCCATCGGCCAGCACCTTCTGCCGAACGGCGGCGACAGCGTTCCCCAGCAGCGTCTCGAAACCCGGCAGCGCCGCCCCGATCAGCTCGACCGCGCTCGCGCGCTTCTGCTCCTGCAAGGCCGCTTCGGCGCTCATCTTGTGATCCTCCCTTGTTGCGACGCAGCATAGGAGGAGTTCCCGGAAAGCCGAAATCCTTCTTTCGGCAAGGGATGGCGCCGGAATTCCCTGCCAGCCGCTACTTCCTACTGGCGAGGACCACGCCGACGATCGTCAGGGCCATGCCCGCAATCTGAATCAGCGACATCGTCTCGCCGAACAGGAACCAGGCCTCCAGCGCCACCAGAGCGGGAACGAGGTAGAGGAAGGTCGCGATGCGCGAGACCTCGCCGCGGCGGAGGATGAAAAGGTAAAGCCCGATCCCGCCGAGGGAGAGCACCAGCACCGACCAGGCGAGGACGAGGGCCATGGTCAGATTCCACTCGATCCGCATCGGTTCGAGCGCGATGGCCAGCGGCAGCGTGAACAGGAAGGCCGCGAGATACTGGATGGTCGTGATCGTTCGCAGGTCGCCAGCGACGATGCGGGCTTTCTGGAAGAAGGAACCGAAGGTCACGGCGAACATGCCGACGATGTTGATCGCCACGGGAAGAAGCACGCCCCACAGCGCCGCCGGAGCGACGCCGACGAGCTTGGGCTCAAGCACCAGCGCGATGCCGATGAAGCCGCAGAGGATGCCGGCCCAGCGGATCGGCGAGATGCGCTCGCCGACAAGGGCTGGCGCCAAAATCGCGGTCAGGATCGGCTGAAGGCCGGCGATCAGGCCGGAGATTCCCGCCGGAAGGCCATGGCGCACCGCCCACCAGACGCCGCAGAGATAGATGGCATGAAGCAGCACGCCGGAGATGATGCAGTCGAGCCAGGCGCGCGGTGTCTCCGGCCAGCGCGCCCCGACTGCCCATGACAGGGCGGCGAGCAAGATCCCCGCGCTGGCGAAGCGAACAGAAAGGAAGGTCAGTGCATCGGCGTATTGCGCCGAATAGCCCGCGACGATCCAGCCGGACGACCAGAGGAAGGTGAAGATCAGCGGAACGGAGCGCAGGAAAAGGGGCGATGACAGCATGGGGCCAGCTTTCGAGAGCCCGATGCTTAATCGCGCGACAGATGGATGTCGCCCCATGCGGACGCCGCGTCGGCATGCTTCGGCCGAGGCGGCGCGACCGGCTTCAATCCCGGTCGGGAGCGCCCGGCGGGAAGAAGTGGCGATACGGCCTGCCCTCGTCCACGGCACGCGCGAAGGACCGGCGCGCCAATAGCCGCGCTCGATAGGCACGCGTGTTGGGGAAGGCCGTATCGATCTCGTGGACCCAATCAGCATAGAAAAGCGACGGCGCAGCCGCGCAATCGGCGAGGCCAAATTCGTTGCCGCAAGCCCATTCACGCCCCGCCAACTTGACGTCGAGCCATTGATAGGCCGTGTCGAGCAGCGCGCGCGCTTCAGCAACACCATGCGGATCGCGATTTTCCGGCTCGCGGATTTGGTCGAAGACGATCTTCTGCATCGGCGTCATGACGTAGTTGTCGAAGAAGCGGTCCATCGTCCGCACGGCCAGAGCCGCCTTCGCATCCGCGGGCAGCAGCGGGGTCGACCCCGGATAGGCGAGCGACAGATGCTCGATGATGACGCTGGATTCGAGGACGGTTTCGTCGCCGTCGACGAGCACGGGAAAGCGCTTCAACGGCCACAGCGCAGCGAGCTCTTCTCCGGCCTGAGGGTCGGCGAAGTCGAGCAGCCGATAGGTGAAGGGCGTGTGGTTCTCATAGAGAGCCGTCAGGACCTTCTGGCAGTAGGACGAGAGGGGATGGGCATAGAGCGTCAGCGACATCGCGGCCTCGATCGAAGATACTTTACCGATCGATTAAGTGTTTTTGCTTCCGCAGGCAAGCCCCAACCTCAGCCCGCCAGCGCCTCCACCACATCCTCATAGGTGCGCAGGCCCGTCCGCGGCGCGTAGACCAGCACCGCCATGTTCCCCGGCGCATGCTGGTTCTTCCACATCTTGTGGTGGGCGAGCGGGATCTGGTCCCAGGGGAACACCTCGGACATGCAGGGGTCCACGCGCCGGTCCAGCACGAACTGGTTGGCGGCGCTGGCCTGCTTGAGATGGGCGAAATGCGAGCCCTGAATGCGCTTCTGCCGCATCCAGACATAGCGGGCGTCGAAGGTGATGTTGAAGCCGGAGGTGCCGGCGCAGAACACCACCATGCCGCCGCGCTTGGCGACGAGGCAGGAAACCGGGAACGTCGCTTCGCCGGGATGCTCGAAGACGACATCCACGTCCTTCTTGCCGGTGATGTCCCAGATCGCCTTGCCGAAGCGGCGGGCCTCCTTGGTCCATTCGGTGTACTCGGGCGAATTGACCGTGGGCATCTGCCCCCAGCAATTGAAGTCCTTGCGGTTGATCACGCCCTTGGCGCCGAGGCCCAGCACATAGTCCCGCTTCGTCTCATCCGAAATCACGCCGATGGCGTTGGCGCCGGAGGCTGCACAAAGCTGCACGCCGAAGACGCCGAGGCCTCCGGAAGCACCCCAGACGAGAACGTTGTCACCGGGCTTGATGGTGTGCGGCGCGTGGCCGAAGAGCATCCGGTAGGCCGTCGCGAGCGTCAGCGTGTAACAGGCAGACTCCTCCCAGGCGAGGTGCCTGGGCTTCAGCATGAGCTGGCGCGACTGCACCCGGCAGAACTGGGCGAAGGAGCCGTCCGGTGTCTCGTAGCCCCAGATGCGCTGTGTCGCGGAGAACATCGGGTCCCCGCCATTGCATTCCTCGTCGTCGCCATCGTCCTGGTTGCAATGGACGATGACCTCGTCACCGACCTTCCAGCGCTTCACCTTGGAACCGACGGCCCAGACGATGCCGGCGCAATCCGAGCCCGCAACATGGAACGGCGCCTTGTGGACGTCGAAGGGCGAGATCGGCTGGCCCAAGCCCGCCCAGATGCCGTTGTAGTTGACGCCGCCGGCCATCACGAGGAGCAGGACCTCCTCCTCGCCGATCGGCCATGTCGGCACGACCTCGACCTGGAAACTCTCCTGCGGCGTGCCGTGACGCTCACGCCTGATCGCCCACGCATACATGTTCGCCGGCACATGGCCGAGCGGCGGCAATTCGTCGAGTTCGTAGAGATCCTTGAGCGGTTTTGCGGCAGCCTGCGACGTTTGCATGGTCGTCTCCCCGGCGCTGATCCGTCCTCGGGAAGCTTACAGCTTCTCGGGCGGGCTTGGACGCTGATCATGCACCATTTGCTGCACCGCGCCATTCACCCAAGGAATTACATTGCGATGCAAAACGCCTGGTTCCCGCCTCCAGTTCCGCTTGCGGTTTCTTCACGGTTTGGCGCGATCCTGCCGGCCTGACGCCGGAGGAACACGATGCGCAGCCTGTTGATGATGGTCGGCCTGCCGGATCTGCCGCTGCTGTCGATTGTCATCATCTGCTCGATGATCGTGCTGACCGCGCTGCTGTTCGGCTGGATCTCGGACATGCTGATGGGCGAAGGCGGCTTCGGCATCGCCTTCAACGCCGCGCTGATCCTTATCGGCGCCTTCCTCGGCGCCTGGGCCTGGCACCGCTTCGGGTTTCCGACGCGGATCGATCCTCATGCGCTGCGGGCGGCCATAGCGCTCGGCAGCGGACTGATACTGCTGCTAGCCGCCGCCGTGATACGGCCCTGAGCCTATCGCTGCAGGGCAGCCGCCAAACTGTTGAGATACTTCATCCCGGTATCGCACATCAGGGTCACGATGGTCGCGCCGGGCTCGAGCCTCTCGGCCAGGCGCAGGGCGGCGACGACGTTGCCGCCGGTCGAGGTGCCGGCGAAGAGCCCCTCCTCCCGTGCCAGCCTCAACGCCATCGCCATCGCATCGGCCGTGGAGACCGGCTCGACGGCGTCGACGAGATCGGCACGCCACAGCGGCACGACATAGCCGGCACCGACACCATCGATCTTGTGGGCGCCGCTGGCGCCGCCTGAGAGCACGGCGGATTCGGCTGGCTCGACCGCCACGAGAGCCAGCGGCTTGCCCCGCCGCCGCAGCGCCTCGCCGGTCCCGCGCAGCGACGCCGCCGTGCCGACGCTCTGGACGAAGCCGTCGATGCTGCCTTCCGTCTGTTCCCAGATCTCGTCTGCCAGCCGTTCATAGGCGACGAGCTGGTCCGTGTTGCGCATCTGGTCGGTCCAGAAGGCGCCCGTCTTCGCGGCGATGACACGCGCAGCTTCGATCATGTCGCGTGTCAGCTTCTCGGTCATGCGCCCCGACTCACTCGGAATGATGGTCAACTCCGCTCCGAGCAGGCGCATATGGGCGAGCTTCTCAGGCGCGAAGGCGTCCGAGGTAACGATCCTCAACGCGTGGCCCTTCACGGCGCAGACCTGTGCCAGCGAAACCCCGGTACTGCCGCCGGTGTATTCGACCACGTCGCCGCCGGGGCGCAGGCGCCCATCCGCCTCCGCCGCCTCGATCATGGCAAGCGCCATGCGGTCCTTCATGCTGCCGGTCGGGTTCTCGCTTTCGAGTTTCAGCAGGATGCGCGCGCCGTTGGGCGGCACGATGCGGCGCAGCGGCATCAGAGTCGTGCCGCCGATACGGCCCAGAATGTCGGCGGGTGCGATCGGCATGCCTGCTCCTCTTCACGATATTTAATGTATATGCAACTATTGTATCTGCATGTAAATTGCCAGCATGAGCGGACAGGACGGATTTCGCGATGAGTTGCGCGCGCTGGCAGCTGGTTGCCCAGGGTTGAGCCTCCGGCAGGCGGCGCGGCGCATCACTGAGCGCTTCGACGAAGCGCTCGATGGGAGCGGCCTCAGCCTTGCCCAGATCGGGCTGATGGCGCTGATCGCGACCAGCGCAGACGATCGGATGGCGGCGCTCGCGGCTCGCGCCGGACTCGATCCCTCCACGCTGTCGCGCAACCTTCGCGCCCTGGAGCGCGACGGGCTGATCGAGATTGTGCTGGTGGAGAAGGATCTGCGACGCCGCGCGGTCTGGCTGACAGAAGCCGGGCTCAGGCGACTTCAGGAGGCGTTGCCGGCCTGGCGCGCGGCGCAGGCCGGTGTCTCAACGCTGCTGCCGGCCGAGTTGGTCCGGCAGATCGCGGCCGCCAGCGACGCGCTCGGCGATGATAGGGCCGAGGGCTGAGGTGTCGGCTCAGCCCCGCCGGCTGGCGGCGAGCATGTAGTTCACGTCCATGTCGCGCGCGGCGCTCCAGCGGCCGGTGAGCGGATTGTAGACCACGCCGGTCTGCGCCCCCAGCGCGAAGCCATTGGCCTCGATCGCGCTGCCGAGCTCGGCGGGCGTGACGAATTTCTCCCAGTCATGGGTGCCGCGCGGCAGCCAGCGCAGCACATACTCGGCGCCGACGATGGCGAGCGCATAGGACTTCGCGGTGCGGTTGAGCGTTGCCATGACGAGCAGCCCGTCCGGCTTCACCGCCGCGCAGCAGGCCGCGACAAAGGCCTCGACATCGGCAACGTGCTCGACCACCTCCATCGCGAGCACGATGTCGAAGCGCCGGCCCGCCTCCACCACCGACTCGATCGTCTCCTTGCGATAGTCGATGGAAAGCCCGCCCGCCTCGGCATGGGCCTGGGCGACGGCGATGTTGGTCGGCGCGGGGTCGAGCCCCGTCACCTCGGCACCGAGCCGTGCCAGGGGCTCGGAGAGCGCGCCGCCGCCACAGCCGATATCGACGAGGCTCAGGCCCTGCAGCGCACGCATCTGCCTGGGATCACGGCCGAAATGTGCGCAGGCCTCGTCGCGGACGAAGCCGAGCCGGACAGGATTGAACTTGTGCAGGACAGCCATGGGACCCTTCGGATCCCACCAGTCGCGCGCGATGGCATCGAAGCGGGCGACCTCGGCCGGGTCGATCGTCGAGCCTGTGCGCTCAGTCGCAGCCGCCATGAACCGGTCCTTCTTTATGCCCCGACGCATTGACTCCGCGCCTGCCGGTCGTCATCTACACCCGCCCCGCGCCCGGCGCGAGGGCGAGTTTGCGACCTGAGAGCCTCAAAGACCCGTCATGGCCCGTCTGGTGATGAAATTCGGTGGCACGTCCGTCGCCACCGTCGAGCGGATCAAGAACGCGGCGCGCCACGTCAAACGCGAGTTCGACGCCGGCCACGAGGTCGCGGTCATCGTCTCGGCCATGTCCGGCAAGACCAACGAACTCGTCGCCTGGTGCAAGGAATCGGCCTCGATCTACGACCAGGCCGAGTACGACGTCGTCGTCGCCTCGGGCGAGCAGGTCACCTCCGGGCTTCTGGCGATCGTGCTGCAGGAGATGGGGCTTCCGGCTCGCTCCTGGCAGGGCTGGCAAATTCCTCTCTACGGCTCGGACGCCCATGGCTCCTCGCGCATCGAAAGCGTCGACGGCGCCGGTATCCTCGCAGGCTTCGACCGGAACCGCGAGATCGCAGTCTGCTCCGGCTTCCAGGGCGTGCATGCGCAGACGAACCGCATCGTGACGCTCGGCCGCGGCGGCTCGGACACCAGCGCGGTCGCACTCGCCGCCGGCCTCAAGGCCGATCGCTGCGACATCTACACCGATGTCGACGGCGTCTACACCACCGACCCGCGCGTGGTGCCGAAGGCGAAGCGCATGGACAAGGTCTCCTTCGAGGAGATGCTGGAGATGGCTTCGCTCGGCTCCAAGGTGCTGCAGGTGCGCTCTGTCGAGATCGCCATGACACAGCGCGTGCCGACCTATGTGCGCTCCTCTTTCGACGACCCCGACAATCCGAAGCTTGGCACCCTCATCTGTGACGAGGACGACATCGTGGAACAGCAGATCGTCACCGGCATCGCCTTCTCCCGGGACGAAGCCCAGATCACCCTCCGGCGCGTGGCCGACAAGCCCGGCGTCGCGGCGGCGATCTTCGGCCCGCTCGCCGATGCCAACATCAATGTCGACATGATCATCCAGGTCGTCTCGGACGACCAGGCGACGACCGACATCACCTTCACCGTGCCGACGGCCGACTATGAGCGCGCCAAGACGCTGCTCGAGAGCAAGCACGACGTGATCGCCTATCAGGAGATCCAGGGCGCCACCGATGTGGTGAAGGTCTCGGCGATCGGCATCGGCATGCGCTCGCATGCCGGCGTCGCGGCCCGCGCCTTCCGGGCGCTGGCCGAGAAGGGCATCAACATCCGCGCGATCACGACCTCCGAGATCAAGTTCTCGGTGCTTATCGACGCCGCCTATACCGAGCTCGCGGTCCGCACGCTGCACTCGCTCTACGGTCTCGACGCGGCCTAATCGCCGCCGCGTCGGGTCGAACTGTACATTGACTCACGGTAGACAGACCGGGTCCTTGCTCATTTCTTGAGCAAGGAAAAATCTTAAGGTCTTCACGCTAGATTTTTGAGCACTGCATCCGGCGGGCTCAAGAGTTCGTGGCTACCGACCCCAACGTCCACGCCCCACCTCCTGTGACCATCACCGTGGTCGCCATCCAGAAGCTCATGGCGGCTGGCGGCGTGACCGAGCGGTCGAACGAGGTCGCGCGCGCCTTGCTGCCCGTGGCGATGGCCGAAGTTCGCAACGCCGCGCATGCCTATTGCGATCACCTCGAGCGTTCGGTCGCCGACATCAAAAGTCATATCGAGAGCACGCGCGACGTGATCGTCGATGCCGAGGCCAGGCATTTCGAGATCCTGTTCACCGGCGCTTTCGGTCAGGATTATGCGGATGCGCTGATGAGCGCTGCTGCGACCGAATCGGGACACACCATGGGGGTGCGCACGCGGCTCGGAACCTCGCTGCGCCTGATCGAGCCGCTCTTCGCCGCTATCCTCAAGAGCAGGCGCCTCAGTACCAAGCAGGCCGTCGCGGACTGTGCCGCCCTGACCAAGCTCCTGCTGAGCGACGCGCTCGCCGCAACGTCCTGCTTCCAGCGCGCTACGCGCATGGAACTGCAGCAGCGCGAGCAGGCCGTCCAGGCGAATGCGGCGGCCTTTCAAAACGACGTCGCTTCACTGGCCGAGCGGCTTGAAGCCGCCGCCTCGGCCCTGCGCTCCTATTCGACGGCGAGCGTCGAATGCAGCGAGCAGGCCGACCGGCAGGCGATCGCCGCCGAAAGCGCGGCACGCGATTGCGTGAAGCGGATCGAGCGCACGGTCTCGGCGACCGAAGACCTGGCCGACGCCCTGCAGCAGGTCAGCAACGAGACTCGACAGGCCCTGTCGGTGACCGGACAGGCGGTCGAGGATCGCTCGGCCGTCACGGATGCGATCGGCGTCCTGGCCGAGGCGGCCGGCCGCATCGGTTCCATCGTCACGCTCATCCAGGAAATTGCCAACAAGACCAATCTGCTTGCGCTGAATGCGACGATCGAGGCCGCTCGCGCCGGTGAGGCGGGGCTGGGCTTCGCCGTCGTGGCGGGCGAGGTCAAGAGCCTCGCGAAGCAGACCGCGAACGCGACGGCTGAAATCTCGACGCAGATTGCGCAGGTGCAGGCCGCGACGCAATCCTGCGTCGCCCATGTCGGCTCGATCGGCGGCACGATCAGCCGACTGCAGGACGCCGCCCATTCCATCGCGCAGACGGTGAGCGAACAGTCCAACGCGACGAGCGAGATGGCGATCAACGCGCAGCAGGCGGCGACGCGAACGCATGAGGGCGTCCAGTCGGCCCAGGCCGCACGCGCCGCAATTTTCGAAGCGTCACGCCGGTCGGTCGAGTTGGACAGCGCCGCGGTCCAGGTCGAGGCCTCGGCCGGGATGATCGGCGATCTCGTCGCCAGGTTCCTGGCCAAGCTGAAGGCGGCCTGAGCCGCCCCCCGCAGCGTTGACGCACCGTGCCCGGCCGCATTGAAGTTTTCCGCGCAGTGCGGATGATGGTGCCGATCGGCCGACGGAGAATGGCATGGTAGGGGCGCCCATCTGGCTTTACGACGGCGTCTGCGTGCTCTGTTCGGGCAGCGTCCAATATGCGTTGAGGCACGAGCGCGACCACGCGATCCGCTTCGTGGCGATCCAGTCTCCCGAGGGGCGCGAACTGGCAAGGCGACACGGCATCGACCCCGATGCGCCAGACAGCTTCCTATTCGTCGAAGACGGGAAGGCCTGGCCAAAATCCGACGGCGTGCTCGCACTCGTCGAGCATCTCAGCGGTCCGGCACGGCTGTTGAAGCTCGGCCGGGTGCTACCGAAGGCTTTGCGCGACTGGCTCTACGACCGGCTCGCACGCAATCGCTACCGCCTCTTCGGCCGGAAGGACACTTGCGGGCTCCCGGCTCCTGCGCAGCGTCATCGCTTCGTCCTGCCGGAGGCCTGATGTCCCATCTGCGCGTGCTGCTGATCGGTGGCACCGGCGTCTTCGGGCGCCGGCTGGCGCGCCATCTCGCCAATTTCGAGGGGCTCGACCTCGTCCTGAGTTCGCGCGATGCCGGGAAAGCGCAGGCCTTCGCGCAGAGCATCCGGCAGTCTCCGGGCACGCATGTCTCCGGGATCGGGCTGGATCATCGGCATGATCTTGCAGAGCGGCTGTCCGAGATCGCACCATGGCTCGTCATTGACGCTTCCGGGCCTTTCCAAGGCGCGGGCTACGCCGTGCCACGGGCCGCGCTCGAGGCCGGCGCCCATGTCGTCGACCTCGCCGATGCGCGCGACTACATTCTCGGATACGGCGCAGCGCTCGACGAGCTTGCTCGCGCACGCGGCCTTGTCGCGCTGGCGGGAGCGAGTTCGACGCCCGCCTTGTCCGCCGCGGCGGTCGCGGAGCTGACACGGGGTTGGCAACGCATCGACAGCATCGAGATCGCGATCACACCCGGCGGCCGCAGTGAAGTCGGCGAAGCCGTGATCGCCGCGATCCTGACCTATGCCGGCCTTCCCGTTCCCGTCTGGCACGAAGGCGAGCTGCAGGAAACGACCGGCTGGCTCGACGCACGCAAGGTGATGATGCCGCGCCTCAGAACACAACGTGTCGCCGCGGTAGAGACGGTCGATGCGCAGGCGCTGGGCCCTGCTCTGAACGTCGTGTCGCGCGTCACCTTCCATGCAGGGCTCGAATCCTCAATCGAGCAATGGGGGCTGATGGCGCTGGCGAGCTTGCGCCGCGCGGGGTGGATCGGCCGCCTCGATGGCCTCGTTCCCGCCTTGCTCGCCGCGCGCAATCTGACGCGGATCACCACCTCGGATCGCGGCGGCATGCTGGTGTCGGCAACCGGGCTCGACGGAGCCGGCAAGCTGCGACTGGCGCGCTGGTCACTGCTCGCGGAGAAGGGCGATGGACCCCAGGTGCCGACGCTGGCCGCGGCGGCCGCAGTCCGGGCCGTGCTCGATGGATCGCTCGCAACCGGCGCCCGCTCGGCAGGAGGCGCGCTCTCGCTGTCGCGGATCGAGGCCGAGATGAAGCCCTATGCTCTCTCGACCCAGATCGAAAGCATCGAACATGGGCCTGCGATTGTGGAGCGCGTGCTGGGCAAGGCGGCGTTCAGCGCGCTGCCCGAACCTTTGCGGGCTTTCCACGGACCCAGCGGGCACCCTGTCTGGCATGGCCGTGCGCGAGCCGAGAATGGTACGAGTCCGATAGTGCGGCTCCTGCGCTGGATCATCGGGCTGCCGAAGGCGGAAGACGATATGCCTGTCACCGTCAGCGTCGATCGCGTGACATCCGGCGGTGATTTGGCGGAGGTTTGGACCCGAAACTTCGGCGGCTCGCGCTTCTCGTCGCGGCTTGAGCTCGACAGGCAGGGGCGGCTGCACGAACGCTTCGGCCCCGTGACCTTTCAGCTCGACGTCGCAGCGCTTCAAGGACGCCTCAGCCTGCCGGTCGTCTCGGCGCGCTTCTGCGGCATTGCCCTGCCTGGCGTTCTTCTGCCGCGCTCGGAGGCGTTCGAGCAAATCGACGACGAGGGGCGCTTCCGCTTCGACGTGAAGCTGACGCTGCCTCTCTTTGGCTTGCTCGTCCGCTACACTGGCTGGCTCGTCCCCAGGGGATGAGCCGCGCGCTCTGGCTGCCGGTTTGCTCCAGGCAGCCTGAAGGGCCGCTATTGCTTCTGCAGCCAGTCGATCACATAAGGCACGGCAGCAATCGGCGTCGTGCGGTGGTCGGCATCGACTTCGATGCGCGTGCCGCGCGAGCGCGGGGCGGGATCGCGCATCGCCGCGTTGTCGCTGCGGCCGATCACCCAGAGCACCGGCGCCGAACCGCCCTGTCCACGCGCGGCGCGAGCGGCCGGGCCGTCGGGATCGAAAAAGCCGACATAGCTGTCCGCCGTCGTCGTGATCTCATAGGCGCGCCCCTGGTTGAAGTCGGTGAAGCGGCCCTTCTGGCCGCCCTGCCCCGCTGCGACCATAGCCTTTGCGCGGGCGAGGCTGTCACCCGCTACGCCGACGATGAAATCCGGCCGGTGACCGGGTGCCAGCGCGACGATGCCGTTCAGCGCACCGCCGGAAGCCGCATAGCCGAACGAGATGTTGGCGCCCATGCTATGGCCGGCGAGGAACACCTTGCTGGCTCCCTGAGACCGCACCCGCTGCACGGCGACCGCCACCTCCCCGACCGTCTGGTCATAGGGCCGGTAGGCGCTCGCCCAGGACATCTTCGGCAACACGACAATGGCGCCCTCCTTCTTGAGAGCGGCGGCGAGCGGCTGCAATGGCCCCTGCCCTCCGGCCTTGCCGTGAATAAGCACGACGCCGACCCCTTTCAGGCTCTGCGCCGCAGCGCCTGAGCTGCCGAAAGCCAGCAGGAGACAGACAAACAGAAACCGTGGAAGCCCTGACATCGACGCCTCTCCATTGACGTAGCGTCAGGAAAAGCAGAGTCGCGCTGCTGGCGCAAGAATGGGCAGCAGCGGGGGCCTGCCGCACGCTGGGATGGCTTATTCCGCCGGGTGCGTGACGTGTTCCGGCTGGCGCTTGCCGCCGAACAGCCGGCCGAGCGCTTCCGAGAGCCTGTCCATGTAGAGGAACAGGACGGGCGTGATGAACAGGGTCAGCACCTGGGAAATCATCAGGCCTCCAACGACGGCGATGCCGAGCGGCTGGCGCAGTTCGGCGGAGGCGCCGGCGCCCAGTGCGATCGGCAGCGTGCCCATCAGGGCTGCCAGCGTCGTCATCAGGATCGGCCGGAAGCGCATCAGGCAGGCCTGATGGATCGATTCCTGCGCGCTCTTGCCCTCGCGCCGAAGCACCAGCGCCACGTCGATCATCATGATCGCGTTCTTCTTGACGATGCCGATCAGCATCAAGAGGCCGATGATGGCGATGACCGAGAGGTCGAGACCGAAGAGCCAGAGGGCCCCGAGCGCTCCGACCGCAGCGGAAGGCAGGCCGGTCAGGATCGTCAACGGGTGGATGAAGCTCTCGTAGAGAATGCCGAGCACGATGTAGATCGTCAGGATCGCGCCCATGATCAGCAGGCCTTGGTTCGCCAGCGAATCCTGGAAGGTCTTGGCGGTGCCGGCGAGCGTCGTGGAGAGCGATGCCGGCAGGTTGATCTCCTGCTTGATCGCGTTGATGCGGTTGACGCTGTCGCCGAGCGCCACGCCGGGCGGCAGGTTGTAGGAGATCGTCACGGCCGGGAGCTGGCCGAGCTGGTTGACGGTGAGCTGGCCGGCAGTGCGCTCGATCCGCGCGATGGCGCCGAGCGGCACCAGCGTGCCGTTCTTGGTGCGCACCCGGATAGAATTCAGCCGCTCGGGCGTCCACTGGTCGTTGGGGTTGAACTCGACCACGACGTTGTAGCTGTCGCCGGTGGTGTAGATCGTCGAGACCTGCCGGACACCGAAGCCTGAGTAGAGCGTCGAGCGCAGGATGTCGGAGCCGATGCCGAGCGCGTTGGCCTTATCGCGGTCGACGATCACGGTCGCCTGCAGCGCGTTGTTCTGCAGGTCGGTGGCGACGTCGAGGAAGGTCGCGCGGTCGCGGCCCATCGTGTCGGCCAGGCGCACCGCCCATTCGTTCATCAGCGCCTGGTCGAGCCCCTGCACCACGAGCTGGTACTGGCTCTTCGAGGAACGGGCGCCGATCTGCAGGTTCTGCACCGGCGTCATGTAGGTGTTGATGCCCGGCACCTGGGCCAAGTCTCGTCTCAGCGAGGCGAGCACCGCCGGCATACGCGGGCGCTCGGTGAGCGGCTTCAGCTCGACGAACAGACGCCCGGCGTTCAGCGCGGCGCTGCCCGGGCCGCTGCCGCCGACGGTCGAGGCGACGTGGGCGACAAAGGGCGAGCTGCGGAAGACCGTCGCGACCTCGGCCTGCAGCTTCTGCATCGCATCGAAGGAAATGTCCTGCCGCGCCTCGGTCGAGACGCTGAGCTGGCCGATATCCTCCTGCGGAAAGAAGCCCTTGGGCGTCGCCTGCATCAGCCAGACAGTGCCGAAGAGCGTGAGGAAGAAGGCGATCAGCATCAGCGGCTGGAAGCGCAGGCAGAACTTCAGCCCGCGATCGTAACCGGCGAGCAGCGCGTCGAAGCCCTTCTCCAGCCAGCGGCCGAGCGCGTTCTCCTGATGGTGCTGCGAATAGCCCGAGAGCAGGCGCGAGCACAGCATAGGCGTCAACGTCAGCGAGACGAAGGCCGAGGCCAGGATCGAGACCGTCACCACGATCGCGAACTCGTTGAAGATGCGGCCGATGACGCCGCCCATCAGCAGGACGGGGATGAAGACCGCCACCAGCGAGAACGAGATCGAGATGATCGTGAAGCCGATTTCGCGCGAGCCCTTCAACGCCGCCTCGAAGGCATCGAGCCCGTCTTCCTCCATATGGCGGACGATGTTCTCGAGCATAACGATGGCATCGTCGACGACGAGGCCGACGGAGAGCGTGAGGCCGAGCAGCGAGATGTTGTCGATCGAGAAGCCGAAGAGATACATCGCCGCCAGCGTCGCGATGATCGAGATCGGCACGGCCACCGCCGGGATGAAGGTCGCGGCGAGACGGCGCAGGAAGACGAAGATCACCATCACCACCAGCGCGATGGTGAGCAGGAGCGTGAACTGCACGTCCTCCACCGCCTGGCGGATCGAGACCGACCGGTCGTTCAGCAACGAAAGGGAGGCTGCGGCCGGGAGCTGCGCCTCGAAGGCCGGGATCATCGCCTTGACACGGTCCACGACTTCGACGGTGTTGGCGTCCGGCTGGCGCTGGACGGCGAGTACGATGGCGGGCGTGCCGTCATAGGTCGAACGCGTTAGGGTGTTCTCGACCGAGTCGATCACCGTCGCCACATCGCCGAGACGCACCGGCTTGCCGGAGCGCGTGGTGATGATGACGTTGGCGAATTGGGCGGCGTTGGCGAGCTGCGTCTTCGCCTCGATGGTGAGCTGCTGCGCGGTGTTCTGTATGGTGCCGACCGGCGTGTTGGCGTTGGCGGCCGTGATAGCGAGCTGCAGCTCGTCGAGGCCGATGCCGCGCGCGGCCAGCGCCGTCGGGTCGATGCGGATGCGGACGGCATATTTCTGGCTGCCCCAGATCAGCACCTGCGCCACGCCTTCCACCGTCGAGAGCGCGGGCGAGATGACCTGCTGGGCGAAAGCGTCGAGCTGCGAGAGAGGAATGACGTCGCTCTTCAGCGCCATCAGGACGATCGGGGCGTCCGCCGGGTTGACCTTGCGGTAGCTCGGCTGCGTCGTCATCTCGATCGGCAATTGCCGCTGGGTGCGGGCGATCGCGGCCTGCACGTCGGCCGCCGCGGCATCGATATTGCGGTTCAGGACGAACTGGATCGCGATCGAGGTCGAGCCCTGCGCGTTCGTGGTCGATATGGAATCGATGCCGGCGATGGTGCCGAACTGCTTGATCAGCGGTGTCGCGACGGATGTCGCCATGGTGTCGGGCGAAGCGCCGGGAAGCTGGGCGGAGACGTTGACGACCGGGAATTCGGCCCGCGGCAGCGCCGCCACCGGCAGGAAGCGGTAGGCGAAGATCCCCGCGAGCACCAGAGCGACCGACATCAGAATGGTCGCGACCGGATGGCGGATGCAGAAGGTGGAGACGTTCATGAGCGTGCTCCTTCCGCGACCGGGGTGCTCTGCGCCGGCCTCTCGCCGCTCGCGGCCCGTTCGCGCACACGCGTGCCCTGGTTCAGCCGCATCTGGCCGTCGGTAACGACACGTTCGCCGGGCGCGACGCCCTCTGTCAGCGCCGTCTTGTCGCCATCGCTGAGCGCGACCTTGATCTGACGCAGATCCACGGTCGAATCCGGCTTAAGCACGAAGGCGTAAGGGCCCTTCTGCCCGGTCTGGACAGCGACCGTCGGGATGACGGTGACACCCTTCAGCACCTCCGGAATGATCTCGACATCGACATACTGGCCGGGCCAGAGGCCGAGATCGTCATTGGCGAAGGCGGCCTTGGCGGTGATCGTGCCCGACGCGATGTCGACGTTGGAATCGACGAAGTTGAGCCTGCCCTCGGGCGGCTTTGTCTTCCCATTCGGCACGCGGGCCGTCACCGGCACGGGCTTGGAGGCCGCGAGCGCGCCCTGCAGGGTCGGTAGCTCGCTTTCCGGCATGGCGAAGGAGACGCGCAGCGGCTTCATCTGGGTGATGGTCAGGAGCGCGGTGCCGCTGGCATTGGCACTGACCAGGTTGCCGGGCGTGACCGCGACGGCGCCGATGCGTCCGTCGATCGGCGCGGTGATCTTCGTATAGCTCAGCTTCAGCCGGTCGGCGTCGAGTGTCGCCTGATCGCCCTTGATGCTGGCGGCGGAGCTACGCTCGTCGGCGGTCGCCTGGTCGACCTGCTGCTGCGTGCCGGCATTGCGCTGGAAGAGCTGCTTGTAGCGCTCGAGATCGGCGAGGTTTCGCGTATGCGTGGCCTCGTCGCGCGCCAGCATCGCCTCGTCCTTCTCGATCTGGGCCTTGATGTCACGGTCGTCGAGCGTGAAGAGCAGGTCGCCCGCCTTGACGAACTGCCCGTCGCTGACGTGCTGGGCCATGATCTGGCTGTCGATACGCGAGCGCACGACGACGCTCGCCGGCGTCTCGACGAAGCCGATCGCGTGCTTGCGCACGGGGAAGTCCGCCTGGACCGCGGCCGCTGCCACAATGGAGACCGGCGCCCCATCGCCCCGGCGCGCGACGCTGCCGCCTTCAGGCGCATGCGAACGCTTGTACCAGACGCCTCCCGCCGCGACAGCGACCAGAACCAGCCCGACGACGACCAACGAACGTTTCACTGCTGTCTCCATCTTCAGGCCGTCCGGCCGGGCGCATCCGGCATCCCGGCTCTGTCGTCACGCGTTGCGCGCGTCTGATCGCGGATCGTGGCCAGCGCGCCGAGCGCCGCGAGGATCGTCTCCTCGCCCACGCCACCCAGCAGTTCATGCGCGATCTCGGCTCGCACCTCGTCGAGATCCTCCACCAGTGTCCGGCCCGCCGGAGTCAGATAGAGGCGGTAGGCACGCCGATCGGCCGGGTCCTGCCGGCGCTCGATCAGATCCTGTTTCTGCAGTCGGTCGAGAAGGCGAGCGAGCGAGATCGGCTGCAGATCCATCAACTCCGCCAGAGACGCCTGGTTCAGCCCCTCCTGCCGGCGCAGCCGGGTCAGCAGGCCCCACTGGGCCCTTGTCGTGCCGTGCTGGCGCGCGCGCTGGTCGACATAGGTGCGCAGCATCCGGGAGGTCTCGACGAGCTGGAATATGAGTTCCCGCCGCAAGGGCCGCTTCATCCGCAGATCTCCAAATTAATAAGCATGCTTATCATGTGCGGGATTATGGCCTTTTCGCGTCGCGCGTTCGCATCCGCACAAAATCGCGAGGTGTATCTGCACGGCTGGAGGAACAAGCCTGCGCGCATGCCACTGGCCAGGGGCGCGGCGGCGCACTTAAAGTGCGCGCCGAAAACACCTCCCTTCCAAGGTCTTCACCGATATGAGCCAGCTTTTCAGCCCCCATCAGCTCGGCAGCCTCACGCTCGCCAACCGCATCGTCATCGCCCCGATGTGCCAATATTCGGCGACCGACGGCATGGCCTCCGACTGGCACACCATCCATCTCGGGCATCTGGCGCTCTCCGGCGCCGGCCTGCTCATCATCGAGGCGACCGCGGTCGAGCCGGACGGGCGCATCAGCCCCTATGATCTCGGCCTCTGGTCGGACGAGACGGAGGCTGCGCTCGGCAAGGTTCTGGCTTCCACGAAGCGCTGGTCCGACATGCCGATCGCGATCCAGCTCGCCCATGCCGGGCGCAAGGCCTCGGTCGATCAGCCCTGGAAGGGTGGCGGGCAGCTCAGCGTCGACGATGGCGGCTGGCAGGTCCACGCTCCCTCGCCGGTCGGCTTCGAGAGCTACCCGGTCCCGCCGCGCGCGCTGACGAAGGACGACATCGCCCGCCTCGTCGAAGCCTTCGCGGATTCGGCCAGGCGCGCCGCCCGGGTCGGTTTCGCCGCCATCGAGCTCCATGGCGCGCATGGCTACCTGATGCACCAGTTCCTCTCGCCGGTCTCGAACCAGCGTGAGGACGAGTATGGCGGCTCGCTGGAAAACCGCATGCGCTTCCCCCTCGCCGTGCTCGACGCGGTGCGCGCGGCGGTGCCCGCCGGCTATCCGGTCGGCTTCCGCATCTCCGGCACCGACTGGGTCGAGGGCGGCTGGGACATCGAGCAGAGCATCGCCTTCTCGCATGCGGCCAAGGCGCGCGGCGCCGATTTCATGCATGTCTCGGGCGGCGGGCTCTCGGCCAAGCAGAAGATCCCACTCGGCCCGAACTACCAAGTGCCGCTGGCCCGCGCCGTGAAGGACGCGACCGGCATCACCACCATCGCCGTCGGGCTCATCACCGAGCCGGAGCAGGCGGAGGCCATCATCGGCACCGGCGAGGCCGATTTCGTCGGGATCGCGCGCGGCATCCTCTACAATCCGCGCTGGCCCTGGCACGCCGCCGCGCAGCTCGGCGCCAGCGTGAAGGCGCCGAACCAGTATCTGCGCTCGCAGCCGCGGCAATATTCCAAGCTGTTCGCCTGAGCAGCCCGGCAGCTATCATCCCGGGTCAGCACATCGAAAGCTGCTTGCCCGGGATGACGCGTCAGCTAGCGTTGCCCGCGAATCCACATCCGAAAGCAGCCATGACCGCCTATTCCGATCTCTCCGCCCATTTCGGCCGCATCGCCGCGCTCTCCAACGCGGTCGGCATCCTGCAATGGGACAGCGACACGATGATGCCGAACGGCGCGGCCGAGACGCGGGCGGAGAGCATGGCGCTGCTGCGCGTGCTCCGCCATGGCATGGCGACCGACGCCCGCATCGGCGATTGGCTCGGAGAGGCGGAGGGCGACGGCTCCCTCGGCGATTGGGAGAAGGCCAACCTGCGCGAGATCAGGCGGGTCTGGACGGTCGACACGGCGCTGCCGGCCGATCTGGTCGAGGCGTCGAGCAAGGCGATCTCGGCCTGCGAGATGCGGTGGCGGCAGGCACGGGCCGAGGCCGACTTCACCGGACTCCTGCCCTATCTCGCCGAGGTGCTGAACCTGCAGCGCCAGATCGGCAAGGCCAAGGGCGAGAAGCTCGGGCTTTCGCCCTATGACGCCCTGCTCAACGATTACGAACCGGATGGCAGCTCCGCGAAGATCGATGCGCTGTTCGACGATCTGGCGAGCTTCCTGCCCGGCTTCACGCAGGAGGTCATGGCTGTGCAGGCGTGCCGGCCGGCCTCCGCCGCCTTGGAGGGTCCCTTCGCCGTCGAGACCCAGCGGGCGCTCGGCCTCAGGCTGATGGCGGCGCTCGGCTATGATTTCGAGCGCGGGCGTCTCGATGTCTCGACCCATCCGTTCTGCGGCGGAAGCGACAACGACGTGCGCATCACCACGCGCTACGACGAGGCGGACTTCACCAAGGCGCTGATGGGCGTGCTGCACGAGACCGGCCATGCGCTCTACGAGCAGGGCCGGCCGCAGGGCTATCTCAGCCAGCCGGTCGGCGCGGCACGCGGCATGAGCCTGCACGAGAGCCAGTCGCTGCTGATGGAGATGCAGGCCTGCCGCTCCCGGCCCTTCCTCGCCTTCGCCGCGCCGCTGATGCGGGAGAGCTTCGGCGGTTCCGGCCCGGCTTGGGAAACCGAGGCGATGTGGCACCGTTACACCCGCGTCGCACCCGGCTTCATCCGCGTCGATGCCGACGAGGTGACCTATCCGGCCCATGTCATCCTGCGCTATCGGCTGGAGAAAGCTCTGATCGCGGATGAGATGCCGCTGGCGGAGCTGCCCACCGCCTGGAGCGCCGGCATGAAGGACTTGCTCGGCCTGGTCGTGCCGGACGACCGCGTCGGCTGCCTGCAGGACATCCACTGGCCCTCCGGCGGCTGGGGCTATTTCCCGACCTATACGCTCGGCGCGATGACCGCCGCCCAGATCTTCGACGCCGCCTGCACGGCCGAGCCCGGCATCCTGCCCGGCATCGGCAAGGGCGATTTCAGCCCGCTGGTCGGCTGGCTGCGCGCCCATATCCACGGCAAGGGCTCGCTGCTCTCCACCGACGCCCTGCTGACCGAGGCGACGGGCCGGCCACTCGATGCCTCCGTCTTCAAGGCGCATCTGCGCCGACGCTACGTCGAGGAAGCGTGAGCCTCTGATTTAATTTATTCCAATCAAAGAGTTAGAAGCCCTCACGCGCTGGCCGGCCATGCACCTGAGGGCTTGCATCGCGGCCGCCGAAGGAGGATGTCGAGGCGACATCCCCTTTCGACGATGGCTCTCATGACGACAACCAAACCCGCCCCGCGCATCGCCATCACCTATTGCTCGATGTGCAACTGGATGCTTCGCTCGGCCTGGCTCGGGCAGGAGCTGCTCTCGACCTTCGGGCAGGATCTCGGCGAGGTCGCCCTGATCCCGCGCACTGGCGGCATCTTCCAGATCACCTATGACGGCGAGTTGATCTGGGACCGCAAGACCGATGGCGGCTTCCCGGATTCCAAGGTGCTGAAGCAGCGCGTGCGGGACCGGCTCGACCCCGAGCGCAGCCTCGGCCATGTCGACGGCCATGCGATGTCGGCGGAAGCGGAGAGCTGACCCGGATTTGCCGTCATGGCCAGGCTTGACCCGGCCATCTCGGAAACCGCGCGTTCTCGCCATGAGATTCTCGGGTCAAGCCCCGAGAATGACGCTCTTCAGGCCGTGTGGGCCCGCGTCGCAGCGAGCCACTGCTTCAGCCGGCCTTCCGGGTCGGCGTTGAGCGTGATGTCCGTGACCGCCGCGACGATGTCGGCGCCGGCCTCGAAGACGCCCGGCGCCCGATCCAGCGAGATGCCGCCGATGCCGACCAGCGGCAGGTCCCCGATGCGGCGCTTCCACTCACCGACGCGCTCCAGCCCCTGGGGGCCGAAGCGCATCTGCTTCAGGATGGTCGGATAGACCGGCCCTAGCGCGACATAACCGGGCTGCGTCGCCAATGCGCGCTCCAGCTCCGCCTCGTCATGGCTGCTGACGCCCAGCTTCAAGCCCGCCTTGCGGATTGCGGCAAGATCGGCGGTGTCGAGGTCTTCCTGGCCGAGATGCAGCCAGTCGCAGCCCTCCTCGATCGCCAGCTTCCAGTAGTCATTGACGACGAGCACGCAGCCGGCCTCGGCGCAGAGCTTCCTGGCCTTCGCGATCTCGCGGGCGACCTCGGTCTCGGGCCTGTCCTTTACGCGCAGCTGCACCAGCTTCATGCCGAGCGGCAGCATCCGTGCGATCCAGTCGGCGCTGTCGAAGATGGGGTAGAACGGATCGAGCTTCATGCGGGACATGTCTTTCAGGCCAGGAACGCTTTGCCCATGACGGGGGTGGAGGGAGCCGCCATGTCGCGCGCCTCGATCGGCTGCGCTTCCAGGGCGAGCCGGCCGGCGCGGATGGCGAGCGCGAAGGCCTCCGCCATCGCAGCCGGATCGCCGGCCTTGGCGACGGCGGTGTTGAGCAGGATGCCGTCATAACCCAGCTCCATCGCCTGGGCGGCGTGGGAAGGCAGGCCTATGCCGGCATCGACCACGAGCGGGATCTCCGGGAAATGCCGGCGAAGCGTGCGCAGCCCGTAGGGGTTGTTCAACCCTCTGCCCGATCCGATCGGCGCACCCCAGGGCATCAGCACCTCGCAACCCGCATCGACGAGCCGGCCGGCCACGACGATGTCCTCCGTCGTATAGGGGAAGACCTGGAAGCCGTCGTCGGAGAGGATGCGCGCCGCCTCGATCAGACCGACGACGTCCGGCTGGAGCGTATCGTCCTCGCCGATGACCTCGAGCTTGATCCAGTCCGTGCCGAAGACCTCGCGCGCCATCTGGGCGGTCGTCACGGCCTCCTTCACGGTGTGGCAGCCGGCCGTGTTGGGCAGCACCCGGACGCCGAGTTCGCGGATCAGCCCCCAGAAGGACTGCCCCGCCCCCTCGCCGGCCGATTCACGGCGCAACGAGACGGTGACGACCTCGGCGCCGGAGCGCTTCACCGCATCGGCCAGGATCGCCGGCGACGGGTACTGCGCCGTGCCGAGGAACAGCGGATTGCGGGGCTCGAAGCCGTAGAAGGATGCCATCTCAGCCTCCCTGCATCGGCGAGACGACCTCGATGCGGTCGCCATCGTTGAGGGGTGTCTCAGCGCGCTTGCGGGCCGGCACGAAATCGCCGTTGAGCGCGGTCGCGACGATGCGGCCGCTAAAGCCCAACTCGGCCAGCGCCTCGGCCAGCGTCCTGCCCGCGATCTCCTGCGGCGCGCCGTTAAGCAGCAAGGTCATGCAGCATCTCCGATCGAAGTTGCGGGTTCAGCACGGCATCGGCCGCCATCCGCGCCATGGCGGGGCTGAGCAGGAAGCCGTGACGGTACAGCCCGTTGACATGAAGCACCCGGCCGCGGCGGAGGAGCCGCGGCAGGTTGTCTGGGAAAGCCGGGCGGGCATCGGTGCCGATCTCGACGATCTCGGCCTCGCCGAAGGCCGGATGCAGCGCATAGGCCGCGCCGAGCAGTTCAAGCATGGAGCGCGCCGAGATGCGGCGCCGGTCGCCGCTCTCGATCATGGTGGCACCGACCATGAACAGCCCGTCCGCGCGCGGCACGATGTAGAGCGGGATGCGCGGATGCAGCAGCCTGACGGGGCGCGACAAGCTGATCTCGTCGCTCTTCAGCAGCAGCATCTCGCCCTTTACGCCCCGCAGATCGGGCAGCACATCGCGGGCGGCGAGCCCGCGGCAATCCAAGACGACATCTGCAGCGAGATCGGCGGGTTCGACAGCGCTGTCGAAATGGATCGACGCGCCACTTGCGACGAGCCGCTCCGCCAGCGCGGCGATGGCCTGGCGCGGGTCGAGATGGGCCTCGCCCGAGAAGAACAGCCCGCGCGAGAAGCGCTCCGCCAGATCCGGCTCCAGCGCCGCAATGCCTTGTCCGTCGACCTCGTCGAAATGGCTGGTGCGGCGGCCGAAGCGGGTGAGTTCCGAACGATCGCGGCTCGGCGCGACCACGAGCGTGCCTTGCCGCACGACGCAACCGGCATGGTGTTCCCACCAGTCTGCAGCCCCCTGCCCCAGCCGGATCACCGGCTCCTCGGCGCTCTCTCCCTCGCACCAAGGGGCCAGCATGCCGCCGGCATACCAGGAGCAGGCCTCGGCGCCGATTCGCGGGCCGCGCTCGTAAACGACGACCCTTGCCCCGCGGGCCACAAGTTCCGTGGCGCAGGCGAGCCCGACGACGCCGGCGCCGATCACCGCAACGTCGCGATCTTGGTAGAGGCTGGCTTGTGTCGCCATGCCATTCCCTTGCTGGCCGGGAAGGCGGCGGCCGAAGGCTAAGAGCAGTTCATCTGCGAGCCAAGGACCGTTCCCTTCGCCGGCATGACCCGGATCAGGTTCGATGGGTTGGCGCGAAACGCACCTCTCAGCCCTCAGGCACCCCAACGGACGGGTTGAATTTAGTGAGCGGGGCCGGACTGGGCAAGGCAAGCCGGCGCAGGACGCCGTTGCGACGGGCGAGGCTCTCGACCTCTTCCTCACGGCTCCTGACCTCTCCCTTACCAAGGGAGCGCTCTGTCGACGCGTCACGGGCATGCACAGGCGATCGCTAAGGAAGTTGCCGGCGAGGCTTGTCAAAGGGCGCAGCAATCAGGCATAGAGCCTTCGCCGGAGACGTGGCCGAGAGGCTGAAGGCACTCGTTTGCTAAATGAGCATACCCCACAAGGGTATCGAGGGTTCGAATCCCTCCGTCTCCGCCATTTTTCTCCTTAAGTGATTGAATTGACTTGATAAATTGAAGCGACTGAAAAGCCGTTCCACCCCACATTCCACCCGATGATTTCAGCAATTTTTCCGCCAGATAGTCCGCATCCGCCATTCCCAAGCAGTAAAGGCGCCCGAATCGCATCCAGGGGCTGCGAAAGCTCGCCGTTATCGGCGGCCGCGCTCGATCCGACGTAAGAAAGCGAGCGCGCCTAGCCGAGTGCCAGTCATCATGATCCGGAATGTGCTGATCAGCCCGAGTTGGCGGACGCTATTGGACCGTGGTCATGTCCGCTCCTGGCCCCTAGCCGACGTCTGGAACTTCTGCTTTCGGGCAATTCAATATGCGCCGCGCCGCAACGAAAAGGCTGGCCAAGAACGGAAGTCCGGAGCTTTTGGCTTAGAGCATTTCAGTTTGAAGATGAGCCGCACAGACGCGTAAGCGCCGCGTCGTCCATCGCGTTCCAAGCCTCCCCGGCCCGCGATATCGCAATAAGCGCGGATTTCCTCGATGCTAGGGCGTTCTCGTAATCAGCTCTCGTCGTCTAGGGCGCCGAGTGGAGCAACGAGTTTAAACACCAGGCCTTCCGGCTTGTACTCAACGCTGCCCGTGCCACGGCAATAGCTCACCAGCACTCGCTCGATCATGCGTGAGCCGAAGCCCTTACGGGTCGGCTCTTGGACCTTCGGGCCTCCGGCTTCCGCCCAAGTGAAGCGAAATTCGCCGTCGGCCGACCATTCTACGCGGACGCGGCCGTCTGCGCGGAGCGCGCCATACTTGACCGAATTCGTCGCCATCTCATGCAGGGCCAAGGCCAAGGCGACAGCGCATTTCGAGGAAATGTCTCGTGGCGGCCCGACGATATCAAACCTGTCCAGCCCGTGCGGCGCGACTGCGCGTTCGACGACGCCGCGGATCGGACCGCGCGCCCAGGCTGACGGCATCAACAGATCCTGGGCGTCGGCAAGAACGCGGAGCCGGTCATTGAAGGCCTCGCGGGCGGCTAAAGAGATGTCATCACCGCGCAGCGTCTGGCCGGCGATCGCCTGGATCATCGCGATCGTGTTCTTCATCCGGTGCTTCAGTTCCTGCGCGAGAAGGACCTGACGCTCTTCGGCGACCTTCAGCTCGGTGATGTCGCGCGATACCGAGAGGATGCTCTCGGGCTGTCCGTCCGATCCGACGATCGGCGATACCTTCACGTCCCAATAGCGCGGGTTACCAGCCGCGGTGTTCGCCGCGCCCTGGAAGCGATAGCTGCGACCGGCCTTGGCCTCGGCAATGGCGTGCTTAGCGTCGATGTTGCCTTCGCCTTGCCAGAAGTCCGGCCAAGGGCAACCGGCGATGGCGTTGAAGTCGCTGACCTCCATCACGCGCTGGCCGCCCTCGCTCATGAAGCTGAGCTTGCCGTCGAGATCGATGACCTTGATGCAATCGTCGGACGCTGCAAGGACGCTGCGCATGAAACGGGCTTCACGTTCGGCGGGGTTCATTCTGCTCTGTAATCTGAGTTAGCGTCGCATCCATAAGGATGTACCGCCTGTTTTACGACATCAGCAATTGAACTCGGCGAGACCGAGAGAGTTGCCATCTCGCTACAGCAATATGCGGTCGCGTCACACAGCAAATGACATGACCACCGCGATTGCCTTGGGGTATGAGGCACGTCAGGAGATCAACGACACATGACCGCCGAGACTGAGCACGACCGGATCGAGAGTGAGATCGAGAAGGTCGGCAAGTCGTCGGACCCCTTCGCATCTGCCGTTCGCGCCACGCGGATGCCGATGTTGATAACCGACCCTAACCAGCCCGACAATCCGATCGTATTCGCCAACGATTCGTTCACGCGTTTGACCGGCTACACGCGCGAGGAAGTTTTAGGCCAGAACTGTCGGTTCCTCCAAGGACCAGAGACTGATCCAAAGGACGTCGCCAAGCTGCGGGACGCCATTGCACGCCGTTCGCAGATTGAGATGGACATTATCAATCACCGGAAGGATGGCTCGCGCTTCTACAATCGCGTGCTGATCTCGCCAGTCTTCGACGGTGACGGTCACCTGACCTATTTCTTCGCGTCGCAGTTTGACGTCACGCTGGAGCGCGACCGCTTGGTGCGGCTTCAGCACGAGCATGACAAGCTGGAGAAAGAAGTCGAGCGCCGCACCCGGGAGCTCAGGCTTTCCGAGGAACGCCTGAAGTTCACGATCCAGGCCGCCCGCCTCGGCTCATGGACGCTCGATCTCACCGACATGCGGTTGACCTGTTCGGACATCTGCAAGCGCAATTTCGGGCGTGAGCCTAACGAGCCTTTCACCTATCAGGACCTCATTGCGACGATCTTGCCGGACGAGCGGCCGCGCATGCAGCAATCGGTCAAGGACGCGATCGAGAACCATCACGACTACGAGCACGAGTACAGGATCGAGACGCCCTCCGGCGAGACCCGCTGGATTATGGCACGCGCTCGGCCTTACTACTCCGCGGAGGGCAAGCCGCTCAGCATGGCCGGTGTCACCCTCGACATCACCGAAAGTCGCCGCAACGAGGAGCAGCGGCTGCTGCTCACCGCCGAGTTGAAGCATCGCGTCAAGAACTCGATGGCGACCATTCAGTCCATCGCGACGCAGACCCTGCGTAACGCGGGCTCGCTCAAGGAGGCGACCGAGGTCCTCACAGCCCGCATGCAGTCGCTGGCATCGGCTCACGATCTGCTCACCCGTGAGGAATGGCAGAGCGCAACCATCGCAGAGGTCGTCGCGAGTGCCACCGAATCCTTCGACGTCCCTGGCGCTATGCCCTTTCGCGTCGGCGGTCCAGCTATCAGCCTGCCGCCGCGCGCCGCCATGGCGATGGTGCTGGCCTTGCACGAACTGTCGACCAACGCGGCGAAGTACGGCGCGTTGTCGGTGCCAGACGGGCATGTAGTCATCGACTGGCACGTCGCCGATCACGCCGGCTCGAAGATGATCGAGTTCCGCTGGCAAGAGGTCGGCGGGCCTGTGGTCACCGGCAAGCCCACCCGCCGCGGCTTCGGCACCCGGCTCATCGAGAAGGTGCTGGCGGCAGAACTGAACGGCAAGGGCTCGCTACGCTACCTGCCTTCGGGCGTCGTGTTCACGCTCGAAGCGCCGCTCCCCGACCAGGACAAGATCAGCGGCACGCCGGACGACGACGAGCTCTTCCGGCGCAATATCAGCTCATCCTTAGACTAACCGACCAGCGACAGCGCCTGGTGCATCTGGCGCTCGGAATACGGCTTGGTCAGGAAAGTTACGTCGTCCGGCAATTCGCCCGCCTGCAGTTTGTGACGACCGGACACCACGATGATCAGGATCGGCGGCCATCGATCGCGCACGGCATTCGCCAGTTTGACCCCATCCATGCTGCCGGGCATCTGCACGTCGGTGATGATGACACGGATATCGCCGCGGCTTTCCAGGATGGCGACCGCCTCGTCCGCGTTGGCCGCCTCCAGAACCTCGAACCCCGCGCTTTCGACGATATCCACCGCGTGGATCATCAGCAAAGGCTCGTCTTCTACGATCAACGCGATTGGTTTGCTCACTCACGTGGTCCGTTCGAATGCTGCTGGTCTGGGCCCATCTCCGACTCTTCGCCGTCGTAACCGTTGAATTCGAGTTTCCCGCGATAGATCGCGGCACCGTTGCCGTCGTCTATCTCGACGGCTAAATGAGCCTTGCGTTTTCCAGGGATATGATCACGGGCCATCTCAGCCATTGCGATCTGTGCATCGCGGCGGGCGGCCGATGCGTCGGAGAATTCCATCGGCTCTCCCCCGTCGGGCCCTTCGCCGACATCCATGCGCACATTATAGGTAGGCATCGCGTTACTCTCCGACCCCATGATGCCGAACGGCAGGAGAGGTTGACTGTTCCCAGACCATCCCTTTCTTTTTTGAAATAAAGCACACGCCGGCTGCCACGCAGCGGATCCCTCTCCTGATATCGAACCGGCCAGACTGCAGCGCGGCTTCTGAAGCAGGGACTCATGAGCCTGATCATGCGCTTCCCGCTGCTGCCTCGGCGTCGGCTACGGCCCTGTATCACCTTCGCATCGCCGAACACGAAGCACGGCAAGGGGTACGTTCCGCAGGCGCTCATACGAAGAGATAATGCTGGCGCGATGACCCACGAGGCCACGGAACCTGTTCGAAACCTGGTCGTTATGCCCGCCGACGCCGTCATCGAGCGGCCAGCTCAGTCGACAGGGAATATTCCGATGGGCAGCACCATGGACAAGATCAAGGGTTTGGCCAATGAGGCCGCCGGCAATGTCAAGCAGGCTGCCGGCAAGGCGCTGGACAAGCCAGGCCTTCAGGCCGAGGGCATCGCTCAGGAGCGCAAGGGCGAGGCACAGCAGGTTCTCGGCAAAGGCAAGGAAGCGGTGAAGAAGGTCGTCGACAAGGCTTGATCACCAGCGATTGGATGTGAGGCGAGGTACCGAAAGGCACCTCGCCCTTTTTTGGGCCGCCACTGCGCATGACAGGTGGCCGGTGCCCGCTAGGCTTGGTCGGCGTCCGTTTTCTTGACCAGCGGCGCAGGGGCTGAGGACGAAGCTGATCCCAGCAGCGAAAGCAACTTGTGCTCGGCATAGGGCTTGACGAGAATTGACACCTGATCGTCCTTGCCAACCGTCGAGGCGTCACCGGTCGCGAAGACAACGACGACCTGCGGCCGCAGCTCTCGCGCTCGTGCTGCAAGCTCCGTTCCCGATGCTCCCGGAAGGTTGATGTCGGTCACGAGGATGTCGATCGGAGCAGTCTGGAGCGCCGCCATCGCTTCTTCCGCGCTCCCCGCATCGACCACGATAAACCCGGCATCCTCCAGGATTTCAGCGGTGTTCATCCGGATCAGCGCGTCGTCCTCCACCAGCAGCACGGTACGCCGTGCATTGGCAACGGTCGGCGCCGGCACTGCAGCGCTCTCCTGAGGGCGTTGGTGCGCGGCAGCGGCGTTACGTTGCTGCTGGTTAGCAAGCACATGCCTGAACTTCCGCGCCAGCGCTTCGCGCGTATACGGCTTCGAAAGCAGCTCGACGCCCGTATCGAGCTTTCCCCCATGGACGATCGAATTCTCGGTGTAGCCGGAGGTGAACAGCACAGCGATGTTCGGAAGGCGCTCGCGCGCCTTTCGCGCCAGCTCTGGGCTCTTCAGCGTGCCGGGCATCACCACATCGGTGAAGAGCATATCGATGGGAATGCCGCTCTCGATCACGTTCAGCGCGCTCGCAGCATCGACGGCTTTGAGCACGCGGTAGCCCAAATCGGCGAGCAGCTCGACGACAGTCGCGCGAACCTCCTCGTCGTCCTCGACCACCAACACCGTCTCGGTCCCGCCCGCCACGGGGCCGGTATCGACCGCGACCTCGACATCCTCGCTCTCCAGAGCGCGGGGCAGATAGAGCTTGATTGTGCTGCCGTGCCCGACTTCGGAATAGATCTTCACATGGCCGCCCGACTGTTTGACGAAGCCGTAGACCATGGAGAGGCCGAGGCCCGAACCTTTGCCCTCGCCCTTCGTCGAGAAGAACGGCTCGAACACCTTGTCGATGATTTCGGGCGCCATGCCGCTGCCGGTATCAGTGACCGCGAGCATGACGTACTGCCCTGCCGTGACGTCGTCATGGGCGCGGACGTAGCCATCGTCCAGCATCGTGTTGGAAAGCTCGATGGTAAGCTTGCCTTGGCCCTCCATCGCATCGCGGGCATTGATTGCGAGATTCAGCAAGGCGTTCTCGATCTGGGCGGGGTCGATGAACGTGTTCCACAAGCCGCCGCCGACAACTGTTTCGATCTCGATCGCCTCGCCGAGCGCGCGGCGCAGCATATCGTCCATGCCGCGCACGAAGCGGCTGACATTGACGACCTTGGGTTCCAACGCCTGGCGACGGCCAAAAGCGAGAAGCTGCGAGGCGAGCTTGGAACCGCGGGAGACGCCTGCCATCGCATTGGTGACGCGGCGCTCGGCGCTCTCGTTTCCGGCGATATCCTTGGCCAGAAGCTGGAGGTTGCCTGCAACGACCTGAAGAAGGTTGTTGAAGTCGTGCGCGACGCCACCTGTAAGTTTGCCCACCGTCTCCATCTTCTGAGCCTGAGCGAGCTTGGCCTCGGCCTGCCGTCGCTCGTCGATCTCTCCGATGACGCGAGCCTCCAGGTTATCGTTGAGCTGTCGCAGCTGCGCCTCGGCCCGCTCGCGATGCCGGACCTGCCGGGCGAGGTCCTCGGCCTGAGCCCGAAGGGCGGCTTCGGCGGCTCGCTGATGGGTGATGTCGGTGTGGACGCCGACCCATTCGACGATCTCCCCGGCCGGGTCGAGCACCGGCAAGGCCCGGATGGCGAAGGTGCGCCAGCTGCCGTTGCTGTGGCGCACGCGGTGTTCGTGGACGTACATGCTGCGCGCATCCACCGCCGCATTCCAGCTCGCGACGGATGCGGACCGGTCATCGGGGTGCACTGCGTCAGCCCACCCGAAACCCTGGTACTCCTCATAGGCCTGACCTGTGAGCGCAGCCCAGCCGGGCTGCTCGCCCTTCATCCGACCGTCGGGACTATTGGTCCACAACACCCCGTGCACGGCGTCCATCGCCGTCCGAAACCGGCTGTTGCTTCGGGCCAATGCAGCCTCGCGCAGGGCGCGCTCCTGCACATCGATCCCTAGGACGTATACGCCAGGGATCGAACCGTCCGGCTCGATACGCGGCACATAGCGAACCTCGAGCCTCCGGGTTACGCCATCGCGGTGCGGCATCGTCGTTTCGGCGGTGAAGCACTCACCCGCAAGGCCACGGTCGAGATCGGCTCGGCGATCCTGATAAGGGGCATCGCCGATGACGTCCCTGACGTGTCGCCCGATCATGCCCGCCGGCGACATCCCGAACCAGGTTTCGTAGGCGATGTTGGCGAAACGATAGACGTGCGCCCGGTCGACATAGGAGACCAGCATGGGCAGGGCGTCCGTAACCCGGAGCAGTTCGGTCTCACTGACGGCGACGCGCCGTTCTGCCTCGACCCGTGCGCTGTTGTCGACGATCGTGCACATGACGCCGCCGACGCCGCCATCGGCTTCGTAGACCGGGGTATAGAACAGGTCGAGATAGAGCGTCTTGGCTCCGTCCGGCCTGTCGAATTCGATGGGCTGGTCGCGATAGGAGACGGTTTCGCCGCGCAGGCCGGCTTCCAGTATCGGACGGTTCCAGTCCCATACCTCAGGAAACGCCATCGCAACCGGGCTGCCGAGAGCCGAAGGATGACGTTCCCCGGCTATCGTGCGGTAGGCATCGTTGTAGAGCATGATGTGGTCGGGCCCCCACATCAGCACCTTGGCAACGGGGGAATTCACGATATTGGCGATCGTCGCGCGCATTTCGACCGGCCAGCTATCGACGGCGCCGAGGCTGGTCGCTGCCCAGTCACGCTCGCGGATCAACGCACCGCATTCCCCCCCGGCCACTGGCCACGCCGAGCGTTCCTTCGGCGTCCAAGGGCGAGGCTTATCCCGGAGGGCTTTCAAGGCTGCGCGGACGACCGCGCTTGCGTCGGTATAGCCGCCAGAGACCACCTGCTCGGATATGAAATCGTCGAGCTCGGGCGTGAGGGAAACGTCGCGCATTTGACCGGTCATCATGGGGGTGGCATCGGCTGCCAGTTTGCTCGTGTCAACAGCTTCTCATTCGGCATTCGCTTGAATGGAACGCTCGTCTGGGTCGCGCGATCCGATCAGTCCACGGCCACCTCTTCAGTGATCACCTCGAAGCGGTTCAGCACATGCGGGCCGAAGGTATGGACCATCGGGATGTCGGCTGCGTCGCGCCCTCGCGCCACGAGGATGCGACCGATGCGCGGCACGTTGTGGCGTGCATCGAAAGTCCACCACGTCCCGCCGAGATAAGCCTCGAACCAGGCGTTGTAATCCATGGGCGCCGGATCGGGGGGAACCCCGATATCGCCGAGGAAGCCGTTGCAGTAGCGCGCCGGAATGTTCATCGCCCGGCACAATGTGATGGCCAGATGCGTGAAGTCGCGGCAGACGCCGACGCGCTCGCTCATGGCCTGGGCGGCTGTTCTCGTGTTGCGCGCGCACTGATAGTCGAAGCGGATCTGCGCGTTCACGTAATTGCAGATTTGCTCAACCCTGTTCCAGCCCGGCGCAAGACTCCCGAACAGATTCCAAGCTGTGGCCGACAGCTCGTCGACCTCGCAATAGCGGCTCGGCAGTATGTATTCGATCATCTCAGAAGGCAGATCGGCGGGCCATATCTCCACCGCCGCCTGATCGAACTGATCGGGCATGCCGGAATCGCGGACGACCATGTCGTTGGTGAGGATCGCCCCGCCTGCGGGAATGACGAGCCTGCGGCAGAGATTGCCGAAACCGTCCGTGTACTCCTCCACGGGCACATCGCTTCCATCGACGACAGAGGCGGCCCGCGCGTTGGGTCCAGTCACGAAATCCGGCTGTCGGCTCGGATGCGGGTCGAGCAGCAAGATGCCCGGAGTAGCCTGGATCGTACCGATCTCGATCCGGTAGCCGACGCGAATGTCCATGGATGTCCTCTCACCTGAACGGGTGAGACCGCAACACAAGGCCACAGAGCCGAGTTCCGGGCGACTATGCGGAGATTTTAGACACCTTCGCGCGCTTGGCTTTGACCGGCGGCAACGCGAGAGCTATGGCCTGGTCTTGTGCCTCCTTCGCAAGCCGAAGGCCCCGCAGACGGGCTGTGTTCTCGGCGCGCTGTTGGATGATGCTGTCCATCTCCGATGTCATCCGACCTCTCGCCAGCGACTTGGTCTGAAGCTTGAGGAATTGATTGTCCGCCGTCATGCGCTGCTTGGATTGTTGAAGCATGCCGCTTCTCCTTGCGTTCTCGTCGAGCACTGGATGTTCAGCGCAAGTAGGCTGAAAGCAAAAAAGGCCGAGCATGAGCCCGGCCTTTCCGATGGCTATGGTCAAGGCGCCAGTACATCCGTGGTCGCCGTTGACACATCGCCTGATTACGCGGCCTGGAGTTGCTCCGCCGCCATCTTCCCGGACTTGTTGTCGCGAGCGACCTCAAACCCGATCTTCTGGCCTTCGCGGAGATCCCGCATGCCAGCCCGCTCGACGGCGGAGACATGAACGAACACGTCCTGACCGCCATCGTCGGGCTGGATGAAGCCGAAGCCCTTGGTGGAGTTGAACCATTTCACGGTGCCGGTGGTCATGAATAACCCTCCTTCTGGCAAACTCTGTCGCTCCCCGACAGGATGTCGGGCGACTTCAGAACGATCTTGAAAGGGGGGATCATCGAACCCGCGCTCGGAGCGCGGTAAAACAAAAACCAACCAAGCAATCTCGATGCACTTATATCTAGATGATAACTTTCAAAGACGCAAGGAAATTCTTTCACAGCAATCGCAAGACAGGAAATATTTGCAATTTTTCTTTCTCATTGGCCACTCCGTGCGGGGGCCGGCTCGGGCCGAAGGCTCATTGCAGAGGACGAATGCGCCGCCACAATCTTTCGACGACGACACCGGCCGCAAACCCGGCCGCGACTCCTGAAGGCCAATGAGCCAAGGCAGGGACACGCGACAGCGCCAACGCGCCAAAGGCACTCCACAGCCATGGCGGCGAACCGGTCCCGGAACCGGCCAGAAACGATGCCAAGGCCCCGGCATGCATCGCGTGCCCGGAGGGAAAGGCATCGCTCGCCCTACCAATCAATTGATGCCTTACAGGGGTCCGAATGACGCGATCGGGACGCTGCTGATCGACAAACCTCTTGATGGCGTGGTGGAGAATCGTCGTCGTGGCGAAAACGGCGAGATAGCGCAGAGAGGTTTGTCGCTTCCCCGGGGGCGAGACCAGCCACCAGATCGCTCCCGCGCTCAATAAAGTTCGCGCATCACAGGCCCATCCGAGGGCCTTGGCGGCTCGACCAGTCCCGCTAGGAGCGTTCTGTGCGAGCGCCTCCACGGATCTCTTCTCGCATTTGCTGACGTCCAGGCGGTGCGAGGCAAGCGAAACAACGGCACTTTCTCGCCCCGAAACATTCATATCCTTTCAATGGCACCTTCGCCTCAAAAGTCGCCCGGCCCCACCGGTACGGAGCCGGGCCACTGGTCAGGCGTGGCCGCGCGAGCCCTCCTTGCGGCTGCTGGCGAACGCGGCCACGTCGGTCGCAAGGAGATCATGCTTTTCCGCCCAGGACGCGAACAAGCCGCGCGCCGTGTCTGGTTCTATCTCGCCGCGGATCGCCGCCAGGCAGGCTTTCAGCGCAAAGCCGTGGACCGGATCGCGCCTGTTAACCGGCCAGTCGGCCAGGAACATATAGGCCTCCATCGCGGACGCGATCGCCGCCGGATGCCCGAGCCCGGTCAGGATCACGACCGGCCTCTCAAAGTCGTCTGATGTCATCATGCAGTCCTCCCGCGGCGGGGAGCGATTGCCAACGTTGCCATAGCCATATCCTCCAGGAAGCAACATGGATCCGGTTTGGTTGATCGCCGCGTCGAGCGCGCTGTCGCTGTGGCGGCTGCTATGATTTTGGGATGTGTTCTCTTCGGATCAAGGCCTCCGAAGCATCGACGTCACTGGAGCCGGAACTCGTCGCTAACCGCCTTGAGGTCGGCCGGGCCGATCAGGTCCTTGTGAGCGACGGTGATGCGGAACAGCTTGCCGTCGAGCTTGGCCTGCCAGAAGGCGAGGAACTTGTTGAGCTCGGGAAAGCGCGGAGCGATGTCGTAATCCTGCCAGATATATTCCTGCAGGATCGAAGGGTGGTCGGGCAATCGGTAGAGGATGCCGGCGGTGGTCAATCCGTAGCCGGCGATCTGGCGGGCAAGGTCTGTCGAAGCCATTCCTTTCAGCTCCCTGGTTTCACTGTGCCGATGGCAGCGGATTTTCAACGCCTTGGCAAGCCGAAAGGTTGCGTTTGTGCTGACTTTTCATGCTGTTAGCACTCCATCTAAAAAAAAGTGCTGCCGGCCTCTTGAAGGCAAAAATCGGGCAACCCAAATCATCGCGCGGGCACGGCGCCTCAGGGGCGCGCGGAACCTCGCCGCCAGACCCGAACAGGGCCGACCCGCTTTGACATGTGACCGACATGGAAACCGGAGGAACTCATGAAGTTTCGGCCACTGCATGACCGCGTCGTCGTGAAGCGCATCGACGCCGAGGAGAAGACCAAGGGCGGGATCATCATTCCCGACACCGCCAAGGAAAAGCCGCAGGAGGGCGAGGTCGTCGCCGTCGGCGCTGGCGCGCGCGACGAGACCGGCAAGCTCGTGCCGCCCGACGTTAAGGTCGGCGACCGCGTGCTCTTCGGCAAATGGAGCGGCACCGAGGTCAAGATCGACGGCCAGGATCTGCTGATCATGAAGGAGACCGACATCATGGGCGTCGTCGAGACGACTGCCGCCCTCAAGAAGGCCGCCTGACGGGGCCTTCATCCCACATCATCAACCTGAAACCTCAAGTCTGAAGGAGTGAGGAATCATGGCTGCGAAGGACGTGAAGTTTTCGCAGGACGCGCGCGAGCGGATGCTGCGCGGCGTCGACACGCTGGCGAATGCCGTGAAGGTCACGCTGGGTCCGAAGGGCCGCAACGTCGTGATCGAGAAGTCGTTCGGTGCGCCCCGCATCACGAAGGACGGCGTCACCGTCGCCAAGGAGATCGAGCTTTCCGACAAGTTCGAGAACATGGGCGCCCAGATGGTCCGCGAGGTGGCCTCGAAGCAGAACGATGCGGCCGGTGACGGCACCACGACCGCGACGGTGCTCGCCCAGGCAATCGTCCGCGAGGGCGCCAAGGCGGTGGCCGCCGGCATCAATCCGATGGACCTGAAGCGCGGCATCGATCTCGCAGTCGAAGCGGTGACGAAGTCGCTCGGCGAGCATTCCAAGACCATCACCGGCTCGGAGGAGGTCGCGCAGGTCGGCACCATCTCGGCCAATGGCGACCGCACGATCGGCGAGATGATCGCCGAGGCGATGAAGAAGGTCGGCAACGAGGGCGTCATCACCGTCGAGGAAGCCAAGACGGCCGAGACGGAGCTCGACGTCGTCGAGGGCATGCAGTTCGACCGCGGCTACCTCTCGCCCTATTTCGTGACCAACACCGAGAAAATGGTCGCCGAGCTGGAAGACCCCTACATCCTGATCCACGAGAAGAAGCTCTCGGGTCTCCAGGCGATGCTGCCGCTGCTGGAAGCGGTCGTCCAGACTGGAAAGCCGCTGGTGATCGTGGCGGAAGATGTCGAGGGCGAGGCTCTCGCCACGCTCGTCGTCAACAAGCTCCGGGGCGGCCTCAAGATCGCGGCCGTCAAGGCTCCGGGCTTCGGCGACCGCCGCAAGGCGATGCTGGAGGACATCGCCATCCTGACCGGCGGCACCGCGATCAGCGAGGATCTCGGCATCAAGCTGGAGACCGTGACGCTCGACATGCTCGGCCGCGCCAAGAAGGTCCGGATCGAGAAGGAGAACACCACCATCGTCGACGGTGCCGGCAAAAAGACCGAAATCGACACCCGCGTCGCCCAGATCAAGGCGCAGATCGAGGAAACCTCCTCGGACTACGATCGCGAGAAGCTGCAGGAACGCCTGGCCAAGCTCGCCGGCGGCGTCGCTGTGATCCGCGTCGGCGGTGCAACCGAGGTCGAGGTCAAGGAGAAGAAGGACCGCGTCGACGATGCCCTGAACGCCACCCGCGCTGCGGTCGAGGAAGGCATCCTGCCGGGCGGCGGCGTCGCCCTGCTGCGCGCGGTCAAGGCGCTCGAAGGGCTCGTGCCCGGCAATGACGATCAGCGTACCGGCATCGAGATCGTCCGCAAGGCGATCACGGCCCCGGCCCGCCAGATCGTCGAGAATGCCGGCGGCGATGGCGCGGTCGTGGTCGGCAAGCTGCTGGAGTCTTCCGATTACGCCTGGGGCTATGATGCCCAGACCGGCAAGTATGGCGATCTGGTCAAGGCCGGCATCATCGACCCGACAAAGGTCGTTCGCACGGCGATTCAGGACGCCGCTTCGGTCGCTGGTCTGCTGATCACCACCGAGGCGATGGTCGCCGAGCTTCCGAAGAAGGAAGCGGTCCCGGCAATGCCTGCCGGCGGCATGGACTATTAAGGCACCGAGGGCGCCGCGGCTGCCGCGGCGCCCTCTCCTAAACGCCGCGACCTCCCAGGCATGCCGAGCAAGCCATGCCCTTTTCGTCGCTGACCGATCCAATCGACCTAGCTCGTGCTGAGGCCGCTCTTGAGAAGGCATGGGCGGAGCTCAGGCCGTCGCTTTCGGCAGGATCCGACGAACTGGAGCGAAGCAACCTCGCCTATATCGTAGGTTCGCTGGCTCATCTGGCCCTTGACGAGGATGACCTCGCACAGGGTGCGATCGATCGGTTTCGCGAGAAAGCCTAGGCCGGAGGCGTCGGAAACGCTCCTCATTGATCTCTAAACCATTTGGCATACGACATGATCGATGGCCCGCAGGAACGTCAGAACATCTCTCAATCAGACCGCTTCAAGGCGCTCATCACCAACGCCGAAAGCGCGACATATGGGCTCAAGGACAATATCTTAGCCGTCATGACACGGGATGGATCCGCAACATGGCAGACCGTCGCCGCCCACATCGAGGCCCAATTGCCCGGCGCGGGAGAGTTCACGACCGCGCGGTTGAACGCCATCCTCGCTCTCATCAGGACGCTGTCAAAACGACCGGCGTCGGGCAGTGGATAAGCACTGCACCCAATAGCCCTCGGCAGTCAACCCGGCCGGCTAGCTAGCCACGTTTCCACGAGATATCCCTTTCTGCGAAGGGGCTTACTGCTGCCTCCTCTATTCGAGAGATCCGGATGACAACGAACGCCACCGCCGAGCACCGCAGCTTCGAGGCCGACGTCTCCCGCCTGCTGCACATGATGGTGCATTCGGTCTACTCCGACCGGGATGTCTTCCTGCGCGAACTGATCTCGAACGCAGCCGACGCTTGCGAGAAGCTGCGCTACGAGGCGATCGGCAAGCCCGAGCTTCTGAGCGACGATCCGAAGCTCGCGATCACGATCTCCGCCGATCCGGAAGCCGGCAAGCTGACCATTGCCGATAACGGCATCGGCATGAGCCATGACGAGATGATCGAGGCCCTTGGCACGATCGCCCGCTCCGGGACGCGCAGCTTCATGGAGCGGGTCGCCACCGCCGATAGCAAGGATGGCGCGCAGTTCATCGGCCAGTTCGGCGTCGGCTTCTATTCCGCCTTCATGGTCGCCGCGAAGGTTGAGGTCGTCAGCCGTCGCCCCGGCAGCACCGAAGCCTGGACCTGGTACTCGGACGGCAAGGGCGAGTTCACGGTGGCGCCAGCGGCGCTGGAAGAGGCTCCGGCACGCGGGACGCGGGTGAGGCTACACCTGATGGAGGAGGCCAAGTCCTATGCCGAGCGCTGGACGCTGGAGCGCATAGTTAAGGAGCAGTCCGGCCATGTGCCGGTGCCGATTTCGCTGATCACGGAGCCAGGAGCCGATGCGGTCGCCCTCTCTGACGGGGCCGCGCTCTGGACCAGACCGAAGAGCGAGATCACCAAGGAAGAATACGCCGATTTCTATCGCAGCGTTGCGGGGCAATATGACGAGCCGGCGGCCACGATCCATTTTCGCGCTGAAGGCCTGCACGAATACACGGCGCTGGCCTTCGTACCCGGTGCGCGACCGTTCGATCTCTTCGACGCCGATCGCAAGGGCCGGATCAAGCTCTACGTGAAGCGCGTCTTCATTACGGACGAGGCGGAGCTACTTCCGCGCTACCTCCGTTTCATCCGCGGCATCGTGGACACCGCCGACCTGCCGCTGAACGTCTCCCGCGAGATGATCCAGGACAGCCCGCTGCTCGGCGCGATCAAGAAGGGCGTCACTAGCCGTGTCCTCGCCGATCTCGCGAAACTGGCTGAACAGGACCCGGAGACGTTCCGACTGATCTGGGACAATTTCGGAGCCGTCATCAAGGAAGGGCTCTACGAGGATTTCGCGCGGCGGGAACAGTTGCTCGGCCTCGCTCGATTCCGGACGACAGCCTCCGGCGAGGGTTGGCGTAGCCTCAAGGACTATGTCGGCGCGCTGAAGGAGAACCAGACGGCGATCTATTATATCGCCGGCGACAACGCCTCCCGAATCGCCGCCTCGCCACAGCTCGAGGGCTTCCGAGCGCGCGGCATTGAGGTGCTGCTGCTATCGGATCCGATCGACAGCTTCTGGGCGTCGGCAGCGCCGGATTTCGAAGGCAAGCCGTTCAAGTCGGTGACGCAAGGTACGGCAGATCTTGGCCTCATCCCGCTGCTGGACGGCGCGGTGCCCGCTGCCGCTGAAACGAGTGAGAAGATCGGCGCTCTGCTCGCCTTGATGAAGGAGATTTTAGCCGACGAGGTCGCGGATGTCCGATCATCCGAAAGACTGACCGAGAGCGCGGTCTGCCTGGTGGCATCGGACAAGGGTCCAGATCGTCAGTTCGAACGTTTGCTCAGTGCCGCGGGGCGAGTCGAAAGCGCTGCCAGGCCGGTCCTCGAGGTCAACCCGCGCCACGCGACGGTCTCGGCCCTCGCCTCCGTCGAGGATGGCGCGCTGCGTAGCGACGTCGCCCATCTCCTCCTGGATACCGCCCGGGTCTTGGACGGCGAACGCCCGACGAATGCGAACGCATTCGCTGAACGGCTCAACCGGCTGGTTACGCGAAGCTTCGGCGAAGATTGAGCGGCGAAGCGCACGAACGCGTGGCCGTGCGGTCAGGCAATTCCGTTAGGCGCTTCCCACATTTCGCTCAGCTTCGAATGTCCGGTTCTAGGTCGCGTGCCAATGTCCGCAGATGGCGCGGGCAGCAAGTTCCCGGACGGATGCAAGTAACCAGTTGGGTCGCCAGCAGACTGAGGTTGCAGCTAGGAATGTCCGGATCGTAGCGACAGCGGCGGGCAGCCGCCGTGCCAGTTTTGCCATTCGGCAAACTGCGAGCCTGGGTGGGAAGCTGAGGTCGGTGCATTCGCCGGAACCAGATATTGCGATCCTGTAGGGGCGAGGCGGACCCCGATTGGGAAGTTACGTTTTCTTTCCTCCATCTGCTTCCGAGAAGTGTCTGACCCGACCCTTCTTTGGCACCAGTCGCCTCGCCCTCCCGACGTTTGGACGAAGGAGCTGGTTTGCTCTGTATCCGGTTACCGTAGAGGCTCCGTGACCTCATTGCTGCGGGCCGCGAGTGCCTGGGCTTCCAGTTCCAGCGCGGCTATCGCTTCTTGGTATTCTGCGATCATCGCGTTGCTTATCGGGGTGTCGGACCTGCCCCAAAAATCTAGGCCTATATGCGCCAGTTCGTACGCCTCACAGATATCGAGAAACGAATGGCCCGAAGCCAATTCAAAACGACTTCGCCAATCGGGCAAGCGCAGCTTGAGGCGTGCGCGTCCGCGCTCGCGGATCCGGCTCGTGCTTCGGATATTGCCAAGCATGGGCGCCGCCTTCCGATCGGTCCCATAAATGTTGCCGCTCGTCGCTTCTGCGCTTGCCGGCGGGATCTTTCAATTGGCTTGAAGGACAATCGAAACAACGTCCCAGGCGCCCGAGGCGCCGCCTGATCGCTCAATGGGGCGTTGCGCTAAGTGTTACATCAGTGCACGGTGGTTGGATGTCGACAGTCTATCGGAGTAATACTCCATGGTAGGGCCTGCGAATTCCAGCTGCGTTACGGTGTCCAGCGCCGGTCCCGTCCTATCTGAAGACGTTATTCATCCTCAACTTGATCGCATTTTAACGAGCCCCGATTTTGATGCGCCGGAACGCGTGCGCCGGTTTCTTGCCTTTATCGTCCAAGAGACGCTCGCTGGCCGGGCTGATCGGCTCAAGGCCTATACGATTGCGGTTGAAGTCTTCGGCCGGGGAGCAGACTTCGACAATATGAACGATCCGGTCGTCCGCATCGAGGCAGGGCGGCTCAGGCGGGCATTAGAGCGCTATTACCTGCTCGGAGGCCGGTCCGACCCGCTCGTGATCGAGGTTGCAAAGGGGGGTACGTCCCCCGCTTCCACTGGCAGCTGAACGATCACAGCGACCTTGGTGTAGTTTCATCCAACGATGTCCCGCCCAGCGCGCAACCTCGCAGACGATTTGGCTGGCGGAAGCACCTCTGGCTCGTGGGCTGTGCGTCTGCATTGATGATCAGTTCGTCCGTAGCCCTCCTGACAACGGTGGATCGACCGAGCCCGGCCTCTCCAACGACCCCAGCCCGTTTATCGGTTGTGGTGAAGCCTTTCACAAATCTCACCGGAAGAGACGCTGCTCAGGCCTTCGCGGCGGCTCTTGATGATGAAATCCTTTCTCAGCTCGCGGTGAACGAAAAGGTGACCGTGTTTCGGAGCGAAGCTCTCGGTGCTTTGCCACCTACCGGATCGCCCGCAAGAAACGATCATAAGTTGGGTCGGCTGCACATTCTGGAGGGCGTGATCCGTACGGGCGACACCAAACTCAGGATCACAGGCCGGCTCCTGGATGGGGAGACGAGCGCGATCATTTGGTCGGATATTTATGAAGCCGACCAAACCAATAGCGGTTTCGATCTTGAGACAAGCTTGGCAGCGAAGATTGCGGCTGCCGTGAACCTTCGGCTACAACGGCGTTGACGGATCTTCGCGGGTTAGCCGCGGCCCTTCCTGAGCTTCCACCGTGGTGAGCTGCCGCCGTAAGCTGGACGACGGAAGGGGTGGCAGACGCAAAGCTAAACTGTCCGAGGTGTCAGAAGCATCCACCGGAAAGCCGCTCTCAGTGCAGTAAGGTTTTGCGACCCTGATTACCAACAAGGGCACGGGCGCTCAGCGTCTCCCTGCCCGGTTGACAGGGCAGCCCCTGTTCAAGCCGTACCGGGACCGCACTCCGACGCCCGGCGCACCGACGCCCGGTGTCGCAACCACGCGGGCAACGGGCTGCGGAGCGATACATCCTCGGCGCAGCGACACAGCCCACCGGCCAACATACTGGCAGTAAGCGATAGCAGGTGCGCCTTCGGTGGGTACGGCGATCCTCCTGCAACAAGCGCAGCAAGAGGATCTCCGGCGGCTTTGCCATCTTTCGTAGTGCCCCCCAAGCGCTGGGACAGAAGCGGCACTGAAATCCATCACGGCGCCTGCTCGCTGGTGTATGGCCCCCGAGACGCGTGCACGAGGGCAATTCCCGCAGCCCGTCGCTGATGACTCTGGGGGCTTGCGGCGTTCATATCGAAACTGCACGGATAGGCCGGACTTTCTGAGATCTCGGAAAGCCTGGCTTTAAACATTCGTGGCTTCGTTAGACGTCGCCCCAAAAGCGAGCCGTTGCTGATCGCCTGGCCTTGTATTTGCCCAGTGGCATCTCGAGAAGGCACGCGCCATGCAGGCTGTTCTGCTTGTGATTGTATTCGTGGCCGGATACCTGACGGGCTTTTCGGCTGGCGAACGACGCTGGAAGCGATCCGCATTTGAAGCGCTGGATCTGGTTGTCGTCGCAGTTGACAGTTTGCGCGGCGATCCGTCTCAGCGAGACGAATAGCTACGGAAGCCCCCCGCTCATCGAGGCGACGTCAGCGATCGCCGGAAGACCTGCCACGCGGCGATGATCAGCAGGTTCTGACCATCGTCATTTGACGGTCGATAGAGAAACCAGAGCAATGTACGAGTTGGCGTCGGGACCCCAACTCGTTGTGCAGAAGGCTAACCTTTTGTCACGATTGGCGATGCATACGGCGGCGGCGCCTTGCCTTTACCCTTGCCGACTGAAGCGCACCCGCCGATCGCAAGTAAAACGATGGACAAGACAACAATGGATGAGTTCTTCATCGAACACCTCGACTGCTTTTCCTGGAGTTGTGGAAGTCGCTCAGTTTCTGACGGAAACGGAATTGAGTAGTCTGGGACCGTCTAGGCAGCCCGGCGGGAGGCGCCGGGCGGCTCACGGTTCCAAAGGGCCTTTCTCAGAACTTGTAGTTCACGCCGAGTCGAAGCAGCCCGGCACCGCCGCCGCCGCTGGTTGTCGCAGTGTAATCTCCGGCCGGGAGAACGCCGCCCGGCGGGTTGAAAAAGCCCCGCGTCGTTCTTCCTTCGCCGGTATCGACGTAAAGGCCTTCGATCCTGACGGTCCAGTTGTTGGTGAACGCATATTCGACGCCACCACCGACCGTCCAGCCGGCGTTGCTCGTGGAGTCACCGGTGAGTGGGTTGGTGTTGAGGCCGCCATAGGCAAGGCCACCCGTGATGTAGACTAGTGTCCGGTCGAAGGCGTAGCCCAGGCGGGCGCGAACGGTGCCCAAATAGGCGCCGTCGCCACCGCCTCGGCCGGCCCACCAGCTATAGGGACCCCAGGCGATGTCGCCGCCGCCCGTATCGACATATTGGATGTCGGTCTCGAGGCCGTAAACCACGGCGCCAGATTGCCAATTATAGCCGATCTGGGCACCACCGACGAACCGGCCATCGCTGCTGCCGCCGCCCAGAGATGCGGAAGATGCACCCGTCGGCCCTGTGACGATGACGCCACCTGAATCGCCCCATCCCACGCCGGCATTGAGGCCGACATAAAGTCCGGCCCACGTGAACACCGGAGCGTAGATGATAGGGGCGACCGGCGGCGCGCGGCTCGGAAGATCGGCGGCGAAGGTCGAGGTCGCAAGGCATGTCGCTAGAGCAGTGGATACAAGGCGTAACCGCATGTCATCCTCCTCCCATGCACACTCAAGACGCTATTGGTTGCACATGAACCCATTAGCAGGAAGTGAATGATGATCATTCTGAGGATGAAGAGCGCCAAAATTAGCCTGAAGTGACATTTTTGGCTCTTTTGAAAACGTCAGAGAACGTGATGGCGCACACATTCAGCATATGACTGTAGCCGCAGCTGGCTCTCAGGCGAGCCCTAAACCTATCTGCACCGCATGGTCAGCGTAAATTGTAACAGAGCCGGCCATCGCCAAGCATGTCGAATCCAGTCCTGACGCCGCTGCTCCGGCGAAGGTCTGCATACGCGCGAAGATCCAAGTTCTGCTGCTGGCGCAGGACGGAAGCGAGATTTGTCGCCGCTCCAATTTTCCTATGAGTAGATTGAAGGCCGTAAGCGAAGCGCCGCCTCCCTCAGTTTCTGGCTAGGTCGGATCGAACGGTAGTCTACGAAACATCGTGATCAATCAACCAGTCGAATTTCGATGCCGCAGGTCGGTGCGACCATCGTGCGAAAACGGATGCCGATCTAAGATCCAAAATCTTGATCTTCCTACCAGCTCGTTTGAGCAAGCCAAGATCCTCAATTTCTTTGAAAGATCGACTAACGTGTACTGTGCTTATGCCAAGGATATCGCCGATCTCCTGCTGCGTGAGTGGCAATTCAAACTGTAGTTCCTGTGCGCATCCCGCGGCTGACAAGCGCTCATAGAGATCCAGCATTAGCGAAGCCAACTTTTCCGCCGACGATGTCCGCCCGACCCTAGTCAGGGCATCGATCAACGCAACGCGCTCGCGCTGCGCGCTGAGGAACATGGCCGCCGCAAATCGCGGACGTGTCGCAAACAACTGCCCGAACCGCTCAAGCGGAATTCGACTCACGACGACGCGCGTCAGAGCTGTCAGGGAATCAGCCGTCTGCGCCAAACTGGCGCTTGGGGCTCCCATGAGGTCGCCAGGCAGGTGCACCTTCGTGATTTGCCGGTCGCCGTTTTCGAATTCGACCGACGACGACGCCCAACCATCGAGTAGGATGAAAAAACAGGTTGGAATCACCTCCTGCTCCCGAATGACGGACGAGCGCGGTAGAACAATCGGCTTATCGCCCAATGCTTGAATCTCCTTCACCTCGGACGGCGTGAAAGAGACGTACTCCTTGAAGCGGTGCAGTGGTTCGAAAGAGCCGGGCGACTTTCCGCTATCGCGAAGCACACCATTCACCTCTGGCAAATCAAACGGGCTAGTCGGCTAAAACTACAAAGGAATGAGCTTGCGGCGGCCTTCATTCCGCATCTCTACCATCGCCTCGCGAAGCTTGTCTCTGTCGATCGCATCGGTATCGCGTCATACTTCTCAGGAAGCGCTTGCTTTGGTATTCGGCTCGATTCTAGAAGGCGCATCGTGTGACCTGAAGTCAGAAAATGTTAGCTCCCCTCGAGCGTCCTGAATTGCCTGCGCTATATGCCCCGCTTCTTGCGAGCAAACCGGGACATGAAATTGCGAAACCGTCTTCGCGGCGTAGGCGTAACAGAGGGTTGGACATCAACGGAGATGGCTTCCGAACATGCACGCCGATGCTCTTCCGCCTCGGGGGTCAGAACCACCTGTGCGGACTGTCGACGCGCGACCTCCTCAGCTGATGCGATGACCACTTCGATATCCGACGACTGTGCGTATGAAGTCCCAGTGACATCGCGATAGGCCCATTTAGTGCCAACGCGGTACACCGTTAATTTGTGAGCCATCGGTACTCTCGGCTTGAACGCCCATCAACGAATGGGTCTCCTCCTTGTTCCCGGGCCCTAAACAGGGCACGTCAAAAGGCCGTCTTTCGCAACCGATTGTGCGCCTGTGGATGATGCAGTGTGCTTTTCAACGAGTTGGGCAGCTCGGCAATGTCATCCTTACGCGCTGCGCCACGAGCCCTCGAGATCGAGATGCGCGGTGGACCGGCCGTCGCTGCCAAGGCAGCGACGGATGTTGTAGGTCACCACCCTGAAGGAAGAGCTTGAAATGACGGCCTCTTGGAGCTTTGCACCGATATCAATGCGCAAGCTGCGGGATGGTTCGCCGAAAGATCCGCAAGACGCGGGACGGGCGCCGCCGACCGTCTGCTAGCTCGGATGGTAGCGACTTGGTCGCCCTGCCACAGTGGGCCAACAACGTCGCTGCCGACGAATCACTCGGATCGCCGCCCTCGAAAATCGCGAACGAGGCCTTTGCCACGATCAGGCGCGTTGAGGCGCGCCACGGCCAAAGAGCTGACACGCTGCTCCTAAACCGGGCGAACGACCTATCGAGCCCCCGTTGGCCGGCCACGTTCCCGCGTAGGCTCCTGCCGCAAGGTTGGGTGTCGCAATTGCCAGCCTCAGGCAGCGCTTCCGCAATGCCTATAGCTGCACGATCTCAACGCCGCACCGGGGACAGTATGCGCGCTCTTCCAGTCCAGTGCTGCCACTGCGATAGCCGGATCGCGCCTCTTTGGCGATCGCGTCGTTGGTTCGTCCGAAGCTGGAGAGAAGGCCCCGTGCGCTTCGGCGGGCTTTTCTTATGGGTTAGGCGTCAGGCTTGGATAGCGCTCGCGGATCAGCCGCGATCCCACCTCCGCCCGTTTCGCTGCCGGCGCCAGCTGCTTTCTCCTCGACATATTTGAGGCGCGTCGCCGCAGTGTTCGGGAGCCCTCGCGCATCAAGCCAAGCGAGGAACTCGTCAGGCTTGACGGTGACGATCTGGAGGGCGCGGCCTCGGGCCAGCCATTCGTTCACGACGCTACGGGCGGCCTCATGCCAAACTTCATAGTCGGCCGGCATGTCGTCATGATCGTGAGCAAGCTCCCACAGGCGCCGGAAATCGTCACGCTCGTACCACGGCAAAGCCACTGTATACGCTTCAACTGTTGGTCTCACTGGTTTTTGCCGATCGTCCGCGTGCGACGCGAGAACTGAGGTTCCTAACCGCCCTTGCCGCGGTAGTAGGATCAAAATACCCCCATCCAAAGCGCCGCCCGTCTATAACATTTGATAGCTTTGCCGTACCCGGGAACCATTCGGATACGCGCGGCTCCGCATGTGCAGCGCGAACGTCCCGATGTCAGCTTCCGGCAGGCCTCGAACGGCAGCTGTTGGCGCTGGGTGAAAGGCGGCGCTCAGTCGCATGAAATTTTGATAGGATGATCCCGGATGCGGCATCCCAAGAGGGGGATCTGCCATGGATCTGCAAGCGCAGAGCCAGCTGCCTCATCAGGCGTGGAACCTCGGGCGCATCATTGGACCGAAGCCACCTCTGAAGCCGAGGCATATCTGGGCCATTCGGACGCGTCTGCAGCACGACGGGCGTGTTCGTGATCTCGCCATGTTCAATTTGGCAATCGACAGCAAGCTTCGGGGGTGCGACCTCGTTCGTCTTCGTGTCGGCGATGTCGTGCTAGGGGGCACGGTCCGGCTGCGAACGGCGATCGTTCAGCAGAAGACCGGGAGGCCGGTCCCATTTGAGCTAACCGACTCCACCCGCGAGGCGCTCTCGGCTTGGCTCAAAAGGAGAGATCCTTGCGAAGAGGGTTGGCTCTTTCCGAGCCGTAGCCGGCCCGGCGATCACATCACGACGCGCCAGTACGGCCGTCTTCTTGATGGTTGGGTGGCGCTGGTTGGGCTTGATCCCGCCCTATATGGAACTCACAGCCTCCGCCGGACGAAGGTCGCGCTGATCTATAAGCGCACCGGCAATCTGCGCGCCTGTCAGCTCCTTCTCGGCCATACGAAGCTGGAAAGCACTGTCCGATACCTCGGCATCGAGGTTGACGACGCGCTTCTCCTTTCGGAGCAAACGGACTTATGACGCGCGGCACGACGGGTAACCGCCGTGCCATTCCCAAGGATTGCGGTTGCAGACCCAAGCCGTTCTGCCGAAAGTAACGTGACCTGCGGCGGATGTTGAGATATCCGAGACGGGTTGAAAGCAAGCCTGCTGCTCAAGAATTTCTAAGATCAAGCCACGCTTTACAAGGCTCGCCCGGACACTGCCAGATAGCGGTCACTGAAGTGGATCACCACCAGCTGGATATTCGTACCGTCTTGGCAGACCATACTCAATCGGTCGCCATAGGCTCCTGGATCGATGCTCGATGTATCGAGATGAAGATACCCGGACCGAAATTCATCCCGGAGGCTTCCGAACTGGAAATTGAGTGGCATCCTTCGCCCATCACGAAGGATTAGGTAGCCTTTGCCAGTATGCATGACAGGTCTCCGCCCAGGCAGCATCAACATGCGCCGCCAGCGGTCATTTCCAAAAGCGGCATGGAGACAACTGCATTCGTATTATGGCTGGTCGAAGCACCTTGTCTATGTCTTTTGACTGCTTGGCGCCAATTGGCCAGTGAGCACCTAGATCGCACCGCGCTCCTGGTTAGTGAAGAGGCTCTCGTGGGAAATGCGGAATTCCGGAGATCAATCTCGCGAGGCCGATTTCCGAGATTTGCTGTTCGACCTCTGCCTCAGCGTCGTGATCCGACGAGAAATCTCCAAGCCAGACTGTAAAGCTGCCATCCTCATGTAAAAGCTCCAGCTGCCATCGTATGGATCCGGCAAGCTGATAAATCTCCATATCGACCCAAACGGACCCCTCGAAGATGCGTTTTGAGAGTGGAGAGCGATTGACGTCATCCATTCTGTGCAGCCTGGCCCATGAACGCGCCCGCTTCACGCGATGCCGCGGCGAAACCAACCCTTATCCGAAATCTCATGGCTGATGCCGATTGTCTCCGCGTGCGACGCGGGAACCGAGGACGCTGACGGCCCATTTGGGACAGTCGGCAGACGAACAGAGAGCGCCCCCTCGTTGAGCATGTCAATCGGAGCCGAGAGGCGCTCCAAGTTGAAAGCATAGGCAGGCGGCGTGTGAGGCCCACTGGGGCGGCAGCTCTGCACTCATGCAGGTATTTCTTGCTATCTGGATAATTGAAGCGCCTATTGTGATGAGCGCTGCCTTTGCGCGCTGTCCTCCCGCCCGATCGGTTCGGCCGGCAATCCAAATTGAGAATCTCATGCAACCCGGCCAGGGCAGGTTGATCCTGCGCGATGGTACGGACCTTCCCGTCGGATATTGCTTATTAGATTCCGAAGGGGCTCACGACTGCCGCGGCATCCTGATCGGCAACATTCGGTCCATCGATCAAAGCGCCTTCCTCAAGCCTATTCAGCTTGTTTTAGGCGAGGGAAATGCTCTTTTTGCGCACGTCGTTAGCCGTTCCGAGCGTCACATCCGGTTTGCTACCGAGCGCGGCCACTCCCCTGTCGAGCCAAGAGATGCTCTAGCCGCCGGACGTATTGAGCGCGGGAGCCTTGAGCAGGACGCGGCTTCGCGGAGCTGTCAAATAAAGGAGCGATCATGCCGCATCTCTTTAAGGTCGACGACCGGGTCAGTTTGGCCTTCGGCTTTCATGACCAAAATGCCAGTGGCACCTATGCCATTACCCGAATTCTTCCGACGCGCCTCGATGGCGAACCTCAGTATCGTGTGAGGGGTAGCGACGACCGCGAACGCGTCATTGGCGAAGGCCAGATCGTCGTGCCAGGCAGGTCAGCCTTACCTTCCAGGCCACGAAGTGCCCACAATCCGATCACGAATGCGCTCAACCAGTTGCCGTCCAGGAAATGATCCGAGCCTGCTATCGCGCTTAGCAATCGTTCTTCATACCCAGCGCTTCAATGGGGAGCGGGGCGAGTAGAAAATGTCGGCAAGGTCGGAATGCATACCATTTTGAGAAGGGCTTTCTCTCAGAATTTCCACGCAAAACAAAGAATTTTGGCCCTGATACCGGGCGAAAATTTCGATACACAAAAATAACATTTGCAATTACCGATGTTGTAACTTAGAAACAAATCTATCGAATTTGTTTGGACGGCCGTTGTTATTTTCGCGCTTGGCGCGGGTCTGATAATCCCCCTTTCGAAATCGCTCTGAACTCACCGAACATTCTGTTGGTGAGCGACAGATTTTGCATAAAGGAGGTTCTCATGACCACCGGCACCGTTAAATGGTTCAATTCCACCAAGGGCTTCGGCTTCATTTAGCCGGATGATGGTAGTCAGGACGTTTTCGTCCATATCTCTGCCGTTGAGCGTGCTGGAATGCGCGATCTCAGAGAAGGCCAGAAGATCGGATTTGAGGTCGCACGCGACAACAAGTCAGGAAAGATGGCCGCGGAGCAGCTCCACGCTGCGTGATTTTGGCAATCGTCGCCGTTGACCACGGATGTACTGGCGACAGCGATAACTGCCATTCGAAAGGCCGGGCATTAGCTCGGCCTTTTTGCTTCATCAAACAATGGGAGAAACTAAGATGAGCGAACTTTCGAAGCAGCGTCTGACTGCCGACAGCCAGTTCTCGAAAATTCAGACTAAAACACTCTTGCATGCCAGGATTCTATCGGAAACGGAGCGGCTATCTCAGCAGCGCGCAGACAACATGATCAAACTGAGGGGATTTCGCTTGGCGAAGGAAGCTTCGGATAGGCAGGCGGCATTGGGCGCACAAGCTAGCATGAAGGTAACCCGTCGACCCGGCTTCAAATAATCGCCTAGCTTGGCCGATGGCCGCGCCGTCGAGGTCGAGGTCGAGGTCGAGGTCGATCGTCGAGATGCGGCCGGCGCTGTGTCAAGGAAAGCCAAAGTCTGCGGCGGGGCGATGCGGTCGCCACGTGCCGCGCAGCTAGGTCTGCTTTCCGGCAACTAGCCAATGTCCGGATATGGCGCAGCTCGGCACCAGTTCCACTCGGCCGAGGCGACCTCTGGGCGGGAAGCGGACCGTCCAATTGCTCATTGCGAATAGAGGTTTGCGAAACGGGCAGACAATAGATGCCTAGCGACGGTTCTTTCGTTGCCGATCAATCAACACTGCCTGCTGCCAGCGGCTGGGAGCCTTGTCACTGCGGTGAATGCAGCCTGCCCAACAGCAGGGCCGAGTTTTTCCTTATAAAATTTCGGCGCAGGTCCTCTCAATGCGACGTTGCCGGGTTGCATTCCCCAACTGGAAAAGGCCGGCTTGAAGGTCATCGCCGTCCAGAACGCGCTGCAGTCGCTCGAGAACGACGTGGCGACGACGCGACGCGCAATCCGCGATGCCGAAGCTCCTGTCGTTCTGGTCGGACACTCCTATGGCGGAATCGTCATCACGGAAGCCGGCAATGACCCCAAGGTCGGCGCGCTGGTCTATGTAGCGGCCTACGCTCCGGACAGCGGGGAGGCCCAAAGCCACATCGCCTCCCGATACGCGCAACAGGAAAGCCGCGCCGAGTACGTCCGCGATGAGGACGGGTTCCTCAGGATCAGCGATGCGGGAATCGCCCGCTACTTCGCCCCGGACCTGACCTCCGCGGAGCAGAAGCTGGTGGCCGCCGTGCAAGGCAGGCTGCATGCACGAGCTCTCACCACCCCCGTCGCTCGCGCGGCCTGGCGGGATAAGCCGACCTTCATGGCGGTTGCAACGAACGATGCCATCATTCCACCGCAGCTCCAGAAGGATCAGGTCGAGCGATCACGGGCGACGTCGATCGAGGTGCCGTCCAGCCATGTCGCGATGCTGTCCTTTCCTGACAGGATCACGGAGCTGATCCTCCGGGCAGCCAGATAATCGCTAGCGCGGGTGCCGCCCGACTGAAGCCCAGGATAGGGTGCCAGGGCGGGTCGCAAGCCATCGACACCATGGCAATCAACGATAAGATCGCCGGGCATGGTCCTGTTCGAGTCAATCCTCGCCATCATGTTCGGGGCAGTCATCCTCGCGGCGGCGTCGCGACGGGCCGGCATCCCATATCCGGTCGTGCTCGCTGTTGGGGGGACCGCCCTCGCCTTCATTCCGAACGCGCCGCATATCGCGCTGGATCCGGAGCTGGTGCTCGCCCTGTTCGTGGCGCCGATCCTGCTCGATGCCGCCTTCGATAGCTCGCCGCGCGATCTGCGCCGGAACTGGCTACCCGTATCCTCTTTGGTTTTCGTTGCTGTCGGCGTCACCACGGCGGTCGTCGCCATCGTAGCGCGTTGGATGGTGCCCGACATGCCCTGCGCCGCCGCGATCGCGCTGGGGGCGATCGTTGCGCCGCCCGACGCCGTCGCAGCGACGGCGATCCTGCGAAGGGTGCGGCCACCCCATCGCATCGTCGTGATCCTCGAGGGCGAGAGTCTGCTGAACGATGCGACCGCGCTGCTGATCTATCGGCTGGCGGTGGGCGCGGTTGCGGCCGGCAGTTTCAGCACCACCAGCGCATTGCCGGCCTTCGCGCTCGTTACGGTCGGCAGCATCGTTCTCGGCGCGCTCCTCGGCCTGGCCGCCGTGCGGCTGCTCGTGTTGTTTCGCGACCCTGCGAGCGCCATCATCGTACAGTTCATCACCACCTTCGGGGTCTGGATTCTGGCAGAACGACTGCATCTGTCCGGGATCATCACCGTCGTCGTCTACGGCATCACGCTCGCGCGGACAGTTCCCGCCGTGACCAGCGCGCGGTTGCGCATCCCCTCCTACGCAGTCTGGGAAACGACCGTCTTCGTGCTCCAGGTTCTCGCCTTCGTGCTGGTGGGGCTGCAGTTGCGGCCGATCCTGGAAGGTTTCGATACCGCGCAACGCGTGGGTTATGCCTGGATCGCGCTAGCGGTCCTTGCGACGGTCATTCTCGTGCGGCTGACATGGGTCGCAACCTATAGGGGGCTCGCCCTCCTGCTCTCGGGCCGGCCTTCCGGCGCGAGCGAAAAGGCCACCTCTCTCCAGAACGTCAAGGGCAGCATCGTCATCGCATGGTGCGGCATGCGCGGCATCGTCACGCTTGCGGCCGCCTTCGCCCTCCCCGCCGCCTTCCCCTATCGCGACCTGATCCTGCTCTGCGCCTTTACGGTCGTGGTCGGCACGCTGCTGATCCAGGGGCTGACGCTGGCGCCGCTGCTGCGCTATCTCGCGATCAGCGACGATCACCCTGTCGACCGGGAGTTCGCCGTAGCGCGCAAGGCCGCTCTGGAGGCCGCGATCGGATCGCTCGAAGGCGCGCGGCCGACAGTTGCTGCGGCGATCCGGCAGGAATACCGCGACATGCTGGAGCAGACCGGACGGGCCGCGCAACTCGACACCGACCATAACGCCCTGCGGCGGACCGCGCTTGCGGCGGCACGAAAGACGGCATTCGACCTGCGGAAGCGCGGCACCATCGGTGACGACGCCTTCCACCGCCTCGAGGAAGAACTCGATTGGCTGGAACTCGGCGCCGCGCCGCGGGAGGGCAGCGCGTGAAGCCGCTCGATGTCGCGATCGTCGGGGCCGGAGCGGCCGGCGTAGCGGCGGGCCGGTATCTCGCAGCGTCCGGACTCGACGTGCTTCTGATCGAGGCGACGGGCAGGATCGGCGGGCGGGCGCACACCGCCTTCCACGATGGCCTCCATTTCGATCTCGGCTGCGGCTGGCTCCACTCCGCGGATCGGAACGGCTGGGCTGCGCTGGCACCCGAACTTGGCTTCCATCTCGACCGGACCGCGCCGCCATGGGGTGTCCAGTTTCGCGATCTCGGCTTTCCGGCAGCCGACCAGCGCGCCGCGCGCGCGGCCTTCGCCCGTTTCGAGCAGCGCTTGCGCGAGGCCCCTCCCGGAACTGATTGCGCCTCCGACCTTCTGGACGTAGGCGACCGCTGGACGCCTTATCTCGAGGCACTCAGCACCTACGTCAACGGCACGGAGCTGGAGCAGCTTTCGATCCGCGACTATCTCGCCTATGTCGATGCCGACACCGGCGTGAACTGGCGCGTGACCGAGGGCTATGGCAGCCTCGTCGCTGCCGCGGCGAAGGACGTGCAGCTTGCGTTGAACACAGCGGTGACCAGCATCGACGCGTCGGGGCATTCGCTGCGGCTGACCAGCGCCAGAGGCGAGATCGAGGCGGCGCGCGTCATCGTCACGGTCCCGACCGACGTGCTTGCCTCCGGCGCCATACGCCTGCCGCAGCGGGCCTCCGATCACATGGATGCCGCCGGCGCGCTCCCACTGGGCCTGGCCGACAAGATCATCTTCAAGCTGTCGGACTGCCACGGCTTCGAACCGGACACACAGGTCCTGGGCAATCCGTCCGTAAAACGAACGGCGAGCTATCATCTTCGGCCATTCGGCCGGCCGCTGATCGAAGGCTTCGTGGGCGGCGAGGCCGCACGCGAGTTCGAAGCGGATGGCGGTGCCTTTGCCGCTTTCGCACGCGACGAGCTCGCCGGCCTGTTCGGCTCTGGCATCAGGACCCGGCTGGAGCCGATCGCGCAATCGCGGTGGAGCCGCCAGCCTTTTGCACGAGGCTCCTACAGCCACGCGCTGCCTGGCCATGCCGAGGCTCGCGCTATCCTCAGCGCGGATATCGACGGCAGGCTCTTCTTCGCCGGTGAGGCCTGCTCGATGCAGGATTTCTCGACGGCGCATGGCGCCCTTCAAACCGGCCTTACCGCGGCGCATGCTGTCCTGAACTCTTTGAAAGCTTGATCTGGATGTCGAAAGCTTGGCGTTTGAGAGCAGTAAGAGAATCAAGAATGCCTGCTTCTCGGCGAGCGGCCACCTTCCGCTTCTGGCGCTGCGTGGCCGCTAGCCTCGATGAGGGGCTGCGGCCGTCTTTGTCGGAAGCGGAACTATCCGCAGAATCCAGGGCCGCTCTCGCCGACGCAAAATCGCGCTCAAATCGCCAGGCTCCACGCGGCCTGCAGAATGTCGTCAATATCGGTCTGGGACGTCGCGACAGATGTGACGAACCGCACCACGCCGGAATCCCAGCGTTCGTGATAGAACTTGAACCGCTGAGCGAGGAGGCCGCGGATCATTTCCATAGGCAGCTCGCAGAACAGGATGTTCTCCTGCGGAACGTCGCCGATCTTCACGCCGGCTATGCCGCGGAGCCCAACCGCCAAGGCCTTCGCCATCGCGTTCGAGTGCCGTGCGTTGCTGAGCCACAGATCGTCGGTCAGGTAGGCTTCCATCTGCGCCGAGAAGAACCGCATCTTGGAACCCAACTGGCCCGCTCGCTTGCGCCGGAAGGCAAGCGTGGCGGCTAGGTCCTGACGGAACACAACAATCGCGTCGACGCCGAAAGTCGCGTTTTTCGTGGCACCGAGCGACAGGATGTCGACGCCGCGTTTCCACTCATCTCTGCATGCGAGCAGCCGATCGAAACCAAAGCGTTCGCGAAGCGAGCCCCGTCCATATGCAGGCCGATCTGGGCCTCCCGGCAGATGGCTCCAATGGCGTCGATCTCGTCGAGGGAGTTGACGCTGCCGACCTCCGTCGCCTGTGTGATGCTGACGCACGCTGGCTGCACCGGGTGCGCGTCGCCGACCGTGCGGCTCTCGTTCTGCTTGAGCGCGACCGGATCGATCTTGCCGTTCTCGCCGCCTAGTTGCACCAGTTTGGCGCCGTTGGTGAAGAAGTCGGGTGCGCGGGTCGAAGGCGGCGCTAAGCCGCGCCTGCGTTCATAGCCCTGTCGTATTCTCGGTCATAACCACGGTCTCGATAGACTGGCGGTCCGGGCGGCGGCCATGCCCATCTCGCGGCGGCCCGAATGGATCTCCGTGGAATTGTGCCATCGCCGACTGGGCAGGAATCAGGAGCGCTCCGACCACGGCGAAGCATCCTAGTTCCCGAAACATTTGCGGATCCTCCCTTTGCCGGCCAATCGCCAATGGGGCTGCCAAGAGATAGGTTCCGCGTTCGACAGCCCGCCGGGGCAACCCGAACCGCCAGCAGCCGACAGGAGCGCGTGCGCTCGCCTTAACTCTCGCGAAACGCGTGACGCAACTGGTCACCGATTGGCTTGGTGAGGTAACTCATGAGCGAGCGGCTGTCTGTCCGAATGAAGACTTCGACCGGCATTCCAGGAACGAGTACTCGGCCCTGCAGAACGTCGGTGCGAGCGAAACGCAAGCGGACCACATAGTATGGCTCGCTGACCCGCTCATCCTTGACAGCGTCGGCACTTACACGGGTTACGGTGCCTTCGATGTCAGGCGTGGAGCGCGGATCGAAGTTCGCGAAACGGAGCGCCGCTGGCTGCCCGACTCTAACCTCGTGAATATCGGAAGGTTTCAACCGAGCTTCGACCGTTAGGGCGTCACTTTCCGGTACGATCTGCATCAGTTGCTCACCGGCAGAGATAACACCCCCGATTGTGTGCACGGATTGGTTCAGAACCGTGCCCGCCTGTGAGGCGCGGATCTCGATTCGCTCACTCTGATCAAGAGCCGCTACGCGCTTCTCCGAGAGTTCCGATAGCCGACCCCGGATGTCCGCCAGTTGCTTTGCCACATCGCTTCGAGACGTCTGGTCGATCTGGATGATTTGGAGTTCGGTCTCCGAGACCTTGCCGCGCGCTTGAGCCAAAGACGCTTCGAGTTGGCCGGCTTGGCCGCCTAGCCTTGCAGCTTCGCGCTCCAGCATCATCAGCCGATTCACAGGAATCAGCTGCTTTTCCCAGAGCTCGCGCACTCCCTGAAGCTCTTTACCGACGAGCTCGATCTCCAGTCGCTTGGCTGTCAGCTGGCCATCCAGCCCCCGTGATTCATCGTGTAGCTGTTTGATGCGTTCCCGCAGTTGCGCCTTCTGCCCCGAGATGGCGTCCGTTCGGTATTTGAAGAGCTTTGTCTCACCGGCCAGAATTTGGCTCAAGGAATGGCTGTTCGAAGCCATCTGAATGAGGGCGCTTTCGAATTGGGGCTCATTCCCTCCATCGCGCTCTGCTTCCAACCGAGCCTGCCGCGCCGTGAGTTCCCAAATTTCGTTCTCGACGGCGTTCAGGGCTGCTTTGGCCACCGTAGGGTCAAGGCGAAGGAGGACTTGGTTCCCTTCAACGCGTTCGCCTTCCTGAACCAGGATTTCCGCGACAACGCCGCCGCTCGGGTGTTGAACCTTCTTGACCTCGCTCTCGACCACCAGGTTCCCACTGGCAATGATGGCGCCGGAGGCATCGATAGCGGCGCTGAGAGTCGTCACACCCACCACCAGAGCGGCAATTCCGAGACCGAGCGCAATGCCGTGCATTGCCAGCGAGCGCTCAGGCGCCGACTTGGGCGTCACCATGAGACCCTTCTCCTCGTCTCGATCTTGGTTTGCGCTTTCGTGGCGGGTGTGGTGGCGCGACCCTTGTTTCAGGTGCCATCACATCTGGCTTCTTTTGGCCGGCAGCGAGCGTGGCTAACACCTCGTCACGCATGCCGATCTGTTGGACGCGTCCCTCATTGAGAATCATCAGCTGATTGACGGCGGCGAGTACATTCGCTCGATGTGCAATGACGACCACGACGCCGCCGCGCTGCCTCACGCTGACGATGGCGCGCAAAAGCGCCTGCTCCCCAGACGCATCCAGATTGGAGTTTGGCTCGTCGAGCACAACGAGGAAGGGGTCGCCATAGAGAGCTCGCGCCAGGCCGATACGCTGGCGCTGCCCGCCCGACAGCATCGCGCCGCCTTCCCCGACTTGCGTGTCATATCCATTTGGCAGCCTGCGAATGAGGTCATGTACATCCGCCTGCGCCGCAGCGCGGTGCAGGGTCTCGATGGGAGCGCCCTCCTCGAAGCGCGCGATATTCTCCGCAACCGTACCTGCGAAGAGTTCGACATCTTGGGGCAGATAGCCGACCGCCCGGCCAATCTTGTCGCTCTCCCACTGATCGAAGGTTGCTCCGTCCAGCCGAATGACGCCGCGCACCGGAGCCCAGGCCCCGACCAAGGCACGAGCCAGCGATGACTTTCCAGAGCCGCTTGGGCCGAGCACGCCAAGCGCGCTGCCCGCCTGCAGCGTGAAACTGGCCTCCGACACCACCACGCGTTGTGTGCCGGGCGCTGCAACGGTCACACCTGAAAGCGTGATTTCGCGGGATGGGAGTTCGATGGGCGTCGGGGCGGCCCGTGGCGGCATGCCTTCAATGGCAGTGTCCAACCGCACCCATGCCTGGCGCGCCGCGACAAAGCTTCGCCAATTCGCCATAGCCTGTTCTAGAGGCGCGAGCGCTCGGATGGTTAGAATGGTGGCCGCGAGCATAATGCCGCCCGTCGCTTGGCCGTGGATGACAAGCCAGGCTCCCAGCGCGAGTACGCCCGATTGCAGGACGATCCGCACAATTCGCGTGGCGACTCCCAGGTGAAGTGTCACCGAAGAGGCAGCCTCGTGGCGGTCGAGATATTGTCCCGATCGCTCAAGCAACAGCTGCCTCATTCGTCCCCGCATACCCAACGCGTCAATCTGTACCCGGTTACGGCGGATCTCCTCGGTTAGCCGATTGCGCGAAGTCGCGAGTCCGACCACCTCCTTGATCGGGCGTCGGCTCGCCCGGTCGCCAATCCAGGTGAGACCACTCAGCACCACCGCGCCGGTCAGCACGGCGAGACCGAGGACGTAATGAAAGGCAAAGCACAGCCCGATGTAGAGAGGGGTCCAGGGCAGATCGAAAAAGGCCGATAACCCGCCACTGATGAAGGACCGCAGTTCGTCGACGTCTCGCAGCGCCTGAACGCCTTCTTGGTCTTGCGAATCGACAAGAAGATTCACCGAGCTGGGCGTGACTCGATCGACGAAGATGCGCGCTATCCGTGAGAGCATCCTGCCTCGAACCACTTCGAACAGGCCCTGGAACAGGAACAGGACGAGGGCGAATAGGCTTAGCCCTAGCAGCGTCGCCCCGCTGCGGCTTGGCAGAACGCGGTCGTAAACCTGAAGCATGAAGAGCGGAGCCGTCAGCATCAGCAGATTGATGACGCCGCTGGCCAGAGCGACGGCACACAATGCGGGCGACATCGATCGCACCACGTCGCGAGGGCGCAACATCCGCGGCACCGGTCTCGAATCTTCAAGCATCAAGGAGCCTCGATGAGCGAAATTGACGCGGCGCTCCTCGATTGGAGCGCCGCGTCATAGCCGTCAGATCAACGCTAGAGCGCTATGCAGCCCGCCCGTCGATCCGTTGTGGTGCTGGTCGAGATCCAGCAGACCGGTGACGCCGCTCAGAATACCGTCGTTGCCGGCGTCGAGCTGAAGCAGATCCGCGACGGGGGCGAGAACGGACGCATTGGTCGCCCCTGTATCAAGCAGGCTACCGACGAGGGAGTCCGCACCGCTGCCACCGAGCGACGGGATGGCAATGGCGCCGCCCCCAAACCCCGCCAACGCGATGTCATTGCCAACATCACTCAAAGCGCCTTCCACGGTTTGCGTGACCGCTGCGAGCAATCCACCCGCATCCGTCCCGTCACCACCAAGCCCGAGCGATCCGGCGGTTGCCGCGACGCCGTCAACGGCGAGAGGCACACCGATCGCTGCTCCACCCGTGTCGCCGAAGGTCTCCAGGGCCGATGTGAGTGTGCCGAGGATGCCGGTCGGGGCCGTATTCAGACCACCCGTCGCTGTGCCCAGCACAGTCTCAAGCAAGTCCCCGGTGGCGGTCAGCGTGACATCGAGTTGATGCCCCGCATCAGTAAGGCTGGGCGTTCCCTGGCCGGACAGCAGCTCACCGGGCAACCGAAGCACGTCGGTTACGAGGTTACTCGTGCCCGCCGAATTCGACCCCACAAGATCGAGCCCGTTCGTGACGTTGTCGATCAGCCCGCCGACGGCTCCGAGAGGGCCGCCCCCGTTCTGCCCGAGGACATCACCCAGATTGGCAAGATCCAAGCCGCTGCCGCCCAAAATGCCGTTCTGGCCTAAGAGGCCGGTACCAAATTCATCGGACCCCAGATCCCGCGGGATCTCGGTCAGCAAATGAACCAGGCCGTCCGTGATGTCTGGCAGATGCCCGCCCAGATGTCCGATCGACCCAAGAACATCGCCGCCGGACAAAAGCGTTCCAGGCAGGTTCAGGACGTCGGTTACCAGATTGTCTTCCCCGATCTTGCCCAGGCCGATCGTCTCCCCGAGCACTGTCAGGCCGTCAATCGTGTAGGTTAGACCCAGGTCGTGCGTGGCGAATTCGATCAGGACGTGGAAATCCAAGATCAAGTCGTTGGCCGTTTCGGTCAGGGGGCGATCGGCAATCTGGCTGAGGGCGGTCGTCGCCTCATTCACGAAATCGCCGACCAGAATGGTGGATTGCCCAAGATTATAGAGGGCGTCGGCGGCGTTCCCATTCGTGTCACCCAGGCCCGTGAGTTCGCCGGGCAATTTGACGACATCAGCGACCAGTGTCTGCTTGGTGTCATAGCCGAGATCGGCCAGGCTCTCACCGAGCGAGATGATCGGATCACCCAGATGCAGTGCCGAAGTTTGCGGGGCGAGTAGAGCTGCTGGGCTCACGGTTTCCGTAATACCCGCCAAGCTCGTCAGGCCCGTGAGGTCCGAGAGACCCGGTATTGCAGAAAGCAGAGGAAGTTCCGAAGTCTGCCCAGCGTCGCTGCTGGCATTTCCTGCGCCGCTCAGCAGATCCAAGGGGATCAGCGCAGAAAGTTGAGCGGTTACCCCATCAGCCAGGATGCCACCCGGTTGCAGGAAGAGAGTTTCTGCACCGGCGACAGCTTCTGAACTACGGCCTCCAAGCAGACCGCCTACGGATATCAGTGTCATGATTATCCTCCAGAGATGGCCCAGCCCCCCAGTAGGTGACTCCAATACCCACAAGGATGCACAAGGTTCCGCCCCTCGATCGGATAGCCAAAGACCTCTGGATCGATATTTGCGAAGTTTAGTTAATTTCGAACCGTTCTGATTGGCGCCCGACTCTCCAAAACTGCTTACGAGCCAAAGAATAGATTACGCAACGGCAACCGAGACCGCTCGGCATTGGCGACTGCACTTTCCTGAATTGAGTCTGGGCGGCCGAACGGCGCCGCCGACACACTGCCGAAGCAGTCACCGCGCCATCACCTCTGTATTTGCGACGAACGGCGGTCTGCTTCAGGGCTCCTTCGCCACGTCCAGGCGCATGTATTGGGCGCAAGGCCGGTTCTCCACGCTCCGTGGGTAGGCCGGAAATGTCTCTTCAGTCGCTTTTCGATGCGATCAAGGGCATCGTATTGGCGATATTTCGTCCCAGATGTTTCACTGTATGAAAGTGAAGCATGGACAATGATGAGATCGCAGCGCTGCAACGTCGCCTGGCGGAAGCTGAAAGCCGCTCGGACGGACAGCACCTGCTTACGAACGCCGTTGCGGAATGCCCGCAACGGGTCGCGAATTGCTCCGCCGGAACCGGAGGTGCGAACGTCCGCTTTGGGGCAATCTCCGAATATCCGCTCTAGGCGCAGGAGGGCAAAGACACGGCGTTGCCGAACCTAGACGGTATGGAAGCGGAAGGTCGTGCTGTGGCGGTAGTCTTTGCCCGGATCCCGTCTCGTGGACGGATAATCCGGCCTGTTGGGTGCGTTTGGCCAAGCCTGCGGCTCGAGGCAGAAGGCGTCTGACTGGCGATAGAGGCGCCCGCCTTTCCCGCCGGAACCGCCATCGAGAAAATTGCCGGAGTAGAACTGCAGGCCAGGCTGGTCGGTGATGAGGTCGAGGGCGCGGCCGGAGGCAGGCTCGACGACGCGGGCCGCGAGCCGCTGAACGGCAGAGACCTCTTCGCCGAGGACGAAGCAGTGGTCGTATCCGCGCGCGCGCCGCAATTGTTCGTCGTCGGCGCGGATGGCGGCTCGGATCGTCCGTGGCGAGCGGAAGTCGAAGGGCGTGCCGGCGACATCCGCTGGTGCGCCGAGCGGGATCAAGCCGGCATCGACCGGCAGATAGCGATCAGTGAACAATGTCAGCTCGTGATCGAGGATGTCGCCGCCGGTGACGGCGCCGCCGAGGTTGAAGTAGCCGTGATGCGTCAGGCTCAGGATCGTCGGGCGATCGGTCGTCGCCTCGAACGCGATTGTCAGTTCCTGCGGTCCCGTAAGCCGGAAATGGACCCGCACCACCAGTGCGCCCGGAAAGCCTCCTGCCCCATCCGGACTTGCATGGCCAAGCGTGAGCGATGGCACCGGGTCGCAACCGATGCTCTCGACGCTCCAGAGCGCTCGGTCGAAGCCATCCGCGCCACCATGCAGCGTATTCCTGCCGTCATTGGCATCGAGTTCGTGCCGAACGCCGTCGAGCTTGAAGGCCGCGCCGGCGATGCGGTTGGCATAACGTCCGACCGTCGCCCCGAAGAAATCCCGCCGAGCCAGATAAGGTTCCAGCGCGTCATGGCCGAGGACCACGTCGTCGCAACGTCCGTTGCGATCCGGCGTCCACAGCGCCTGCACGGCCGCACCCCAGGTGATGATCGAGACGGCGAAGCCGGCCTCGCCGCGAAGCGTGATGCGCTCGACTGCGCGCCCGTCGGGCAGGATCCCGAAGACATCGCGCGAAAAGGGCTCTGACATCTCGGACGACCTCACCACGCAAAATCTTCGACGATAGATCGCCGGCCGAGCATGAAGGCGTCGGCCACCAGCGCCAGCGGCACGGTGTCGACATCGCGGTCGCCAGACCGGACCAGCTCGACGAAGCGACGATAAACGCCGCGATACTCCTGCTCCGCCTCCTCGACGAGAGCCTTACCATCATGGCTCAGACGGGCCCCGCCCCCACTCAGCAAGAGGCTGCCCGCATCGGTCTCCACCTCGATGGACCAGATCTGCTCGCCGCTCTGGCGAAAATCGAATGCGGCATGGATCGGCAGGCCCGACGCGGTCGCGAGTTCGAGTTCGGCCGCGATGGGGGCTTCCCGGTTGGCCGGGAAATCCAGTTTGGCGCCGGACATGAAGACCGGCTCAGGCAGGATCGCGGTCAGGATCGAGAGCGCATTGATGCCGGGGTCGAACACGCCGAGGCCGCCGGGCTCGAAAATCCAGTCCTGCCCCGGATGCCAGACGCGGACATCCTCCTTCCAGAGGATCGTGACGCGCCGGGCCCGATGCCGCGCCAGAAAGGCGCGCGCGGGCTCGACCGCCGGAGCAAAGCGCGAATGCCAGGTGGCGAAGAGCGTCCGGCTCGTCTGTTTGGCCAGCGCTTTCAAGGGCGCGAGCTCGCTGACGGCAGCGCCGGGCGGTTTCTCCAGCAGGACATGCTTTCTGGCAGCGAGCGCCGCCAGTGCCTGATCGCGCCGGGGTATCGGCGGCGTGCACAGCGCAACCGCGTCGACATCCGCCCCGGCGAGCAAGTCCTCGACCGTCGCGAAGCACTCGACGCCGTCCAGGCGCGCATTGCGGCTGGCCACCGCGACGAGCTCGATTCCGGGCGTGGCCGCGATCGCCGGCAGATGCTGGTCGCGGGCGATCTTGCCGAGCCCGACCAAGGCGAGACGGATCGGCTTCATGCGCTTGGTCCTGTTCGGCAAAGGCTTGGAACGCAGAGCCAAAGGGCCACGAGCCCGAGGCGCAGGCCTTGTCCAGAAAATCTGCAGGAGAGATTGAGAAATCGGTTTCTCATCGCATCGAGCTTTGCTACATCATCTGAGAAACCGGTTTCTCAAATCGAGGCAGGTCGTGTCAAGCACGGTGTCGGGCGAGCGGGTGACGATCTACGACGTGGCTCAGGCAGCGCGCGTCAGCACCGCCACGGCCTCGAAGGCGCTCAACGACACCGGCCGCGTCTCCATCGAGACGCGCGACCGCATCAAGCGGGTGGCGCGGGAACTCGGCTTTCGGCCGAACTCCCTTGCTCGAAGCCTGACGCGCAAGCGCAGCTTCAGCGTCGGCCTGCTGACAAACGATACCTATGGCCGTTTCACCCTGCCGCTGATGGCCGGGATCTCAGAGGGGCTGATCGACCATGGCGTGTCGGTCTTCCTCTGCGCGATCGGGGACAATCCAGACCTCGCCCGGATCCATGTCGATGCCATGCTCGACAAGCAGGTCGACGGCATCATCGCGACCGGCAAGCGCATCGACAAGCCGCTGCCGGTCGATCTGGCGAGGCTCTCCGTACCGGTCGTCTACGCGCTGACGGCAGGCCCGGCCGATGGCGTCACGCTGGTCCCGGATGACCGCCAGGGCGCGCAAGCCGCGGTTCGTCATCTCCTGGCGCAAGGCCGGCGGCGCATCGTCCATGTCACTGGCCCATCCGAATTCGACGTCGTGCATGAACGGGCGCTCGCCTGCACGCAGGCGCTCGCCGAGGCCGGGGTCTCGGCCGAGGAGAATGTCCTGTTCGGCTCCTGGTCCGAGCATTGGGGCCATCAGGCGGTCGAGGCGCTGTGGTCCGGCGCCGAGAAGCCGGATGGCATCTTCTGCGGCAATGACCAGATCGCGCGGGGCGTGGTGGATGCGCTGCGCGAGCGGGGGGTGAGCGTGCCCCGCGACGTCTCCGTTGTCGGCTTCGACAATTGGGAGATCGTCGCCAAGGAGACGCGCCCGCCGCTGACGACGGTCGACATGAACCTGAAGGAACTGGGCCGGCAGGCCGGGCTGGCGCTGGTGCGGCTGGTCAATGGCGAAGCGGTCGAAACGGGAGTCTGGAAGCTGCCCTGCAGCCTCATCGTACGTTCGTCTTAGCGAGATCATAAGCAAACAAAAACGGCCGCAAAAACCAAGGCCGCAACCGGAGGAAACGCAGATGAAGGGATTCAAGGCAGCCTTGCTCGCCCTCGTTGCCGTGCAGGCATCAGCGGGCGCCGCCCTGGCACAGCAGAAGCTGACGATGTGGTCGCGCTCGAGCAGCGAGGCCTTCATGCCCTCGCTGGTGAAAGCGTTCAACGCCGCACACAAGACGCAGATCGAGCTGCAGATCGTGCCCAATACCGAGATGGTGCAGAAATACGCGATCTCGGCCGCCGGCGGCTCGGCGCCGGACCTGCTCTCGCTCGACCTCGTCTACACGCCGGCCTTCGCTGCGTCCGGGCAGCTCGAGGACCTGACCGATCTGGTCAAGGGCTTTCCCTTCTTCGACCAGCTCTCCAAGGCGCATCTCGGCGCCGGCACCTATGAGGGGCGCATCTATGGCGTGCCGATGTCGGCCGACGCCTCGGTGATGCTCTGGAACAAGAAGCTGTTCAAGCAGGCCGGGCTCGACCCCGAAAAGGGGCCGACGAACTGGGCCGAGATCGAGGAGTATGCGGGCAAGGTCAACGCCATCGGCGGCGACATCCGCGGCTTCTACTTCTCCGGCGCCTGCGGCGGCTGCAACGCTTTCACCTTCATGCCGCTGGTCTGGGCCTCGGGCGGCGAGATCCTGCCTGACAACGCCAAGAAAGCGACGCTGAACACGCCGCAGATGCGCGATGCGGTCGCGCTCTATCGCGGCCTCGTCGCCAAGGGCTATGTGCCCGAGAGCGCCCGCACCGACCCCGGCGCCAACTTCTTCGGCGGCTTCGCCACCGACCGCGTCGGGATGTCGCCGATCGGCGCCTTCGCGATCGGCTCCCTCGTGAAAAACTACCCCAAGGTCGAGTTTGGCGTGACCTTCCTGCCCGGCAAGACCGGCGGCAAGGCGTCCTTCGCCGGCGGCGACAATTTCGTCGTCACGGCCGGCCGCAAGAACCTGCCGGCGGTCAAGGAATTCCTGACCTTCGTCTACTCGCTGGAAGGCCAGACCCTGCTCGCCAAGCTCGGCAGCCTGCCGACGCGGGCCGATGTCGCAGCCGAAGCGGTAAAGGACCTCGACCAACGTTACCTCACCGCCACCGAGGCGATGAAGCTCGGCCGCACCCCCTCCTCCCCGGTCTACAACGACATCATCAACAGCAGCACCGGCCCGTGGAAGCAGATGCTCAACGAGGTCTTCTTCGGCAACGATGTCGAGGGCTCGCTCGTCAAGGCCGAGAAGACGATGCAGTCGATCATCGAGCAGTCGGGAAAATAGGCGCGCAATAGCCCGCTGCCCTCATCATTCCGGGGCGCCGCGGGACGCTGACTTGCCTCGGAAACACCTGTCATCCCGGGCTTGACCCGGGATCAATTCCGGAACGCCGACGACGAGGGTTCAGGCATGGACCCCGGATCTCCGCTCCGCTCCGTCCGGGATGACGGCGCGGGGGTCGAAACTGCAACCTAACCCTCGCCGGACCCGTGCTGATGACCCAGCCAGACCTCGCCAAGCCACGATCCGCCAAACGCCGAGGCACGCGCCTGCGCCGCCAGCAACTCGCCGGGCTGCTCTTCGTCGCGCCGTCGGTGCTGCTGGTGATCGTGTTCTTCCTCGTCCCGCTCGGGATGGCGTTCTGGATGTCGCTGCACAACTGGCCGCTGCTCGGCCGGCCGCGCTTCATCGGCTTCACCAATTACCTGAACCTGATGAACGACCAGCGCTTCTGGAACGCGATGCGCTTCACCGCCTACTACACGGTGATCGTCACCATCGCGATCTTCGCGGTCGCCTTCCCGCTGGCGCTCTTCGTCGAGAAGGCGCGGCCGCTGACCAAGCTCTACCGCACCGCGATCTTCCTGCCGGTCGTCGTCGGCTTCGGTTCGGCCAGCCTGCTCTGGGCCTGGCTGATGAATGTCGATGTCGGCCTGTTCTCGCCCCTCGCCTACCGGCTCGGCCTGACCGAGAAGCCGGTCAACCTGCTCGCCTCCTTCGACACCACCTTCTGGTCGATCGTCATCATGGTCGTCTGGAAGACGGCCGGCTTCAACATGATCATCCTGCTGACGGGCCTGCAGGGCATCTCGTCCGAGGTGCAGGAGGCGGCGCGGATGGACGGCGCCTCGTCCTGGCAGCGCTTCCGCCGCATCACCCTGCCGCTGATGCGGCGGACCATCGCGCTGGCCTTGATCTTGTCGGTCGCCGGCTCGGTGCTCGCCTTCGACCAGTTCTACATCATCGCCGATGGCGGGCCGCAGAACAGCACGGTCACGGCCGTCTACTGGATCTTCAGCCAGTCCTTCGTCTCCTTCCGCCTCGGCTACGGCGCAGCGATGTCGATGGTGCTGCTCCTGATCCTCGTCACCATCAGCGTCGTGCAATTGCGCCTGCTGCGCACGCCGGAGGGCGCGTGATGTCCGGTCGGAAAAATGCCACTGCCCGCCGCAAGCTTTTTGCCGCGACGCGCTATCACGCGGCCGGACTCTTCATCTCGCTGCTCTTCATCGCGCCGATCGCCTGGAGCGCGCTGGTCTCGTTCAAGCCCTCCGCCGAGGCGGCGCGTCCGCCCCTGCCGCCCTGGCCGGTCGAAGGGTTCAGCACGCAGAGCTACGAGAACCTGCAGAAATACGGCGTCGGCATCTGGACCTATGCCGGCAACAGCCTGACCGTCGCCGCAGCGACCGTGGTCGTCACGGTGATCATCAGCCTCCTGGCGGGCTACGGCTTCTCGCGCTTCAAGTTCCCGCTGAAGAACGTGCTGTTCGTGCTGATCATCTCGACGGTGATGATCCCGTTCCAGTCGATCCTGACGCCGCTCTTCCTGATCCTGACCAAGCTCGGCCTGCAGAACACGCTGCCCGGCATCGTCCTGATCTATGTGACGCTGCACCTGCCCTTCTCGATCTTCATGATGCGCAACGCCTTCGACGCCGTGCCGAAGGAGATCGAGGATGCGGCCCGCGTCGACGGCGCCTCCGTCTTCCTGATGCTGCGCCGGGTGATGCTGCCACTGGTGCTGCCGGGCGTCGCGACGGTCGCGATCTTCGCGTTCCTGGCCTCGTGGAACGAGTTCCTGGCGGCGCTGATCCTGCTTACCGACCAGAAGAAATACACCCTGCCGGTGATGATGGCCGCGGTTCGCTCCGGCCAGTTCGGCACCATCGACTGGGGCGCAGTGCAGTCCGGCGTGATGCTGATGATGGCGCCCTGCCTCGCGCTCTTCCTCTTGCTGCAGCGCTACTACATCCGCGGCCTCACCGCGGGCGCCGTCAAGTGAACCTCTCCGACGACATCAACAGAAGCGGTGACGCCATGACCTCTCACGACCGACCCAAGGCCAGTGGCTTCCGGCCCCCTGCCGTGCCCGATGTCGAGATGCGCGGCTTCTGGGGCGAGCGCATCGACGCCGTCGCCGACAAGACGGCGATGATCCTCTATGACCGCTGCGTCGCGGCCGGCATGTTCGACCAGATCGACCCGACGAGCCCGGTGCCGCTGGTGAAGATGCCCTGGCACATGCGCGCCGACGGCACGCCCGACACCGTCAACGTCCAGATGTTCTGGGATTCGGACGTCGCCAAGGTGATCGAGACCGCGGCCTATGCGCTCTACCGCAAGCCCAATGCCGATCTCGAAGCCAAGATGGACGCGATCATCGAGATGTTCGCAGGGCTCCAGCAGCCGGACGGCTACATGAATTCCTGGTTCGTGCGGATGCAGCCGGGCCAACGCTGGACCAATCTGCGCGATTGCCACGAGCTCTATTGCGCCGGCCACCTGATGGAGGCGGCGGTGGCCTATTTCCACGCCACCGGCAAGCGCCGGCTGCTCGATGTGATGTGCCGCTATGCCGACCATATCGACGCGACCTTCGGGCCGAGGCCCGGCCAGAAGCCGGGCTATTGCGGGCATGAGGAGATCGAGCTCGCGCTGGTCCGCCTCGGCCGCGCCACTGGAGAACAGCGCTATCTCGACCTTGCCCGCTACTTCGTCGAGCAGCGCGGGCAGCAGCCGCATTACTTCGACGTCGAGGCCGCGGCGCGCGGCGTCGATCCGGCGCAGTGGCGCCACAAGACTTATCTCTACAACCAGTCGCATCTGCCGGTGCGCCAGCAGGGCAAGGTCGTCGGCCATGCGGTGCGGGCGATGTATCTCTATTCCGGCATGGCCGATGTCGCGACCGAGTTCGGCGACGACAGCCTGACCGACGCGCTGAACGGGCTCTGGGAGGATCTGACCTCCAAGCAGATGTATGTCACCGGCGGCATCGGCCCGGCGGCCAGCAATGAGGGCTTCACCGACTATTACGACCTGCCCAATGAGAGCGCCTATGCCGAGACCTGCGCGGCGGTGGCGCTGATGATGTGGGCGAGCCGCATGCTCGGGCGCGGGCCGGATCGGCGCTATGCCGACATCATGGAACAGGCGCTCTACAATGGCGCCCTGTCGGGGCTCTCGATCGACGGCTCGCGCTTCTTCTACGACAACCCGCTGGAGAGCCGCGGCGGCCACCATCGCTGGACCTGGCATCGCTGCCCCTGCTGCCCGCCCAACATCGCCCGCACGGTGACGGCGATCGGGAGCTACATGTACGGCGTCTCGGCGGAGGGCATCGCCGTGCATCTCTACGGTGCGAGCACGGCGCGGCTCGACGTCGGCGCGACCGCGGTGACGCTTACGCAGGAGACGGAGTATCCGGCCGACGGGCGGGTCGCCATCACCATCGGGCTCGACGTGCCGGCGCGCTTCACCCTGTCGCTGCGTATACCGGGCTGGTGCGGCGATGCCGCCATCACGCTGAAAGGCGAGGCCGTGGCGACGGACGATGCCGGCGACGGCTATCTGCATCTGTCGCGCGAATGGAAGGATGGCGACCGGCTCGCGCTCGACCTGCCGATGCCGGTGCGCGCGCTCCATGCCCACCCGGCGGTGAAGGCCGATCTCGGCCGCGTCGCGATCGCGCGCGGGCCGCTGATCTATTGCGCCGAGGAGGTCGACAATGCCGCCGACCTCAACGCCCTGATCGCGCCGGCCGATCTCTCAGGCGCCAGGACGGTGCCGATGCCGGAACTGGGCGGGGCGGTGGCGATCGAGCTGCCGGTCCGGCGCGAGCAGTGGCCGCGACGGGAGGGGCGCCTCTACGACGCCCATCCGCCCGCCTATGCCGCGACGACGGCGCGCCTCGTGCCCTATCACCTCTGGGACAATCGCGAACCCGGCGAGATGCTGGTCTGGATCAGGGGCGGCCGATGAGCGCGCAGCACAACCCGGCGCAGGACAAGGCCACCATCGAGCTCAAGGGCGTGCGCAAGAGCTTCGGCTCGGTCGATGTCATCCATGACCTCGATCTCAAGATCGAAGGCGGCGAGTTCGTCGTCTTCGTCGGCCCCTCCGGCTGCGGCAAGTCGACCCTGCTGCGCATGATCGCCGGGCTGGAGGAGGTCACCGATGGCGACATCCTGATCGCGGGCCGTGACGTCACCGATCTCGACCCGGCCAAGCGTGGCATCGCCATGGTGTTCCAGTCCTATGCCCTCTACCCGCATATGAGCGTGCGCGAGAACCTCGCCTTCGGGCTGGAGATCGCCCGCACGCCGGCAGCCGAAATCCGGCGGCAGGTCGAGGCCGCCGCCGAGATCCTCAAGATCGGCCCCTTGCTGGAACGCCGGCCCGGCCAGCTCTCGGGCGGGCAGAGGCAACGCGTCGCGATCGGCCGCGCGATCGTGCGCAAACCGCTGGTCTTCCTCTTCGACGAGCCGCTGAGCAATCTCGACGCCGAACTGCGCGTCAGCATGCGCGTCGAGATCGCGCGGCTGCATCGCGAGCTCGGCAACACGATGATCTATGTCACCCACGACCAGACCGAGGCGATGACGCTGGCCGACCGCATCGTGGTGCTGCGCGACGGCCGGATCGAGCAGGTCGGCTCGCCGCGCGAGGTCTACGAAAACCCCGCCAACCTCTTCGTCGCCGGCTTCATCGGCTCACCGCGGATGAACATCATCGACGGCACCTGCCTGACGGCGAACCGGGTCAGCATCGCCGGAACGGAGATCGCGCTCGACCGGCCCATGCCCGCCGCGCCGCAGGAGGCGATCAAGCTCGGCATCCGCCCCGAGCACTGGTCGATCACGGACAGGCAGGACAATGCGCTGCCGGCGCAGGTCGAGTTCGCCGAATATCTCGGCAGCACGCGATATGTGCATTGCAAGCTCGCCAACGGAGACCTCGTCACCATCGAGCAGCGCGGCGGGCAGGATGCCAGGCCGGGCGAAGGCCTCTGGCTGAACTGTCACCAGCCGGCGCTGAAGATCTTCTCGGTGTCCGGCGAGGCAAGGTGAACTGCACCGGGCAGCGCCTCAAACCTCCGCAGTTGGCGCGTCCAGGCACCAGGGAGCACTCTCGCCTCCGTCGGCTAAACGGCCGGCGGCGTTCCGTGGGTGTGGAAGCTCTCGATCGTCTTTAGGCCCCAGGCCTGGCCCTTCTTCCGCTCGGTCTCCGTCCAGGTCACTGTCTGCCAGTCGGGATCGAGGATGAGGCGCGCGCCCGCATTGGCGATCTCGACGCGGTTGCCGGCCGGCTCATAGACATAGAGGAAGAAGGTCTGCTGCACCGCGTGCTTGTGCGGCCCGGTCTCGATGAAGACGCCGTTCTCCAGGAAGAGATCGGCGGCCTCCAGGATGTGCTCGCGCTGGTCCACCGCATAGGTGACATGGTGGAAGCGCCCGCGCGCCTTGGTGTGGTCGCGGGTGTAGGCGATGTCGTAGCTCTTATTGTTGACGGTGAACCAGCAGCCACCGACCTCGCCAGAATCGAGCACGATCTGCTCGGTGACGCGGCTTCCCAATGCCTTGGGCAGGAAATCGCGGATCACCGAGACGTCCTGCGCCAGAAGGTTGAGATGGTCGAGCCGGCGCACCGCGCAGCCGCGGCCATGGTTGCGTTGCGCCTGGTTCTTCAGCGCCGGGCGCTCCGCTTCCGGAGCGACATACTTCTTCGTGTCGAAATAGATCTCGAAGATATGGTCGTCCGGGTCGCGGAACCGGTAGGCGCGGCCATGGCCGAGATCGCCCTCGACCCAGCCGATGCCGGCGCCCAACGCTTCGATCGCGGCGACACGCCTGAGCAACGCCGCCTCGCTGGTCGCGCGATAGCCGATATGACCGACGCCCGTGCGGTTCGAGGCGGTGAGTTTCAGCGTGTGGAACTCGTAGTCGTCCCAGGCGCGCAGATAGACGGAGTCGCCGTCGCGGCCACTCTCCGTCAGCCCGTAGATGTTGACGAAGAAATCGAGGCTCGCCTCGGGCTTGTCCGTGAAGAGCTCGACATGGCCGAGATGGGCGATATCGAAGCAGGGTTCGGTGTTCATCCCCAGACTTCCTTCGCAACTTCGACGATGCGAGCGAGCTTCGCCCACTGCTCGTCCTCGGCCAGCACATTGCCTTCCTCGGTCGAGGCGAAGCCGCATTGCGGCGACAGGCAGAGCTGGTCGAGCGGGGCGAACTTCGCGGCCGCTTCGATCCGGCGCTTGAGATTGTCCTTGCTCTCGATCTCGCCGAACTTCGAGGTGACGAGGCCGAGCACGACCTGCTTGTCGCCCTTGGGCAGGAAGCGCAGCGGCTCGAAGCCGCCCGAGCGATCATCGTCCCACTCCATGAAGTAGCCGTCGACATCAATCTGATTGAAGACCATGTCGGCCACCGGCTCGTAGCCGCCCGAGGCGATGAAGGTCGACTTGAAGTTGCCGCGGCAGGTGTGGGTGGTGATCGCCATATCGGCGGGCTTCGCCTTCAGCGCGGCGTTGAGCACATCGCGATAGATGAAGATCAGCTTGTCCGGATCGTCGCCGCGATCCGACAGCATCTTTCGCTGCTCGGGGTCGCAGAAATAGGAGAGGCTGGTGTCGTCGAGCTGCAGATAGCGGCAGCCGGCGTCGTAGAAAGCCTTGATCGCCTTGGCGTAGGCCTTGCCGAGATCGTCGTAGTAATCCTCCATCCTGAGGTAGGCGCTCGGATCGATCGCTTTCCGGCCCCCGCGGTAGTGCAACATCGAGGGACTCGGGATCGTCATCTTCGGCACGCGGCTGGTCACCGAGGCCAGGAATTTGAAATGCTGGAGATGCGGGTGGTCGGCCGGGAAATCGAGCTTGCCGGTGACGCGGATGCCGTGGCCTTTCGTGGTGACGCCCTTGAACTGGATGCCTGCGTCGGTTTCGAAGGTGGTGACGCCGGCCAGGCCGTCGAGGAAGTCGAAATGCCAGAACGCGCGCCGGTATTCACCGTCGGTGACCGCCTGCAGCCCGACCTCCTCCTGCTTGCGGACGAGCTTCCTGATCTCCTCATCCTCGATCTGAGTGAGTTCGACTTGGCTCATCTCGCCGGCGGCGACCTTGGCGCGCGCATTCTTGACTGGCGCGCTACGCAGCAGGCTTCCGACCATGTCGCCACGGAACGGCGGCTTCTGTCTCAGCGTCATGGATTGTCCTCCCGTTCTTGATTGTCAGGCCGCGGCGGCGAGGCCGAGGTGATGTTCGAGCCGCTCTGGCTCCGCGAGCAGCGCGGCGCTCGTCTCCGCGAGCACCGCGCTGCCGCGTTCGAGCACGATAGCATCGTCGGTCAGTTCGAGGATCTTGCGGGCGTGCTGCTCGATGACGATGGCGGCCAGCCCCTCCTCGCGGAACAGCGTCTTCAACGCCCGCAGCAACTCCTCGACGATGATCGGCGCGAGCCCCTCGGTCGGCTCGTCCAGCAGCAGCAGCTTCGGGTTGAGCATCAGCGCTCGGCCGATCGCCAGCATCTGCTGCTCGCCGCCGGAAAGCTGATTGCCGAGATTGGCCTTGCGCTCGGCCAGGCGCGGGAACATGCGGAAGACGCGGGCGGCATCCCAGGGCCCCGGCCGCGCGACCGCGGTCAGGTTCTCCAGCACGGTCAGCGATTTGAAGATGTTGCGCTCCTGCGGCACCCAGCCGATGCCGGCATGGGCCCGCTGCTCGGGGCTCGCCGTGCTGATGTCGCGGCCGGCGAGCGTGATCCGCCCGCCACGGCGGCGAGTGACGCCGATGATGCTGTTGACCAAGGTCGTCTTGCCGACGCCGTTGCGGCCGAGCAGCGCGAGCGAGCGCCCCTCGGCCAGCGCGAGGTCGATGTCGAAGAGCACCAGCGCCTCGCCATAGCCCGCGCTCAGCTTCTCGATCTGCAGCAGCTCAGACATGCTCAGCCTCGCCGAGATAGGCTTCGCGCACCGCGCGGTCCCGCGCCACCTCCTCCGGCGCCCCCTCCGCCAATACGCGGCCGTTGACCAGCACGGTGATGCGGGTGGCGAAGCGGAAGACGAGGTCCATGTCGTGCTCGATCAGCAGCACGGAGACATCGTCCGGCAGGGCGGCGACCGTGCTCATCAGCTCGCGCCGCTCCGCCTCCGGCACGCCCGCCGCCGGCTCGTCGAGCAGCAGCACGCTGGGCTTCGCCGCGAAGGCGGCTGCGATCTCGATCTGGCGCTGCTTGCCATAGGGCAGCGTGGCGATGCGCTGGTCCATGATATCGTCGAGCCGGAAGCGCGACAGGAGCTCGGCGGTCTCCGCGACGAGTTCGGAGTCGCGGTCGAGAGCGTGGAACGGCCGCGCCCCTCGTCCCAACCGCTCCGAGGTGACGAGCGCGATCATCTCCAGCGGCGTCATGCTGGCGAAGAGCTGGTTGATCTGGAAAGTGCGCGCGAGCCCTCGCCGCACCCGCGCCTCGCGCGGCAGCCTCGTGATGTCCTCGCCCATCAGGTCGATACGTCCACCGGAGGGCTGCAGAACGCCGGTGAGTTGGTTGACGAAGGTCGTCTTGCCGGCGCCGTTCGGGCCGATCAGGGCGTGGCGCGCGCCGCGCGCGAGCGTGAAATCGACATGGTCGGTGGCGGTGATGCCGCCGAAGCTCTTATGGAGGTCGAAGGTCTGGAGCACCGCGGCGGTCATTGCACCCCTCCCCGGCCGAGGCGGGCAAAGCGCTGGGCGACCGTCTTGATCGCGCCATGGATCATTTCCCGGCCTCCGAGCACGAAGAGCACGAGAAACAGCCCGATCCAGAACATCCAATATTGCGGTGTGAAGGTCGCGATCGCGTCCTGCAGCAGCTTGAAGGCGACCGCGCCGACGAGCCCGCCATAGAGATAACCCGCGCCGCCGATGATCAGCACCAGCATCAGATCGGCCGAGCGGTGGAAGTCGAGCACGTCGAGCGAGACGAACTGCGTGGTCTGGGCGAGCAGCGCACCGGCCGCCCCGGCATAGGCCGCGGCCAGGGCGTAGACCGCCGCAAGGCGCTTTCCGTTTGGCACACCCGAGGCGGAGGCACGCAGCGGATTGTCGCGGATGGCGCGCAGGCTCAGGCCGAAGGGTGAGTTCGTCACCCGCCGCGCGATGAGAAACAGCACGAACAGCACGCAAAGCGAATAAAGATAGGCCGTGCGTCCGAAGAGGTCGAAATCGAACAGGCCGAGCACCGGCGCCATCATGATGCCCTGCAGGCCGTCGGCGCCGCCGGTCAGCCCGCCGAAGGAATTCGCCAACTCATAGAGAATGAGCGCGACGCCCAGCGTGATCATGAGACGGGTGAGATCCGTGCCGCGCAGCACCAGCGGGCTGGTGACGAGGCCGAGCAGCCCCGCCGCCGCCATGCCGACGCCCAGCCCCGCCAGCGGATCCGCCGTAACATGCTTGGCGAACAGCCCGGCGGCATAGGCGCCTGTGCCGAGAAACGCGGCGTGCCCCAGCGAGACGATGCCGGCGAAGCCCAGGATCAGATCGAGCGAGAGGGCGAAGAGCGCCAGGATCGCGATCTCGTTGAGCAGCAGCCACTGCCGCGGGAACAGCAGCCAGGCCGCTATCGCAAGAGCCCAGAAGACGATCTCGGCCGGGTGCCAGCGCCGGCCGGCATAAAGCGACTGCCGGACGCGTCTCTCGAAGGCAGGCGCGCTCATGCCCTCGCCCTCGCGAAGAGCCCATGCGGGCGGGTGATCAGCAGGGCGACCATCAGCGCGTAGATGATGAAGGCGCCGACCTGCGGCACGAGATATTTGCCGACGACATCGGCAACGCCGAGCAGCATCGCGGCGAAGAAGGGGCCGGTGATGCTGGAGGTGCCGCCGACGGTGACGACGATCAGGAAGTAGATCATGAACTTCAACGGAAAGGACGGGTCGAGGCCCATCAGCTCGACGCCGAGCGCACCGCCGAGGCCAGCAAGGCCCGAGCCCAGTGCGAAGGTCAGCGCGAAGAGCCTGTTGACCGGAATGCCGAGGCCACGCGCCACCCGTGCATCGTCGACCGCCGCGCGGAGCCGGCTGCCGAAGCGGGTGCGCGTGAAGCCCCATTGCAGGGAGACGGCGAGCAGCCCGCAGATGACGATGACGAAGAGCCGGTAGCGGCCGATGCCGATGCCGGCGATCTCGAAGCGCCCCTGCAGCCAGGCGGGGAGCCGGATGAACTGTTGGGTCGAGCCCATCAGCCAATCCGTGCCAGCCACCGCCATGAAGACCAGCCCGATAGAGAACATCACCTGATCGAGATGGCTCTTGGCATACATCGGCCGGTAGATCAGCCGCTCCAGCACGATCCCGACCAACGCCGCCGCCAGGAAGGCCAGCGGCAGGCTCGCCAGGAACGGCAGGCCGAGCCGCTGCATCGCCAGCACGGCGACATAGCCGCCGAGCATCGCGAAGGCGCCGTGGGCGAGGTTGACGAAATTCATCAACCCCATCGTCACGGAGAGCCCGCAGCCGAGGACGAAGAGCACCATCCCATAGGCGATGCCGTCGAACAGGATGGTCAGCATGCGATTGAACCCGCGCCGGCACGGCGACCCGCTACAACTGCGAACGTCACTTGCGGGCCTTCACGGGATCCTTGACGTCCTTGATCGTCGCGAATTCCACGTTGTGGAGCTCCGAGCCGACCTTCTCGGTCTTGCGGACATAGATGTTCTGGATGATATCGCGGGTGTCGGGATCGATCTTGATCGGGCCGCGCGGGCTCTCCCAGGAGGCGCCCTTCATCGCCGCGATCAGCTTCTCGCCGCTGGCATCGCCCTTGGTGGCTTCCAGCGCCTTGGCGATCAGCTTCATACCGTCATAACCGCCCACCGCCATGAAGTTCGGCCGCATGCCGGGATTGGCCTTCTGGAAGGCCTCGACGAAGGCCTTGTTCTCGGCGCTGTCGTGCTTGGCGGAATAATGGTGCGTGGTGATCGCGCCGATGGCGACATCGCCGATGCCTTCGAGGATGTCGTCATCGACCACGTCGCCGGGGCCGATCAGCTTGACGCCCGCCTTGTCGAGCCCGCGCTCGACGAACTGCTTCATGAACTGCGCGCCGATGCCCGAGGGTACGAAGACGAAGAGCGCATCGGGCTTGGCTTCCGAGACGCGCTGCAGGAAGGGCGCGAAATCGGGGTTGCGCAGCGGCACGCGCACGCTCTCGACCGTGCCGCCCGCCGCCTTGAACTTGTTGGCGAAGGAGGTCTCGGCGTCGATGCCCGGGCCGTAATCGGTGACGACGGTGAAGACCTTCTTGATGCCGTTCGCCGCAGCCCAATCCGCCATCGGCTCCGAAGCCTGCGGCAGGGTGAAGGAGGTGCGCACGATATAGGGCGAAGCCTCGGTGATCGTGGCGGTTGCCGCCGCCATGACGACCTCCGGCACCTTCGCCTGCGTCGCGACCTGTGCGGTCGCCATGGCGAGCGGCGTCAGGCCGAAGCCGGCGAGCACCGAGACCTTGTCATTGACGACCAGCTCCTGCGCGAGGCGGCGCGTCGTGTCGGCGTTGCCGGCGTCGTCCTTGAGGATGACCTCGAGCTTGCGCCCGCCATGGGTCACGCCTTCCCTGGCCAGGAAGAGCTTCACGGCGGCATCGATCTGCTTGCCGGTCGAGGCGAAGGGCCCCGTCATCGGCAGGATCAAGCCGATCTTCACCGGCTCCTGCGCCAGCGCCGCGCCGCTCACCGATCCGGCGAGCGCGAGGCCGAGAAATCCACCCAGAATCGTCCTGCGATGCGTCATGTCCTGTTCCCTCCCGTTGTCCTGCCCTGACCCCTTGGCGGGGCTTGCTTCTGATTATTCTTCGTCGCGATAGACGAGGCCTGCTTTGGCGAGGCCTTCGCGCATAGCGTACATGTCCAGCCCGAGTTCGCCAGAGGCGAGGCGTCTACGCTTTTCGTCTTCATTGGCCTCGCGCTTGCGGCCGGCAGCCGCGACAGCTTCGGCGCCCAGCCGGGGCACGACCACGACGCCGTCATCATCGGCGACGACCACGTCGCCGGGATTGACCAGGGCGCCGGCGCAGACGACCGGGACATTGACCGAGCCCAGCGTCGCCTTGACCGTGCCCTTGGCCGAGATCGCGCGGGACCAGACGGGAAAGCCCATCTCGGTCAGTACGCGCACATCGCGGACGCCGGCATCGATGATCAGGCCGACGCCACCGCGCGCCTTGAGCGAGGTCGCGAGCAGATCGCCGAACATGCCGTCGGTGTTGTCGGTGGTGCAGGCAACGACGAGCACGTCGCCGGGCTGGACCTGCTCGATGGCGACATGGATCATCCAGTTGTCGCCGGGCTGGGCGAGCACGGTGACGGCCCCGCCCGCGATCTGCGCGCCGGCATAGATCGGCCGCATATAGGGTTTCATCAGCCCGAAGCGCCCCATCGCCTCATGGGTGGTCGAGACGCCGAGCTCTTGCAGATCGGCCGTCGCCGCGGCAGGGGCGCGCTTCTTGGTGCGGATGACGACAGGGTTCATGCCAGCGTCTCCAGGGCTTCCGGGAAGAGGCGCTGATAGGCCTCACCATAGGTCATGGGTTTGCCGGAGTTGCGGCCGCCCTGCATGCCGCGGTTCAGCGCGACACGGGTGTAATACTCCCAGAGATGCTTCTGCGCGGCGAGGATCTCGAAGGCCTTGCGCTTCTGCTCCCAAACCTCGTCGATGTTGAGGATGACGTTCGGCTTATAGCCGCATTGCTCGGGCTGGTGCGGCTCGAACAGGAAGACCGGCGGGGCGGCATAGGCGCGGTCGGGATCGGGCTTGTGGCCCGCTGCCTGCGCGATGATGCGCGCTTCCTGCGCGAAGCGCGTCGCCTCGGGGTGGTCGACATTATAGGGATCTTCGAGCGCATGGGTCAGCACGAAGCTCGGCCCCAGCTCATGGAAGATGTCGATGGCGCGGTCGAGCATCTCGGGCGTGGTGCGCAGCGGATAGTCGCCTGCATCCATGAACTCGATCTCGGCCCCGAGCAGCTCGGCCGCGGCCTCAGCCTCCTCGCGGCGCTGGGCCTTGACGTCCTCCATCCGGACGCCGGCCTTCTTCCAGGCGAACTGGCTCTCGCCGCGCTCGCCATAGGAAAGGCACAGGATTTTCACGCGCATCCCGCGCTTCGCATGCAGCGCGATGGCCCCGCCCGCGCGCCAGACGAAATCGCCCGGATGGGCCGTGATCACCAGACCTGTCTTCTGCTGGCCCGACATCGTCGTTCAGCCCTCCATCTTTCTCATTCTGCGGCCTGACGGGCGCCACTATCAGCGGCGAGCACGCGGGCCGGCACGAAGGCGCGGCCGTCCATCAGGATGCGCGCGGTGCGCAGGAGCCCTGCCCGCTCGACCACCGGCTGCTCTGCCGTGCCGTCGACCGTCAGCGTCACGGTGAATTCACCTGTCGGATGCTCGACCGAGAGCGAGCGCTCGCGGCCCTGCGGCATCTGCGCGACCGAGGCCGCAGGGGAACCCGGCAGCACGGCCGCCGTCCCCACCGTCACCGCGGCAAAGACGCCGATCGAAGCGTGGCATTCATGTGGGATGAAGCTGCGCGTGCAGATGGCGCCGCCGACCCGTGGCGGCGCGACCAGCGCGATCTTGGGCACGACCTTCTTCGAGACGTCACCGAGATTCATCAGCGGTCCAGCGGCCAGCCGAATGCGCTCGATGCGGGCTTTCAGCTCGGTGTCCTTGTCGAGCTCATCACGCGACTCGTAGCCGGTGCGCCCAACATCAGAGGCGCGCATGACGACGACCGGCATGCCGTTGTCGATCAGCGTGCAGGGCACGCCGTCCACGATATCGACGACATTGCCCGTCGGCAGCAGCGCGCCGCAGACCGAGCCCTCGGCATCGAGGAAGCCGATATCGATCGGCGCCGAGGTGCCGGGCACGCCGTCGATACGGGCTGAGCCCTCGGCGCTGGCCTGCCCGTCCGGCGTCTCCATGGTGAGGTCGGCGATCGTGCCGGTGTTGATCGTCCGGACGCGGACCGTAGTGCGCGGCCCGCTCGCCCTGACGAGCCCGCGCGCCAGGGCGAAGGGGCCGATGCCGGCGAGGATGTTGCCGCAATTCGGCGTCGTATCGACCTGTGCCGCCTCGATGCCGACCTGCGCGAAGAGGAAATCGATATCGCAGCCGGGCTCGCTCGAAGCCGAGACAATCGCGACCTTACTGGTCAGCGGATGGGCGCCGCCGAGCCCGTCGACCTGGCGCTTGTCGGGCGAGCCCATCACGGCGAGCAGGAAGGCATCGCGCGCAGCCACATCGGCCGGCAGGTCGTCACGGAGGAAATAGGCGCCCTTGGAGGTGCCGCCGCGGATCAGCATGCAGGGAATGGCGATCTGGGCCATGGCCTCACTCCGACGCCTTGATGCCAGCGCGTGTGATGACATCGCGCCAAAGGGCCAATTCGGAGGCGATCAGCTTGCCAAAGCCGTCCGGGCTCTCCGGCCGTGCGATGGCGCCGTCGCGGGCCAGCGCCGCCGCGAATTCGGGCTGGCTGAGCAGAGCATTGATCTCGCGGTTGAGCCGATCGACGATCTCGCGCGGGGTGCGCGCCGGCGCGACCACGCCATACCATTGCACGGCCTCGAAATCCGGCAAGCCGCCTTCCGAGAGCGTCGGCAGGTCGGGCGCGAAGCCGACACGCTCGCGGCTGGCGACGCCGAGCACGCGGAGCTGCCCGCCTTCCGCCAGCGGCAGCACGGCGGGGCCGCCGGTCAGCGTGAACTGGACATTGCCGGCGACGAGGTCGTTCACCGAAGGCGCCGTGCCACGATAGGGTACATGCACCGCCTCGATCCCGGCGCGATAGGTCAGATAGGCGGTGGCGATATGGGCGGCGCTGCCCTGACCGCCGGAGCTGTAGTTCAGCTTGCCGGGATTGGCCTTGGCATAGGCGATGAACTCGCCGAGCGTCTTCGCCGGCACCTTTGGATTGATCGCCAGGATGTTCGGCACCATGGCGACGAGCGCGACCGGCTGGAAATCCTTGACCGGATCATAGGGCACGTTCGGATAGAGCGAAGGCGCGAAAGCGAGCGTGCCGATATGGCCCATCATCAGCGTGTGACCGTCGGGCTCCGATTTCGCGACCTGGCCGGCCGCGGTCATGCCACCGGCGCCCGGCCGGTTCTCGATGACGAAACCCTTGCCGGGAATGGCCTGTTCGAGCTTGGCGGCGATCAGCCGGGCGAGCACGTCGGTGCTGCCGCCCGGGGTGAAGGGCACGACGATGCGGATGATCTGGCTCGGCCATTCCGCTCGGGCCTGAGTGGGTGCGAGGCCAGAGAGCCCGGCCATGCCGAGGCCGGCGAGAACGGAGCGGCGATCGGGCTGCATCAGGCGCCTCCCTTGCGACGTGCCCCGCGCTGCTGCGCATCGGCGACCGCACTGGCAAGGCCAGGCTCCAGCCCGGCGGCGGCGAGCATCTCGGCCGCCTCGCGCATCTCGGCCGAGCGCCGGATGCCATGGGTCGCGACACGCTCGCGCATATCGGCGGCGAGGGCGTGGAAATCGATCGAGGGGAAAGTCGCATGCAGGCTGGCGAAGACCGGATCCTTGACGTCCCAGGCCTCGCAGGCAGCGGCGCAATCCACCATCAGGGCCTCGAGCCCCTTGATGACGATGCTGCGGCAGAGCTTCATCGCCGAGGCGCGGCCGAACTGCTCGGAAACCGGTGTCAGATTCATGCCGAGCGCATTGAGCGCCGCAGACGCGGCCTCCGCCTTCGGGCCACCTGCGAGGATCGCGACGTTGAGCCCGGGCTTCAGCACCGGCGCCATCACCGCCGCCTCGACGTAATCGGCGCCGCTGGCTTGCACCGCCTGCGCGGCACGCTGCTTGGTCGAAGGCGCGGCCGAATTGACGTCGACGAAGATCTGGCCGGGCCTCAGCCAGTTCGCGGCCTCGATGGCAACCTCTTCGGCACGATCGGCAGTGACCGCCGAGAAGACGAAGGAGGCTCGCGAACAGGCATCCGCCGGGGAATTGCCACACCCCACCCCAATCTGTTGTGCCGCATCCTCCAGTCGCCGGCCGGAATGGCCGCCGAACAGGAGATCATAGGCGCGAATACCGGTCGCGCCATTGGCCAGGAGGCCGCGTGAAAACGTCTGCCCGACCTCGCCGAAGCCGATGAACGCGATCGCCGCCGGTGCTGAACCAGCCATCGTCGCCACTCCTTGTGCGTTTCTTCCCGCAGCAAGGGTGGGATAAGTTCATTGCCCCATCAAATGATAAGATTGCAGCGATTAGGCAATTCGATTCATCAATCGGAACGCGCAACACTGCGCTTGAGCGAGGCGCTCAACAACGAAAGCAGATCGCGCGTCGCGGGCCGCAAGGGCACCGTCTTGCGTGTGATGATGCCCAATGTGCGGGTGATCGCCGGTGACCGAAGCGGGATCGCGACCAGCCCACCGGCGTCGACCACATCGAGGGCGAGCTGGGGGACGATGGCATAGCCGATGCAGGATCGGACAAGACTGACTGCGGTGACGACGCGTTGCACCTCGTAGCGCCAGGTCAATGTCTCGCGACGCGAGCCCAGCGCATCGTCGATGAGGATGCGGTTGCCGGTCTCGGCACTGATGCGGACAAGCGGCTCGCCCTGAAGCTGGGCCCAGGTCAGCGACGTGGCTTGGGCGAGCGGCATGTCACGGTGGCTGACGAGCACGAAGGGCTCCTTGACCACCGGCTTGAGTTCGAGATCCCAGCGGTTCGCGGCGACGATGGTCACCCCGAACTCCGCCTCTCCGGACTGCACCTTGTCGGCGATTTCCGCTGCGGAATTGTCATGCACCCGAACGCCCAGGCCGGGATGACGCTTGGCAAAGGCGGCAATCACGGACGGCATGCAATGGGCGGCAACCGTCGGCAGGCAACCGACCGAAACCTCCGTGTCGCGCTCTCGGGTCTCGACCTTCACCTCGTCTATCGCGGAACCGAGATCCTCGAAGATGCGCCGCGCGCGTGGCAGCAGCGTCGTTCCGGCGGCCGTCAGCGAGACCTGCCGCGTCGTACGGAGGAACAGCGGGGTCCCCAGCGATTCCTCGAGCTTGCGGACACGATGGCTCAGCGCTGTCTGAGACAGATTGAGATGGGAGGCGGCAGCCCGGAAGCTCCCGCGCTCGGCAATGCTGATGAAGGCCTGAAGGCCCAGAATGTCGGCGCGCATGCCATTTGCTAGCCGTGACAGCCGACAAAAGCGACTGTCTTGCTCGGGGAGATGCCGTGCCTGCAATGCCTGGTTGGCAGCGTCCGCTTCTGGCGCGCCTCGGCACCTTGCCCGCTTGGAAGCAACTCCGCGACAGAAGCCGGCCCCGCGATCGACGCCCGATTGAGCCTCTAGGCGGATATGGCGAGCGCCGCGCGATCGAGCTCGATCAGCGCGAGCCAGGCCACCGCGCCTTGCCGTTCCGCAAGCCTGCCGGCCTCGTCCAGGATGTGCTCGCTGCCGGCGATATCGCCCTCGGGATCGCGGAGGAGCCTAGCCTTCAGCCGGAGAAGCTCGGGATGGGCGAAGGCCTCGCCATTGGACACGCCGCGCGCGATCGTGGCATCGACCAGCTTCCGGGCTTCGCCGAAGCGCTCGCGCAGGATCAGCCCGCGCACGAGCGAGATCGAGAACAGGGTCGTCAGAAGCTCATATCGCGTCGCGCGAAGGCGCGCGAGGCTCCGTGACACGAGATCGAGGGCCTCATCCGTGGCTTGGCCCCGCTGGATCGCGATCGCGCCGCGATAGCCGTCTGCCGCCGCGATGTACGGGCTGAAAGCGTTCGCTTCGGCGCATTCCGTGAATGCGGCGAGCGCCTCTTCGGCAGCCGCGAAATCGCCGGCCCAGAGATAGACGTCCAACGCCCAGATCAACGCTATGCATCGGGTAACGGGGTGGTTGAGGTGAAGCGCCTCACGGACCCACTGCCCTGCGACGACCTTCGCGCGCTCGGTGTCTCCGCACAGCCAAAGCGTGCGGGCCAGGGCGATTCCGCTTCGGTTCTTGTGGTCGAAGCCATAGCGGATGGTCCGGCTCCGATCCGAAACCAGGCTGTTCGCGAGCGACAGTTCCAGCGCCTCGCGCGCAGCTCGCTGGTCGCCCGCCAGATGCTGCGAGATTCCCAATAGCGAATAGGCCACGCCGCGGGCTTCGTCGTCGCCGATCAGCTCGGCGACTTCGACCGCACGCTGCGCGCAGGTCGTGGCCGTCTCGTATTCGCCGATCCGCTCGTGGAATATGTGCAGTCCGCCGAGCATGCGCAGCTGGTTCCAGTGGTCGCCAAGCGACAGCGCGATGTCGAGCGCGCGGCTGAACGCGCTGCCGGCGGCAGGGCTGTTGCCACGCGTGAACATCAGCGAGATGCCCAAGGCTCCCTGCAATTCCATTTCGAGGACGCCGCCGCGGTCCCGATCCTCGATCTTTTCAAGCGCTCGGGAACACCACATGCGACATTCGGGCAGGTGAGACAGGTTCTGGAAGACCGGTGCGCTCGCCGCCACCAGCCTCACGCCGAGCCTGAGATCGCCGCCCTGTCCAAAGCTCCAGTCGAGCGCGCTACGGATGTTCCCCAGCTGTTGGCGCAGCGAGCCCGGATCCCGCACCTCGGCCTCGCCACGACCGGCGCTCGCCTCGAGCTCGGTCAGGAAAAAACTCGCATGACGGCGCGCCAGGGCGCTCGGGCAATGGGCGCCACGAGCGGCGAGCTTTTGACGCCCATAGGCGCGTGTCATCTCGAGAAGCCGGTAGGTGCCCTGCTGCGCGCTGCGGTTCGGAGCGATCAACGACTTCGAGATCAGCTCGTCCAGCGCCGTAACGACATCGCTGGAACCGATCACATCGTCGACGGCGATGTCGAGCGCCGCATCGAGCGAGAACGGGCCGACGAAGATCGACAACCGCTCCAGCACATTCTGCTCGGTCGTCGTCAGAAGGCCATAGCTCCAGTCGAGCGTCGCCTGCAGCGTCTGCTGCCGAGGCTGTGCGGTCCGGCGCCCTGCCCAGCCGAGATTGAAGCGTTCGCCCAATAGCGCGGCCGTCGCCGAGAGGCCGTGCGTGGCGACACGGACCGCGGCCAGCTCGATCGGCAAGGCCATGCCGTCGAGACGATGGCACATGCCGCCAATCACGCGAGCCGCATCCTGGTCGACGATGAAGGTGCTGTCGGCCGCCGACGCACGAGCGCAGAAGAGCTCGATGGCCGGGTAATTCATCAGTTCGGAGAGGCTGAGCTCGGCGACGTTGTCCGGATAGGCCAAGGCGTCGAGGCGATGCACATTCTCGCCTCTGACGCGAAGCGGTTCACGCGAGGTGGTGAGGATTCGGACCTGAGGCGCCTCCTCGACCAGCCTCTCTACGATGGTGGCCGTCGCCTGAATGACATGCTCGCAATTGTCGAGGACCAGCAGGATCCGCTGATCCCTGAGGTGCCCGAGGACGACGGCAAGCGGATCATCGCTTTGAACCGGGATGCCCATCGCGCCGGCGATCATGGCGGGAACGACGCTGGCGTTCTCGAGCATGCTGAAATCGACGAATGCGAGCCGGTCGTCAAAGCGATCGGCGAGGCGGTGACCTAGTTCAACCGCCAGGGAGGTCTTGCCGACGCCGGCCGGGCCAACGATCGAGAAGATCGGCGTTTCGGGAATGCGTCCGGCGAGGAGGTCGATATCCTGGTCACGACCGATGAGCCGGGTCAGCCGTGGCGGAAAATTCATCGGCCGCGACGGCGGCATCGAGGCGATCTGCTCGTCGGCGGGGGTCGCGGGCGAAGATGCCCCGCCGCTGCCGATGGCCCTGACCGGTGCGACGAAGGCGTAACCGACTCCCACCTGAGTGGTGATCAGCCGCGCACCGTTCTCACCGTCTCCGAGGATCTTGCGGAGCCCCGCCAGATGGAAGCGCAGGCTTCCATCTTCGACGACCACATCCGACCAGACTCGTCTCAGCAATTCGCGCTTCGAGATGACGCGGCCGGGCTGCTCCGTCAGGACGACCAGCAGATCGAAAGAGCGCCCTCCGATCTCGACCGGCTTGCCGTCTCGCGTCAAAAGACGCGCGGCAGGGAACAAGGCGAAGGGCCCGAATGCCAGGCCGCTTTCGATCGAATGGATATCCCGGTCCACTGCGCTGCTCTCGTTCCAGACTCGAACTCTTGGCGCCCGCCGCTTCCTGGCGCGCTGCCCGGCCGGCGGTCGGAGAGCGTCTACATCGCTCCGCTGCCGATTGCACCCTTGCGGCCACAGCGAGCTGATCGCGACGGATACGTCCGGCTCAATGCCGCTGCGGACAATACAGTTCTGGAACAATCGTTCAATATCCTCCTTGCACGCGGTTCGGCATTTTGGCTGAGCCTCACCCGAAAGTGACTGCGTAGGCTCGCGCGCCCGCTCCATCGAACTCGATCGCCATGGTCCGTTCCGAGATTGTCCCGGATTGGCGGATCAGCTGGTAGAGGCGGTCCTCTCGCAGCTCGCCCCAGCCTTCGGCATCGACGTCACCACCGTGGCCTTCTCCGGGAGCCCGATCGTCGATCGTGACCCTGAATCGGACCGGCCCCGAATTCTCGGGCTTACCCAGGACCAGATGGAGATCCCGGGCATGGAAACGGTATCGAAGCCTGCCTTCTCGACTATCGAGCGATGCGAACTCCTGCCTCAGCGTCCAATCGCCCTCGAGGTCCCATCGATTCAGCGGCAGCTTTCCGGCCGGCTCGTATGATCTCGACGTGTCGCGCGTACTGCCGGATGACGACACGAAGCCATTGGCCTTGCCGTAGCCGAAATATGCCTCCGGCGATCGCAGATTGGTCCAGTCGGCATCCGCCTCGATCCCACTGCCAACAATCGCTCCCTGCGGCACCGAAGCGACGTCCTCACCGGCCTCGGTCAGCAGCGCCCTGATGAACTGTTCGGCCTCGGCATATCTGCCTTCGCCGATGCGATAGCCGCGTATCCGGCCGTCCGCTCCGATGAAGTAGAAGCCCGGCCAGCCCTGGTTGGCGAAGCGCTGCCAGGTGACATAGCGGTTGTCCTGGACATTGGCGTAGCCGACATTCAGCTGTTTGGCGGCGAGCCGCACGCGCGCTGCATCGTGCTCGAACTGGAATTCCGGCGCGTGAACGCCGACGACGACAAGTCCCTTGCTCGCATATCGCTCGCTCCACGCGCGCAGATAAGGCAGGGCCCGCAGCGAGTTGATGCAGGAATAGGTCCAGAAGTTCACCACGACCACCCTGCCCTTCAGCGCAGGACCGCCGGGACCGTCGGTGAGCCAAGGGCCTGCACCCTCCAGATCCCGCAACGGCTGGGAGGTCGTTCCAAAGGGCGGAGGCGATATCGCCCCCAAGGGCCTGACCGACAATCCGAATGCGTCCCCGAGGGCTCCGGTCAGCCCAACGGCTGTTGCTCCGCCTGTGGCAACGAGCGCGGCCGCGCCCAATCCAAAAGAACGCCTGCTGATCATGGTGACAGTCCTTCCAATCGAAGACGGATCAGCCTGACAGGGGCGGTCGCTAGAGGCACGTTATCGGCTGTGTAGCCCTGTGAGGCGGTGATAGCGGGCTTCATCTGCGCCTGAGATCCGGGCGCGGATCATGGAGGGACTAACGCGGCATCACTGCAGCTAACGGGTGTCGGGGCCGTGCTTCCCTATTCTCGGACAGGTCGATCAGCGGCGCCTGCTCTTCGCGCAGGAGCCGCGCGCCGCCTTCCGCTGAACTGCAGACCCGAAGGAGAAGCCCCATGTCCGATATCAAGACCCTTTACACCGCCAGCGTCCACGTCGTCGGTGGTCGCGAAGGCAGCGCTCGCAGCTCCGACGGCCGCCTCGACATCAAGCTGTCCACGCCCGGTGGCCCCGGAGCTGGCACCAATCCCGAACAGCTCTTCGCGGCGGGCTGGTCCGCCTGCTTCCAGGGCGCGATGGCGATCGCGGCACGCTCGAAAGGCGTGACGCTGCCGGCAGAGCTCGCGATCGATACCGAAGTCGAGCTGCGGCAGGGCAGCGATGGTTATTCGCTCGCGGCCCGACTCAAGGTTCATGTGCCGGGGGTCGAGCCGGAGACCGCACGCCAGATCATCGAGGCGGCCCATCGCACCTGCCCATACTCGAAGGCGATCAAGGGTAACATCGACGCGGTCGTGAGCCTCGTCTGAGCCAGGGAAGGACTCATCATGAAGACCCTACTCGCCGGCGGGTTCCTGCTCGCCGGCCTGCTGGCGGCGCCCATGGCGTCCGCACAGCCGGCCAAGCCCACCATCGTCCTCGTCCACGGCGCCTTCGCCGATTCCTCGAGCTGGAACGGGGTGATCGCCAAGCTCTCCCGGGACGGCTACAGCGTCGTCGCCGCCGCCAATCCCCTGCGCGGGGTTGCGTCGGACGCTACGGTCGTCCGGGATCTGGTGAAGAGCATCAAGGGTCCTGTGGTCCTCGTCGGCCATTCCTATGGCGGCTCGGTCATCAGCGAGGCGGCGCAGGGACCTTCAAACGTCAAGGCGCTCGTCTTCGTGTCGGCCTTCGCGCCGGAATCCGGCGAAACCGCCATCGGCCTGACGGGGCGCTTTCCGGGCAGCACGCTCGGCGGGGCTCTGGCTCCTCCGGTCGCGCTCGGCGGCGGTGGAAAAGACCTCTACATCCAGCAAGGCCGTTTCCCCGGACAGTTCGCAGCCGACGTGCCGGCGGCACAGGCCCGGCTCATGGCGGCCGGCCAGCGCCCGATCGCGGAAGCGGCACTCGGCGAACCGTCGACCGCGCCGGCCTGGAAGACCGTGCCGTCCTGGTTCGTCTACGGTGATAGCGACAAGAACATTCCGCCCGCCGCAATGGCGTTCATGGCCGACCGCGCCCGATCCCGTGAAACGGTGGTCGTCAAGGGCGGGTCGCATGTCGTGATGATCTCGAAGCCGACCGTCGTCGCGCGGCTGATCGAGCAGGCGGCAGCAGCGCGCTGACGGGCGGAAGCGCGGCCCACTGGTGACCACACAAAGAAAAAGCCGGCCCCGTTTGCGCGGGGCCGGCTTTTTGCGGCCGGTTCACATCGTCAGGCCGACAGGTTGTCGGGCCTTCGATACGTTCAGTGCGAGTAGTCGGTGAAGACGTAGTCGGCGCCGGGCGTCAGCGTCTGCAGCTTTGCGTGGCAGGAATAGCAGGCTTTCGCCAAACCCGGCGTCTGCGTCGGCTTGCCGCCCTCGAACTGGCCATAGCCCCATCCGGCCGTCTCGGCGAAGCGGCGGGAGTCCTTGACGCTGATCTGAACATTCGTTGCCGGCCCCGCGACGAAGGACTGCGGCGCCGGAAAGACGGCGTCGTTGCGCGGGGAAGACTGATAGCGCCAAGCCAGCCTGACAATGACGGAGCCATCCGGAAAAGGACGGACGTTGTTGCGGAAGGCCTCGATCGCGACGGCGTTGCCGAGGATGGCGCGGATGTCGTTGTTCTGCCCGTTCTCCTGCGCGACGCTGACCAGCTTCCAATCGCGATAATCGGGCGGCAGCGGGATCTCCGCTGCCGATGGCTCGCCCGCGTGGAGCACCTGAGAGAGCCCGTACACGGACAATCCCAGTGCGAGCGCGGCAGAAGCGAGCCCGCAGATGATCAATCTCGTCATGATATCCTCCTCCAGGAGAGGCGCGGCGCGAGCGCCGCGCTCCAGCGTCAGCCGGCCAGCCGGTCCACGTCGAGAATCGCCTGGGCGAAGGCGGCGGGCGCCTCCTGCGGAAGATTGTGGCCGATGCCGCCGGTCAGGTTCCGGTGCTCGTAAGGGCCGGTGAACTTCGAACGATAGGCGGCCGGGGCGGGATGAGGCGCACCATTGGCGTCCCCCTCCATCGTGATCGTCGGGACGGAGATCACCGGGCCGGCAGCGAGGGCCGCCTCCAGAGCGTCATACTGGCGCTCGCCATCGGCGAGGCCGAGCCGCCAGCGGTAGTTGTGAATGACGATCGCCACGTGATCGGGATTGACGAAAGACGCCGCCGAGCGGGCGAAGGTCGCATCGTCGAACCGCCATTGCGGCGAGGCGAGCTGCCAGATCAGGCGGTTGAAGGCATTGGTGTTGGCCTCGTAGCCAAGCCGCCCGCGCTCGGTGGCGAAGTAGAACTGATACCACCACTGCAACTCGGCGGCGGGTGGCAGCGGCTTCGCATTGGCTGCCTGGCTGCCAATCAGATAGCCGCTGACGGAGACGTGCCCCTTGAACCGCTCCGGCCATTGGGCGGCCATGATGTTTGCCGTGCGCGCGCCCCAGTCGAAGCCGCCGACGATGGCCTTCCTGATCCCGAGCGCATCCATGAGGGCGATGCCGTCGGTCGCCAGCGCGGCCTGCTGGGCGTTGCGCGGCGTCGCCGCCGAACGGAACACGGTCGATCCATGGCCGCGCAGATGTGGGACGATGACGCGATAGCCCCTGGCAGCCAGAACCGGGGCAACCTCGATGAAGGCGTTGATGTCGTAAGGCCAGCCATGGAGCAGGATAACCGGCATTCCGTTTTCCGGTCCGAGCTCAGCGTATCCGACGCTGAGCGGGCCCGCATCGATCTGCTTGATGGCACCCAAGCCGGGCGTGGAAGGGGTGGCGGGAAGTCGAGGGCTGGCCGTCTGAGCGTCGCCGCGGACAGGCGCCGCTGCGGTGGCGATGGCAGCGCCCGCAAGGAGAAGGAAGTTGCGGCGAGCGAATTGGGTTTGGGCAGGATGCTCGTTCATGGCGGTTCGCCTCCAACAAGATGGGTGACGAACCATCGGTACTGCCGGGGGCCGATCGATGCCCGTTAGGCGCTGTGAAGTCCTGACAGGAGGCGCAGTGAGCGCAGGAAAAGAGGCCATCGAGAGCTGCCGAGCGGCGTTGATCAGAGCAGCAATCTTGAACGAACAGTCCAATACCCAATATGTATAGGCATGGCACGCCCTAAGGCATTCGAGGTCGAGAGCGCCGTCGAGAAAGCGGCATCGGTTTTCCGCGAGCACGGCTACGAAGGAACCTCGGCGCAAATGCTGGTGGATGCCCTAGGGATCGGCCGGCAGAGCCTTTACGACACGTTCGGCGACAAATGGGGCCTCTATCGCACGGCCCTCGCCCATTACTGCCAGAATGAATGTTCGGCGCACCGTGACACGCTCCATCAGGCGGGCCGCGCCATCGACGGCATCAAGGCAACGTTTGCACGGGTCGTCTCACAGGCTTCGGAAGGATGCCTCGGCCTGGGTTCGATCGTCGAATTTGGCTGCAAGCATGCCGATCTCGCAGAGATCCGCGATCAATCCGGGCTGGTCCTGATGCAGGTCGTGAGCGAAGCCGTCGCTCGTGCCCAGGCCGAAGGTGACCTGAGCACCGAACTGGATCGCGGTCATGCCTCGGGCTTCCTGATCAGCGCGATCGCCTCGATCCGCATTGCTGCGCGCGCCGGCGCGCCTCTGCCGCAGCTCAACGCCATCGCAGACCTTACTCTCAGAGGTCTGCGCTAGGTTTCCTGGCCAGGCCCTGAACGATCCTTCCCTGCAGGCCAAAGCCGCCAGCAGCTTCAGAATCGCAGCTCCATGCCCATCGGTCACTGACCGAGGACAGGCTGTGGCGCCTGCCGCGCGCCCCCCGTGAACCACAGGTAATAGGGATTGCTTCCGTCCTCGTGAAGGATACGGGCGATGCCGCGCGCCCATTCAGCGCGCTGCCCGGCGCGCGCATTCAGACCGGCCATGTAGAAGGTGTAGAGACGCTCGCGTTCGGCCTCTGTCTCCTGGAGCAGACGGTCGTTGGCATTGGCGAGCATGGGCGGGGTGTTCAGCGCGAAGATGGTGCGCAGGACGCGCTCGAATTCGCCGCTGCGAAGCCAGGTGCCATATTCGATGCGCGGATTGTCGTCGGTCACCGCAGGCGCATCGCCGACATAGCGTTCGAGGCCCTTGCGATCCGTGACATAGGTGGCGAGCAGCGCCGCGACGGAACCAATACCGACCTCCCGGAGCGCCTGACCGACCTCCGGCTGGTCGAGACGCTTCTGGATGCGGTTCACGTCAAGCTCCAGCGGCGCGGCCGAGCCGATGAGCATCATCTCATGCAGGTCCGTCGACCACAGGCTGGCATGCGGGAACACGTCGAGAAAGGCGCGAACGAGCGAGCGCGTATCCTCGTCGTTCTGGGCGTGGATCGGCAGCCACTGGGCGACGATGCCCCGCGGCCCCATCCTTTGGGCCGCCAGCTCGTAGAAGTCGCGCGAGTAGAGGTTGACCACGCCCGCGGCCGAGGGCGGCGGCGGCTCCAGCGTAATGAGGTCGTAGCGTTCCTCGGTCCGCAGCAGTTCGCGTCGCCCATCGCGGAGCCTGACGTCCAGGCGAGGATCGGTTCCCGCGCCGTAATTGCCCTCGAAACGCCCGGCGGCGCGCACGACCGCCGGAAGCAGCTCGGCCACCACGCGTCGTTCGAGCGGCGGATATTGCAGCAAGGCGCCCGCCGTGATGCCGGTGCCGAAGCCGATCACGAGGGCGGAGCGCGGCTCGTCGGCATGGACGATGAGCGGCAGCAGCGCCTGCAGCCTCATGTAGCGGCGCGAGGGCATCGCATCGCCGGAGTTCGAGACGCCCTGGATGTAGAGCCGCCTGAAGGCGTTCCTGCCGAGCGACTGCTCGATGACGGCGACGGTTCCACCCTGCCCTTCTTCGTAGGCGATGAGCGTTCCGCCTCGGGAACGGGTGAGCTCCTCGGAAAGCCGGTCTTTCGGGGTCATGATCGCGACGACGACGGTGGCTGCCGCCAGGACACCCGTCGCACCGAGCCCGATGCGGCCGTCCGCTTCACGGAGAGCCGCGACCAACCCGACAAGGGCGGCAGCGACGGCGAGCAAGGACAGCGTGTGAACCAATCCGAGCCAAGGGATCAGCACGAACCCCGTGACGAGCGATCCCACGATGCCCCCCAGGGTGTTGAACGCGACGAGGATGCCGACGTCGCGGCCGACATGCTTGCCGCCGGAGACCAGGCGCAGCGCCAAGGGAAAGGCCGCGCCGAGCATGATCGTCGGTATCAGGACGATGCAGGCCGCCGCCACGGCGAAGCGCGCGGACATGCCCGCCATGGGGCTGCCGCCGAGCCGCAGCGTTGCAGCCTCAGCCTGGGTTTGCAGGATGACGAGCCAGCGCCCGAGGAAGGCGACCTCGGACAAGGCGACAAGGCCGGCGCCACTGATCAGGAGACCGAACAGGAGCCAAGGCTTCGCGCTCCTGTCGACATAGCGGGCGATCAAGGCCGAACCGATGACGAGACCGCCCAGATAGGTCGCCAGGATGATCGAGAAGGCGAAACTGCGCGTGCTGATGAACTGCACGATGACCTGCGACCAGATCACCTCGTAGCCGAGCGCGATGCCGCCAGCGACACCGTAGAGGACGAGAGCCAGCCTCGCTTCGCCCGAAAGCCGCTCGGGCTCTGGCAACGCTGCGGCCTTCCGGACGGCGGGTTTCCGGTCGAGCGCCCTCGCCGCGACGCCAGCGACGATATTCATGATGGCGGCGGCTATCGCGCTGCCCTGCACACCGAAGGCCGGGATCAGCACGAAGGCAGGCAGCAAGGCGCCGATGATCGCGCCGGCCGTGTTGGAGGCATACAGAAAGCCGCCGACGCCACCGATCTGCTGTTTGTCGGGAGAGAGCGTCCGAACCAGCGAGGGCAAGGTCCCGCCCATCAGGAATGCGGGCAGCCCGACAAGCAGGAAGATCAGTGGCCAAGCGAGAAAGGCGCTGATCATCTCCAGTTTGGCGAAGACCGGCGCGATGACGGAAAGCGTCAGGGTCGTGGCGATACCGAATGCAGCGACAGCGACCTCGAGCACGCCATAGAGCATCGCTGGACGGGAGACGCGGTCGGCGAGCCGGCCCAGCAGCCATCCGCCAAGCCCGAGCCCTGCGAAGAATGCGCCGACGGCGGTGGCGATGGCATGGACCTCCACGCCGACCACCAGCGAGAGCTGCTTGATCCAGATGACCTGGTAGATCAGCGCGGCTGCGCCGGAGAGCGCCAGCAACCCGCCGGCGATCAGGCTTCTTCCGGAGCCGACCTCATCGCGCTGTGGTGCACCCGCTCGCGCCTTCGCGTCCGTAACCGCCATTCGGCCGCCGCCCACCATTCGTCAGTCTCTTTATGAAATGAGAAGCCGACCGCCCGTGGGCGATCGGCGATATCAGGCGGCCTTGCTATTCGAGGCCGCGCTTCTTGAACGACTCGTCGATCTTGCGGTCCACGCCACGACGAATCTGGTCGATGCTGAAGCTCGCGATCCGCTGACTTGGCGGATACTCCACGAAGGTCTCGAGGAACTGGGCGGCCCTGATCTGCGCCTGGGCTAGGAGGTAGGCGTTCTCCACCCGCCACTGATCGTACATGCTGCCGGAAATCTCGGCGTGCTCGTACGGATCCATTCTCAGATTGAAGAGCTTCGGGACGCGCAAGGGCGTGAAGGGATGCGCCCAGACGTCGAATTGGCCCGGCTGCTCCTGCTTCTCGAAGACGTGTTTCCAGTCCCCGATCCGCATCGCGACAAGATCGCCGTCGTCGTTGAAGTAGTAGAACTCGTTGCGCGCGCTCTTGTCGGTCTTGCCCGTGAGGTAGTCGAGCTGGTTAAAGCCGTCGAGGTGATTGCGGAACGTGGTGGGATTGCCCGCGGGCTGCCAGCCCTTGAGGAGCTTATCCTTCACCTCCGCATCACCGGCCGCAGCAAGCAGCGTCGGGAACCAATCGAGCCCCGAGAAGATGCCGTTCGCGACCTCGCCCGCCTTGATCTTGCCGGGCCATTTGATCATGGCCGGGACGCGGAAGGCCCCCTCCCAGTTCGTGTCCTTTTCGGATCGGAACGGAGTCGTTGCCGCATCCGGCCAGGTAAAGGCGTTCGGGCCGTTGTCGGTCGAGAAGATGACGATGGTGTTGTTGGCCACCCCCATGTCGTCCAGCGCCTTGAGGAGCTTGCCGACATTCATGTCCATCTCGATCATGCCATCGGCATATTCGTTGCCGCGCATGCCGGACTGGCCACGCATCGACTCGCGGACATGCGTGAAGATGTGCATGCGGGTGAAGTTCATCCAGGTGTAAAAAGGTTTGTTCGCTTTCGTCTGCCGCTGCATGAAGTCGATCGCCGCGCTCGTCGTCTCGTCGTCGATCGTCTCCATCCGCTTTTTCGTGAGCGGTCCGGTGTCCTCGATCTTGCCGTCGGCAGAGGTCTTGAGCACGCCGCGAGGGGCATAGGCCTTGAGGAACGCCGGATCGTCCTTTGGCCAATACGGCCGTTCCGGCTCTTCTTCGGCATTGAGATGGTAGAGATTGCCGAAGAATTCATCGAAGCCGTGCCGGGTCGGCAGATACTCGTCACGGTCGCCGAGATGGTTTTTTCCGAACTGACCGGTGGCATAGCCGAGCGGCTTCAAGGCCGCGGCCATGGTGATGTCGGTCTTCTGCATGCCGACCGGGGCGCCGGGGATGCCGACCTTGCATAGGCCGCTACGCAAACAGGCCTGCCCGGTGATGAAGGTCGAGCGACCCGCCGTGCAGCTGTTCTCGGCGTAGTAGTCTGTGAAGATCATCCCTTCATTGGCGATGCGGTCGATGTTGGGCGTCTTGTAACCCATCACACCACGTGTATAGGCGCTGAGATTGGCCTGCCCGACGTCGTCACCGAAGATGACAAGGATGTTTGGCCGTTGCTGCTGCGCCTGGTTCTGGGAAGGTGCGGGAGCCGGCACCTGGGCAAACGCCGGAAGCGTTGCCTTGATGCCCACCCCTATCCCAATAGCGACGACGGCTGCCGCCGCGGTCGTCATCAATCTGCTGGTTACGGACATTCGCTTTCCTCCTCCTCCATCGTGCAGCGGGGTCGGAAGCTTGCGGTTCGGAATAAAGCGCCGAACGGACAAGCGTTCCGACGACGGCGATTCATCACCTCCATAAGCAGGCGGTGACGCTCCAGGCGCGAGAGCAATCCCGCACCCGGTTCGTTAGAATTTTCGAAGTATAATTCGGAGTTCTGCTTGCCACGCCGCGCTCCTAACAAGGCCGCGCGCTTAGGCAGCCAGCAACCCGCGTTTCCGCCCTGCCGTCACCTTACGGCCACGGCGAGAATTGAGCGGGCTCAAGTTCAGAAGTGCTACGGAGAGCAAGCTATCCGATTTTCGATCCGCGTCAATTCATGACTGAATTGCGCTGGTCGATCGACTGCCGTCATCGAAGGACGTTGCATTTGGGCGCTTTCTTCCGCAATTTCCCCGCTCGAACATCTGACCGGGCCGTCACCATGTCGCTGCTCGCACCGGAACTCGAAACCGCGCCGACCTTCCGAAAGGGAATGGCCACGATCCGTGGCCATGTGTTTTGCCGCCGCTGTCGGCCGGGCGCCCTGCATGTCGAACCGATCCATCGCGCGACGCGCCATATGGAGTTCCGATGCGTGATCAGGACATCGTCATGAGAGCGGCCGACTCTGCCGCCGGCCCGGGAACCAGCACCCGAGAGGCCGTGCGCGACCTCCAGATGCGGATCAACCGCGACATCATCGGCCAGGAACGGGTCGTTGAGCGCATCGTCATCGCGCTGCTGGCGAACGGCAATGTGCTCCTGGAGGGTCTGCCGGGCCTAGCGAAGACGCGGGCGATCAAGAGCCTGTCGAAGAACCTCGAATCCGAGTTCAGCCGCATCCAGTTCACACCCGATCTGCTGCCGTCCGACGTGACCGGCGGCGAAATCCTGCGCGGCGATGGCAAGTTCGAGTTCAGGAAGGGGCCGATCTTCGGCAACCTCATCCTCGCGGACGAGATCAACCGCGCGCCGCCCAAGGTCCAGTCGGCGCTGCTGGAGGCGATGGAGGAGCGCCACGTCACGGTGGCGGGGCAGCGCTACGACCTTCCCGCGCTTTTCATGGTGCTGGCGACCCAGAACCCGATCGAGCAGGAAGGCACCTATCCCCTGCCCGAGGCGCAGATGGATCGCTTCCTGATGCATGTCCGGATCGACTACCCATCCGATGCCGACGAGCTCAAGGTGATCCAGCTCGTCCGCTCGGAAAGCGAGGCGGCTGCAGCAGGCGCCGCGGCGCCGGAGCCCAAAATCCCGCAGGCGACGATCCTGTCAGCTCGCAGCGAGATCGACCGGGTCACGACCAAGGACATGGTCACGCAATACATGGTCGCGCTGGTTGCCGCGACCCGGCGCCCGGCGGAGTTCGACGAGAAGCTCGCCCGCTGGATCACGATTGGGGCGAGCCCCCGCGGCACGCTCGCGCTCGACCGTGGCGCCCGCACGCATGCGTGGATGCAGGGCCGCGATTACGTCACGCCCGAGGACGTCCAGGCCATCGTCCACGACTGCCTGCGGCACCGCATCGCGTTGAGTTACGAGGCAGCAGCGGACGGCATCGGCCCGGACCAGGTGCTGGACGAAATCGTCAAGCAGGTCGCCGTGGCGGCCTGAGCGGGAGCGGTCCATGGCTTCGTTTCACGCAAGGCCGGGGACCAACGCTTCAGAGAGACCGGGCGCGCGCGCCTTCGCATCTCTCGACGAGCTCATGCGCCTCAAGGAGCGCGCCCGCGGCTTCAGCTTCCTGCCGCGCCAGCCCGTTCACAGTCTGCTGGCAGGGCGACACGCCTCGCGATTGCGCGGGCGCGGCCTCAACTTCGAGGAGCTCCGCCACTACGCGGAAGGCGACGACGTCCGATCGATCGACTGGCTGGCGACCGCTCGGCTCGGCGATCCGCATGTCCGCGTCTATTCGGAAGAGCGCGATCGCCCGGTCGTGCTGATCGTCGACCAGCGTTCGACGATGTTCTTCGGCAGCCGCCGTTCCATGAAGTCCGTGGCGGCCGCCGAGGTCGCAGCGCTCTCGGCCTGGCGGGTGACCTCGCTGGGCGATCGGGTCGGGGCCATCGTCATGACCGACGAGGCCATCTCCGTCGTAAAACCGCAGGCGCGGGACCGTGGTGCCGTCCGCGTCATCTCGGACGTCGCGCGTGCCAACCTGGCGCTCGAGCACATCCGGGCATCGCCGGGCGCCGCGGGACGGTTGAACGAGGCACTGGCCGCTGCCGACCGGCTTCTCCCACATGACGGCCTGGTCTGCCTGATCTCGGATGCGACCGGGGAAGATGACGAAACCGCCCGCCTGGCCACGCGGCTTTGCGCCCATAACGACATGCTGGCCGCTTATATCCACGACGCCATGGAGGAGCGGCTGCCCGAGATCGGCCCCGCCGTGTTCAGCTCGGGAGCGGCCCAAATTGAGGTCGACAGCTCGGCGGGCCCGCTGCGGGACAGGTTCGCGCAGGAACGCATCCGGTGGCGCGGGAGGCTCGCCGAGCTATCGAGGCACCGGGCGATCCCGGTCCTGCCGATCTCGACCGACCGGGACGTCGCACTTCAACTCCGGGAGTTGATCGGCCAGCGTAGCGCTGCCCGTATCGCCACCGCGACGGGGCGCCCGTCATGAACCCGGATCCCGGCAGTCTGGCGAACCTTCGCGATCTCGCCCTGCCGCCGGCGGTGTCGTTCTGGCCCCCTGCTCCCGGCATCTGGATCGTCCTCGCGACCGGGCTGGCCATGGGCGCCGTGTTCATCATCAGGGCGTTGCGGCGGTACCGGGCGAATGCCTTCCGGCGGGCGGCGATCGCCGAACTGGCGGCCCTCGCCGGAACGTCGGGTCGCGACGCCGTCGAACAGGCCTCGGCCATCATGAAGCGAGCCTCCATCGTCGCCTTCGGGCGGGAGCATGTGGCGGCTCTCAGCGGCAGGGAATGGGCGGATTTCGTCTGTCGTCGCGCCGGGCCGGGCGTCGATGAGCGGGTCGTCAGAGGCAGCCTGCAGCGCGCCTTCGAGGGCGCCTCTGCGCCGGACGCCCCGGCCTTCATCGAGCAGGCGAAACGCTGGGTCTCCCGGCTCGACGCCCGCGAGGAGAGGTCCTGATGCTGACCTTTCTGCATCCCTGGCTGTTCCTGCTGCTACCGCTGCCGATCATCGCGCGGGCGCTGCTGCCACCTTACGCCGTTGAGCGCGTCGGCTTGCGCGTGCCCTTCTTCGACAGGCTGGTTCGGTTGAGCGGGCAGGATCCGCAAAGCTCGGGGGTCGTGCTGCCGCGACGGCTGGGCCCGCTGATCGTTTTGACGCTGGTCTGGGTCATGACAGTCGCCGCGTTGGCCCGGCCGCAATGGATCGAGCCGCCCCTGCACCGCGATCGACCCACCCGCGACCTGCTACTGCTGGTCGATCTGTCCGGTTCGATGGATACGCAGGACTTCGTCGATGCCTCGGGCAAGACGGTCGATCGCCTGACCGCGGTGAAGCAGGTGCTCGACGACTTCCTGTCCCGCCGCAAGGGCGATCGCGTCGGCGTGGTCGTCTTCGGCGATGCGCCGTTCGCGCTGGTGCCCTTCACGACCGACCTCGATCTGTCGCGCGCGATGCTGCGCGACACGGTCGTGGGCATGGCCGGACCACGGACGGCCTTCGGCGATGCCGTCGGCCTCGGCATCGGGCTGTTCGACAGCAGCACGGTAAAGGCGAAGACCATCATCGCCCTGACGGACGGCAACGACACCGCGAGCAAGGTGCCGCCCGTCGAGGCAGCGCGCGTGGCCAAGGACAAGGGCATCGTCATCCACACCGTGGCGGTGGGCGATCCGCGCGCCGCGGGCGAGGACAAGCTCGACGAGGCCGCCCTGAAGGAGGTGGCCTCGGTGACGGGAGGCGGCTTCTTCCGGGCGCTCGACCGGGACCAGCTTGCCGGGATTTACCGCCGGCTCGACGAGATAGAGACCCGGCGCATCGATACGGTCAGCTTCCGGCCGAAGCGCGACGTCTACTGGATGCCTCTGCTGGCCGCGATCCTGCTGGCGATGGCCGCACAGGCGACGCGGCTCCTCGCTGGAAGGATGAGAGCCGTCCGACCAGATGTGGAGGGCGCCGCATGATCGAGACGCTCTCCTCCTTCCATTTCGAGCGCCCCTTCGCGCTGCTGCTTACCCTGCCCGTACTCCTCCTCGCGGTTCTCGAACACCGTCGCGCCGATCAGGCGGCTCGCTGGCGCGCGGTGATCGATCCCGAACTGCTGCGCTATCTGCTGGTCGGCACGGAGGGCCGTTCCCGCGTCACTCCGGCATTGCTGCTGGCAGCCGCGGGGCTCCTCGCGACGCTCGCGGTCGCGGGGCCGGCCTGGGAACGGGAGCCCTCGCCCTTTGCCGACGCCAAGCCGCCGGTCGTCATCGTGCTCAAGGTCACGCCGTCCATGTTGAGCGAGGATCTCGCGCCGACCCGGCTCGACCGCGCCCGACAGAAGCTGGCCGATCTGACCAAGCTCCGGGAGGGCGCCTCGACGGGGCTCGTTGCCTATGCGGGATCGAGCCATCTCGTGCTGCCGCCGACGCCGGATGCTTCGGTGGTCGTCGACCTCGCCAAGGCCTTGTCGCCGGACATCATGCCCAAGGAGGGTGACGATCTGCCGGGCGCCATCGCGCTGGCGCAACGGGTGCTGTCAGGGAATGGCCATGGCGGCTCGATCCTGATCATGGCCGACACGATCCAACCCGGCGACCAGCCGGACGCAACCGCGCCCATTAGCGTGCTCGGCATGCTCCCGCTGGAGATGGATGACAGCGCCCTCGAGGACGCTGCCGGGGCCATGGGGGCTTTCTTCGTGGCGACGACCTCCGACCAGTCTGATCTCACGAACATTGCCGCCCGGCTCGACCGAGCCGGCCGCATCGCCGGGGTCGAGGGCGACGGCTCGCATTGGAAAGAGGCGGGATACTGGCTGACGCCGCTGCTGGCCCTGATCGTGCTTTCGTGGTTCCGGCGGGGATGGATGCTGGAATGAGGACGGTCCCACGCCCCGGATGGCAGGCCTACGCGCTGATCGGAGCGGTTGGCGTCGCAGCCTTGGCGGGTGCGGGCTACAGGTTCGGATGGCGCGACCTCTTCCTCACGCCCGACCAGCGCGGCCGCCTGCTGCTGGAGCACGGCGACGCGGCCGCCGCCGCCCAATCCTTCCGCGACCCGACCTGGCAAGGGGTGGCGCGGTTCCGCAGCGGAGCATTCAAGGAGGCGGCACAGTCCTTCGCTGCGCGCGACACCGCCGAGAGCGCCTTCGATCAGGGCAACACCCTCGTGATGCTCGGCCAGTACGACGACGCGATCAAACGCTACGACCGAGCCCTGGCGCTGCGCCCTGGCTGGGCCGATGCCGCGGCCAATCGGGAGATCGCCCGGATCCGCGGCGAGCGGCGCAAGGCCGAAGGCGGCGTCAACGACGACACCGAGTCGACGCCGGACCAGATCGTCTTCGACAAGACCCAGAAGGGTGGCGAGGACACGACCGTCACAGGCCCCAAGGCCATGTCGAATGAGTCGATCCAGGCGCTGTGGCTGAAGCGGGTACAGACCCGCCCCGCAGACTTCCTGAAGGTCAAGTTCTCGTATCAGCTCCAGACTGCGGCCGAGGGAGCCAGGCCATGAAGTGGCTCCTCCTGCTCCTGCTGTCGGTGCTGGCGTGTCCCGCAGCGGCACAGGCTCCAGCCGCCCCGCCGATTGTTCGAACCTGGCTCGATCCCGCCAGCGGCGCCGTCATCGGCCAGCCAATCGCGCTCAATGTCGAGGTGATGTTTCCGGGCGAGATGGGGCACCCCCCGGCCGTGAATGTCGGCGCGGCGCCAGGCGCACAGATCATGCGCTTCGAGACGCAGGCCCTGACGATCCGGGATCGCATCGACGGGCGAGACTATGTCGGCCAGCGCTTCGCCTTCACGGTGTTCCCGCGCCGCGGCGGCTCCATCGAGGTTCCGGCAGCCGAGGTCACGCTTCTCGACCCCGGAGGCGATCCGATCGGGAACGCTTCCGGGAAGCCCATCGCATTCGAGGTGACGGTTCCACCGGGCATCGACCCGTCCGGCCCCGTCATCGCCTCGACCGAAGTCCGGGTCCGTCAAGAGTGGACGCCCGATCCAGCCGGTGCCTTCAAGGTTGGCGGCGCGATCAAGCGGGTCATCCATCGACAGGCCGCCGACGTGCCCGCGCTCGGAATGGCGGACTACGCCTTCAGCGCCCCGGAGGGCGTCCGTGTCTATGCCGATCCCCCCAAGGTCGAGGACCGGACCAACCGCGGCTCGGTCGAAGGCATCCGAACCGACATCGTCACCTATGTCTTCGAGAGGCCGGGGGCCTATCGGCTGCCATCGCTGGTGCAGCCGTGGTGGAACCTCTCGACGCGGGAAGTCCGTACGGAGACGATGGAAGGCATCTCCATCACGGCTGCGGCCACTCCGATTCGCCCGCGGAAGCAAGGCGCAAGGGGTTGGGTCTCGCGCTTCGGCCCGATGGGACTCGCCTTCGCGGCCGCGCTGCTGGCTCTGCTGGCCGCCATGGCCTGGTTCCCACGTCTCGTCGCGCTACGGCGCCGCCATCGTGAGACTTATCTGTCCGGCCCCGATCATGCCCGGGAGGAACTCAGGCGCGTGGCGAGGCACGGCAAGGCGGAAGAGACATATGCCGCTCTGGAGCGCTGGCTCAGACGCCTCACGGCGGATGAGCGCGCAGCTGCGCGCGCGCACCGCCAGCTCGGCCCTCTGATCGCGCGGCTCGAAGCCGATGTCTTTGGTTCCCGGAGTGGTTGGAGCCGGGAGTACGGAGCAGAATTTTCGCAGGCCTTGTCTAAATCCGCACTCAAGCGAGATGGCCTCGAAAGGATGTCCGTCGGACCGCTGCCACCCTTGAACCCATCGCCGATCGGGAGACCATGATGATGGCGCTGCGCGTGTCGTTGCCTTCGAATCTGCCTGGGCAACGACAAGGCGTCTCAATGCACCTCGCCGTCCGGCCGCAAGCTTTCCAGCTCTCGCCCAGGGCCGATGGAGCTCTCATCGGCTCCGAGAGACAGGATCGCTGCCCGCCACAACTACGGAGTGGTGGATCTGCATCAGTCTCTACTGAAATCGTCGGGCGGCCAGGCCAGTTATTGACCGCCACATCTTGAAATTTCAGGCTGTACAAGACCAGGGCGGAGTTTGCATCGATGCGGCATGGACTCAGGAAGGCGCTCCTCGGGGCAGGTATCTTGGCGGGCCTCGCCGTCGCCCATGAAGCGAAGGCCACAGAAGGCGGGGCCAGCCTCTACTTGCCCGGCTTCCACGGTCCGATGGCGGGGTTCCTTCCGCCGCCGGGTTTTTACTTCGAGACCGATCTGTACAGCTATTCCGGACGGCTCTCGGCCAATGCCCAAACGCAGATCGGCGGCGCCGTTCTGGCCCGCACGAAGGTCGAGGCCCGCGCCGGGTTCATCACGCCAACCTGGGTGACGCCGATCGAAATCTTCGGCGGCAACCTGGCGTTTGCCGCTTCTCTGCCTGTCGGCATTCCGCGTGTCAGCGCGGGGGCCATCATATCGGCGCCGCGTTTCGGGCGGACCATCGGCGCCAGCGCCCGCGATGCGACCTTCAATATCGGCGATCCGATCGTTTCGGCGATCGTCGGCTGGCATGCAGGCAAGTTCCATTGGAACACCGCCGCATCCGTCAGCATTCCAGCGGGGGCCTATCAGGACGGCGAGCTCTCGAATCTCGCCTTCAACCGCTGGATCGGTGATCTGTCGGCCTCCGTCACCTATTTCGACACCGATATCGGCCTCGACATCTCGACGACCGTGGGCATCGAGCTCAACGGGACGAACCAGGCGACGGACTATCGCAGTGGTCACGCCTTCCACGCCGATCTCGCCATCACCAAGAATCTCACGAAGGAATTTTCGGTCGGCGCGATCCTAAGCCACTACCAACAGTTCACGAGCGACGGCGGCAGCGGGGACAGCGTCGGTCCTCACAAGGGTCGCGTCACGGCGGTCGGCGGCACGATCGGCTACAGTTTCGAGGTCGGCGGCGTTCCCGTCACGACGAGGCTCAAGGTGCTGCGGGAGGTCTCCGTCGAGAACCGGACGCAGGGCACGATCGGTCTCCTGAGCATCGCGATCCCCCTGGGCGGCCAGACCCCGCCTCCGGCGAAGCCCGTCGTCGCCAAGTACTGAAGCAGGCCATCGAGGACTGAGGACTCGGCCATGGCCGGGCGATCGCTTCCGCCAGTGAGTGGCCTTCAAGGGCTGGCTCACGGGGCGGGCACCGCGTTCATGAGGTCGATGCCTACTGGGCGAGGAACCCGCCATCGACGGGCAATGTGTGCCCGGTGATCATCGCGGCGGCCGGGCTGCTCAGGAACAGGATGGCGTTGGCGACCTCTTGCGCGGTCGCGAGGCGCCCCATCGGTGTCAGGCGCTCCACGGCGCTGACGAATTCCGGATTGTCCTTCAGCGCCGCGATGAACTCCGTATCCACCCAGGTCGGGGCGACGGCGTTGACGCGCACGCCGGTGCGCGCCCATTCGACGGCCAGCGCGCGGGTCATGTTGACGACTGCCCCCTTCGTCGTCTGGTAGGAAATGTTCGGGTAGAGCCCGCCGCCCGAAAGCCCCATGATCGAGGACAGGTTGACGATCGCGCCCGAACCCTGTCGCGTCATCATCCGGCCGGCTGCGCGGGCGCACAGGAATACGCCGGTCATGTTGACGTCGACGACGCGTTGCCAGTCGGTGAGCGTCAGTTCCACGGTCGGGCGTCGCAGCGCCATGCCCGCATTGTTGACGAGAACATCGAGGCGCCCCTCGGTCCGCACGATCGCCTCGAAGACGGAATCGACCGCCGCCTCATCAGCGACGTTCATCGCATGGGCTGTGGCTGACCCACCGATGGCCGATGCCGCCGCCTGAGCCGCGGCACCGTCGAGATCCAGGATCACGACACGGGCTCCTGCCGCCGCAAAAAGCTCGGCTGTCGCACGGCCGATGCCTCTCGCGCCGCCGGTGATGGCGGCGACGGCGCCGTCCAGGCGGAATGCCGTCAGTGCGGCGTCCGAATTCGCCATGCGTCCATGCCTCTGACAAATGTGGTTAGGCTCATGGAACGCGCCGGCCCGGCGGCGCATTCCCGCTTGATCGAAACTACAGACCCGTGCCGATGAACTGCGCGAACTCGGCCGTCTTCGGCGATGCGAAGAGTTCCTTCGTCGGGCCCGACTCCCAGACCTTGCCCTTGTGCATGAACACGACCTGGTTCGCGACGCGCTGCGCGAACGCCATTTCGTGCGTCACGAGCACCATCGTCATGCCGCCTCTGGCGAGATCCTCCATCACGCGCAGGACTTCGACCGTCAGCTCGGGATCGAGCGCGGAGGTCACTTCGTCGAAGAGGATCACCTGCGGCGAAAGCGCCAGCGAGCGAGCGATGGCCACGCGCTGCTGCTGCCCGCCCGACAATTGCTCGGGATAGGACGCGATCTTGTCCGCCAGGCCGACCTGCGCCAGGACCTGCTCCGCCAGCTGGCGCGCTTCGGCCTTCGACTTCTTCTTCACCAGGGTCAAAGCCAGCGTGATGTTCCGTTCCACCGTCAGGTGCGGAAAGAGATTATAACTCTGAAACACCATACCGACGTCGCGGCGCAGATCCGCACGGTTGGACTTGCCGTGCCCGACATTGTGGCCGCAGATCACGATCTCGCCGCTGTGAATGTCCTCCAGCCCGTTCATGCAGCGCAGCAGCGTGCTCTTGCCGGAACCGCTTCGGCCGATGATCGCGACCATCTGGCCGGCCATCACGTCGAGCGAAACCCCGTCGAGAACCTTGAGCTGCCCGAAGAATTTCACGACATCGCGAACCTTGACCGCTGGCGTCTCCGGCGTGCCGGCCGGCCGCGTTCCGGCGAGGGCCTGGGTGTTATCGCGCGACATTGAATTTCCTTTCAAGGACGCGGCTCGCAACCGAAAGCGGATAGCAGATCGCGAAGTAGATGGCGGCAACGAGCAGGAACACCACCAGAGGCTGGAAGGTCGAATTGTTGACGATCTGGCCGGCGCGGGTCAGTTCGACGAAGCCGATCACCGATGCGAGCGAGGTGTTCTTCACGACCTGAACCATGAACCCGACGGTCGGCGGCGTCGCGATGCGGACGGCCTGGGGCAGGATGACATAGGCGTATTGCTGAAAGCGGTTGAGCCCGATGCAGTCGGACGCTTCCCACTGGGTGCGCGGCACGGCCTGAATGCAGCCGCGCCAGATCTCGCCGAGAAACGCGCCGACATAGAGCGTCAGCGACAGACCGGCCGCCACAATGGGGGCGAGACGGTAGCCCAGCAGGCTCAGCCCGAAATAGGACAGGAACAGCAGGATCAGGAGCGGCGTGCCCTGGATCGTCTGGATATAGGCGGCTGACAGGGCCCTCAGGATCAGCAGGCGGGACACGCGTGCGAGCGCCAGCAGCAGACCGAGAACGGCGCCGCCAAAGAAGGCGATCAAGGACAGCACGATGGTCCAGCGTGCCGCTTCGAAAATATAGATGACGTGTGCGGAGCCGAATTGGATCATGCCGGCCTCACAGCGCCGTGCCGAGCTTGCGGCGGCGGGTGAAGAGAACGGCCCCGATCAGCGCGAATGCAAAGCGATAGAGAAACGACAGCGCAATGTAGATCGCGGCAACGATCAGATAGACTTCGAAGCTGCGATATGTGTCGGATTGCATGACGTTGGCGACGGCCGTCAGCTCTTCCGCCGAAATCTGCGACGTCACGCTCGATGCGAGCATGAGCAGGACGAACTGGCTGCTCAGGGCGGGGAACACACGCTCCATGGCCGGAAGCAGGACGACATGGATGATCGTGTTGACGCGCGACAGTCCCAGGCATTCCGCCGCTTCGAGCTGCGTCTTGCTGATCGACTCGATGCCCGCCCGCATGATCTCGGTCGTGTATGCGCCGGCATTGATGACGAGAGCGATGATGGCCGAGACCTCGGCGCTGAGCTTCACGCCCATGCTGGCGATGCCGAAGTAGACGATGAACATCTGAACGAGGAGCGGCGTGTTCCTGATGATCTCGACATAGGAGCCGACGACGCGCCGAACGAAGCCGTTGCCATAAACCCGGAGCACCGCGCAGAGCGTGCCGAGGAGGAAGCCGAGCGTGATCGACACCGCCGTCAGCTGAACAGTCAGCCAAACGCCCTCCACCAGGGCGGGCCAGCGACTGGCCAGGAATGCGAAGCTAAAATTATACGTCATTCAGATGCGTCCCTGCGCGGCCGGGCCAGTCGGGATTGATCGAGCGATTGCGCTGTCGCTGGCTGCTCGAGATGGAGGCCTCGGCATCAGCGACGCGCGGAGCTGGTTTCACCGGCGCGCCCTCGTGCTCGACGCGATGGCCCCCTGCTCGGCGATTTTGGCCGGGACGAAACGATCGCCCCGGCCCCTAGGGCCATAGAGGCGATCCCGATCCGGATCGGATGGCAGGCATCAATGGGTGCGCCACGATGCCTGCCATACCGTTGCTCAGCTGTTGCCGGCCTTCAGGGTATCGGGCGCCAGCTCGATGCCGTGGAACTGCTTGTGAATGGCGTTGAGCCTGCCGTTGCGGAGATTTTCCTTCACCCAGGCGTCGAGCCACTTCTTCAGTTCCGGCTCGTTCTTGCGGACGCCGATACCGAGGTAGAAGGTCTGCAGGGTGAACTTCGCTTCGAGCTCGCGCGCCGGGTTCTTGGCGTTGATGTTGACGATCTGCGCAAAGGCGGTGCCGAACAGATCCGCCTGGCCGGACGCGATGGCAAGCGCGAGCGTGGCGTCGTCCTCATAGCGGACGATCTGGGTCTTCTTGGCGCGCTGGGTCAGGTCGCTATCCTGGGTGGTGCTGCGTGTGACAGCGACCTTCTTGCCCTCGAGGTCCTCGATCGACTTGACGTTGACGCTCTTCGGCCCCGCGACAACCGACAGCTGGTCGGCATAGGGGACGGAGAAATCGACGACCTCGGCGCGCGCCGGCGTGATCGCCAGAGACGAGATCACGATGTCCGCCTTGCCGGTCTGCAGGTTCGGGATGCGCGTCGATGCCGTCGTCGACACCAGCTCGAACTCCACGCCAAGGTCCTTGGCCAAGATCTTCGCGATTTCGACGTCGGAGCCGGTCGGCTGCATCTTGTCGTCGACCTTGCCGTAGGGCGAAATCGTCAGGTCGGTCGAGATACGGATCTTCTTGGCGGCCTTGATATCGGCCAGCATATCGGCATGCGCCGGCAGCGACAGCAGGGCCCAGCTCGTGAGCGAAGCCATGGCCAGGAATTTGAATGATCTCATCGTTGTTCTCCCTGTGATTATTGATTTTTTGTGGCCGGGTTGATCCAGGCCTGTTGTTCCTCCGGTCACGCCGGCTGGCGGGATCGAAAGCATGCGTATTGGAATCAAGCCGCTCGGGGTGATGCCGATCGAGCGATGATCTAACATATTGTTTTAGCATCGGCTTTTTCCGAAAACCGCATTCCACTTTTCGGGCCGATGCTCTATGCCCCTCCGTCGCGCCGGTAGAGATTCACGATCGAAGCCGCGTCGGCCATTTCATGACCGGCCGAGACGTAGCTGTCATATTGCGCCACCGCCTTCTCGATCAGGGGCAGGTCGAGACCGAGGCCATGGATCTCCGATTTCACCGCCTTCATGTCCTTGAGAAGCTGCCGGGCATAGGCTAGCGGCGGATCGAAGGAACGGGCCTGCATGCGGGGGTAGAGCTGCTTCAGCAGGGTGCCGTCGGCATGACCTCCGGCGAGGCATTCCGGCAGCTTCGCAGCGTCGATGCCGGACGCCTCTGCCAGTGTCAGCGCCTCCGCCATTAGCACATAGGTCGTTCCGACAATCGCCTGGTTCAGCATCTTCGCCAGCTGGCCGGCGCCCGCCCCGCCTGCTCGTGTGAAGTTCGCCGCCAGATCGGCCATGATCGGCCTGATCGCATCGATGTCCGTTTCCTCGCCGCCCGCCATGATGGTCAACTGACCATCTCGCGCGGCCAGAGGGCCGCCCGAAATCGGCGCGTCGACCCAGGCCATTCCGGTGTCGGCACCGAGCCTTGCTGCGAAATCCTTGCTCTTGGCGGGGTCGATCGTCGAATGATCGATCAGGATCTGGCCCTTGCGGGCGGTCTGCGCGATGCCATGCTCGCCGAAGACGCAGGCTTCGACGGCCTGCGTGTGCAGCACGCACATCAGGACGATGTCGCTTTCGGCCGCGACCTGGGCCGGAGACGCCATGGCGACGCCACCGGCCTCCAGCACGGGCCCGAGACGTTCGGCCTCGAGGTTCCAGACATTGACCGACCAGCCCTTTTCCAGAAGGCGCAGCGACATCGCCGTGCCCATCAGGCCGAGGCCGACGAAACCAAGTCTCGGTTTACCAGCCATCGCTCATTCCTGATTGGTCATCCGGTCATAGGCGCGATAGAGGGCCTGGTTGCCGTTCCCACCCTCGCCATGGGCCTTGGCCTCCAGAAAGAGGTTCGTCACCAGCGCGTTGCCGGGAAGTGGCACGCCGAGCGCAAAGGCGAGTTCGCCGGTCAGGCGAAGGTCCTTGAGCATCAGGTCGATGCGAAATCCTGCATCAGGCTCCTTGGCGATGATCTTGGGCGCGAGATTCTGCATCATCCAGGACGAGGCGGCTCCGCCCAGAAGCGCATCCCGGAGCTTTGAGAGATCGACGCCGGCGGCGCGCCCGAGCGCCAGTGCTTCGCAGACGCCCTGGAGGTTGATGCCGACGATCAGCTGGTTGCAGAGCTTGGTGACCTGGCCGGCTCCGCTGTCGCCCATATGGACGATCGTCTTGCCCATGGCGGAGAGCACCGGCATCGCCTTCGCCAAAGCCTGTTCGTCACCTCCGACCATGATCGAGAGCGTTGCGTTGGTCGCGCCGAGCGGCCCTCCGGAGACCGGCGCATCCAGCATCGAGACGCCTCGCTCGGCCAGCGTGGCGCTCATCGCCCGCGTTGCCTGAGGAGAGATCGTGCTCATCTCGACGAGGACGCCGCCGGCGGGCGGTGAGGACAGTATGCCGTCGGGGCCCAGGATCGCGGCCTCGACCTGCGGCGTATCAGGCAGCATGGTGATTGCCACGTCCGCATCGCGCACGGCGTCGCCTGCGGACTTCGCTACCGCGGCGCCATGGGCGACCAGGCTTTCGGCAGCAGCCAGGCGCGTGTCGAACACGCGGACCTCGTGACCAGCCTTGAGCAGGTTGATCACCATCTCCCGGCCCATCACGCCGACGCCGATGAATCCAACTTTTGCCATGGCTCAGGACATCGCCGACGCGAGCTGAGGCTGCGTATATGCCGTGCGTTCCAAGATTTCCTCCAAGTCGTCTTGTTGTTTGTTTTTGGTATTTCGTCTTCAGGCCCTGGTCGTTGCCGGGGCCTGCGTCTGCCTGTCCAGGTGGCTATCTGCGTGGGTAATCGCGCCCCTTGGCGCGTACACCGATCGGCGTCGGAAACATCTCTGAGCGCTGCCCTCTCCGAGCGGCAGCGAGCGCGTTCAATGCCGAGCCTGCCGCGCCTCCCCACTTGCCGCGACGATGCGGGGCTTCTGCATGTCGTGCCCCGCATCTCCTTATTCGAGAGGGAGGTTATGGAGCCGAATTTTGCCTGTCAATATGCTGCATACAGGATATTGTCGTTGCACATTCAGACATTGCATAGCAGTCATGAGGCCGGACTGGAGCCGGAGTGGCACATCATGGAACCTGCAAGCGTGCGCGAGTCCATCGGCGCAGCGTCGTCCGAGCCGGCGTCGAACCCGATCATTCGGCACAACCTTCACGATCTGATCGTGAGCCGCCTGCGCGACATGATCACCGAAGGTCATCTCCCTCCGGGCACGCGTGTTCACGAGGGCAATCTCGGGCAGGAGCTCGCCGTGTCGCGGACGCCCTTGCGCGAGGCCATCAAATCCCTGGCGAGCGAGGGCCTGCTCGATCTTTCGCCGGGGCGAGGCGCGGTCGTGCGGGTCTTCCACGCAAAGGACGTCAAGGACTGCCTCGACGTCCTGGCAAATATCGAGAATTACGCGGGGATGCTGGTGTGCCGCAACGCGTCGGACGATGACATTCGCCAGATCCGAAAGATGCACGACGAGATGCTGCGGCTATACGCTGCTCGCGATCGACTGTCCTATTTCAAGATGAACCAATCCATTCACTCGATGATCATACGCGCGACGCGCAATGCAGCATTGATCGATATCCATGCGGTTCTGCAAAGCAGGCTGCGGCGCATTCGCTACATCGGCAACGAAGGTCCCGAGAAGTGGGCGGCTGCCGTCGATGATCACGAGCAGATGATGGTCGCGCTGGAGAGTCGAAACGGCGAGCATCTCGCTGCTGTATTAGAGAAGCACATACACGACACATGGCGGCGCGTTAAAGATTCCATTTGAGCGCCCGACCGCGACAGGCTCGCGGATAAGCAGGTTGGGATCCTTCCCGAAAGCGAATGTTCCGTGAGCCAGCCAGTGCCACGCCTCTAGCCCGCGACCCGGGCAAGGTCGTGAGCGCCATGCCGTTGCGCAGTTCTCACGGACAGCGTCGCGCCAACCGATTTGGAGCGCCGGAATTCTGACGTGCTCGTGCCGGACTATCACCGAGCGACAATCGGGAGGATTCCATGCGCATCGGTGTACCCAAGGAAATCAAGGTTCACGAATACCGGGTCGGCCTGACGCCTGAAGCGGTGCGGGAATACGTAACGGCCGGGCATGAGGTGCTTGTCGAGACCGATGCCGGCGCCGGCATCCGCGCCTCCGATCAGGCCTACGAAGCTGCCGGAGCCCGTATCGCACCGACTGCGGCCGAGATCTTCGCCGAGGCCGAGATGATCGTGAAGGTCAAGGAACCTCAGCCTTCGGAATGGACCCAGCTTCGCGAAGGCCAGATCCTCTTCACATACCTGCACCTGGCTCCGGATCGCGAGCAGACGGAAGGCTTGCTCAGCTCCGGAGTGACCGCGGTCGCCTATGAAACGGTGACGGATCGCTTCGGCGGCCTGCCCTTGCTCGCTCCCATGAGCGAAGTCGCAGGTAGGCTTTCGGTCGAAGCCGCCGGGTCTTGCCTGCAGCGGCACTCGGGCGGGCGCGGCATGCTGATCGGCGGGGTGCCGGGCGTGGCGCCCGCGCGCGTCGCGATCATCGGCGGCGGCGTGGTCGGAACGCATGCCACCCGGATGGCTGCCGGGCTCGGAGCCGATGTCGTGATCCTCGATCGATCGCTTCCTCGGCTGAGGCAATTGGACGAGCATTTCGGCGGCCGCGCCAGGACACGCTTTTCAACGCAACAGGCCATCGAAGAAGAGGTGCTCGCCGCCGACGTGGTCATCGGCGCCGTTCTCATTCCGGGCGCGGCCGCCCCTCGCCTCGTCTCCCGCGAACAGCTCGGCAGGATGAAGAAAGGAGCCGTGCTCGTCGATGTCGCGATCGATCAGGGCGGCTGCTTCGAGACATCCAGGCCCACGACGCACGCTTCACCGACCTTCGAGGTCGACGGCGTCATTCACTATTGCGTCGCCAACATGCCCGGAGCGGTACCGCTCACATCAAGCTATGCCTTGAACAACGCCACGCTTCCATTCGGTCTGGCCCTGGCGGAGCGCGGCCTGAAGGCGATCTTAGACGACCCGCACCTTGCCGCTGGCCTGAATGTGCATCGAGGGCGGATCACAAATCCCCAGGTCGCCGAGAGCCTCAACATGCCGCACGCGCGGGTTCAGGACGCTCTTGCCGCCTGATGGCCGAGCTGCGGGCCGCTCGATCAGCCCATAGCCCAACGACTAAAGTCGCATTGGAACCAATGACGACGTTCGCTCCTTTCACGATAGCATCTCGGTCAGGCGGGGGGCCTCGACAATCAAGAAATGATCAGGGAGCAGGTGATGCATCGTGTCGTACGGCAGTCGCTTCAATCGATAGTCACGCCCATGCGCAAGGTTCTTCAGAAGATCGAGCACCGCATCTCACCTGACGTCCAGCCCAATAGCCTGAGCGAAAAGCTCTATCCGACTCCGGCTGCGGCTCTGGCCGACTGCAGAAACCCCGAAGGCTACGACAACCCGGACCTGTCGGCCTATCTGATCCAGAAATCGGCCAAATACATCTCTACCTTTCCGGGCGCGCCCGTCGCCGTAGCGGACCATCTCGGACATTCCCTTCTGGTCTCGCTATTGGTCGCGAAGTCTCGCGGCAGGCTGCGGGCGATCGATTTCGGCGGCGGAGCCGGCGTTCCCTTCGCATTGCTGCGCCATCTTCTCGAGGATTCGATCGAAGCCACCTGGCATGTGGTTGAGGTGCCCTCCCTCGTCGAGCATGCGCAGCGTCATCTCGACGTTCCAGGCCTCGTTTTCAGTGACGATCTCGACGGCTCGCTGGATACGCTCGGCCAGGTGGATCTGATCCATACTGCCGGAACGCTTCAATATCTCGACGACCCCCGAATGTGGCTCCGCAAGCTCGTCGATATCAGGGCCCCGTTCGTCTTCCTGGGACGATCCGCATTCAGCGAAGGGAATATCGACGTCATCGGGATCCAGCGCTCCCGCATCCGCGACCATGGCCCTCAGGTCGACATCGTGGATCAGCCCAGCGGGACGATCGAATATCCCTTCAACTACGTTCGTCGCCGGGACATCGACGCGATCATGACGGATGGCGGCTACACGACGGTCGCGACGTTCGATTCCGAAAGCGGACATCGAAAAATCAACGACGAACCCATCAGCGGCGGAGCGCGCCTGTATAGGCTGTCGCTGTAATTCATTTGATCTGAATACCTCCTGGGCCGCGCCGATCGTGGCCGAGCCAATATTTCTAAAGCCGAATAAATATTAACTCGTCCCACAGCCCTCAATCTGGCTAAACACCCGCGATCGACGCCAGTATTACCTACCACCTGACAGATCCAGCACGGCTTTATCTAGACAGGCCAACTTTATTGGCTTGGTTACAGATCTGTTAACAGACCGTCATCGTCGCTAAGCCACAAATCCAGTCTCGGCTTGCCGCGTGCAGGTCGCTCCCCGCTCGGCTGTCAACGGGGTTGGGCATTGGCTGGAGGGCTCACCCAGACGCGTCTTTCCGTTCGCTGTCATCCGACCATCGCCTGCGGCCCTGCCCCCGCCGCGAGCTGCGGAGACCGCCAGATCACATCCCAACAGAGGGGTGATGTGCGCTCCCGCCCATCGCCGCCACCTTCATCCAACCCGGACTGGAAACAGGGACCACGACCATGGCGCTCATCAAAGGTTCGATCGCATTCGTCGGCTTCAACGCGGACGGCAATGACAACATCGCCTTCGTGGCGCTGACGGATATTCCGGCCGGCGAGACCATCATCTTCGAAGACAACGAATGGAACGGCACGGCCTTCGCCGACACCAATGAAGGCGCCTTCAGCTGGGCCGCCACGTCGACCGTCACGGCCGGCACCATCGTGACGATCGACAATATCGGCGCCGGCACGGCCGCCGCGAGCACCGGCACGGTGACGCTGCCGATCGCCGGTCGCGGAGCCAACCGCGGCCTCGCCGCCGCCGACGAGACGCTCTACGCCTATCAGGGCTCGCCCTCGGCTCCCAGTTTCATCACGGCCATCGCCAATGGCGGCTTCAGCAGCGCCAACGGCGTCCTGACCAATACCGGCCTGACCGCCGGCGTGGACGCGCTCGATCTCAGCTCGCTCGACGACGATGCGGACATCGCGGCCTTCAACGGCTCCCGCAGCGGCGCCTCCTCCTTCGACGACTACCGCGCGGCCATCAACACGGCCTCGAACTGGATCAGCCAGGACGGCACGGGCGACCAGAGCAATGACGGCACCGCGCCCGACGTGCCGTTCCCGACCACGTCCTTCACGGTGGCGGGCGGCGGAGCCGTCTCGATCGCGTCGCTGAGCGTCGACACGGCTTCCAAGCCCGAGGGCGAGAGCTTCACCTTCTCCGTCACGCTGAGTGAGACGGTGGCAGTCGACACCGTCGTGACCATCGCCGTCACCGGCGCGACCGACGATATCGCCGCCGTACCGGCGATCGTCACGATCCCCGCGGGCCAGAGCGCTACGAGCTTCAGCATCGCCAGCATCGAGGACACGGTCGCCGAGGCCGATGAGAGCTTCACCGTCACCGCGACGCTCGGCGCCTCCGTCAAGACCGCGACCGCCACGATCGCCAATGACGACGGGACCCCGATCACGCTGATCAGCGCCGTGCAGGGCACCGGCCTCGCCAGCACGATGGTGGGCCGCACCGTGACGGTCGAAGCGATCGTCGTCGGTGATTTCCAGAATGGGGATGCCGATGGCGCCCGCAACCTCGGCGGCTTCTGGCTGCAGGAGGAGGCGAGCGATTCCGACGGCAACGCCCTGACCTCGGAAGGCATCTTCGTCTCCTATGCCAGCCTCGGCGTCGACGTGAAGGTCGGCGACAAGGTCAGCGTCACCGGCGTGGTCGCCGAGAATTTCGGCAACACCGAGCTGAATGCGACGACGGTCACGATCGTTCAGGCTGGCGCCGTCGCCGATGTGAACAGCATGGCGGCCGAGATCGACCTGCCGAGCGTCGGCGTGCAGACCGCCTCGAACGGCACCTATGTCGCGGACCTGGAAGCTTACGAGGGCATGCTCGTCCGCTTCACCGAGAAGCTGACCATCACCGAGCAGTTCAACCTGGACCAGTTCGGCGAGGTCCGGCTGACCCAGGGCGAGCGCCCGAGCTCCTACACCATGGAGAACGAGGCCAGCGTCTCGGGCTATGACGCCCATATCCGCGACATCGCCTCGCGCTCGATCACCTTCGACGACGGCCGCAGCGTCTCCAACCCGAACCTCGACAACACCATCGTCGACGGCGCCTACAACGCCGGCACCGCGCCGCGGATGGGCGACACGATCACCGGGCTCACCGGCGTGCTCGACTACGACTTCAACCAGTTCCGCGTCCACGCCATCGAGAACGGCCCCGGCATCAACGACGTCGTCTCGGAAAACCCGCGGCCGACCACCTTCCCGGATGTGGGCGGCACGCTGAAGGTCGCGAGCTTCAACGTGCTCAACTACTTCACGACGCTCGACAACGGCCAGCAGACGGCCAATGGCTTCGAGCCGCGCGGAGCGGAGACGCAGGCCGAGTTCGACCGGCAGACCTCCAAGCTCGTCAACTCCATCCTCTCGATGGACGTCGACGTGCTCGGCCTGATGGAGCTCGAGAACAACTTCATCGAGGGCTCGAGCGGCAACGCAATCGCTCACCTCGTCGCGGAGCTCAACGCGGTCGCCGGCTCCTTCAAATACGACTGGGTTCGTCCGGGGCAGGACTTCGTCGGCGGCGACGCCATCGCGGTCGGCTTCATCTACGACGTCACCTCGGTGCGCATCTCGATCGATACGGAAGTTGCGATTCTCGACGATAGCGGCGTCTCGGCCGAACTTCTCGGCGAGAGCACGCTCGGCCGCATCTTCAATGGCGAGAACACCAGCCGCGCCGCGGTCGCCGTGACCTTCGAGGAGCTCGCCAGCGGCGCCGACTTCACCGCCGTGGTCAACCACTTCAAGTCGAAGGGCGGCTCCGGCACCGAAGAGGACGCCGATATCAAGGACGGCAATGGCGGCTGGAACAACCAGCGCGAGCTCGCCTCCAAGGCGCTGCTCGAGTGGCTCGAATCCAATCCGACCGGCTCGAACGACGACGACGTCCTCATCCTTGGCGACCTCAACGCCTACGCCAAGGAAGACCCGATCGATGTGCTGCTGAACGCCGGCTACACCGACCAGGGCGCCGGCAACTACGGCTACGTCTTCGACGGCCAGACAGGCTCGCTCGATCACATCCTGACCAATGGCAGCCTCTCGACCCAGGTCACCGGCGTGGCCGAATGGCACATCAACGCCGATGAGGCGGATGCCACCGACTACCAGCTCAACTTCAACGCCGATCTTACCACCAGCGAGCGCGATCCCTCGATCTTCGATCCCGAGCTCGTTGCCCGCGTGTCCGATCACGACCCGATCATCATAGGCCTCGACCTGACGGAGGAACCCGTGTCCACCCCCGCCTTTACGCTCCAGCTCCTGCACTTCTCCGACGGCGAAGCCGGCCTGCTCGCCGGCCAGACCGCCAAGAACATGGCCGCGATGGTCGATGCCTTCGAGGAGGCCTACGCCAACACGCTGATCCTGTCGGGCGGCGACACCTTCCTGCCCGGCCCGTTCCTGGCCGCCGGCACCGATCCGTCCGTCATCTCGACGCTGAACGCGGTCACGGGCTCGACTATCGCCGCGAATGGCACCGTGCCGATCGGCGCCGTCGACACCGCGATCCACAACGTCATCGGAGTCGAGGTTTCGGCCATCGGCAACCATGAGTGGGATCTCGGCTCCAACGCCTACGCCGCCAGCTTCACCCCCGGCGGCGGCTGGGTCGGCGCCAACTACGCGATGGTCAGCGCCAATCTCGACTTCTCCGCCGACAGCGCGATCAACCCGCGCTTCACCAACACCGTCGGCAACGGCGACACGCCGACCGCGCTCGCCGAGACGCTGAAGGGCCGCATCGCGCCCGCCGTCGTCGTCGAGAAGGGCGGCGAGAAGATCGGCATCATCGGCGCCACGACGCAGCTGCTGGAGGCGATCGCCTCGCCGACCGGCACCGAGGTCAAGGGCTTCCCCACCGGCCCGGGCGCCAATGGCGAGGCCGACAACATGGCGCTGCTGGCCTCCCAGCTGCAGCCGATCATCGACGAGCTGCGCGCCGAGGGCATCAACAAGATCATCCTCCAGGCGCATCTGCAGAACATCGCCAACGAGAAGCTGCTCGCGACACTGCTGAAGGGCGTGGACATCATCCTCGCCGCCGGCTCCAATACCCGTCTCGGCGACGCCGATGACGAGGCCGAGGCGTTCCCGGGCCATGGCGCCGACTTCGCCGACACCTACCCGCTGGTGATCGAGGATGCCGAGGGCGGCAACACGCTGATCGTCAACACCGACAACGAATACACCTATCTCGGCCGCCTCAAGGTCGATTTCGACGCCCAGGGCAACATCCTCGTCGACAACCTCGCCGACGACGCCGACATCAACGGCGCCTACGCCTCGACCGAAGAGAACGTCGCCGAAGCCTGGAACACCACCGTCGACAACCTCGAGAACACCGCCTTCGCCGAAGGCACCAAGGGCGACAAGGTCCGCGACCTGACCGACGCGGTGAGCGCGGTCATCGAGGCCAAGGACGGCAACGTCTACGGCTACACGGACGTCTATCTCGAGGGCGAGCGCGCCTTCGTCCGCAGCGAGGAGACCAATCTCGGCTCGCTTTCGGCCGATGCCAACGCCCATGCGCTGCGCGAGGCGCTCGGCCTCGGGCAGGACTCGATCATCGTCTCCTTCAAGAATGGCGGCGGCATCCGCGCCCAGATCGGCACGCTCTCGGCGCCGGATCCGGTCGACGGCTCGGTCGACAAGCTGCCGCCCCCGGCGAATGCCGAGGCCGGCAAGGAAGAGGGTGGCGTCTCGCAGCTCGACATCGAGAACTCCCTGCGCTTCGACAACAAGCTGATGGCCTTCGACACCACGGCCGAGGGCATCAAGGCGATCCTCGAGCACGGCGTCGCGGCCGGCACGCTCCAGGGCCGCTTCCCGCAGATCGGCGGCGTCTCGTTCTCCTGGGATCCGGACCTGCCGCCCGGCAGCCGTGTCTCCGACATCGCGCTGGTCGACGGCAATGGCCGCCGCTACGCGCTCTATGACAACGGCGTGCTCCTGGCCGGCGTCCCGGCGACGATCACGGTCATCAGCCTGAACTTCCTCGCCAATGGCGGCGACGGCTATCCGACCAAGGCGAACGGCTCCAACTTCCGTTATCTCCTGGCCGACGGCACGCTGTCGGGCCCGGTCGACGAGAGCCTCGACTACACGCTCGCCAGCGTGATCGCCGCCAACACCCCGGCCGGCTCCGCGCTGCTCGGCGAGCAGCAGGCGTTCTCCGAGTACATGCAGGCCTTCCACGGCACGAAGGAGACCGCCTACGACGTCGCGGACACCTCGGCCGAACTCGACGAGCGCATCCAGAACCTCAATGTCCGCCAGGACACGGTGCTGGACGATGTCGTGCAGGCCCCTGTCGGCACCGACGGCGACGACGAGCTCAGCGGCACCATCCTCGACGACACCATCCTGGCCGGCGAGGGCGACGACCTCGTGCGCGGCGGCGCGGGCAATGATGTGATCGACGGCGGCGCGGGCGACGACGAGTTGCATGGCGAGGCTGGCAACGACACGCTGAAGGGCGGCGAGGGCGACGATGCGCTGTTCGGCGGCGCCGGCAACGACCGCCTCGAAGGCGGCGAGGGCGACGACACGCTCGACGGCGGCGAGGGCGACGACATCCTGCTCGGTGGCGCCGGCTACGACACGCTCATCGGCGGCGCGGGCAACGACTCGATCACCGCCGAAGGCGGCGACACGGTCGATGCCGGCGCGGGCGACGACATCATCGTCGTCTCCGGCGAGGAAGGCGAGACCACCACGGTCGACGCCGGTGAAGGCAATGACGAGATCATCAACACCTCGTCCGGCCGCATCGCCGGCGGCGTGTCGATGGGCGCGGGCAACGACAAACTCGCCAATTCGGGCCTGATCGCGGCCGGCGCCAACGGCGTCGCCATCGACATGGGCGAGGGCGACGACCTCGTGAACCTCTATATCGGCAGCAATGTCGGCGGCTCGATCCTGCTCGGCGCCGGCAATGACCGCCTGACCGTCGACATGTACATGAACGCCAACATCACAGTCGATGGCGGCGACGGCGACGACACGATCACCACCAGCTTCGGCGACGACGTGATCTATGGCGGTGACGGCAACGACTTCATCTTCGCCGAGGCCGGCAACGACCGGATCTATGCCGGTGTCGGCGACGACACGATCCTCGCCGATCTCGGCGACGACGTGATCGACGGCGGCGACGGCTTCGACACGCTGGACCTGTCGCGTGCGACCGGCCCTGTCACGGTCGATTTCGCTGCCGGTAAGATCTCGGGCGCGGGCATCGGCAACGACACCTTCGTCAACATCGAGAAGCTGCTCTTCGGCGGCGGCAACGACATCGTCACCGGCGGCAACGGCAATGATGCCTTCGATGGGGGCGCCGGCAACGACACGCTGAAGGGCGCCGCCGGCGACGACACCCTCTGGGGCGGCGAAGGCGACGACGCGCTCGACGGCGGTTCGGGTGACGATGCGCTCTATGGCGGCATCGGCAACGACACGATCAAAGCCGGCTCGGGTGTCGACATGATCGATGCCGGTGAAGGCGACGACGTCATCGACGCCGGCTCGGGCAACGACATAGTCCTCGGCGGCGCCGGCAAGGACGTGATCGACGCTGGTTCGGGCGACGACCGCATCACCGGCGGCGCTGGCGACGACATCCTGACCGGCGGTTCGGGTCACGACGTCTTCGTCTTCGCGGCCGATTTCGGCAGGGACACGATCACCGACTTCCGCACCTCCGGTTCGAGCTCGGATGTGCTGGAATTCGACACCGATATCTTCGCCGACTTCGCGACTGCGATGGAAGCGGCCGATCAGGTCGGTTCGGATGTCGTCTTCACGATCGATCTCGACACCACCCTGACCCTCAAGGGTGTCCAGCTCGCCAGCCTCGCCCAGGACGACTTCCGCTTCGTCTGAGCCCGTCCAGGCTCCCTGCAGCGGCCGCCCCCTTCGGGCGGCCGTTTTTTTTATCGTCGGCAGAACGGAGGTTCCGGCGGCGCCTTCGCAAGCAGCAGCGTGAGCACGCGCCTATCGCATTGCCCAGGCCTCCGCGGCCGGAGGCTTGTCGCCGGGCCGATCGACGGGCATGAACCGCAGCTTGATCCCGCTCCCACTTCCGCACGGAGATTCGCCCGGTGAACGAGCGCCTGCTCTACCTCTCGCGCCAGGATGTGAGGGACCTCGGCATCCCACCGGCTGAGGCGCGTGAGGCCGTGCTCCAGATGTTCCGCGATCATGCCGCGGGCCTGAACAGCAGCCTGCCCAAGAGCATGCTCGGGCTCGGCCCGGGCCATGGCTTCCAGGCAATGACGGCGGCCTCGAAGGCGGCGGGTATCGCGACCGTCAAATGGGTTGCGATGGCGCCCGTCGAGCCCGGCAGCCCCCTCCCCGGCGTCAGCGCCCTGATCTGCGTCAGCGACTACCGGACCGGCGCGCCGTTCGCCGTTCTCGACGGCGACGAGATCACACTCATCCGGACAGCTGCGCTCTCGGCAGCCGCCGCCTCACGGATGGCGCCTCCCGCGCCGAAGACCATCGGCTTCGTCGGCTGCGGCTTGCAGGCACATGCCCATCTCGCCGCCTTCCACGACCTCTACCCCGGCCTGACCACGGCGTTGATGCTGAGCCGCAGCCGCGCCTCCGCTGAGCAGCTTGCGCAGGCGGCCGCCGGGCGCGGCCTCGCGGCGGAAGTGACCGAGGATGCCGGCACACTGCTCGCCCGCAGCGACATGGTCATCTCGATGGTGCCGGGCGCGACCGGCCTGAAGCCCTTCCTCGACGCCAAGCAGATGAAGCCGAACGCCTTCGCGGCCGCCGTCGATATCGGCCGAAGCTGGATCCCGGAAAGCCTGCCCGCCTTCGACGTGCTGGCGACCGACAGCCTCGAACAGTCGAAAGCGCCCTATGATATCGAGGGCAACCCTGTGACGACGGTCCGTTTCGGGCACGATCTCATCGAGCTCGCGAGCACGGCCCACCCGACGGCGCCCGGCTCCCGCTCGCTCTTCTGCTTCCGGGGTTTCGCGCTCGCTGATCTGGCGCTCGCGCATCTCGTCGTCAGCCGTGCTCGCGAGCGCGGCATCGGTATCGAACTGCCGCGGTGACGCTGCCGGGACAGCGCCCTTCAGCTCTCCCGGACGCCACCGGCGCGCGCTAGATCACGGGCGCAAGCTGTTACCGAAGAAGTCCGTCTGCTGCGGCGGCTTTCCAACATCAGGCTGCATGTAGCGCGGGCCGTCGGGAGTCGATCCGCCGCTCGATGTGCAGCCGGCCGCGAACACCGCGGACAGCAGGGTGACGGCACAGCCCCATCTCAATGTCCTGGATGAGGCCGATCCGGCCGTGCTCGTCGAATGCGATGCGGATTTGTCCAAGCTGCCCTCCATCTTCAAGAAGGAGAGCCGCCGGCTCCCCGCTGCCAGTCCAGAATGGTCTACAGGGCCATCAGAGCGACCAGAATGGGGCCCCAGGCCGTCAGAAGAATATTGCCGATCGCATAAGGCACCGTATAGCCCAAAGCTGGAATACTGCTCTGCGCCTCGTCCTGGATCGCTCTCAACGCGGCGGTGATCGTGCCGGCGCCAGCGCAGGCCCCGAGCACGATGAGCGGGTCCATCTTCAGGACGTAGCGACCGAAGAGGATGCCGAGCGTGTGCGGAAGCAGCGCCGAGATCAGGCCGACCACGATCAGGCTCAACCCCGTCTCTTTCAAACCGGCCACGAAGCTCGGCCCTGCGCCCAGACCGACGATGCCGATGAACATGCACAGGCCGAGGGTGTCGAAGATCCAGATGGCGGGCTCGGGTATGCGGCCGAAATAGGGATAGGCCGATCGCAGCCAGCCGAAGGCGAGGCCCATCACCAGCGCGCCGCCGCTGGCCGTGAGGGTGAGCGGGATGCTCCCGATGACGATGGAAAGCAGCCCGAAAAGCCCGCCGAGGAAGATGCCGAAGCCAACGAAGACCATGTCCGTCGCCGATGTCCGCCGGTCGGGATAGCCCAGCGCGGTCGCAGCACGCTCCACAGCGGGCATCGGCCCGATGAGAGAGAGGACATCCCCGCGGTTCACCTGGCTTTCCATCTTGATCGGCATGGCAAGGCCGGAGCGCATCAAACGGGCGAGGAAGACGCCGCGAGCAAAATCCTCCTGCGCGAGCTGCGCCAGCGTCCGCCCGTCGAGGGAGCGGTTCGTCAGTACGACGTCGAGCGTCTCGATGGGAATGTCCAGAAGCGCGGGATCGCTGACCTCGGGGCCGATCGCGTCGCGGTGATGAGCATGGACCTCCTGCCGCGCCATGACCGCGACGATGTCACCCTCGCGGATCACCAGCTCACGGTCGGCATCCTGGACGACGCCGAGTGAGCGCACGCGCAGCAGATAAGCCCGGACATCGCGCGGGAGCGCTTCGATCTCCGCGATGGTCTTGCCGAACAGCCGCGCATTGGCGACCTGGTAGGTCCTGACGTCGAAGAGCCGCGCGGCCGAGACCACCCCCTCGACCTCGCTGACGGGTGTCGGCGACTGAGCGGCGGCCTTCGCCGCGGTTTCCTTGAGATCGATACCCATCAATTTGGGCCCGATCTTCGGCAGGAACCAGACCAGCGACGCTGTGCCGACCAGATAGGTGACGGCGTAGGCGACAGGGATGTTGTTTACCAGCGCCGTTCTTTCGGCCTGCGGAAGATCGAGGCGCTGGATCGCCTCCCCCGCCGTTCCGATCACGGTTGATTCAGAGAAGGCGCCGGCGAGCAGGCCGGCGGCCGTCCCGATGTCGTAGCCGAGGAGCTTCGCGAAACCCAGTGCGGTCAGGAGGCAGGCGACGCAAAGCACCACCGTCAGGGCGACCTGGGGAATCGCGTCCCGCTTGAGGGCGCGAAAGAACTGCGGACCGACCTTGTAGCCGGTCGTGAATAGGAACAGATCGAAGAACACCGCCTTGACGGCCGCCGGCACCTTGATGTCGAGCTGGCCGATCAGCACGCCGGCCAGCAGGCAGCCGACGACGATCCCCAGGCTGAAGCTGCCGAACTTCAGCTTGCCGATCAGGAATCCGAGGGCAATCGTCAGGAAGATCGCGAGCTCGGGATTGCCGCGCAATGCCTGGATAATGAAATCCATGCTCCGCCCCCCCTTGTTGTGAGCCTTCGCAGACCTCCCGCCGGCGCCTTCAGGATTTCTGCTTGAGCGCCAGATTGTAGGCGTCGAAGGCCTGCCGGTAACCACGTGCCACCGCACGCGTCGCCCGGCCGATCTGGCTGTAAACCTCGTCGTCGAGATTGGCGAAGGAGACGCGCACCGACCAGTCCGGCGCATGGAAGCCACCGCCATTCAGCAGCACGATGCCGTGGTCCTCAGCCAATCGGAACACGATGTCGAGCGGGTGGATGTTCTTCTTCATGTAAGCCACGACCTCGGGGCCGACATATTTGTTGGCCCAGAACTCGAAATCGACTAGGCCGTAGTAGCGGTCGTGCAGGACGTTCTCCGGCACCTCGATGCCGAGCCCCTCGATCATCCGCTCGGCGCGCGCCCTGACGATGCCCATGCAGGTCTTCTGGTAGAGCTTGGCCTCGTCCATCAGCTCGGACAGCGAGAACATCGTCATCATCACCTGCTGCGGCAGGGAGAGCCCGGCCGTGTGGTTCAGGGCGATGTCGCGGCTGTCGGCGACGATGCGGTCGATCAGCTTCATCTCGCGGGGCTTCAGCGTCAGCGGCCCATAGCGCTTGTCGAGCAGCGCCTGGGTCTTCTCCGGGTGATTGGCGATGGCCTTGTCGAATATGTTCTCGCGATGGATCGCGATGACGCCGAGCCGCCAGCCCGTGCAGCCGAAATACTTCGAATAGGAATAGACGCCGATCGTGTTCTTCGGCAGGGCGCCGAGCAGGCTCCGGAAGCCCGGGACGAAGGTGCCGTAGACGTCATCGGTGAGGATCAGGAGATCGGGGCGCTTGGTCTGGACCAGCTTGACGATCTTGGCGATGGTCTCCTCGCTGAGGGCGACCGCATAGGGATTGCCCGGATTCACCACGAAGAAGGCCTTCACCTTCGGGTCCTCGAGCTTCTTCAGTTCCTCGTCGGTGAACTGGAAGCGGTTCTCCTGGGGGGCCGCGACCGAGATCACCTCGAGGCCGTAATCCTCGAGATGCGGCATCTCGAGGTAAGGGGTGAAGATCGGGGTCGCCAGCGCGATGGTGTCGCCGGCGTTGAGCAGGCGGTTAGCCTTCAGCGACTTGAAGAGGTAGCACATCGCCGCCGTGCCGCCCTCGACGGCATAGAGGTCGAACTGGCCGGAGGGGCGCGGCTCGCCGCACATCGCCCACATCAGATATTCGTGCACGATCCGCTCGTTGTGGACGAGCATGCGGTCCGGCACCGGATAATTGTCGCCGATGATCGAGTCGACGAGCTCATGGACGAAAGCATCGGGCTTGAAGTCGAACTTCTTGACCGCGAAGGCGACCATGTCCTTGAGGAAGCCGGCGCCGGGCGCATCCGGATGAGCGGCGAGCCATTCGTCGAGCCGGGCGGCAATGCCGTCGGCCTTCGGCATGCCGCCGATGCCGGCCGGCTTGTTCATCACACGCCGGCTTTCGGTGATGGCGAACTGGCCGAGCAGGAAGAAGCCCTCGCGCGGCGTCATCGCAACCCAGTTCGGATTGCCGCGCCCGGCGTTGAGCATCGCGATCGAGGAGTTCTGCGCCGTCAGCTTGGCGAGGCGGATAAGCTCGTCCTTGATCTCGAAGGGGCTGAGTTTCTCGAAGCTGCGCAGGGTGACAGGATCCATGACAAACCCCCGGTAAGAGCCTGAAAATCAAATGACTTCGTTTCGCCTGGTCAGGTCAGAAGGATGATGATCACCATGCCCCAGATGGTCAGAAGCGTGTTTCCGACCGCATAGGTCACGGTGTAGCCGAGCGCGGGAACCTGGCTGCCCGCCGCCTCGCAGACCATGCCGAGAGCGGCCGTGGTGGTGCGGGCGCCGGCGCAGGCGCCGAGCAGGATCGCCGGGTCGAACCGGAAGATGTACTTGCCGGCGAACATCGCGAGGATCAGCGGGATCGCGGTGGCGAGCGCGCCCCAGAGGAAGAGGCCGACGCCCTGCGTCTGCAGCCCCTTGACGAAGCCCGGCCCCGCCGAGATGCCGACGACCGCGATGAACATGTTGAGGCCGACCGAATTCATGAACCAGACGGTCGAGCTCGGGATGCGCCCGAAGGTCGGATGCACCGACCGCAGCCAGCCGAAGACGAGGCCGGAGATCAGCGCGCCGCCGGCGGTCGACAGCGTCAGCGGCACGCCGCCGACCTTGAACACCAGCGCGCCGATGAGAGCGCCGAGGACGATCGCGCCGCAGAAGAAGGCGACATCGGCGACATCGCTCGGCCGGTCCGCATGGCCAAGCGCTTTCGCGACCGCGGCGATGTCCTGGGTGCGGCCGACGACGGTCAGGATGTCGCCGCGATGGATGATGGTGTCCGGCAGGATCGGGATGCTGACGGCGGTCGCGCCACGCACGATCTTGCGCAGGAAGACGCCGCGCGCGGTCGGCATGCGCGAGAGCTCGGTCAGCGTCTTGCCGTCGACGTCCTTGCTGGTGACGTAGATATCGACGCCCTCGGCCTTCAGGTCGAGCAGCTCCGGATCCTCGACCTCCTCGGCGTTGTGGCCGATCAGGTTGACCAGGATCTCGCGCGGACCGGCGAGAGCGATGATGTCCCCTTCCCGCAGGATCGTATCCGCGGTCGCATCCTCGATGACGCCATCGCGGCGGATGCGCTCGACGAAGACGCGGGCATCGGGCACCAGCGCCTCCGCCTCGGCGGCGCGCATGCCGGCGACCTTGGCGCCCTCGCGCAGGCGAAAGGCGCGCAGCTCGAAGCGACGCCAGACGGAGCCGGGCCCGCCGATCTCCTTGCCGCCACCAAGGCGTGCCTCGTAATCCTTGCAGGCCTGCTTGAGATCAATGCCCAGCAGCTTGGGGCCGAGCTGCGCCAGAACGACCGCCGAGCCGACCGTGCCGAAGATGTAGGTCACCGCATAGGCGACCGGCATCGCATCGAGATATTCCTTGGTCTGCTCAGCCGAGAGCCCGAGGCGGTTGATGGCGTCGGTGGCAAGGCCCATCGAGGCCGAGATCGTCTGCGATCCGGCATAGAGGCCGGCGGCATAGCCTGGGTGGTATCCGGCGAACTTGGCGATGATGACGGGGATCGCGAGGCAGAACACGGTGACGACCACTGCGAAAACCGCCTGGGGCGCGCCGTCCTTGGCGATGCCGCGAACGAATTGCGGCCCGACGCCATAGCCGACCGCGAACAGGAACATGAGGAAGAAGGTCGATTTCACATGCGGTGAAATCGTGATGCCGAGTTGCCCGATGATGACCGCCGCGATCAGCGTCGAGGTCACCGCGCCAAGGCTGAAGCCCTTATAGGCGAAGCCGCCGACATAGTATCCGATCGCCAGAGACAGGAAGAGCGATATCTCCGGATAGGTCCTCAGGGTCGAAACGAACCAATCGAACATTCCATTCCCCCTTGTTCTGACGATCGAATGCGGCCGCCAGCTAGGCGGCGCGCGACTTCTTGTGGTTCTTTTCGGAAACCGGTTGCTGCTTGGCGACGAGCGCATCCGGCCTCAGCAATTTGAGGCCCTTCGTCTTCTCGTAACCGTGGATTTCCTTCACATCGAGCTTGCGCATGAAGGTGATCGTCTCATGCGTCACCACCTGGCCCGGCACCAGGATGGGGAAGCCGGGCGGATACGGGATGACGAAATTCGCGGAGATCAGCGCCGGGCCCTTATCGAGGCGGCGGTCGCATTCCGGGCTGTTTATGGGCAGGTATTCGCATTTCTCCTCCGCATAGGCGGCGAAGAAGGCGGTGCGCATATCCCCTTCCGGCGTCGTCTTGCCGGCGTCGCCCCTGAAGGCGTCGTCGAAGCGGCTGAAATCCGGAAGGTCGGGCACGTCGTTCATCAGGCTGTGCACGCGCGCCTCGAAGGCCTTGCGCTCAGCCTCGCCGCCCTGGCGCAGCCGCGCCTCGATCTCGTTGCTGATCTTGAGCAGGACGCTGATCAGCAGGGCGACGTCGCTGCGGGTGTTGTTGATGTTCGACTGCAGCAGCACCGAATTGCGCGAGGTCTTGTTGACCTGAATGTTGTATTGGGAGGCGAGCAGGCCCTTGAAGGAGGTGCCGTCGAACCCTGCCGTGCCGCAGACCAGCGTCATCCGGGTCGGATCGAGGCAGAACTCGTCCTCGCGCATGCTGCGCAGCTGGTCGTCCCAATGCGTGTCGGGCGCGAGGAAATCGACGAAGCCGCTGCTGCGGTATTTCTGCGGCACCATCCCGTCCGCACCGACGACCTTGAAGTATTTCGAGATCACCGGATGCGTGGCGACCTCGCGCCTGATGTCGAGCGCGACCTCGATCGCGTTCATCACCAGCCCGTAGCCCTCGAGCTCCATCTGCCGGCGCGCGACATCGAGGCTGGCGATGAGCTGCTGGTTGGGGCTGGTCGAGGCATGGGTGAAGACCGCCTCGTGGAACTGCGCCTCGACTTTGTGGAAATCGACGTCCCTGACCAGCACCATCGAGCCCTGCCGGATCGCCGACATCGATTTATGGGTCGAGTTGGTCTGGTAGACGCGCAGGCGAACGGCGCGCGGATCGGGCACGAGGCGCGTGTTCAGCAGCTTCTCGTCGGACGGCGCCGAGCCCAATTCCTTCTGCTGCTTTTCGTATTGCGCGAGGGCCTCGGGGCTCTCCGTCCAGGCTTCGATATCCGCGGCCGCGCCCATGCCGGTGCGGGGACGCAGGAAGGGGGACCAGCGCGCGAAGCCGAACCAGGCCTCGTCCCAGAGGAAGATGAGGTCCGGCTTGATGGCGAGGCATTCCTCCATCACGCGACGGGTGTTGTAGATGTGGCCGTCGAAGGTGCAGTTGGTCAGGTCGACCATCTTGACGCGGTCGAGCCGGCCCTCCGCCTTCAGGTCGAGCAGCGCCTTCTTGATCGTGCGCAGCGGCACTGCCCCGTACATCGAGAATTCGACCATCGGGAAGGCTTCGACATAGAAGGGCTGCGCGCCGCTCAGCACCAGGCCGTAATGGTGCGATTTGTGGCAGTTGCGGTCCAGGATGACGATGTCGCCGGGAGCGATCAGCGCCTGCAGCACCATCTTGTTCGAGGTGCTGGTGCCGTTGGTCACGAAGAAGACGTGGTCGGCGCCGAAGGCGCGCGCCGCCATCTCCTGGGCGCGCTTGATGTTGCCGGTGGGCTCCAGCAGGCTGTCCAGGCCGCCCGTCGTGGCGCTGCTCTCCGCGAGGAAGAGGTTGATGCCGTAGAACTGGCCCATGTCGCGGATCCAGGGCGAGCGGAACACCGACTTGCCGCGTGCGATCGGCAGCGCATGGAAGGTGCCGATCGGCCTCTGCGCATAGAGCTTGAGATTGTCGAAGAAGGGTGTGTCGTAGCGCGCCTTGATGCCTTCCAGCACAGACAGATGCAGCTCGAGCGGCTCCTCGATCTGGTACATGACGCGCCGGATCATGGCCGCGCGCGGATCGCCCGCGAGCTTCTCGACGCGCCGGTCCGAGAGCAGGTAGATGTCGAGCTCGGGCCGGATCGCCTTCAGGCCGGCGGCCAGCCGTAGCGCCATGTCGGCCTCGTCCGCGCCCTCCAGAAGCGGCTGCTGCGCCGCCAGCACGCTCCGCAGGATTGGCGCATCGTGCCGCGACCGGAGCGCGAAGCCTTCATAGATGGCGACCGCGGCGATGTTGGTGTTCAGCACAGCCGCGCAGACGGCATCCTCGAGGCTGCCGACCAGCACCGCTTCATAGACGAAGGCATCCTCGGGGCGTCGCAGGCGCCGGAACTCGGCGGCCAGATGCGGCCAGCGCCCGGCCGGAGCCGGCGTGACAACGAGCATCTCGAAATAGGGGCGGTGGGCCACGGCCTCACCGAGCGAAGACGAGACGACGTCCGCAGTATCCGGCAGCGACAGGTCTGCCGACTGCCATTCCTTTGCGTCGCTCTTGTAGTTACCGGTGATGATCGCGAGCGAGATGCGCTTGGCGAGCGACAGGAAGCCGCTGGCGTCGTCGTTGTCCAGGAACCCTCGCAGGGCCGCGAGGAGATCCGCGCCCGGGAACGCATGAAACTCCTCGATGACACCGAGTTCCCGTAGCGCGGCCTCGACCGCAGCGCGGTTCTTGGCCCCCTTGGACCAGGAGCGCGCAACCGCATGAAGATCCCGCCAGCGATCGGTCCGTCCGGAAGGAGCCGAGAAGAAGTGGTCGATGCTGCGCGCTTCCTGGACTGGAGAAGCCATCTTGAATCCTTCCCTCGGACTGCAGACCCGCATGACGGCAATCGGCAGCCAAACTCAGCACAAGCAGGGAGGGCAGCGTATTGTCCTTGAGGACAGGTTCCGGTTTCGCCGGATGGTAGTAATCGTCTGATCGGGAAGTTTCGCGCGCCGATGACGAAACGTCATGACGCGCATTGAGCGTGCATGTGGGCAGGTCTCAAAGCGGGGCTTGCCTTCGACGTCGTTGGGTATCTCAGCGAGGAGTTCACCTCATGGGCAGGGATGCATTCATTCGAGCTGGCGTGATCACGATCGGCGCCGTGATCGGCCTCTCTCTCAGCTCCGCCCCGGCGGCGGCTTGCAACAAGACGAACGGCTGCACCATGGATGTGCTGCTGGAAGAAGACCAGATGATGAGGGATGGCCGGATGACCCAGGCCATGCAGGAAGGCCAGGCGAATATGGAGGCCTTTCGGCGGCAGCGGGAGGCCGAACAGGCCGTCGGAACACGAGCATCGCTCCACAAATAGGTGATTGTCATCGCGGCGCGGGGCGTCGCTTCGAAGCCGTTGCGAGGTTATGCCCATGCATCTGCGAATAGTGCTCGCCAGCGTCGTCGTCGGCAGCATGGTGTCTCACGCGCTGGCGCAGACTGCGCCTGCCCCCACACAGCCACAGCCGCAGCCTCCGGCGGCAACGCCTGCCAGCCAGACGCAGCCGCCGCTGTCCGGCCCTGAGCTGGACGCGCTCGTCGCGCCGATCGCGCTCTACTCCGACGATCTGCTGGCCCAGGTTCTGATGGCCTCGACCTACCCGCTCGAGGTCGTGCAGGCGGACCGGTGGGTGACGGCGAACAAGAATTTGAAGGGCGACGCGCTCAAGACGGCGGCCGAGAAGCAGCCCTGGGACACGAGCGTAAAATCCCTCGTCGCCACGCCTCCCGTGCTGGAGATGATGAGCAAGAACCTCGACTGGACGCAGAAGCTCGGCGATGCCGTACTAGCCCAGCAGCCGGATGTCATGGACGGCATTCAGCGCATGCGGACGCGGGCCTATGAGAGCAAGACGCTGTCATCCAGCGAGCAGCAGAAGGTCACGGTCCGACAGGACAGCGGAAAGCAGACGATCATCATCGAGCCGACCAATCCCGGCACGGTCTACGTGCCATATTACAATCCGGCAGTGGTCTACGGTTCCTGGCCCTACCCGGCCTACCCGCCCTATTACTTCCCCTATTCCGGTTATGTCGCCGCCGGTGTCATCGCGACGGGCATCGCCTTCGGCGCCGGCTATGCGCTGGGGCGCTGGAACAACGGCAATTACTGGGGCGGCAACGTCAACTGGAACAACAACAACATCAATATCGACCGCAATCGCGTGACGCATTGGGAGCACAATCCCCAGCACCGCCATGGCGTCCAGTATCGCAACGATCAGGTCCGGCAGAAATTCTCGAACAACAACATTCGGCCCGGCAGCGAGGGGCGGATGGATTTCCGCGGGCGCGACGGTGGACAGGTGCTGCGGCCGGATGGCGGCGCCGGAGCAGGCATCGCCCGGCCGGATCAGCGGCCGGGAGATCGCCCTGGCGCCGGCGACAGACCCGACCGACCGGGCGGGGATCGCCCTGGTGCCGGCAACAGGCCGGATCGCCCCGGCGGTGATCGCCCCACGGCCGGCCAGCGGCCCGCCGGGGATCGACCCAACGCCGGCCAGAGACCCGACCGACCGGGCGGCGGAGACCGCGCGCGGCCAGGCGGCGGCGCCGGCCAGCCGCGAGCGGCGACCCGGCCGAGCAATCCCGGCGCGAACCGCCCAGCCCCGTCGCGTGACGGCGCCTTCAGCGTCCAGTCCGGCCGTGCCGCCAATCTCCAGTCCCAGCGCGGGCATGCGAGCATGGCCCGTTCGCCCGGCGGCGGAGGGCGCGCGATGCATGCGGGCGGCGGCGGGGCTCGCGCCATGGGCGGCGGCGGGGGGATGTCCCGCGGCGGCATGGGCGGCGGTGGCGGCCGTGTCGGAGGCGGAGGCGGTGGGCGCGGCGGCGGTGGTGGCGGTCGTCGCTCGGACATCCAGCTCAAGCACGACGTGATGCTGCTCGGACATCTGGATAACGGGCTCGGCTTCTACCGCTTCGCCTATGGCGGCTCGGATAAGGCCTATGTCGGGGTGATCGCCCAGGAGGTTCAGGGCGTCGCGCCCTCGGCGGTATATCGCGGCGCGGACGGGTATCTACGGGTCGACTACCGCAAGATCGGCGTTCTTTTCCAGACCTTTGACCAGTGGGAGGCCTCAGGCTCGCGGATCCCCGCCGGGAAGGCCGGGAACTGAAACGACTTCGCCCGAATGGCTAGCGACTGAGGATGCAGTTCCATGATGATGGCATGGCCAGCGATTTGTCTGTTCATTCGTCTGCTTTGCGGGGCCGCGGCCGGGCTTTGCCTGGTGTCGACCGCGGCATCGGCCCAGCAATCCTTCCCGTCGCCTGACAAGGCCGCGGCGGCGCTCGCAGCGGCGGTGCGGGACGGCGAACAAAGCCGCGTCCACTCGATCCTCGGCCTCTCCTCACGTGACATCCTGTCCTCGGGGGACGAGGTTCGCGACGCCAGCGATCGCCAACGCTTCGTGGCGGCCTATGACGCCCGGAACTCGATCGTCGAGTCCGGCAGCACGGCCACTCTCCTGGTCGGGCAGGAACAATTTCCGTTCCCGATCCCGATGGTCCGGTCGCGCAGCGGCTGGCGATTTGCGGCGGAGGCCGGGCGCCGGGAGATCATCGCACGCCGGATCGGCCGCAACGAGCTCGACGCCATGCAGACCGTTCTCGCGATCGCCGATGCCCAGTTCGAATATGCTGCGAAGGGACATGACGGGCGCAATCCGGGCATTTATGCCCAGCGGATCGTCAGCCAGCCCGACAAGCATGACGGCCTCTACTGGCCGGCCGCACCGGGCGCGGAACCGAGCCCGCTCGGCGAGCTCGCCGCGGGCGCGGCATCCGAAGGCTACAAAGCTGGCGAAACGCAGCAGCCCTATCACGGCTATTACTTCAAGATCCTCGGCCGGCAGGGACCGGCGGCCACCGGCGGCGAGGCCGACTATGTGGCTGGTGGAAACATGATCGGCGGCTTTGCCGTCCTCGCCTACCCCGCGAGCTATGGCCGGTCCGGGATCACAACCTTCATCGTCAACCACGCGGGCACGGTCTACCAGAAGGACCTGGGCACCAACACGCGCCTCCTCGCCTCGCGTATGCGCAGCTTCAACCCGGACAAGGGTTGGGAGAAGGTCACGCCCGAAAAGGCACAATAAGCGGAGCTGCCTGTCCCGCTGCTTCGCGCGCTGACGACAGTTCCGGGATGACGGTGCCGATGAAGCGCTTGCTGCCGATCGCCGAGGGGCTGCTTCCCTATAAGGGGGAATGGCTGCGCTTCGACATCATGGCCGGGCTCGCCATCGCCGCGGTGGCGATTCCTAGCGCCATCGCCTACCCGGCGATTGCAGGGCTGCCCGCCGAGGTCGGCCTTTATGCGAGCATCCTGCCGCTTCTCGGCTACGCGCTGCTCGGGCCGTCGCGCAAGCTGATCGTCGGGCCCGATGCCGCGACCATGACGGTGCTCGCCGCAGCGCTCGCGAACCTGCCCCTGGACAATCCGGCGGACCGTGTGGCCGCAGCGGCGGCGCTGGCCCTGATCGTAGGCGTCTTCTGCATTGTCGCGAGCTGGCTGAAGCTCGGCGTCGTCGCCTCCTTCCTCTCGCGGCCGATCCTGATCGGCTTCATCAGCGGCATCTCGATCTCCATCCTCGTCGGGCAGATCGGGCGCCTGACCGGGGTGCGCATCGAGTCCGATGGGCTGGTGCAGCCGCTCATCGAGCTGATCGGCAAGGCCGGGCTGATCCATTGGCCGTCCGTGATGTTGGGCGGCGTTATGTTCGGGCTACTCGTGCTGCTGGCGCGGCTGCGCTCGCCCATTCCCGGGCCGCTGGTCGTGGTCGTGCTCGCCGGCTTCGCCTCGGCCCTCTTCGACCTGGAGGGCCGCGGCATCAAGGTGATCGGCAGCCTCCCCAACGCTATGCCGGCGCTCACAATCCCGGATATTTCGCGGCTGCCGCTGACGACCCTCCTGCTCAACGCCGGCGCGATCTGGCTCGTGGCCGTCAGCTCGGGGCTCGTCGCCGCCCGTAGTTTCGGGGCCAGAGACCGCTTCGACATCGATGCGGACCGAGAGCTCGCCGGGCTGGGCGCCGGCAACATCTTCTCCGGTCTGTTCAGCGGTTTCCCCGTCACGGTTTCGGACTCGCGGACCGCGATCAACATCTCGGCCGGCGGCCGCTCGCAGGTTGCGGCGCTGGTCGCGGCCCTGGCGCTGACCAGCCTGCTGCTCTTCCTGAACAACGCGCTGCGCCTGCTGCCCAACCCGGCGCTGGGCGCGATCCTGGCCTTCGCAGCGCTGAACCTTATCGATATCCACGGCTTTCGCGAGATCTGGCGCGTCAGCCGAATGGAATTCGCCTTTGCGCTAATCAGCATGTGGGGGGCCATCAGCTTGGGCGTGCTGAGCGGCGTCGTCATCGCGATAGCCGGCACGCTGCTCCACGTCCTGCTCAAGGAGATGCGGCCACGCGACGCCCTGCTCGGGCTCGTGCCCGGCCGGCCGGGCTTCTACAAGATGCACCGGGTCGAGAATGCCGCGCCGCCGCCGGGAATGGTGCTCTTCATGATCCAGGGCAGCATCCTGTTCTTCAACGCCGATTACATCCGCTCCCGGCTCGAGGCCGTGGCGGCGGACTCGGCGCCCGGCACGTCATGGTTCGTGCTCGATGCCAGCGCGGTTGCGCAGATCGACACGACCGCGGCCGCCATGCTGCTGCAACTGCGGACCCATCTGGCCGCGGCGGGGCTGACCTTCGCCATCGCGGAACTTCACAAGGAGCCGAAGGAGTTGCTGGAGCGGGCCGGCTTCTTCGAAGGGCCGCAGGCGACCCGGGCCTTCGAGGACATGGAGGATGCCGTCCGGGTGCTCGGGGCGGAGCCGCGCCGGTAACTTCGCGCGATCCGGCTACTCCGGCGGCCCGGCGCGCCGGTACTGCCGGACCAGGATGTCGCAGCTGACGATGAGCACCCAGCAGGGGAAGACCAGGAAAGTCCAGTCGACCATGTGGCTGCCGAGCAGGATGACCGCCGCCGCCGCATAGCCGGCCATCGCCGTCCAGCGCGCCGTGATCCCGGTGCGCAGCACGATGGTCGATGCGGTGAGCAGGAAGACGCTCGCGACCTTCATCGCGTAGACGCTGGCGACGTTGTAGGCGAAGGATCGTGCCAGGGTGAAGGTCAGCGAGCCGGGGAGCTCGCCCGGCCGGGCCGCATGCGTGATCAGGATCGCGCCGATGGCCGAGGCGGCGATGAAGAGCATGCCGACGAAGAGCAGCCCGCTGCCGAGGAAGACTGTCGCGAAAAGCTTGTTCTCCTGGCCGCCCAGCCTGTCGCGGAGCACGCCCATGAACCAGAGGAAGGCGATGCCCGCGAAGGGGATCAGGTTGAGCGCGAGGGCGACCTTCCAGGCTTGCGTCCCGACCCACTCCCCCGGATCCTGCGGATCGACCCGAAGCGTCTGCAGCACCAGCCCCAGAGCGGACAACAGCAGAACCGAAAAAAGGATGCCTGCGACGGCCGCGGCCTTCGGCGTCTTGAGCCCGTCGGGCGAATGTCCAACAGACGCCACGTCGCGCCTCCATTTCAGGAGCGTGCGCGGTGTCGTCCACGCCGCACCTTCCGTATCCGCCGACACCGGCTCCGTCGGCTACGCCGCAGCCGGCCGCAACAGCCCTAGTCGTTCGGCACAGGTCACGAGCTCGACGACCGAACGAACCTGCATCTTCTTCATCACCTCATGGCGGTGAGCCTTCACGGTCCGCTCGGTGGTTCCGATCTCGAAGGCGACCTGCTTGTTCATCTTGCCGCGGACCACCAGGTCGAAGACCTCCCGCTCACGGCGGGTCAGCCGCTCCAGGCGCGCCAGGATCGTGCGGACCCAGTTTTCCTGTTCGTTGGTGATCCGGTGCCGCAGGATGGCCCGGTCGATCGCCCCGATGAACTCTTCGCGCTGCACCGGCTTGGTGAAGAAATCCTCGGCTCCGGCCTTGATCGCTCTGACGCCGACGCGGACATCGCCGCGGTCAGCCAGGAAGATCACCGGCAGGTTGACGCCAGCCTTGCTGAACAGGCTGACAACATCGGGAATGGCCCTGTCCGGCGCCGGCGTATCGATGACGATGCAGCTTCCGCCTTCGCCATCTTCGATCTGGCCGAGGATCTCGTCCGCGCTAAGATAGGCTCTGGTCCGATAGCCGCAGGCCCTCAGCATGCGGTCGATACCGCCCTGGGATGCTGCGTCACCATCGACGATATGTACGAGAGCTGACATAGATGACCCCCTCGATTTGACTGACGGCGGATGCCTCTCCGGGAAATACGGGTCCGTTCTTGGGTTAAGGTGCCTTCAGTGTTTCCGGCGTGCAGCGCACGTATCGGGTCGCGATGCCTCCTTCGGCTGTGCTGTAGCGATTGAGGCCGCCATTCGGCGCCGGCGCGAAGATCGCGCGGGCCGTATTTGTCGAGATGGATGTCGTGCAGCTGAGCTGCATGACCTGTCGCTCGCCTTGCGGCGTGACGCGGTCGATGCGGCAATGCGCCAGCGGCGTGGACAATCGCCGGCCGCTGACCGCAAAGGCTGCGACGAAGGCGTTGGCGGGTCGCCGGAAAGCGAGGGTCTTGCCGCTGGCCACGTAAACAGCGGCGCAGCTCTCCCCATCCTCGATCCAGGCCCCATCAAAGGAGGCGGTCTGGGCGTGGGCCCCCGGCGCGACGAGCGCCATGAGGGCCAGGATCAGCAGAAGCGGTCTCAAAGCCATCGCAGTCGTCGAGCCTCCGTACTGGACGCATGCCGGATCGGGACTGACGCGCAGGAAAGCGCGCCACTCCCGCAGAAACGGCAAAGTCCGGAGCGGTGATCGATTGTCCCGGAAAGGCCGCCGCATCCTGCGGCCCCTCCCCGCTGCCGGTTTCCGTGTTCGGCAGAAGTGAAGCCGCAAACCGCCTCGCGGGTAGTAGGTTACGGTTGGCTACGCTCCGGGCCGGAGCCGGAAGGCGAGCCCGCAACCGCAGCGAAGCGGGCGGGTACGGGGAAGCCGGCAGCTATGGCGCCGCGGATCAGAATGGCGCGGTCTCGTGCGTTGAAATTCCGGCTGTCGAGTTCGCCGTCGAAATCATCGAAGAAGCCCGGCCTCAGACGCATGAACTCGGCGCGGCTCTGCGCCGCCTCCTCCCGCAAGCCCTGCCGCGTGAAAATCAGCGCGGCGACGAAATGGTAGATCGAAAATCGACGGAGGTTGGCGCGACGAATGAGGTCGGCGGCGCGCGCGTCGTCACCCTGCATATAGGCGGCCAGCGCGAGAAGCCCCACATAATAGTCGGAGTGGCCGGGATTCCGCGCCATCGCGTCTTCGAGCAAGGCGGCTCCCCGCCGCCAGTCACCGGATTGCGCGACCTTGCTGCCGAACTCGCCGAGCAGTTCGGTATCGTTCGGATTGAGCGCCAGGGCCTGGGCGCCGATCCGAAGCGCCTCGATGGGCTCACGGCTGAAATACAGCACCGCCATCTGCGCCTGAAGCGCGCGGACGTTTTCGGGGTCCAGGCGCACGGCGCGCTCTGCGGCGTTGCGCGCCCGTTCCCGGGGCGTCGGCAAACCGGGCCGCCTGTTCAGGTTGAAGCGTTCCTCGTCCAGGTAGAGAAAAGCCAGCATCGCCCAGCCGGTCGCATGATCCGGGTAGAGCACGGTGATGCGCTCCAGACATTCGCGCGTCGACGCATGCTCCTTCTGATCCAGGACCGTGCGATAGCGATAGAAGCGGTAGGTGCATCGGTAGGTTTCGAGATTCTGGACGTTTCCCGACTGTGTCGCCGGCGGCGGGGCGCTGAAGATGATGCCGTATGGCTGTGCGATCGCGGTCGCGACCTTCGCGGCGATCGCCGTCTCGATCTCGACGATATTGCTGGTCTGCGCGTCGGAATCATAGGTACCGGACCAGACGATGGCTGCGCTCTCCGCGTCCAGCACGCGGCTCGTGACCCGTAGCTTTCCGTCGGAAAGCCGGATGCCGCCCTCCAGGATATAGCGGCTGCCGAAGCGGCTGCGGATTTCCGAGACAGACGCGTTCGGCGAGACGGCGTTCGAGGTCTCCCGCCCGAAAACCGTCAACTCCTTGAAGCGCGCGAGCTGTGCCAGGAGCTCCTCCCCGAGGCCCGCCGCATAGAAGTTCACCTCCGGCTGCCCCGACAGATTGGCGAAGGGCCGGACGATCAAGGAAGGGCCTTCGGGGAGCTGCGTCGGCATACCCCCGCCCGTCTTCGACCAGGCCGTGATCCAGACCAGCGGCACCGCCACCGCCACAGCCGCGGCGATCGCGACCCAGGTGATCCGGCGGGTCTTGGGCTCGAGCGCCGCCTGCCCGGCAAAGCTGTGTTGCGCTGGATCGGACGGCTCTATGGCCTCGTCGCTCCCGGCGTGCCGCTCCCGCCAGTGGAAATGCGGGACGTAGCCGCCCTTGGGTATCTCGACGAGGACCGGGTCCGCGTTTCCGGCCAGAAGGTAATAGCGCTCCAGCGCCCGCCTGAGCCGGCCGGCTTCGATCCGCACGACGGGATCGTTCTGGATGTCGAAATTGGCGTCCCGGCCGAAGACCTCGACCGCGACGGTGTAGGCCTTGATGCGGTCCGCATGGCCCGCGAGCGTCTGGTTGACCACATAGGTCAGAAACTGGCGCACCCGCGCGGGAACGTTGAATTCGGGACTGGCGAGAATCCGGGTCAGCTGCGCGCGAACCGCAGCCTCCTGAGGTTCGTCCCCTGCGAACACGCCGGATCCGCCCGGCCAATTCCGAAGCCGTTGCCCTTCCATGGAATTGGCTCCCCTCAGCCGAAACCATACAAAGTCGGGAATTCAAGCAGCAGTCGTGGCGTAACCTCCCGTTATTTACTCCCAAACCCGGAGCCCGACCACATAATTCTCACCTTCTGCGGAGGGCTCGTTCCTATGGATCCGGGCGTCCTGGCGGCCATCCGGCTGCTCCCGACACACAAGAAGGCCATCGAAGAGCTCGTCCTCGGCAGCGACAACTTCAGGTCCCTCTGCAGGGACCTGGGTGACGCGGAAAGCGCTCTTCGGCGGTGGGAAAGTTCCGACGGGCCAGGCACGGCGGCGCGGTGCGTGGAGTATCGGCATCTCATCGACGGCCTCGAAGCGGAGCTTCGACAGTCGATCAATGAATGGCAGGCGAGTTCCGCACGCAGAAGCAAGTGAGCATGGGGCGGTTGGTATCTTCAGATTGGAGAGCGGCGATGTCGAAGCATGCAAATTGGGTTCTGGCCATCTCTCTGGCATTGGGGGCCGCGGCCTGCGCGCCCGTGGTCACGAGCCAGACGGTGGTCGTGGCTGGCGTCGGCCCGGTCGAGGTTGAGCGGATCAGGGTCGAGGTCGCGGCGGTCGACCCCGGCATGCGCCTCGTGACGGTGCGCCAAGGGCGCTTCGCCTGGCCGCTCTATGTTCCCGAGACCTTCGGCACCCTGCAGAATCTCCAGGTTGGCGATAATCTCGAAATCCACCGCGCCGAAGGAGCGATGCTGAGCGCACGGCGCGCCCGGAAGGGAGCCCGGCCTGGCATCGTCTATGCGGAAGCGGTGGACACGCCGGTCTTCGCAAGCATCCCGGAACGGTTCGTGGCGCGAACGCTGACGATCACCGCGCGGTTCGAGCGTTTCGACCCGGCGACGAACATCGTCGACTATGTCGGACCTGCGGGTCCGCGCAGCCTCACCGTCGCCGACCCGGTCATCAGGCAAGACCTCACCCGCCTGCGGCGCGGCGACATGGTCGACCTGACCTTCGCCGAGGCCATCTTCATCCAGAAATACCAACCGTGACGGCCCGGCGCCGCCTGCGGGTCGCGAAAGCCGATCGGCAGGCGGCAAAGACGATCGGTGAAGGGGGAGAACGATGTCGAGCGGAAATCAGAACGTGAATGCCAGCGCGCTCGCCGACGAGAGCTTCATGTCGGCCGACGATCTGCGGTCCTACATGACCGACCTCGAGATGGCCCGTGCGTCCAAAATGGCCGGAGCGATGACCAAGGCCGAGGAGGCGCAGCGCAAGCTCGTCGCCACGCTGAGCGAGGAAATCGCCGTCACGCCGGAGAAGATCGAGGAGATCAAGCGCAGCATCGCGACGAAGACCCGCGCCGCCGCAGGCCGGGGCGAGACCGAGGTGCTGGTCATGCGCTTCCCGAGCTCGCTCTGCTCCGACCGCGGCCGCGCGATCAACAATGCAGAGGCCGACTGGCCCGGCACGCTGACCGGCCGGCCGAAGCAGGCCTTCGAGTTCTGGAAGGAGCATCTCCAGCCCGCCAAGTACAAGCTGCGCGCCATGATCATCGACTGGCCGGGCGGCTTACCGGGTGATGTCGCCTTCTTCCTGAGCTGGTCCTAAGCAGAGGAGCCGGCGATGAAGGGCAATGGCAACGGACCTCTGGACCGGAAGGCCTATGAGCGAAAGCTGCGCGGTCTTCATGCAGAGCTGGTCAAGCTGCAGGAATGGGCGAAGCATGCGGGCGGGAAGGTCTGCATCGTCTTCGAGGGGCGCGACGGGGCCGGCAAGGGCGGCGTGATCAAGGCCATCACGGAACGCGTCAGCCCTCGCGTCTTCCGGGTCGTGGCGCTGCCGCCGCCGACCGAGCGCGAGAAATCGCAGATGTATGTGCAACGCTATCTGCCGCACCTGCCGGCGGCGGGCGAGATCGTGATCTTCGACCGGAGCTGGTACAATCGGGCGGGCGTTGAGCGCGTCATGGGTTTCTGCACGCAGGAGCAGGCCAAGGGCTTCCTGCAGAGCGTTTCGGGCGTCGAGAAGGCGATCGTCGATTCCGGCACGATCCTGCTGAAATACTGGCTCGAAGTCGGGCAGGAAGAGCAGACGCGCCGGATGGAGGAGCGGATCAACGATCCGCGCAAGATCTGGAAGCTCTCGCCGATGGATCTGAAATCCTATTCCCGCTGGTACGATTATTCGCGCGCCCGCGACGAGATGTTCCGCGCCAGCGATACGGCCTGGGCGCCCTGGTATGCCGTCCGCTCCGACGACAAGCGCCACGCACGCCTCAGCATCATCTCGCACATCCTCAGCTCGGTGCCCTACGAGGCGCCGCCGCGCGAGAAGATCAAGCTGCCGAAGCGGCAGAAAGCCGATGGCTACGAGGAAGCCGACTTCGCACGGAACTGGATCGGCTGATGACACGCCGATCCGGTCCCGTTCGTGGACCATGTCGATCGAGGCTGATGCGCCGGCCGTCCGACTATCGCATTCCCGGCGCCTTGTGAGACTGGAGCGTATTTAATGGCAGCCGACCTTCACCCCCTCGCGCCGCATCACCTGCCGGGGTTCATCACCGCGCCCGGCGAGACGGACACGCTCATGATCGTCACGGGCCTGATCCTTCTCGCGGCCGTCCTCGGCGTCGGGCTGATCTTCCTGCGGCTGCACACCCTGCCCGAGCGCATGGCGCACAAGTCGCAGAAGCTCCAATTCGAGATCGTCGCCGTCCTCGGCCTGCTCGCGCTCTTCACCCATATTCATCTCTTCTGGGTCGCCGGGCTGCTGCTGGCGCTGATCGACATCCCCGATTTCTCCGGACTTTTCGGCAGGATGGCGCATGCGCTCGAGCGCATGGCCGGCATCGTCCCGCGGCGCTCCGCGAGCGCTATCGAGGCGGTAGCATCAGAAGCGGGCGAACCTTCGCCGCATGCATCTGCGCCGCATGCTCCCGCGCCGCACGCCCCTGCCCCGGACGCCCCCGCCTCTTCCCATCGCGTGGAGAGCAGCCATGCTTGAGCTCCTGTTCTGCTCCATGCTGACGATCGTGCCGGACTATCTCTATCGCCGCTACCGACAGGGAAAGCGCCTCGGGAAGGAGATCACCTTCTATTCGGTGTGGTTCGAGCTGCGCTGGGGCATCATCTCCTGCCTAATGCTGACCATCGGCCTGATCACGGTGATCTTCTACAACCATCCCTCGACCACGAACGCGGCCGTCCTGTTCCGCACGGTGCCGATCGTTCCGGAGGTCAACGGGCGCGTCGCACAGGTTCATCTCGGCGTCAGCGGAACTGTCGCCAAGGGCGACCCGATCTTCTCCCTGGACAACAGCAGGCAGGCGGCGGCGGTGGAGACCTCCCGTCGCAAGATCGCCGAGGTCGATGCATCGCTCATCGTGGCGCGCGCGGAAATCGTCTCCGACGAGAGCAAGATTCTCGAAGCCCGGAGCGCCCTCAAGCAGGCGGTCGACGAGTTGGAGACGAAGAAGGAGCTGCAGCGCCGCAATGACGACATCGTCGCCCGGCGCGAGATCGAGCGGCTCGAGACGCTGGTGGCCGGGCGGGAAGCCGGTGTCGCGGCGGCGGTCGCGGCCAAGACGACGGCGGAGACCCGGATTTCGACCCTGCTGCCAGCCGAAAAGGCGAGCGCGGAGGCGGCTCTTGCGCAGGCACAGGCCGATCTCGACAAGACCATCGTGCGCGCCGGCGTGACCGGCCGCGTCGAGCAGTTCACGCTGCGCGTCGGCGACATCGTCAACCCGTTCATGCGGCCGGGCGGCGTCCTGATTCCCGAAGAAGCCGGGCGGACGACCCTGCAGGCCGGCTTCTCGCAGATCGAGGCGCAGGTGATGAAGGTCGGCATGGTCGCCGAGGTGACCTGCATGTCGAAGCCATGGGTCGTCATCCCCATGGTGGTGACCAGCGTTCAGGACTTCATCGCCACGGGCCAGGTGCGTGGCGGCGAGCAACTCCTCGACGTGCAGCAGATCGCGAAGCCCGGCACACTGCTGGCCTTCCTCGAACCGCTCTATCCCGGCGGGCTCGAAGGGGTGACGCCCGGCAGCAGCTGCATCGCCAATGCCTATTCGAGCAACCACGAGCTGATCACATCGGGCAAGATCTCGACCGGGCGAAAGATCGTGCTGCACGCGGTCGACGCGGTGGGGCTGGTGCATGCCCTGCTGCTGCGCATCCAGGCGCTGGTGCTGCCGATCCAGACACTGGTCTTCAGCGGACACTGAAACCTTCGTCGAAAGGCCGCCGAGACGGAGGCCGAGCACGGCCTCCGACAAAAGGGCTTGATAAGGATCGCACTTCGGGCTGTTCTGAGAACGATACCGGTTGCGCTCGGGGGGCCAGTCGCCCGGAGAGCAGCTGCCAAGCTGCCCAAGACCTTCCCGCGAGGAACTTCTACCGAGAAAGCAGCAGCACAGACCTGCCTAAAGGAGCCGGGCTCCTGCCCTGCCCGGCTTGCGACGCCTTGACGTCATCGTTGCCATGGAGGGGTGATGCGACAGCCTGAGCAGACCAAGCTTATGACCGCGGCGCTTATGACCTGCGGCGTCCTTTTGCCTCTCCTGCTCGCCGGCTGCGGTGGTGGCGAGGGCTTGTCGCCGGGGGTGAGCACCGCCGCGGTCGCGCCCGCCCCGACCAATGTCACGCGTGACCAGCTCGTCGGGCGCTGGGGCATCGCCTCCTTCCACACCGAGAAGGACCGCAAGCGCACCGAAGCCGAAGCAAGGTCTCAGTGCAGCCAGCCCTATACCATCGCCAAGGGACCGCATGACGGGGTGATGATGCATGTGGCCGACGATCCGAAGCCCTATGAGCTGAGATTGAAGGCCGGCCCGGGCGGCCGGACCTATCTCGGCTTCGAGGCGCCGGCCGGCGATCCACAGGACCGCGAGCTGCTTTCGGTCGCGCCGAATATGCTGGTGATGCGCTTCGTCGATCCGGACGCGCACCGCCGCTACGGCACCTTCATCTTCTCCCGCTGCGGCGGCTGACGGAGCAGGCGAGACATGAATACGACCCGCAGACTCCCCGCCTTCAGCCTTGCAGTGGCCTTCGCTCTGGCCCTGCCTGCAGTGACCTCGGCGCAGCCGCGCCCGCCGGCGGCCATGGAAGAGACCATGGATGTCGGCGACGAGCCTGGGCGCATCTCGACCGAGGAGGTCAGCATCACGGATGGGCCCTATGCCCGGCAGATGGTGCTGTTCCGCTCCACCGAGGCGCCCGGCACGGTGGTGATCCATTCGGCCGAGCGCTTCCTCTATGTGGTGCAGGGCAACGGACGGGCGTTGCGCTACGGCATCGGCGTCGGCCGCGAGGGCTTCACCTGGTCCGGCCAGGTCCAGGTCAGCCGCAAGGCCGAGTGGCCGGACTGGCGCCCGCCTCCAGAGATGCTGCAGCGGCAGCCCTATCTGCCGCGCTTCATGGCCGGCGGGCCCGGCAACCCGATGGGCGCGCGCGCGCTTTATCTGGGCTCCACGGTGTTCCGTGTCCACGGCACGAACCAGCCCGAGACGATCGGACAGGCGATCTCGTCGGGCTGCTTCCGGCTCGCGAATGGCGACATCGTCGATCTCTACTCGCGCGTGCCGCTCGGAACCAAGGTGATCATCCGCCACAAGGCGACGTTGTAGCCGGCGTTCGAGCCGTCCGCGCTTTGAAAATGCTCCAGGGGGAGAAGGATGCCATGTCGAAGGTTCAACGCATTCGCCTGCGCCGTCTCGGCCTCGCCGCCATCGGGGCGCTGGCGGCCGGCATGCTCGCCGCTCCGGCCGGGGCCGGCACGCTCGACACCGTCAAGCAGCGCGGGACGCTGCAATGCGGCGTCAGCGAAGGCGTCGCTGGCTTTTCGGAGCGGGATGGCCAGGGCAAATGGAGCGGCTTCGATGTCGACTTTTGCCGCGCCGTCGCGGCTGCCGTGCTCGGCGACGCGAACAAGGTCGCCTTCACGCCGCTCTCCGCGAGCCAACGCTTCGATGCGCTGAAGGGCGGCCAGGTCGACCTGCTTGCCCGCAACTCGACATGGACGCTAGCGCGCGAGGCGGAACTCGGCCTCGCCTTCACCGGCATCACTTACCATGACGGGCAGGGCTTCCTGGCCAAGCGCGCGCTCGGCGCGGACGGGGCGCTCGCCCTCGACAAGGCGAAGATCTGCGTGGAGGCCGGCACCACGACCCAGCTCAACCTCGCAGACTTCTTCCGCGCCAACTCCATGACCTATGAGGAGAAGGTCTTCCCGACCGCTGCGGACGCCTTCTCGGCCTTCCAGTCCGGGCAGTGCGACGTGTTGAGCCGCGACCAGTCCGCCCTGCATGGCGAGCGGCTGAGACTGGCGAAGCCGTCCGATGCGGTGGTGTTGCCCGACGTGATCTCGAAGGAGCCGCTCGGGCCGGTGGTGCGCAGCGATGATTTCCCGTGGTTCAACGTGGTGAAATGGGTGAACTTCGCGCTGGTGAACGCCGAGGAGCTCGGCATCTCCAGCGGCGCGATCGATGAGACACTGAAATCGCAGAAGCCGGATGTGCGCCGCTTCACCGGGGCGGAAGGCGGTTTCGGCAAGGCGCTCGGCCTCGATGCCGATTGGGCGGTCCGTGCGGTGAAGGCCACCGGCAGCTATGCCGAGATCTACGAGCGCAACCTCGGCACGGGATCGAAACTCGGCATCCCCCGCGGCCTCAACCAGCTCTGGAGCATGGGGGGCATTCTCTACGCCCCGCCGCTGAGGTAAGCCGGGGGCAGAAGCCATCCCCCGGTGAAGCCGACCGTGCCCCAAGCGAGCCACCCTTGAAAGCTCCCAGCGCCAGCGGCCTCGCGGCGCGGCTGGTGGGTGGCGCCAGCCTCTGTGCCCTGATCGCGGTTGCCTTCGGCAGCCTCGCGACGGGCGGCGCGCGCGCCGCAAGCCAGCCCCCGAGCTTCCTGCGGAGCTGCACGATCGAAGCGCCCGATCCCACGCCGCTGTTCTCCAAGCCGGCTGCGCAAAAGCCGGATGACGGCGGGGACGACGATTCCGATTCTGACGACGACGATGATGACGATGATGACGATGACGACCCGCCGCCGCGCGGCTTCATCGCGCCTGGCTCCGCCACCTGCATCGCCATCTCCGGGACGGTGAATGTCGGCATCCAGCGCGACGACTACCGCGCCAATGCCTTGATGCGGGCAACCGGACAGGTGCCGCCGAACCTGACGAGCTTCCCGCTCAGCACGACCTTCCGGGTCGAGACCGCACAGACCCTGCCTGACGGCGGCTATCTCGCGACGGCCTTCGAGTTCTCCGTCGATACGAACAGCGAGGGCGGCAGCGACCTGACCCCGAGCGAGGCCAGCGTCACATTCGGAGCCTTCGCCTTCGGGCTGGCGAGTTCGCGCTTCGATTTCTGGACCGGCGACGAATTCGCCTTCATCGGTCGGATTCCGAGCCGCACCGTCGCCCTGATCGGCTACGAGCGGCAGCTGACGGAAAGCCTGAGCCTTTCGCTCTCGGCCGAGGACATCTCAGCCGACCGGACCGTGCGCCTGACGACGGGCGGCCAGCGCGTCCCGGATGCCGTCGCCCGGCTGCTCTATGAGAGCGGCTCGCTGACGCTGCATGGCGCCGTCGCGCTGCGCGAGGTGCCGCGCTTCGGCTCTGCCAGCCTCGTCGGCCGCGCCGCTCTCCTCGGCGCGACCTGGGAAACGACCGTGCTGGAGCGGTCGCTGACGATCACCGGCCAGATCGCCGGGGCGATCAACGCGCCGCCCTATATCGGCTCGCAGCTCGACCGACGCACCGTCCTGCCGCTGCTGACGGGGAGCGACACGACGCGCGGCTGGTCCGGCGTCGTGGCGATCGGCCGGGACTGGAGCGATGACTGGTCCAGCAACGCCTATATGAGCCGCTACGAACTCTCCCTGCCTCCGTCCGCCGCCGGAAAGAACCAGATCCGCATCGACCGTCTGGCGGCGAACCTCGTCTGGGCTCCGGTCGAGGGCCTGCGGATCGGCGCCGAGGCCTCAATCGCCTGGCAGCGGACGGAACTCGCCGGCCGGACGATCGCCGCGAGCTTCAGCGGCCGGCAGAGCTCGGCGCAGCTGTTCGTCGAACGGACTTTTTAGACGGGCTTCCTTTTCATGGGACCGCGCGTCATCCCGGACGGAGCGAAGCGGAGATCCGGGATCCACGCCTGAACCTTGATCGGGAGCGTTCCGGAATGGATCCCGGATCAGCGCGACTTCGCCGCTTGTCCGGGATGACGGCGTGGTTCGACTCGAGATCCCCACGCTCTCGATCAGCTTATTATCAAAGGCTTACGACCGAACGCGGTCAGATTGATTCAACTCGTTTCCATCCTGATTCAACAGGGCTTGCCCGTCATCCCGCAGTCGCTGCTATCACCGCGTCGACATCCGTGACGACGCAGACATTCTGCAGCGCGTAGTTCACCGAGGCCGTGTGCCATTCGGCATTCATGGTCGAGCAGGCATCCTCCGGCACGATCATGAAATAGCCCTTGTCCGCGCCGGTCCGGGCGGTGTGCTCGATCGACATGTTCGTCCAGGCGCCGGTGACGATGACGACGTCGCGGCCGAGCGCCTTGAGCACGGTCTCCAGCCGCGTGCCTTCCCAAGCGCTCATGCGCTGCTTCTCGACGACATGATCGCCGCCCTGCGCCTCCAGCCCCGGCACCGCTGCCGCGCCCCAGGTGCCGCGCACCAGCGCCTTGGCATCCGCCAGCCCTTCGAAGAGCGGCGCGTTCATGGTGACGCCCGGCGCGCCGGGCTCGACGATGAACCAGACATGGATGACGGGAATGCCTCTCGCCCGCGCGGCCTGTGCCAGCCGCGCCGCGTTGCCGACCGCGTTCTGTGCCTTGCAATGGGCGGGCGAGCCGGAAGCAGCGAAAGCACCGCCATCCATCACCACGTCGTTCTGCATGTCCTGGATGATGAGCGCGCAGCGGGACGGATCGAGCCCGTAGCCTGCCGCCGCCTTCTTCACGCCGCTCGCCGAGACGGAGGCGCCGGCGGTGACGCCCTCGACAGGACGGCTCGATGCCGCGCCGCCAGAGCGCGCGCCCATGCCGGCCTTCATATAGGGCTCCATCCGCGGGCCGACCTTGGTCTCCACGGCGTAGAGCGAATGGGTCGCGGTGAGGAAGAGCGTACGCCAGTCCGGCCCACCCCAGGCGAGGTTGCCGACGAGTTCGGGCACACGCAGCTTGCCGATCAGCTCGCCTTTGATCGAATAGACCCAGACGCCGCCGGGGCCGCAGACCCAGACATTGCCCTGCGCATCGCACTTCATGCCGTCCGGCACGCCGGGCTCGCTCTGCGAGACGATGCCCGATGCGAAGATGCGGCCGGAGCCGAGCCGGCCATCCGGCAGCATGTCGAAGACGCGGATGTTGCACTGGACCGTATCGTTGACGAAGAGCCGATCTTCCGTGGGGCAGAAGCAGAGCCCGTTGGGCTGGTCGAAGAGGTAGCGATCGACCAACAGCTCCGGCGCCCCGCCGCCGGGTGGAATGCGATAGACGCCCTGGAAGCCGAGCTGGCGCGGCCTCTCGACACCGAAGACCGGCATGCGGCCGTACCAGGGGTCGGAGAAATAGATCGCCCCGTCCGACTTAACGACCACATCGTTGGGGCTGTTGAGCTCCATGCCCTCGAAATGGGAGGCGATGGTCTCGCGCCGGCCATCGGGCCGCTCGCGCACCAGGGACGAAGTCGCGTGTTCGCAGACGATGAGGTTGAGATCGGCATCATAGGTCATGCCGTTGCATTTGTTCGCCGGCCGCATGGCCTCGCGGACGCCACCGCTCTTGTCCCATCGGCGGCGCACATCGCTCGGCATGTCCGAGAACAGCAGGTGATGCTCGCGCGGATGCCAGACCGGCCCCTCGCAGAATTCGAAGCCGGTGCCGAGCTGGCGCGCCGGCGCCCAGAGGTCGACCAGATCGGCGAAGCCGGGGCTGACGGCGAGATGCGTGGTCATGGCGCCCTCAGGCTCACGCCGCAAACCAGTTGCGGGACGGCAGCGACTGCACCACCGGGCCGGGCACCGCCATGTCCATGCGGCCGACGACCTGGCCATGGGCGATCTTGGCCGGCTTGTCGTGGACCGGCAGCAGGAAGGCGCCGGCCGAAAGCAGCTTCTTGATCGCTGCCTTCTCCTCGCGTTTGGAGACGCCGTGATTGCCGGTGGTGCGCGGTTCGTTGGCGCTGATCTCGTGGAAGGGCGTCACGATCTGGTCGTTGAAGTCGTAGATCACGTCGCCACAGATAATCGCCCTGCCCTCGACCGTGTCGACATGGACGTTCATCGAGCCTTCGGTGTGGGCGCCGGCGGCCTCGAGATAGCAGCCTGGGAAAAGCTCGATCATCCCGGACAATTCGAGATCCTCGAAGCGTAGCGCATCGCGCGTGTGCAGCCTGTCGATCAGGTGCTTGATGTCGGGCGCCGGATATTGCGGGTGCATCAGCCCGGAGACCGAGTATTCCAGCTCGCGGCGGTTGACGATCACCGTGGTGTTCATCGGGAAGAGCTCGTCCTTCCCGGCATGGTCGATATGGAGATGGGTGTGCATGACGTAGCGCACGTCGCCCATCCGCACGCCGTATTTGGCGAGCTGGTTCTCGATCATGTTCTCGTGGAACTGGAGCCCGCGCATGCCGAGCGTCTCCATGATCTGGTTGTGGCGATAGCCGGTATCGACCACCACCGGCCAGGGCCCGCCGAGGATGAGGAAGCCATAGGTCGGGACACGGCGGGTGCGGCCGCAATCGCGGCCCAGCACCAGGAAGCTCGACTCGAGCTCGATGTCGCCATAGTCGAGAATCTTGATTTCGAGCGCCATTGTCGTCTCCCTCGGACTTATCGGGCGAGGCGGTAGACCCGCCTCGCAGTGTCGTTGAACACGGCCCGGTGCTCGGCTTTCGGCACGGCGGCGCGATGGGCGTCGATCAGCTCGGCGTAGCTGGTCCAGAGCTTCTCGATCGGGAAATTGGAACCGAACAGGCAGCGATCGGCGCCGAACAGCGCGAGTGTTTCCCTGGCGATGAAGGCGATCTGCGCGGGATCGTTCTGGCGCTGGAAGGTGCCTAGCCCCGAGAGCTTGCTGACGATGTTGGGCCGCGACGCGAGCAGCGCCATGCCGGCCCGCCAGAGGGCGATGCCATCGGGCGAAAGATCCTCCAGCATGCCTGCGTGCTGGAGCACGAAGGTCACGCGCGGGCAGGCCGCGGCAAGCTGGGCAGCGCTCGCCATTTGGCCGGCGAAGACCTGCAGATCGAAGTTGAAGCCGTAATCGGCGAGCGCTTCGACGTTGGCCATCAGCCGCGGATCGAGCGCGAGATCGGGGGCGCTGGCGAAGCGATAGAGCGGGTTGTCATGCCAGTGCAGTTGCATCCGCACGCCGCGGAGACGCGGGTTGCGGGCCAGCGCATCGAATTGCGGGCGGGCATCGCCGGACAGCAGGTCGGCATAGCCGACGATCGCGATCGGAAAGCCCGACTCGTCCGAAGCCTGGCTGACAAAGGCGACCTCGTCGAGATAGCGATCCGGCGCCCAGTTGGCCTGGACATAGACGGCCTCGGTGACGCCCGACGGGCGGCAATCGGCGAGATATTCCGTTACCGGATAGTCGCGTCGCAGCGGCTCGTAGGGGCCGAAGATGCGCGGCAGCATCGGCCCGACGAGCCAGGGCAGATCGGCCTGTTTCCAGATGTGGAAATGGGAATCGACGATGTCGGTCATGCGGCCTCGGCGCCTCCAAGCGAAAGGATGTGGCGGCAGATGCGGGCGGTGCTGCCGCCGTCGGTGAGGCTCGCGAGTTGCGGCGCAATCAGGCGCAGCGCCTCGGTCTCCGGGCGGTAGGCGGGATCGGCCGCAAGTGGAGTGAGCCAGTCGATGCGGTGGGCGCGCGCGCCGAGACGGGCGACAGCGGTAACCATCGCCGTGGGATCGCCGCGCTCCAGCCCATCCGACAGCACGACGACGACCGCGCCGCGCGCGTAGGAAGCGAAGCGCGGTACGGCGAGAAAGGCCTGCAGCGCATCGCCGATGCGGGTGCCGCCATCCCAGTCGGCGACCAGCCCGGAGGCCTCGGCGAGAGCCTGCTCGCGGCGCTTGCGCCTCAGCGCGCGCGTGACGCGCGTCAGCCGCGTGCCGAAGGTGAAGACCTCCGCCCGCGGCGCGGATTGCACGATCGTGTGCGCCAAGGCGAGATTGGCGTCGCTGCGCTGCTTCATCGACCCGGAAACGTCGATCAGCAGCAGGATCGGGCGCGGGCGCGTGACGCGCCTGAGCTTCTTCAGGCTCATCACCTCGCCGTCATGGCGGATGGCGTCCCGGAGGCTGCGGGCGAGATCGACCATCGGCCCGCGCCGTGCGGCCCGATGGCGATAGCCGCGGCGTCGCGGGAGGGCGGCGGGCAAAGCGCGACCGAAACGGCGTAGCGCCTCGCTCTCGTCGAGGGCGCCCAGGCGGCGGATCGAGAGCGCTTCCGCCTCGGTCGAGGCCTGGCCGGTCTCGTTGATTTCCTCGCCGATCAGGATCTCGCGCGAGCCCGTATCCTCCTGCACCGAGACGTCCTCGTCGGGCGCCCATTCCTCCTCGCCCGGCTCGGCGATAGCGCCGAGGAAGTGCATGTCGAACAGGGCGTCGAAGCGCGTGCGCTGTTCGGGATGCGGGCTCAGCGTCGCGACAGCCGCCTTGCGGACATGCTCGATGCTGCGGGGGCCGAGAAGTTCGACCGCCATCAGGAAGGCCGTGGTCTGCTCCGGCGCGACTGCGATGCCGTGCGCGCGCAGCAGCGTCGGAAAGGCCACGAAGGGCCGGGCAGCGGCGGGCAAGGGCGCGATCATGCCGCCAGCCCCGGGATGAAGAGCGGCAGGCGCGGACGCAGATGGGCGAGGTCTTCCTCGTCCTTGATCGCCGTGCCGAGCGAGCGGCGGAAGGCTTCGGGCCAGGCCGCGCCGCTCTGCGCCAACGCCGTCGCGGCCTCGGCCCAGTCGACTGCTTCGGCCACGCCCGGCGGCTTGGCGAGAGGCTCCTGCCGCAGGAGGCCGACCGCATGGACCACCGCCCGCGCCGTGCCCTCCGCCACGGCGGAGGAACGCAGCATGATGATCTGCGCCTCCCGCTCCGGCTCGGGATAGGCGATGTAGTGGTAGACGCAGCGGCGGCGGAGCGCCTCGTGCAGCTCACGCGTGCGGTTGGAGGTCAACACGACGACCGGGCGCTCGGCCGCACGCAATGTGCCGCGCTCGGGGATCGAGATCGAGAAATCCGAGAGGAATTCGAGCAGGAAGGCCTCGAATTCATGGTCCGAGCGGTCGATTTCGTCGATCAGCAGCACGGTCGATTGCGGCCGCCGCAGCACGCTCAGCATCGGCCGCTCGATCAGGAAGTCGTCGCGGTAGATGTCGATGTTCTCGCCTTCACGCGACTGGCGGATTGCGAGCATCTGGCGCGGATAGTTCCACTCGTAGAGGGCGGCAGCCGCGTCGATGCCCTCGAAACACTGCAGGCGGATGAGCTGGCGGCCGAGGATGCCGGCGAGCGCCTTGGCGGCCTCGGTCTTGCCGACGCCGGGCGCGCCTTCGAGCAGCAGCGGCTTGCCGAGCGCCAGAGCGAGATAGCCAGCGGTCGCGATGCCGTCATCGGCGAGATACATCGCCGCCTGCAGGGCCTCGGCGAGGTCCTCCGGGCTCGAAATGCCGGCGACGGTGGTCCTCAGCGCCATGCCGTCACCGCCAGTTCACCGGGCCGCCGCGACGCGGGCCGGGCTTGACGCCGCCATTGGCGCGGATGCCGCGCAGGATCTTCTCCGGCGTGATCGGCAGCTCGTCGACGCGCACGCCGACCGCGTTGTAGACGGCGTTGGCGATGGCCGGCAGCACGGGGTTGGCGCACATCTCGCCCGGCCCCTTGCCGCCGAAAGGTCCGTCCGGGGCCGGCCGCTCCAGCACCGTGACGTGATAGGGCGCGACATCGCCCGGTCCAGGCATCAGGTATTCGTTGAAGTCCCGCGGGCCGTGCTCCGGGTTGGGGTAATAGGGCTCCGGCGTCTCGTAGAGCGCGTGGCTGATGCCCATCCAGGCGCCGCCGACCAGCTGCTGCTCGACCATGCGCGGATTGATGACGCGGCCGAGCTCATAGGCGCTCGTCATGCGCAGCACCTCGACCTCCCCCGTCTCGTCGTCGACAGAGACGTCGGCCACGAGGGCGGCATGGGCGAAGGCGGTGTTCGGGTTCATCTCGCCGGTCTCGGCATCCACCGCCGAAAGCGGGATCAGGAAGATGCCGCGCCCGGCGATGGTCTTGCCCTGCTTGAACTGGGCGGCTTGGGCCGTCGCCTTGACGGTGATGGTCTTGGAAGGCGCGCCGCGGACATGGATGTTGCCGCGCCCGTCGGTGACGAGGTCGGCGGGGTTGACCTCCAGTTCCTCGGCGGCCGCATCGAGCAGCACGCCGCGGGCCTCCTTCGCGGCGGCGATGACGGCATTGCCCATGCGGTGCGTGCCGCGCGAGGCAAAGGAGCCCATGTCATGCGGGCCGGTGTCGCTGTCGGCGGTGTCGACAAACACGTCCTCGATCGGCACGCCGAGCGTCTCGGCCGCGATCTGGCGCGAGACCTGCTTCATGCCCTGGCCGAGGTCGATGGCCGAAAGCGCAACGGTGAACTTGCCTTCCGGGTTCGAGTGGATCAGTGCCTGGCTCGGGTCGCCGCCGAGGTTCATGCCGATCGGATAATTGACCGAGGCCATGCCGCGGCCTTCATGACGGGCCATCTCAGCGCCTCCTTGTGCCGAAGACCGAGGAGAACCGCACCGCGCCGTGCTGGGGCTGCGCGGGCGCGGCCGGTGGCGGCGGCGCGGGCGGCGCACTCACCGGCTGGTAGGCGGGCGGCGGTGGCGGCGGGGCGAGGGCCGGGTCGTAACGCGGAGCATCCTGGCGCGGCGGAGCCTCGTAGCGCGGCACCTGCACCGGCGCCGCCCTGCCGTCACGTGCGCCCTCGATGATCGGCTGCTTGCTGAGCGGAATGCGGGTGGTGCCGGCCGGCAGCGTCTGGGTGGCGGGGCCGTTGCGGGTGTCGGGGCGGCCGATCTGGCCGCGCTGGTCGACCGGCGTAGCCGGGATCTGCGCGCGCTCGCCGCCCCCGCCCGTCAGCGAGGAGGCGCGCCTCGCCTGTTCCGAGATCGGCCAGTTCGCCTTCTCGGCCGCGACCTGCAGGCATTCGACCAGCGCCGTGTTCTTGGCGACGCGGCGATGCGCCTTCATGTCCCCGTCGCGATAGGCGTTGAGGATGCGGAACTCGACCGGATCCATGTTGGCCGCCTCGGCGAGGCGGTCCATCTGGCACTCCAGCGCGAAATCGACGGCGGTGACGCCAAAGCCGCGCATAGCCGTCGAGGGGCAGCGATTGGTGTAGGCGACGTAGATGTCGGAGGCGACGTTCGGGATAGAATACGGCCCCGGGACGTGCGCCGTGCATTTGATCGCCGCATAGCTCGAGAGGCGGGTATAGGCGCCGGCGTCGAAATAGCTGCGGATGTAGCGGGCGACGATGCGCCCGTCCCGCATCAGGCCATCCTTGACGTAGATGCGTTCGGCCCCGCGCGGCGAGCCGTAGAGCATCTCCTCCTCGCGATCGAGCACGAAGCGCACCGGCCGGCCCGTCAGCATCGCGCCGAGCACGGAAAGCGGCTCGGTCAGCGAGTCGACCTTGCCGCCGAAGCCGCCGCCGACCGTGCCGCCGACGAAATGCAGCTGGTTGGAGGGGACGTTGACGATCTTGGCGGTCGTATCGAGCGAGAAGAACAGGCCCTGCGCGCAGGAATGGACGAGGTAGCGCCCGTTCTGGTCCGGCGCGGCGATGGTGCCGTTGGTCTCCGTCGGTGCGTGCTCGATCGGCGACATCTGATAGCGATGTTCGATGACGTGGTCGGCGCGAGCGAAAGCCGCCTCGACATCGCCGAAGCGTAGTTTCTGATGGTCGAAGCGCTGGTGATACTCGAAGTAGTTGCCGGGATAGGTCTCGTTGACGACCGGCGCGCCGGGCTTCAGCGTCTCCTCGACATCGAAGACCGGCGTCAGCGGCTCGTAGTCGATGCGGACGAGCTTGCGCGCCGCCAGAGCGTCCACCTCGCTGTCGGCGAGGATCGCCACCACCGGCTCGCCCTTGTAGCGCACCTTATCGACGGCCAGAGAAGGCTCGTCGTCCTTGCCGAAATTGATCAGGCTCAGCAGCGTGTTCTTGTTGACCGGCACATCGGCGCCGCGCAACACGCGCTTCACACCGGGCGCGCGCTCGGCGGCCGAGACGTCGATCCCACGGATGCGGGCGTGATGATGCGGGCTGCGGACGACCTTGAGGTGCAGCAGCCCGTCAAAGGCATGATCGTCGAAGAAGCGGGTGCGCGCCGTGACATGGCCGGGCATGTCCTGGCGCTGCACGCCCTTGCCGACGACATTGAGGTTGTCGTCGCGCTCGTCGGCGAAGATCTCCTTGCGCATTTCCAGCGTCATGGCAGCCTCCTGCGCTCTCAGGCGCGCCGCATGCCGGCACCGCCGGCTGCAGCGGCGAGGATCGCGGCGATGATCGGCTCGTAACCGGTGCAGCGGCAGATATTGCCGCTGATCGCCTCGACGACCTCGTCGCGGGTTGGGTTGGGATTCTTCGCCAACAGGGCGCGGGCAGCGGTCAGCATGCCCGGCGTGCAGAAGCCGCACTGTGCCGCGAAATTGTCCATGAAGGCCTGCTGCAGCAGGTGCAGGTTCGGCCCGTCGGCCATGCCCGAGGTGGTCTCGATCTGCCGGCCCTCGCATGAGACCGCGAGCGTCAGGCAGGACAGCTGGGGCTCGCCGTCGACCAGCACGGTGCAGACGCCGCAGGTGCCCTGCCCGCAGCCATATTTGGGCCCGAAGTCGCCGAGGCCGCGGCGCAGCATGTCGAGCAGGTTGCCGGCCGGGTCGACGAAGCCGGCGCGCTCGCTGCCGTTGAGGCGGAACTGGACGGGGAGCTTGGCCATGGTGCCCTCCTCAGCGGGGTTCGCCGGCGAGCAGCCGGCCGAGGTGGACGGGCAGGATCTCGCGCCGGTACCAGTCGCTGGCGATAGCGTCCGTCGCAGGCCGGCAGCCTTCCAGCGCCGCCTGCTTCGCCGCCTGGATGGCCGCCTGGTCGAGCGTCTTGCCGTCGAGCACGCGCTCGACGCCGCGGGCTCGCATCGGCAGCGGCGCCATCGCGCCATAGGCGATGCGGGGCTGCACCAAACGCCCGCCCGAGGCCGGCAGATGCGCGGCGATGGAGAGCACCGAGATACCCTTCGGCTTCACACGGCTGATCTTGCGGAACAGGAATTCGGAGGGGTTCTGCGGCCGCGCGAACTGCACCGCCGTCACCAGCCCCTGCCCGCCGCGCTCGCGCCCGGCGAGGAAATCCTCCAGCGGCATGGCCCGGCCCGAGCCGTAGCCAGCCTGGACCACAACCTCGGCGCCCAGCGCCAGGAGCGCCACGGTGAAGTCGCCATAGGGCGTCTCGGCGAAGAGATTGCCGCCGATCGTCGCCATGGTCCGGATCGCCGGGCCGCCGATGCCGCGCGCCGGCGCATGCAGATAGGCGAGATCGCGGTTCGCGAGCACGGCCGACATCGTCACGCCGGCGCCGATCTCGACCCGCGCGCCACCCGCATTGACCTGCCGGAAGGCCGGATCGGTGACGCGCAGCAGCGTGCCCTCGGTCAGCCTGCCTTCGTTGACGTCCCGCATCACCAGCGTGCCGCCGGCGATGAGCAGGGCCTGCCGGTCCCCGGAGAGGATGCCGGCGGCTTCGGACAGGCTGGCGCAGCTTCTCACATCGAGCATGTCATACGCCCTCCCCGGCCAGTTCCGGCAGGCGGCGCACCGCCTCGATGCCGTTGGTGTAGACCTCGTCACCGACCAGCCGTGCGAGCTCCGCCTCTCGCCCCGGCGGCGTGGTGAAGCGGCTTTCCCAGTGCCAGAAGCTGCGGTTGCCATCGGTGACGGGCAGCAGCCGGACATGGGCGACGTAGTTGAAGAGCGGGATCGGCGTGTCGAGCAGGCAGTAGCTGAAGGTCATTTCGAGATCGGAGAGCGTGAGGAGCTGCTCGCGCAGCTCGCTGCCGTCGCGGAGCTGGAAGCGTCGGATGCAACCGACGCGATCGGAGGGGTTGGCGCGCTCGATCTCGCTGCGGGCGACGATCGGGTGCCAATGATCATGGCCGTTGAAGTCACGCAGGATCGACCAAAGCCGGTCGACCGGCGCCTCGATGATGGTGCTGCGGACGACATGGGGCATGGCTATCCCCCGAATGCGCGCTTGAGGGCGTCGAAGCCGCCCTGGAACACATTGGTTCCGATGCCGGCGACCAGCTCGGCCTCCTGCTCGGGGGCGCAGTCGAAATCGGCCGACCATTCGATGAAGGTGCGCTCCAGGTCGGTGATGGGCGTCAGCCGGAGCGTCGCGACGTAGTTCGTCAGCGGCATCGGCGAGTCGAGGATCGCGTAGGTACAGAACATGTCGTAGTCCGACAGGCCGAGAAGCTGTTCGCGAAGCCTGTCGCCGCTGCGCAGCGAGAAGGCGCGGATGCAGCCGACCTTGTCGGCCGGATCGCCATTCTCGATGCGGCTCTCGGCGATGCGGGGGTGCCAGTTCGGCAGCCCGTTGAAATCGCGCACGCGGGCCCAGACCTTGGCGGCAGGGGCGCCGATGACGCTGGAAACATAGACGCGGGCCATCTCGCTCTTCCCTCACGCCTTCTCGGCCGGGCCGGCACCGCCGCCCGAGCCTTCGCCGCCGGACTTGCCGCCGCCATCACCCTTTGGCTTGGCCGGCTGCGCCTCCTTGGCGACGCGCTGCATGTCGGAGGCCTCGCGCATGAGACCGCCCATCTTGGCGAGGTTGCCGCCCTCGATGCCGATCTCCTTGAGCACCTGGTCGATCATCGGCGCCTGGACGCGGTAGCGCAGGGCGGATTCGATCACCTCGTCAGTGGGCGAGCGGGCCGTGCCCCCCGCCCCGCTCGCCCCCGCCCCTCCAGCCAGTCCGTCGACATGGAGGATGCGGATGCCCTCGATCTTCTCCATCGGCTTGACGCTTTCGCGCACGATGCCCTCGATCTTGTCGAGCAGGCGGCGGCGGAAGAGCCCATAGCGGGCGCCGTCGCTGAGCACGTTCTCGGCCTCGTAGAGCAGCTTCTGAGCCTCGGCCTCGACCGTGCGGCGCACCTTGTCAGCCTCCGCCGCGATGCGGGATTCCTCGGCGGCCTTCTCCGCCAGCAGCACCTCGACCGTCTTGCGGCGCTCGGCATTGGCGCTCTCGCGCACGGTCTTGACCTTTTCCTCCGCCTCGACCGCCTTCACGCGGGCGGCCTCAGCATTGGCCTGCGCGGCGGATTCCTCCAGCGACTTCGCGTAAATCGCGATGGCCTTGTCCATCGCGGCGGACTCGACCTCGCGCTCGCGCTCGATCTCCAGCTTGCGCAGCTCGCGCTGGCGGCCGACACGCGCCTCGTCGAGGCCACGGTCAGAGGAAATGCGCGCCCGCTCGACCTCTTCGTGCGAGGCGATCTCGGCCTCCTGCAGCGATTGGGTGCGGGCAATCTCCAGCTGCTCCAGCGCGCGGCGGCGCTCGATGCGGGCCGCCTCCAGCGCCTGTTCGCGGGCGATGTCGACGGTCTCGACGAGCTGCCGCGCGGTGATCTCGGCCTGCCGCAGCGAGCGGTCGGCGTCGGCACGCTCAACCTTCTTGGCCGCGACCTCGATGGCGCGCTCCTCTTCCGCGACCTCGACCGCCTTCTTCTGGGCGATCTGGAGCATTTCGCGGACCTTGCTCGCGTCGATCTTCTCCTGGTCGAGGCCGAGTTCCGTCTCGATGCGCTGGCGCTCGACGCTGTCGCGGCGCCGCAACTCAGCGGCATCGAGATCGGCATTGCGCTTGATCTCCAGCTCGCGGGTGGAGAGTTCGGCGGCGATGCGCTCGGCCGCGACCACCTTCTCCTGCGCGATACGGGCAGCTTCCACCGCCTCGCGGGCGGAAATCTCGGCGGTGTCGATCGCCTTGGTTCGCGCGATCTCGAGATTGCGGATTTCCTCGTCGCGGCGGATGCGCTCGCTGGAAATCGTCTTCTCCTGGCGGATTCGCGTCTTGTCGACGCTTTCGCGGGCGGAAATCTCGGCGGCCTCGACGGCTTCCGTGCGCTCGATCTCGCGCAGGCTCTTGCGCTGCTCCAGCCCGATCCGTTCGGCCGTGATCACGTCCTCCTGCGCGATGCGGGCCTTTTCGACCGCCTCGCGAGCGGAAATCTCGGCCTCGTCGAGCGCCTTGTTACGGGCGATCTGCAGGGAGCGCACGCGCTCCTCCTGCGCGATGCGGGCGGTCTCGACGGCCTCGCGGGCGGCGATGTCCTCCTGCTCCAGGGTGCGGGTGCGCTCGATCTCGCGGTTGCGCACGTCCTGCTCGCGGGCGATGCGCTCGGCATTGACCGCGGCTTCCTGCAGGATGCGGGCCTTCTCGGTGGTCTCGCGCGCGGCGATCTCCGCGGCCTCGATCACCCGGGCGCGCTCGATCTCCTTCTGCCGGATCTCGCGCTCGGAGGCGATGCGGGCGGCGTTGATGCCCTGCTCATTGGCGATGCGCGCCTTCTCGACCTGCTCGCGGGCGACGATCTCGGCCTCCTCGACGGCGAGCGTCCGCGCGATCTCCTGCTGACGGATATCCTTTTCCGAGGCGATGCGCGCCTCGCTGATCGCGCGTTCATTGGCGATGCGGGACTTCTCGATCTCCTCGCGCGAGGTGATCAGCGCCTGCTCGGCCTCGGTGTCGCGGACGGCACGCTCCCGGGCGACCTCGGCGCGCTGCACGGCGCGCTTGATTTCGATCTCGCGCTGCTGCTCCAGCCGCGCCGCCTCGCTCTCGCGCTCGATGTCCAGCGCCTGGCGCTCGGCCTCGAGGTTGCGGGTGCGGATGCGGATCATCGAGTCCTGCTCGATGTCATTGCGTAGCTTCCGCTTGTCCTCGATCTCCTCGATGATCCGCGTCAGACCTTCGGCGTCGAAGCGGTTGGACGGGTTGAAGAACTGCAGGTCGGTCTGGTCGAGATCGGTAAGCGCGACCGATTCCAGCACGAGGCCGTTCTGGTCCAGCGCCTCGGCGGCAGCGTCCTTGACGCGCTGGACGTAGGTGCCGCGCTGCTCATGCATCTCCTCCATCGTCATCTCGGAGGCGACGGTGCGCAGCGCCGAGATGAACTTGCCGGAGAGCAGCGCATTGAGCTGGTCGGGCTGGAGGGTGCGCCGACCCAGGGTCGCGGCGGCGATGGAGACGGCCTCGCGCTGCGGCTTCACCCGGACATAGAACTCGGCGTCGATGTCGACGCGCATGCGGTCGCGGGTGATGAGCGCGTCGTTGCTGGCGCGTGTCACCGCGAGCTGCAGCACGTTCATGTTGACCGGCGTGACGTCATGGATGATCGGCAGGACGAAGGCGCCGCCGTTGATCACCACCTTTTCGCCGAAGAGACCGGTGCGGACGAAGGACACCTCCTTCGAGGAACGGCGATAGAGCCAGTTCACCAGATAGACGACGATGGCGATGACGATCACCGCCACGATCAGCCAGAGGATCAGCGATCCGATCAGCTGTCCTGTCATGTCCTCATCCTCCCGCCCGAACCCCGGATCATTTCGTCTTGCCGGCCTTGCGCGCCGGCTTTGTCGTCTGCGGCTTGGCGCCGATTGTCTTGAAGGCGCGCGTCTGGTCGCGGATCGCGACCTCGACCGGCAGCCGCTCCATCGAGGAGGCGCCGTAGAAGCCGTGGCAGTGCCTGGTGTTCTTCATGATGAAGTCGGCGTCGGCCGGCTCTGCGACCGGGCCGCCATGGACGAGGATGATCGCGTCCTTCTTCACCTTGAGGGCGGCTGCGGCCCAACGGTCGACCAATGCCGGGCAATCGGCGAGCTTGAGCGCCGTCTCCGCACCGATGCTCCCGCCCGTCGTCAGGCCCAGATGGCAGACGATGATGTCGGCGCCGGCCGCGGCCATGGCGCGGGCATCGTCCTCGCAGAAGACATAAGGCGTGGTCAGCAGGCCCTTGGCGTTGGCGAGCGCGATCATCTGGACCTCGAGGCCATAGCCCATGCCGGTCTCTTCGAGATTCTTGCGGAAGACGCCGTCGATCAGCCCGACCGTCGGGAAATTCTGGATGCCAGCGAAGCCGATGCGCTTCACCTCGTCGAGGAAGACATCCATGCGGCGGAACGGGTCCGTGCCGCAGACACCCGCGATCACCGGCGTGTTCCTCACCACCGGCAGCACTTCGGCCGCCATCTCCATGACGATGGCGTTGGCGTCGCCATAGGGCATCAGCCCCGAAAGCGAGCCCCGGCCGGCCATGCGGTAGCGGCCGGAATTGTAGATGACGATGAGGTCGATGCCGCCGGCCTCTTCGCATTTGGCAGAAAGCCCGATGCCCGCGCCGCCGCCGACGATCGGCTCGCCTTTCGCGATCATCGCCCGGAAGCGCTTGAGCAGGGTCTTCTTGTCGTAACCGGTCATGACCGCCTCACGCGCTTGCCGAGAGGCCGCGACGCCCGACATGCAGCGCGCGGAAGTGCTGCACGAGGGCGGCCGCGAAGGCCGGGTCGTTGATGTGGAGCGGCAGGCGGATGAGCTGCCGGTTCGTGGTGGCGCGAACTGTCTGCTCCAGCGCGAGGAAGAGCGCGGAGTCGGCGGCCGGATCGTGAAAGGGTTGGCCGGCTGCATCCAGCGCCGAGACGCCGAGTTCCGGGATGAGGAAGCGCACCGGCCCTTCCATCTCGTTCAGCCGCTCGCCGATCCAGCGGCCCATGCGGGCGTTCTCTTCCGGCGTCGTCCGCATCAGCGTGAGCTGCGGGTTATGCGCGTAGGTCTTCCTGTCGCGATAGCGCTCCGGCACCGTCTCGGGCGCGGCGAAGTTCACCATGTCGAGCGCGCCGACCGAGCCGACATAGGGAATGCGCGTGCGGATGATCGCGCCGAAGCGGTCCTCGGTCGCGGGCAGGATGCCGCCCATCATCATGTCGCAGATCTCGGTGGTCGAGACGTCGATGACGGCACTGACGAGGCCTGAATCGACGAGCTTCTCCATCGACTGCCCGCCCGTGCCCGTGGCGTGGAAGACGAGCGGCTCCCATTCGGCCTCGACCAGCTTGGCAACCTGCTGGACGCAGGGGGTGGTGACGCCGAACATGGTCAGCCCGATCAGTGGCTTCTCGGCCTGCTCCCGGCGGCGCGGGGTCTCGCGCTTGAGATCGGCGAGCCGGGACTTCGCCATCGCGGCTATGGCGCGCGCGCCGTTGCCGAGCACCAGCCGCGAGACCTGGTTGATGCCCTGCACGTCGGTGACGGCGTTGAGCATGGCGATGTCTGCGGCTCCGACATAGGCGCGCACGTCGCCGGAAGCCATGGTCGAGATCATCAGCTTGGGTAGGCCAACCGGCAGCGCCTGCATGGCCGGCGTCACCATGGCAGTAGCACCCGAGCCGCCGGCCGAGATCACGCCGAGCACGCCCTGCTGGCGCGGCAGCCAGGCCTTGAACGCCTCTGTCATCGCCGCGACCGCTGTGCCGCGGTCTCCGGAAGAAATGCCGGCCGAGCCGCGCGGATGGGCGAGCGCGATCTCCTGCGGCGTCACGTCCCCGCCCGCACTGCGGCCCGAGGTCGAGAGGTCCACCAGCCGCGTGCGCAGCCCCTCCGCGCGGATCAGGTCACGAATGAAGCGCAGTTCCTCGCCCTTGGTGTCGAGCGTGCCGGCGATCACGACATAGGGCTCTCCACCGGTCGCGGCCGCCGCGAGCGGCCGGACCTCGCCGACGGCGCGTCCGTTCAGCGTCGCCAGCGTCGGGCGGGAGATGGTGCGGGCCTGCGCCTCGATCCGCGCGGCCGGGACGGGTTGCGACCAGCGCGTCGGCAGGACCGGGTTCGAGAGATAGACGCGCGTCGGCCCGGCTGCCTGCTGCTGCGGAGCCGCTGCGGCAGGTGCGGCGGCAGGTGCGGCGGCTCCAGCGGGTCCGCCATTGGCGCCGGCAGCGTCGGTCTCGTCATGGCCGTGGCGGCCAACGCCAAGCAGGCGCTGCTGCAGGTCGCGGTCGCCGGCGAGCGTCGCCGAGGCGATGACGCGGTTGATCCGCCCATTGACCATGATGGCGACAGGGTCGGACATCTGGGTCGCGACGCCGATGTTCTGCTCGATGACGAGGATGGCGACATCGCCCTGCTCGGCGAGGCGAACCAGCATCTCCTCGACATGGGCGACGATGACCGGGGCGAGCCCCTCGGTCGGCTCGTCCATGATGAGCAGGCGCGGATTGAGAAGCAGCGCGCGGCTGATCGCCAGCATCTGCTGCTCACCACCCGAGAGCTGCGCGCCGCCATTGTTGCGCCGCTCTGCCAGACGCGGGAACACCTCGTAGATGCGCTCCGGCGTCCAGGCGCCCCGCTTGCCGCGCTGCATCAGGCGCAGATGCTCGTCGACCGTCAGCGAGCGCCAGAGCCTGCGGCCCTGCGGCACGTAGCCGATGCCAAGGCGGGCGATCTCGGCAGGCGGGCGACCGGCGATCTCCTCCCCGAAGAGACGGATGGATCCGGATGCGATCGGCACCAGCCCCATGACCGCCTTGCACATGGTGGTCTTACCCATGCCGTTGCGGCCGACGACCGAGACCACGCCGCTCTGGAGCGTGAGATCGACGCCCTGCAAAGCATGGGAACGGCCGTAGAAGACGTTGAGGCCCGCGATGTGCAACGCCGGAATGCCTGCGGCAGGCGGGGCCATGAAGCGCTCAGCCATGGGCGCCTCCGAGGTAAAGCTCCTGCACCTCGGGATCGGACTCGATCTCGGCTGGCGGCCCTTCCTTGAAGATGCGGCCGTTGTGCATCATCGTGACGCTCTCGACGACGCGCAGCGCCACGTCCATGTCGTGCTCGATGATGATGTAGCCGATATGGGCCGGTAGCGAGGTCAGGATATGGACGAGGTCTCGCCGCTCGGTCGGCGAGAGGCCCGCCGCCGGCTCGTCGAAGAGAATGAAGCGCGGCGCGCCCGAGAGAGCGAGCGCGATCTCCAGCTGCCGCTGCTGGCCATAGGCGAGTTCGCCGACCAGCCGGTCCTTCACCGCGGTGAGATGCACGGCATCGACGAGGCTCTGGGCTGCGTGCGAGAGCGTGTCGTCGCGGCGCGGGCGGCGCAGCGAGAAGCGGTTCCGGGAGACGCCGCGGCAGGCCAGATAGACATTGTCGATCACCGAAAGGCCGGTGAAGAGCGATGAGATCTGGTAGGTGCGGCGCAGGCCGCGGCGGATGCGCTCCTGCGGCGGGAAGGCCGTGACGTCCTCACCGAAGAACCGGATCACGCCGGAACTCGGCGCGAAATCCCCCGTGATGCAGTTGAACAGCGTGGTCTTGCCGGCGCCGTTCGAGCCCAGCACAGCCCGCCGCTCGCCCGGCCGCACCGAGAGCGTGATGTCGGAAAGCGCGGCCAGCGCACCGAACAGCCGCGAGACGCCACGCAGCTCCAGCGCATTGGCGGAGCCCGCCGCGGCAAGTCCGTCGCGGGTCGGCAGCGCGCTCATGGCTCGCCTCCGCCGATGCGCATCTCAGCCGCCTTTGCCTCACGGCTGCGGCGATGGCGCTCGCGCAGCCGCTGCCAGATGCCCACGAGCCCATCCGGCGAGAACAGCACGATGGCGAGGAAGCCTGCGCCGATCACCAGCTGGTAGCGTCTGCCGTCGAGGCCGGCAGCCGTCAGCAGGTCGAGCGAGAAGGTCCTCAGGACCACATAGACCAGCGCGCCGACGAAGGGGCCGATCGGCCGGCTCAGGCCTCCCACGACGGCGATGATGAGGATGTCGACCACCGGACCGATGCCGGCCGTGCCGGGCGAGACCTGCCGCTGGTACCAGACCAGCAGGACACCGGCGAAGGCGGCGATCACCGAGGCAAAGGCATAGGCCGCGATGCGATGCGCCACGACATCGAAGCCGAGTGCGGCCATGCGGCGGGGATTGTCGCGCGTGCCCTGGAGCGCCAGGCCGAAGGGCGCGCGCGCGCAATAAACCACCGCCCAGTAGGACAGTGCCGTGCAGACGAGCGCCAGATAGTAGAACGGGATGCTCTCGCCCCAGTTCACGCCGAGGAAGACCGGCGGCAGGACGCCGTTGAAGCCGCTGAAACCATTGAAGATCGTGTAGTTCTGCAGGCAGAGGTAGTAGAAGGCCGAGGCGATCGCGAGCGTGATCATGATCGTGTAGATGCCCTCGGTGCGGACCGAGAGCGCCCCGCTCAGTGTGCCGAAGGCCGTCGCCAGAACGACGGCGACCGGGACGGCCATCCACCAGGGCCATTTCATGCTGATCTGGGTGATGGCGCTGTCGCCGAGGATGGCGACGAGATAGGCCGCGAAGGCCGCGACCGTCATCTGCACGAGGCTGACGATGCCGCCATATCCGCCCAGGAACATCAGGCTGAGCGCGATCATCCCAAGGATCATCGCATAGGCGACGATCTGGACGAGCCAGAAGGGGTTGGCGAGCGCCGGCATAACCAGGAGCAGCACGACGACGACCCAGAAGCCCGTGCCCTGCCGCGCCAGCAACTCGCTGAGGCTTTCGCGCGGGCGCGGCACGTCAATCACGGGGCGAGGATCGGCGATCGCCATCTCAGCGCCTCACGGCCGCGAGGCCCTGCGGCCTGACCGCGAGGACCGCGACCATGATGATGAAGGTCAGCATCACCGCGTAGGTCGGCATGTAGACGGAGCCGAACTGCTCGGCGAGGCCGACGATCAGCGCGCCCATCGCCGCGCCCGGGATCGAGCCCATGCCGCCAACGATGACGACGACGAGCGAGGACAGCAGGATCTTGGTGTCCTCGCCCGGCTGCAGCGACTGGAAGGTTCCGCCAACGACGCCGGCTAGCCCGGCGAGCCCCGCTCCGAAAGCGAAGACCATGACGAAGACGAGTTGCACCCGCACGCCCGTCGCCGAGAGCATGTCGCGGTCATCGACGCCGGCGCGCACCAGCATGCCGACGCGCGTGCGGTTAAGCGCGAGCCACATCGCCACGCCGAGGATGATCGCGCCAATCAGGATGGCGATCCGCACCAGCGGATAGGTCATCATGATCGCGTCGCCGTTGCTGCGCAGCCCGACGACGAAGGGAAGCTGCACGGGGCCGGAGAGCCACTCAGGTGTCGTGACCTGAAAGGTGTCGCCGCCATAGCTCCACAGCAGCAGGTCGGCGGCAATGATCGAGACGCCGATCGTAACCAGCGTCTGGCGGAGATCCTGCCCCTCCATCCATCGGAAGAGCAGGACCTGCATCAGGATTCCCGCCAGCGCGACGATGACGAAGGCCGCGATCAACGCGATCAGCCAGGAGCCGGTCAGGCTGGCGACGCTGTACCCTACATAGCCGCCGAACAGGTAAAGCGAGCCATGCGCGAGGTTGACGTTTCGCATCAGGCCGAAAATCAGCGTGAAGCCGCTGGCGACGAGGAAGTAGAGCGCGCCGAGCGTGATGCCGTTGAAGAGCGCGCTGAGGAAGACGCGCTTGCGGCCGAACATCGCCTCCATGCCCGGTGTCCAGACCGTGAAGACCAGCAGCAGGAGGAAGCCGAGGAGGAGCAGGATGACGAGCGACCAGATCGGGCGGCGGGCGATGAAATCAGACATGAGCCGCTTCCAGCGGGCCCTGCCCCCTCGCGCCCATGTCGGCCGCATCGGGATCGACGAGGCGCAGCGCACGGCGATAATCGCTCGGCGCCATGCCCATATGGGCGGTGAAGAAGCGGGTGAAGACGCTCTGGCAGGAGAAGCCGAGCCGGTGGCTGATCTGCGTGACGGGATCGCGCGACATCACGATGCGATCCAGCGCCGCGTCGAGGCGGACAGTGTTCGAAAAGACCGTCGGCGTGACCCCAATCTGCTCCTTGAACAGCTTGAAGAAATGGGCGCGCGACAGCCCGGCCTCGCGGGCGACGCCGGCGAGCACGCCTTCATGCGAGGGATGCTCCTCGAGCAGCCGGCAGGCGCGCCGGACACGCCGGTCGATCGCGTCCTCCTCGGCGAGATGGATCAGCGAGGAGGCGAGATCACAGCCGATCGGTTCGCTGGAGGCCTGGGCCAGCGCCATCAGCACGGCGGAGAGGTTCAGTTCGCGACGGGAACACAGCAGCATCTCGACGGCCTTGTCGCGCCAGGCGGCCAGTTCGCGGGTGACGACCAGCTCGGAGGACGGAAATACGAGCCCGCCCGCCGGTGTCGTCGTCTGCGCCGCTAGCCATTCCGGCTTGAGGTAGACGACCAGGAACAGCCCGAATGAGCCATTGCGCTCGGGCTGGAAGTTGTGCGGCTCCCACGGATTGATCGCGACGCCCATGAAGGGATCGACACGGATCGACTGTCCGTTGACGTCGACGCGCCCCATCCCGCCTTCCAGATAGAAGATCAGGTGCGCTTCCCGGTGGGCGTGCACGACCAGCGGGCGATCGAGATCGTAGATCGACACCCGGCCGAAGGGACCGTGGCAGACCGCGACTGCGCGACTCATGGCTCCTCGCGTAGCAGTGCCCGGACGGCGAAGGCTTGCCTCATCAGGTAAGCCTCGCCTGATGCCTCCCGCGGAGGCGGGCGACGTCGTCGATCCGGGACGGGACGGCGGTCGGAACGGGGCGCCAGATCACAAGCGGCGCCCCCTCCGGAAGTCAGGCGCTCAGCGCCTCAAGGCGTCGCCTTACGGCTTGCACTCGGGGTTGGTGCGCGAGGGCAGGCCGACGGCCTTGAACGCATCCGCGGACAGCCCCATCGTCTTGTTCACGTCGGGGACGGTGCGGACGAACTTGTTGGTCAGCTCGCCGTTCGGCAGTTCCCCAACCTCGGTGATGAAGGTCGTGGCGATCGCCTGCCGGTCGTCGTCGAGCTTGATCTTGCCGTTGGGCGCGTCCAGCTCAACCTTGGCGAGCTCGGCCCGAAGCTTCGCGCCGCCGTCCGAGACGTCCGCCTTGACCTTCTCCAGCGCCGTCGCGAGGCCGGTGAAGGCGTTGTAGTAGTTCGTCGCGAAGAGCGACGGGCTGGCGAAGCGCTTTTCCGCCGGGAAGGCATCCTGATAGGCCTTGACCCAGGCCTTCCAGCGCGGGTCGTCCCAGGCATCGGCCACGCCGCCCGAGGACGGGGTGCCGACCAGCAGCTTCTTGGCAGCGCCCTTCGAGGACAGCACGGTCTGGTCGACCATGATCGAGCCGCCCACGAACTTGGCGTTGCCGCCGGTCTGGCTGTACTGGTTCAGGAAGTTGACCGCGTCGCCGCCGCCGAGGCCCAGGAAGACGGCATCGACGTCATCCGGGATGTTGGCGATGACAGAGCCGAAATCCTTGGTGCCGAGCGGCACCCATTGGCGCTGGGTGATCTGCCCGCCCGCCTTGCAGTAGCCGAGCGCGAAGCCGAAGACCTGCGTGTAGGGGAAGGAATAATCCTCCGCGATCACCGCGACCTTCTTGTAGCCCTTGTCCTTGAAGACATAGTCGCCGAGACCGGCCATCCACATCGCGCCGTTGCTGTTGAAGCGGAAGTAGTTCGGCGAGGGATTGACGTAGGTGGTTTCGAGCGCGCCCGACGAGCCGTCGACGAAGGTGACGTTCGGCACCGTCTTGGAATAATCGCGGATCGCGATGCCTTCGGAGCCTGAGAGCGGGCCGACGATGACCTGCACCTTATCCTGCTCGACCAGCTTGCGCGCGGCGCGCAGCGCCGAGTCCGGGCTGGCATCCGTGGTTGCGGTGATGAGTTCCACTTCGCGGCCGGCGATCTTGTTGTCGCGTTGCTTGAGCGCGACCTGGACGCCGCGCACACCGTCTTCGCCACCTGAGGTCAGCGCGCCCGAAAGCGTCGCCATCAGTCCGATCTTAAGTTTCTCCTGCGCCTGAACGGCGCTGGATGCTGCCAATAAACCGCAGACCGCCACGGCGGCCATAAGCGCCTTGCGCATCGTCGACTTCCTCCCTGCGTGTCCGGTCGCGCCGAAGGGTTCAACGGCGAAGCCGGTGGCGGTTTTTTTGTCCCGCTCTAAGCCACACGCTACCACAGGGCGTCGGGCTGCCAAGATCGCGGACATTGCCGAGGGTCTGCTTTTTCAAGCGATTGGCGCCGTTTAGGCGGCATTTGCGGCCGCAGACGCCCGATTCCGCGCCAAAGCACGGCCGAGTCGCCGCCGACGGCCGCAAATGCCTCATCCGACAAAGGTTCTACGACCGGCCAGCGCCAAAGCCGACTCGATATCGCCGTCCAAGATCGTTCTTTCTACAGAACAATCCTGAGCGCTACCCACGAGAACAACTTGCTACGAACCCTGGGCTCCCAACGGCATGACAGGACGTTTTTGCCAGCGATATACCGCATCACATCTTGCGTTGGAAAAACGCTCTCCAGCGCTCCAGTCCGGAAAAGCATTCATTCCTTTCTTTCCGTTCTTTTGAAAGAACGTTTCATTGACGCAGACGCGGTCGGAGGCACACTCTTTGCATCGTTCCGGAAAGCCGCCGAGAGGCGGCCCGGAGGTCATTTGCGGAGCAGCATTCATGATCACCCGTCGCAAGCTTTTGCAGTCCGGCACCGCTGCGCTCGTCCTGGCCTCGGCCGGCAGCGCTCTTGCTCAAGAGCCTAAGGGCGAGCCGATCTTCCTCGGTGTCTCCGGCCCACTCACCGGCCCGAACGCCCAGTACGGCGCACAGTGGAAGCAGGGCTTCGACCTTGCATTGGACCAGATCAACGGCTCCGGCGGCATCAAAGGCCGGCCGCTGCGCTACATCTTCGAGGATACGCAGAGCGACCCGAAGCAGACCGTCGCCGTCGCGCAGAAATTCGTCGCCGACAAGCGCATCGTCGCCGAGCTCGGGGACTTCGCGAGTCCGGCCTCGATGGCCGCCTCGCCGATCTATCAGCGCGCAGGCCTGGTGCAGTTCGGGCTGACCAACTCACATCCGGACTTCACCAAGACGGGCGACTTCATCTGGAGCAACTCGGTCAGCCAGGCCGACGAGCAGCCCCTCAATGCCGCCTATGCGGTCAAGCGCATCGGCTTCAAGCGCATCGCGGTGCTGCATCTCAACACGGATTGGGGCCGCACCAGCAAGGACCACTTCGTCGCTGCCGCCAAGGCGCTTGGCGCCGAGATCGTGGCCACGGAAGCCTATTTGCCGGACGAAAAGGACTTCCGCTCGACGCTGGTGCGCGTACGCGACGCCAATCCCGACGGGCTTTTCCTCGTGTCCTACTATGCCGACGCGGCGCTGATTGCGCGGCAGACGCGCCAGACGGGGCTCACCGTCCCGATCGCGGCCACGAGCTCGATCTATTCGCCCAAGCTCATCGAGCTCGGCGGCGATGCCGCGGAGGGGATCTTCACCGCCTCGCGCTTCTTCCCCGAGGATCCGCGGCCGGAAGTCCAGAACTTCGTGACCTCGTTCAAGGCGAAGTACGGCAAGGAACCCGACGCGTTCAATTCCTACGCCTACGACACGGTGATCCTGTTCGGGCAAGTGCTGCGCGAGGCGCCGGATTACGAGCGCAAGACGATCCGCGACACGCTCGCCCGGATCAAGGACGTGCCGAGCGTCATCTACGGCAAGGCGACCTTCGACACACAGACACGGCGGGTTCAAGGCGCGCGCAATGCCGAGCTCATCGTCAGGGGCGGCCGCTTCCAGCTCTGGGACGGCAAGGCGACCAACTGAGCTTCGCAAGGCTTCGATACACGTCATTGCGAGGTAGCGAAGCGACGAAGCAATCCAGGGGCCGCCAGGCGGAACGGTTCGGCCCAGCCCCCTGGATTGCTTCGCTTCGCTCGTAATGACGGCCCTTTCACCCTCTCGTTGCCCTGACCGACACCCATGACCTCCTGGTTCGACCACACCATCAACGGCCTGATCATAGGCAACATCTACGCGCTTCTGGCCGTCGGCCTCGCGCTGATCTTCGGCGTCAGCCGCCTGATCAACTTCGCGCATGGCTCGGTCTATGTAGTCGGCGCCTATGTCGGCTGGGTCGCGGTCTCGGTGCTGCAGACCCCCTTCCCGGTCACGCTGCTGATCGTCGTGGCCTTCACCGGATTGCTCGGCATCGTCATCGAGCGCTTCGGCATCCGCCCGCTCGCCGATGCGCCCCGCATCGCGCCGCTGCTCGCCACGATCGGCCTGAGCTTCGTGCTCGACCAGACGGTGCAGATCCTGTTCAGCCCCGATCCGCGCGCCGTGCCGATGCAGGTGCCCAACTGGCGCATCGAGATCGGCGGCGGCTCGATCGGCGTGCTCGACCTGCTGATCGGCGGGATCGGCATCACGGCGGCGGCGGCGCTGTTCGCCTTCCTCAAGCTGACGAAATGGGGCTGGGCGGTGCGCGCCATGGCGCTGGACCGCGACGCGGCGCGCGCCATGGGCGTCGATGTCGACCAGGTCAACCGCATCGTCTTCGCCATCGCCTCCGCATTGGGCGGCGTCGGCGGCGTCCTCGTCGGCATGTACTACAACGTCATCACCCCGACGATGGGCTTCGAGGCCACGCTGAAGGGCATCGTCGCGGAGGTCGTCGGCGGCGTCGGCAACGTGCCGGGCGCGATCGTCGGCTCGCTGCTGCTCGGCATCATCGAAAGCTACGGCGTCGCGCTGCTCGGCACGAGCTACCGCAACCTCTTCGCCTTCATCCTGCTGATCGCGATCCTGGTGCTGCGGCCGAACGGCCTCTTCGCCAGCCGCCGGCAGCTGCCGCCGGAGCCGATGACCGGCACCTTCGTCGCGCCGAGCAAGCCGGTGAACCTGCCCATACCGCTCGTCGCAGCCGCCGCGGCGATCGCGATCGCCCTGCCCTTCCTGACCGATAGCGGCTACCTGATCCAGACGCTGACCAATGCCTGGCTCTATGCCTTGCTGGGCCTGAGCCTGACGCTTGTCGCCGGCACCAGCGGGCAGGTCTCGCTCGGGCATGCGGCGCTGCTCGCCATCGGCGGCTACACCTCGGCGCTGCTCGCCTCCAACCTCAACTGGCCGGTCTGGCTGACGCTACTGATCGGCGGCTTCGCGGCGGCGGGCATCGGCACGCTGCTGGTTTCGCCAGCCTTCCGCCTGCGAGGCCACTATGTTTCGATCGCGACGCTCGGCATCGGCGAGATCGTCGCGCTGGTCATCCTGAATTGGGAAAGCGTGACGCGTGGCCCGATCGGCATCGCCGGCATCCCGCCGCTCTCGCTGTTCGGCTACGACCTCTACGACACCAATGCGATCTACTGGTTCGCCTTCACGCTGATGGCGCTGCTCGCGCTCCTGCAGCTGCGGCTGCTGAGCTCCCATCTCGGCCGCACGCTGCGCGCGGTGCGCGACGACGACATTGCGGCGCGCTCCTTCGGCATCGGGCTGAACCGCTACAAGGGGCTGGCCTTCGCCTTTGGCGGCTTCTTCGCCGGGCTCAGCGGCGCCTTCACCGCGCATATGTACTCCTTCATCAACCACGAGACCTTCAACACGCAGATCTCGGTGCTGGCGCTGACCATCGCCATCCTCGGCGGCATGGGCAATGTCGGCGGCGCGATCCTCGGGGCCGTGGCGCTGATCGGCCTGCCCGAGATTTTCCGCGTCGCCGCCGAGTACCGCATCCTGCTCTACGGCATCGCGCTTCTGCTGCTCGTCCGCTTCCGGCCGCAGGGCCTGCTCGGAACCGTCTGAGGAGAGTGCCGTGAACGCTTCCGTCCCCATTCCGGCCGCCAGCACGCGCCACCCGCTGCTCGAAGCCCGCGGCCTGGTGCGACGCTTCGGCGGGCTCACCGCCGTCGGCGGCGTCGACCTCTCCATCTCCGAGGGCGAGCTCGTCAGCGTCATCGGCCCCAACGGCGCCGGCAAGACGACCGCCTTCAACCTGATCAGCGGCCTCGACCGCCCCGACGAAGGCTCGATCCGCTTCGGCGACACCGATATCACCGGCAAATCGCCGGAGGCGGTGCATGCCGCCGGCCTGTCGCGCACGTTCCAGCACGGGCGCGTCTTCGCCAATCTCAGCGTCGCGGACAATGTGCTGGTCGGCGCGCATCGCAGGCTCAGGGCCGTGCGCCCCGCCTGGCCCGTCATCGGCCCGCTGGCGGAGCTGGCTCTGGCGCTGATCCGCCCGCCTTCGGTCAAGGCCGAGGAGGCGGCGCTGCGCGAGGAGGTGCGCGAGATTCTCTCGATCTTCGGCGAAAGGCTGCTGCCGCGCATCGACCAGCCGGCCTATAGCCTCTCCTACGCCAACCGGCGGCGCGTCGAGATTGCCCGCGCGCTCGCCTCGCGGCCGAAGCTCCTGCTACTCGACGAGCCGACCGCGGGCATGAACCAGACCGAGACGGCCGAAATGCTGGAGATTATCGCGGATCTGAAGGCGCGGGGGCAGACCATCCTGCTGATCGAGCACAAGCTCGACATGGTGATGCGCCTGTCCGACCGCGTCATCGTGCTCGACGACGGCAAGAAGATCGCCGAAGGCGCACCCCTTGCCGTCCGCAACGACCCGGCCGTGATCGAGGCCTATCTCGGCCATGGCGGCGTCGGCGCCGCTGCCGCGGCGGCTGGCCCGGCCGCCGACGCCCCCGTCAGCCTCCCGGCCTGAAGCGCGAAGCGATGACAGACAAGACAGAGAACCCGATCCTCGAACTGGAGGCGATCGACACCTACTACGGCCCGGTGCAGGCCCATTTCGGGCTCTCGCTACAGGTCGGCAAGGGCGAGATCGTCAGCCTGCTCGGCGGCAATGCCAGCGGCAAGTCGACGACGATGAAGATCATCCTCGGGCTGGTGAAGCCCGCTGCCGGCGATGTCCGGGTCGACGGCGTCTCGACGCTGAAGCTGAAGACGCCGGAGATCGTGCGGCTTGGCGTCGGCACGGTGCCGGAGGCGCGCCGCCTCTTCGGGGCGATGAGCGTGCGCGAGAACCTGCTGATGGGCGCCTTCACCCGTAGCGACAAGGACGGCATCGCCGCCGATCTCGAACGCGTGCTGACGCTCTTCCCGCGCGTGGGGCAGCGGCTCGGCCAGCAGGCCGGCACGCTTTCGGGCGGCGAGCAGCAGATGGTGGCGATGGCGCGTGCCCTGATGGGCCGCCCGCGCATCGTCATCATGGACGAGCCGACCATGGGCTTATCCCCGCTATGGGTCGACCGCGTCCTCGAACTCATCCGCGACATCAATGGCCAGGGCGTCGCGGTCTTCATGGTCGAGCAGAATGCGAGCCTGGCGTTGCAGATCGCCCACCGTGGCTATGTGCTGCAAACCGGACGTATCGTGCTCGAAGGCAAGGCCGCCGATCTCCTGGTCGATACGAGGATCAGGGATGCCTATCTCGGCGGCGCGGAGGCAGCATGACCCAGCAGAAGCTACGTATCGACCACGCCGTCATCAACACGGACGATCTCGACCGCACCATCGCCGAATGGCGGGCGCGCGGTTTCACGGTCGAGCCCGGCGGCACCCACCCGCGCGGCAGCGTCAACGCACTCATCCTGTTCGCGGACGGCGCCTATATCGAGATCATCGCCTTTCCCGTGCCGCAGCCGGACTTCTTCTGGTGGCGGGTGCTGCAGGCCGACGGGCCCGGCCCGATCGACCTCGCCCTGTTGCCGGAGGACCTCGACAAGGTGCTGCTGCAGGCCAATGCGGCCGGGCTCGGCTACGAGCCGCCGCAGGACGGAGGCCGCAAGCGCCCCGACGGCGAGACGCTGATCTGGCGCACGGCCCGGCCGGCGCAGACCGACCTGCCCTTCTTCTGCTTCGACGAGACGAAGCGGGAGCTGCGCGTGCCGCCCGCTCCGCGCCACGCCAACGGCGCAACCGGCTTCTCCGGCATCAGCATCGCCGTCGACGACCTGGCAGCTTCCACGAAACGCTGGGAGGCTCTGACCGGAACCCAGGCGACCGTCATCGGCGCGCTGCCGGGGCTCGATGCGGTTGCAACCTACCTCGATATCGGTCCGACGCGGCTGACGCTGCTGGCGCCCGAACAGCCCGGCATCGGCGCGGTTGCCGAACGCCTGAAGCGCCGCGGCCAAGGGCTGTTCGGCCTGTCCTTCGCCGGAGTCACACCATGACCAAAAAGCGCCTCGGCTTCTTCACCCGCCTGCTCGACGACGCATCGGCGTCGGACCGCTACCGTTTCGCGGCCGAGCAGATCGTCCATGCCGAGCGGCACGGCTTCGACAGTGCCTGGATCGCGCAGCACCATTTCCACCGCGACGAGGGCGGCCTGCCCTCGCCCCTGCCCTTCCTGGCCTATGTCGCGGCGCGCACCAGCCGCATCCGGCTCGGCACCGGCATCATCATCCTGCCGATGGAGGACCCCGTCCGCACCGCCGAGGACACCGTCGTCGTCGACCTGCTCTCGGGCGGACGGCTGGAGGTCGGGCTCGGCACGGGTGCGACGCCCGAATCCTTCCTCGCCTTCGGCGTCGAGAAGGAGCAGCGCACCGAGGTCTTCGCGCAAAAACTCGCGAAGCTGCACGAGGCCTGGAGTGGAGCCGCGCTCGGCCATGACGAGAACCGGATCTATCCGGAGGCCGGCACGCTGCCCCAGCGCACCTGGCACGCGACCTTCTCCGTCGCCGGCGCCGAGCGCATCGGCAAGGCCGGCGCCGGGCTGATGCTCTCGCGGACGCAGCCGCGCCCCGCAGAAAACCCGCAGGCGACGCTGAACGAGATCCAGCATCCGGTGGTGGATGCCTATCTCGCTAACCTGCCCAAGGGGGTCGAGCCGCGCATCATGGCCTCGCGCTCGCTCTTCGTCGCCGACAGCCGCGAGGAAGCTCTGCGCTTCGCCGAGATCGGCCTCAACCGCGTGCTCGAACGCTTCATCGCCAGCGGCCACCGGATCGCCGACCGCAGCCTTCCCGGCCTGATCCGCACGCTCGATACCCATGTCGGCGCGCCCGACGACGTCGCCGCCTCGCTGGCGGCGGACACCGTGATCCCGCGCGCCACAGACGTGGTCTTCCAGGTCCATTCGGTCGATCCGCCGCATCCGCAGATCCTGCGCTCGATCGAGCTCACCGCGGAGCGGGTTGCGCCCGCGCTCGGCTGGAAAAACGCCCCGCCGACCGAACAGCTCGCCCGGCTCCGGCCGGCAGCCGTCAACGCATGAGGTCCATCCCATGAGCATTCAAGACACCGACGTCCTCGACCGGCTAGCCGGCATCGCCGCGGGCTCCGCGCTCGACACGCTGCGGCGCGAGCGCCCGCAGACGCGTGACAATGTGCAGGCGAGCTACGAGGCCCTGTTCACCGCCGCGGACGAAACCGGCATCGCCCAGAGCGAGCGGCTGGTCGTGGCGAGCTTCGTCGCGCTGCTGCATGGCGGGCCGACGGCTGGACATTATCTCGGCCTGCTGGAAGCGCAGCCCAACGGCGTCGCTCTTGCCGCTCTCCTCCGCGGCCTGTCCGAGCACGCCAGGACGAGCGGCCCCTATGGAGCCTACCCGGCCGGGCCGCTGTCGAGCGAAGACGCTCCTGGCTTGATCTTCAAGATCGAGGCCGACGGGCGGACCGCGCTGGGCGAACGCCTCGCGACCGCGCTGGAGCATGTCCACCAGCTCGTCTTCCATCCGCGCGACGCCAAGGCGGCCGATTTTGCGCCGCTCAAGGCCGCCGGCTGGAGCACGCCCGCGATCGTGACGCTCTCGCAGATCGTCGCCTATCTCTCCTTCCAGATCCGCGCCGCGCATGGCCTGCGCGTGCTCGGCGCCTAAGCATTCGAGGAGCCGTCTGATGAGCAGCACCACGCTCGACCGCCCGGCCGCAACCGTGCCGAACGTCTTCACCCAGGCAGAGCTCGGCTGGAACGCCTGGCTCGATCCCGTCCCGGAAGAGGCCCTGACCGAGCGCCAGAAGCAGGGCCTCGTCGATATCGCCCGTGCCAAGAGCCCCTATTTCCGGCTGCTGGCGCATGATCCCGATATCCTGCGCAGCCGCACGCTGGCGGACAAGGACATCTTCTACAACACGAAGTCCGGGCTGCCCCGCGCCGAGCGGGAGCTGGCCGCCGCCGCGACCTCCCGCAGCAATGGCTGCATCTATTGCGCCTCGGTCCATGCCCGCTTCGCCACCACCTTCTCGAAGCGGCGCGAGGATGTGCAGCGCCTGCTCGACGAGGGCGTCGGCGCCGATATCGACCCGCTCTGGAACGCGATCATCGAAGCCTCCGTGGCACTGACCGCGACGCCGATCGCCTTCGGACCGGAGCATGTCGGCAAGCTGCGCGATCTCGGCCTGGACGACCTCGCGATTTCGGACCTGATCCACTCCGCCGCCTTCTTCAACTGGGCGAACCGGCTGATGCTCTCGCTCGGCGAGCCGGAGATCGACTGACCGAGCCTGACGTCTTAAGCGCCTCCGCCGCTCTCAGAGCCGCGGAGGCGCTCTATCTCCTTGTTTTGGCGCATTTTCTTCACGCTCGAAAATGCGCCGGGCGCAACGGAACCGCGTAGGCGGGCCCCACGTTCTGACGGCGAGAGATCGCGCCCCGTCAGACATGGTTCAGCCCGACCTTCAAAGCGCGGAGAGAAGCGTCATGGCCGAATCCCAGCGTCCATCCCAGCGCTCGCGCATGCGGCAGTTCTTCCGCACCGCGCTGCGCTATTGGCAGGGCGAGACGCGCTGGCGCGCCTGGGGCCTGACCTTAGCCGTCCTGTTCTTCGTCGCCGCCCAGACCGCAGCGGCCGTCGGCATCAATCGCTGGAACAGGGTGTTCTTCGACGCGCTGGAGAAGCGCGACACCGATGCCGTCTGGGCCACGGTCAGCTGGCTGCCGCTGCTGCTGGCGGGAGCGGCGCTCTCGATGTGCGCCCTCGTCATCAGCCGCATGCTGCTGCAGGTTCGCTGGCGCGAGAACCTGACGCAGCGCCTCGCCGGATGGTGGATCGCGGACCAGCGCTATTATCGGCTGGGCTTCCTGACGAAGGAACTGACCGCGCCGGAATATCGCATCGCCGAGGATGTGCGCCTGTCGATCGAGCCGCTGGTCGAGATGGCGATCGGCCTGATCACCGCCTTCGTGACGGCGGCGACCTTCGCCGCGATCCTCTGGCAGGTCGCCGGCTCCGCCGAGGTCACGCTCGGCGGGTCCACCATCGTCATTCCCAGCTATATGGCACTGGCCGCGATCCTCTATGCGGCCATCGCCTCCTTTGCGGCCTATCTCGCCGGGCGCCCGCTGGTCCCCCGTGTCGCCAAGAAGAACGAGATGGAGGCGCATTTCCGGGCCGAGATGACGCGGCTGCGGGAAAACGCCGAAAGCGTCGCGCTGATCCGCGGCGACGCCGACGAGCGCGAGACGGCGGCCGAACATTACGGGCGGGTGGTCGCGGCATGGCTGAACATCATCCGCCAGCAGGGCGTCATCGCGCTGGTGCTCAACACCAACAGCGCGCTCTTCCCGATCGTGCCACTGCTGCTGATCGCGCCGAAATTCCTGGCGGGCGCGGTGACGCTCGGCGCGGTGGTGCAGGTCGTGGCGGCCTTCAGCGCCGTCCAGGCCGCGCTGATCTGGTTCGTCGACAATGTCGTGCGGCTGGCTGAGTGGTTCGCCTCCGTGACCCGCGTCGACGAATTGATGGAGGAACTCGAAGCTCTCGACATCGGCACGATCATGGAGCGCGACACGCAGATCGAGATGGGCGAGAGCGAGGATGGCGCGATCCACATCGAGAACCTCTCGCTCGCCCACAGTAACCGCCGCGTCGTCGTCGCCGACGCCACGGTCGTGATCCCGCAGGGCACGAAGGTGCTGGTCGCCGGCGAAAGCGGCTCGGGCAAGAGCACGCTGATCCGTGCGCTCGCAGGGCTCTGGCCCTGGGGGTCCGGCCGCATCCTGCTGCCGCGCGGCCAGTCCGTCGCATTCGTGCCGCAGAAGCCCTATCTGCCGCGCGGGACGCTGCACGAGATCCTGCTCTACCCGGATTCCGGCCGGCAGGTCGCGGACGAGACCGTAACCGAGGCGTTGCAGCGCTGCGGCCTCGGCTATCTCGAACGGCGGCTCGACGAGGAGGAGGACTGGGACAAGATTCTCTCTGGCGGCGAACGCCAGCGCGTCGCCTTCGCCCGACTGCTGATTCAGAAGCCCGATATCGTCATCATGGACGAGGCGACCTCGGCGCTGGACGAGGGCAGCCAGGAATCGTTGCTGAGCCTGTTCGAGGACGAACTCGCCGAAGCCACCCTGATCAGTGTCGGCCACCGGCCGGGGCTGGAGGAGTATCACGACCAGAAGATCACGCTGGAACGCCGCCCCGCCGGCGCGCAGATGACGACGCGGCGCATCGGCAAGTCGCTCTGGCGGCTGCTGCGGGGGCGCAAGGCCGCCAACCAGGACGAGGCGGCGCCGTAAAGGACATCCTCCGCGGAAGTCGGGGAATCGCGGGCGGCGACGAACCGTCGGCATGCCCTTTGGCCGTCTCGGCCCGAAGGCGGAGACGTCGAATCCTGCGGGCCTGCTGCTTGGTAAAGAACCGCTAACCAATAGCACGGCTTCGCGCTGCTCCACTCGGGCTTCGATGTTATTTTAGGGGTTCCGACGATGTACGTCTCCGTGGTGGAGGAACCATGGCTGAGATGCTGAAGGACCGGCTGGCCGGCGACATCGAGACCCTGCGCGCCGACGTGCTCAAGGCCGGCGTGCTGAACGCCAAGGCGCTGCAGGAAAGCGCCGAGCTCCATGTCGCGCGGCTCCACGATACGGCCGAAGCCACCCCTGCCCTGCAGGACGCCTCCTTCCAGGTGGTGACCAGCGTGATCGCCTTTGCCCGGCTGCTCTACGGCCAGGCGGCGATCGCCGAGCTGGAACGGGCGCGGCGCGAGGCGCTGGCCGCGATCGATCGCCTGGCAGCCGTTCCCGGCCACGCCGGGTGGCGCGCTCCGAGCGTGCTGACGGCCTGAGCGCAGGCGACGTTCGAAGAGCCTCCCAGGCCGGCGGCGATGCTGGCGGCCGTGATTCCGTGCCCTCCCGGCAGGCCGCGGAAGCGGCTGTGCGCAACGATGCAGAAAGCCGGCTGAAGTGACTGGACAGGCCTGACGGCAGCCTCTATATCGCCCCCACCAACACGGACGGCGCCACGCGCCCCCGCGGCGCCCAGGTAGCTCAGTTGGTAGAGCATGCGACTGAAAATCGCAGTGTCGGTGGTTCGATTCCGCCCCTGGGCACCATTTTCCTAACTTCCAATTGAAAACATCAGGCTTTTTCGGCTGACTTTTCCCACCAGCACGGCCACGCCGGAAAGTGGGAAACATCCGTTCAGGCTTCGCCCATGTCGGCTACCTCGTTCTCCTCGATGTGGAGGGGGTCGATTCCGTCGAGATTGCCCAGATCGAGACAGCACGTTCCGGCCTGAGCAAGCTCATTGGTCTGCGCCGCTCGTCGCCAAGCAGGCGGTCGCCGCAGCGCGTTGCCCCGACGGACTTCCCGGCCAAGCTCGCAGCTCTCGACCTGATGATGGGCAGCACGAGCTGACCGGATGGCCCCTAATAGAATGAGACTTGCGTCACGTGGATGCCAAGGGTCTGCGTGTCCGTCGTGCCCTTGAACTCGGCGGGGCTCTCCGGAGCCTCGATCGTCAACGTCAGCGTGTTCTCTTCCGCGAGGGCTCCGGACGGTATTCGGGCTTTGACGACGGTGTGTCTTTCCCCATCGAGCACGAAATCACCGAGCGGCTCTTCGTTGAGCGAGAGCGAGAAGGATCGGGTAAGCCGCTTCGGGTGGATAAAGGGGAGCGCATCGACCCGAATTTCGGACGCTGCGTTGAACCTCGGGCCGAAGATCACGTGTGCCGACGGCTCAACAGTCCATGCGCCGTTCGGTCTGGGCGTCTCAAAGCCAACGAGCCGAGCGCTTGTATTGCCGGGGCCCTTAAGCGAAATCAGGCCCAGGGCGAGTGTTGCATTCTCGCTGAAGACTTGGCTAGGCGGGGGCATCGTAATCCTGACGACTGGCTTTCCCCAGCTCTCGGTCTGCTTGAAACCGATGCTGTATGGCTGAAGGCTCTCAAAAAATCGTCGAAGATCCGGGGCGATCGCGGCCCGACAAATGATCGCCTTCTGATAATCGTAGGCGACCAATTGGAAAGCATGCCCGTACCGGTGCATGAAGTGATGAAACCCTTCCTGCACGCCCGGCCAGTCGGCATTGAAAAAATCATCGAGGATGATCGCACCTTCGATGGCCAAACAGTGCGCCGCGACAGTCAGGTCATGCTCTGTGTGCGCGGCGGTGTGCGAACCATCGACGCTGAACAGGCGGATAGGGCCGGGAAACTGCCCCGCATTGAGCAACATGCTGTCGCCTTGAATGACACTGACATTGCGTCCGTCCGTGTACGCCGCAACATTTCTCTCGAAAGCCGTACGATTTCCTTCACCTGACTTGTCAACATTGAGGTGTTGATCCTCGAAAACATCGATCGCAATGGCCGTCTCATCTTCCCGGCAAAGGTTCTTCAAGAGACAGAAAAGGCGGCCGTGGTGAACGCCAATCTCGGCGACATGACCGCGCACGTCGTGCTGCCTTTGCCACTCGGCGAGGGCAAGAATGAGCGAAATGCCGCTCTCGCTCAACCAGCCTTTCACCTCGTTGTGCGCCCCGCGTAGCGCATAGTTGGCGAGCGCTATCCTGCTTGGATCGTGCGAGATCATCATTTCCCCCAGCCATTCATTGTGACCGCAACTATGCAAGCCTGCCATCACTGCGGAAGCCCTAGCGCAGGCATCGACGCACCCGCAACCTGACCTACCGGCGGGTTTTCTGTGAGGCATTGATGGTTGTGCTGAGCGGTACGGCGAGCCCCTCGCCGTCCGTGGTCTGGCATCCAATGAGACGCCAAATATCGGGCAAGTGCGAAGCCCGCCATGCGATCCCTGCGAAATGGGAAGGCGGCTGGAGCGATCATCCGGCCAATGCCGGCTGACCCGGGCGGCTAGAATCGCTTGGTCGAGAGCACGTCGAAGGTCTTGCCGATCGTGGCGACGGCCTTGTCGTAATCCGCCAGCGAGAGGCAGGCGATCAAGGCGTCGATGACGGCGAGCTGGGCGATGCGGCTGGTCATCGCCTCGGTGCGGAACTGGGTCTCGCGCGCCATGGTGTTGAGGACGATGTCGGCATAGGCGAGCAGCGGCGACTTGCCGAAATTGGTGATGCAGATCGTGGTCGCACCGGCCTCGCGCGCCAAGCGGGTGGCGGTGACCGTCTCATGCGTCGAGCCCGAATGGGAGATCGTGATCGTCACGACATCGGGGCCGGTCAGCGAGGCGCTGATCGCCTGGACGTGGGAATCGACCACGACCTTGGATTCGATGCCGATGCGCAGCAACCTGTAGTTGGCGTCCTCCGCGATGGGCGCGGCGCTGCCGATGCCGTAGAGCTCGACGCGGCGGGCCTTGCGGATCGCGGCGACGGCGCTCTCCATCGCACCCCTGTCGAGCACCTTCATCGTGTCGTGGAGCGCCTGAAGGTCGCTGCGGAAGATCTTCTCGATGACGGTTCCGGTGTCGTCGGAGCGCGCGAGATCCTCGTGGATGAACTGCACCGGCTGCACGAGATCGCGCGCCAGCGCGATCTTGACCTGCTGGAAACCGCGCGCGCCGAGCTGGCGGCAGAGCGAGATCACGCTGCCCTCGCTCGCCTCCGCCCGCTCCGCCACCTCCGTCACCGACATGTGCACGACCTCGGCCGCATGGGCGAGGAAGACATCGGCGATGCGCGCGGCCGTCGGCGGCAAAGTCGGGCGCAAGGCGGTCAGCCTCTCGATCACGCCATCGAAGCCGTCATTGCCGCCGTTGCGCGCCTTGTCGGAACCCTCGGCCGCAGCGTCGGGATCCGTCTTCCGATCCAATGAGCTCATGTCGGCAAGGCGACCATGTCTTGCCGGTCCGGACAAGCCGTCTCGATATGCAGCGGGGGCAGCTTCCCACCCGCGACCGCGACATAGCGCAGCCCGAAACGCCGCGCGCCCTCGCCATCGGTGCTGGGGTTGTCCCCGACCATCGCGACGGCCTCCCGCGGCAGGCCGAGCAGGGCGAGCCCAGCGGCGAACAAGGCGGCCTCCGGCTTGCCGATGAGGCGATAGCTCACGGGGCCGGTGCAGGCGAGCAACGCCGCCAGCAACGCGCCGGTCTCAGGCACGATCGCGCCGTTGGCGCCGGGATGGACCAGATCCGGATTCGCGACGACGAGCTCGGCCCCCTGCCGCACCGCATTGGCGGCCAGCGCGAGGCGCACATGGCTGAAACGCCGGTCGCGCCCCAGGAACACGACATCGGGGCGCACCCTCGCCGGCACGAGGCCGAGCTTACGGGCATGGCGCGCGAGGCCGCTGCTCGCCAGCATGAGCACGCGTGCGCCGGGCCGACGCGCGGCGATGTCGTCGAGCGCGACGGCTCCCGCCAGCACGATGCGGCCGGCCGGGACATCGAGTCCCATCGACTGCAGGCGGCGCTGCAACTCGGCCGGCGTGTGCTCGGCGTCGTTGGAGACCACGACGAAGCGGCCTGCGCAGGCCTCGAGGAACGCGGCGGCTCCCGGCATGGCCCGGCCGTCGCAGACCAGCGTGCCGTCCAGATCGATCAGCCAGCCCCGAATATTGTCTGCCGCGCGCACCATCAGCTCCGGTTGAAACCCGCCCTGGGATGGACTGAGATTTGCTCAGTGTCAAACCATAATCCGAATGAGTTATGTTCATATACCTGTCATGGAAGCCTGCGAGGACCTCAGGCATCGATCGACCGGCCCATCGGCGTCGAGACACCGGCATCCAGCGCAGAGGCCCGCATGCTCGCATTCCTCGGCAGTCGTCTTCTGCGCATGACGATCACCCTTTGGGCGATCGTCAGCGCCGTCTTCCTGGCGACGCGGCTGACCGGAAATCCGATCGATTTCCTCATGCCGGAGGGGCTGGATGCGGCCTCCCGCGCCGAGATGATCGCCTATTGGGGTCTCGACCGGCCGGTCGCCCAGCAATACCTGCTGTTCTGGAAATCGCTCTTCGCGGGTGATTTCGGCCTTGGCCTGATGGAGCGGCGGCCGGTCTCTGTGATCTTCGGCGAACGGCTCTGGCAGAGCGCCTCGCTGCTGGTCGCGACGCTGGCCCTGACCGTCGCGGTCGGCGTGCCGCTCGGCATCCTCGCAGCGTTGTGGCGCGGCGAGTCGCGCGGCCAGGGCGTGCTCTTTATCGCCTTCCTCGGCTACGCGATCCCGAACTTCATCCTCGCGATCCTGCTGCTGCTGATCTTCTCCTACACGCTGCATTGGCTGCCGAGCGCCGGCTCCGCCACGCTACTTCACTATGTGATGCCGACCGTGGCGCTGGCCGCCTATTTCGTCGCGGCGCTGACCCGCTACACGCGAAACGCCATGCTCGACGTCCTCTCCGAGGACTATATGCGGACCGCACGCGCCAAGGGCCTCTCCGAGAGCGCCGTGATCCTGCGGCACGGGCTGCGAAACGCGCTGATCCCCGTCATCACCGTTCTCGGCCTGCAGATCACCACGCTCGTCTCGGGCGCGGTCGTGGTCGAGACCGTCTTCGCGTGGAACGGCATCGGAGACCTTCTGGTCGGCGCGACGCTGCGCCGGGACTACCCCGTGCTCCAGTTCGGCGTCCTGGTCGTCGCGGGCGCCGTCATCCTCGTCAACTTCGCGATCGACCTCGCCTATGCGGCGTCCGATCCACGCGTGCGACTCGTCGGAGCCTGACCGCCATGACCGAGATCGCCGATGCGAAGCTGATGTTCCCCGCCCGCAGGCTGCCGCGGATCCGATTTTCATGGCCTGCCGGCTCCAGCACGCTGGTTTCTGTCGCAGCACTCCTCGGGCTCCTGCTGATCGCGCTCGCTTTGCTGGCTCCGCTGATCTCGCCCTTCGAGCCCGATCAGCAGCGCCTGCTCGCAAGGCTAAAGCCGCCGATCGGCATGGCCGGCGCCAACCCGCTCCACTGGCTCGGCACCGACCAACTCGGCCGCGATCTCCTGTCGCGCTGTCTCCATGGCCTGCGCCTGACGCTGGCGCTGGCGCTCTTCGGCACCCTGCTAGGCCTCGCCATCGGTGCGGCGCTCGGCCTCGCTGCCGGGCTGATGCGCGGCTGGGCGGACGCGCTGATCATGGGCCTCGTCGACATCATGATGTCGCTGCCCTTCACCCTCGTCGCGCTCTTCGTCGTGGCGCTGGCAGGCACCGATGTGACGGTTCTGATCTGCGTGCTGGGCATCGCTTACTGGGCCCATTTCGCCCGGCTGATCCGTGCCCAGGTGCTCAGCCTGCGCGAGATGCCGTTCGTCGAGGCGGCCCGCGCCGCCGGAGCCGGTCCCTGGCGCATCGCCACCGTGCACATGATCCCGAACCTGATCTCCCCTGTCGTGGTCATGGCGAGCCTCAACTTCTCCAACCTGATCCTGCTGGAGTCGGCGCTCTCCTTCCTCGGCCTCGGCGTGCAGCCCCCGACGGCGACGCTCGGCTCCATGGTCGGACAAGGGCGCGACTACATGGCCTCCGCGCCCTGGATCGTCGCCGTCCCGGCCCTCGTCATCGTCCTCGTCAGCCTCGTCGCCATGCTGCTCGGCGATGCGCTGCGCGACCGCCTCGATCCGCGCCTGCGCGGGCGCTGACCGCCTGCCCAACCCTCATCTCGCTCACCCCAACAAGGGACTGACAAACATGCGCAAGACATTGAAGACCCTGGCGCTCGCCGCGCTCTCGGCCACCGCGCTCATCGGCGTTGCCCAGGCGCAGGAGCTGAAGGTCGGCGTCCAGAACATGGCGCCCTGGCTCGACCCGGGCCGCGATTTCTCGAATGTCGGCTCGCAGTTCTACTTCAACGCCTTCGACCCGCTGATCGGCAAGGATGCGACCAAGGCCGAGAGCGTCTGGCAGCCGGGCATCGCCACGAGCTGGAAACAGGTCTCGCCGACCGTGTTCGAGCTCAAGATCCGCCAGGGCGTCACCTTCCATAATGGCTACCCGATGACGGTCGAGGATGTCGTCTTCTCGTTCGACCGGATCATCAACTCGACCTTCGCGCCCTACACGGTGCGCAAGCGCGACACGCTACCGAACATGGCCAAAGTCGAAGCCGTCGACGCGGAGACGGTGCGCATCTCCGCGACCAAGCCCGAGCCGCTGTTCGAGACCCTGCTCAACGTGCAGCAGGGCATGATCGTGCCGAAGAAATATGTGATGGGACTGACCGGCGATCCGAATGTCGCCGAAGCGGCCGATTTCGAGGCCTTCGCGCTAAAGCCGGTCGGCACCGGCCCCTACAAGATCACCGAGTTCGTGCCGAACCAACGCCTGGTCTATGAGCGCTATGACGGCTTCTGGGGCGAGAAGGCTCCCTTCCAGAAGGTCACCGTGACGCGCATCCCCGAGTTGTCGGGGCGCCTGACGGCCCTCAAGAATGCCGAGGTCGATCTCATCACCAACGTCCCGCCGGACCAGTTAGACCCGATCGCCGCCGACGCGAAGCTCAAGGTCGAGGGCATGCAGACGCCGCTCTTCCACGTCGTCATCTTCAACACCCAGAACCCGAAGATGGCCAACCCCAAGCTGCGCCAGGCCCTCTCCTACGCCATCGACCGCAAGACGCTGAACGAGGCCCTCTGGTTCGGCAAGGCGAAGGTGCCGACCTCGCACACCTTCGCGCAGTTCGGCCCGCTCTACATGCCCGAGCTCAACACCTTCGAATACGATCCGGCGAAGGCGAAGGCGCTGCTCAAGGAAGCCGGCTATGACGGCACGCCGATCCGCTACGACATCCAGGCCGCCTATTACACCAACGGCCTGCTCGCAGCCCAGGCGATCCAGGAGATGTGGGCCGCTGTCGGCGTCAAGATGCAGCTCAATGTCACCGAGCAGTGGACGGGTTCGGACCCGACGATGATGGCTCGCGGCTGGTCGAACCCGATGTATTTCCCGGATCCCGCCGGCGCCTTCGGCATCATGTGGGCACCGACTGGGAACTCGGCTTCCGAAGGCCGCTTCAAGGCTGACGACGCCTATATCGCCCTGTGGGACAAGTTCCGCTTCTCGACCGATCTCGCGGATCGCAAGCAGGCCTATACCGCGCTGATGCAGGCCATCAAGAACGACCCGCCGGTTCTGCCGCTCTACCAGCCCTTCGAATCCTACGGCATGAAGCGCTCGCTCGCCTGGCGGCCGCTGCAGGGACACATCCCCTATGTGCTCGATTTCCGCGCCGGCCGCGTGAACCTCGCGGCGCGCTGAGACGATTGCGGGAGCCGGCATGGCCGGCTCCCGCCCCCACTTTTCCCGACACCGCTCCACGAGCCACGCCATGACCCGCTCCCTCCGCCTCGCCTTCGTCTCCGACATCCATCACGGCGAAAACAGCTTCACCAAGGTCGGCACCGCCGCGCTGCCGCTGATGGAGGAGTTCCGCCGCTTCGTCGCCGATGCGCAGCCCGATGCGGTGATCGATCTCGGCGACCGCATCTCCGACATCGACCACGCCACCGACCTGCGGCTGGAGCGGGAGGTCGCGCATGCCTTCGCGCCGATCATGGCGCCGCGCTTCCACCTTTGCGGCAACCATGATCGCGACCATCTCAGCGTAGCCGAGAACGAGGAAATCCTCGGCCAGGCGCTCGGCCACCGCACCGTCGATCTCGGCGACTGGCGCCTCGTGCTCTGGGCGGCCGATTCACGCATCCACCGGCCCGGCGGCTTCGTGCTGCGCGAGGCCGACCTGCTCTGGCTCGCTGCGACCGTCGAGGCGGCCGACCGGCCGCTCGTGGTGATGAGCCATGTTCCGGTGTCCGGCCATGCCCAGACCGGCAACTACTATTTCGAGCGCAACCCGGCCTCGTCGACCTATCCCGGCGCCGAGCGCGTCCGCTCCGTGCTCGCCCGGGCGAAGGTGCCGATGATCTGCATCGCCGGCCATGTCCATTGGAACACGCTGACCACGGTCGACGGCATCCCGCATCTGACGCTGCAATCGCTGACCGAGAGCTTCACCACAATGCCGGGGCCGGCCGGCGCCTTCGCCCTGCTCGAGCTCGGCAACGACATCGGCTGGACCGTGCATGGCCAGGACCCCTTCACCGCCCGCATCGACCCCGCCGGCACGATGCGGCGCTGGATGACGCCGCTTCAGCCCTTCGACGAGCATCCGGAGCTGCGCCACAGGCGTTTGATCTCCAGCCTGCAGGCGAATGCAGCAGCGCTGACCTGAATGGATATCAGCGGAAAGCGCGGCAGGATCGTTTTCCCGCCGCGCACCGTTTTGGGCGACGCGCCAAGCTCCGTCCTTGGCGCGAACATGACGGCCTCAGCCGCATCCCCCTCGCCTGCGAGGGGTAGCGTCGGGCGATTAAGGCGCTTTCGCCGTCGCGTCCCGCGATCCTTCTGAGCACGCATTCCGGCCCTCCCGGACTCCGGTGGCATTCGACGGGAAAATCCGCCCGGCTGCAGGCGTCATGGCGCTACGGTAACCACCCGTGAAAAAGTTTGGCGCGTTTGCAGCCAGGCCTGTTGGAAGGATCAGACGAATCGCGTCTATTGGGCGCGGGGGGTTACGATGGCGATCGTGTTCGTGCGGGACGCCGGAAGGTGAGCACGCGCCGATTTTGAGTATCGACGCCCAAGACATGACGACGTTGAGCAAAAATCGGCTGAGCCTGCCATGAGCGTTTTCGCTCCACTTGGCGTTATGCGCTCCGCTGCGCCCCGCGTTGCCTGCCGCCGAATTGCTATGTCTGTCGCGGCAGGGTGGCTGTGCTTGGCCTTGGCGGCCTGCGCCGAGCAGAAGTTCGACGACTCGCAACTCGTCACGGCTTCGCGCGCCGTCAGCGTCGATCCGGGCCGCGCACTGGTCGTCCTCGGTCCCGGGAGCCTGCCGACGACCGGCGTCACCCAGCGAAGCTATGACAACGGCGTCTCCCAGGTGATCTCGCTGCGGACGCGGGGCCGTACGCCCGGAGAAAACACCATCCATGCCGCCTTTGTGACCGCGGCCGACCTTCCGGACAACGAGGGCGTGGAGGGGCATCTGCTAAGGGCGCCCGGGATCGACGATTTCACCATCGCCCAGGAGATGGAAGAGCGCCTGCCGGGCGTGCCCATGGCACCATCGGCGCTCTTCGTTCAGAACAAATACGGCCCGTTCGGCTATGCCTTCGGCCGCAGCGCGGCCGGGGAAGCCTGCATCTATGCCTGGCAGCGCATGGCGAATGGCGACAGGATCTTTCTGCCCAGATCCGGTGTGGCCTCGGTCCGCATCCGCGTCTGCGACCCGGTCGCGACGGAAGCCGCCCTGCTGCAACTGGCCTACGGCTATTCGCTCAATGCCTCGCTCAGGCGCCCGGGCTGGAACCCGGTCGGCGATGCGCCGGCGCCGGCGCCCGAACTCGGGAGGGCGGGAGCTCCGATCTATCCCGTGCCCCTGACCGCCTTCCCGGCCACCGCCGAGCGCAGCCAGCCCGTGCGGCCACGCCCGGCGAGAGTGCGGCGAGCCGAGCCCGAGCGCGTGACCGAACCCGTCCCCGCCAGACCTCTGGAAGGATATCCGACCGTTCCGCCACCACCCACGCCCTGAACGAAACCGATTCCAGGACGTTGTGATGAAAACCGCGTGCTACGTCATCCTGTGGGCTCTCACCGCGATCGTGCTGGTGGCGCTCATCACGCTGCCGATCAGCCTGCAGGCGCATCTGATCGCCGGCGCCATCGTCGTCGGCGCGATGATCATCCTGAAGTTCCTGCGGCCGTTCGGCGTGTGGCGGCTGATCGCGCTCGGGCTCGGGACCGCGATGGTGCTGCGCTACGTGTACTGGCGCACGACGAGCACGCTTCCGCCGGTCAATCAGCTCGAGGATTTCATCCCCGGCCTGATCGTCTATCTCGCCGAACTCTACAATATCGGCATGCTGTTCCTCAGCCTCTTCGTCGTGGCGACGCCACTGGCCAAGCGCAAGACGCCGCCGATCGACCTGGAGAACGCCCCCACGGTCGATGTCTTCGTGCCCTCCTACAACGAAGACGCGGAGATGCTGGCGACGACCCTGTCCGCGGCGCTGGCGATGGACTATCCGGCCGGCCGCCTGAAGGTCTTCCTGCTCGACGACGGCGGCACCGACGAAAAGTGCAATGCCGATAATTTCGTCGCGGCGAATGAAGCCCGCGAACGCCGCGCATCCCTGCAGAAGCTGTGCGAGGGCTTGGGCGCGATCTATCTGACGCGCGAACGCAACACGAGCGCCAAGGCGGGCAACCTCAACAATGGCCTCGCCAATTCGCAGGGAGACCTGGTCGTCGTCTTCGACGCGGACCACGCGCCGGCGCGCAGTTTCCTGACCGAGACCATCGGCTATTTCGGACAGGATCCGAAGCTGTTCCTGGTGCAGACGCCGCACTTCTTCATCAATCCGGATCCGCTCGAACGCAATCTCCAGACCTTCAGGACCATGCCGTCGGAGAACGAGATGTTCTACGGCATCATCCAGCGCGGCCTCGACAAATGGGACGCGTCCTTCTTCTGCGGCTCGGCCGCGGTGCTGCGCCGCACGGCCCTGAAGACGACGAACGGATTTTCCGGCCGCAGCATCACCGAGGACGCCGAGACGGCGATCACGCTGCATGCCACGGGCTGGCACAGCGTCTATGTCGACAAGCCGCTCATCGCGGGGCTGCAGCCGGCGACCTTCACCAGCTTCATCGGCCAGCGCTCGCGCTGGGCCCAGGGGATGATGCAGATTCTTCTGTTCCATCGCCCTATGTTCAAGCGCGGTCTCTCGCTGCCGCAGCGGCTTTGCTACTCGTCTTCCGCGCTGTTCTGGCTGTTCCCCTTCGCACGGCTGATCTTCCTGATCGCGCCGCTGTTCTACCTGTTCTTCGGCCTCGAGATCTTCACCGCCTCCGGCGCCGAGTTCTTAGCCTATGTGCTCAGCTACATGGCGGTGAACCTGATGATGCAGAACTACCTCTATGGCCGCTATCGTTGGCCATGGATCTCGGAGCTCTACGAATTCATCCAGTCCGTCTACCTGCTGCCGGCAGTCGTCTCGGTCCTGCTCAATCCGACCAAGCCGACCTTCAAGGTCACGGCCAAGAACGAGACGCTGGAGACCCGGCGCGTCTCGGAACTCGGCCGGCCCTTCTTCATCATCTTTGCCGTGCTGACCCTGGGCGTCGTCGCCACTTACTGGCGCACGATCGCCGAGCCCTACAACGCCGACACCACGCTGGTCGTGGGGCTCTGGAACATCCTCAACCTGCTGATGGCGGGCTGCGCGCTCGGCGTCGTTTCCGAGCGGCCGGAAGGCCGGGCCGCACGACGCTTCATGGTTAAGCGACGCGGCGAGATCACCATCGACGGCGTGACCTCGCCGGTCGTCACGGAAAACGTCTCGGTCGACGGCATCGCACTCCGCGTCCTGTCCCGGGACTTCGACAACGTGCCGGTCGGAACCCTCGCAGCCGCCTCGTTCGAGACCACGATCGACATGCCGCGGGGAACCCTGCCGCTTCGCATCAGGCGCCTCGCCCCTGACGAGAAGGGCTTGATGATGGGCTGCAGCTTCGAGCCCAGCGAACCGCTGCACAGCCGCATCATCGCCGACCTCGCCTTCTCCGATGCCGAGAACTGGAGCCGTTTCCAGAAGGCCCGGCGCCAGAATATCGGCGTCGTCTACGGGACGCTGCGCTTCCTGAGGATCGCCGTGTTCCAGACGAGCCGCGGCTTGTCCTATCTCTTCCGGCTCTACCGGTTCTCCAAGCCCGCCGTCCGGCCGGGAGCGGCGGAATGACCGGCGTTCGCAACTCCCTCCTTGCCGCGCTGGCGGCGGCGCAAGCGGTCCTTTCGCCCGGCTTTGCCGCGGCGCAGGACGCGCCCTCGCCCGCCCCGGCACCCTTCATGATCGCGCCTCAGCCGAGCCCGCCCGCAGCCCCGGCACCCGGCTCCGCCCCGACTCCGGCTCCTCCCACCGCTCCTGCGCCGGCCCCTGCCCCTGCGCGGGAAGCGGCCCCTGTGCCTCCCGCTCTGCCGGCGCTCGCCTTCAAACCGCTGCTGCCAGCGGCACGGGTGACGCTCGAAGGCGAGAGCGACCAGCGCAGCTGGGCTTTCTTCCTGGGCCAGGAAGAGGCGGCCGCGGACCTCAATCTCGACCTGGCCTTTCAGAACGCGCTGGTGGTGATGCCGGAGGTGTCGCGGCTGACGGCCCGGATCAACGGCGAGCGCGTGGTCGAGCTCCCGATTGCTTCGTCCGACCGGCTGAAAACGACCTCGGTCGCCATCCGCAAGGGCCTGCTCCGGCCCGGCCAGAACACGATTTCCTTCGAAGCTCTGCAACGGCACCGGACGGACTGCACCGTCGGCTCCACCTATGAGCTGTGGACGCGCATCGACGGTGCGCGGACAAGGCTGACCTTCCGCGGCGCGCAGGCGCAGCGCCCCTGGCTGCGCAGCCTCGACGACCTGCCGGCGGTCGGGGCCGACGAGAACGGCCAGACGACCATCGTCATCGTCGCGCCCGGGGCCGCGAGCGCGACGGCGGCGAACAGCATCCTCGCCGTGTCCCAGGCCGTCGCTCTACGCGGGCGCTTCGGCCAGGTGGCGGTGCGGGTCAGCGAGCGCCTGCCAGACCGCATCCGCCCAGGCACGCTGACGGTTCTGCTCGGCACCAGCAGCGAGCTGCGCGGTCTCCTCGGTGCGCTGCCGGCCGATGCGGGCGGCCGCAGCTTCATCGGCCTCATCCCTCCTCTCAAGGAAGGCGCCACCACGCTGCTCGTGACCGGCGAGAGCTGGACGGAGCTCGATGCCGCCGTCGCCAAGCTTCTGACAGCGCCGGTTTCCCGGCCCACCAACATGAACCGCAGCATGATGGAAACGTCGCGGTGGCATGTGCCGGACGCGCCGTTCATTTCCGACCGGCAGGCCCTGCGATTCTCGGAACTCGGCATCGCAACCCAGGAATCGTCCGGCCGGCGCATGCGAGTGCGCGCAGTCGTGGCCATGCCGGGAGATTTCTACGCCAACGCCTATGGCGAGGCGACGCTCTATCTCGACGGCGCCTATTCGGAAGAAGTCCTGCCCGGCCAGAGCCGTATCGAGATCTTCGTCAATGGCAACGTCGCGGCCACGGTGCCGCTGAATGCGGCGACAGGCGGGCTGTTCCAGCAGTTCCCGATCACGGTGCCGCTGCGGCATTTCCGGCCGGGCATCAACGAGATCTGGTTCGAGGCGGTGACGCTGGCCAAGTCCGATCTCGCCTGCGGGCCCGGCGCGACCCTGCCGGGCAAGAGCCGGTTCGCCCTGTTCGACACCAGCACCTTCTTCGTACCGTCCTTCGCCAAGATCGGCGTCAGCCCCAATCTCGCAGCGGTCGCGGGCACAGGCTTCCCCTACTCCATCGCGTCGCGGGTCGCCCTGGTCATGGGCCGGCCGGATGCCGCCGACATCGGCGCCGCCGCCACGCTTCTCGCCCGCCTCGCCCAACGCGCTGCCCGGCCGCTCGCCGTCGAGGTCGTCACCAGCGCGGCCGCGGTGGGCGATCGCCCCGCTCTGATCGTTGGCGCAGCCGGTCAGTTGCCTGCGGCAGTGCTTCCCCGCGTCGGCATCGCCGACAATGTGCGCGCCACCTGGCCCGTCCGGCAGGATGCCGTGGTGGTGACGCCGGATGCCGAGGGCGCCGCCGTCTTCGATGCGGTGATCGACCGCCTGCAAGGACGGCAGGCGACCCCGGAACAGTCCGGCGGTGCAGCTCCGACGACCGAGGCGGTCCGCGATCGCTGGCGCGGTTCACTCGGCGGGCCGATCGCCCGTTACTTCATCGCCTTCGACCAGTGGCTGCAGCGCACCTTCGACCTGTCCTTCGCGCAGTTTCGCTCGCCTTCGCAGTCAAGGGCGCTCTACGAGCCGGCGGAGGGGACCGATCTGATCGCCGCTCAGGCCAGCGACCCGGAAACGCGGCAGGTCTGGACGGCTTTCGTGGCGCGCCGCGAAGAGAGCCTCGCGAGCACGGTGGACAGAATCGTCTCGCCCGGCAATTGGGCTGGCATGGCGGGCCAGATCACGGCTTTCCGCGGCGCCCAGGAGACGCACGTCATTTCCGCGACCAGCACATCCTTCGTCATGACGCGGCCGTTCAGCCTGTCAAACATGCGCCTGGTCTTCGCAAACTGGATGTCGAGCAACATCGGCGTCTATGCGCTGGCTCTGCTCATGGCCTGTATCGGCCTCGGCATCGGCACCTCCCTGATGCTCGGACGGCTAGGACGGCGAAAATGAGACGGTTTCTCGCCGCATTGGCCGCAACCCTGCTCGGTTTCTCGCCCATGGCCCACGCAGCCGTGCCCGCCGAAGCCTGGGCGCTCTACCGCGAGAAATTCGTCACGGCAGAGGGACGCGTCATCGACGATGCGAATGGCGGGATCAGCCATAGCGAGAGCCAGGGCTATGGCCTGATGCTGGCCTGCCTGGCGGGCGATCGCAGCACCTTCGCCAGCATCTTCGCCTTCACGCGGACGGAGTTGCTGATCCGCGACGACGGGCTCGCGGCGTGGCGCTGGGACCCGAAGGCGAAGCCGCACGTCACCGACATCAACAACGCCAGCGACGGCGACCTGCTCATCATCGACGCGCTGGCCTGCGCCGGGGCCCGCTGGGCGATGCCGGCCTACACGGCGGCCGCGACCCAGATCTCCCGCTCTCTGGCCAAGATCGCCCTGCTGCGTCGCAGCGGCGAGACCTGGCTGATGCCGGGGGCCGTCGGCTTTTCCGAGAAGGAGCGGTCGGATGGGCCGGTGGTCAACCCGTCCTACTGGATCTTCGAAACCTTCCCCCTGCTCACCAAGCTGACGGGCGACCAGAGCTGGATGCAGGCGCAGGCCAGCGGGCTGAAGCTGCTCGACGGCCTCGCGAAGCGAAAGATGCCGGCGCCCGAATGGCTGTCGGTCAAGGCCGAGCCGAAGCCGGCCGAGGGCTTTCCGGCCCATCTCGGCTACAATGCGATCCGCATCCCACTCTACCTGCTGCGGGCGGGGCTCGCGGACAAGGCGCGGCTCGAGCCGTTCCGGCAGGCATGGGCCAATGGCACGGCGGTCGTCGATGTGCGCAGCGGCAAGGTCGTGGAGCCCCTGCCCGATCCGGGCTACCGCATCCTCGCCGCGGCCATGGACTGCGCGCTCGACCAAAAGCCGCTCCCTGCCGAGCTGAAAACTTTCCAGCCGACGCTCTACTACCCGTCGACGCTGCATCTGCTCGCCCTCTCGATGCTGAGCGAGAGGTATCCCCAATGCATGTGAGATCGACCGTCTTCCTGCTCGCGGCGTCCGGAGCCGCCTTCTATGCCCTGGGTCGCTACGGCCATGAGGTCGACTGGACCGAGCACGCACCGCCGGCGATCGACTCCGCCCAGGCGCAGAGCCCACCCAATGCCACGCCCTCGCAGCCGGCAACGACATCGCAGCCGGTTTTCGACATCGCCCAGGCGCCTGGAGCACCCGGAGCACCGGCCCGACCGGTGGGTCAGCAGCCGCAGGCGCAACCGCAAAAGGTCGATGAATCGGCGCTGCGCTATTTCGCATCGCAGGGCGACACCCGCCGGTACGAGGCCGAACTGGCCCGGCTCAGGGCGCTCTTTCCCGATTGGCGGCCGCCGACCGATCTGACCTCGCAGGGACAGGGCCCCGCATCGGACCCCGAACTCGAACGGATGTGGAAGCTCTTCGCAGACGGCAAGCTCGGCGAGGTCCGCGCCGCGATCGCCCAGCGCAGCAGCGCCGATCCCAACTGGCGCGCTCCGGCCGACCTGGAAGCGCAGCTCGATCGGGCAGAGGCGGGACAGCGCCTCGTCAACGCCTCCAATGCCCGGCAATGGGAACAGGTCATCCGCCTCGGCACCGAGACGCCGGCTCTGCTGACCTGCGCCAATGTCGATGCGCTCTGGCGTGTCGCGGAAGCGTTCACCCAGACAGCCAAGCCGGAACGGGCGCGTGACGCCTACGCCTATGTGCTGACGAATTGCAGCAACCCGGCCGAGCGGGTCGGCACCATGCAGAAGGCGGTCGCGACGCTGCCCGAGGCTCTCTACGCCCCGCTTCTGGCGCAGGAGCGGCAAAGCGAGTTTACCAGCATCCGCGACGAGCTTGCGCGGCGCCGTGTCGGAGCCGCGGCCGAAGATTCGGCCCATCCTGCATCGCCGGACGACATCCGGCGTATCGAGGCGCTCGCCAACGCCTCGACCACGCCGGACGACGCGATCCTGCTGGGCTTCCACGCGTTGCGCCACAAGGACCCCGCCAAGGCTGCGACCTGGTTCCAGACCGCGCTCTCCCGCAATGGCGGCGCGAAGGCAGCCGAAGGCGCCGTGCTCGCCTTGGCCGCGACCCAGAAATACCAGGAGGCGGAGGCGCTCGGCGCGCAATGGCTTGAGTCGGGTGCTGCGAACCGCAAGGCATATCTCGATGCCGTGACCACGCTTGTCGCGCAGGAGCCGCCGCCGAAGCTGGACCGGGCGGTCATCGAGCGCATCGCCAAGACGGTCGGCACGGATCGCTATGCTCCGGGTGCGGCTGCGCTCGGCTGGTATGCCTACAATGCCGGTCAGATAGCTCCGGCCGGCACCTGGTTCCAGACCGCCTTGTCGTGGGACCGTGCCTACGAGCCGGCAGCTTATGGGCTCGCGCTCGTGCATCAGCGCCAGCGTGACCAAGCTCAACTGCGCAGGATCATGACCGAATGGGGCGGGCGCTCGCCACGCATCGCCTCGATCCTCGATCAGCCGCGCGATCGAAGCGCGGCGCGAAGCAGCCAGGCCGTGCCCGCGATACAAGAGCGCGCCCCGGTCCGGACAGAACCTGTCGAGGAGGTTGTGGAACGTCGTCGGCCGGCGCCGCGGCCGGGCGCGATCGAGCGCGATGAGGCCGATACGGCCCCTGCGAGGAGCAACGTTCGCGCGGCGCCGTCAGTCAGCGCGGGCGACCCCGGCGGTTCCGGCACCTCCGCTGCCGCAGCGCTCCAGCGTGGCTGGAGGCTGCTCGACCTGAAGCGCCCCGCTGCCGCGGCAGAGGCCTTTGATTTCGCCCTGCGCAATGGCAGCGGCCAGGTGGCGGCCGATGCGGCGGCGGGCAAGACCTACGCCAAGCTCCAACAGGGATTGTCGGCGGAGGCCGCGGTGGCAGCGTCCGGCGCCCATGTTCCGCCGGAGCGCCGCAACGAGTTCTCGACCCTGCTGCTCTCGGAGCGATTCTACGCCGAGTATGAGGCCAAGGATTACAACAAGGCGCTCGTCACGCTGTCCGAACGGGCACGTTTTGCCCCCGAAACGACGGACCTGATGATGATGCGTGGCTGGGCCTACTACAATCTCGGCCGCTACGACGATGCGGAGCATGTGTTCCAGGCCGTGTATCGTGCGAACGGCTCGTCGCAGGCGATGGCAGGCATCTCAGCCGTCCGAGCCGCCACCAAGCGCGACAGATACTAGCGCTCGGTCCCTGAAGAGCGACGCAAAAATATTCTTGGTCCGACCATGCTCCGCGCGGAACCCGAGGCGCGCGATGGAGTTGTAGTCGCGGGAAAATGGGGGAAGCCATGCGACTGCAAGACCAGGCGAGATGCAACGGACCATGTCCGGGTCCGGTACAGTCCATGATCGCGACTGGCCGATCACGGCAGATTCGCGCCCTGTCGGGCGCGAGACTGTAGATTGATGGCGACGTCCTTGCGCGCCCGCAGCCCGAGCGGGTTCGCCCTTCCCACTCGTCAAGCCGAATTCGCGGTTGTCCCGAGCGATGCTCGGAGGACGGCGAGCCTCGTTCGTTCCGTTCCGAAAGACCGCTGATGCCTCTGCCTTCCGCGCCCAACAGCCCCAAGGGACGCCTTGGCCTGGAAACCTCCGTTGCCGTTGGCCTGGCCGGCGCCATCATCTTCTTCCTGCTCAGCGGCGCTATCGCCTTTTTCAACCTTCATGCTCTGCGGGAAGGCAATGAGAGGGTCGTTCAGACCCATCAGGCCATCGTCGCGCTCAATCAGTTGATATCGAGCGTCCAGGATGCGGAAACGGGACAACGCGGCTTTCTGCTGACCAATGACGAGGCCTATCTCACGCCCTACAACGCGGCCCTGCGGACCATTCCCCTGCGGCTCGACGAAGCTGCAGAGCTGAGCGGCGGGAATCCGTCCCAGAGACCCCGGCTCGCCGCGCTCAGGCAATCGGTCGCCACCAAGCTCGCCGAAATCAAGGAGACGCTCGATCTTCGCCGATCTCAGGGCCTCGAAGCGGCTCTCGCGGTCGTCAATACCGATCGCGGCAAGCTCGAAATGGATGCGATCCGCGGCCTGCTCACCGCCATGACGCAGGAGGAGATCCGGATTCGCAACGAGCGCATCGTGCAGATGGACAGGGCGCAGGGAACGGCGCTGATCAGCAGCCTGCTTTCAGGCGTGGTCGGGCTGGCTCTGGCCGTGGCGATCGCTTTCCTGGTGCGCCGGTCGGCATTGGCGCGCCAGCGAGAGGAATGGTTGCAGTCGGGGCAGGTCGGCGTTGCCGCGGCGACACTCGGCAACGTGCATGTCGAGGAACTCGGCAACAACATCCTGGAGTTCATGGCGCGCTATGCCGGCGCGGTCGCGGGCGCGCTTTTCGTCGGCACTGGCGAAACCTATCGGCGAGCTGCGACCTACGGCATTCCGGAAGACACGATGGTTCCGGAGCGGATCAGGCTGCGCGAGGGCCTGCTGGGCCAGGCTGCCGCCGAGGGGCGGACGATGATCGTCGGGGACGTGCCAGATGGATATCTCGCATTCGGCTCGGCCTTCGGACACGGCAAGCCGCGCCATCTCGCGATCGTGCCGGCAAGCGTCGAAGGCACCGTCAATTCCGTGATCGAGCTCGGCTTTCTCCAGCCGATCGACGAGAAGACGATTGCGCTGCTCGAACTGGCGTCCAGCGCGGTCGCCACCGGCGTACGCACGGCGGCTTATCGCGAGGAATTGCAGAATCTGCTTGGCGAAACGCAGCGCCAGGCCGAGGAGCTGCAGACCCAGAGCGAGGAGCTGCGGGTCTCGAACGAGGAACTGGAAGAGCAAGGGCGGGCACTCAAGGAATCGCAGGGCCGGCTGGAGCAGCAGCAGGCCGAACTCGAACAGACGAACATGCAGCTCGAGGAGCAGGCGCAGCAGCTGGAATCGCAGCGCGACGGGCTCGAGCGTGCCAACGCCGGGATCCAGCTGAAGGCGCGCGAGCTGGAGCAGGCAAGCCGCTACAAGTCCGACTTCCTGGCCAACATGTCCCACGAGCTGCGGACGCCGCTCAATTCCTCGCTCATCCTGGCCAAGCTCCTCGCCGACAATCCGCACGACAATCTCACCGAGGAGCAGATCAAATACGCGCAGACGATCCAGTCGTCCGGCAACGACCTGCTGAACCTGATCAACGACATCCTCGACCTGTCCAAGATCGAGGCCGGCCATGTCGAGATCAGGCCCGAGACGATCGCCATCGAGCGGCTGACCGGCAGTCTCAAACAGCTGTTTCAACCGGTGGCATCGGAGAAGAAGCTCGATTTCGTCGTCGATGTCGCGGCGGATTGCCCGGCCGAGATCGAGACGGATCCGCAACGCCTGGAACAGGTCCTCAAGAACCTCCTGTCGAACGCCTGCAAGTTCACCGAGACCGGAGTGGTCAGACTGTCGATCGGCGATGCCGGCGACGGGCAGATCGCCTTCTCGGTTTCCGACACCGGCATCGGCATCAGCGCCGAGCAGCAGAAGCACGTGTTCGAAGCCTTCCACCAGGCCGACGGCACGATCAGCCGCAAATATGGCGGGACCGGCCTCGGCCTGTCGATTTCGCGCCAGCTCGTGCGCCTGCTGGGTGGCTCCATCGGCCTGAGCAGCCGCGAAGGCCAGGGCAGCACGTTCACGGTCACGATCCCGGCCGTCTACGATCCGACGAAGGTCGCGCCGCGCGAACCTCAGCCTGACATGCCGGCGCCAGCGGCCCCGCTGCCCGCGCGGTCCGCTGGGCCGGAACAGGCGAAGGCGTCTCCCCCGGCCGTAACGCGCCAGGTGGATGACGACCGCCACACACTTGCCGACGACAAGCGCGTTCTTCTGGTCGTCGAAGATGACGACAGCTTCGCCGCGATCCTGCGCGATCTCTCGCGGGACGCCGGTTTCCAGTCCATCGTCGCCGGAACCGCCGACGAGGCTCTGCGCCTCGCCAGGGAATTCATGCCGAGCGCGATCATTCTCGACGTCGGCCTACCCGACCAGTCGGGGCTGTCGGTTCTCGACCGGCTGAAGCGCGACACGGAAACGCGGCACATTCCGATCCATGTCGTATCGGCTGGGGATCACGCCGAGACGGCCTTTTCGCTCGGCGCCATCGGCTACGAGCTCAAGCCCGTCAAGCGGGAGCAGCTGGTCGCCGTGCTCCAGAAATTCGAGGAAAGGCTGACCCAGCGCGCCCGCCGGATTCTGATCGTCGAGGACGATCCGGTGCAGCGCGACGCGGTCGCACGGCTCCTGAGCTCGTCGGAGGTCGAAACGGTGACCGCGGCGAACGCGGCCGAATGCCTGAAGCTGCTGAAGGAACAGACCTTCGACTGCATGGTGCTGGATCTGACGCTGCCCGACGCATCGGGCTATTCGCTGCTGGAAACGCTGAGCCGCGAGAGCGCCTATGCCTTCCCGCCGGTGATCGTCTACACGGGCCGCGAGATCTCGGCTGACGACGAGCAGCGCCTGCGCCGTTATTCGAAGTCGATCATCCTCAAGGGCGCGAAATCCCCGGAGCGCCTGCTGGATGAGGTGAGCCTGTTCCTCCATCAGGTGATCTCCGAGCTTCCGGCCGAACATCAGAAGATGATCCGGAAAGCCCGGAACCGGGATGCGCTCCTCGAAGGGCGGCGGATCCTCGTCGTCGAGGACGACGTGCGCAACGTCTATGCCCTTGCGAATATCCTCGAGCCGCGCGGTGCGGTCGTCGAAATCGCCCGGAACGGCCGTGAGGCGCTGGATGCCCTGGAAAAGCAGGCGGGCGAGCCGGCGCAGGCGATCGATCTCGTCCTGATGGACGTGATGATGCCGGTGATGGACGGCCTGACGGCCACGCGCGAGATCCGCAGGAATCCGGACTGGAAGAAGCTGCCGATCATCACTCTGACGGCGAAAGCCATGCCGGACGACCAGCAGCGGTGCATCGACGCGGGCGCGAACGACTACATGGCGAAGCCGCTGGACGTCGAAAAGCTGCTTTCGCTCATTCGCGTATGGATGCCGAAGTGAAGGAGCCGATCGGGACCGAGAAGGTCGAGGATATCGAGATCCGGCTTTTGCTGGAGGCTTTGTACGTCCGGTATCACTATGATTTCCGCCATTACTCGATGGCCTCGATCAAGCGACGCCTGAAGCAGGCCCGGCAGCAGCTCGGCTTCGCGACATTTTCGGCGATGCAGGAAAGCGTTCTGCATGAGCCGGCGATGCTGCCGCGCTTCCTGGGCTATCTGACCGTGCAGGTCAGCGAGATGTTCAGGGACCCGTCCTATTTTCGGGCCATCCGCGAGCGGGTGGTGCCGCATCTGCGGACCTATCCCTCGCTCAAGGTCTGGATCGCCGGTTGCAGCGCCGGCGAGGAGCTCTACTCCTTCGCCATCCTCTTCCGGGAGGAGGGGCTGGAGGAGCGCACGATCTTCTACGCGACGGACATCAATCAGGAGGCGCTGCAGGCTGCCGAGGCCGGCATCTACGCCTTGAACCGCGTCCAGCTGTTCACCGAGAACCATCGCCAGTCCGGCGGGAAATCGTCGCTTTCCGACTACTACCAGGCCAATTACGGCAGGGCTTCCTTCGACAGGACGCTGCGCCGCAACGTGGTGTTCTCCGACCACAGCCTGGTCACCGATGCTGTCTTCGGGGAAATGAACCTCATCTCCTGCCGCAATGTCCTGATCTATTTCGATCGCGCCCTGCAGGATCACGCGCTCGGCCTGTTCTCGGAATCACTGTCCCGCAAGGGCTTTCTGGGGCTGGGCGCCAAGGAAAGCCTGCGCTTCTCGCAGCACGCCGGCGACTTCGATGAGTTCGTGCGCGAAGAGAAGATCTATCAGAGGCACCCCGGATGATGCGCGTGCCGGCCGAAGCCGTCGTCATCGGCGCGTCAGCGGGCGCGCTCGAAGCTCTCTCCGCCATCCTGCCGGAGCTGCCGGACACGTTCCGGCTGCCCATTCTGGTGGTGGTTCACGTTCCGCCGGACAGGCGCAGCGTGCTGGCGGAGCTGTTCCAATCCAAGTGCCGGATCCCGGTCCGAGAAGCGGAAGACAAGGAACCGATCGTCGGCGGCACAGTTTATTTTGCGCCCCCGGATTACCACCTTCTCGTCGAGGCGGATCGGCATCTGGCGCTATCCAGCGACGAACCCGTCCTCTTCTCACGCCCCTCGATCGACGTCCTGTTCGATAGCGCAGCCGACGCCTACGGGCCGGCCCTGATCGCGATCGTTCTGACGGGCGCCAACCAGGACGGCTCGATGGGACTGCGTGCCGTGACGGAGGCAGGCGGCATCGCGCTTGTCCAACCCCCCCAGAGCGCGCTGGCCGCCGCCATGCCCGAAGCCGCGATCGAAGCCTGCCCAGGCGCGAAGGTGATGACCCTCGCTCAGATCGCGACCTATCTCGAAAAGGCTTGAGATCAACAATGCAGCCCGTCCACTTCCTTCTGGTCGACGATCTCGAGGAGAATCTGCTTTCTCTTGAAGCGCTGCTGCGCCGCGACGGCCTGGTCCTGCTCAAGGCCCGCTCGGGCGACGAAGCCCTCGAGCTTCTTCTCCGTTATGACGTCGCGCTTGCGCTCGTCGATGTGCAGATGCCGGGTCTCAACGGCTTCGAGCTGGCCGAGTTCATGCGGGGGAACGAGCGCTCGCGGCGCATCCCGATCATCTTCGTGACCGCCGGAAGCGCCGATGGGCAGCGACGCTTCCGCGGTTATGAGACAGGGGCGGTCGATTTCATCCAGAAGCCGATCGAGCCGGACATCCTGCGCAGCAAGGCCGATGTGTTCTTCGAGCTCTACCGGCAGCGTCAGCAGATCGCCGCTCAGCGCGACGAACTGGAAATGCAGGCCGAAGCGCTGAAGGAGGCCGGCCGACGCAAGGACGAATTCCTGCTCATGCTCAGCCAGGATCTCTCGCTGCACAAGGATGCACGCGCCCAGCAGGACGTTCTGCTGCGCGAGATCAACCACCGCATCAAGAACCTCTTCAGCATCACCTCCGGCCTGATCTCGCTGAGCGCCAGATCTGCAACCAGCGTCGAAGAGCTGTCTGCCGATCTGAAGGCCCGGCTGGGCGCGCTGGCGAGCGCGCACAACCTCACCCTCCCCGATCTGAGCGGCGACGATGGCAGCCTTGCGGGGTCCGCTACGACCATCATGGCCCTGACGAAGGCGATCCTGGCCCCGCATGAGCACGCGCAGGATTCACGCATCGAGATCAGCGGCTCGGACGCTCCCGTCGAAGGCGGCCCGCTGACCTCGGTTGCTCTGCTGCTGCACGAGCTGGCCACGAACGCTGCGAAGTACGGCGCGCTGTCCGTGCCCGATGGGCGGCTGGCGGTGCGTTTTCTTGCAGCCGACGAAAGCCTCCGCATATCCTGGGACGAGAAGCTGCCCGGCCCGTTGAACAGCAACGGCGAGCGAGAGGGGTTTGGAACGGCGCTGGAGAAGGCAGTGCTCAGGGGCCTGGGCGGGAGCATCGCGAGAACGTGGAACAGCGACGGCGTTTCTCTTCGCGTCGAGATGCCGCTCGCCAATCTCGTCGGGTGAGGCATGCGGAACGGCTGGCCGGGTATCTCCGGCCGACCGCAGCGAGTGCGCTCGAAGAGCAAATCGCCGCATAGCCATGATTTGCGCTCGCCTTCACGGCTGCGCCGGTCGAGAATGCTTCTGCCGAAGCTGGATGGAGGATGAGATGGCCGGCCAAGCTACGCTGAAGGATCTGGACGACCGGATCGCCATTGCCCGCGCCAATATTTCCGAATTGATGGAACGGGCGACCGCGACGTCCGGCTCCGGCGCCGAGGAAGCGATCGCCAACCGGCTCAGCGAGCAGCAGGACGTTCTGAACGCCCTGCTCCAGCAGCGCGAGGAGCTCGAGAAGGGCAGCTCCTGAGGCTCAGCAACCGGCGCTCTCACGCCAGGATGCAATGCCGGCTCCCGAACGGGAACCGGGGCGAGGTCACTCGTCGCGCTCGCGCGACGGCGGGACTTCGTCGGCCTCGTCGACCGGCTCGCCGGGGATGACGTAGCCGCCCTTGAGCCAGCGGCCGAGGTCGATGTCGGCGCAGCGCGCCGAGCAGAACGGCTTGAAGCGCGCCACCGCCGGCTTGCCGCAGATCGGACAGGGCCGCGCGGCGGGGGCCGCCTTGTCACTGTCGGTCATGGTCGCGATGCCCTCGTCTCATCTTCGAAGAACGGTTTCACCGTCCGCCGGTTCATCGCGCCGCCTTGCGGCCGATCTCAGGCCGCGTTCATCCAGCCCAGACGGATGGGGAAGCCTTCGCCGCCCAGCAGGCTGACCGTCTCGTAAAGCGGCAGGCCGACCACGCCGGTATAGGACCCGACCAGCTTGATCACGAAGGAGCCGGCAATGCCCTGGATGGCATAGCCGCCGGCCTTGCCGCGCCATTCGCCGGAAGCGAGGTAGGTCTCGATGTCTTCGGTCGAAAGCCGCTTGAAACGCAGCCTTGTCTCGACGATGCGATCCCGCACCGCGCCCGAAGGCGTCACGACCGCCACGCCCGTGTAGACGCGGTGCGCGCGGCCGGAGAGCAGGCGCAGGCAGGCCGCGGCCTCGTCGACGATCTCGGCCTTGGGCAGGATGCGCCGGCCGACAGCCACGACCGTGTCGGCCGCGACGATGTAGCAACCGTCCAGATCGGCGCGGGGCTTCGCGCCCTCGCGAGCAGCCTCCGCCTTCTCGCGGGCGAGGCGCCGGGCGAGATCGCGCGGACGCTCGCCCTTGCGTGGCGTCTCGTCGAGATCGGCGGGCAGCAGCGCGTCAGGCTTCAGCCCCGCCTGCTCCAGCAGGGCAAGCCGCCGCGGCGAGGCCGAGGCCAGCACCAGCATGGGGCGCCAACCGGGATGTTTCGGCGAAGAAAAAAGGCTCAAGAGGCTGCCCGACGCTGATCCGGCGCCGGACAATCGGCGCGGGATCAGCCTTTAGAGCATTTCGGTGGCTCGATAAATCCGCAAACACCACTGTGGTCAACGCGAGGCCTGCCGGGCCGAACACGGTGTGTTGCGTGCGGTGCACAAAAGAAACGCAGCAGGCTGGTATACCAGGCATTGCCAAGCGGGATCCGCGAGCGCAGACTTCACCCCCTTTTGGCGCCACGCCAATGTTGACCGGGTTTCTGGAGTTTCCCTATGGCGCGTCAGCGCAGATCAAAGCGCTCCGCCATGGCGGCCGGACTTCATGCGCAGGAGCTCGCGGCACGCGTCGTCTCCATGCAGGCCGAGGCCAGCCTCACCATCGCGATGCGGATGCCGATCCTGCTCAAGGGTGCGCTCGGGGACAGCCGTGGCCAGCGTGAGGCCACCAAGGCCGTGGTCGAGAAGGTTTCGGCGGTGGTCGAGAGCAGCTTCGCGGCGAGCCAGGCGGCCGCCGCGTTCTGGTGGGGGCTGGCGCTGAATCCGCCCGGCCAGTTCGACATGGCCGCGGCGGTGGTGCGCGCGGCGGACAGCACGATCGAGCCCTTCGCCCGACGCACCCGCGCCAATGCGGCGCGGCTCGGCGGGACTCGACGGTAGTCCAGGCAGCTCAACGCGCCCGCATTCTCAGGGGGCGCTGCCCTCGACGGGCTGTGATGCGGGCACACCGTATTCGCGCTCGAGCTTGCGGTAGCGCGCGACGCTCACCGGGATGAGCGCGAGATAGGCGACGACCACCAAGGTCAGCACCTCGAACGGGTAGGCGAAAAGCAGCCCGGCCACGATCACCACAGCCACAAAGATCGGCAGCACCTTGTCGCGTGGGACACGGGTGCCCAGCGTCTTGCCGGCGTAGCAGGGGATGCGCGAGATCGTCAGGAAGGCGATGAACAGGATATAGGCGCCGGCGAAGGGCGCCCCGTATTCCTGCACGGGAACGCCGATCATCTGCAGATAGACCGGCAGCATCGCGGTGATGGCGCCGGCCGGCGCCGGCATGCCGACGAAGAAGTTCTTCTGCCAGTCGGGCCGGTCCGGATCGTCGATCATGACGTTGAAGCGCGCGAGCCTCAGCGCCATGGCGCAGGCCAGCGTCAGCACGATGATCCAGCCGAACGACTTCAGGTCGTGCAGCACGAAGATCCACAGCACATAGCCGGTGGCGACACCGAAATTGACGAAGTCCGAGAGCGAATCGAGCTCCGCTCCGAAGCGCGAGGTGCCCTTGAGCAACCGCGCGAGGCGCCCGTCGACGCCGTCGAGCCCGGCCGCGATCAGGATGCAGATCGTCGCCGTCTCGAGCTTGCCCTCGACGATGAGGCGCATCGCCGTCAGGCCCAGGCAGAGCGCCAGCAACGTGACGACGTTCGGCGCCAGCAGGCGGAACGGGATCGGCCTGAAGCGGGCGCGCTTCGATTCGGAGCGCTCGGGCTCGAAGGGGGGAAACAGGTCGCTCATGGCAGTGGGAATACGCGGTTTCTGGCGCGCAGGCTAGGCTCGGGCGCCAGTCATCCCGCCCGCGCTGCGGCGCGCACGGGAAGTCCCTGACTTGAAACCCGGACGCTCAGATGTCGCGGAAGCTGCGCTTGATGGCCTCGTTGCCGGCCATGTCGGCCAGCACCGTCTCGCCCGCGATTGCCGTCTGGCCTTCGCCCACCAGCGGCACGACATGGATCGGCAGATAGACGTCGACGCGCGAGCCGAAGCGGATCAGGCCGAAGCGCTCGCCGGTGCCGAGCACGTCCCCTTCCTTGACGAAGGGCACGATGCGCCGCGCGATCAGGCCCGCGATCTGGACGACGCCGACGATGCCGGACGTGGTCTCGATCGCCAGAGCGTTGCGCTCATTGTCCTCGCTGGCCTTGTCCAACTCGGCATTGAGGAAGAGGCCCGGCGTATAGGCGATCTTGGCGATGCGGCCCGGCACGGGGGCGCGGTTCACATGGCAGTCGAAGACGTTCATGAAGATCGAGATGCGCGTCATCGGCTCGGCCGGCAGCTCCAACTCCGGCGGCGGCAGCGCCGAGGCTATCTGGCTGATGCGGCCGTCGGCCGGCGAGATCACCAGCCCTTCGCGCTGCGGCGTGACGCGGACCGGATCGCGGAAGAAGTAGCAGATCCAGATCGTGAGGATGGCGCCGATCCAGCCGAAGGGCGACCAGAGATTGGCGAGGATGATGGTCGCCACCAGCCCGATGGCGATGAAGACATACCCCTCCTTGTGGATGGGCACGATCACCTTGCGGACGGAATCGACAAGCGACATGAGGCGGTTTCCGTTGAGCTCTCGGCGCTATCGCGCCGATGAAAAGAATGTCGCGGGCCCCCAGCGGCCGCGAGCGTCGCGCTGATTTAGGGCCTTACGCCGATCAGGGGAAGCCCGCCCCCTCAATATGCACCACCGAGAGGTGCAAAACGGGCGGAACTGTCGCAGCCGGGCCCCGTTCACCAGTCAAGGCGAGCCATTCCGAAGGGAGAATGCCATGGCCAAGGCAACGGCACGGACGACGACGGCGAAGACCGCGGCGGCGAGAAGCAACGGGGCGAAGAAGGCGAGCGGAAGCGCGCCCGTCGCGGCCGCCGTTGAGCAGCAGCGGCGCATCCAGGCCCAGGTCGCAAGCGCCGACCGCGACCGGCCGAAGAAGACGAGCGCCGGCGCGATGCAGGCCGGAGCGCGCGCCTACCCCGCCCCGCCCTTCCCCAAGCAACACCAGGCCAAGCCGGGCAACGAGGCCGCGCTCGACCCGGCCCCGATGTACGACGCGCCTTTCTACAAGGGATCGGGCAAACTCGAAGGCCAGGTCGCGATCATCACCGGCGGCGATTCCGGCATCGGGCGGGCCGTGGCGGTGCTGTTCGCGCGCGAGGGCGCCGATGTCGCGATCCTGCATCTAGACGAGGCGCGCGACGCTGCCGAGACGACGCAGGCCATCGAGACGGAGGGGCGCAAGGCCGTCGCGATCAAGGGCGACGTGCGCGATCCGGCCTTCTGCCGCAAGGCCGTGGCCGAAGTGGTCAAGCGGTTCGGCCGGCTCGACATCCTCGTCAACAACGCCGCCTTCCAGGTCCACAGCTCGAACTTCGAGGACCTGACGGAGGAGCATTTCGACACCACGCTGAAAACCAACCTCAACGGCTACTTCAACATGGCGAAGGCCGCTCTCGAACATCTGCCGTGTGGCGGCGCCATCCTGAACACCGGCTCCGTCACCGGGCTCCACGGCAGCAAGGAGCTGATCGACTATGCCACTACAAAGGGCGGCATCCATGCCTTCACGCGCTCGCTCGCGTCCCACCTCGTACCGCGCGGGATCCGGGTCAATGCCGTGGCGCCCGGGCCGGTCTGGACGCCGCTCAATCCGTCGGACCGAGAGGCGGAGGACGTCTCGAAATTCGGCTCACAGGTGCCGATGAAGCGCCCTGCCCAGCCGGAAGAGATCGCGCCAGCCTATGTCTTTCTCGCCTCGCGCCAGTGCTCCAGCTACATCACCGGCGAGATCCTGCCTATCATCGGCGGATATTGAGACAGTCTGCCGCCGTGCTCGCGCCCGGCCGCCGTTACGTCAGGCGCGGCATCTGGACGAAGCGCACGGCCGCCTTCCAGGTCACGAAGCCGAAGACGAACAGCACGAAGGTTTCGGCGATCGCGAAAGGCGGTTCGGATTGCGTCGGCGCGAGCGCGCGCAGCGCCGGGACCTTGCCGAACAGCTGTGCGACCAGCACGAACATCAGCAGGTAGAACGACAGCACGGCGGTGATCGCATAAGTGCGGCGCCAGCCGCCCTCCAGCCTGCGCCCATAGAGCGCGAAGGCGGCAATCGCGACCAGCACGATATGGATCGCGCCGACGATGTGCGAAGGGAGCACGCCGTTGAACGGGAAGCCGAAGCCGGTCGCGCTCGTCGCGAAGGAGGTGGAGAGGAAGACCCCGGTCCAGCCCGGCCGGGTGTGTCCATGCAGCAGGCCCGCCGTGACCGGAAAACCGGCCACGATGGCGATCAGGCTGAGCCATGTGTGAAAACCCACGAACGTCGTCGGATCGAACATGGCCGCCTTATCCCCCGGTCCCTTGCCCCAAGGACAGGACCATGCAGGAACCGCGCCGAAGTTGCGAGGAGTTTTAAGCTAGCGCCGCACGGAATGCGGCGGCGGGTGCCGAGATTTCGGCAGGCCGCTAGGGTGAGGTCAAATTCACCCTGACCGTCTCGCCCTCGGCTTCGGTGGCGCGCTGGAGGGTTGCCTTGGCCTCATCAACCTCGCGCTGGCGGTTCCACATCGCGGCGTAGACGCCGTCCGCGGCGAGCAGGTCGAGATGATGGCCGCGCTCGACGATCACGCCCTTGTCGAGCACGATGATCTCGTCGGCATTGACCACCGTGGAGAGCCGGTGGGCGATGACGAGCGTGGTGCGGCCCTCGCTGACCCGGTCGAGCGCATCCTGGATCTCCTTCTCGGTGAAGGAATCGAGCGCCGAGGTCGCCTCGTCGAGGACGAGGATCGGCGGACCCTTGAGGATCGTACGGGCGATGGCGACGCGCTGCTTCTCGCCGCCCGAGAGCTTCAGGCCGCGCTCGCCGACGGAGGTCGCATAGCCCTCCGGCAGGGAACGGATGAAACCATCGATCTGGGCGAGGCGCGCCGCCTCCGCAACCTCCTCCGTCGTGGCTTCGGGGCGGCCATAGAGAATGTTGTACTCGATGGTGTCGTTGAACAGCACCGTGTCCTGCGGGACCATGCCGATGGCGGCGCGCAGCGAGACCTGCTGGATGTCGGCGATGGGCTGGCCGTCGATCAGGATGCGTCCGGCCTGAGGCTCGTAGAAGCGGAAGAGCAGCCGCGAGATCGTCGACTTGCCCGCGCCCGAAGGCCCGACGATCGCCACGGTCCGGCCCGGCCGCACCTTGAAGGAGACGCCGCGCAGGATCGGCCGCTCGGGCACATAGGCGAAATGCACATCGTCGAAGACGACCTCGCCGGCAGCGACGTCGAGCGGCAGGGAGCCGGGCTTGTCCTGGATCTCCGGGTCGCGGCCGATCAGCGAGAACATCTGGGCGATGTCCAGCGTAGCCTGCTTGATCTCGCGATAGACGGTGCCCATGAAGTTGAGCGGGATGTAGAGCTGGATCAGCATGGAGTTGATGAGGATGAGGTCGCCGACCGTGTTGGTCCCGGCCTGGAAGCCGCGCACCGCCATCACCATCGACAGCGTCAGGCCCGCCGCGAAGATCGCGGCCTGGCCGAAGTTCAGCCAGGCGAGCGAAGTGTAGGACTTGACGGAATTGCGCTCGTAGAGCGCCATCGCGCGGTCATAGCGCGCCGTCTCTCGCGCCTCGGCGCCGAAATACTTCACCGTCTCGTAGTTGAGCAGCGAGTCGATCGCCTTTGAGTTGGCATCGGTGTCGGATTCGTTCATCGCGGAGCGGATGGCGATGCGCCACTCCGTCGCCTTGATGGTGTAGGTCATGTAGGCCGTGACCATCACCACCAGCACGACGACATAGCGCCAGTCGAACAGCCAGAGCAGCACGGCGACGATGAGCGCGACCTCGATAATGACCGGCACGAGCTGGTTCAGGCCGAGGCGGACCATCTCCTCGATACCGTTGCGACCCCGCTCCAGCACCCGCGTCAGCCCGCCCGTCTTGCGCTCAAGGTGGAAGCGCAGCGAGAGGTGGTGCAGATGGCCAAAGGTCTGGAGCGCCAGCGTGCGCACCGCATGCATGAAGACCGGCGCGAAGATGGCGTCGCGCATCTGCACGAAGGCGGCCGAGCCGACACGGGCGAGGCCGTAGAGCACGGTGAGCGCGAGCGGCGCACCAAGCAGCCAGGGCAACCAGTTGGCGGGGCTCGTGGTCGTGCGGGCGAGCGCGTCGGTGACCCATTTGAAGGTGAAGGGCACGCCCATCAGCATCAACCGGCCCGCCACCATCAGCGCGAAGGCGGCCAGGACGCGCCGGCGCAGATCAGTCCGCTCCGAAGGCCAGAGATAGGGCCATAGCGCCTGGAAGGTGGCGAAGAAGCCGGAACCCGGCTGCAGGACGGCGGAACGGGCGAAGCCCGTCGCCGGAGGCGGCGACGCTGACGGCGCAGACATTTTCAAACGATTCCAGTTGGAGCGGCTCCTATAGGCGCAATCGCGCGCCATTGCATGCGCGGAATCCGCCGGCGCCGTCTTTCCGCCATCCCCCTGCCCTGCGCTTAGCCGGAAAGCTGCCTTGCTCCGGTCGAAAGCCGGGTATCTGATCTGGTCCCGAGCGCTCGACGCTCACGACCGGGGACAGAAACAACCATGAGAGATCAGCACCTTATCGCGACGGGGCTCGCTGCGGCCGCCTCGCTCATGCTCGCCGTCCTGCCTGCCGCCGCGCAGGGAGCCAAGCCGCACCCCCAGATCACCATCACGAACCAGCGCGCCGCGCCGCTCAACAGCTTGGAGATCGCGACCGCGGGCGAGCAATCCCGGCTCGTCGCCAAGCTCGCGAAGCCGCTGGCGCCCGGCAAGAGCGTCGCGCTCAAGCTCAACAAGCCGCAGGGCTGCAGCTACTTCGTGCTGGCCAAGTTCGACGACGACGCCGAGAGCGACGGCAACGCCATGGATTTGTGCAAGGACCGCGTGATCCGCCTGACGGAGTAAGGGCGGGCCAGGACAGCTCCACAGTGCGTCATTCTCGGGATTGACCCGAGAATCTCCAGACGCAAGAGCTTCATCCTGCCTGAGATGCCCGGGTCAAGCCCGGGCATGACGGCGGACGAGTTTTCACGCCGTCGCGCCGGCCTTCACCAGCTTGTAGGTGATCGAGTCGACCAGCGCCTGGAAGGAGGCGTCGATGATGTTGGCGCTGACGCCCACGGTGGTCCAGCGCTCGCCGGTCTCGTCGCCGGATTCGATCAGGACGCGCGTCACGGCGTCGGTGCCGCCCTGAAAAATGCGGACCTTGTAGTCGACGAGGCGCAAGCCCTCGATCAGCGACTGGTAGCGGCCCAGATCCTTGCGCAGCGCGATGTCGAGCGCGTTGACCGGGCCGGCCTCGCCTTCCGCGGCCGAGATGAGCAGATCGTCACCGACCTTCACCTTCACGATCGCCTCGGAGAACGTCACCAGTGCGCCAAGCGCGTTGTAGCGGCGCTCGACATTCACGGCGAAGCGTTCGACCGAGAAATAATCTGGCACCTCGCCGAGGATGCGCTTCACCAGCAGGAAGAAGGAGGCGTCGGCGCCCTCGAAGGCATAGCCCTGCGCTTCCTTGTCCTTGACCTCCTGCAGCACCCGGTTGAGGCGCGGGTCGTCGCGGCCGAGCGTGACGCCGATGCGCTCCAGCTCGGCGACGAGGTTCGACTTGCCGCCCTGGTCCGAGATCAGCACGCGGCGGGTATTACCCGTGGCCTCCGGCGCGACATGCTCATAGGTGCGCGGGTCCTTCAGCACCGCGGAGGCATGGATGCCGGCCTTGGTGGCGAAGGCGGAGGCACCGACGAAGGGCGCATGGCGGTTAGGCGCGCGGTTCAGCATCTCGTCGAGCGCCCGCGAGACGTGGGCGAGCTCGGCCAGCTGCTTGTCGTCGATGCCGAGCGCGAAGCGCTCGCTGTAGCGCTCCTTCAGCTTCAGCGCGCCGATCAGCGTGACGAGATTGGCGTTGCCGCAGCGCTCGCCGAGGCCGTTCAGCGTGCCCTGGATCTGGCGAGCGCCGGCCTCGACCGCCGCGAGCGAATTGGCGACGGCGCAGCCGCAATCGTCATGGGCGTGGATGCCGAGATGATCGCCCGGCACCACCTTGGCGACCTCGCTGACGATGGCGCCGATCTCGCCGGGCAGCGTGCCGCCATTGGTGTCGCAGAGCACGACCCAGCGCGCACCGGCCTCATAGGCCGCGCGTGCGCAGGCGAGCGCGTAATCGGGATTGGCCTTGTAACCGTCGAAGAAGTGCTCGCAATCGAGCATCACCTCGCGGCCGGCGGCCTTCGCCGCCTCGACGCTTTCGCGGATGCCGGCGAGGTTCTCCTCCAGCGAGATCTCGAGAGCCACATGAACATGGTAGTCCCAGCTCTTGGCGACGAAGACGATGGCGTCGGCCTTCGCCTCCAGCAGCGCCGCGATACCGGGGTCGTTGGCGGCCGAGCGCCCCGCCCGCTTCGTCATGCCGAAAGCCGCGAATTTCGCCTGTTTCGTCGCTTTCTGCTCGAAGAAGGCGGTATCCAGCGGGTTAGCGCCGGGATAGCCGCCCTCGACATAATCCACGCCCAGCCGGTCAAGCAGGGCCGCGACCGCGCGCTTGTCGTCGAGCGAGAAGTCGACGCCGGTGGTCTGGGCGCCGTCGCGTAACGTCGTATCGAAGAGATGGATGCGCGCGGCGCTCATCTCTCCCGCCTCAGCTTAAAGCGGACGACACGCGGGAAGACCATCGCGAGCATGACGAGCTTGATCGCGAAGGAGAGCGAGCCTGCGGGGCGGATCTTGGTGTTCATCGTTTCACTTCCCACGTCGTCGTCGGCTCGCCGGTTGTCGGGTCCTTGCCGTCCTTTAGTGTGATGCCCATCGCCGCGAGTTCATCGCGAATGCGATCGGACTCGGCGAAATTCTTGGAGCGGCGCGCTTCAAGTCGCGCGGCGATCAGATGCTCGACCTCCGGCGCGACAACGGCTGGCGCCGCAATCTCGGGAAGGCCGATGCCGATGAGGTCGAGGCCGGCACGCAGAGCCCCGCCGTTGCCGGCCTTGCGAAGAGCATGCAGCTCCGCGAGCACGCGGGCCGTATTGAGGTCGTCGGCCAATGCCTCGAGCAGCTCGTCCGAAGGCACAGTTGCCTGTGCTCCCGCGGCGGCGTCGGCCCAATCCTGCAGTGTCTTCTCCACCTCTTCCAACGCCTTCACCGTCCAGTCGATCGGCTGGCGGTAATGCGTCTTCAGCATCGCCAGCCGCAGCACCTCGCCCGGCCATTTGCGGCCGCCGAAGCTCTCCGTGGCGAGCAACTCGTTGATCGTCACGAAGTTGCCGAGCGACTTCGACATCTTCTCGCCTTCGACCTGTAGGAAGCCGTTGTGCATCCAGATGTTGGCCATGCGCGGAGCCCCCTCCCCGCCGCCGAAAGCGCAGCAGGACTGGGCGATCTCGTTCTCATGGTGCGGGAAGACGAGGTCGATGCCGCCACCATGGATGTCGAAGACGTTCCTGGCCGGATCGTCGCAGGAGAGCCCGCCGCCGAAGGGCGTCAGCAGCTCCGCCATCGACATGGCCGAGCATTCGATGTGCCAGCCGGGGCGGCCGGGCGTGGCGATGCCGGCGGGAGACGGCCAGCCGGGATCGATGCCGTCGCGGCTCGGCTTCCAGAGCACGAAGTCCATCGCATCGCGCTTATAGGGAGCGACATCGACGCGTGCGCCGGCCAGCATCTCGTCGAGCGAGCGGCGGGCGAGCGTGCCGTATTGCGGCGCCTTCTTCAGATGCGCGACGGCCGGGACATGGAACAGCACATGCTCCTCGGCGACATAGGCGACGCCGCGAGCGATCAGCCGCTCGATGATCGCCTTCATCTCCTCGATATGGTCCGTGGCGCGCGGCTCGGCCGTCGGGGGCAGAGTGCCTAGCGCGGCAATGTCGCTATGGAACTGCGCCGTCGTCGCCTGCGTGACCTTGGCGATGGCCTCGTTCAGCGGCAGGCCCGGAAAGTCCCGGGCCGCACGGGCGTTGATCTTGTCGTCGACGTCCGTGAGGTTGCGAGCGTAGGTGACGTGCTCCGCGCCGTAGACGTGCCGCAGCAGCCGAAACAGCACGTCGAAGACGATGACCGGGCGGGCATTGCCGATGTGGGCGTAGTCATAGACCGTCGGCCCGCAGACATACATCCGCACGTTCAGCGGATCGATCGGCACGAAGTCCTGCTTCGTCCGCGTCAGCGTGTTGTAGAGCCTCAGGGTCGGCGGCATCGGGCGAAATCCTGAAAACGAACGAAACGTAACATGAGGAACGACCTGGCCGCTGGCCGGGGCGCTTTTGTCGGTTCGTTTTCAGGACGAGGACGTGAGCAGCCGGCCAGCGAAAGCTAGCGGCAAATAATGCAGATCCGGTTATGGGTCGCGGCTCGCGTCATGATGGAGAGTGATTGCCTGTCCACAGGGCCGGCGTCAAGAGGGCGTTTTGCTTGCTGCATCGCAACATTTCCGCCGCAATTCACTCAAATTTAACCGACCCGAAACAAGCTTGCGACTCACGGGTTATTCGCCCGCCCTCGCCATCAGGAACCTTCAGCACATGCGCCGCGCCGTGGCCCTCGTCGGACTGCTCGGAATCGTCGCCGCCGGCGTCTCGCTCGCGATCGTGCCGACCACGCGGTCCGTCGCCAATGAGCAGCGCACGTTCCTGATCCCGGCCAGCGACGGCTATGGCGTCGCGGACTGCATATCCTCCAAGGCAGAATGCGGCACGATCGTCGCGAATGCCTGGTGCGAGGCTCAGGGCTTCGGCAAGGCCGTTGCCTTCGGCGTCGCGGCGAAGGAAGACTTCACCGGCTCGGTGTCCCCGCGGGCCAGCTCCGACAGCGCCGCGCAGGCGCTGAGCATCACCTGCGACAATTGATCAGCCGGCCCGTTCAGGCGCCCGCTACCTGATCCAATCCGAGCATTTCGGCGCATCGCCCGTCGCCCCCCAGGGCATGAGCGGGACGGTCGACGTCGAGTTCTGCGGCGAGCCGTCGATCAGCTTGTCGGTATAGACGAGATAGACCAGCACATTGCGCTTGGCGTCGCAGCCGCGCACGATCTGCATCTTCTTCCAGATCAGGGAGCGGCGCTCGCGGAAGACGACGTCGCCCTGCTCCGCCCTCTCCTTGAACTTGATCGGGCCGACCTGCCGGCAGGCGAGCGAAACCTCGGACACCTCCTCGGCCACGCCGAACATGCCCGAGACGCCGCCCTTCTCCGGCACGGTGTAATGACACGCGACACCCTCGACGATCGGATCGTCGACGCCGTAGACGGCGAGCTTGTCGTTCGGCGTCAACATCTTCCAGACGGTCGACTTGCGGAAGATCAGGTCTTCCTGCGCCATGGCCGGCGACAGCATCGAGCCTGCAAGGGTGAGGGCCAGCGCGGCCAGGACCCAACGACGAAGCAGCATTCCATTCTCCCGGCGCATTCCAGCGTGGCGCCTGTCAGGATATGGGAAGCGCCCAGGCTGCGCACCAGAGCTTAGCGCCACAACTGACAAGAGGATTGCAGCGTGCTGCCGGAACTGGACACCGAAAGGCTGCTGCTGCGGCCGCGCCGGCTGGACGATCTCGATGCCATCATGCGGCTGAACTCCGATCCGCAGGTGATGCGCCATATCGCATCGGTCGACGACCTGGCGATGGGGCGAGACGCCGTTGCGGCCCGCAGCTTCGACAATGTCGATCGCGGCCTCGGCTACTGGTCGATCTTTCCCAAGGCTGAGCCGGCGGAGTTCCTCGGCTATGTCGGCCTCATCCCCGATGGCGACGCCGTGAACGACGTCCAGATCAGCTATCGCCTCAACGTCCCGCACTGGGGAAAGGGCTATGCCAGCGAATCCGCCGCACGGCTTCTGGATTATGCCTTCACGACATTGGGCTTGCCGAGGATCGGCATCACGACCCATCCGGAGAACACAGCCTCGATGCGCCTCGCGGAAAGGCTGGGCTTCAGCCTCACCTCGACGGATTCGCGCATCCTGATCGGCGACCCGCCGGTTCCGGCGACGCGTTTCTGGCTCGCCCGCGAAACGTGGCAGCGGCTCAGGCCGCCAGAGGCTTGAAGGCCAGATAGGCGGCGACGAGCGCACCGACGATGCCGAGAATGAAGAGCACGAGCTTCAGCCGCGTCACGACGCTGGCGAAGGAGACGTTGCCGGCATCGACCTGGGGATAGCGGTCCAGCAGCCGCGCCACGGCAAAATTCTCGGCGACGTCGCAGAGCCCGCCGAGGAGCCAGCCGCCGCCGCAGAGTGCCGCCACCCACCAGGGATGTCCGCGCGTGAGGAGGCCCGCGATCAGCAGCGCGCCGACGATGGCATAGGTGAAGGCGAAGGCCACATCCGCAGGGAGTACCCGGCGGCGATAGCGGGCGCGCCGCTCTTCGCCATAGAGCGAGAACAGCTTCTCGACGTCGGCGACGTCATAACCATCCCAGTCGCTTTCCAGCATGCGCGGGATGCCCTGCCCGTTCGACCAGAGACCGACCGCCCAGAACAGCACCACCACGACGACCGGCCCCCAGACGAAGAAGGCGAGCGGGATGGCGGACGAAAAGAACGGCGCGGTCTCGATCATGGCGTCTCGGCTTTCGCGGCAGGCGTCACGGTCAGGTTACCCGGTGGCCTGCCCGCCGCCAAGCGCGGCGCGTAGCGCCAGTCACAGAAGCTCTTCGGGCGGCAAAAGATCCAGGCGCCGCAGCTCCACGCGGGTCTGCGGCGAATCGTAGATCAGGAAATACTCGTCGAGCTGCGGCGGCTTGATTTCGGTGCCGGCCAGCATCGCATGGGCCTGGCCGCGATGATGCACCTGATGTTGGAAGAGATGCGCCAGCGTGTCGTCGATCCGTTCCTCGATCGCCCCAACCGGGCCACGATCGATCGGAACGATCGCGCTCAGGCTGGCATCGGTGAGCCGATCGCAAAAGGCGATCAGGCGGCGGTCGGAGACGGCCTGCGCCTCCATCAACGCATCGGCCGCCAGAGACACGAAGCGCGCCCCGACCTGCCGGCCGAGACCTCCGCGCTCCAGCGCATCGATGTAGTAGAGATCGACCAGCAGGTTGTGGTTCAGCGTGTCATATAGCGAGGGGAAGAAGCTGGTGCGCGTGGCCCGGAACTCCTCGTCGCTCAGCCGGGCGCAGGCCGAGAGCAGCCGCCAGTTCGCCCAGGCGTTGTTATGCGCCATCTTGCGGAAATGGGCAGTCAGCGGCCCCTTAGACATGGGGCAGAACCTCCTGCTCGATCGCGCCGAAGATGGAATGCCCCTGCGCATCCTTCATCTCGATGCGGATTCTGTCGCCGAAACGCAGATACGGCGTCTTCGGCGCGCCATGGCGGATCGTCTCGACCGCGCGCTGCTCCGCGATGCAGCCATAGCCGATACCACCCTCCCCCATCGGCCGGGCAGGATGGCCATCCGCCTCACGGCTGGAGACCGTGCCGGAGCCGATGATCGTGCCGGCCCCCAACCGGCGGGTCGCCGCGGCATGGGCGATGAGCGCGCCGAAATCGAAGGCCATGTCGGCGCCGGCATCGGGCCGCCCGAAAGGACTGTCGTTCACCTGCGCCAGCAGCGGCCGATGGAGCCTGCCCTCGCGCCAGACGCCGTCCAGCTCGTCGGGTGTGACGGCGACCGGCGAGAACGCCGATGGCGGCTTGGCCTGGAGGAAGCCGAAGCCCTTCGCCAGTTCGTCGTCGACCCGGTTGCGCAGGGTAACGTCGTTGGCGAGCATGACGAGGCGAATGAGGCCCCGCGCCTCCGCCGGCTTGATGCCCATCGGCACGTCCCCGGTAACGACCGCAATCTCGGCCTCGAAATCGATCCCGTCCTCCTCGCTGCGCGCCTCGATGGACTCGCGCGGGCCGAGGAAGCTGTCGCTGCCGCCCTGGTACATCAGAGGGTCGGTCCGGTAGCTCGCCGGCATCGCGGCGCCCCTCGCCTTCCGGACAAGCTCGAGATGGCTGAGATAGGCAGAGCCGTCGAGCCATTGGCCGGCGCGCGGCAAGGGCGCGGCGCAATCATGCTCGTGAAAGCGGAAGGACGGGACCGAGCCGTGCTCCAGGCCTTCCGCCAGATCAGCGAGGCGCGGCGCCAGCCGGTCCCAATCGTCCAGCGCCGCCTGCAGCGTCGCGACCACCGGAAAAGCATCGGTTGCTCGGGTCAGATCGCGGGATACGACGACGAGCCGGCCATCCCGGCCGTGCATGAGGGACGCGAGTTTCATCTCTTTTCATTCCTCCCGGGACACGCCAATAAGGATGCAACAATGCCCGGGAGGAAACCATATGGAACGCCGTAGCTTTTTGAAGACAGGAGCGCTCGCCGCCGCCGCGACCACGATCGCCATGCCGGCGGTCGCACAGTCGCAGCCCGAGGTGAAGTGGCGCCTGACGTCGAGCTTCCCGAAGTCGCTCGACACGATCTTCGGCACGGCCCAGCAATTCTCCAAGCTCGTCTCGGAAGCCACCGACGGCAAGTTCGAGATCCAGGTGTTCGCGCCGGGCGAGATCGTGCCCGGCCTGCAGGCGCTCGACGTGGTGTCCTCCGGCACGGTCGAATGCGCGCATTCGCCGACCTATTTCTACATCGGGAAGGACCCGACGCTGGGCCTCGGCACCGGCATCCCCTTCGGCCTCAACGCCCGCCAGCAGCACAGCTGGTGGTATTTCGGCGGCGGCGAGCAGGTGGTGAACGGCGTGCTCGACCGCTTCAACGCCTATTCGATCCCCTGCGGCAATTCCGGCTGCCAGATGGGCGGCTTCTTCCGCAACGAGCTGAAGAGCGTCGAGGATCTCAAGGGCCTCAAGTTCCGCATCGGCGGCATGGGCGGCGCCGTCCTGTCGAAGCTGGGCGTTGTGCCGACGCAGATCGCGCCAGGCGACGTCTATCCGGCGCTGGAGCGCGGCACGATCGACGCCGCCGAATTCGTCGGTCCCTATGACGATGAGAAGCTCGGCTTCATCCGCGTCGCCAAGTACTACTACTACCCCGGCTGGTGGGAAGGCGGCGCGATGCTGCACCTGATCATCGGCAAGGACGCCTGGAACAAGCTGCCGAAGCACTACCAGGCGATCGTCCAGAACGCCTGCGAGGCGGCCAACAACTGGATGCTGGCGAAGTACGACTTCGTGAACCCGGGCGGCCTGCGCCGTCTCGTGGCGCAGGGCGCGCAGCTGCGCGGCTTCCCGCTGCCGGTGATGGAAGCAGCGCTCAAGGCGGCGGAGGAATACTACGCCGAAACCAGCGCCAAGAGCCCCGACTTCAAGAAGGGCTACGACTCCATGGTCGCCTTCCGCGGCGAGAACCTGCTCTGGTGGCAGGTGGCAGAGCTGTCCTACGACAGCTTCATGAACCGGTTGAAGGCACGCTGAGGCGCGCCGGGGCATCGCCATGACGGAAAAGCCAGCCGCCGCTTCCGAAGAGAGGGCGCTCCATCTGGAGCGCTTCCTGCCCTATCGCCTCAATGTCGTCGGGACGCTCGGCGGCCGGGCGCTCGGACGCATCTATGGCGAGCATTTCGGCATCGGCATCCCGGAATGGCGGGTGGTGGCGCAGCTCGGCGAATTCGGCAAGCTGACCTCGCGCGACATCGGCGAACTCGCCCAGATGCACAAGACCAAGGTCTCGCGCGCCGTCGGCGAGCTCGAGAAGCGCGGCCTCGTCTCACGCGCCGAGAACCGGCAGGACCGGCGCGAGTCCTTCGTGACCCTGACGCCGGCCGGCCGGCGGATCTACGACCAGATCGTGCCGCTGGCGCTCGGCTTCGAGGCGCGCTGGATCGAGGGCATCGCCCCCGACGAGCTCAAGGTGTTCGAGCGCGTGCTCTCGACGCTGACCGAGCGCGGCCGTCTTCTCGCGGGAACCTTCCGCGACGAGGATGGGGCTTAGCGGACAGCAACCGTCATGCTCGGGCTCGACCCGAGCATCTCGCAACACGCAGGCTCCGAGCCTTCTCCGACCTGAGATTCTCGGGTCAAGCCCGAGAACGACGGCCTTTCCGAAGCCTCAGAAGTACTTCGCCAGATTGCGCCTGATCCGCGGCAGCGGGTCCTCCCCCGCAGGCGGGTAGGCGAAGGTCTGTCCCGTGATCGTCTCGAAGGCGCGGACATAGACCGCGGAGGTCTGGTCGATCAGTTCCTGCGGGATCGGCGGCAGCTCTTCCTTGTAGGGGTCGCAGCGCGCCACCACCCAGTTGCGCACGAAATCCTTGTCGAAGGACTCGGGCTTTCCGCCGGCGGCGAAACGCTCGGGGAAGCTTTCCGCAAACCAGTAGCGGCTCGAATCCGGGGTGTGGATCTCGTCCGCCAAGTAGATGCGGCCCTCGGCATCTGTGCCGAATTCATATTTGGTGTCGGCCAGGATGAGGCCGCGCTCGCGGGCGAGCTTCTGGCCGCGGGCGAAGAGCGCGAGCGTGTAACCCGCGAGCGTGTCCCACTGCGCCTGCGTCACCAGCCCGCTCTCGACGATCTGGCGCTCCGAAAGCGGCTCGTCATGGCCGCCGTCGAAAGCCTTGCTGGTCGGGGTGATGATGGGTTGCGGCAGTTCCTGATTGTCGCGAAGCCCGTCCGGCAGGCTGATGCCGTACATGTCGCGCTGGCCCTGCTTGTAAAGCGTCAGGACCGAGGTGCCCGTCGTGCCGGCGAGATAGCCGCGCACGACCATCTCGACAGGCAGGATCTCGAGCCGCTTGCCGACGACCACGTTCGGATCGGGATATTCCATCACATGGTTGGGACAGATGTCGGCCGTGTGCTCGAACCAGTAGCGCGCCGTCTGCGTCAGCACCTGGCCCTTCAGCGGGATCGAGGCGATGGCGCGGTCGAAGGCCGAGAGCCGGTCGGTCGAGATCAGGATGCGGCGGCCATCTGGCAGGTCGTAGTTCTCGCGCACCTTGCCGCGATAATAGTTCGGCAGCTCCGGGATGACGGCTTCGTGAAGAGGCAGGTATTCGGACATGGGGCGCGCTTGCCTCTCCAGGGGAATTGCACAGACCGACGGGAAGCCCCCTGCGGGGCCAACCACCCGGAAAAGAGAGCGTTCTAGCGAAAGAGCCGTTTATGCACCACTGCCCGCTCGTTCGCTTCCCCCGGATTGCTGCGGCAGCGCGAATATGGCATGCGGAGCTTCGGCCATGGAGCGAATCCGCGTCCTGGAGCCGGATCCGGTCAGGCCTAGCAACCTGATCGGTGAATCCGTCTCTAACCATAGGTAGAGAACGCGTTATCAGATCGGATTGCTGGGCAATCGGATCGGCGCGTGCTCGTGACGCAGGGCCGCTCCATAGTTCCGTCGCGTTTGGCGGGTGTGCTCGTCGTTCCCGGACAAGCCGGCGAACGACCGGCTTCGATAATGGATAGCGTGACCCGACCCGCGATGATGCTGCGACTTTCCAGACGCTTCGGCATGGCCCTGCTGGCTCTGGCTGCCCTGAGCGGGGCGGCCTATGCCCAGTCGCCGGCCTGCAACGCCTGGCGCGCCGAGCTCGCCAGCCTGCAGGGCCGCAGCAGCGGCAGCGACCCGAACGCAGCGCAGATGGCGCAGCGCGTGGGCGCGCAGGTCGCGCAGCTTTCCGGCCAGTATCGCTCCATGGGCTGCGAACGCGGCTTCAGCCTGTTCGATTCGCCGCCACCGCAGTGCGGCGCGCTGCGCTCGCAGCTCGGCCAATTGCAGGCGCAGTACAACGCGCTGCAACGGCAGGCGCAGGGCGGCGGCGTCGAGCAGCGCCGCGCCCAGCTCGCTGCCGCGATCAACAGCAATTGCCAGGCGCAGCCGCAGCAGCGCGGCTTCTTCGAGACGATCTTCGGCATCGATCCGCGCCGCGGCGGCCCGCGGGTCGAGGTCGATCCCGGCATGCCGGAGCTCGACGGGGATCCGCTGCTCGAGCCTGAGAAGCCGCGTCTCGGCGGGCCGCAGACCGTCTGCGTCCGCACCTGCGACGGCTATTTCTTCCCGCTCGCGAACAACAACGGCAACGCCGACGAGATGTGCCAGGCGCTCTGCCCGGGCGCGCAGACCACCGCCTTCGGCATGTCCACAGGCGGGGACATCCAGAATGCGGCCTCGCGTTCGAGCGGGCAGCCCTATTCCTCGCTGCCCAATGCCGGGAAATACACCCGCAGCTTCGACGCGGCCTGCACCTGCCGCGGCCAAGGGCAGAGCTGGTCGGCGGCGCTCAAGAACGCCGAGTACCTGCTCGACAAGCGCAAGGGCGACGTGATCGTCACCGAGCAGCGCGCCGCGGAGCTCTCGCGTCCCAAGACGGTCGATCCGAAGGCCGATCCCAAGCGGCGCGGCGCGGCGGCGCAGCCTGCGCCGGCCCCGGCCATCATTGAAGAAAAGCCGATGCCTTCCGAGGATTCTCCGACGTCGGGCACCGAATCCGCGGGCGTCGGCCCCGATATTGTCGGGGAGAAGGTGCTCGACAAGAAGGACGGGCTGAAGAGCGAGTCGCGCAGCGTGACCGGCGAGCGCCGGGCGGTTCGCATCGTTGCGCCGAACCTCGCGCCCAACCTCAGCCCGCAGCTCGCCCGCCCCTAGGCACTGCCTCGGCGCAAAGTTCCATGCGCCCAACGCATGGACAAATAGGCGCGAACGCAACAGACTCTGATGGACGCATGGCGAATTGGGGCGCATAAGCAGCGTCTCACGCCGCCCATCGGGGGCCCGCCAGACGTTCCCGCGGCGCAGCCACGTGTTCGCCTCTGACGCTCCCAAGCATCAGCAGGCCGCCATGACCGACACAACCTCCGGCACCGCTCCGACGCCCCAGCCCCATCCGATCGAATTGGCGGACGCCAAACGACGCCTCAAGGCGATCTTCATGGGCTCGGTCGGCAATCTGGTCGAGTGGTACGACTTCTACGCCTATACCGCCTTCGCGCTCTATTTCGCGCCGCACTTCTTCCCGTCCAACGACCCGGTGGTGCAACAGCTCAACGCAGCGACGCTCTTCGCCGCTGGCTTCATCGTGCGCCCCGTCGGCGGCTGGCTCTTCGGCCATCTGGCCGACCGCTACGGACGGAGGCTGTCGCTGACGATCTCCGTGCTGATGATGTGCTTCGGCTCGCTCATCATCGCGCTGACCCCGACATACGCGACCATCGGCTTCGCCGCGCCCGTACTGCTGGCCGTCGCGCGCATCATCGAGGGGTTGAGCCTCGGCGGCGAATACGGAGCGAGCGCCACCTATCTCACCGAGATCGCCGATCCCGAGCATCGCGGCTTCTACTCAAGCTTCCAGTATGTGACGCTGATCGGCGGGCAGCTCACCGCGATCCTCGTCCTGCTGCTTCTGCAGAACGTCTTCCTGACGCATGAACAGCTCGTCGCGTGGGGCTGGCGCATTCCCTTCGTGATCGGCGCAGGCCTTGCCGTCACCGCCATGATCATGCGCCGACACATGCACGAGACGGAGTCGTTCGAGGCGGCCAAGAAGGCCGGCATTAAGCGCGAGAGCTCCCTGCGCGGCCTGATGAAGTATCCGCGCGAGGTCGCGATCGTCGTCGGCCTGACGGCCGGCGGCACGGCCGCCTTCTACACCTTCACGACCTATATGCAGACCTTCGTGAAGCAGACGGTGGGGCTGTCCGACATCACCACGACCTATGTCATCGCCGGCTCGCTGATCTTCGCCTCGCTCCTGCAGCCGATCTACGGCCTGATCTCCGACAAGATCGGCCGCAAGCCGATGCTGGTCTTCTTCGGCGTCTGCGGCACGCTGTTCACGGTGCCGATCCTGACGACGCTGGCCGGCACGAAGTCCCCCTGGGTCGCCTTCCTGCTGATCTCCGCCGCCTGGATCTTCGTCGCGGGCTATACCTCGATCAACGCGGTGGTGAAGGCGGAGCTCTTCCCGACCTCGATCCGCGCGACCGGCGTCGCTGTGCCCTACGCGCTGACGGTTTCGATCTTCGGCGGCACGGCGCCCGCGATCGCGCTGTTCTTCAAGCAGCAGGGCCACGAGCAGTGGTTCTACTACTACCTGTCCGCGGTGATCTTCATCTCGCTGCTGGTCTACACGACCATGCGCGACACCAAGCACGCTTCGGCCATGCACCGCCACGAGTGAGGCCCTGTCGTTCCGGGGCAGGCCGTCAGGCCTGAACCCGGAACCCACGACGGGATAACCGTCTCAAGGCGCCGTCATCAAGGCCTTACCCAGTCGTGGGTTCCGGGTTCGAGCGCTACGCGCTCGCCCCGGAATGACAACCGTCAGGCGCTCTCGCCAGCCAGCCGCTTCAGCGCCTTGTCACGCCCGATCAGCGGCAGCAGCGCCGCGAGCTCCGGGCCGTGATCGAGCCCGGTCAACGCCTGCCGAAGCGGCATGAACAGCGCCTTGCCCTTCGCGCCCGTCGCCGCGGAAACGGCCTGCGTCCAGCTCTTCCAGCTCGTGGCGTCGAAAGGCTCCGGCGGCAGCAGGGTGGCCGCCTGCGCGATGAAACCCGGATCGGCGATGAGGGGCTCAAGCGGCCCCTCGACGACGCGCCACCAGTCCTTCGCCTCGCCGAGCTTCGCGAGATTACCCCGCACCGCCAGCCAGAACGGCTCGCCTCCCGCGACGCCGAACGCCGCCAGCCGCTCGGCCACCGCAGCATAGGGAAACTGGTGGAGCGTGCGGGAGCTCAGCGTCTCCAGCTCATGCTCGTCGAACTTGGCCGGCGCACGCGAGACATGTGAAAGTTCGACCAGCTCCGCCAGCTCGTCGAGGCTCGCGACGGGGCGCACGGCATCCGAGGTGCCGACCATGGTGGCGAGCGCAGCCACCGCCAGCGCCTCGACGCCGCTGTCCCGTAGGCCCCGCAGCGAGAGGTGACCGAGGCGCTTGGAGAGCCCCTCCCCGCTTGCCGTGGTCAGCAGGTTGACGTGACCGAAAGCCGGCAGCGCCGCGCCCAGCGCCTCGAAGATCTGGATATGGACCGCGGTGTTGGTGACGTGGTCCTCGCCGCGGATGATGTGGGTGATGCCGGAGGCGATGTCGTCGACCACCGACGGCAGGTGATAGAGATAGCTGCCGTCCTCGCGGATCAGCACCTGGTCGGAGAGCGAGGCGCAGTCGACATGGGCCTCGCCGCGCACCATGTCGGCCCAGGCCACGACACGCTCGTCCAACTTGAAACGCCAGTGGGGTTTGCGTCCCTGCGCTTCGAGATCCGCGCGCTCCTCCGCCGTCAGTTTCAACGCGGCGCGGTCGTAGATCGGCGGCAGGCCGCGCGCGAGCTGGCGCTTGCGTCGGCGGTCCAATTCGTCTGCAGTCTCGTAGCAGGGGTAGAGCCGGCCCGAGGCGCGCAAGGCCTCGGCCGCAGCGTCATAGCTCTGCACGCGGTCCGACTGGCGATAGATCTCGTCCGGCACGATGCCGAGCCAGCCGAGATCCTCGGCGATGGCATCGGCATATTCCGCCTTCGAGCGGGCGAGATCGGTATCGTCGTAACGCAGCAGGAACCGGCCGCCATGGCGGCGGGCGAAGAGCCAATTGAACAGGGCCGGCCGCGCATTGCCGATGTGGAGATAGCCGGTGGGCGACGGCGCGAAGCGGACGAGCGGCGATGTGACGGAAGCAGCCATGGCGCGGCTTATGCCGCGTTTACCGACCGCCGACAATCGCGCTTTCAGCGGCATCTTTGCAGCGTTAACCCCGAATTAGGGTTACCCGAGCATGAATTACCCCAGGGCAAGGCGATCCGGCTGGAACCGGATCGCTGCCAAGGGGACTTTGGGATGCGGATCCTTTCCATCGCGCAGGCTCTCGCAGGGGCCGCGGTCGTCGCCGAGCTTCTCGCCAGTCCGGCCGTGGCGGCGGACTATCCGGTGCTGCGTGGCTCCCAGATCGAGGACGCGCCACTCGCGCCCGATCTCGGCACCAACTGGACCGGCTTCTACTTTGGTGGCTTCGCGGGCCAGACACAGACGCGCTTCGAGAGCGACCGCGGCGTCACCCAGCTCGCCAACTACGCGATGCTCAACACCTCGATCGCCAGCCAGGTCAATATCCAGGAGATGGTCACCACCCTGCCGCGCCGCGACAGTGGCAGCGTCTTCGGCGGATACGCGGGCTACAACTGGGCCTTCGGCGACATCATCATGGGTGTGGAAGCCGATTACACGCGGATTGACCAGGAAGCCGCGGCCGGCCGCGTAGAATCGCGACGCATCGGCAACGAGTTCCTGACCATCGGCTCGAACCAGAGTGCCCGGCTCAACGACTTCATCTCGCTGCGCGCACGCTTCGGTTACGCCTATGGCCGGTTGATGCCCTATGTCACGGTTGGCGCCGCGGTCGGCCGCTTCGACACCAATGTTTCGATCTACACCGATTGGGGTCCGACGAATGGAAGCGGCGTGGCGCTTGGCAGCTATGTCGGCTGGCCACGCTCCGTCGGCGGCCCGAAGAAGGACGTATGGGGCTTCGGCGGCACCATCGGCGGCGGCCTCGAGGCGGCACTGACGGACAACCTCCTCGTCCGCGCCGAATATCTCCTGACGCGCTTCGATAATGTCGAGGGCGTCACGGCCACCCTGAACACGGCCCGCGTCGGCGCCGCCGTCAAGTTCTGAGCTTCCGCGAAGCCATCAAAGCAAAAGGCCGGGGTCGCCCCCGGCCTTTTTTGTTTTCGCAGCAATGCAGCAGCGGCAGTTACTCAGCCGCTTCGACCTGCGGCCTCGTCTGGCCGGCGCGCTGGCGCTTGACCTGCTCCGCGACGAGGAAGGCGAGCTCCAGCGCCTGCTCGGCGTTCAGGCGCGGATCGCAGACCGTGTGGTAGCGGTCGTTGAGGTCGGCATCGGTCATGCCGCGCGCGCCGCCGGTGCACTCCGTGACGTTCTTGCCCGTCATCTCCAGATGCAGGCCGCCGGCATGGCTGCCTTCCGCCTGATGGACGGCGAAGAAGTTCTTCACCTCACCTAGGATCAGGTCGAAGGGCCGGGTCTTGTAGCCGCTGGCGGCCTTGACGGTGTTGCCGTGCATCGGGTCGCAGGACCAGACGACATTGCGCCCTTCCCGCTTCGTCGCCCGCACGAGCGCCGGCAGGTTGTCGAACACCTTGTCGGCGCCGAAGCGGCCGATCAGCGTCAGGCGTCCTGGCTGGTTCTGCGGGTCGAGCACGTCGATCAGCTTGAGCAGGCCGTCGACCGTGGTCGACGGGCCGCATTTCAGGCCGATCGGGTTCTTGATGCCGCGGAAGAACTCGACATGGGCATGGTCGAGCTGGCGCGTGCGATCGCCGATCCAGACCATGTGGCCGGAGGTGTCGTACCACTCGCCGGTGGTCGAATCCGTGCGCGTCATCGCCTGCTCATAGCCGAGCAGCAGCGCCTCGTGACTGGTGTAGAAGTCGGTCGTACGCATCTCCGGATGGGTCTCCGGATCGATGCCGATGGCGCGCATGAAGTCGAGCGACTCGGTGATGCGCTCCGCGACTTCCTGATAGCGATGCGACTGCGGGCTATCCTTGACGAAGCCGAGCATCCAGCGATGCGCGTTGTCGAGATTGGCGTAACCGCCGCTCGCGAAGGCGCGGATCAGGTTCAGCGTCGCGGCCGACTGGCGATAGGCCTCGAGCTGGCGGCGCGGATCGGGAGTGCGCGCCTCCTCGGTGAAGGCGATGTCGTTGACGATGTCGCCCTTGTAGCTCGCAAGCTCGAGATCGCCGATCTTCTCCGTCGGCGCCGAGCGCGGCTTGGCGAACTGGCCCGCCACACGGCCGACCTTCACCACCGGCGAGCCACCGGCGAAGGTCAGCACCACCGCCATCTGCAGGAACAGACGGAAGAAATCGCGGATGTTGTCGGCCGAATGCTCGGCGAAGCTCTCGGCGCAGTCACCGCCCTGAAGGAGGAAGGCCTCACCGGCCGCGACCTTGCCCAACGCCCGTTTGAGCTTGCGCGCCTCGCCCGCAAAAACGAGCGGCGGAAAGCCGGCGAGCTGCTGCTCAACCGCCTTCAAGGCTGCCTGGTCCGGATAATCCGGGATCTGCTGGACGGGCTTTGCCCTCCAGCTCTCGGGCGTCCACCGCTCGGACATTGTCACTCAAGCTCCTGATGAGAAAAACGCGCTTCTCAGAACTCCTTCTCGGCGCGAACGCGCGGCTATACACCCATGGCGGCCGGAAGGCCACCTTTACGAAAGCTGACGACATATGCCGGCGATGCCGCAGCGCGATTAGCTGAATCGCAGCAGGCTCTTGGCGTCCATCTCTGCGAAACTGATTCAGCTCGCTCAGAGATTGATTCAAAGGTCCGGGCGTTCCGGCACTTCGGCGAGGATCAAACATGCCCAAACGCAGCGTTTCATCGGACCGCGTCTACAAGAGCCGCCTCCCCTTCGCCCAGGCGACCATTGCCGGCGACTTCATGTTTGTCTGCTGCGTCGGGGCCGACCTGCGGGGGCAATACGCGCTGGGCGATGCGCGGCGGCAGACGCAGCAATGCATCGACAACATCAAGGCGTTGCTGGAGGAGGTCGGAGCCAGCCTGACCGATGTCGTGAAGTGCACGGTCTACGTCACCGACCGGGCCTACTGGGAACCGATGAACGAGGTGTTCTTCGCGAATTTCGGCGATGCCGCCCCGCACCGGGTCTCCTGCATCGTCAACGGGCTCGGCTCGCCGAACTGCCTCGTCGAGATCGACGCGACGGCCTATCTCGGCGAGGCTGGCTGATCGCCCCGGCTCAGGAGCTGCGCGGCGTGCGCATCGTTACCAGCTCCTCGGCCGCGCTCGGATGCAGCGCGACGGTGCGGTCGAAATCGGCCTTGGTCGCGCCCATCGTCACGGCAATCGCCACCGACTGCACGATCTCGCCGGCATCGTGGCCAAGGATGTGGACGCCGAGTACCTTGTCCGTCTTGGCGTCGACGACGAGCTTCATGTAGGTCCGCTCGTGGCGACCGGAGATCGTCGCCTTCATCGGCCGGAAGCCGGACTCGAAGACCCTGACCTCATGGCCCGCGGCGGCGGCCTGCTCCTCCGAGAGGCCGACGGTGCCGACCTCAGGAGTGGTGAAGACGGCGGAAGCGACCATGCCGTGGTCGACCGTCCATTCGCGGCCGCCAAAGGTCGAGTCGGCAAAGGCGTGGCCTTCGCGGATGGCCACGGGCGTCAGGTTCACGCGATTGGTGACGTCTCCGACCGCATGGATCGAGGGCACGCTGCTGGCGGAAGCAGCATCGACCAGGATCTCGCCCAGCGGCCCCAGCTCGACGCCGGCCTTCGTCAGCCCCAGACCCTTCGTGTTCGGCCGACGGCCGGTCGCGACGAGCACGACCTCCGCGTCGATCGGCGCGCCTTTGGTGCAGTGGGCGCGGCGGGTGCCGTCCGGCAGTTCCTCGATGCGATCGATCGTGCAGCCGAGGCGGAAGGCGATGCCCGCCTCCTTCAGCGCATCGCGCAGGCGGTTGCGGATGTCCTCGTCGAAGCCGCGCAGGATGTTGTCGCCGCGATGGAGCACCGTCACTGCGACGCCGAGCCGGGCGAAGAGGCTGGCGAATTCCAGCGCGATATAGCCGCCGCCGACCACCAGCATGCGCTTGGGCAGGGCCGGCAGGTGGAAGATCTCGTTTGAGGAAATGCCGAGATCTCCGCCCGGGATCGGCGGGTCAAAGGAGGGCCAGCCGCCCGTAGCGACGAGGATATGGCGCGCCGTGACCTTCTGCCCGCTCTTCTCCAGCCGGACGGTGTGCGCATCCTCGACGACGGCGCGTTCCTCGCGGACCTCGACCTTCGCGCCTTCGAGCCCCTTGCGGTAAAGCCCTGAGAGGCGCGTCACCTCGTTGGCGACGGCATCGCGCAAGGTCGGCCAGTCGAAGACCGGCTTTTCAGGCAGCGTCCAGCCGAAGCCGGCCGCATCCTCAAAATCGTCCATGAAGCGGCTGGCATAGACGAAGAGCTTCTTCGGCACGCAGCCGCGGATGACGCAGGTGCCGCCGATGCGGTCCGCCTCGGCGATCATGACGCGGGCACCGTGGCCGGAGGCGATGCGCGCGGCGCGCGTGCCGCCGGAGCCTGCGCCGATGACGAAAAGGTCGACGTCGTATTCAGCCATGATGCCCTCTCAAGACCCTTCGCCTTCTGGCACGGCCTGGTAGAACCAGGCGCCCGCCAGCGCCAGCACAGCGATCCACCAGCCCTGCCAGGCGCCATGCGCCAGCGTCGCGACCGCAAAAGCCGCCGCCGCCAGCGCCAGACGCGGTGCCAGCGCCCGGGCCGAAAGCCGTCGCAGGCGCCAAAGGAAGCCGAGGCCGGCGAAAACGATCAGGATCCCGCCCACCGCGCCCGTCTCGACCCAGGCCTGGACCGGCGCGCTGTGCGGATGCCCGACGGCGAGCAATTGGCGCCGGGGCGGCGAAACTTCAAGCGCGACCGGGTGGCGGTCCAGCGTCGGCGAGGTGCCGAAGCCGGAGCCCAATAGCGGGCGGGCCATGATCGCCTCACCGAAGCTCAGCCAGATGTCGACCCGATCGCGCGAATGCGAACTCGCGAGCCGCTCATGCAGCGACGGCGGCAGACCCTCGTCGCCGAGCCGGCCCATGACCGGCGCCAGCACCATCGTCGCGGTGAAGGCCAGTGCCACGAGCGCCAGCATCAGGCGCGGCAGCAGGCGGGCGGCGAGCCATGTCGCCAGCATGATCAGCAGCCCGAGCGCTGCCGCGCCGCTGTCGGAATCGAGCGACAGCGCGCCGATGGCAAAGACCAGCACCGCGCAGAGCAGCCAGTCGAGCGGCGAGCGCCCCCGAGCTGCGAGCAGACCGGCGGCGGCGACGGGCAGCAGCATCTGGCAGGTCAGCGCCGGGCGGTTGAAGATGAAGGTCATCTGCTTGCCGATGCCGAGCGCGACCCGCACGGACAGGTCACTCGCCAGCTCCGCCAATATGAAGACGGCGGCCGCTGCGGCGGCAACGGCGAGCGCCCGGCTCTCGGCGCGGCCCGGGCGGAAGCGGTTGCTCGCGGCGATGGCGAGGCCGCTTGCCAGCGGCAGAGCCAGCTCGCCCCATGCGGCGAGGCTCGGGACCGGACGGTGGCTCCAGGCGATCGTGATCAGAGACCACAGCAGGAACAGGCTCAAGCTGATGCCGACGGGGCTGCGCAGCAACGCCAGGGCGCGCTTCAGGAAGGCGGGCCAGCCGTCCTCCGTCACGGCGGATGCAACAAAGCAGAGCGCGGCCAGCCCGAGGAAAAGCGGCGAGGAGCGGTTGGCGAGCCACATCGCCAGCGGCAGCAGAACCAGAAGGGCGTAGCCTGCCCGCGCGAGGCGCAGCGGAAGCAGGGAAGCGGCCGGCGTGACGGGGGCAGCGGATTGGCTCATGGCCCCGCGCTTACGCGATCGGGCGCGCGCCTGCCAGAGCCTTCTCGGCCCGGCCTCGGGCAGTGGCAGGACAAAAGGCGGAGATCAAAGGAAAATCCCGCCGCCGTCGAAAAACCTTGACTCTGGATTGTCGGCCCAGAGGAATTGACGGATGGCGTGTCACAGTGCCACAGGCGCAGTCACCCGAGGCCAATCGGGTCTTGCAAGAAATTCGCGGGAAAGCCCGTTAGCGGAGGACATATGCTGACAACCCTTCTGAAGCGCACGGCTCTGAGCGCTGTGGCGCTGGCCGCGCTCTCGACGGCTGCTTTTGCGCAGGTCGCCGAGCTCAAGATCATGGCGCCCGCCGCGCCCGGCGGCGGCTGGGACGGCACGGCGCGTTCGATGCAGCAGGCGCTGACCACGGCCGGCATCGTCAAGAGCGTGCAGGTGACGA